>BNJT01002486.1_pt1:1732500-2145004 | contig 2145004 bp, 2283 predicted proteins | sample 8540491 | NCBI WGS metagenome assembly BNJT01 (sample SAMD00202455, study PRJDB9452) | human saliva metagenome | host: Homo sapiens | reverse complement strand
CTGTTAGATCTGTCTTAACTTCTGGTTTCGCTGGAGCTGTTGTATCTGTCGCAACTTTTGGTTCACTTGCGTCTGATGTATTTCCTGCTGGGTCGGTTGCTTTAGCGGTTACATTACCTGCTGGAATATCTTTTGTTGGTGTGATGCTTGCTACACCGTTTTCATCAGCTTTTGCTTCACCAATCTTGTTGCCATCTTTATCGTAGAGGGCTACTGTTGAGCCTGGTTCTGCAGTCACTTCAACTGGGTCTTTAGTTCCTGCTTTACCTGTTAGATCTGTCTTAACTTCTGGTTTCGCTGGAGCTGTTGTATCTGTCGCAACTTTTGGTTCACTTACGTCTGATGTATTTCCTGATGGGTCTGTCGCTGTCGCTGTTACATTACCTACTGGAATATCTTTCGTTGGAGTGATTGTTGCTACACCGTTTTCATCAGCTTTTGCTTCACCAATCTTGTTGCCATCTTTATCGTAGAGGGCTACTGTTGAGCCTGGTTCTGCAGTCACTTCAACTGGGTCTTTAGTTCCTGCTTTACCTGTTAGATCTGTCTTAACTTCTGGTTTCGCTGGAGCTGTTGTATCTGTCGCAACTTTTGGTTCACTTACGTCTGATGTATTTCCTGATGGGTCTGTCGCTGTCGCTGTTACATTACCTACTGGAATATCTTTCGTTGGAGTGATTGTTGCTACACCGTTTTCATCAGCTTTTGCTTCACCAATCTTGTTGCCATCTTTATCGTAGAGGGCTACTGTTGAGCCTGGTTCTGCAGTCACTTCAACTGGGTCTTTAGTTCCTGCTTTACCTGTTAGATCTGTCTTAACTTCTGGTTTCGCTGGAGCTGTTGTATCTGTCGCAACTTTTGGTTCACTTGCGTCTGATGTATTTCCTGCTGGGTCGGTTGCTTTAGCGGTTACATTACCTGCTGGAATATCTTTTGTTGGTGTGATGCTTGCTACACCTTGGTCGTTAGCTACGCCTGTACCAAGGCTGTTACCATCTTTGTCGAACAACTCAACGGTTGATCCTGGTTCTGCACTCACTTCAACTGGTGTCTTAGTTCCTGCTTTATCTACAAGAGGTGTGTTGATTACTGGTTTAGCTGGGGCTGTGGTATCTTTAGTTACAAATTCTGATAATGGTTTCTTATCTTGAGATCCATCTGTATATGTTACTACAAGATTTCCAGCGTTATCTTTTTCTACTGATTTAATCTTAGTCTTAGCATCTTCAGCATCTACAGTTTTACCTTTTTTGTCTGCTAAGTTGGCATCATCATTAGTTTGAGCATACTCAATTTGCAATTTTTCTTTGATTTTATCTAACTCAGCATTTGTTACGTTAGCTGGATTTGTCACCTCAACTTTTTCAGTTGGAGTAGCAATGTCATATTTTTGAGTTTGTCCCTTAAGTACAACACGGAATGAACCTGGGTCAGTCGCGTTTGAGCTACCTACGGCTCTATTCTCAATAAATGCACCATCTGTATCCGTCGCAGTTGCATAACGCCATCCCAAAGCCAAACCTTCTGGATTTTCTCCCTTAGTTGCTGCATCTAGTCTTTCTTTTGATAAACCATCTGTTGCTGCTGGAGTACCTGAGTAAGTAATGACTGCTGGTGCATCTGCTGTTGCTGGAGTTTCAGCATTGATAACATTTGCTTTAAATCCATATTGAGTATTGATGGTATCTGCTTCGCCAGTAACAGGATCAAACGCTCTGTTACCACCTTGTTTTACAGTAGCACTTGCGATTTTTCCGCTATCATCTTTAAATTTGATATCAAATGAGTTTGCTTCTCCACCATATACATAAACTTCTTTAGTATCTTTATTAGAGTACGGAATCTCTACTGTTGGTGCTACGTTTTCACGTGCAGGATTTACAACTACAGTAACTTCAATCTCGTTTGACTCTTTACCTTGGCTATCAACAGCTTTATACTTAACTGTGTAAGTGCCTGGGGTATTTGTATCAACGGTCTTGGTTGCTGCGTTACCATTTACTGAAACAACTTCAGCATGGACCTTATCACCTAGCGTTGCTTGGGCATCATCTTCTTTATCTGCTACTGTCACAAGAGATGCAAGGTCAAGTTGAGCACCTTGAGCAACAGTTTTTTGGTTTCCTTCAACAGCTGATGCAATAGTTGGAGCTTGGTTTTCTACTGAGCGTGGTTGCCAGCCAGCCACACTTGAGAAGCCACCTTCCACTACGTTTGAGATAGCTGCTACTTCTGTACCTGCAATCTTGTCAGCCATGGTAAGGACGATCGTATCTTGGAACTTACCGTTCTCAACTGATTTGACAGTTGCTGCTTCTGGTTTTTGTGATGTCCATGCAGATGAGGCATTGTCACGTTTGACTGGGATCTCCGCAGTCTCTCCTGCAGTATTTGTATAACGCAAGTAGGCAATCCCTGCGTCATGAGGAACTTTAAGTGTTACCTCTTTGTCCTGCCACAACTGCATCTTGGTTAGTAGTCAAGCTTGAAGGTTCAACAGTAGTCACACCGACAGATACTGGTACTGTACGGCGGCTACTTTCTTCTCCGTTAACTGTTTGGCTTACCTGTACTGTTTGACGTGGTTTGATAGTTTCACCAGTACCTTGGTTGTTGTTAAGAGCTGTTGGAAGCTCACCTGTAGTCCAGTTACCACTACTGTCAACAGTGACGTTACCGATGTTTTGCTCCTGACCATCGATATAAAGTTTGATAGTTGCCCCTGGAACCCCTGTCCCTGAAAGAGTGCTTGAAGTCGACGCCACTGTCTGAACAGGAACGTTGATAGAAGTGTTCGTCAAGTTTGGAGTCACTCTTGGTGCATCAACCTGACTAACCAAGTTCTTGTCGTACTTACCTGAGATAGCATACCAGTTATTCCTTGGTAGCCCTGTCTTGGATTCAACTCCGGCAATATAAGAAATGGCTTGTGATGAGTTTTCAACTACTGTACGGTACTTAATAGTAAACTTGCGAGCACTAGAACTATTAGATAATTGAAGAACATATACCTTTTTAGTGTCCCCCATGACACCGCTAAGACCATCTACATTATTGTAATCATTTCCGACAGTATTTTTGACACGCCATTCAAGTCTATTACCTGCGTCAACATACTGAACACCTTCTGCATTTGCTGTTCCGGCACCCGATTCTTTATTTGCATCCTTCCAACCATATCGGTCTACGTAAGCACCATCATAATCTGTAACAAAATCATAAGGATCGGATACATTGTTAGGGATGGTAAAATAGTAGTATCCTCCCATCCTATCGTACTTAGCCTCGTTAAAGGTTACAGTCCACTCTAATACTGGGCGACCTTGACCAGATGGATCAGTTGCGACTGTCTTCCCATTGACTACCTCATAGTCGTCCAACTGTCTGTATTCAATCTTAGCACGTTCAGTTGGTTCTCCACCATTAACCGTAGCTCGTCTATTTTGGTATACGTACTTAATATCCTTTCCTTCCATAGAGCGATCTTGAGCACGTTCTTGTCCTGCTGCTCGACGACTACGTACACGAGGCGCATTTGCCGTTTCTGACACAGTAACATTATTTGCACTAGCGCTCACTGAGCTTGCTGTAGTCGACGATGCTGTAGAAGCTGTGACTGAACGAGATGCCTCTGAAGCAGTTGCTGGTTTTGCAGTTGATACATTTGTTGAGCCTGTAACTTCTGAAGCAACTGCTGTAGTCGATGATGTTGCTGCTGATGAAGTCGGCGCTGAACTTGTAGCACTTGATGAAGCTGGTGCTGTTGAAGCCGGCGCTGAACTTGTAGCACTTGTTGAAGCTGGTGCTTCCGAACTTACTGCTACACTTGATGCAACTGAGCTTGTAGGTGCAACCGACGTCGCTGTAACTGTTTCAGTAGCTGCTGGTGCTACCGTAGCAGTTGCTGCACTTTCTGGTGCTGTGCTTGGCGAAGTGGTGGTCGAGACTCCTTCACCTTGACTTGCACTTACAGCTGTAGCTACAACTGTTGCTCCATCAGATGTCGTTTCATCCGCTTGAGCTGTGTGACCAATCATGATCAAAGTACCAAGCAAGACCGAGCAGACTCCGATATTCAATTTACGAATCGAGAAACGACTCTTCTTACTAAAGATATCTTTACCCATATTTCCTCCTAGACAAGGAATCATTAGATTTTGATTGCTCTTGTCTCTTCTAAAAATAATATAAATTGAATTTCCCTAACATAAAAATATATCATATAATTAGAATTGAATCAATATTTTACTGTCATAAAATTAATTTTATATATTTTTTTTAAAAAAACTAACTTAAGCAAAAATTTTTTTCTATATTAGTCTCATCTTACACATTATCTTTATACAGAAATTTGAAACCTTACAAATATAAATTAATAAGCAAAAACAAACTGTATATAAACGATTAAAAACCTTACAAAACCTATGCTCTCCCTTTGTTAAAAGCTTTACATTTTTCGGAAAACAGAATGATTCTTACGTTTTATACTTTCAATCTATATAGGATAATTCACAATAAAATTAATATTTAGATCCAGAAATATACATATTTTTAGATTTATTAACGATTTTACATTAGAAAAATGTCGATATTTTTAATGATTCAATTTCCCATCAAACTTTATTTTTGACTGAATAATTAAAAACTGCTCTAGAGATTATAGAGCCGATATTTTTAAGACTAGAATTGCGATTATGAACCATTTCGACAAGAAATCACTACCTTGTCGAGCCTTGAAAAATTACTGACAACACTTTCAAAAAGAGAGCCATAGGTTATCCCTAAACTGTTACTATTCAAAGACTTTTCGTCAAACTTTAGCACCACATGAAGTCGTTTAGAAGACACTGAAGTTCTCAGAAGAACTCGCCAATTATTATAACTTCTATCAGCTTTTGCTTTTTCACTTTCAAGAAAAAAGAGTGGATGAGTTTTTTGAACTCATAGAGGAGAATATAAGCAATGTCAATCATTACTTCCAAACATTCTTTAGGACTTTTTTTAAACATAGACAATACAAAAAAATGTTTTAGAAGCACATTATTCGATTGCAAAATTAGAAGATGGCAATATACTTAACAAGCATATCAAAGATTTGAGATCTGGTTTAAAAAAATTAATCAGCTTTAGAAAGCATGTATTTATAACTTTGAACATCACAAAAGAGACCCACCCCATAAGGGGTGAGTCTCTTTTTCGAAAACCGAAATAGCCTAACTAACTATGTTGAGGGATTTAACCTATTAACTATCTTAGTCTTCTTTTTTGCGTTTTCCTGCTAAACCAAGTCCAGCTGCCGCAAGCATTCCTCCAAGTGCCATAGCTGCCATAGACGCATCATCACCTGTTTCAGGGAGAGCTGGTCCTTTAGGAGCTTCTGGTGTAGTTGGTGGTGTCACTGGTGGAACCACTGGTGTTGGAGGTGTTGGAGGCGTTGGTGGTGTAGTAGGAGGTGTGTTTGGTGGAGTTGTTGGTGGTGTATTTGGTGGGATAACAGTATTGTTGAACTCAGTATCTTCTGGCAATTGAGAAGTTACTGTCAAGACTTTACCGTCTTTAGTTACAGAAACAACGACTGTAGCTACCATCTTATCGTAGGCAACAGTTGCATCGTTACCTTGTACTTCTTCTACTGTGTAGACGTGAGTACCTTCTTCACCACGTTTGTACTCAAGAGCTGAGAACTTGATCTTACCGTTAGCATCGTTGCTTACAGTTTCGATCACGTTACCTTTGCTGTCTTTAAGTACGAAGCTAAACTCACCAGCTTTAAGTTCACGACCTTCAAGTTTCTTAGTGAATTCAAACTCAACTTTAGTTGGGATATTGACTACACGTTTTTCTGTTGGTTTTTCTGGTTTTTCAACAGATTTCTTAGTTGGGTCGTATTGGTGAACGATTTGTGACGCAGTATTTTCGATGTCTACACCATCTTTAGCAGTGCCTTTGATAGTTGCAGGAATATCGAACTTGTAGTAGCGTCCGAATGCCAATTTGGCAGTATCGATCACTTGTGTGTTTTCTGCATCGCCAAGTGACTTAGTAAGGTCAGCTTTAGATGTTGCAGTAATCACACCGTCAACGATTTGGATATCGAACTTAGCTGTCACATCTTCTCCTGTTACAGAGTCGTATGCTTTAATATCAGCAACGTTGATAGTCAAGTTTTCGCTGTCATATTTATCTGTTACACCAACAGATTGGATATTGTGAGCGTCAGTGAAGTTAGTTGTGTCGAGCCATACTTGGTAGACAAACTTATCACCTTTCTTGAGTGTCTTAGTATTGATATTTTCAGCTTCGTTGTTAGCTGTGTTGTCAGCGTAAGGATCCTTGTTAGTATCGCCTACTTTATCTTTCAACTCAGCATCATCGTCAACAAGTTTCATACCAGTGATATCGAATTTCTCTTTAGAAACAACGTATTTCTCTGGTTGGAACTTAGGTTTTTCTGGTGGACGAACAGTATTGTTGAATTCTTTATCTGCTGGATCAGTAACCTTAGTGATAAGAGCTTTAGCTTTACCATCATGTGATACTTCAACAGTAACAAGAGCTTTCATTGAATCGTAAGAAACAGTTCCGTCAGTACCCTTAACTTCTTCTACAGTGTAGTTGTGAGTACCTTCTTGGCCTTTCTTGAATTCAAGAGCAGCAAATTTAACGTTACCTGCAGCGTCGTTCTTAACTGTTTGAAGGATGTTTCCATCTTTATCTTTAAGAACGAAGCTGAATTCGTTGGCTTTAAGTTCACGACCTTCAAGTTTCTTAGTGAAGTTAAATTCAACTTCAACTGGGATGTTAACTACACGTTTTTCTGTTGGTTTTTCAGGTTTCTTAACAGTCTTACTTTGTGGATCGTATTGGTGAACGATTTGTGAGGCTGTATTTTCGATGTCAACACCGCCCTTAGCAGATTGTTTAATTTCTGCTGGGATTTCAAACTTGTAGTAACGTCCGAAGGCGAACTTAGTTGTGTCGATAACTTGTGTGTTTTCTGCATCGCCAAGTGACTTAGTAAGGTCAGCTTTAGATGTTGCAGTGATTACACCGTCAACAAGAGTGATATCGAACTTAGCTGTCACATCTTCTCCTGTTACAGAGTCGTATGCTTTAATATCTTTAACGTTAACAGTCAAGTTTTCGCTGTCATATTTATCTGTAACACCTACAGATTGGATATTGTGAGCTTCAGTGAATTTAGTTGTATCCAACCATACTTGGTAGTATACTTTATCACCTTTCTTGAGTGTCTTAGTATTGATATTTTGAGCTTCGTTGTTATCAGTCTTATCAGCGTAAGGATTTGCGTTAGTGTCTGCAACCTTATCTTTCAATTCGCTATCGTCATCGAGAAGTTTAACTCCTGTAAGATCGAATTTAGATTCGTTAAGGATGTATTTCTCTGGGTTGAAGTCTGGAGTATCTGGAGGAGTTACTTTGTTGTTGAACTCTTTATCAGCAGCATCTGTCACGTTAGTGATAAGTGCTTTAGCTGTTCCATCATGTTTAACTTCAACTGTAACAACAGCTTTCATACCGTCGTATTGAACTGTGCCGTCAGTACCTTTAACTTCTTCTACTGTGTACTTGTAAGTACCTTCTTGGCCTTTCTTGTACTCAATAGCTTTGAACTTAACGTTACCTGAAGCATCGTTCTTAACAGTTTCGATGACATTTCCTGCTTCATCCTTCAATTGGAAGCTGAATTCGTTAGCTTTAAGCTCACGGCCTTCAAGTTTCTTAGTGAAGTTGAATTCAACTGAGATTGGAACGTTGTTAACACGTTTTTCAGTTGGTTTAGTAGGAATTTCTGTCTTCTTAGTTGTTGGGTTGTAGAAGTGAACAACTTGTCCAGCTGTATTTTCAATATCTACACCACCAGGAACAGAGTCTTTAACAGTGGTTGGGATATCGAATTTATAGTAACGACCAAAGGCAAACTTAGTTGTGTCGATGATTTGAGTATTTGCATCATCTCCAAGTGACTTAGTGAAGCCATCTTTAAGGTTAGCAGTAATCATACCATTTTCAACTTTGATGTCGAATTTAGCTGTTACATCTTCACCTGTTACTGAATCGTAAGCTTTAATAGCTGAAGCATCAAGATCCAATTTAGTTTCATCGTAGTCATCAGAGATACCAACTGTTTGGATGTAATCCTTGTTGTTAGCGTCGAATTGAGTTGTATCGAGCCATACTTGGTAAACAAGTTTTTTTCACCACGTTTAACAGACTTAGTATTCATGTTTTCAGCTTCGTTGTTTGATGCGTCATCAGCATATGGGTTCGCATTTGTATCTGCGTACTTGTCTGCCAATTCTTTATCATCATCAACAAGCTTGTTACCAGTGATGTCAAATTTCTCTTTGTTCACAACATATTTCTCTGGTTGGAACTTAGGTGTTTCTGGTGGAACCACCTTGTTGTTGAACTCTTTATCGTTAGCGCTTGAAGCGAATCCGCCTGTTGAAGCGTGGTTAACGACAGTTGTAAGAACTTTGCCTTCTTTAGTAACTTCCACTGTTACAGTCGCTTTCATAGCATCGTAAGTGATTGAAGCATCTTTACCAACTACTTCTTCAACTGTGTAAGTGAATGTCTTACCAAGATCATCTTTGTTGAACAAGAGTTTTTCAAACTTGATGTGACCATCTTTATCGTTGGTTACTGTTTGAAGAACCTTGTTGTCTTTGTCTTTCAATACGAAGCTGAACTCACCTGCAGTCAACTCACGTCCTTCAAGTCGTTTAGTGTAGTTGAACTCGAGTGGAACTGGAACGTTGTTTTCACGTGTTTGAGTTGGTTTTTCAGGAGTTGTAACTTTCTTATTGAATGGGTTGTATTGGTGAATTGTTTGGTTGGCTGTATTTTCAATATCTACACCATCGTTAGCATCAATGTCTTTAACAACAGCTGGGATATCAAATTTATAGTAGCGACCAAACTCGAATTTAGTTGTATCGATGACTGGAGTAGCATCTGTAGCACTAATAGCTTTAGTCAAGCTTGCTTTAGATGTACCGTAGAGAACACCGTTTTCAACCTTGATGTCGAACTTGTCAGTAACATCAGCACCAGTGATACCATCGTAAACCTTGATATCAGCAGCGTTGATGTCAAGCTTATCTTCTTCGTAGTTATCAGTGATACCAACTGTTTGAAGATTGCTTTCTGCTTTGAAGTCACGAGTATCAAGCCATACTTGATAGTAGATCTTTTGACCACGTTTGAGGGTCTTACCATTCAAGTTTTGGATTTCAACTTTATCAGCTGAATCGTCGTCATCAGCAAGTTTGTTACCAATGATGTCGAAGCTTGGTTCTGAAACAACGTATTTCTCTGGTTTGAAGTTAGGAGTTACGTTGTTATCGAAGACACGATCGTCACCACCATAAGCATCTCCACCTACTGTAGCGTAAGAGATAACTGTTGACAATTGATCTCCTACTGAAGGTTGGATAACTTGAACAGTAACATTGACTTTCATGTTATCGTAAGTAACAGTTGTATCAGTTCCTTTAACTTCTTCTACCGTGTAGTTGAATGTCTTACCAAGATCTGCTTTACCGTAGTTGATAGTAGAGAATTTAACTTTACCTTCGGCATCATTCTTAACAGTTTCAAGAACATTACCTTTTTCATCTTTCAATTCAAAAGTAAATTCTTTGTCTTGCAACTTACGTCCGTTAAGTGTCTTACCAAAAATCAACTCGATAGCAGTTGGAACGTTGTTAACACGTTTTTCAGTTGGTTTGTTTGGTTTCAACAGTCTTAGTAGTTGGGTTGTAGTAGTTTACAACTTGAGCTGCTGTATTTTCAATTTCAGCACCATCGTAAGCACCGTCAGTAACCTTAGCTGGGATGACAAACTTGTAGTAACGTCCAAATTCGAACTTAGTAGTATCGATAATTTGAGTGTTTTCTGCATCGCCAAGTGACTTAGTGAAGCCAGGTTTAAGGTTAGCAGTAATCACACCGTTAGCGATAGAGATGTCAAACTTATCAGTAACATCAGCACCAGTCTTACCATCGTAAGCCTTGATATCAGCTACCTTAACATCCAATTTAGCTTCATCATAATCATCAGTGATACCAACAGTTTGGATATTATCCTTGTTGTTTGCATCAAATTTAGTTGTATCAAGCCATACTTGGTAGTTAATAGTGTCGCCACGTTTAACAGCTTTAGTATTGATGTTTTCTGCTTCGTTGTTATCAGCTTTATCAGCGTATGGGTTCGCATTTGTTTCTGCGTACTTATCTGTCAACTCTGCATCATCATCAAGAAGCTTAGTACCAGTGATATCAAACTTACCGTTACCATCGCTAAGAACGTATTTCTCTGGTTGGAACTTAGGTTCTTCTGGTGGAGTTACAGTATTGTTGAACTCTTTATCTGCTGGGTCTGTCACATTAGTGATAAGAGCCTTAGCAGTACCATCATGACGAACTTCAACTGTTACAACAGCTTTCATTGTGTCGTATGTAACGGTTGAGTCAGTTCCTTTAACCTCTTCTACTGTATACTTGTAAGTGCCTTCTTGACCCTTCTTATACTCAATAGCTGAGAATTTAACGTTACCTGAAGCATCATTCTTCACGCTTTCAACGACTTCGCCTGCTTCATTCTTCAACTCGAATGTGAATTCGCCTGCTTTAAGTTCACGACCTTCAAGTTTCTTAGTGAAGTTGAACTCTACTGAAACTGGAACGCTGTTAACACGTTTTTCAGTTGGTTTGTTTGGTTTTTCAACTTTCTTCGTAGTTGGGTTGTAGTAGTTAACTACTTGAGCCGCAGTATTTTCGATATCTACTCCACCTGCAACATCAGCTTTAACTGTTGCTGGGATATCAAATTTATAGTAGCGACCAAACTCGAATTTAGTCGTGTCGATGATTTGAGTGTTTTCCGCATCGCCAAGTGACTTAGTGAAGCCAGCTTTAAGGTTAGCTGTGATTACACCATTTTCGATTGAGATATCGAATTTATCTGTAACATCAGCACCAGAAACTGAATCGTAAGCCTTGATAGCTGATGCATCCACATCCAACTTAGTTTCATCGAAGTCATCTGTGATACCAACAGTTTGGATATTATCCTTGTTGTTTGCATCAAATTTAGTTGTATCAAGCCATACTTGATAGTAGATAGTTTGACCACGTTTAACAGACTTAGTATTCAAGTTTTCAGCTTCGTTGTTTGAAGCATCGTCCGCATATGGGTTCGCATTTGTGTCTGCGTACTTGTCTGCCAACTCTTTGTCATCATCAACGAGTTTTGTACCTGTTACGTCGAACTTAGCTTCTCCAACTACGTATTTCTCTGGTTGGAACTTAGGTTCTTCTGGAGGTGTGACACGGTTGTTAAATTCTTTGTCCGCAATTTCGCCTACAGTCGCGATAAGAACTTTAGCTGTACCATCGTGTTTAACTGTGACTGTTACATTCGCTTTCATTGTATCGTATGTAACGGTTGCGTCGCTTCCTTTAACTTCTTCTACTGTGTAGTTGTGTACGCCTTCTTGGCCTTTCTTGAATTCAAGTTTAGAGAACTTAACGTTACCTGAAGCATCATTGCTTACAGTTTCAAGAGTCTTACCTTCTGAATCTTTAAGAACGAAGCTGAATTCGTTAGCTTTAAGCTCACGACCTTCCAAACGTTTAGTGAAGTTGAATTCCACTTCAACTGGAACGTTGTTAACACGTTTTTCAGTTGGTTTGCTTGGTTTTTCAACTTTCTTAGTTGTTGGGTTGTAGTAGTTTACTACTTGAGCTGCAGTATTTTCGATATCTGCACCGCCAGGAACATCAGATTTAACTGTTGTTGGGATGTCGAACTTGTAGTAACGTCCGAAAGCAAATTTAGTTGTGTCGATAACTTGTGTGTTTTCCGCATCGCCAAGTGACTTAGTGAAGCCATCTTTAAGTGTTGCAGTGATTACACCGTTTTCAACTGTGATATCGAATTTAGCTGTAACATCATCACCTGTTACTGAGTCGTAGGCTTTGATCTTAGTAGCGTCAAGGTCCAATTTAGTTTCATCGTAGTCATCTGAGATTCCTACTGATTGGATGTTGTCCTTGTTAGCTGCGTCGAATTTAGTTGTATCCAACCATACTTGGTAAACCAACTTATCGCCACGTTTAACAGTCTTAGTATTGATGTTTTGTGCTTCGTTGTTTGAGGCATCGTCAGCGTATGGGTTCGCATTTGTGTCTGCGTACTTGTCTGCCAACTCTTTATCGTCATCAACGAGCTTATCACCAGTGATATCGAATTTCTCTTCAGAAACAACATATTTCTCTGGTTGGAACTTAGGCTCTTCTGGTGGAGTTACACGGTTGTTAAATTCTTTATCCGCAATGTCGCCAACAGTCGCGATAAGAACTTTAGCTGTTCCATCATGTTTAACTGTGACTGTTACATTCGCTTTCATTGTATCGTATGTAACGGTTGTGTCTGAGCCTTTAACTTCTTCTACTGTGTAGTTGTGTACGCCTTCTTGACCTTTCTTGAACTCAAGTTTAGAGAACTTAACGTTACCAGCCGCATCGTTGCTTACAGTTTCAAGAGTATTACCTTCTGAATCTTTAAGTACGAAGCTGAATTCGTTAGCTTTAAGCTCACGACCTTCCAAACGTTTAGTGAAGTTGAATTCTACTTCAACTGGAACGCTGTTAACACGTTTTTCAGTTGGTTTGTTTGGTTTTTCAACTGTCTTGCTTACTGGGTTGTAGTAGTTAACAACTTGGGCAGCAGTATTTTCGATATCTGCACCGCCAGGAACATCGTTCTTAACAGTTGCTGGAATATCAAACTTGTAGTAACGTCCAAATTCAAATTTAGTTGTATCAATGATTTGAGTATTTTCTGCGTCGCCAAGTGACTTAGTGAAGCCAGCTTTAAGAGTTGCAGTCATCACACCATTTTCAACTTTAATGTCAAATTTATCTGTGACATCAGCTCCAGTTACTGAATCGTAAGCCTTGATTGCTGAACCATCTACATCAACCTTAGTTTCATCGAAGTCATCAGTGATTCCTACAGTTTGAACGTTGTCTTTGTTAGCTGCGTCGAATTTAGTTGTATCCAACCATACTTGATAGTAGATCTTTTCGCCGCGTTTAACAGACTTAGTATTGATGTTTTCTGCTTCGTTGTTATCAGCTTTATCTACATATGGATCGGTATTTGTTTCACCATATTTATCAGTCAACTCTGCATCATCATCGAGAAGCTTGTTATCAGTGATAGAGAATTTCGCTGTATTCAATACGTATTTCTCTGGTTGGAACTTAGGTTCTTCTGGAGGTGTTACACGGTTGTTAAATTCTTTATCCGCAATGTCGCCTACAGTCGCGATAAGAACTTTAGCTGTTCCATCATGTTTAACTGTGACTGTTACATTCGCTTTCATTGTATCGTATGTAACGGTTGCGTCTGAGCCTTTAACTTCTTCTACTGTGTAGTTGTGTACGCCTTCTTGACCTTTCTTGAACTCAAGTTTAGAGAACTTAACATTACCAGCCGCATCGTTGCTTACAGTTTCAAGAGTATTACCTGTTGAATCTTTAAGTACGAAGCTGAATTCGTTGGCTTTAAGCTCACGACCTTCCAAACGTTTAGTGAAGTTGAATTCCACTTCAACTGGAACGTTGTTAACACGTTTTTCAGTTGGTTTAGTTGGTTTTTCAACTTTCTTAGTTGTTGGGTTGTAGTAGTTAACTACTTGAGCCGCAGTATTTTCGATATCTGCACCACCAGGAACATCAGCTTTAACTGTTGTTGGGATGTCGAACTTGTAGTAACGTCCGAAAGCAAATTTAGTTGTGTCGATAACTTGTGTGTTTTCTGCGTCGCCAAGTGACTTAGTGAAGCCATCTTTAAGTGTTGCAGTAATCACACCGTTGTTAACAGTGATATCGAATTTAGCTGTAACATCATCACCTGTTACTGAATCGTAAGCTTTGATCTTAGTAGCGTCAAGCTCCAATTTAGTTTCATCGTAGTCATCTGAGATTCCTACTGATTGGATGTTGTCCTTGTTAGCTGCGTCGAATTTAGTTGTATCCAACCATACTTGGTAAACCAACTTATCGCCACGTTTAACAGTCTTAGTATTGATGTTTTGTGCTTCGTTGTTTGAGGTATCGTCAGCGTATGGGTTCGCATTTGTATCTGCGTACTTGTCTGCCAACTCTTTATCGTCATCAACGAGCTTGTCACCAGTGATATCGAATTTCTCTTCAGAAACAACGTATTTCTCTGGTTGGAACTTAGGTTCTTCTGGAGGTGTGACACGGTTGTTGAATTCTTTATCTGCAATGTCGCCAACTTTTGCGATAAGTACTTTAGCTGTACCGTCGTGTGATACTGTAACAGTTACATTCGCTTTCATTGTGTCGTATGTAACAGTTGCGTCGCTTCCTTTAACCTCTTCTACTGTGTAGTTGTGAACACCTTCGTCACCCTTCTTGAATGACATAGCTGAGAACTTAACGTTACCTGAAGCATCATTGCTTACAGTTTCAAGAGTCTTACCTGTTGAATCTTTAAGAACGAAGCTGAATTCGTTAGCTTTAAGCTCACGACCTTCCAAACGTTTAGTGAAGTTGAATTCCACTTCAACTGGAACGTTGTTAACACGTTTTTCAGTTGGTTTGCTTGGTTTTTCAACTTTCTTAGTTGTTGGGTTGTAGTAGTTAACTACTTGAGCCGCAGTATTTTCGATATCTGCACCACCAGGAACATCAGCTTTAACTGTTGTTGGGATGTCGAACTTGTAGTAACGTCCGAAAGCAAATTTAGTTGTGTCGATAACTTGTGTGTTTTCTGCGTCGCCAAGCGACTTAGTGAAGCCATCTTTAAGTGTTGCAGTAATCACACCGTTGTTAACAGTGATATCGAATTTAGCTGTAACATCATCACCTGTTACTGAGTCGTAGGCTTTGATCTTAGTAGCGTCAAGGTCCAATTTAGTTTCATCGTAGTCATCTGAGATTCCTACTGATTGGATATTGTCCTTGTTAGCTGCGTCAAATTTAGTTGTATCAAGCCATACTTGGTAAACCAACTTGTCGCCACGGTTAACAGTCTTAGTATTCAAGTTTTGAGCTTCGTTGTTTGAGGCATCGTCAGCGTATGGGTTCGCATTTGTATCTGCGTACTTGTCTGCCAATTCTTTATCATCATCAACGAGCTTGTCACCAGTGATATCGAATTTCTCTTCAGAAACAACGTATTTCTCTGGTTGGAACTTAGGTTCTTCTGGTGGAGTTACAGTGTTGTTGAACTCTTTATCAGCTGCATCTGTCACGTTAGCAACGATTGCTTTAGCTGTACCGTCGTGTGAAACCACAACTTTAACAGTAGCAACCATTGTGTCGTATTTGACAGTTGCATCTGTACCAGGAGTTTCTTCTACTGTGTAGTTGTAAGTCTTACCAAGATCATCGCGACCGAACTCGAGAGTCTTGAAGACAATCTTACCAGCAGCGTCATTCTTCACGCGTTCAACTTCAACGCCGTCTTTCTTCAATACGAATTCGAATTCGTTAGCTTGAAGTTCACGACCTTCCAAACGTTTAGTGAAGTTCATTTCAACTGGAACTGGAACACTGTTAACACGTTTTTGTGTTGGTTTTTCAGGTTTTTCAACTGTCTTGCTTACTGGATTGTAAACGTGAACTGTTTGGTTGGCTGTATTTTCAATATCAGCACCAGCTTTAACAGATTCTTTAACAGTTGCTGGGATATCAAATTTATAGTAACGTCCAAAGGCGAATTTAGTTGTATCGATAACAGGGTTGTTTTCTTTATCTTTGATAAATTCATCTTTAGAAGTTGCAGTGATTGTGCCGTTTTCAACTTTGATGTCGAATTTAGCAGTCACGTCTGCACCAGTTACTGAATCGTAGGCTTTGATGTCAGCTGCGTTAACGTCCAATTTATCTGCGTCGTATGTATCAGATACACCAACGTATTGGATGTTGTTAGCTTCTGTAAATTTAGTAGTATCAAGCCATACTTGGTATACCAATTTAGAACCGCGTTTAACAGTCTTAGTATTCAAGTTTTCTGGTTCGTTGTTTTTAACACCATCAACATATGGATTCTCATTTGTTGCTGTGTACTCGTTACCAGGTACATCATCGTCGTCATCCATCAACTTGTCACCAGTGATGTCATATTTCTCTTTAGAAACGACAAATTTTTCTGGTTGGAATTCAGGAGTTTCTGGAGGAGTGACTTTGTTGTTGAATTCTTTATCTGCAGTACCGTCAGTTGCATTACCATTTGCGTCTACACCACCAGTTGATGTAACGTTTGTAACAGTAGTCAATGTGTGACCGTTCTTAGCAACTTCAACTGTAACAGTAGCTTTCATCTTATCATAAGTCATACCAAACTCTTTGTTGGCTGGGATAACTTCTTCTACTGTATAAGTGTGAGTACCTACTTTAGTGTTGTCGAATGACAAGTTAGAGAATGAAACATTACCAGCAGCATCATTCTTAACTGTTTCAACTACTGCACCTGTAGAATCTTTCAATACGAAGCTGAATTCACCTGTTTTAAGTTCACGACCTGCCAATTTCTTAGTAAAGTCAAACTTAGTCACAACTGGAGCAACAACATAGTTGTTGAACTCAGTGTCTTCAGGCATTGTAACAGCAGTACTCAAGAGACCTGTAGCGGCATCTTTAGTAACTTTAACTTTCACTACTGCGTTCATAGTATCGTAATCGATATTTGTATCGTTACCAGCTTTTTCACGCACAGTGTAAGTGTGTTCACCTTCAGCGCTGTATTCAATCGCATCAAATGTGATTGAACCATCTGCAGCATTTCTTAGTTTGGATTACATTGCCATTTTCAAGCAATTCGAATGTGAAGGCATCTGCTTCAAGTACTTTACCTTCAAGACGTTTAGTGAACTTGAATTGAGCTTGAGTAGGAGCTGATGTGAAGGTATTGTTGAACTCTGTATCTGCAGGAAGAGTATTTGTTGCTTTAAGTACGTGACCTTCTTTAGTAACAGTAATTGTTACTTCAGCTTTCATCGTATCATATTGCATTCCTGCTTCAGAACCTTGAACTTCTTCTACAGTGTACTTGTGAGTACCAACTTGTGTATTGTCAAAAGTCAAATCGTCAAAGGCTACAACACCTTCTTTAGTATTTGTCTTAGTTTGAAGAACTTTACCAGTTGAATCTTTCAATACGAAGCTGAATTCACCAGCTTTCAACTCACGACCCGCAAGAGCTTTGCTGAAGTCGAAACGAGTCTTAACTGGAGCTACTGCAAAGTTGTTGAACTCTGTATCTTCTGGCATTGTAACATTAGCAGTCAAGATACCAGATGCAGCATCTTTAGTAACGTTAACAGTTACTACTGCATTCATATCATCGTAATCGATGTTTGTATCTGTTCCAGCTACTTCACGTACTGTGTAAGTGTGAGAACCTTCTTTATCGTAAGAAATAGCGTCGAATTGGATTGTTCCGTCAGCCGCATTCTTCTTAGTTTGGATTACTTTACCATTTTCAAGCAATTCAAATGTGAAGGCATCCTTAGTGAGCTCTTTACCTTCAAGTTTCTTAGTAAACTTGAATTGAGCTTGTGTTGCAGCAGGAGTGAATGTATTGTTGAACTCTGTATCTGCTGGAAGAGTGTTTGTTGCTTTAAGAACGTGACCTTCCTTAGTAACAGTGATTGTTACTTCAGCTTTCATTGTATCGTAAGTCATACCAGCTTCTTTATTTTCTGGAATAACTTCTTCTACAGTGTACTTGTGAGTACCAACTTGAGTATTGTCAAAGGTCAAATCATCAAAGGCTACAACACCTTCTTTAGTATTTGTCTTAGTTTGAAGAACTTTACCAGTTGAATCTTTCAATACGAAGCTGAATTCACCGGCTTTCAACTCACGACCTGCGAGAGCCTTGCTAAAGTCAAACTTAGTTTTAACTGGAGCTACAACGTAGTTGTTGAAGACTTTATCATCTGCGCTTGAGGCAAATCCACCAGTACCACTGTATTTAACTGAAGCTTGCAAATCACCTTTAGAGTTTTCAGTTACAGTAACAGTCATCTTAACTGTCATGCCATCGTAATCGACGTTTGTATCTGATCCTTTAACCTCAGTGATTGTGTAAGTGTATGTACCAACTTTATTAAAGGTTAATTTGCTAAATGTTGCTTTGCCGTTTTTGTTAGTGACAGTTTCTTCATATCCTGGTAGTGATTTATTTTCTTGATCTTTTTCAATCTTGAAGCTAAATTCACCATCAACAAGTACACGTCCTTCAAGTTGTTTTTCAACTTCTGGAGTTACTGTTACAGGTTCTTGTTTAACATAGTAGTAGATTGGTTGTTTATATGGTGTCAATGAGTTGAGCAAGTCAACGTTGGTACCAATACCATTTACCCCACGAATCAATTGTTCGTTTGGAGAAAGGTGTCCAATATTATCTCCCAAGAATGGAACAAAGACAGTCTTATACGGTGTGTATCCAGCAGCTTTGGAAGTCAAATGGAACTTCCTTACCATTTGCATAGGTTACACCTTTACTATCAGTGAAAGCAATTGTATTAAGAGGTGATTTCTTAACAGCTAATTCTTGTTTGTTGTAATCACCTGGTTTAATTGGTTTCGTTTCTGCTAGCAACATGTAGCCATCAGTGCTCAATGTACCATCAGAACGTTTGCTTTGTTGTCTTGGATCTAGTAAGTAAACGCGAACAACTACAGTTCCATCTTCACCTACGATTTCTTTAATACGTTTAATTCCTGCACGCTCAGCATCCATGAATTTCGTACCAACAGTGTAAGGACGGCTTACATAACCTGATTGATCATTTGCATCAGCTGCTTGATAAAGTTTGTATCCATCAAATTGGCGCTCTCCAGATGCTGTGAAGTTTTGACCTTCCATAGCTTTAAGAGTGTATGAAGCTAAGTCTACTTCATTACCATTTGCTTTATAATCTTGAACAGTTACATCAGTTTTATTCGCATTAAATGTTGGATTGTTTTTATCAACTACTTTATAGTAAGTTGTTTTATTAACTGATACTGGAATCTTGGCATTAGTATCCGTAATCGTACGACCGTTATAAGCTGGTTCTACAACGTTAATAATATCCGTTGATGTACGAGCAGCGTAAACGTCATCGTATAATTTTTTCTCAGCTGGCGTAAGGTTGTGTCCTGGTGCAACTAAAGCTTGAATACTTGCTCCAACTTCATAACCAAACTGAATGAATGGTTGGTCAGTTTTACCAGGGCCAGCTCCTGTACCTGGATCGTAATCAACTTGGAAAGTTAATTCTCCCCTAGATGCAGACTTGGTAGTCGTGAATTTTTGAATACCACTAGAAGCTGTAATCGTTCTTGTTTCTACTACATTGCCAGTGTTTATCCATCAATTCAACAGTCGTATCTGTTGAAGCATCAAACCTCTTGTAAGCACGTACATAGTAGTTTGTATTGTAACGTTCATTGAAACGAGTAAGGTCTACAATACTATAAGTGTATACATCGCCTTCTTTAGCAGAATAGCCTGATGGTACTGTTTGCGAACGAACACTTGCACCATTAGGATCTGTCATATCAGGAGTAGCAACTTCACCGTCTTTTAGGAAAGTTGCTACAGCAACCGGCTCGTTATTGTGGTCTGTAGCGGCACGACGGTTACGACGGCTACGACTTGTTGCCAAAGCACCACCATTTGTCATATCAGTTGCAGCACGGTCAAGTGTTGCACTACGGTCTGCAGCAGTATTTGCAGCGAAAGCACGTGCAGTAACGTTTGGTCGTACACTTGTAGATTCTACTGCAGTTTCAGCTGCTGCTGTTTCTTCAGCTACTGGAGCTGCTGTTGCTGCAGAACGGTTAGTTGCTGTAGCTGAAGCGTTTGAAGCTGCAGTTGTTGAAGCTGTTGTTTCAACGTTGTTGCTAGCTGCAGCTGTTGATGCTGCTGTCGTTGGCTTAGCTGCTTCTGAAGTAGCTTTCTCAGTTGGTTTTGCAGCCTCTGAAGCTGGTTTTGCTGCTTCAGGTTTTGCAGTTTCTGTAGCTTGTTTGTCAGTTGTCTCTGCGGCAGCTTTATCTGTTGCTGATGCTTCTGGCGTCAAGTTAAATGTTGACGCAGTTGCCTCAGTTGAAGATACAGCTGCAGTAGGATCTGCTTGAGCTGTTGATGCTGTAGATGTCTCAACCAGGTCTGAAGAACTTTCGCCCTCAACTGATGTACCAGGGTTTGATGAAGAAGCGTCAGGCGCTGTGACTTCATCAGCCTGTGCAGTATGAGCGGCAAAGAGTGCCGTTCCTAGCAAGACTGAAGCGACACCAAACGAATATTTACGCAATGAAAAGCGTTGGCGTCTATTGAAAATGTCTTTCATTTCAAGTCTCCCTCTATGAAATAGTTAGTTATAGGTCACGAGTATACAAGAATCCTATACTTGAACTCATGATTCTATTACATTCTAACATTCTGACAATTTATGGTCAAGTGATTAAGTCAACTTTTTTAAAAAAAATCAAGTTATCTGACAATTTATCCAACAACTTTTGTTTGGTTTTTACCTTTACAAGTGTAAAACCCTTGATTTTATTTGCTTTATACCGTTTTCAGATTTCTATTTTATTTTCTTTTCATTCCTAACTTTCTCATGTTTTTCACGGAAGATGTTAGACTTATGAGAGGATTTAACTCATTTTATTGGCTGATTTTCTTACTTTTATTCTAATTTTTGCCTTCTTATTACAAACCATCCGATTCTGTAACACCCTCGATAAACCATTGATATACAATTTAATAATTGCCTTTCACGACCATAGTCACCTACTACATTTTCAAAAAAATAAAAAACCCAAGCATCATAAACTTGAGTTAATCATCTTATTAGTTTCAGAGGTAACTTCCTCTATTTTTTTCTGATATGGTTGTCATTCCAAGACTGTAATTCTTGATAGGACTTGACTTTACCTTCTTCCTGAGTCGGTCTAAAAGCCCTAACCGGTAACTCGTAGGCATCCTGCCCTTCAGGTGCCATCCAATGGAGCAAGGTATTGAACCAGGTTTCGTTATTGATTTTACTTGGAAGGGTATAGATTCTAGCATGTTTGGTCTTAACAGCTTCATAGGCTTCCTTTTGCTCTTTGGCAAAATTGGTACTATCCATATTGAGGCTCCTGTCTTTTTCAGAAATGTAATAAAGAGCAGGTAGACTAGCAATTGGCGTTCCAGACGGATTATCAAAATCCTTACCATTAGTTGCACCTGGCCACATCTCAAGACCAAAAGGCTCTAAAGTCTTACGCATATCAACATTAGCGTACTCCAATTCCGAGTCCAAAGTATTCGAGTTAGCTGAGATATTCATCTCCTCGATTTTTTGAGTTTTGAGATTGAGGTATTTTTTATTAGAAGCAAAATCAGCTGACGATGCACCAAAAGGCATTTGTAAGTAGGCTTGGTCATTAAGCATGAAAAGCCTTAGACCTGCCTGATTTAAATAATCTTCATCCCCAGCTTTTTTAGCCAATTTCAAGAGGTCAATTTGTTTAGGTTTCTGATTTGGTTTTTCCGTGTCATACACATAGATATTAAAGTAGTCATACTTATAAAGAGTTTCACCCTTGGCATTTTTCTTACCAGATACATCACCCTTGTACTCTTGAGTGACTAGGTATTGACTAGCTACCCCCACAATGTTAAACATGTTTCTATCATGACCAGGATTTGGTGTCACGAGTAGAAATTCCTTATTATCCCCGAAGGTTGTCAGGGTGATTTTAAATAAGGGATCTTCTGCATTACTGCCGGAATAGACAGTTGTACTTGACTTGCTAGATGAGGCTGAGCCCTTGGTAGCCTTACTGCTACCACTCACAGCAAAAAAGATAGCCGTTCCTGCGATTACAAAAAGCAATGCCGCTAAGAGACCTATAAAAACAATTTGTTGTCTTATCCCCCTTAGGGGTTGGTTTCTTTACAAACTTATTTTCCATAATAATCTCCATTTTCAGTATTACTTCTAGTATAGCATAGGTGGGGACAATTGATAAGGTGCATCGGCGGTCTAAGAGGGCTGGATTTTTGATTTTCATTTGACAAAATTCGTCAGACAGCGTACAATCGAGACAAGTAACATTCGGAGGTAAATGGAGACATGAACAACTAAGTCTATTCACAATAAACCTGCTTTATTTGATAGATTGTTTTCATGTCTTTTTTGCGCTCTTTTTCTGTAGAAAACTTGTTGATGGTATCTGCGCTTTTTTGCGTCCACACCATCACTATCTCCTAGAGAGCTTTTTAGCTAGATTCAAGACGGTTCTATCTTATAAGGTAGGACTGTTTTTTGACCTTTGATATTGTATGAAGTAAAAGCCTACTTCCCATGAAACAATATCTACAAGCACTCAGACCTAGGAGGTCCTATGATACAGATTCAACACCTAACCATAACACATACCAAGGATTTGCGTGAACTCGTTCATGATCTAAATCTAACGATAGCTACAGGCGAAAAAGTCGCCATCATTGGGGAGGAAGGCAATGGAAAATCTAGTCTCCTTGCCCTTCTGGTCAATCCAAAAGCACATTTTGACCATCTTTCTTACGAGGGAACTATTAACAAAACAGATAGCCCACAGGTCTATATTCCCCAGCAAATTTCGGATAGCTTGCAATCTCTAACCCTTAACGACTACTTCTTTGCGGACACTTATGACCTAGACTATGCCACCCTCTATCGTCTGGCTGATGAGCTTCATTTTGATAGTGAGCGTTTTGCCAGTAGTCAACCCATTTCCACTCTGTCAGGTGGTGAGAAACTGAAAATTCAACTCATCCGAGAATTAGCTCGTCCCCACGACGTCATTTTTCTTGATGAGCCCTCAAACGATATGGACTTGACTACTATGACTTGGTTAAAAGACTTTATCAAGCACTCTGATAAAACGATCGTCTATATCTCACATGACGAGGACCTACTAAGCCAGACAGCTGATACCATTATCCATCTGGAACTCCTTAAACGTCGTCGACAGGCAAGGACCAGTGTGGAGCACCTCAACTATGATAACTATAGCCAACAACGCTCTGATAGCTACCAACAACAGATGCAGCAAGCCAAAACCGAGAAAAAAGCCTATGACAAGGCCATGGCCAAGCATCGCCGTATCAAACAAAATGTCCAAACCACCCTACGAAATACGCATGACAGCACGCAAGGACGATTGGTTGCTAAAAAGATGAAAGCAGTCCTCTCACAAGAAAAACGCTACGACCGCCTTGCCCAAGATATGACACAAATGCCTGATAAAGAAGACAGTATTGAACTTTTCTTTTCTCATATCAATCCTCTACCTCAGGGAAAATATATCTTAAATCTGGATGAAAAGCAGGTAAACGTCGCTCCTCACCTGACTATTGACCATCTCAAACTTTCTTTGAAAGGCCAGGAAAAAATTGGTATTGTTGGCGATAACGGCTGCGGTAAATCCACTCTCTTACACTATCTCTACCAAAAACTTAGTCAGAAGACAGACCTGACTATTGGCTACATGCCTCAACGTTATGACACTATCTTGCCACTGGATTTGTCTCCAATAGCGTTTGAGTAAGACTGGCGACAAGTCTGAACGAGAAGTTATAAGCTCCCATCTCGCTTACCTCAACTTTAGTCATGATGAAATGAACCATGCAATCTCTGATTTATCTGGAGGACAGAAAGGAAAACTACTCCTGCTGCACCTGGTCTTAGAAAGCCCTAAGCTCCTTATCTTAGATGAACCAACCAGAAATTTTTCGCCCACCTCGCAACCCCAAGTCCGACAGCTCTTCGAGAACTATCCAGGGGCAATTCTGACGGTATCGCATGATGTCAACTACCTCAGACAAGTCTGCCAAAAGATCTATCGCCTAGACTCAAACGGTTTAGAAGAAGTTGAGATTTAAGATCTCAAATCTATCGTTTTTGCAAGAAAAGTCTCAAAAGAAACCTTTTCTTCAGATGCAAAAAAACTCAGGCAAAACCTGAGTTTTTTTAGTCTTAATCAATTTCCAGACCACCGGTATAAAGTCGGTAGTAAGTACCACCTTGTTCCATAAGGCTGTCGTGGTCACCACGTTCAATGATTCGTCCGTGGTCCATAACCATGATAACGTCAGAGTTAACAATGGTTGAAAGACGGTGGGCAATAACGAAGACCGTACGTCCTTCCATAAGTCGGTCCATCCCTTCTTGAACCATTTTTTCAGTACGAGAGTCAATAGAGGAGGTCGCCTCGTCAAGGATAAGAACCGGTGCATTGGCAAGGGCAGCACGCGCAATGGCGATAAGCTGGCGTTGCCCATTAGACAAGCCTGCACCGTCATCTGTAAGAACAGTGTCATACCCATTATCCAAGTGTTGCACAAAGGAATCCACGTTAGCAATACGGGCAGCTTCAAGAATTTCCTCGCGTGTCGCATCAGCACGACCATAGGCAATATTTTCAGCGATAGTCCCTGTGAAGAGATGGGTATCTTGAAGCACGATACCAAGCGAGCGACGAAGAGAATCTTTCTCAATCAGCTTGACATCAATACCATCATAAGTAATCACACCAGATTGGATATCGTAGAAACGGTTAATCAAGTTGGTAATCGTCGTCTTACCAGCACCTGTCGCACCCACAAAGGCTACCTTTTGCCCCTTGTCTGCATAGAGGTTAACGTCATGAAGGATTTGTTTCTTACCATCGTAAGAGAAATCAACGTCTTGGAAGACCACATTTCCGACCAACTCGACCAATTCGTAGTCGCCATTTGGACGTGGGTGTTTCCAAGCCCAAAGATTGGTTTTCTTGTCTGTCACAACCATTTGACCATCTACCAATTCGTAGTTGACCAAAGTGACCTTACCTTGGTCAACTTCTTCTGGTTCGTCCAGAAGGTCAAAGATACGGTCAGCACCAGCAAGTGCCATAAGAACAAAGTTCAGTTGTTGAGAGACCTGAGTAATAGGTCCGTTGAAGGAACGGTTCAATTGTAGGAAGGCCATGAGACCACCGATAGTCAAACCACCGACACCATTAAGGGCAAAGAGTCCACCGACCAAGGCGGTCAAAACAAAGGAAACATTTCCTAAGTTCCCAAGAATTGGCATGAGAACATTGGCATAGCGGTTGGCCAAGTAAGAAGATTCAAAGAGTTGCTCGTTAATCTTGTCAAAATCAGCCATGCTTTCTTCTTCGTGAACAAAGGCCTTGACCACTTTTTGACCTGACATCATTTCCTCGATGAAACCATTCTCAATCCCCAAATTCTTTTGTTGTTCACCGAAGTAACGGCCTGATTTGGCTGATACATTTTTGATGACCATAAACATGATGCCTACCATGACTAGAACCACGATAAAGAGGAGAGGACTAACCGTAAGCATTGTCACTGTTACCCCGATAAGGGTAATAGACGTTTGTAGCAACTGTGGAATAGATTGCTCAACAGCCTGACGAAGGGCATCAATATCGTTGGTATAGATAGACATGATGTCACCGTGTTGGTGAGTGTCAAAGTAGCGAACAGGGAGCTTTGCATGCGAGCAAAGAGCTGATTACGAAGGGAACGCAGAGAATCTTGCGAAATCGTCGCCATGAGGAGTGATGACACATAGTTGGCAATCACACCGATAAGACAGAAGACAGCGACTGAGGTCAAGAAATGTAAAAGCGGTCCAAAGTCATGGCTACCAGATTTGAGCATGGGTTGAACGTAAACGTCAACCAAGGACTGAATAGAAGCCGTCAAATTGACAGTTGCCAAAGAAGCGACCACAATGAGAACAAAGGCGATAGAAAGTGAAAGTTTGTAGTCTTGCCACAAAAAGCGTAGAAGACGTGCTAGAGAGCCCCAATTAGCTTTTTTCTTATTCTGCATCTGCTACTCCTTTCCCTTGTGTTTGCATCTTGTAGACGTCACGATAAATGGCATTGTTAGCCACCAATTCATCGTGGGTACCAATAGCATCGATACGGCCATCATCCATAACAACGATGCGGTCTGCATCTTGGATGGATGAAATACGTTGACCAATGATAATCTTAGTGGTGTCCTTAAGACTTGATGCCAAACCTTGACGAATCAAACTATCGGTCTTGGTATCAACCGCTGATGTTGAATCATCCAGAATCAAAATTTTCGGATTCATGAGAAGGGCACGTGCGATACAGAGACGTTGACGTTGTCCTCCTGAGACATTGGCTCCACCACGTTCAATCTTGGTGTCATAGCCATCCTTAAACTCTTGGATAAATTCATCAGCTTGGGCAATCTTACAAGCTTCAATGATTTCCTCATCTGTCGCCTGTTTATTTCCCCAACGCATATTTTCCTTAATAGTTCCTGAGAAAAGGACATTGGTTTGAAGCACCATGGCAACTTGCTTACGCAAGCTATCCAAATCATAATTCTTAACATCGTGGCCAGCAACCTTAACTTGACCGGCTTCCACATCATAAAGACGAGGAATAAGCTGAACCAAACTTGATTTACCAGAACCTGTTCCACCTAGAATACCGATAACCTCACCAGACTTAATATCAAGCGTAATATCTTTGAGGACATGGGTCTTGTCACCATTTTCATCAGTATATGAGAAATCCACATGATCAAAGCTGATAGAACCATCTGTGACTTCTGTCAAGCCATTTTCAGGTGAAACAATGGTTGAATCAGTGTTAAGCACTTCATTGATGCGCTCTACAGAGGCCATAGAGATAGACAACATGACAAAGATCATCATGAACATCATGAGTGACATGAGAATGGTCATGGTGTAACTGAACATGGAAGTCAATTCCCCAGTAGTTAGGCTACCACCAACGATAAGGTGGGCACCAAACCAAGAAATCATGAGGAATGATGCGTACATAGACAACATCATGGCTGGGTTAGACATGACAACCACACGAATGGCACGCATGAACATCTTGTAAATACGACGTGAGGCCTTCTTGAATTTGTCCGTCTCTTCCTGCTCTTTAACGTAGGATTTCACCACACGCATGTTAGTGATATTTTCCTTGATACTGTTATTGAGGTTGTCATAAGCCTCAAACACTTGAGTAAAGAGAGGGTAAACGATTTTGGTAATAACAGCCAAAACCAGACCAAGGAAGAGTGTCACACCAACGAAAATCCAAGCCATTTCGCCATTAATCAGGAAACTTGCTGCAATGGCAAAAATCAAGTTAAGGGGTGCACGTACACAGATACGGATAATCATCTGGTAAGAGTTCTGCACGTTGGTAACATCAGTCATCATACGTGTTACCAAACCACCAGCTGAGAACTTATCGATATTTTCAAAAGAGAAGGTTTGAACCTTTTTGAAAATAGCCTGACGTAGATTCTTGGCAAATCCAGCAGAGGCAAAGGCCGCATAGCGTGCCGACTGCATCCCACAGAAAAGCGACAGGAAGGCGCAGACCAACATGAGGGCACCATAGAGCCAAATGTTAGACATGTTAGATTGCTGGACACCTTTGTCCAAAAGATTGGCCATGACAAAGGGAATGGAAATCTCAAACATGACTTCTAGCGTCATGAAGAGGGACGCTAGGATTGAGGGTTTCTTGTATTCCTTTATCTGGGCGATCAGGGTTTGAAACATAATTACCTCCGTTTTTTATTCTTTTTTCTTTTTTTGATATTTTTCTTAAGTGGCTTCGGACGCTAGCAGCTTCCTTCGGAATCTCATAGCTAAGTTTTGAGCCTAGGTCTCAAAACTTCCGTGTTATAGAAGTCTCTTGACTTCTATAACTATTGCCACGGCGAAAAATATCGCCTGCTCTGTGCAGAGCGTGTTTCATGCATCGATAGATATACACCATTTTTGTAATCTATCACGGCGAAAGCATCGCTGTTGGGCAGAGCGAACTGTCGAATTGTGAGCAACTGCGAACAAGTGCAAATAGATTCAGGATGAGCCCTACCACGACGAAAATATCGTCTGCTCTGGGCAGAGCGTGTTTCATGCATTGATAGATATACACCATTTTTGTAATCTATCACGGCGAAAGCATCGTTATTGGGCAGAGCGAACTGTCGAATCGTGAGCAATTCGAACAAGTCCAAATAGATTCAGGATGAGCCCTACCACGACGAAAAAAATCGCCTGCTCTGTGCAGAGCAAAGCTTAAAACTAAGAGTCTTATGCTTATCATTTATCTATAAAAGAACGGTCATACCCTTTTGAGAGCATACAAAAGCCCCTGAGGGCAGACCCTAGGGATTTTTTCGTTCTCATATATATGTCATTAGTATAGGTTAAATTGAGTAAAATTGCAAGTACAATGTCATTTCACTAACATTTGTAAGCATTTTACGATGTTTGATAAAAAAATCGTTCTAAAACCTGCTCATTTTTCACAAACTTATCATAAATGTTCGTAAATTATCGCCATACGTAGCAGAAATTTGTTTTCTGTTCCTATTTATAATAGACTAACACTAACATTAGATGAAAAGGTGACTCTATGACTATAAATCAACTGCTTCAAAAGCTGGAGCCTACCAGCCCTATCCTTCAAGCTAACTTTGGAATTGAACGCGAAAGTCTTCGTGTCGATAGACAGGGAAATTAGCACATACGCCTCACCCTTCTTGCCTAGGAGCTCGAAGTTTCCACCCTTATATTCAAACAGATTTTTGTGAGTTTCAAATGGAGCTCATCACACCAGTTGCTAAATCTACCACTGAGGCCCGTCGTTTTCTTGGAGCCATTACCGATGTAGCTGGACGTTCCATCAGTAAAGATGAACTTCTCTGGCCCTTGTCCATGCCACCTCGTATCAAAGCCCAAGAAATCCAAGTTGCCCAACTGGAAAATGAATTCGAACGCCATTATCGTAACTACTTGGCTGAAAAATACGGAACCAAACTTCAAGCTATCTCAGGTATCCACTATAATATGGAACTTGGGAAAGATTTGGTTGAGGCTTTATTCAAAGAAAGTGACCAGACTGATATGATTGCTTTCAAGAACGCCCTCTATCTTAAGCTGGCTCAGAACTATTTGCGCTACCGTTGGGTGATTACCTATCTCTTTGGTGCTGCACCTGTTGCTGAGCAAGACTTCTTTGACCAAGAAGTGCCAGAACCCGTGCGTTCCTTCCGTAACAGTGATCATGGTTATGTCAATAAGGAAGAAATCCAAGTATCTTTTGCAAGCCTCGAAGATTATGTCTCTGCCATCGAAAACTATATCGAACAAGGAGATTTGATTGCGGAGAAGGAATTTTACTCAGCTGTTCGTTTCCGTGGACAAAAAGTTAATCGCTCCTTCCTTGACAAGGGAATCACCTATCTGGAATTCCGTAACTTCGACCTCAACCCCTTTGAGCGTATCGGTATTAGCCAAACTACTATGGATACCGTACACCTACTCCTACTAGCCTTCCTCTGGATGGATGCCCCTGAAAATGTTGATCAGGCTCTGGCTCAAGGTCACGCGCTGAATGAAAAGATTGCCCTCTCTCATCCTTTAGAACCTCTACCATCTGAAGCTGAAACTCAAAACATTACGACGGCTCTGGACCAACTGGTGCAACATTTTGGCCTAGGTGACTATCATCAAGGTTTGGTCAAACAAGTTAAAGATGCCTTTGCTGATCCTAACCATACACTAGCAGCCCAACTCTTGCCTCATATCAAAGACAAGTCTCTTGCTGACTTTGCCCTTGACAAGGCTCTTACCTATCATGATTACGACTGGACTGCCCACTATGCTCTTAAGGGTTATGAGGAGATGGAACTTTCTACTCAGATGCTACTCTTTGACGCCATTCAAAAAGGGATTCATTTTGAAATCCTAGATGAGCAGGATCAATTCCTTAAACTCTGGCATAAAGATCATGTGGAATACGTCAAAAATGGTAACATGACCTCAAAAGACAACTATGTAGTCCCTCTTGCCATGGCTAATAAAACCGTGACCAAAAAAATCCTGACTGATGCTGGTTTCCCTGTTCCCGCTGGCGACGAATTTACCAGTCTGGAACAAGGTCTAGCCTATTATCCTCTTATCAAGGACAAGCAAATTGTGGTTAAACCAAAATCAACCAACTTTGGTCTGGGCATTTCCATTTTCCAAGAGCCTGCCAGCCTTGATAACTATAAGAAAGCCCTCGAGATTGCCTTTGCAGAAGATACAGCTGTTCTTGTTGAAGAATTTATCTCAGGAACCGAATACCGTTTCTTTATCTTGGATGGACGTTGTGAGGCTGTACTCCTTCGTGTCGCTGCCAATGTTGTCGGTGATGGCAAACACACCATTCGTGAATTGGTCGCTCAGAAAAATGCCAATCCATTGCGAGGACGTGATCACCGCTCACCACTTGAAATCATTGCGCTTGGAGACATTGAACAACTGATGTTAACGCAACAGGGTTATACACCTGATGATATTCTCCCAGAAGGGAAAAAGGTCAATCTACGTCGTAACTCAAACATTTCTACGGGTGGTGACTCTATTGATGTCACTGAGACCATGGATTCCTCTTACCAAGAACTAGCTGCAGCTATGGCAACTAGTATGGGCGCTTGGGCTTGTGGGGTTGACCTCATTATTCCAGATGAAACCCAACCTGCTAGCAAAGAAAACCCTCATTGCACCTGCATCGAGCTCAACTTTAACCCTTCTATGTATATGCACACCTACTGTGCTGAAGGACCTGGACAGGCTATCACTTCAAAAATCTTAGACAAGCTTTTTCCAGAAGTTGCCACAAATCAAAACTAAAACGTAAATCTTAAGCGCAAACAAATCACCTTTATTTCGAGATAAAGGTGATTTTGCTTTATTAACCAAACTCTCCTGCTTCTTCCTCAGGATGAGTTTCCATGTACTGGATGTGTTGTATATAGACATCTTGAGCCTGATTGAAGGCTTCCTGATCACTGTAAGGATAATCTATGTAAAAGAGGTCCCGCCAGCCATTCAAGGTTTGGCTATTGTAGAAACCTTGAATCTTTGTGGGAAGAAACTCTTTGTTGTAGCTGATCCGCAGCTTGAGTAGGGTCTTATCCTGAAACTGAGTGATGATACTGTTGGAGGTTTCTTGGCCTTCCAGACTAGTCCAAACTTTATTCAGAACAATGTCCTGACTATAGTGATTAGCCTTGATGCGATTTTTGTCCACTGGGAGCTTCTGGGTAGCCTCTAAAAGGTAGGACACCTCTCCTTGAAAATAAGCCTCAATGGTTAAATCCCCAAGACTTGAGCCATATAATAGGCCATCCTTAATAGCAATGTTTGATCCAAAAAGTCTTTGGCCAGCTACATCAAAGGACATCCCCTCATCCTGCCCGTAGAGCTTGATGGCATAGGCATCCCTTACACGATAGAAATTTTTAGCGACAAGAACACTATCAAGGGTTTCAGTCTTTTTTATCTCAACCTTGGGGCTTGTAGGTTTCTTGGTAAAAGCTGTCAAACCCATTAAGCACAAGATGAGAGCGAATATAATCAAGGTAAGCATTGTAGACCTGGAGCCGGTCTTCAGCTTTAACTTGTCTCCATGTTTCAAGGTCTTTCAAGCCTCCTTTTTTAACAATATCAGCATAGCGCCCACCGTTTAAGACATTCTTGGGATTTTTCCACTTCCTAACCATCTTGCGTCTAATCGCATTGTCAGCAGGATGACGAACGTCAAGATAGGTATGGCTATTATTGAGATAGGCTGGTAGGTCAGCATTCAAGCCCTTAGACAGCCCATAGTTAGCAGAGTCCGTATCGGCAATGTCAGCACCATCTTCAATCTTATAATGCTTAGGATTAGAGTCGATGCTGCCGTCTTTCCTTTTCTTGTAGACATTCCACTCAGAGACAAATCTCCCCGTATCCATATTGACAATAAACTCAATAAAACGGGAATTGCTAACTCCGTAAGGGCCCATGACACTGGTCTGAGGTAGCTGAATTTCATGTTCTGCGGATAGGCAAAGTCTCCCAAGCTTCGATTATGATAGGAAGCACCTGTTGTGTAATCCAGATGAATCTTCTTGTCCTTGCTGTAGGCCAGTAGCTTATCCAAGTCTGTCTTTCCCTTGTAGTTGTTCCTAATATAGTCCATAGACTGCTTATCAATCCAAGACCTAAAAAGATGAAGCTTGATACCTAAGTCATCCACCCCAAGCCCTAGATCCGTCTGATAGGTCTCCATAATAGCCTCACGGAAGTAACTGTAAAAAGGACTAGTTGGCTCTAGCTTCTTGGAAAATTTATAACCTGACTTCCCTAACTGGAGGAACTGATACTTGTCCACATATACTTGCATGTGCTCCATAACCAAATTGAGCTTGTCATGATTAGGGAGTTGAGAAGCTTGGAAAAAGGCCGCATAGGTATCTGAGCCCACTTCCTTACTTTCTTGGTCAATGTCCTGTAAAACCTTATCTAACTGGGTCAAGGAAGTCTTTTTCATCTTACTTCTCACCTGAGCCACATAGGCTGGCTTAATCCCCTGATCCCAGTGGTCACGAGCTATAATAGCATCTGCCTTTTGTGAAATCAAGATCAATCGCTTTTGATAAGACGCGTCCTCCAAGGCCAGCTTAAAGCCTTTGATGGCGTCGCTTGAACCACAGATAAATCACCGTAGATATCTGCCTTTAGGACAAGATTTACCTGCATATCATAGGAATGATTGATATGGAGAACGAGGTGAATCTTCCCGTCTTCCTTCCTAACAGACAAAGAATCGAGTTGATAAGATTGGATAACCCCAGCCTGACTGAGCGCCAGTCTATCCATATTTTCCAAAGAATCCTGATAGATATAGGAAATCTCAGAGTCATTGACCTTCTTTACCAAAGAGTCATTTCGCTGTCGATTGAAAACCACAAGACCAAGTATGAGGATTACAGCCAGGGCACTTGCCAGATACTGTAAAATTACTTTCTTCATAGTAGTTCCATTATAGCATAGGAGAACAAATTATTCTGAAAACGATTGGTGAATCCTGAAAATAAATGAAAAAAGGGCACTAAGGCCCCCTTTTTCTTGTATTTTTATAAATCACTTAAGTGACGATGTTTGATACTAAAATCAAAATAAGCATTTTCCTGAAGTTTGTGGAATATGTCTCTGTAAGCTTTTTCGTCAAAGTGATCGCCACGATAGAGAATCTCAAAGCTCAAACCCTCATATTCCAAAAAGGCATTGGAAGTCTTAAAACCATTACGCTTATAGAAATCCCAACGCGCCGCACGTTGCTCAGGATTGTCGTTAGGTTCATCCAAGCGCTCTACTTCCAAGACCATAGAACGCGATGGTCCATAAAAGTCCACCAGTTTATCAATAATCTCACTTCCGTAGCCATGACTCCGCATTTGAGGAACAATGGCGAAGAAACTCACATAAAAAACTTTGGCATTGTAGAGAACTGAGGCAAATCCAACAAAATCATCCTCGTCATAAAGGCAAAGAAATGATAATCATCACGACCATCCAATTTTAAGAAGTCACTTAATGGAATACGTTCGTCTTCTGGAAAGGCCTCGTTGTTTAAGCGCTCAACCCTATCTAATTCTGGAAACTCTTTGGTAATTAATTGGCTGCGTAAAGCCATAAATTTCCCCCCTTTTTGATGCTTATACCTATAGGTCATTATAACATCTTGATAAGCAAGTGCAAGTTTCAAGGGCTAAGATAAGTCTACTGGTAAACTCCTACTGCATTTTATAAATGCTACTTGGATTTCTCCGTCACCTCTCTTCTGAAAAATAAAAGACAACGACCATTCTAGTCGTTATCTTTTTTGTGATTCATAAGCTATCGCCTATTTTTTCAATTCCCAAATTTCTTTAGCATACTCTGTGATCGTATCATCTGAAGTGAATTTGTGAGATTTAGCAATATTAGCCAAGCTCATACGCGCCCACTTGTCATGATCACGATAAAGTGCATCGATTTTCTCTTGAGCTTCTACATAAGCAGCGAAGTCTTCCAAGAGGAAGTACTCATCGTTGTGGGTGATGAGGGCTTCATAAATTTCAGTACCTTCAGATTGAGCATTTGGAATCGTACCGTTAACAAAGGTATCAACGACACGACGAATGACTGGGTTATTTTCATAAACTGCACGAGAGTAGTAATCGTGACGTGCATAGTGTTCGTAAACTTCGTCCTTGTCCATACCGAAGATGACAACATTCTCATCGCCAACTTCATCCTTGATTTCAATGTTGGCACCATCAAGTGTTGCCAAGGTAATAGCACCAGTCATCATGAATTTCATGTTTGATGTACCAGATGCTTCTTTAGAAGCCAATGAGATTTGTTCAGAGACATCTGCTGCTGGAATGATAAGTTCCGCAAGGCTGACACGGTAGTTTTCAAGGAAGACCACTTTAAGTTTTCCTTGAAGGCTTTCATCATTGTTAACAAGATTGGCAACCTCGTTGATGAGTTTAATAACAGATTTAGCGAAGTGATAACCAGGGGCAGCTTTGGCACCAAAGATGAAGACACGAGGTACCATGTCTTTATCTGGATTATCTTTCAGATCCCAATAAAGTTTGATGATGTGAAGAAGGTTAAGCAATTGACGTTTGTAAGCGTGAAGACGTTTTACTTGAACATCAAAGATAGCATCTGTAGACACTTCTACACCTGTTGTTTCCTTGATATAGTCTGCCAAACGTTGTTTAGCAGTCTTCTTAACTTGATAGAACTGGTTCAAGACTTCCTTGTCATCCAAGTAAGTTGTAAGATTTTCAAGCTCATGGATATCGTTACGCCAACCGTCACCAATCACGTCATCAATTGCTGCTGAAAGTTCAGGAGCTGCAATTTGTGTCCAACGACGTTGAACGATACCATTTGTCTTGTTATTGAATTTTTCAGGATAAATTGTATAGAAATCGTGGAGGGTATCTTCTTTAAGAAGTTCTGTATGAAGCTTGGCAACCCCGTTGACTGAGTGACCACCAATGATAGCTAAGTTAGCCATGTGGAATTGGTTATCCTTAACAATACGTGTGCGTTCGATAACATCTGCAGCAATACCACGTCCAGCCATTTCAGCGATGTAACGGTTGCCGATTTCCAAGATGATTTGGTAAACACGTGGAAGGACACGTTTGAAGAGCTGTTGATCCCATTTTTCAAGGGCTTCTTGAAGAATAGTGTGGTTAGTGTAGCTCATAGTTTTAACAGTCGCATTCCAAGCATCTTCCCATGAAAGACCATATTCATCAAGGAGGAGACGCATGAATTCAGCTGGTGCAACCGCAGGGTGAGTATCATTGATGTGAACTGATATTTTTTCGTGGATATCTTTCAATGGCAAGCCCATCTTGAGGTAAGATTTAATGATGGTTTGGAGACCGGCACTTGTCATGAAGTACTCTTGAACCAAACGCAATTCTTACCTTCAATTGTTGAATCATCTGGATAAAGAATAGCAGTAATATCTTTCACACGACGACGTGCATCAAGCGTAGGATAATCCAATTCGTATTCTTCAGGAATTTCTACATCCCAAAGACGAAGGTTGTTAATCACACCATTCTTATAACCAATTTGCGGCACATCATAAGGTACGGCACGAAGGACTTGAGCATTCTTATAAGTTGGGACAAAGCGACCATCTTCATTGCTTTCAAGAACCACATCACCAAAGAGTTTCACATAGACAATATCGTGGTCTTTACGTGTTTCCCAAACATTACCTGTAGAACCAAACCAACCATCTGGTAATTCCACTTGGTAACCATCCACAATACGTTGTTTGAAAAGTCCGTAACGGTAACGAAGACCATTACCAAAACCTGGATAACCAGTAGTCGCAAGCGAATCCATGAAGGCAGCAGCCAAACGACCAAGACCACCATTACCAAGTGCCATATCATGCTCAGCTTCTACAACTTCACGGAAGTCAATGTCAAGCTCAGCAAATCCCTCTTTAACAAGGTCAAGAATACCAAGGTTGAGAAGGTTAGTTTCCAACATACGACCTGGAAGAAATTCAATCGAGAAGTAGTAAGCAATTTTTTCTTGATTGTCTGAAAGTGCATGGTTACGTTCAATCCATGTATTTGTGTAATATTTACGGATCAAACCAGCCAAGGCTGTAAAGATTTCTGTTGGTGTCGCCTTAGCAACTTTAATCAACTGCTCTTGATGGAGAGTATCTTTAAAGTCACGGATAAATTGTTCTTTTGTTAAATTTTCTAGTTGCATAGAATTCCTTTCTTACTACTTCTATACCTTGGATCCACCTCTAAAAGAGAATAATTAGGATAAGGGGGATTGGAAATTTTTAACTCCCAAACCTTGCCAGATAAGATTCAAAACAAAGGTTTCAAAATCTTTTTACAAAACTGCTAAAGCAGTTAAATTCATTATAACATGATTAGAGTTATTCTTCTATTCAGATTTTTAGATGTTATCTCCATAATTGCTTTCAAGCGAATCTTAAAGAACTAAATAAGTATAGAAGCATTTTCAAACTCTTTACATGAAGATAACTTTTCCCTCACGAGAAAAGTTATCTTTGGAACTATACTAATTGTTTGTACAAATCAACATATGCCAAACTTGCTGTATCCCATGAGAAGTCACGTGTCATCGCATTGTGTTGAAGTTGTTTCCAAGCTTCAGCATGATTTTCGTAGACATCGAGAGCTTTTTCAAGGGTTTGAACCATCCAGTAACCTGAGAAGTTACCAAATGAGAAGCCAGTACCTGAGCCTGTTACAGGGTTGTAAGGTTCAACAGTGTCACGAAGACCACCAACCTCACTAACCACTGGCAAGGTACCATAGCGCATAGACATCATTTGAGAGAGACCACATGGTTCGAAGGCTGAAGGCATAAGGAAAATGTCACAACCAGCATAAATTTGTTGAGCCAACTCTAGGTTGAAAGTAATGTTGGCAGACATTTTCTCTGGGTAGGCATGAGCGAACCAAGAGAAAGAATTCTCATAGTCACTGTAACCAGTACCCAAAAGAACAATCTGAACATCATGTTGCAAGATATTGTGGAGCTCATTAACCACCAAATCGAAACCTTTTTGGTCTGTCAAACGAGACACCATACCAATGACTGGTACATCTTCACGAACTGGAAGACCAAGACGTTCTTGAAGCGCTGCCTTGTCTTTGGCTTTACCTGACAAATCATCCACTGAGAAGTGGTAAGGAATGTGAGTATCCGTTTCTGGATCAAGGAGGTCCGTATCGATACCATTAACAATACCAGATAACTTACCAGATTCCATGCGCATGATTTGATCAAGGCCTTTACCAAATTCAGGTGTTTGGATTTCTCCAGCATATGAAGGTGAAACTGTTGTTACACGGTCTGCGTAAAGAACAGCAGCTTTCATCCAGTTGAGGCAGTCATTCCAACGAAGGGTACCATCTGCATAACGCTCATAACCAACACCGAAGATTTCCCAAAGCATACCACTGTCAAATTGACCTTGGAACTCAATATTGTGGATAGTGAAGACTGTCTTAATACCTTGGTAAGCTTGAATCCAATGGTATTTTTCCTTAAGAAGGAATGGAATCATGCCTGTGTGGTAGTCATGAACGTGGAGAACATCTGGAATAAAGTCCACTTTTTCCATCAACTCAAGGGCAGCCATTTGGAAGAAGCCAAAACGCTCACCATCATCCCACTCACCGTATACCGTTCCACGGTTGAAATACTGCTCATTATCAATGAAGTAGAAAGTCACACCATCGCGAACGATTTTCTTGATGCCGACATATTGACGACGCCAACCAACATTTGTATAGAAGAAGCCAAGGTCTTCAACTTGATCGCCAAACTTAGCCGAAACCACATCATAATAAGGGAGAATTACGGCAACTTCGTGACCATTTTTGACTAGAGATTTAGGGAGAGCACCGATAACGTCACCCAGACCGCCAGTCTTAGCGAAAGGTGCACCTTCAGCCGCTACAAATAAAATTTTCATCGTACAATATCCTCTGTTACAACGCTACCTTTTTTGATGACAACTGGGTTGTTTTCTGTACCGCGGATAGTAACGCCGTCAGCGATTTTAACACCTTTATCCACAATAGCATATTCAACGGTAGCATTCTTACCAACTTCAACACGTGGGAAGATGACTGCATGGTTTACAGTTGAACCTTCTGACAAGTCAACATTACGTGAAACAACAGAATGATCTACTTTACCACGGACAAGAGAACCTGAAGCAAACTGAGAAACTTTAACATCAGATGAAGCTGCATAGTATGTTGGCTCTTCATTTTTAACTTTTGTATAAACTTTTTGGTTTGGTGCAAAAAGTGAATAGAATTTTTGCGATTCCAACATATCCAAGTTAGCATCAAAGTACGCTTTCACTGAGTGGATATTTGAAAGGTAACCAGTGTACTCGTAAGCAAAAGCATTTTCAGCAACTGCCAAATCACGAAGTACATAACGAAGCTTACGTGGTTCTTCTTTAGCTGCTTCTTCTTCCAATTTTTCAATCAAGAATGGTGTATCCACAACAAAGATATCTGTAGACATATTGTAAACTTCTTTATCTCCACCCTGGAAGAGTTCATGGCCAAGCACTTTGTCAGATTCATCAATTTCCAAAATGCTGTTTACATCTGAAATGAGTTCTTTCGGAAGTTTTTTGTAGACAACAGTAATTTTTGGCTCTGCTGTATTGTGAAGGTGGAAAACTTGGTTAAGATCAATATTGACCAAAACATCACTGTTAAGCGCTACCGTTTGGTCTGACCCTGAACGTTTAAGGTAAGTCAAAATTTGACGATAGTATTCTTCATCAACAGTTGAACTTTCAACTGGAGTGTTATAAATACCAAGGTAGTAGTGGCTGAGGAGTGTTGATAAGCCCCACTCACGACCTGAACGAATGTGGTCGAAAACAGAACTGATATTTTCGTTTGGAAGATACCAAAGACGCTACGGATACCAGCGTTAGCCAAGTTAGACAACGGGAAGTCGATGAGGCGATATTTTCCACCAAATGGTAGGCTGGCAATAGGACGGTGCTCAGTCAAACCATCCATGTCATGGAATCCTACGGTATTTCCTAGAATTGCAGAATATTTATCAATCTTCATCTTTTGGTACCCCCACTACTTCATTGTATCCTACGACTTGCACTTCTTCTGTACCGTCAATTTCCACGCCATCAGAAATGTGTGCCCCTTCACCGATAATCGCACGTTTAATTTTTGCACCTTTACCGATAACTGCACCACTCATAATCACTGAATCCTCAACGACCGCACCTTCACGGATTTGGGCACTTGTTGAAAGCACTGAATGTTTAACAGTTCCATCAACCACACAGCCATCAACAACGAGTGAGTCTTCAATTTCAGCATGTTCACCAAAGAAGTTTGGTGGAGCAATCATGTTACGTGAATAAATTTTCCATTGACGGTTACGGCTATCCAAAGCATTTTCTGGAGAAATATACTCCATATTTGCTTCCCAAAGGGATTCGATAGTACCTACGTCCTTCCAGTAGCCTTCAAATTCATAAGCATAGACGCTTTCACCTGTTTCAAGATAAGCAGGAATAACGTTCTTACCAAAGTCAGACATATCAACTGCACTCTTTTCAGCTGAAACCAACATATTGCGAAGACGTTTCCAGTCAAAGATGTAAATACCCATTGATGCCTTCGTTGATTTAGGATTTTCAGGTTTTTCTTCGAATTCGACGATACGGTTATTAGCGTCTGTGTTCATGATACCGAAACGGCTAGCTTCCTTAAGTGGCACATCAAGAACTGCTACAGTAAGACTCGCGTTGTTGTCTTTGTGTGCTTGGAGCATATCATCATAGTCCATCTTATAAATATGGTCACCAGACAAGATTAGAACGTATTCAGGATTGATGCTGTCGATATAGTCAATGTTTGGTAAATAGCGTGGCTGGTACCTTCAAACCAACGATTACCTTCACTAGCTGAGTAAGGTTGAAGAATTGATACACCAGAGTTAACACCATCCAAGCCCCAACTTGAACCATTTCCGATATGGTTGTTCAAAGCAAGTGGTTGATACTGTGTAATGACACCAACATTGTTAATCCCTGAATTGGCACAGTTTGACAAACCAAAGTCAATGATACGGTAGCGTCCACCAAACTGAACAGCTGGTTTGGCAATACTTTGGGTCAATTTTCCAAGACGAGTTCCTTGCCCACCAGCAAGGATCAAAGCCAACATTTCATTTTTCATGAATAGTCCCCCTCATGATTTTTAGTTGCATCCTAAAAAGGATGACGAGACAATCAGTCGAAACTGATTATGACAATTAAAGTAAGTTTCTCACTAATGGTAACAGTTCGAAAATCAAAAGCATCTTAGAATTGTGATTTTCTATCTATCACCCCGAAAAACAAATCGTGTACACGTTTAAGTCTACCCTTTATTTCAAGCGACGTTTTACACGCCAGATACTTGCTCCTAGAGCAGGTAGGGTGAAGCTAAGGGTATTTTCATAGTCCTTCCACTTCGCCTTTTGGGTACGGGTTTCAGGATTTCCTTCTTTCCAGACACCACCGAACTCTTCCATCTCAGTGTTAAGCACTTCTTGGTAGATACCAGCTACTGGCAATCCAATTGTGAAGTTTTGTCGTTCCACTGGAGCTAGGTTGAAGACACAGACGAGGAAGTCACCCTTATCGCCTTTGTCATCCTTACGAATGAAGGAAAGAACACTTTCAGCGCGGTTATCCGCATCGATAATTTCAATACCATCGTAAGAATCATCAATTTGCCAGAGAGATTTATGGTCCTTGTAGAAAGCATTCATATGGCTAGTAAAGGCCTGCATCTTCTGGTTCATCTCATCTTCAAGATTACCCCATTCGAGTTGATAATCAAACTTCCACTCCAAGAATTGACCAAACTCAGAACCCATGAAGAGCAATTTCTTACCTGGGTGACAGAGTTGGTAAGCATAGAGGTTACGAAGACCAGCAAACTGATTATAGCGGTCACCCCACATCTTATGCATCATGCTCTTCTTACCATGAACCACTTCATCATGTGAGAAAGGTAGAACATAGTTTTCATTGAAGCAATACATGAAACTGAAGGTCATCAGATTGAAGTCATACTGACGGTAAACTGGATCTTCTGCGTAGAATTTGAGGATATCGTTCATCCAACCCATATTCCATTTGAAGTCGAAACCTAGACCACCTTCTTCAATCGGTTGTGTGATTGGCGTTGCCGCAGTTGATTCTTCCGCAATCATCATGACATCTGGATAACGGTTTTTAATTTCACGATTGAGCTTTTGAAGGAAGCCGTAACCTTCCAAGTTACGATTACCACCATCCTTATTAGGCATCCATGGACCTTCATCATAGTCCAAATAGAGCATGTTAGATACTGCATCCACTCGGATACCATCGATATGATAATTTTCAATCCAGTAAAGAGCACTTGAAACAAGGAAAGACTGAACTTGATTTTTTCCCAAGTCAAAGTTAAGTGCGCCCCAACGATAGTTATGAGCTCGATCATGATCCTGATATTCGAAAGTTGGTGTACCATCGAAGTAGGCCAAAGCATCGTCATTCTGTGTATAGTGACCTGGGACCCAGTCTACCAAGACACCGATATTATTCTGGTGACATGCTTCTACGAAATCTTGAAATTCTTCTGGTGTGCCATAGGTATGCTCAAAAGCAAAGTAACCCATAAGCTGGTAACCCCAACTCATCCCAAGAGGATGAGCCATGAGTGGCATGAATTCCACGTGGGTATAGTTCATCTCAACCAAATATGGAATCAACTCTTCTTTCAATTCTTTGAAAGTATAAGGTTGACCATCCTCTTTTAGTTTCCAAGATGATGCATGAGCTTCATAGATATTAACCGGACGTTTTTGGAAACCAAAGCGTTTACGACGACCCATCCAAAGGCCATCCTTCCACTTCTTAGTTTTCTTCTTACGAATCACAGCTCCTGTTCCAGGACGAGGCTCTAAGTAAGTCGCAAAAGGATCCATCTTTTCGACGACTTGACCTCCCTTACGTTTCACCAAGAACTTATAGAGTTGTCCTTCTTGAGGGAGAGCTGAAGTTGCCTCCCAAACACCGATATGGTTTTTGGTCATATCCAGAGGTTCATCAAACCAACCTGTGAAATCTCCAATTACCTGAATCTGCTCAGCATGAGGGGCCCACACACGGAAGATAAAACCTTCTTCTCCCTCTAATTCATGCACACCCAAATAATTCTGAAGGTGGAAGTTCTCACCTGTTCCAAATGTGTACATGGCTTCATCGAGATTCATACCATCACTCCTTTCTTAAACTAGCCTTGATAGTTCTAACTATCAAGAAATTAAAACATTGAAATATATGTAAATACACTAGAAAACCCTTCAAACCGATAGGGCTTACAAGTAAACAAAACCACTTATGTAAGCGTTTACTGTATTATAACATTTTTTGATATTCTTGTCAGTAAATCTCCAAATCTTTTTTCATATTGTTGAATACCAAAGTTTCACGTAATTTTCCTGAGATGTGCAATTCAACAATACCTGAATCGTACTCCGCTTTTGCGACATAGAGGTTATCGTAAATATCTGCATAAGAACGATATGAAAATTCTTGTACGGTTTGCTTACGCTCAATTAATTTGGCAACTTTAGCAACCAAGTCTTTCTTAAGAGTCACTTGATTCCAATCCACCTGATTAACCTCATCAGGGGCATTGTAGCTATTCATGGCACGCTTGACATCTGCTTCCGTGTAATTGCCATCTTCGCCTGTAGCAACCATCTTAGTGCGCTGGAATTCTTGTCCCAATTGCATGAAACACATTCCCTGCATAGTCAGATTGAGGGCATTAGCCAAGTAGATACGTTTTTCAATATCCTCTGGCGAATCATGTGGATGCAAATGATGCATCAAATCATTCAAATTGTAGTTGTCATGCGCTTCGATATAGTTGAGGACCTGACCTGGCATGAGGTAGTTTACAAAACCACGGCTTCCAAGCAGACTCTTGGCAATCTGGTCTTCCAATGGTGCTCCAGACACATAGCCATTACTGATGTGTCCATAGACCTCTGCTCCCTTGACCGCGTCACGCGCATTGTCATTGAAAAATCCGATTCTAGGCATCAAGGCTGCATTATCCTTCTTGCCCTTTTGGTCTACAGGAAGTCCAATTCCCATGTCCCATCCTTCACCATAAAGAAGAATCCTAGAATCAATATCATCCATAGCCGAACGAATAGCATTCATCGTAGCAACATCATGCAAGCCCATGAGGTCAAACGGAAACCATCCACTCCAAATTCTTCTGCCCAATAGGTTAAGGAATCAATCATATACTTACGGTACATTTCCTTTTCACTGGCTGTTTCATTTCCACAACCTGATCCATCTTGGAAAGACCCATTGTCATGCATACGGTAGTAATAAGCCGGCACAGATAGTTGGAAAGGAGAGCTGTAAGATGAGTAAGTATGGTTATAAACCACATCCATGATAACCCCCATTCCTGCCTCATGGTAGGCCTGAATCATTTTCTTAAGCTCTAAAATTGGTGCCACGGGATTCTTTTGATCAGCAGCAAACTGACGATCCGGAACATTGTAATTTTCAGGATCGTACCCCCAGTTGTAGAGAAGCTTCCCACCTTTATCGTAGGTTTTATGGTGATCAAAGACCGGTTGCAGTTGGACATAGTTGTAGCCCATACGTTTGAGGTAATCAAAACAAGTCACATCTCCATGGGCATTTCTAGTCCCTTTCTGACAAGCACCTAGATAGGTTCCTCTATAGGACTTCTTAACCCCAGACGTCTCTGAAATCGAGAAGTCACGGAGGTGCATTTCACAGATTACGGATGAGCAAGCATTTGCCTTACGCCAGCTCGCTTTTTGCTTAGTAACCTTTTCATACCCTCTTGGGACAAGTCTCTTAGGATTGACCACCAAACTTTTTTTATTATCTAAGCTAAGGGCAATACTGTAGGGGTCTCTTGTATCCTGATAGAAGCTTTCCTCATGATACACACGAAATTGGTAGGCTACCCCATCCAAATCCTTTTTGACAGTGGCACTCCAAACACCGTGAGTATTCATCTCATGACGGTCCTTATTGATACTGGTTCCTCGGCTCATCTTAATGATCTTAGGGTTTTTACTGCCCTTTTTAAAAAGCAAGAGCTTCACACGACGAGCTAGAGGTGACCAAAGGCGAAACTCTGTAGCCCCTTTTTCATACTTATGACCTAACCAACCTTGAAAGCCCCACTTCTGATCAAATTCCTGTCTACGAAGTGCCATATCAAAGGCATGCTGGTCACGACCTTCGAAACTATGGCTAGTCAAGGCTGCCTGTTTAGAATAATAAACAGTTGGATCACCTTCAACTATCCAAATAGCATTGGGAGCATCCCCTAGGAAGCGTCGGACACGGTAATCATGTGTTTGCCTCGACCAGTCTTCCGTTTTGACCAAAAGATTGACAGAATCAATAAAACGATTGGAGGGAGAAGTAACCTGACCAACAAGGCCAAAATCATCCTCACGTGAAATGGGCTTCTTCGCCCCAATAACCATCTAGCCACTTCCACATACTGTATCTGGAATAGTCGCCATGCATACTATGAAAATGAACGGTTAATAAATTGTCCATTTTTTACTCCTTAGTTTTTGTTACTCACTCTTTCTCCTATTATAGCAAAAATTGTTCGTTTTGTAAGCGTTCTTATGGAATATTTTGCAATTTTTTGGTCTATTTTGAACATAAAAAAAGAATGAGAAAATAAATGGCAAAACACTCATTTTTCTCATTTCTTTTGTCTATTTTAATTCTTTTAAAAACCAGGCTTGAGACTCTTTCCAGTTCATTATTCTTGAGTCATCAAAACCTTACGTGGTTTGGTACCTTCAGCTGGTCCGATAACGCCTGCTTCTTCCAACTCTTCCATCAAACGAGTGGCACGGTTGAAACCAACTGACAGACGACGTTGAATCATGGAAGCACTTGCTTTTTGTGTTTCAAGGACCAAAGCCTTGGCCTCTTCAAAGAGTGGGTCACCTTCTGAGCTACCACCATTGGCAGAGGAACCTCCACCAAAATCATTTTCAGAAACTTCACCAGGATCAAAGCTCTCATCATAGTCAGCTGAAGCCTGATCCTTGATAAAGGTCACAATACGTTCCACGTCATCATCAGAGATGAAGGAACCTTGTAGACGAACAGGGTGGTTCTCATCAATCGGTTTGAAAAGCATATCCCCACGTCCGAGTAGCTTTTCTGCCCCATTTTCATCTAAAATGGTACGACTATCTGTTCCCGAAGACACCGCAAAGGCCACACGAGATGGCACATTGGCCTTAATCAAACCGGAGATAACATCAACCGACGGACGTTGAGTGGCGAGAATCATGTGAATTCCCGCAGCACGCGCTTTTTGTCCCAAACGAATGATGGCATCTTCCACTTCCTTACTGGCTACCATCATCAAGTCAGCCAACTCATCAACAATAACCACAATTAAAGGCAAGGGAATCTGTTTTTCTTGCGACTGGGCATTCCAGTCTTCAACCTTGGCATTGTAGCCAGCAATGTTACGCACGCCAAACTTACTAAAGAGTTCGTAACGATTTTCCATCTCATCTACCACTTTTTGAAGAGCCTTGGCAGCCTTACGTGGGTTAGTCACCACAGGGATAAGGAGATGAGGAATATCATTGTAAACCGAAAGTTCAACCATCTTCGGATCGACCATGAGGAACTTCACCTGGTCAGGACGAGCCTTCATAAGAATACTAGAGATAATACCGTTTACCGCAACCGATTTACCAGAACCTGTTGATCCGGCCACCAGCAAGTGAGCATCCGACCCAAATCAAAGCTACGAGCCGAACCATCAACTGCCTTACCGAGAGGAACTTCCAAGAGCTTATTAGGGTCCGTCTTGGACTGTTCCCATAGTTCTCGGAAAGAAACCGTCGCAATCTCTGAGTTAGGCACTTCGATACCAACCAAAGATTTTCCAGGAATGGGTGCCTCAATACGGACATCTTTCGCAGCTAGAGCCAGAGCTAAGTCATCAGCTAAATTTGAAATGCGATTGACACGGACCCCAACAGCAGGCTTGACCTCATACTTGGTCACTGACGGTCCAATTTCAGCCCGCTCAACCTTGACATCAATATTGAAACTCTTGAAGGTATCTTCTAAGATTCGAATATTCTTACGAACGATGTTCTTCTCTCTAGATTGACTCTTAGGCTTATCAGGTGCAAAGAGATCTATATGAGGTAATTTATACTGCAGGAGTTCCTTAGGCGTGAAATCAACCTCGACTGGTGCGTCATCTCCCTCAACCACCATAGATGGGGGAAACTCCTCGCTTGGCACATCCTCTGGATAAGGTCCATAATCTTCTTGGAAATCCTCATAATCCTCCGGAGGCAGATTATCATAGTAATCCTCAGAGGCATAATCACTGATTTCAGGTTCAGGTGCAAAAATCTCAGTTTCTTGTGGCAAGGCCTCTGCGGCATCATCTAAGATTTCTCCCGTCTCTTCGTCAACAGTCAAATCAGCCAGACGCTCAGCTTCGGCACGTTCTTCTGCTTCACGTTCTTTCTGAGCCTGACGTTCTGCCTTCTTCTCCTGACGCTGAGCCGTCCGTTCCAAACGCTTCTCAGCCCCTTTTTGCCAAGCTTCCTTAGCATACTCCATGATATCCAAGACATCCCAAGGGCTAAGAATGAAAGCCCCTAAGAGAATAATCAATACCCCAATCATGAAGCTACCGATATTTGAAAAGAGGAAGGAAATCGGTTGGTACAGAAGAGCCCCCAACATACCACCACCCGCAAAACGAGCGACTTGCACACTCACAAGTTCCCCAAAAAGCAAGTCCTTGGTACCAGGGAAAATATCCAGACCACTCATGCGTTCTAGACTAAAGAGATAGGCGTGAAACTCCAACAAGAGCCCCGCAAAGACCATCCAAAATCCTGTTACATAGTTACTGTGTTTACGTAACCATTTAAAGCCAAAGAGATAAACATAGATAGCAAAAATTAAAGGGTAAGCCATACTCCCCACAAATACTCGAAAGATATTATAGAGGGTAACCCCAAAGAAACCCAATCGAAAGACTGGGAAAATTAAGACAAAGGCAAAAAAGAAGGTCCATAGCATTCGCTTAATCGCCTTCTGTCTGTCTAATTCTGCTTTTGTAAGACGCTTCTTACCGTTCTTTGAAGCCGCCCCTTTTTTCGTTTTTTTCGTTGTAGCCATAGGTGTATTATACCACGTTTTTAGACATGAAAAAAGAGAGACAAGTCTCTCCTTAGATTGAAGACAAAGTCTTCTTTTGCGACTTTCCTTCTTTTGACATTATTCTTCAATTAACGATGTTGAGTGAACCGGACGATTCTTACCATCTGGATCAATATATTGGATGGCTTGGTTGATAGCGATAGGGGCTTCACCCATTCCCACAGCAATCAAGTCAATCTTGCCTTCATATTCTGCTGCATCACCGATAGCGTAAATACCTTCTTGTGAAGTTTCAAACTGGGCATTGACAGTAATGCTAGAGCGTTTAAAGTCAACATTCCAGTTACGAAGGTTTTTATTGTTGGTTGAGAAGCCAAAGCTAACAATAAGGGCATCAAGCGGCAATTCCACAACTTCATCTGACTTCACTTTTTGAACAGTCAAACTTTTGGCAAGACCACTTTCACTCTTGATTTCAAGGGGTACATAAGGTGTCATCACATTAACTGATGATTGATGAAGAAGCTCTACACTATGCTCATGGGCACGAAAAGCATCACGTCGGTGAATCAAAGTCACGCTCTCAGCAATCCCATCTAGGTGATTGGCCCAGTCAACAGCTGAATCCCCACCACCAGCAATCACAACCTTCTTGCCAGCAAATTGATCCAGGCTATGCACATTATAGAACAAGTTATTATCCGCATAATCTTCTTCATTATCCACACCTAAAGGACGTGGGGCGAAGGCACCATTTCCACAGGCAATGACGATAGCCTTAGACAAGTGTTGGCCCTTACTAGTAGTAATTGTGAAGATACCATCGGTCTTTTCAAAGGTTTGAACTTCCTCTTTCAAATGAATGCTGACACGATCTTCAAAACGCTTAAGCTGAGTCAATAGGTTTTCTGTCAATTCCGCACCTGTTGTTTGAGGAAAGGCTGGGATATCGTAGATTTTCTTCTCAGGGTAGAGAACAGCAGGCTGTCCACCAAGCTCTGACAGACTCTCAATAATATTAACAGTCATGCCACGTAGTCCAGCATAAAAGGCAGCCCAAAGGCCTACTGGTCCACCACCGATAATGGTAATATCATAAATCTTTTCTTCTGACATTTTATTTTCCTTCTGCTTTTATCTCTTCTAAAATCTGGCGTTCTTCATCCGTAAAATCATAGTTTTCCAAAAGATCCGGTCGACGCTCCCAGGTCTTACGCAAACTCTGCTCCATACGCCAACGTCGAATATTGACATGGTGACCTGACAAGAGCACATCTGGCACCTTCATGCCACGAAACTCAGCTGGGCGAGTGTACTGTGGAAATTCCAAAAGCCCTGATGAGAAACTATCGTCCTTATGACTAGCTTCCTTACCCAAAACCTCAGGAATCAAGCGAACAGTAGCATCTACAATAGTCATAGCAGCTAGCTCTCCCCCAGTCAAGACAAAGTCTCCCAAGGAAATCTCGTCTGTCACCAAAGTTTTGATGCGCTCATCATAGCCCTCATAATGGCCACAAATAAAGACCAATTCCTCTTCTTGCGCCAATTCTTCTGCATAGGCCTGATCAAAGGTACGCCCCGCAGGATCTAAGAGAATAACACGAGGCTTAATGATGTTTAGCTTGTCAAAGGTATCAAAAATTGGCTGAGCACGAAGCAACATGCCTTGGCCACCACCGTAAGGTTCGTCATCTACATGACGGGCCTTTCCGCATTTTCACGGAAATTGTGATAGTTGATTTCTAGAAGCCCCTTATCCTTTGCCTTACCAAGAATGGAATGTTCTAAAGGAGCAAACATATCTGGAAATAGGGTCAAGATATCAATCTTCATCGTCTAATCCTTCCATGAGCTCAACCTCAATACGACCAGCTGCAACATCAACATCAAGAACTACAGGTGGGATATATGGCAAGAGCAAGTCTTTCTTGCCTTTACGTTTCACTACCCAAACATCATTAGCACCCGGTTGGAGAATCTCTTTGACCTGACCAATCAAAGTATCACCTTCATAAACATCAAGGCCAATGATTTCATGGTAGTAAAATTCCCCGTCATCAAGGTCTGTTAGATTTTCCTCAGCAATCTTAAGACTGCAACCCTTATACTTCTCTACATCATTGATATGGTAAAGCCCTTTAAACTTAACGATATCAAAGTTCTTATGTTTACGGTGACTCGCAATCTCGACATCCATGATGTAATTATCTTTGTCATCAAAAAGGGCTAGGACACTCTTCTTCTTAAAACGTTCGTCCGCAAAATCTGTTACAGACAAAACACGAAGTTCACCCTGCAAGCCCTGTGTATTCACAATCTTTCCAACGTTATAGTATGTCATTGCATTTCCTTATTATCTGTTTTCTTATTCAAATAAAACCACGACTCGACCAAGGGCTTATCATCATCTGATAGCCATTACAAGACAAAAGTTTTTTTCGTCGGGTCGAGGTCTCGTTATTTATGATTTTAAAGTGGTATAAAATGTCTGACCTAGGCCAGTCAACCCCTCTATTTTATCAAAAAGGACACAAAAAAACCAGCTTTCTCTAGCTGGTACTTATAGTCCGTACGGGATTCGAACCCGTGTTACCGCCGTGAAAAGGCGGTGTCTTAACCCCTTGACCAACGGACCATAATCTGTGTCTCTACCCTCAGGTAGAACTGGGGTAGCTGGATTCGAACCAACGCATGAGGGAGTCAAAGTCCCTTGCCTTACCGCTTGGCTATACCCCAAAAGACTCTTATTATTCTACAGAAAAACTAGTAGGCTGTCAACACTTTTTTAAAACTTTTTTTCAAAAAAAGCAACCGGAAATACCGATTGCTAGGAGTTAGGAGATTTCATCATCTAAGCGAACTTAGATAGATGATATGAGGTCGCTTCAACCTCATATGAAAAAAGAAAAGTTTTAGGATGGTTTAATTATATGTTTTGCTAGAAATAAAGTCAAAGAATTTGACTCGCAAAATCCGACTTAGGATTAAGAGTTATGATAACCCTCCCTAGTCCCAAGATAGCAAGCTTAGTTGATAGCTTTATTCATCATCCTGCGAAACCAAATGATGTCTAAAGGCATAAACGACAGCCTGAGTACGGTCATCAACATTGAGTTTTCCAAGGATATTAGACACGTGAGTTTTAACGGTTTTCAACGAAATAAATAGCTCATTAGCAATGGTTTGATTGTCATACCCCTTAGCCAGAAGGGCCAAGATATCACGTTCACGTGCCGTCAAGTCGTCGTGTAGGTCCGGATGACTATCATGGTATTTAATCTTATTGTCCACCTCAGTTTCGATAGCTTCTTCACCACGGTAAACCTTTCGGATACTATTGAGTATCTCTGCCGCACTACTAGTTTTAAGCATATAGCCTTTGGCACCAGCTTCAATGACTGGATAGATTTTTTCATTGTCCAAATAGCTAGTCAAAACCAAAATCTTGGCTTCAGGCCATTCTTTGAGCAATTCCAAAGTCGCTTGAACACCATCTAATTCAGGCATGACAAGGTCCATAACGACGACATCTGGACGAAGTTCCAAGGCAAGGTCGACACCCTCTCGACCATTCCCTGCCTCTCCAACTACTTCTACATCTCCTTGGAGATTCAAGAAACTCTTAAGGCCCAAACGGACCATCTCATGGTCATCGACCAAAATCACATTAATCTTATTCGACATTGTCTTCTCCTCTTAATATCGGCACACGGACATCAATAGACGTCCCCTTACCTTTAGCAGATAGGAACTGCACAGTTCCTGCCATTTCATCGACACGCTCTTGGATATTTTTCAGTCCATAACTCATCTCGTCAGTCGACGCATTTAAATCATAACCAACACCATTATCCAACATTTTCAATTGAATTTCCTGACTATTTTGATAGAGATAAACCTCTATCTGGCTAGCCTTGGCGTGTTTAAGGGTATTAGAGATAAACTCTTGGGCAATCCTAAAGAGATTATTTTCAATACGCTTGGGCACTTTCTTAACCATATCCTTGTAGACGACATGGATATTGGATTTATCGGTTAATTCCTTAAGGATCATCTGCAAGCCTTCTTGCAAGGTCTTGTTCTCAAGCTCTGTCGGACGAAGATGCAAAAGCAAGACACGCATATCATTTTGAGCGTCCGTCAGCATAGCCTCAACCGCCTGGATTTGATTATGCAAATCTTCCTTACTTAGCTGGTCCGCCATCTGAGAGACACCAGATAATATCATACTAGCCGCAAAAAGCTCTTGACTAACGGTATCGTGAAGGTCACGAGCAATACGTCCGCGCTCCTTCTTGATAATATCACGGCTTTGTAGAGCTTGGGCATTCTCAGTTTTCTGCAAGTCCTTAGTCAATTTACGCATCTTATGAGACAAGCGCATCATATTCTTGTCTAACTCAATATCTCCCTGACGTTTGACTGGTTGATTATTGATAATACGTCGCAAATCCTGATTGACTGAACGCATACTATTATCATTGGCAATGGCCCAGAGAATATAAAGCAAAATGAGCAAACTCAGAACCACAAAAAACATGTTAAAAAGGAAGTGGAAGGCCTGAGGCAGATTGCCGAAAACCAGTGAAAAGTTGAGGTTAAAGCTATCCATCACTACAAGGGTAACACCAACCAAAAACTACAACCGAATAAATCAGGATTAAAAAAATAGGTACTGTTTCTTCATTTGCGACGTACCTCCACTGGTCCAGCTCCCACATTGAGAATCAATTTAACCGTCCGATGGGCATGCTCATACTCTGCCCCCTGCAAGGTCAAGCTTTCATAACGGAGATCGTATTCATCTTCATTAAAGAAGGTGACAGAGCTATAGATTGCTGATATGTTTAGTTTAACGGAAACATCAATTGGTACCAAGATAGTCGTCGGTCCATAGAGTTTCTGCAAAATCACGACATTATCTCGCCCCGAAACAATAACCTGAGTCAAATCAATCACATCTGTCCCAAAGAAACGGATGATATTGATATCATCAAAGTCATAACGATCACTGACAGGTTCCATACGAGTCCCAATCCACTGATTTCGCACAGCCTGAGGATCCAAGTCGTCTTCCTTGAATTGAATAAGAGCGTAGCGATTCTTTTTCTTGACCTGTGAAAAATGGTTAATCATGACATAGGCCACACCAACCAAAATCGCAAGTACCACATAGATATTCCACATGGAAACCAGAAAAAGTGAGATCAAACAGATGGTCAAGACAAAATCACTTTTGGATTCCTTATTAAAAAAGCGAACTGCCAACAAGGTTAAAACCAGTATGAAAATAAAACTGGTAATATCATTATTAAAAATGGTAATCAGGCCCAGAGTCAAAAGCAGGGCTTCCACCACTAAGAAAAAATTAAATTTGGTCATAAGGACCTCTCAAATAAAAGTATACAGGCTTCATTCTATCAAATTTTAAGACAATTGACAAAAAGACCCAGTTTGAGCACCGACTAAGCAAGATAGAAAAGGGGCAGCAGAATTCAAAAAAAGTGCCTCCATTACAGGAAACACTGTCTTTCATTCAAAAATCTTAATCGTCAGTTTCGTCCATTTTACTATTTATGAGTTGCACCGTACTTCTGATTTCCTCCAGTATGACACGCTGCTCTGCCAACTCCTTCTCAATCTCAGCTAATTTCCGTTCAGTCTGACGACCTGACCGCACAAAAATATTATTGAGTGAGCTGGTTAATAACCCTAGAGTGGCAATCCCACTAAACATCAGAACGACCGCAACGGCCTTACCTACCAATGTTCGAGGAACGATATCACCATAACCTACCGTAGTAACCGTTGCTACAGACCACCAGATAGCATCTATAAAATTATGGTGCTCCACTCGGGCAATGACAGCACTACTGATAAGAATAATAATACTATTAACCGAAAGCAGGAAATAAAAGCCATTTCTGCGATTGATACGATTAGAAATGTGCTTGAGCTTGCTACTCAAACCAATCAAACGTGACAGTTTGGCCAAACGAGCAAAACGACCAACCCTTGAAAAACGAAGGAAGGTAAAAACTTCATTATAGGGAATAATAGCCAACAAGTCCAAGACATGCGTTTTAACAAAGATTCGCTTACGTGGTGCCAAGGAGAATCGAATCGCATAGTCAATGGCAAAAATCAGGGTAATAGACTGATCTATCAACCTAAAGGGTCTCCTGCCAATCGGAATTAGACCAACCAAATCAAAGATAACTAAACCAATAGAAATCAGGGCCAGGACCGTCATGACGATATCGTAGGTAATGATATACCTTCTCAGTTTTCTACGGTTTCTCATAGCGTCTCTCCTATATGTGATGTCTTCATTATAAAAGAATCTCTGACCCCTGGCAAGCAGGCTTTTTAAGCTATCGACAAGAACTCTAGATAACAAAAAAAGAGAGATGAAATAACCTCTCTTCATTATGTCTAAGTTTTTTATCTATTGTAGCTCTGTGTGAGTAGCCTCTGTCGAGGTTTCAGTGCTTGAAGTTGTACTGTCAGTATTTGAGCTCGTCGATGACGAATGTGTCGTACTGCTTGAGCTTGACTGTAGACTTGAACTTGCTGTTGCAACTGAAACATAGAGGATCACTGTACCATCAACGCTTGTACCAGCTTGTGGATCTTGATAAAGGACCTCTGTACTGCTAGGAATCTTATCCTTGTCTAACTTAACACCAGTATTATAGTCATGGTACTCGATGCTACTACTTGAGATACTCTTACGATTCAAGGTTTGAACCGCTGTTGAAACCGTCAAACCTGTCACATCAGGCATGGTAACTGTCTTAGGAGTTGCCACACGGAACTTAATCTTAGCCTTACTATCCTTAGGGTTGAAGGACTTGTTTTTTCCTGGACTTTGAGATAGGATTTCTCCCTCTTCAGCATTATCGTCTTCGACATGCTGAATATCAATTTGATCCTCAGAAACGCCATAATTCGAAGTTAAGTCCTCAATGGCATCCTTATAGTTTTTACCTTTGTAGTCTTTCAACGCAAAACCTTTACTACCAGAAGAAACATAGACATCAATGCTTGATCCCTCTTTTCGTGTGGTTCCAGCTGTAGGATCAGTCTTGATGACCTTGCCTGTATCGACAGAGTCATCTTCCACTTCCTTAACTTCTCCTACCTTAAATCCAGCACCCTCGATTTTAGTCTGAGCTGTGGACAACTCCTGACCGACCACATTAGGCACCTGGACATTATCAGGATTGGTAAATACCAAATAGGCAAAGATGATAATACCAATAAAGACAAGTCCTAGGAAAACCTTGAGTAAGGTTGAGAAGAAATTCTTCTTCTTTTTCTTCTTAGCTGGTGTCGTTTTCTTCCTCGGTTGTTTACTTGGAGCAGGTGTAGGCTCTGATGGCTCAGCAGCAACGGCCTTTTTCTCAAGGCTTGCTGATGGAACTGGATCAACCTTCGGTAAGGTCTTGGTATCCGTCATATCATCAAAGACTACCTTGGCATCGCGTCGATGACTAGGATGCAAACTCGTTACCAAGTCACGGCTCATTTCCAAAGTACTATTATAACGATTCTCTAGTTTTTTGGCTGTTGCTCGAATAACCACGTTTTCCAAGGCTTGGGGAACATTACGGTTCTCTGCCAAAATAGATGGGAGTGGCTTTTGGAAATGTTGGAGTGCAATGGTTACTGCACTGTCACCATCATAAGGAATATGACCTGTCAACATTTCAAAAAGCATAATACCCATAGCATAGATGTCGCTTTGGATAGTTGCTTTCGATCCACGAGCCTGCTCTGGTGAGAGGTAGTGGACAGAACCCAACATAGAGTTAGTTTGAGTTAGACTAGTCTCTGCAAAGGCAACCGCAATTCCGAAGTCTGTGACCTTGGCTGTACCGTCCTTAGTTAAAAGAACGTTTTGTGGCTTAAGGTCACGGTGGATAATGCCCTTTTGGTGGGCAAGAGTCATGGCGGAAAGAACCTCCCCCATGATACGCACAACATCTTGGTTAGAAAGTGGCGCATGGTCTTGAATATATTTCTTCAAGTCCGAACCATCCACATACTCCATCACCAAAAACTGCTGGCCGTCTTCTTCGCCAATATCTCGGATAGCAACGATATTAGGATGACTGAGTTCTGCCATGGCACGCGCTTCACGCTGGAAACGCGCCACAGCCACCTGATCCGTTTGGTAATTGGTACGTAGCACCTTAATAGCTACTCTTTCATTATCCAGAATCAGGTCGTTAGCCAGATAAACATCCGCCATACCACCACGCCCGATAGACTTAAGGATTCGATAACGTCCAGCAAACAATTTGCCAACTTGGATCATTATCCTTCCTCACTTTCTATTTTGATGAGAGCAACGGTAATATTATCATGACCACCAGCCTCATTGGCTGCAGCTACCAAACGACTCGTTTTTCTTCGACGAAACCAGGGCTGTTGACAATATGAACAATTTGTTCGACTGAAATCATATTGGTCAAACCATCTGAATTGGCCAAAATATAGTCTCCTGGTTCCAATTGTTGGACACCAAGGTCAGCCTCAATCGGAGCAGCTTGCCCAATAGATTGCGTAATGATATTACGTTGTGGGTGAACCGCTGCTTCTTCTTCAGTCAACTGACCAGCCTTGATAAGAGCATTGACCAAAGAGTGGTCATTCGTCAATTGCTTATACTCACCATTACGGATAAGGGCAATACGTGAATCCCCAACATGGGCGAAAATCACAGCATTATCAACAAAGGCAAGAACCTCGATAGTTGTTCCCATTCCCTTATATTCTTCGTTTTGGCCAAGTTCATAGATTTTACGATTTTCTGCATCAATAGCAGCAATCATCCAATCACGAATTTGACTCAACTCACGAAAATCAGTGTTAATCCAGTCACGACCAAGGTCAGTTACTGACATCTCACTGGCAATATTTCCAGCACGGTGTCCACCCATTCCGTCTGCAACAACGACAAGGGTAACACCAGCTTGGTTGACAAATTTATTAACAAAATCTTGGTTGTTTGACCGTTTTTGGCCAATGTCCGTTAATAATGATATTTCCATAGTTTTCTTTCTGACTTGCGTCAGCATTTCCTCCTCTGTAACCCTAAGCTTTTTTACGCAACTGTGCGATGAAAAAACCATCAGTTAGATACTGTTCGGGGGTAATTGCCAAACAGCCATTGACCACGATGTCTTTACATGGATGGTCTAAGGCAACTTGCTCAAAATCAGGATGGCTCTCAAGAAAGGCTTGAATCACCTCTTGATTTTCTTCTGCTATGATGGTGCAAGTACTATATGTTATTATACCACCTTTTCGTAGGGTTTGACAAACGCTGGATAGGATCTCCAACTGCACAGCCTTAAGGGACTCAAAGTCTTGGAGGTCCTTGTTATATTTGATGTCAGGTTTCCGACGAATGAGTCCAATCCCTGAACAAGGAGCATCCACCAAATCTTGTCAAAACTATCAGTCGGAAAGACTTGATGTACCTGACTAGCATCCAGTTTCTGTGTCTTAACCTTATCAGCTAGGCCAAGACGTTGGGCATTTTCTTCGATAAGGGCAAGCTTATGATCATAGAGGTCAAGCGCCGTCACATGTCCACCCGTCAAATAAGAGGCCATATGGACAGTCTTACCACCAGGTGCCGCACAGGCATCCAGGATTTCTTCCTCGCCTTGAATCCCTAAAGTTGGTGCAACCAGTTGACTGGTCTCATCCTGAATGGTCAACAAGCCCTCTTTAAAATAATCTGTTCCAGCAAAGTAACCTGAAGACTTAACAAGCCCGACTGGTGATAGGACTGAACGATCAGCCCCAGTGGTCTCCGCTATCTCTTCCATACGTGATGCATCCGTCACACGGACACTAGCCTTATTTCTCACAAAGAGGCTTTGGAAAATAGCAAGGGCACGGTCTTCCCCGTACTGGTCGATAAGTTTTTTAACCAACCATACAGGTAGAGAATACTGAACGGAATAGCGTTTATTGACACGTTTAATCTGGCTTGGATCTGGCAAAGGCTGGCTAGATAGTTTACGAAGAACCGCATTTACCAGCTTCTCAGCACCCTTTTTATTGCCACGATTTTTGGCAATAGAAACCGCATCATTAACCACCGCATGGGCTGGAATCTTATCTAAATAGGCCAACTGATAAAGGCTCAAAAGTAATAAGTCATAAACCCAAGGTTCAAGCTTATCACGGTCCTCAATGACATGGGCTAGAATCCATTCCAAAGTAATCTTACGAGCCACAGTCCCATAGACAATTTCCGTCACCAAGGCCTTGTCCTTATCTGTCAGCTGCGACTTGCTCAGATGTGCATTGAGAGCAATATTTGAGTAGGCCCCTTCCTGGAAGACTTCTTCTAAGATTTCAAGTGCCTGTCCACGAGCTGTTTTTTTCCAATCATTGGCCAATGCATCACCTACTTCAAGATTGCGTCCAACCCCATTAAGGAAATCAGCAATAGCCATACGAGGTTTTCCTGCAGGTTGAACTGTCTTAAGCGAAATGGCTCCTTGACCAGTCGCAACTACCAAACTCTTCTTGGTCTTTTCAATGACATGACCAGCCTGTCCTTGGCCTTCTGCCAAATCTGCTTCATAAATTTTGAAACGTTTACCATCAAGCAAGGTATGTGCTACAGGCCATGGGTACATACCACGGATTTGATTGAAGATGTCACGAGCCGGCTTATTCCAATCAAGGCGCTCCTCTTCTGGACTAATATTTGGCGAAAATGTTACCTGACTGGTATCTTGAGGAACAGGTTTGATTTCTCCAGCGATATAAGCAGGCAAGGTTTCAAGCAAGAGGTCACGACCCAAGACTGCCAATTTTTCAAACATAGTACCAACATTATCCTCGTCAAGAATTGGCAAAGCCTTTTGGCTAACCATGTCACCAGCATCCATTTCCTTGACCATTTCCATGATTGTCACACCTGCCTCTGCATCACCATTGATAATGGCATAATGGATAGGTGCTCCACCACGGTATTTTGGTAAGAGTGAAGCGTGGACATTCACTGCAAAATCCATGCTATCAAGCAACTTGCTTGGTAAGAATTGTCCATAAGCCGCAGTTACAATTCCATCAGCACCAAGCGCCATAAGCTGTGCCATTTCCTCAGAACCTGACAACTTTTCAGGTTGATAAATTGGCAAGTCATGCGCCAAAGCTACTTCCTTGACTGGTGTCATGCGGATTTCTTTTTTACGGCCGACAGCTCGGTCTGGTTGCGTCACCACAGCGACAATATCATAACGCTCATCGGTCAAAAGTCCTTCCAGCACTGTCGCTGAAAAGGCGGGCGTTCCCATAAATACTAATTTTGTCATATTCTTCCTTTTCTAGATTAGGTAAAATTCTGAGGTTCGTGATCAATAATCAAACGCAGGTCCTTGTTCTCAGGCTCCTGAGTCATGTCAAGGACCCTATTAAGCGTTTCTTCCAAGTTATCCTCAAAACGGTATTTGATAATAATCTGATAATGATAAAGGTTATGTGTTCGGGCAATTGGCTTAGGCGTAGGCCCTAGGAAGGTCACCTTGTCTGACAGGTGCTCTCTTAAATAAGCCATAACCTCATAGCTCTTGCGAACCACAAACTCTTCATCCTTGTGAGAAAGCGTAATTCCTACCGTATAGAAATAAGGCGGATAGGCCAACTGACGGCGAATCCCCATCTCATAGGCGTAGAAACCTTCATAATCCTGTTGCTGCGCAAATCGAATGGCATAATGACTAGGATTATAAGTTTGAATAATAACTTCCCCTTCCTTGTCAGCACGACCAGCACGACCAGCAACCTGAGTCAACAGTTGGAAGGTACGCTCAGCCGAACGAAAATCTGGTAAATTTAGCGACGTATCTGCATTCAAGACCCCTACCAAGGTAACATTTGGAAAATCCAAGCCCTTGGCAATCATCTGGGTTCCAAGCAAAATGTCGGCCTTACCACTTCCAAAGGTCTCCAAGAGTTTCTCGTGAGCCCCTTTCTTGCGTGTCGTATCAACATCCATACGAATCACTCTGGCTTCTGGCAAAAGTTCCGTCAATTGGTCATAGGCCTTCTGTGTCCCAGTCCCATAATAACGAATCTGACGACTCTGACAGTTAGGGCAGACATGTGGTATCGCTTTTTGAAAATCACAATAGTGGCAATTCATGGTCTTAGTATCCATGTGCAAGGTCAATGAAATATCACAGTTGGGACAATCATCCACATAGCCACAGTCACGACACATGACAAAAGAGGAATAGCCACGACGGTTCAACATTAGCACAACTTGTTCCTTACGTGCCAAACGTTCTCGGATTTTCTCTAAGAGAGGTGGCGTAAAATCACTCGCCTCTTGACGGCCCACAAAGTCCTTAAAGTCCACCACTTCCACCTGAGGAATTTTGGCATTAGGATTTGCCCTCTGAGTCAACTCAAGAAAATGGTAAACCCCTTTCTGAGCTCTCGCCCGAGTCTCAATAGATGGTGTTGCTGACCCAAGGACAAGCACGGCTCCATGACTCTTAGCCCTAAGCAAAGCCACATCTCTAGCATGGTAGCGAGGATTAGACTCCTGCTTATAAGTAGCCTCATGTTCCTCATCGATAATGATCGCGCCGATATTGTCCAAGGGAGCAAAGACAGCCGAACGCGCTCCTACGACAACCTTGGCCTGGCCTGACCTAACCTTTCGCCACTCGTCAAATTTCTCACCGTCTGACAAGCCTGAATGCATGATAGCCACCAAGTCACCAAACCGTGAAATGAAACGATTGGTCATTTGGGGCGTCAGGGAAATCTCTGGTACCAAGACAATAGCCGTTTTCCCCATAGCCAAGGTCCTCTCGATAAGATGCAGATAGACCTCTGTCTTACCTGATCCCGTTACCCCTTCCAATAAGAATGGTTTGCCACCTTGGCCGATTTGGCGCGTCATTTCTTCAACCGCATGCGCCTGTTGAACATTAAGCTCAAGAAAATCCGTCTTCTCTACCTTTTCAAAGTAGCTATCGGCACGATTGACCTCAACTTCAGTGATGACCAAGGCACCAGCTTCAATGAAAAACTTAACCACATCTCGTGAAAAAAGCTTGTGGAGGTCTGCCACCTTCCCTGGCTCACTCTTCTCGAGCAAGAAGTCCCGCAACTCCAATCGTTTCTTGGCCCGTTGCGAAATATCCAAAGTCTCGAGAATACCCTTTTGAACACTATAGTGCTTCTCAGTCTTAATGTTCTGCTTATCCTTAGCAAGGTAATCAACCGTTACACGCCCAGATTGGACCAGACGAGGAATGGCTTGACGCTGCTCCTCTGACAACTGCGAGAAAAGAACATGATCCTGCCCCTGAAGAAAAGTCTGTTTATCCTCTTCATCCAGTTTATCAGTCGCCATGATAACCTTATCGTACTGGGAATTAAGGAGACCAGGTAGCATTGACTTCAAGATGGAAATCTTATAGGAAAAGACCGTATGTCGCATCTGATCAGCCAAATCCAGTTGATCCTGATTAAGGACTGGCTCATAATCTAAAAGCTCAGCGATAGGTTTTAATTCAGGAAAGTCTCTCAAGTTCTCCTGCTCTTCTAAACCAATAACAAAGCCTTGCAATAGACGATTTCCTTTACCGAAAGGTACATGCACTCGCATACCAATGGCAATTTGACCTTGCATAGCTTCAGGGATAAGGTAACTATAAGGTCTGTCCGTCTGCATCAGAGGAACGTCTACAATAATTTGTGCTACTAAAACCATAAATTTCCTCCTGTCACTTCCTTAAGACCAGTATCTTTCAAGCTCAAGAAAAGCTGAGCTCTTGATTATCATCATAAAGAAGGAAGCTGAGACACTATGCCTCAGCTCCCCCTCTCCTCATAAACCAAAGCTTGACTTTGATTTTAGATTTTATCGCCTTCTTCTTTTTCTTTAGCGATTTGTTCTTTGATTTTACGTTCTTCTTCCTCAGCAGCAAGACGTGCTTGGATAACTTTCAAACGTGCCAATTCACGTTTAGATTCTGGATCTGGGTGAATAGTCACATTACCAGATTCAATTTCCTCAAGGGCTTGAAGGGTTGGTTTTACTGACGTAAACTCTTGAGTTGGTTCAGCACCAGCAGCCAATTCATGGGCACGTTTGGCTTGCAAAATAACCAATGAATATTTTGAAGGCACTTTATCCAAAAGTTTGTCAATAGAGGGTTTCAACATCATAATTCTATACCTATTTCTAATTTATTTATCTGATAATTTCTTTTCTGAAATCATATTACGATAGCGGCCAATCACACGGTCAACACGGAAGTGTTCTGCTTCAATAACACGTTTGACACGTTCAGCAGCCAAAGGCACTTCGTCATTAACAATGGCATAGTCGTATTCGCTCATAAGAGCAATTTCTTCACGCGCACGCTCGATTCGTTGAGCAATAACTTCCTCAGAATCTGTTCCACGACCAACCAAACGTTCTTGAAGCTCGTTCAAATCTGGTGGCGTCAAAAAGATGAAGACAGCATCTGGAACCTTTTTCTTAACCTGAAGGGCCCCTTGAACTTCGATTTCAAGGAAACATCAATACCTTTATCCAAGGTTTCATTGACATAAGTCAAAGGTGTTCCGTAGTAGTTACCTACATACTCAGCATATTCCAACATTTGACCATTACGAATAAGTTCTTCAAATTCCTCACGCGAACGGAAGAAATAATCCTTCCCATCAACTTCACCAGGACGTTGAGCACGCGTGGTCATTGATACTGAGTATTCAAATTTGTGGTCAGGTGTTGAAAAAATCTCCTGACGAACAGTTCCTTTTCCGACACCAGAAGGCCCTGAAAAAACAATCAAAAGTCCACGTTCAGACATGTCTTCTCCTTAAACTAAGATTAAAAATCTTCTTATGACTCACCTTAAAAAAGAGAAAGCAATCCTCTCTTTTTATGGCTTAGGGGTTGTTCAGTGATTAAGTTACAGCTCACTTTTCAAAGCATGCGTTTTTCCTTACCATTTTACCAATAAAAGTGACTTTTTTCAAGGTGAGGACACCATTAAAAAGAGTGAATCCCTTTTCCCAGTACTCACTCTTTTTAAACACTCTTTTAAACCAAACCAGTCAGGAGACCTTGCATGAATTCTTCTGAATGGAACTCACCAATATCATCAATTTTCTCACCAAAACCAATTAATTTAACTGGAATATCCAACTCTTGACGAATGGCCAGAACTACACCACCCTTGGCACTACCATCCAACTTAGTTAAGACAAGACCTGTAAGAGGTGTGATTTTTGAAAATTCCTTAGCCTGACTAAGCGCATTTTGACCTGTTGAAGCATCCAAGGCCAAGAGGGTTTCATGAGGTGCTTCTGGAACCACACGTTTGATAATACGACCAATCTTTTCAAGCTCTGCCATAAGATTGTCTTTATTTTGCAAACGACCCGCAGTATCAATCATAAGGACATCGACTCCCTCAGCAAGGGCCTTTTCCATACCGTCAAAGACCACTGAAGCTGGGTCAGCCTTTTCAGCACCAGTCACTACTGGCACATCAACACGACGCCCCCACTCAACCAACTGAGCGACAGCTCCCGCACGGAAGGTATCAGCAGCTACCAACATAGCCTTTGCCTTCTTGTTTGTATTTATGCGCCAACTTACCGATAGACGTTGTCTTACCAACCCCGTTGACACCAACGAAAAGCATGACTGTCAAACCATCTTGGAAATTAATCTGCTCCTTGTAGACATCATCCTTCTCGTAGATATCCACAAGTTTTTCGATAATCAAGCGTTGCAAATCTTCAGTCTTTTTGACATTTTCGAGGCGGGCTTCATAGCGCAAGTCTTCCGTTAATTGCGTTGCAACATTAACACCAACATCGGAAAGAATCAGCATTTCTTCCAATTCTTCGAAGAACTCCTCATCAACTCGACGGAAATTCGCAAAGAATTCATTCAAGCGAGCAGCAAAACCTGTACGCGTCTTCTTAAGGGTACGATTATACTTCTCTTGTTCTGTTTCAGTTTTTGAAGCCTGAACTTCTTCAGGTTTTTCCTCAACTTTACGGGTTTGGACAGCCTCAAAAGTAACCGTTTCACCTTTTTCCGCAGCAGCAGCTACCTGAGCCTTTTTAGCATAGTAATCAGCCATGACATCCGCGAAGTGGTTATCCACAGCGACTTGACTTTCTTCTGACTCTGATACGCCCTCTGCTTCGCTTGACGCCTGATTATCAACAGAATGGTCTTCGTCAGAAGACACTGCTTCACTTTCTTCTGTCACAGTAGATTCGCTTTCTTCAACAGATTCTGTAGACGAAATCTCTTCTACTTGAGTCTCTGACTCACTGAGCTGTTCTGATTGACTTTCACTTGGCCATTCACTTGTTGACAAGTCTTGATTATCAAGGGCCTCAGTTTCTGAAATTTCCTGATTTGCTACAGTCTCCTGTGACTGGTTTTCCTCTTGTCCAAATAATCGATCAAATAGACCCATTTGGTTCTCCTTATTTCTCTAGAATATACTTGTGGATGGCCTCAGCCACTCCAGATTCCTCATTAGTTTTTGTCGTTACCGCCTTAGCAACAGCCTTAACCTTAGGAACAGCATTTGCCATAGCCACACCAAGACCAGCCCACTCCAACATGGTCAAGTCATTTTCCTCGTCTCCCATAGCCATAACCTGACTTTTATCAAGGGCAAGATAATCAGACAAAAGTTTCAAGCCTACAGCTTTATGAACCCCTTTGGGCATAACCTCAAGGATAATTTCACGAGACTTAAAAACTTCAAAATTCTGGTATAGCTGTTTAGGTAGTTTTTGAATTTGAGCATCCAAAAACGCTTCCTCACAGACCGTAACTACCTTATTATAGACGATATTTTCAGGAATGTCATCAATACTCTCCACATCAACGAAGGTCAAAGCAGGATTAGCCTGACGATAGAGAGAATGATTGCCTTTACTTGGCACACCATAGACAATACCATCACTGATAACATCCATAGGGAGACCTAGAGGTTGGAAGACCGCATAAATCTGCTTTAAGTCTTCTCGACTCATCTCTTTCTTTATGAGGATATCCCCATTATTACGCTGAACCAAACCTCCATTGAAAGTCACACTATAGTGCTTATCATCCAACAAGTCTAAATCTTCCAAGATATGGGTAATAGCTGGCAAGGGACGACCAGTGGTAATAACCACATGAACTCCCTTAGCTTCTGCCGCCTTGAGAGCAGCTCTATTTTCAGCTGTTACTTGCTTATCCTTAGTAAAGAGGGTTCCATCTAGGTCCAAGGCTAGTAATTTAATCTCAGACATCTGAGCCCACCAATCCTTCCATGTAGTCAAAGACCGCACCATCTTTATGGTGACCAATCACCTCATCTGCTACTGCCTTAATCTCATCACGTGCATTTTCCGTAGCAACCGCACGACCCGCAAAGGTCAACATCTCCATATCATTGAGATTATCACCAAAGGCTACAACATCTGAAGCCTGACGCCCCAACTCTTGGCAAAGATGGTAAAGACCAAAGCCCTTGTCCACACCTTTAAGGATGATATCCATAGAATCAAAGCCAGTTGTCACAGCTGTCATATCCTCAAAAATCGTGTTGAGGTAGTCACCACGTTCCATGATGGTATCTCCTTGGAACTTAGCAGTTACCTTGAAAATATCATCTGTGACCGCTTCAAGGTCCGTTGCCATGACATTTTCATAGTAACGTTCCATGGCCTTAAGATAGGCTGGATCTGCATCATTTGGTGCATAGGCACCACGACGGCCTGACAAAAGAATTCCCTCACAAGTTGGCAAGGCTAAGGTCGTGTCTGCAATTTCCAAATAATCTTTAGGTTCTAGCTTGGACTCAAACAAGACCTCACCCTTGTACTGAACCAAGGCCCCATTTTCCGCAATAATAGCAATGCGGTCCACAAACCCATCAAAAAGCTCCTCCAAAGCCAAGAGGGCTCGGCCAGACGCTACGGTAAAAACGTAATCTTTAGCTTCACAAGCATCCAATAGGCTATCCAAACGTGCTTTGTCATAGGCACCAAGATGATCTAGAAAAGTACCATCCATATCTGTTGCTAAAATTTTCAAAATAATCTCCCTTCAGGTCGAATATACTTGCCCCTATTGTACCAAAAATAGAAACATAAGTTTGGGAAAAGCCAAAGAAATTAGAGAAAATATGGCATTTTACTTGCAAATTCATCATTTTAGTTGTATCATTACTATAGTACAAAAATAATACTATTATACTTTTAGAAAGGAGTCTCTTATGGCTTGGACATTTGATGAAAAATCGCCAATCTATCTCCAAATCGCCTATCGCATCAAACTGAAGATAGCTTCCAAGGAATTGAGTATGGGACAACAACTCCTACCTGTAAGGGAATTTGCTCAGGAAGCCGGGGTCAATCCCAACACCGTACAAAGAGCCTTCCAAGAACTTGAAAAAGAGGGGCTGGTCTATTCTGCCCGTACCTCTGGTCGCTTTGTTACTGAAGACGAAAAACTTATTGATCAAAAACGACATGAGATTGCCCAAAGTCTCATGAAAAACTTTGTCACTGAGATGGCAGCCATTGGTTTTAGCTCACCTGAAATCAAAGCCATCATTACTGACTACATCGAACAAACAGGAAAGGACTTATAGACCGATGACTGATATTGTAACTCTAACAAATCTCACCAAGACCTATAATGGTATTCCAGCCCTTAGAGATGTAACCATGGCCATCCCGTCTGGTAAAATCATTGGTCTCTTAGGACCAAACGGTAGTGGTAAAACAACTCTCATCAAGATTTTGAATGGCCTCCTTCAACCAACTTCTGGTTTAGTAACTATTAATGGATTTCAGCCATCACCTATCACCAAAGCTCAAGTGGCATATCTACCTGATACAACTTATTTAGATGAAAGTAAAACTATCCAATACTACTTGGACTTCTTCCAAGATTTCTATGCTGACTTCCGCTATCCTCTTGCCTTGCAACTCTTGCAAGATCTAAAGCTCCAGCCTGATTTGCGCCTTAAAGACCTTTCAAAAGGTAACAAAGAAAAAGTTCAGTTGATTTTGGTTATGAGTCGTGAAGCTAAACTCTATCTCCTCGATGAACCTATCGGTGGGGTCGATCCCGCGTCACGTGACTACATCCTTAAAACCATCATCAACCAATACTCTGAAGATGCTTCTGTTATCATTTCAACCCATTTGATTGCAGATATTGAATCCGTCCTAGATGAAGTTGTTTTCCTAAAATACGGTCAGATTGAACTTCAGGGTGATGCTGATAATATCCGTCAAGCCCATGGCAAATCTATCGACAAACTCTTTAGAGAGTTGTTCCACAACTAGGAGGTATGAGCATGTTTTGGAAATTAGTTAAGTATGAATTACAATCGGTCCGTAAATGGTATCTCGGCATCTATGGTATTGCCATCCTACTCTCAATCCCCTTGGGTTTAATGCTTCAAAAAAATTTATTTTTTTGTAACTGAACAGAGCCACCAAGAACCTAGTCTACTCTTTTTTTGCTTTCTTCACACTGATGGTTTTTGCTACCATTATTGTATGGGGAGCCATTTATATAGCAACAATAGTCCTCATTGTCCGACGCTTTGCAAAGACTGTCTTTGGGAGAGAAGGTTATCTAACCAATACGCTCCCAGTTTCTGCCCACCAATTAATCTTGTCTAAACTCTTGGTAGCCTTTATTTTAGATATCATTTCATCACTCGTTATACTTCTTTCGATTGGAATTATAGCTGCTTTCTGCCTTGATATGAAAGATATCCTCCTAGCTACCAGCTACTTTGGTCAGATCCTAAAAGAGATAGGCGCTTTCTACCTCTTCATCCCTTCTACAATCTTGTCAATGATTGCTGGTATCCTTTTCTATTACCTCTGTATTAGTATCGGAAACCTCTTCAACACTAACAAAGTTCTTATGGGATTTGTCGCCTATTTCGCCATTCAGGCTATCCTATTCTTTATTGGTTTCTTCTTTGGACTCGGTGCAGCCTTGACCGGAGATGCAACATATACTGCAATTAATAACTCGTCATATATCATTAGTCTAGTTCAGTCTCTCATTCTCATCGCAGCAAGTTACTTTGGTACCTACTACATCATGACCAAACGCTTAAATTTAGACTAAAGAAAAACCGTGTTCCTTTTGGAACACGATTTTTTTTGCATTGAAAAGACTTATTTACTTTGTTCTTTACGATAAGTCTCGATTTCGGCCTTGTTACCCCAAACGAAGTGTCCTGGACGTACTTCAACCATCTCTGGTTTATCAACAGAATAGTCATGTTGGTTTGGATCATAAACCTTCAAGACTTTCTTACGTTCCAAGATTGGGTCTGGAATAGGAACAGCAGACAAGAGTGACTTGGTGTAAGGGTGGATAGGATTGTTGTAGAGTTCTTCTGTCTCAGCAACTTCCACGATTGTCCCCTTGTAAATAACAGCGATACGGTCAGAAATGAAACGGACCACTGACAAGTCGTGAGCGATAAAGAGATAGGTCAATCCCAACTCTTTTTGGAATTTCTTAAGCAGGTTCAAACTTGGGCACGGACTGACACGTCAAGGGCTGAGATTGGTTCGTCAGCGATGACCAAGTCAGGTTGCATAACCAAGGAACGCGCAATACCGATACGTTGACGTTGTCCCCCAGAAAATTCGTGAGGGTAACGTGTTAAGTGCTCCTCAAGAAGTCCCACTTCTTTGATGATTTCCTTGATTTTAGCTTTACGATCTTCCTCATCCTTATAGAGATGGAAGTTATGCAAGCCCTCAGACAAGATATAATCAACTGTTGCACGTTCATTCAAACTAGCCGCAGGGTCTTGGAAAATCATCTGAATACGACGGATAAGGTCGTTTTTCTCAGAGTGAGATAAGTGTCCATTGATTTTCTTACCGTCAAAAATAATCTCACCATTACTTGTATCATTTAGACCAATAATGGCACGCCCGATAGTGGTTTTACCACTACCAGACTCACCAACGAGGGAAAAGGTTTCACCCTTGTTGATGAAAAAATTAGCATTGTGGACAGCAACGAATTTCTTGCTTCCTTCACCGAAGGAAATCTCCACATCTTTTACTTCAACTAACTTCTCAGGCATTGCCTTCCTCCTCATCTCCTAAATGTGCAAATCCCATATTAGCACGGATTTTTTCATGTAGATTTTGGATAACCGCAGGTTTCAACTTTTGGTGCATCCTCATGTAAGAGCCAGGTCTTAGCCCAATGAGTATCTGAAACTTGGAATTTTGGTGCTTTTTCCTCGAAGTCAATTTGCATAGCATAGTCTGAACGCAAGGCAAAGGCGTCCCCAACAACCGGTGTATAAAGTGATGGTGGTGTCCCTGGAATTGAGAAAAGCTCACCCTTATCATCGGCCAACTGTGGCAAGCTTGAAAGCAAGCTCCACGTGTATGGATGACAAGGCTCATAGAAAATTTCCTCAACAGTTGCGTATTCAATGATTTCACCAGCATACATAACAGCAACCTTATCAGCGATACTTGCTACCACACCAAGGTCATGGGTAATGAAAATCACTGAGAAACCGTACTCCTCTTTGAGTGATTTCAAGAGGTCGATGATTTGAGCTTGAATGGTCACATCGAGGGCAGTTGTTGGTTCGTCACAGATAAGGACATCTGGATGACAAGCCAAGGCAATGGCAATAACGATACGTTGACGCATCCCACCAGAGTATTGGAAGGGATATTCATTGAAACGTTTTTCAGCATCAGGAATACCAACCTTGTCCATGTAATCAATGGCCATTTTTTTAGCTTCTTTGGCTGATTTTCCTTGGTGTTTGACAATGACTTCAACAATTTGGCTACCGATAGTCTTAATTGGGTCAAGACTGGTCATAGGATCTTGGAAGATAGTTGCAATCTTAGCACCACGAATAGATGCCCAATCTTGGTGACTCTTAAGCTTAGTCAAATCTTGACCGCGATAATCAATCGAACCACTTGCGACACGACCATTTTCTTCAAGCATCCCTGTGAAAGTCTTAGTCAAAACTGATTTACCTGAACCAGACTCACCAACCAAGGCTAAAACTTCACCTTCAACCAAATCAAGGGAAACTCCTCGAATGGCTGTCAAAACACGGTCACGAACGTCAAATTCCACGACGATATCGCGAGCCGATAATATTACATTTTTATTTTCTGTCATATTGGACTCCTATCTATGCGTACGTGGGTCGCTGGCATCCGCCAAGTTTTGACCGACAATAAAGAGAGAGAGGGAAACGAGGATCAAGGTAGTCAATGGAATCCAGAAGAGATAAGCATTGACTGTAACGTTCTGTGCATAGTCTGAAATCAAACGACCAAGACTAGGCGTTGTAACAGGAAGCCCCAAACCAAAGTAAGAAAGGAAGGCTTCGTAAGAGATAAATCCTGGCAAGAGCTGACTAGCCATAGTCACGATAACTGATACAAGTTGTGGCATGATATTTTTAACCACAATCTTAGGAGTTGGTGTTCCCAAAGTACGAGAAGCCAAGTTGTACTCCAAGTCACGGTAACGCATGATTTGAATACGGATAGTATAAGCAATACCAATCCAACCTGTGACAGTCATGGCAAAAATCATGTTCCAGAAACCTGCACCCAATGAGTAAGTCAAGACGATAACGACAAGGAGGGCAGGAATGTTTGAGATGATGTTGTAGATTTCCATCATAATCATATCAAAGGTCTTAGAAATCCCCCAAACAGCACCAACGACTAAACCAATAACAACGTTAATGAAGGTAGCGATAACAGCAATAAGGATAGAATTACGAGCTCCAAACCAAACACTGTCAAAGAGAGACTTACCATTACTGTCCGTACCGAACCAGTATTGAGCATTTGGATGCACATAACGTACACTAAAGTCATTAACCTTAGACACGTCATTAAAGTCAAATTTTGAAACATTGGGTAGATAAAGCTCATCAAAATGATAGCAATCAAGATTCCCAACATGACAGTTGTTGACTTTTTCTTGAAGAACTGACGCATCACCGATTTCCAGTATGAATAGGCCGGCGCATCAATTGTTTCAGAGGCAAAATCATCGCGCTTTACAAATTGGAACTTACTTTTATCAATTGAAGCCATTATTTACCTCCTTTAGATGTCAATTTGATACGTGGGTCAATCATAGTCATAAGGATATCACCCACAAGCAATGAGAAGATGGTGAGGGCTGTGAAAATAAATACAAGACCCACAACCATAGCGTTATTTGAAGCACGGACAGAGTCAATCAACATTTTACCCATACCAGGGTAGGCAAAGATTGTTTCTGTCAAGGTTGCCCCTGTGATAACACTAACGATAGATGCTGGGATCCCTGAAACCAAGGAAACCATAGCATTTTTGAAAATGTGTTTATTCGAAATTTCTTGTTCTGACAACCCTTTGGCACGTGCAAAACGAACGAAGTCTTGTGACTGCAAGTCAATCATGTAACGACGAATCCAAATGGCAAGACCTGGTGTAGACAAAAGACCGAGAATAACAGATGGCAAGACGTATGAACGCCAGTCACCCGCACCCAAGATAGGGAAGGAATCTGGAAGACCAATCTCAGAACCAATCAAACGAATGATATAAACCAAGGCGATGGTTGGTAGTGAGAGCAAGAAAGTCAAGACACCAGTTGAAATACTATCAAAGAGTGTATTTTTAAAGCGTGCCATGTATGATCCCAATGGAATTGCCAAAGCATAAGACAAGACCAAACCAATCAAACCAGCAATGGCAGAACTTGTCACCATTGATGGGTATTGGTAGCGACTCTTAGTAGATGTGTATGGGTCATCACCATAGTAAGAACGATCCCTAGCATCAGCCTGACTTGGTGATTTATAAGTACGAGAGTAGATATCTACTGAAGATACTTTCTTACCAGTAGGGAAGTTGACCTCAGAGCTTTGTGTTTGCCCTTGCCCTTGTGTAATAACATCAAGAACACCTTGCTCAGCATAGGTTGGGTAAGATGTACCAAGGTTCATCTTCACAAAGTTTTGGTGAACAAATGGGAACTGACTGTTAAAGTAAAGCAAGTATTTATGCTTAGTTCCTGAACCGACAACTGACCAACCGATAGCTGGGTCATTTTCAATACGGATGTAACGCTTCAAGTTTGGATTTGTTTTATCTTTAACCCATCCAGTATTGTCAAATTCAAAGAGGTGTGCATAGAAGCCAAACACACGTTCAAGCACCGGCACATCACGTGTCGCATAGAATTGTTTACTTTGCTTGAACTGATGTAAACGCCAGCCACGTCCTAAACTATCCACATATTTTTGGTAGATAGCCTTGTTTTCTTTAGTTGGCTTAGTGGTTACCGACTTATCAATAGAGCTAGCTTTCTCCTGCAACTCTTTGGTGTCGTAGTAGTCGATATAACCCATACGCTCATAGATTGTATTTTCATAGTTAGCCTTAGAATCGGCTGTCTTAGCAATCTTGTTGTAGTTAGGGTCCTGTCTGAAAATCAGACGCCTCGGCACCATGGTATAGATAATCGTGTAGGTCAAGGCCGTCACGACAAATATTGACAATAGAGAACGGAGGGTTCTCAATAAAATGTATTTTTTCATGTCTCTTCCTTTAATTCCAAAAGAACTTTCCCAATCTAATGAGAAAGTTCCATCGTCCTTTTATTTAACGTGTTTCTCAAGGTCTTTTTGAGCTTTTTCGTTGGACTTAGACTTTTCTTTAAGCCAGCTTTCACGGGCTTTATCATAGTTTTTCTTAGTGACAACATCTTTTTGAGGTTCGAGGTACTTGAAGTATCTGTCAGAACCTTTAGGTCCTACTTGAGAGTAGGCTCCTGAGAATGGTGTCAAACGAGCTACCATTGGAGCAGCACCCTTGTTAACCATAAGTGGCATGAAGAGTGAGCTATCTTCCAACCAAGCTTGTGCCTCTGCATAACGTTCATAACGCACGTTGAGGTCGCTTGTTTCTTTAGCTGCATTATCAACCAAAGCATCAAAGTCTTTAAGACCTACTTGAGCTGCTGCTGCATTGTTAGGATCGTCAAATCCCATGTAAGTTTTTGTGTTCTCACTAGCTGTTGTCTTGAAGATATCAAGGAATGTTGATGGGTCTTCGTAGTCAGGTGCCCAAGCAACTGAAATATTGATATCCCAGTCTTCTGCTGCTGCGTTAGCTGCATACAAAGTACTGTTAAGAAGATCATCTTGAGACATTTGATGAACGTCTACAACCACATTTTCTTTACCGAGTGTCTTTTCAACAGATTGTTTCAAAGATTGTGCACGTGCTACAGTTGGTTTTGCAGCTTGGTCAACTGGAAGGTCCAAGTGAATTGGGAATTGAACACCTTGTGCTTGGAGAGCTTCCTTAGCCTTATTAAATTCAGTCTTAGCCTTATCAGCGTTGAAGAGACCATCTTGACTGTCTTTAAGGTTAACACCTGACCACTCGTCACCATATGAAGGCATCTTTTCAGTTACCAAATCACCGAATGACTTGTCACCAGCATAAACAAAATCAGGTTTCACAAGAAGGTTACGAACAGCAAGTGCTGCACCCTTTTCACCATTAAGTTGTGCTGAATAAGCTGTACGGTCAATAGCAAAGTTAACTGATTGACGGAAGTCCTTGTTAAGAAGAGCTTTCTTAGTTGAATCTTTCTCAGCATCAGTCTTCTTAGATGTATGGTTGTAAGACTGACGGTCAATATTAACACCAACCCCACCAATATCTGCAGATGGTTGTGTATAGAAGATATTATCTTTATATTGTTTTTCTACTGAATTAAAGTTTGAGCTTGTTGGATATAGACGTGCTTGGCTATAAGCGCCATCAGTGAAATTACGAACAAGCGATTCTTGGTCTGAAGCATCGTAGAAAGAAAGTTTAATGCCATCGAAGTGGACATTTTTCTTATCCCAGTAGTTTTCATTTTTAGTCAACTCAATAGATGATTTAGCTGTCAATGACTTAAGGATGTATGGACCATTATAAAGGATAGATGATGGATCTGTTGATTTACCAAAGCTATCCCCTTTTGACTTAAGGAACTCTTCGTTAACAGGCCAGAAGAGAGAATAAGTCATCTTAGAATTCCAGTATGGTTCTGGTTGTTTAAGTGTGTACTGAAGAGTGTAATCATCAAGCGCTTTAACGCCAACTTTAGAGAAGTCTTTATCAGTACCATTGAAATAATCAGCAAGACCTACTACAGAATCTTTTGCCAAATAAATTGACTCTGTCTTTTTATCAGCAGCATGCTTAAGACCTGTTACGAAGTCTTTAGCTGTTACTTCTGCATACTCTTCACCATCTGAAGTGTACCATTTAACTCCCTTACGAAGTTTGTAAGTATAAGTCAAACCATCAGCTGAAACAGTCCAGTCCTTGGCAATAGAAGGTACCAAGTTACCATATTTATCGTTTTCCAAAAGGCCATCGACACCATTTGTCACAGCATCAGTCGTTGAACCTTTATTGGAAATAAGATAGTCCAATGTTTCAGGATCAGCAGTATAAACATAGTTATAAGTATTGCTTGAAGTGTTTGATTTTTGATGAACAAGCCACTAAAACCCCAACACTTAGGAGGGAAACACCCGCAAGGGCCAACCATTTACTTTTTTTCATAAGCATTCTCCAAAAATCTTTTTTGATATGCCTACATTATACCATAAAAAATAAGATGAGTACAATTTTCAGAATATTTTGTCTTATGCTGACTTTCTCACAATTATACCCCTCATGAACACTAGGAATTAGCCCTTTTTTGACAAAAGAAAAAGGCAAACTGCCTTTTCCTCAAGATTATTATTTAACGTGTTTCTCAAGATCTTTTTGAGCTTTTTCGTTAGATGCTTTCTTTTCTTTAAGCCATTTTTCACGACTTTGTTCATATTCTTTCTTAGTAACTACTTTTTCCTGTGGTTTCACATATTTGAAGTAGTCTGATGAGTTCTTATCACCCACCTGCATGCTAGCACCCGTAAATGGTGTCAAACGTGAGATAACTGGTGCTGCACCGTTACCAACAGTCAATGGAATGACAAGAGAGCTATCTTCCAACCAAGCTTGGGCTTGAGCATAACGGTCGTAACGAGCGTTGAGGTCTGTTGTTTCTGAAGCTGCTGAATCAAGCAAGGCGTCATAATCTTTAAGACCTACTTGAGCTGCGGCAGCATTGTTTGGATCATCATACCCCATGAAAGTCTTGGTATTTTCACTTGAAGTTGTCTTAAAGATATCAAGGTAAGTTGATGGGTCTTGATAGTCTGGACCCCAAATGACACCGTTTGAAATATCCCAGTCTTCTGCCGCTGCATTAGCCGCGTTAAGGGTTGCATTTTGTATGTCATCAGATGATAATTGGTTAACATCGATAACCACATTATCCCTACCCAATGATTGCTCAATGGTTTGTTTCAAAGATTGGGCCTGAGCAACATTGATTTTAGAACTTTGGTCAACAGGAAGGTCCAAGTGAATTGGGAATTGAACACCATCTGCTTGGAGAGTTTCCTTAGCTTTGGCAAACTCAGTCTTAGCTTTTTCAGCATTGTAGAGGCCATCTTGACCATCAGTAAAGTTTACACCTGACCATTCATCACCATAAGAGGACATTTTCTCTGTTACAAGATCTCCAAAGGTCTTATCACCTGCACTGACAAATCAGAAGGAACAAAGAGGTTACGTAGAGCTAGAGCTGCACCATCTTTACCATTCATTTGTGATTGATAAGCCGTACGATCAATTGCGAAGTTGATTGATTGACGGAAGTCTTTGTTTAGAAGAGCCTTCTTAGTTGATGTCTTTTCAGCATCCGTCTTCTTGGCTGAGAATTTATAGCTTTGGCGGTCAATATTCACACCAATAGCCGATGTAGATGCACCTGGTGCTGTGTAATAAATATTATCTTTATAGTTTTTCTCAACTGAAGCATAGTTAGAACTCGTTGGGTAGACACGAGCCAAACTATAGGCACCATCCGTGAAACCACGTTCTAGAGCCTCTTGATCCGAACCGTCATAATATGACAATTTGATGGCATCAAAGTGTACATTCTTCTTGTCCCAATAATTTTCATTCTTAGTCAACTCAATAGATGATTTAGCTGTCAAAGATTTGAGAATGAAAGGACCATTATAGAGGATAGATGTTGGGTCTGTTGACTTACCAAAATCTTTCCCTTTGTTCTTAAGAAAGTCTTCGTTAACTGGGAAGAGCAAGCCATAAGTTGTTTTAGAGTTCCAGTATGGCTCCGGTTTTTTAAGGGTGTATTGCAATGTATAATCGTCGATTGCTTTAACGCCAACATTTGAGAAATCTTTATTGGCACCAGAAAGGTAGTCAGACAATCCAGCAATAGAATCTTGTACCAAATAGAGGGCTCCAGACTTGCCATCAGCCGCATGCTTAAGACCAGTCACAAAGTCCTTAGCAGTCACATCAGCATACTCTTCACCATCAGAAGTATACCATTTAACTCCCTTACGGATTTTATAAGTATAAGTCAGACCATCTTGAGAGACAGACCAATCTTCAGCTACTGAAGGGACAAGATTACCATATTTGTCCGCTTCCATAAGTCCATCTACACCATTAGTTACAGCAATTTTTGTAGGTCCTGTATTTGAAGTGATGTAATCCAATGATTCTGGATCTGAATTATAAACATAACCATAAGTCGTTCCACTAGTACTTGACTTAGAAGAACAAGCCGCTAAGGCACCAACACTTAGAAGGGCGACACCCGCAAGGGCTAACCATTTGCTTTTTTTCATAAGATTTCTCCAAAAAATAAAATTTTACTCTTTCATTATAGCATAAATAATCAAGAAAAGCAGTCACTTTCAGAATATTTTGCACAAGCAAAGTACATAATGAAACACGAAAAACTCAACAGTCCATTGTATTTCCTGGATTTCTAGCTACTTTAATCGATTTATTTTTAATCACCAGCCATGCATAAAACAAAAAGGCCTAACACCTTGGTCAGACCTCTTTTTTGAGACAAAATTAGTTATTAAGAGCTTGAGCAGCTGTGATAATCGCTAAATTATAAATGTCTTCAGCACTAGCACCACGAGAAAGATCGTTTACTGGTTTATTAAGACCTTGTAAGATTGGTCCGATAGCTTCGAACATTCCCAAACGTTGGGCAATCTTATATCCAATGTTACCTGCTTGCAAGCCAGGGAAACAAAGACATTAGCATGTCCTGCTACGTCACTATCTGGAGCCTTAATAGCCGCTGTTGCTGGAACAAATGCTGCATCGAACTGCAACTCCCCATCAATAGCCAAGTCAGGACGCATTTCTTTAGCAATATTTGTTGCTTGAACAACCCTGTCAACTTTTGGCGATTTAGCAGAACCTTTTGTTGAGAAGCTAAGCATGGTCACTTTAGGGTCAATACCAAAAACTTTAGCTGTTTCGGCAGTATTAATTGCAATTTCTGCCAATTCTTGAGCATTTGGTTCAATATTGATAGCACAGTCAGCAAACATCAAGCGATGATCGGTATTTTCACGGTTCATAAGGAAGACACCTGATGTACGAGAAATACCAGGTTTTGTTTTGATAATTTGAAGGGCAGGACGTACCGTATCCGCTGTTGAGTGAATAGCACCTGAAACCATTCCATCAGCCAGACCAAGTTTAACTAACATAACACCAAAATAATTGACATCACGAAGCAACTTTTCCGCATCTTCGATTGTTGCTTTTCCTTTACGGATTTCAACAAATTTTTCCTTCATTTCCTCGAAATCTTCATAGGTTTCAGGATTAATAATTGTATAGTTAAAGTCTGCAAAACCAAGATCGTTCAAGATTTTGTGAACCTCTGCTGGGTCTCCCAAAATAATAGGATCAACCAATCCTTCAAATTTCAAACGGGCTGCTGCACGAACCACACGGTCGTCGTTACCCTCAGGGAAAACAATCTTAATACCCTTCCCTAAAATATGTTCACGAAGTTCACCAAATAGACTACGCATAAAAAAATTCCTCAATCAATCTTTTTTAGTTTGTAAGTTCATGATAACGGTTTCAAAATCATCTGTCAAGGAAGATGCATGGACCATCTCTTTTTTGGTAAAAGGATCAACAAATGAAAGACGGTGACAATGCAAGGCCTGGCGCTCAATACCATAGTCTAGAGAACCACCATAAAGATCATCTCCCAAAAGGGGAAGGCCTAAGTGGGCAAAGTGGACGCGAATCTGGTGAGTACGCCCAGTATGCAAATTGATATCAACCAGTTTAACCCTACCATAATCACCTACCAAACGATAACTAGTGTGGGCATATTTCCCCGACTTATGGACTCGACGTGTGATAATGGAATCCTCATCACGCGCAATCGGTGCAATGATTTCACCCTGCTTCTCAAGTTTGGTGTCACCTTCAACCAAGGCATAGTAATGTTTCTTGATAGACTTCTGTTGTAACTGTTTATCCATACGAGCATGGGCGTAACCATGCTTAGCAAACAGCATGAGACCAGAGGTGTCCTTATCCAAACGTGTCACAATATGCACACGCTGGTTGGGATAATTATTGCTGACAAAATGATGTTTGACAAAATTAGCCATGGTATTATCGTGGTTAACACTTGGAATACTAGCATAGCCATAGGGTTTGTTAATCACCAAGAAGTTATCATCCTCATAGACGATATCCAAGTCAAAAGGAATTGGCTTCAAGGTTTCATGCGGTGCCTCGTCAGGGATTTCAATGGCAACCACATCTCCTTCATGGACAGGATAAGTCGCAAACTGCTCCTCGCCATTGACCCAAATATGACCACCTTCAAACTTAATCTTGGCCAGAAGTCCTTTTGAAATATCGTGCTCCTTCAAAAAGGTCTTGACCCGACAAGAACGCCCTACTGTAAACTCATATCTCATTCTTCCATGTCTCCAATAAAGGAATCACGTACGCGTTCCCAGAAACTTGTGTGACTGGCACTAGCCACAAAGGAAATCTTACGTTGGTCGATTGAAAATTCTACCTTTTTCACATTACGGTTGGTATAGGTTTATTATCAACGGATAGAGTGTAGCTTCCCATTCGGGTAGGATAAACAGTAATCTTCTCATGCTTGGGCACAATAAGGGGACTTCCTAAGGTCCGGTACACACGATTATTAAGACTGGCAATCTCTGTCAGTTGCAAGGCTTCAATGGTAGGATGAAGGACCGCACCACCCAGTGATTTATTGTAGGCCGTTGATCCTGTAGGCGTCGACACTGACAACCCATCTCCACGGAAGCTCTCAAACAAGACATCATTAAGGCAAACATCTGCTGCCATGGTTTTCTCATTACGCTTGATGGCTGCTTCATTGAGGGCAATCGACGTAAAAGAACGACCATCAGCCAGGGTCAATTTGACATTCAAAAGAGGGTAAGAAATCTTTGCACCACTATCTTTTCGAAGCGTCTCGATTAATTGATCCACTTCACTGTCCAAATAATCCGTATAAAAGCCTAAATGACCCGTGTGAATCCCTACAAAACGCACACGCGCAAGCTCTTTTTCATACATATGAAAGGCCGATAGCAACATGCCATCACCACCAATTGAGATGACCACATCTGGAGTTTTCTTGGTCAAATAAAAATCAGGATCATCTCGAAAGGCATTAAAAAGTTTCGAGGCAACACGCCTACTTTGGGGTTTGCCATTGGCAATAATAGCTACCTTCATCTCATCCGAAGAGGTCTTCATCTGTGTCATCACTATTTCCTACACTATCCTTCAAAGTTCTATTAATTGGATCAAAGAGCAACTGGGCCTCTCTAATATCATCACGTATCTTCCGCATCTCCTCGTCAAGCTCATAAGCCATGCGGGCCGTAGTTTCCAAGCGAAGTTTAATCTCCTCAGGAAAATTCCCCTGATACTTGTAATTAAGGGAATGTTCAATAGTGGCCCAAAAGTTCATGGCCAAAGTCCTAATCTGAATCTCCGCAAGAATCTCCTTACGACCATCTATGGTATCAACGGGATAAGAGATAATAACATGATAAGAGCGATAACCCGAATTTTTACGGTTTCTGATATAGTCTCGCTCTGAAATAATCGTCATATCACTACGATGACGAAGCAAAGCCAAAACCTCATCCACATCATCGACAAATTGGACCATGACTCGGAGACCAGCGATATCCTGCATATCTTGAGCCAAATTTTCAATCGAAAGGCCACGAAGGGCGATTTTCTCCTCAATGGAAGCAACTGACTTCACACGTCCCGTCACAAACTCAATGGGCGAGTGACGATTTTGCTTACGAAATTGTTTACGAATGCCTCGGAGCTTGATTTTGAGCTCACCTACGGCCTGAATATAGGGGTCTAGAAATTCTTCCCAATCCATGGTCAAGATAGGACTCCTCCTTGTCAAAAGCTTTAGTTTTTTATAAAATAAATACAATCTGTTATATTATACCACATTTGAAAGCACAAGGGAGGACACACATGAACCATTTAGAGATAGAGTACAAGACTCTACTCACCAAAGACGAGTACAATCGTTTAGCGATGCTTTTCTCCCATGTGACACCTGTTACGCAAACAAACTACTACATCGACACTCCTCAGAGTGACATGAGAAATAAAAAGTTGTCTTTGCGTATTAGAACACTTCCCACTCATGGTGAGCTGACCTTGAAAATCCCTGAAAAAGTCGGGAACATGGAGTACAACCTTACCATGGATTGTGCGGATGCTAAGGCTTTGACTAAGTCGCTGGACTTTCCTGATTGTCAAATCAAATCCATTCTTTTAGAACGTGGGGTTAAACTAGAGGACCTAACCATCCTCGGACATTTGACCACAACTCGTCGCGAGTACCAGACCAACATCGGCCTCATGGCTCTTGATGTCAATGTCTATGCTGACAAGAAAGATTACGAGCTTGAACTAGAAGTTTCGGATGCTGAGAAAGGTAAAGACGACTTTGATGCCTTTCTTAAAGAAAATAATATTGACTTTAAGTATGCCAAGAGTAAGGTTGCACGCTTTGTAGCTACCCTCAAACGAGACAAAGACTAAAATTTAGACAAGGAGTTGGCTCCTTGTTTTTTTATTTTAAACACATGTAGCTTCAAATGCCACAAGTATTTAGAACTCCAGAGGGTAATAGATTTCTCTAAAAACGCATACAAAGGCGTTTTATCTAACAAAGGTTCGGTATTTTTCACTAATACCACACTTTGAAGGCTGAAATTTCTGCTTCTTTTTGCTAAAATAGAACTATCTGTAGTTTTATTACAATAGCCCTAACTGGGCTTAGCATCTTATTTTTTTAAAGGAGTCACCATCGTCATGGTACATCAAAAAGCAAACCCACAATTGAAATTGTTCTCGCTCAGCTCAAACCCAGAAATTGCTGAAAAATTGCTGAGGCTACTGGATTGCCACTTGGTAAAGTATCTTCACGTCAATTTTCTGACGGTGAAATCATGATCAACATTGAAGAGTCTGTTCGTGGGGACGATATCTATATCATCCAATCTACTAGCAACCCTGTTAACGACCACCTTTGGGAATTGCTCATCATGATTGATGCCTGCAAACGTGCCAGTGCTAACTCTGTCAACGTTGTTATGCCTTACTTTGGTTATGCACGTCAAGACCGTATCGCTGCGTCACGTGAACCAATCACTGCTAAATTGATTGCCAATATGCTAGTTAAAGCTGGTGTCAATCGTCTCTTGACGCTTGACCTTCACGCTGTCCAAGTTCAAGGATTCTTCGATATCCCAGTAGATAACCTCTTCACAATGCCTTTGTTTGCTGAATACTACAACAAAAAAGGATTCACAGGAAGTGATGTTGTCGTTGTTAGCCCTAAAAACTCAGGTGTTAAACGTGCTCGTAGCTTGGCGGACTACCTTGATGCACCAATCGCTATCATTGACTACGCTCAAGATGATTCAGAACGTGAAGAAGGCTACATCATCGGTGAGGTTGAAGGAAACAGCAATCTTGGTTGATGATATCCTTAACACTGGTAAAACGTTTGCTGAAGCTGCTAAAATCCTTGAACGTGGTGGCGTTAAAGACATCTATGCAGTAGCTAGTCACGGTCTCTTTGCAGGAGGTGCTGCTGAAGTCCTCAACGCTGCTCCAATTAAAGAAATCTTGGTGACAGATTCAGTTGCAACTAAAGAAAAAGTTCCTACAAACGTTAAATACATTTCAGCAAGTAAGCTAATCGCTAACGCTACTACTCGTATTTTCGAACGTCAACCACTTAGCCCACTCTTTGCTTACACTGCAAATGAGGACTAAGCTATGGTTTATTTGGACAATGCAGCAACAACTCCTTTAAATACTGCTGCTATTTCAGCTATGACACATGTCATGACTGAAACCTTTGGGAATCCATCCAGCCTCCATGCTTACGGTCGACGGGCTTCTAAGGAACTTCGTGAAGCCCGTGAAGAAATGGCCAAATACTTTGAAGTCCCTGCTCGTAAGCTTATTTTCACTTCTGGAGGGACTGAAGGAAACAATACATCTATCAAAGGTTACGCCCTAGCCAATCAATCTAAAGGTAAGCACCTGATTACAACTGCTATTGAACACCACTCTGTCCTTCACACCATGGCCTACTTGGAAGAGCGTTTTGGTTTTGAAGTAACCTATATTCAACCAGAAAATCAAGTCATTACTGCCCAACAAATCGCTGATGCCTTACGTGACGATACCATTCTGGTTTCTGTTATGTATGCCAATAATGAGACTGGCCAATTGCTTCCTATTAAGGAAATTGGTGACTTGCTTGCCAATCACCAAGCTGCCTTCCACGTCGATGCCGTTCAGGTAGCAGGAAAGCTTCCTATTCACCCAGAGGAACTTGGAGCCAATTTTCTCTCTATTAGTGCCCATAAATTCCACGGACCTAAAGGTGTCGGCTTGCTCTATCATAACGATTTGCATTTTGACAACCTACTTCACGGTGGTGAGCAAGAAGAAAAACGCCGTGCCAGTACTGAAAATCTGGTCGGTATTGCCGGTATGACCGCTGCTTACAAGCATGCTAGTGACCACTACCAAGACAATTACCAGCATGTTGAAACGATTCGTCAGGCCTTTCTAGATTCCCTTACCATTCCTTATGAAATCAATGGTGGAGGACCTAGCCTACCTCACGTCATCAACATCAGTTTTCCTGATAAGGAAAACGGCCCTCTCTTAACCTTGTTAGACCTAGCTGGCTTTGCTGTCTCAACAGGTTCTGCTTGTACTGCTGGAACTGTTGACCCTAGCCATGTCATCCAGGCCCTCTATGGCAAGGATTCTGACAAGCTAAAAACAGCCATTCGCATTAGTTTATCAGAGGAAAATACCGCTGAAGAACTCCAGGCCCTAGCAGAAAAACTTAATCAAATCATAGGAGACTAACATGGCATTTGAAAAAAGCATTCATTTGACTGACTGTAAGTACCGTTACAACATCAGTCCTAATGTCAAAAAATTCACTCTACGTGATACGACTTTTGTGCAAAATAAAATCGGAAACTACGAGTTGCACCGCCTTCTCGAAAAAGTACCTAACTCAGGCGAAGGTTTCCCACTCAAAATCACTATTAACAAAGACTTGACAGGCTTCAAATTGTCTATCACAGACAAATCTGGCCTTCGTAACGTTAATATCTTTAAAAATGAAGATCACCACATCTTGCAAGAAAAATTCTACTTCTTGATGCAGAGTTTGGTTGATCGTAACGTTTTCGAGCAAGAAGAAGTCTAAATTTTTTCTTACTACATAGAAATAGCCTATCCATGTGATAGGTTTTTTATATCGCCTCATCTACACTATTTTGTTGCAATCTTCACAAACTTTTCTTAAAATATAAGAGAATCATACTAATTAAAGAAAGGAAAGCGATCAATGACATTTGAGAAAAACATCCCAAACGCCACTGCCAAACGTCTCTCTCTCTACTATCGTATTTTCAAACGATTCCATCGTGAAAATATCGACAAAGCAAGCTCTAAACAAATTGCTGAAGCGATTGGGATTGATCCTGCTACTGTTCGTCGTGACTTCTCCTATTTTGGTGAGCTAGGTCGCCGTGGTTTTGGTTATGACGTAAACAAGCTGATGACATTTTTCGCTGAACTCCTAAATGACAATGCGACTACCAAGGTACTCCTCGTAGGTGTTGGTAATGTCGGGCGTGCCCTCCTCCACTACCGTTTTCAAGAGCGTAACCGCATGCAGCTGGTCATGGCTTTTGATACAGACGATAACGAATTGGTTGGAACTCAAACCGAGGACAAGATTCCTATCTATGGGATTTCCCAGATTAAGGACAAGATTGCCCAAGAAGATATCAAAACAGCCATCCTGACAGTGCCATCAGTTAAGGCCCAGGAGGTGGCTGATCTTTTGGTTGATGCTGGAATTGAAGGCATTCTCTGTTTCTCTCCGGTCAACCTCAATCTTCCACGCCATGTGGTAGTCCAATACGTAGACTTGACTAGCGAACTACAAACCCTACTCTATTTCATGAAAGAAGAAGAAAAATCAAGGAGAAACAATGACTAAACCAATTATCGGAATCACTGCCAATGTAAGGCCTAATCCAGCCCATGAAGACATCAACTGGTCCTATGCCCCATCTGGCTTTGTAGAAGGAGTTCAAAGAGCCGGTGGCCTAGCAATCCTACTACCAGTATCCGATCCTTCGGAAGCCAAGACCTACATCTCCATGATTGATAAGCTTATCCTGATCGGTGGGCAAAACGTTGACCCTAAATTCTACAACGAAGAGAACCATGCCAGTGAAGACGACTTCTTCCTCGAACGGGATATCTTTGAAATGGCACTCATCGAGGAAGCCACTAAGCAGAAGAAACCCATCTTTTCAATCTGTCGTGGTACCCAACTCATGAATGTCGCACTAGGTGGTAGCCTCCATCAAGATATTGAAAATCACTGGCAGGACAAGCCTTCTGATTACCTCTACCATGAGATGATTGTTGATGAGAACAGCAAGTTGGCAGAAATCTACGGATGTGGAACCTCTATCAACTCCTTCCACCATCAAAGTATCAAACACTTGGCCTCTGACCTTCGTGTCATTGCGCGTGACCCTGAGGACAACACTGTTGAAGCTGTTGAGTCAAATACTCCAGACCTTCGCTTCCTTGGTGTACAGTGGCACCCAGAGCTTCTCCTGGACAAACGTGAAGAAGACCTCAAACTCTTTGAATACGTCGTTAACGAACTTTAAAAGCAACTGAGACTTCACTCAGTTGCTTTTCTCTTGTCTTTATCACATAGGCTCAATCTATAACTCAAAATCCTCCCTCTCCTCACGAAAAGAATAATAGGTCGATTTGCCAACAATCAGATGATCGAGGAGACAAATCCCCAAATCATCACAAGACCGCTTAATCTTTTGCGTAAAATCAATATCATTTCGACTCGGATAGGTCTCACCCGAAGGATGATTGTGAACTACAATCAGGGACGTTGCCATCAGATGACAGGCATAATGTAAAATCTCACGTGGTTCAGCTATCGAACGACGCACACCACCAATAAAGACTGTCTTTTGCTGGATAATACGGTTCTGCGTATCCAAGTAGATGGTCACCAGATGCTCCTGAGGCTTGTCACCAATATCCAACATCATACGACGGGTCACCTGCTGACTGGACATAATCTGCTCTGAGCGAGCCAGCTCAGCCTTCTCAATCCGCTTAGCCAACTCCACCATAGCCTTGAGCTCAATGGACTTCACACGCCCAATCCCAGGAATCTGCTGAAGCTCATTCAAGGACAAACGAGACAAATCCGCCAAACTCGTCATCCCTTTTAAAATACGATTAGCCATGGATAGAACCGACTCAGACTTAGTCCCTGTCCGCAGCACTATCGCCAGCAACTCCTGGTCCGATAAAACCTCTGCTCCCTTCTGCAAGAGTCGCTCACGAGGCAAAAGCCCTGCCTCCTCAGATACAATACTATACATAAGAAAAAACCTCCTACTTACCTATTCGTAAGTGGGAGGGGGATAATTACTATTTCATAGTATTTTTACTACTCTTGGATGTAAATCGACGTTTTATTCTTCTCAAAATATACTTCACAGCAGTTCCTGGACCTACAATAATATATTTGAGAGCACCTTTTATACCACCGATATTATCAAAATTAATATAGGTATTTGGTAAAGTATCAGGTCGGATATTCAATACAACATTATCTACAAAAGGCGTAATATAGATATCATTTTTTGCAATGGCATAATCATAACGTCTTGCCCATGCAAGGTAAACCAGAATACGCTCAATTGAATGCAAAATGGTATGTTGAGGAATTGGTTCTGCTGGGATTTCTTCATCTTGCAAATCAAGGTCAAACAATGGTTTTAAAGCATCGTACTTGAACCAAATAAATGTTCCATAACTCATGATAAAAGTATTCATCTTATCAAAGTCAATATCTCGACCAAGATTCATACGCTCCCATAAATCATTCATCCCCTCAGCAAAACGATTCTCATTCCAAGGATCCACAATTTTAGTATAACGGAAGAAACTTGGAATATCAGCAATCACTAGACCTAGTCTATCATCACGTTCTAAGTTCGCAATAATGTTATCAGCAGGTTGAATTAACATTGAGAAAAGTTCATTTCGCCATGAATCTCCAACCCAATAAGGGTATTCTGGTGATTTTTTCGTATGGAAATGTCCAATATAATCATAAGCAGAAAGTTCATCTTTCAACTTAAGCATTGGAATAACATCACGTCCACGATTCCCAGTAATAAAGATTCGAGCTACTTTTCCATTCTTATCAAGGATAGACTGAATCTCTTCCTTCTTCTCTTCAGAATCCGTTGTTAAGAAGAGGTCATAAGTAAAGTGAAAATTCTCAAATTGCTTCAAAAAGTCTTCGAGTAAGTCGACATAGTAGGTGTGAAGATGTACAGCAATTTTTTTAGTGTCTGAATATGTCTCTGAGCTTTCCTCAATGACTTTGCGATCAAGTAAATAAGGTGGAGTCGGTAAACTCATATCCGACATGTGTGACAAAATGAATTCTACCGGATAGTCCGTTCTATTCTCGATTTCCTTAAGCAAATAAGGTGCAAGGTGCTGGGTTAAATCAAATGTCTTAACCTTAATAAATGGAACCCCTGCATCAAGCAAAACATGAGGATAATGAATTGTAAAATTACTATGGAAAAACTTATCATTTAGTGGAATCGTATTAAGAATCGATTCATACTTAAATCCAGCATCCATAAACTTCTTGGTATAAAGAGTTTCATAATTATCGATTACCTTTTGAACATCTTCGAAACTCTCAACTGACTTCCAGAACTTTTGGAAAACACTAGATTCAACTAAACGTTTTTTAAATGAAATAAAGTAAGATTGCAAATGTTCATGAATATAAATATCACCAGCCTTGATTCCTTGATGATTAGTCATACCCCAAAAATCTACATTTGGGTTTGATTCATATTTATCATAGATTGGTGCCATATCCCATAGAGGACCAAAACAGGTATCATTCATAACAGTGACAGAATCATACTGTTTCAAGTTATCAAATCCAACAAATTCCATACCATCATGCCAAGCAGCAAAATCGTAACCCTTATTCTCACGTTGGATAAAATCATCAATCAAGTGTTTATCACGAAGCTTTTGTACTTCACTTTCACTAAGACGACTATTTGAAATAAAAACCAATTTATCAAACAAGGGTCTCATATGTTCAAGTTGATAAAATACATGTCGACTAATATGATCATATTTATTGAAATGAACATAAAGCAATAGACGTTTCATTTACTTCTCCTAAAGAAATTAATAATTTTAGTTGGTATTGTCCATCTTCTCGAAGTAACAACACTGTTATATTGGATTTGTAAGTCATCATATAAACTCTGTATACGATTCAACTCACTTTGAAAATCTTGATTTTCTTTCTTCAAGATTTCAATATACTCATTTTGGTCATGAGAAATCTGTGATACCTGATTTAGTTTCAAATTCAAGTCTTCTATCTGACGGTCTTTTTTAAAAACTAAGATATCCAAATCACGATCCTTAACGAGGGCCAAGTGTGAAATTCTTTGAATATCCTGATCTGGATACTTGTTGAGATATTTAATTTGAGAATCTAAGATACCAGTGAACCGCCTTTCAGCAGTCTCCAATGTCATAGGTTTTGAATCAGATCCCAAATTCATACGATATACAGTAGTGGAATCACTCAAAAAAGAAATTTTAGTGCGTTTGAATAATTCAAGTTGCAACTCAAATGTATCGTCTGCAGCTGTATCGCTAATTTGAGCAGATACATCTTGCATAAGAGCGGTATCAACCAACCAGGTTGAAGCCATTGTCATTCCTTTCATGACAAGCATCTCTTCGTAAGAATCAATCAAAGGAAGTGCCTTATTAGCAAAGGCATCTTTTTGGATAAGATTTCCGTCTAGGTCTACCATGTCAAATTCGGTATTTGACCATAGTGAATCCGTTGAAGCATCTAGCAAATCAACTTGCTTTTGAAGTTTTAATGGGTCCGTCCAAAAATCATCACTATCACATCTCGCGATGTATTGACCCTTAGCTTCTTGGCAAACTTTTTTCCATGTTCTAGTAATGCCAAGATTCACTTCATTACGAAAAGTTCTAACTTTTTCAGGAAACTTTTTTTGATACTCTTGAATAATCTCATACGAATGATCTGTTGAAGCATCATCAATGATAATAATCTCAAAATCAAAATTTGTTTTCTGATTGAGAAAGCTATCTATAGCCTCTCGTACCCAATCCCCCTTATTATAATTGGTACAAATAATCGATACTTTCATTCAAACTTCCCTTTTTTCTCTTAAGAAACTCCACTTCCCATTTCTTTGAATAATACCAGTTGCAGAATCTTTAGCTGACTCGTCATCTTCATCAATATCATCCCTATTTAGAACAATAACTGGAATCTCATCAGCTGGAAGAAAGGCTAGAACTTGGTTATTCGCATCCCTTACAGTAATTTCGAGTTTTAACTTAATATCGTTTAGCCCTGCCAGTGAACACTGATAGTTTACTTTAACATCACCCTTGCCACTTGTTAAATTATCCATCGTATTATCATTGTAAATCCAAATATTACGATCAATATCTGTAAATGAGATAGCAATATAAGTAGGCACATCTTCTAGCAGAGTATACATCAAATCAAATGAAATTGGTTCATTTGGTGTCGCTCTCTTAGAAGACAATAGTGATAACTTCAGATTTTCCACAACTGAACCACTTCTTTCAATTCCTGATTGTTCTGAAGTGATTACTTGTTCTGTATTGTCAAAACTATATTGATTGGCAACGTCTCTAGGCTCGCCTTTGGCTTTAATGTATCCGTCCTCAATCAAAATAGCCTTGTTACAGTACTTCTTAACAGCTCCCATATCATGGGTTACAAGAATTGTTGTTTTCCCTGATTTCTTACGTTCCATAAAGTAGTCATTACACTTACGTTGGAAGGCTTCATCACCTACTGCAAGAACCTCGTCAAGGATAAGAACATCACCCTGTGCCTTGATAGCCACAGAGAAAGCCAAACGGACCTGCATACCAGACGAGTAGTTCTTGAGTTTTTGGTTCATGAAATCTTCAAGCTCTGCGAACTCAACAATCTCATCATACATGGCATCAACTTCTGCCGTCGTAAAGCCAAGCATGGCTCCGTTCATATAAACATTCTCACGTCCAGTTAATTCAGGGTTGAAACCGACACCAAGTTCAATAAATGAAACCATTTTGCCATTTACGGTAACCGTCCCTTGTTCAGGAACATAAATTTGAGAAATAATCTTCAATAATGTTGATTTCCCTGAACCATTTCGTCCCACGATTCCGAAGAAATCACCTTCCTCAACTTCGAAGTCAATGTCTTTCAAGACATGTTGTTCTTTATAGCCTTTGATTCCTTTAAACCTATTTACTAGGGCAGTTCTAAGACTTTGAGTAGACTCAACCGGTAATTTGAAAAACTTACTTACATGGTCCACTTTAACTGCAATTTTCTTTTCTGTCATTAGAGAATCTCCGCGAATTTTTTAGCTTGATGATGGAAAATGTAGTAACCAATAGCAAAGATAACAAGTGGTAGGAAATACGGAATGATAGCAATAGCCTTATGTCCAATTAAATCCCAACCACGTAAGCTACCTGAGAAGACAATAAAATGTCGCAAGTCCTGAATAATTTGTGCTAAAGGATTCAACATCATCAGTTTTGCAATCTTAACTTGTCCACGTTGCAAAATAAATGTCAATGAATAGATAATGGGTGTCGCATACATACCAGCTTGCATAACTACTTCCCAAATCGGACCAATGTCACGGTACTTAACAAAGAGCGTTGCTAAGACAAAGGCAATACCAGCTGAGAAAAGAAAGAGTTCAGCAAACAATGGAATAACTGTCAACCAGCCTAATGAAAAATTAACACCATTTACCAAGGCAAAAACAAAGACAACAAGGAGGTTAATCACATAGTTAATTGAAGCTCCAACAACTGACGAAATAACAATAATTTCTTTTGAAAAATTTAGTTTTCGTAACAAGTCACCCCTTGATACAATTGACATCATCCCCATACTCGTCGCTTCCGAAAAGAAACTCCATGTAACCATACCGATTAAGAGGCCAATGGCATAGTGTGGTGTTCCATCATCAAAACGTAAGAAGCGAACAAATACCAGGTACATAATTGTAAAGAGCATAAGTGGTTTCAAAATAGACCACAAATGACCGATTAAACTACCTTGATAGCGCAATTTGAAATCGGTTTTAACCATTTCTCGTAACAAAATACGATTTTTCTGACTAAAAAAGTCTAACATCTTTCTCTCCTCTATATGCAAACTTTGTAAGAATCAATGTCGTAAACACAGTTGTGTGAAAAGCTCTATTTTTTCGATAACCGTATTTTCGGATACGTGCTAAACGTTCTCTAAATGGAGCATCCATAATTGTCACAAAGTTTTCAATGATTTCCTTATTCTGTGAACTTAACGGGAGTTCTAACAAATTTCTAGCCTGATCTTGACTAGCTTTGATAAGACTCCAATATTTGGCAAAAAGGATATGGGGTCTAACCCAATTTTTCATCCGCTTTCGCAAAGTTCGGGCACCAAGGACATTACTGCTATGCTGACGATAAAGCTCGGTTGGCTCATCAATATAGACTAAGTTACCAAAGGCAGAAGCTAGCAAACCCAGATACCAGTCATGCATCAGTAAATCATGCTTTTCCTCACCAGTCCATAGTTCTGCTAAAGCATGGTTTATCATAGCAACGCCACCAGTAACTGTATTTTCAGTCAACTCTTGAATCAGCTCAGTATTCGCATGGTCAGACTGAGTACGAATCATACTCTCATGCAGGACAGATAAATTTTCATCCACTACCTTTAAATCTGTGTAAATGAGTAAAGGTTTATCCTGAGAATACTTTTTGGCTTCTGCCACTTGAAGTGAGATTTTTTCAGGAAGCCAAAAATCATCCTGATCACTGAAACAGTATAGGTCTGCCTCCCCATGCTTAAGTAGGGCATGGAAACTTTTGATTACACCAACGTTTTCAACATGATTCTCATTGATAAAGTGAATACGTGAATCTCGTGCAGCCAGTTGTTTAATAATTTCAACTGTCCCATCAGATGAACCATCGTCACGTATGAGAAGTTTCCACTCTTGATAGGTTTGCTCTTGGATACTCTTCACTTGTTCTGCTAAATACTGCTCACCATTGTAGGTTGACAGTAAGATATTTACTTTCATGATAAAAATAACTCCTCGTACTCACCTACAATTTTTTTCCAAGTAAAGTTCTGTTCCATGTTCTCCTTAGCTAACTTACCTAGTTCAGAGTAATCTAAAACACCATCTACTTGATCAATCAAATAGGACAGATTGCCCTCATCTTTTTTCCAATAACAAGCTGTATCTTGAGCTACTGACCGGTTAAATGAGACGCCTAATACTAAATTCAAATCAGTTTGTGCCATAGCTTCCAGTAAGCCAGGGTTGGTTCCTCCAACTTCATGACCATGAATATAAGCAAAGGCTTCTTTGCGAATATATTTTAATAGGTCTTGATCATAAACTGTTCCAACAAACTTCACACGTGGATCCGTATCAAACTGTGTTTTAGAACGCAATTCCTCAAAATAAGCATTGCCCTCATGATTACAAATAATAATTAAATCACGTTTTGTTGAGGAACTCATAAACTCACGAATAGCCGTTTCATAGTTATTTTCTGGAACAAAACGACCAAGAATCAAATAATAGTTTTTCTCGTAAGTGTTCCACGTCTTGTAAATATCTCTAACTTTAGCATCCTGATTTGTAAGTCTTGTCGGTGATAAGTCTGTTCCATAAGCAATATAAGTTGTCTTAGACCACGGATAGGCATCTTGAATATAAGTTTCAATGCCTGGATTATCCGAGATAACTAAATCAGCATGTCTTGTCATTACTTTCTCAGAGTACTTTAGATAAGCTTGTACTGGCTTGGGTCACTTAGCTCTTTTCCACTCCAAACCATCTGGATTAATGTAGAATTTACCACCAATTTTATGAATCTTAGTAGCAAAGGGAGCCACAAAAGCACCTATAGTATTTCCTAGAACATAGAAAATCGGTTCTTCTATATTTTCCTCACGGATTATCTTCAAAGCGTAATTAATAGCCATCATATCATAGGCAATAACGCGAGCCGGTCCTAATTTCGGTGCCTTAATCGTGAAACAATCTACACCCTTATATTCGAAATGCTCATAGGCCTTTTGATCAGAAAGGCAGGCAACATGGTATTTAATTTGGGACGAAACTTGGTTGGAGACTAATTGATCTACAAATGTCTCAAAACCACCGTATTTTGCTGGAAGGCCACGACTTCCGATAATGAATACGTGTTGCATAAATCCCCTTTCTAACAAGTCTATAATCTAGTCAATTATACCATTTTACAAGGCTTTTGCCTAATGCAAACAGAAAAGCAGCCACTAAGGACTGCTTAAAAAACTATTTCTAAATTGCTAGAAATTCAGTTCTTCACACCGTAATACTGAAGAATTGTCAATACTACTGACATCAATATAAACAGATTGGCAATAACATAAACGAAGTATTCTCGTCTATCAATTGTCTCATCGAAGTCTATGTTATTTTGAGGGTAAAATACTCTTGAACAGTTAGCAAACAAGCCTAATAGGAGTAAAACACCTGTGAAATAACGACCTTGGACACCTGCAAAACTAATATCAGCAGTTTGTCCCCACATAAGGTAAGAAGTCATTAAAATACCAAATGAAATTCCAATAGCTACAAGTGCAGTACCAATTTTACTAATTTTTGGTAAAGGTAAAGGTTGAGGAAGCATTAAAATAATAGAACTTACAAAGATAAGATAATACCAAGAAATATTACCTAAACCATAGGTTAACCAACCGAAAGTAAATAATGAACCCATCTTATTAGGAATCAAGTCAATCCATTCCCGAAGGAAGGTCTTGAAAAAGACGTTAGCATGTGCAATAGTGAATTTTATCTTGTCCACTGGGTTTGCACCATGAGTTACCTTACTTGCATTAATATCACTCGATTGCTTCAACCATAAGAAACTTAAAATTGCCGTAACAAAAATTAATAGAGCTGCATAAAGATAGTTCTTCTTAATGGTCATCTTTTCCTTTGGTATAAACAATAATAAGCCTACTAAAAGAACATATGGTAATTTCATCGTTGCTAAAACTAAGCTCAGTGCTGCAAAAATGATCATATCTCTTAAACTTACTTTTTGTTCTCTATTTATCAGATAACAGAACTGTGCTATCAAATAAAACGTTAATGCGTTAACCATTCCATCAGTACTGAAAGAAGCCGCTAAATAAACACACATTGGTAACAAAGCAATGGTGCCAAAAAGAATTTCAAAACCTTTAGCTTTTTTTATAGCAAGACGAGTAATTAAAGCATAACACACTAAATTACAAATCGACCTAAAATGACTAACCATAGGAGACTAAGTCCTAGAATCCTTGCTATCCAAATACCAATCACTTGAGGAATGTAAGGGATGAATGATGATGCATTGGTAACAATAAAGAGTGAAGAATGTACCTTTTTAAAAGATACCTTTATCTTATCTAAACCAGTTTGTTTTAAAGGAACTTTAAACTCTTTAGTAACCTTACTAACATCATCTGAGACTTTTAAATCCTTGTCTTTTTTCGGTAGATAAGCATGGAAATCTGCTACATATAACGCACGAGCAAAATGTGCATTCTCATCTGGAATGTCAAGGTTAGGGGAAGAAACCACGAATAAACTTCCTGAAAGTACAATTGCAATAGCTATTTTATTATAAAATTTCCCTGGTAATAAAATAATGATAGAAAAGAATATACCTGTTACTAATAATAAACTTTTAGGAAGATTTACAAGACTACCACCTAAATATATATATATTACTCCAATTGTAAGCCAAACCAGGATAACCTGCATCCAGTGCTTACGTAAATTTTTCAAAAAATCAGAAGAAACTTCTTGCATTTTTGAAGCAATTAAATCTGTCCGCATTATCACTCAACTACCTTTCACTTTTTTGATAACTGGCCAAACACTAAAACCACCGTATTTTAAGAATTTCAAAAATACAGGGACAACATATGATAGCGATGAATTAATATTTACTTTTTGAACTCCACGTTTAACATATTTATTTTTATCCCAATGTTTTCCAAAATACTTCTCCATAAAGATAATAATATCTTTAAAATCTTGTTTTGTAGCCTCAGGGTAATTTAACAAACGATAAGTATGTCCGACACATAGGTGCTCAATTGCTAAATATTGCAGCTCATCCTTATAGGTTTCGAATTTATCATTAAATAAATCAAATAAATACTTTAATGAATCGTAAATATCAAATATATTCGATTTATTAGAATTCATGATAGAGCCGGCAGTATTCACCGTATATTTATATATTGGTATTTGAATATAGCTCACGCTAGAACATAGAGAAGTTATATATGGCATCAAAGCAATATCTTCGTAAATTTTTCCTATAGGAAAACGAAATTTACTTAAGAATTCTGACCTATAAATTCTAGTCCAAGAAGCATGTTTTGTTAATAGGAAATAACGTAGATTCACTTCTTCAGATTCTAACTTCGAATAAAAAGGATTCACATTTAAGTGCTTAAGTAATTTCCCCTCTGAATCAACTAAATCAAAATCAAAGTAAATAACATCACTACCTTTATTCAAGATAAAGTTTTGAATATAATTTGGACAAATAGAATCGTCAGGATCAATAAAAGTGACATATTCACTATCACTTACCAAATCAAGCCCTGCATTTCTAGCAGAAGAAACTCCACCATTTTCTTTATTAAGGAGTTCAATAAATGAAAATCTATTTGAATACTCTTCTATGATTTTTTTAGAATTATCGGTACTTCCATCATTTACACATATTACTCTCAGTGAACATTCTTCAAGTTTATTTTGCTCTACAATACTGTCTAAGCAATTAGAAAGTAAGTTTTCCATATTATATACTGGAATAATTACAGTCAAATCGTAAGTCATTGTCTTCTCTCTTTAATTCTTTCTCTAAAATAAATAATTGAAATACCAAACACATACACAATCATAACTACTAAAAATGCTAACGAAGCACCAAGCATCCCCCACGAATAGATAAATGTCTTAGTAATTAATAAAGTAACAACCAACATTGCAACATAAATAGCAATCAGTAGGTGTTGCTTTCGCATAATGGTAAGGATGTTTTCAAAAATAATCGCGACAGCGTACAAAACTCCAGCTAAAATCAAAATTGTAAATGGTACCTGATAAGATGCTAAATCTAATCCAAAGACTAGTCCTAATACTTGGACTCCTAGTAAATAAGCTAAACAAACTACTAGTAACCCACCACCTATGATATAAAGCAAAAGTTTTTTGATAATCGAATCAAACTTCTCGTATTCTTTATCCACATACAAAAAAGCAAGTTGTGTAATCAAAGGACGAACCATTAGAATAATGAGGCTCATGAAAAAGACAGGCATGAAGAGAATATTGAAATCTCTTTGCATTCCTGTTTGTAATACTCCCTCAGATAAACCTCGCTCAATGATTAATTTAGGCTCATTTAAAACATAAAGTAGTATGAAACCGTTCAAGAAAAGTGGGAAGCACTCCTTAAGGATATCCAGAGACTCATGAATCTTCCTTAGGTCAAATACTCCTCTCCAATTAATTGATTCGAAGTGATGAACAAACCTAAACTCATATAATAAAATAAAAAGTCCATTCCAAATGGTCAAAGCTAGCAAGGATATAATAAGAGATTTTGAAATAAGCAAAGCAAGAAACAAGACCACCGTACTAGTCGAATAACGATAGAACATGGTCTTCCCTGCAATATCCATACGCTCACGTTGTTGAAACAACCCCTGAAAAAGATCAGAAACTGAATCCCAAGCTCGATATAAAATCATCAGAAACGCCATTAAAATAACAGACGAGGTATATCTATTTCCTCCTATTATCTTTAAATAAGGTAACAGTGTTACTATCATGGCAAGTATCGTCAGAATACGGGCTTGAAAGTACGCTCTAAACGAATGCTTCTGCCTTACATCTGTTCCATGATAATTTCGAACTTGAAAAAGACCGATAACTACCCAAAGAGTCCCGATAGACCATACCAAACTAAATTGGTCAGCCAGAGACGCCGAAGTCAATCGAGTAACGATTAAAAGATATAAAACCGATACACCTGATGCTGCTAAATTTCCTAGCAGATTCCAAAAATATATCGTTTTTGCATCTGGAAGCTGACTTGTTTTACTCATCTTTCCCTCTCAAGGCAATTGTTTGTACTAAGTTTTTGAACTTTGTATCAAGTTTAGATAAGCGAACTGTTAATTGATATTGATTAATCAGTAGAAGGAAAATGATAAAAAGAAAAATAAAGTTTACAGCTGAAACAATTCCTAACGCACTCGCAATAATCTCAGCTAATTTTGGAAAGACGCTAAATATAAGCAATACTACTGAGAAGAAAATCCAAAATAGTGAATCATTAATTTGTACTTGAGATTTTCTAATCCCTCTAAGAATGAAGGTAACTGTCGCTAGAGATACAATAATTAGAACAATTTGAAACCAAATAGTCATGGAGTCTAGCCTCTCTTTCTAAAGTTTTGAATGAGTAGAATTGACACAAACATATGTGTCATATATTTAATAGAACGAGAAAGAGTCAAATAACTTTCTCCCGCTTGTCTATCTTCCATTCTAACTTGCGCTTCCGCAACTTTTACACCATTACGGATGAGATAAGACACAGTATCTGGCTCTGGACCATAGTTAATATTGAGTGCAAACTCTTTAATTAAATCTTCTGAGAACATTCTCATTCCTGAAGTTGGGTCCTTAATTGTCTTACCGGTGGTAAGTTTAATAGCTGAACTAATTAAGATATTACCTAACATTCGTAAAGAATTTGGTCGTTTCTCTGTAACAAATCGAGAACCAATAACTAAATCAAAGCCATCATTGATTTTTTCTTCCAGACCCTGAATATATTCTGGTAAGTGTTGACCATCTGCATCAAATTGCACCGCTTTTTTATAACCATGCTCATATGCATATCTTAAGCCTGTTTGAAAAGCTCCTGCAAGACCGAGATTCACTGGCAAATCAACAATATTGTAATGATTCTCATGGCAAATTTGTGAAGTCTTATCACGAGAGCCATCATTGATAATGACGTAGTCATATTGAGGATAGTTCTTAATAATGTTGTTAACAACATTTTCAATCGAGCCTTCTTCGTTATAGGCTGGAATAATAATGAGTAAATCTGACATTTTTATACGTAGTTTCTCCTGAAAACTCTATTAAAAAGGTCAGTCAAATATATTCAAATCTATTTAACTGACCTTGATTCTTATTTCACTTCTTGTTTGTAAAACTCTTTCAAAGCATCTTGCCATGTTGGGATGACAAACCCTGTTGCCTTAGCCTTAGCCAAACTCATTGTTGAGTTAAGTGGGCGTTTAGCTTTAGCTGGGAACTGGCTTGAATCAACAGGTCTCACTTCAACATCAGTATCTTTGAGGATTTCAACCGCAAAGTCATACCAAGTTGTATCTTCTGCTGCATCGTTTGACAAGTGATAGTAACCATATTCCTTACGGTTTTCAGCCAAATAAGTCATAAACTCTGCCAAAGTACGTGTCCAAGTTGGGCGGCCATGTTGGTCATTAACGACTGTAAGTGTTTTATGAGTCTTAGCAAGGTTTTGCATAGTGAAGACAAAGTTCTTACCATAGTTACCAAATACCCACGCAGTACGGATAATATAGTAGTTAGTCACATGTTTTTCGACTAACTCTTCACCCATGCGTTTTGTACGACCATACTCTGTCTGTGGATCTGGTTTATCATCAACTTCCCACTCTTGACCGACTGGTTTTTTACCATCAAAAACGTAGTCCGTTGAAATATAAACCAGTGTTGCACCATGTTTTTCAGCAGCCTTAGCGACATTTTCAGTACCTGTCACGTTGATAGCATAGTCAAGCTCTTTACCTTCATCTTCAGCAGCATCAACAGCTGTGTAGGCAGCACAGTGATAAACCAAGGTTGGTTTTACTTCCGCAAAAACTTCATCTACTTTGGCAGCATCAGTGATGTCCATTTCTGCCACATCTACTGCTACATATTCTTCGTTACGTTCATCAAGAAGGTGACGAAGCTCAGTTCCAAGTTGACCATTTGCACCTGTTACTAGAATCATATTTCTCCTTGTAATTTCCATTAATAGCACTTCAATTTTATCAAAAAAAGGGTGGAATTTCACCCTTTTTCTTTAATAACATACACTGGTCGTTTCTTAGTTTCTAGGAAAATCTTTGAAATATAGTTCCCGATGATACCTAAGGCTAAGAGTTGGATTCCTCCGATAAAGAGGATGATTGAGACAAGGCTTGCCCAGCCTGCAACACTCCCACCTATAGTTAGTTTTCGGATAACGACAAAGAGAATTCCAACCAAGGAGATTAAGAATGAGAAGGTTCCTGCCCATGTGGCAAGCTTCAAGGGGACTTCTGAGAAGTTGATAAAGCCATCAAGTGAGTAACTCAATAGGCTCCAGAAAGACCATGAAGTCTCTCCAGCCACACGTTCACGATTTTCATAAGAGACGTAGGTCACATCAAAGCCGACCCAAGAAAAGAGCCCTTTTGAAAAGCGATTCACTTCCTTGAGCTCAAGGATGGCATCAACGACTTGACGAGTCATCAAGCGGAAATCACGTGCCCCATCCACCATTTCGGTATCAGAAACTTTATTTATCAACCAATAGAAGGCCTTAGCAAAGAGTGAACGAATAGGTGGCTCACCCTTGCGGTCAGCACGTCGTGTTCCGACAACGTCGTAACCTTCTTGGATTTTGGCATACATCTCGATAAGAAGTTCAGGTGGATCTTGAAGATCGGCATCCATAACTGTGACATAGTCACCTTGGGCTGCTTCAAGTCCTGCCAGTAAACCTGCTTCCTTCCCAAAATTACGAGAGAAAGAGAGATAGTGAACATTTTCAAATTGTTTTGAAACCTGTCTCAAAACTTCCAAGGTGCGATCTTTTGAACCGTCATTGACAAAGTAATAGTTGAAAGCCAACTGATTGGCCATTTGTCGCTCAACTGCCTGACAAGCCTCTAAAAAAGGATGAATAGTCTCTTCCTCGTTATAACAAGGAACAACGATAGCCAGTGTTTTCATAAGATTTCTCCTAACGAATACCTAGGGCGATACGGGCATAACGACTCATCTTTTCGATAGTCCATGCTGGTGTCCAGACCAATTTAACCTCTGTCTTAGTGACTTCTGGCACTTCTTTCATAGCGTCATAAATTTGGTCTGTCAAAAGGTCTGCCAGTGGGCATCCCATAGTCGTCAAGGTCATATCGATTTCAGTATAGCCATCTTGCTGGAAACGGATATCGTAAATAAGGCCAAGGTTGACAATATCAATTCCCAACTCAGGGTCAATAACCATTTCTAAAGCTTCTAAGATACGGTCCTTGATTTTTTCAATTTCTGCTTCAGTGTATTTTACTTCAGACATAGCTTTTCCTCCAAAATCAGGGCCTAATAATCAGGCCCCTTCCATTTACTATCTTAGTCTTCAATAAAGTCTTTAAGTTGTTTACTACGGCTTGGGTGGCGCAATTTACGAAGGGCTTTAGCTTCAATCTGACGAATACGTTCACGAGTAACATTGAAGACTTTACCAACATCTTCCAAAGTACGCATCTTCCCATCATCAAGACCGAAACGGAGACGAAGAACATTCTCTTCACGGTCTGTAAGGGTATCAAGCACTTCATCCAATTGTTCACGAAGAACCACACGAGTTGTGTAATCTACTGGATTTTCAATAACTTCATCCTCGATAAAGTCACCCAAATGGCTATCATCTTCTTCACCGATAGGTGTTTCAAGAGAAACTGGCTCTTGAGCAATCTTAAGGATTTCACGAACCTTATCTGGAGTCATATCCATACGTTCAGCGATTTGCTCAGGTGTTGGGTCTTGTCCCAACTCTTGCAAGAGGTTACGTTGCTCACGCACCAATTTATTAATAGTTTCAACCATGTGAACTGGGATACGGATGGTACGCGCTTGGTCTGCGATAGCACGAGTGATTGCTTGACGGATCCACCATGTCGCATAAGTTGAGAATTTGAAACCTTTAGAGTAGTCAAATTTATCAACGGCTTTCATAAGCCCCATGTTACCTTCTTGAATCAAGTCCAAGAACTGCATACCACGTCCTACATAGCGTTTAGCGATTGAGACTACCAAACGAAGGTTGGCTTCTGCCAAACGTTGTTTAGCTTCCAAGTCACCATTTTCAACAGCGATAGCCAATTCTTTTTCCTCTTCGTTACTCAAGAGAGGAACTACCCCAATCTCTTTGAGGTACATACGAACAGGGTCATTGACCTTAGCTGAGTTTGAACCAAGAAGTTCCTCATCTGTCAACTCTTCTGGTTTTGGGGCTTCAACAACATATTTAGATGAAGGATTTCCGTCCTTATCAGTGATAGAGATACCACCGTCTGTCAAACGTTCCAAAAGGTCATCAATCCCATCAGCATCAAGAACAAATGGGATAACTAGTTTTTCTGTGACTTCATCATCAATTGCTGTACCAGCTTTTTTGTGGTTACGAATGAAATCAGCGACTTGAACGTTAAATGCTGTATTTTGTTTTTTCTTTGCCATGTGTTACTCCATATCTCGTTTTTGGGCGATGAGCATCTGCAGGGCTTCCACCGCTGCATCCACATCACCGTGGTTACTTGATTCTCTTATTTGTTTACTTTGCTTACGAAAGTCCTGTTCCCTCAATAAATGATTTCTACGCTCTTCGATAGCCTGAACTTCTTCAAGACTGGTTTCAGGCGGTAAAATCTCCTCTAAAACCTGATAATAGGCTGTTTGCACCTCTTGAGAAAGTAGAGACAAAGCTACGGTATCAATCTGACCATCTTGTTTCAGAATATGATAAAGCTCCTCTAACTCAGGTGTTTGGAAGAAAAACTCCTCTCTCATGCGATAGTCATTCAAATCATAGGATGATTAAGCATACGATGGAAGAGTTGATTTTCTGCCCGACGAAGACCTGTAATCTTAGGTGTAGAAGGTAGTTTGACCGTCCCTCTAAATCCTGACACTGAAGACTCATAAGCACTATTACTAGCAGCCGATAATTGAGCCGTCTGCTGATTCCTAATGGTCAATCGTTCGTTATTGACCGCTTGCTCGACTTGGAAAAAATCAAAGTCAGGCAAAAGGTCAGCCACCTTAGAAATGTAGGAATTTTGTGCCGTCACAGAAGGTGACTTGGCAATAATCTTAGCAATCTGCTCAACATAGGCAATCTCTGCTTGAAGATTGTCTACATTAGCAGGTTTTAGCTGTCCTATCCAAAATTCTACATCTGAAATACGGGACTCGACCAAAAGTTTCCCCAAAGCCTCTTCGGATGTTTTCTGTAGATATTCATCAGGGTCCATATTATCTGGAATTTTAACAATATCGACTTGAAAATCCGATAAAAGCTCCAGAGACTTGGCGATAGCATTTTGCCCAGCCTTATCACCATCATAGGTCAGAACAATTTTCTTGGTTAACTTACGAAGACGATTAACATGTTCAGGGGTCAACGCCGTCCCCATAGAAGCCACAGCATTAACATGCCCAGCCCTATAGGCAGCAATGACATCCATGAATCCCTCCATCAGATAGACCTCATGGGTCTTCTGAATCACTGGTTTAGCCTGATCGAGGTGATAAAGTTCATAAGACTTATTGAAAATACGGGTAGCCCTTGTATTTTTGTACTTGGCTTGCCCTTTTTCAATATCGTCCTTAGTCCAAACACGCCCTGAAAAACCGATGGTCTTTCCAAACTCATTCTTAAGCGGAAACATGATTCGATTTTTAAAAGTATCGAAAAGACGATTACTTTCAGAAAGATTAAAAAGACCTGATTCTGTCAGCACCTCTTCGTCATATTTTTTTGATACAGACTGATAGAGATAATCTGGTTCGTCAGGGGCTAGACCAATCTGGAAGGTCTTAAGTAAATCGTCAGTCATACCACGCTCATAGAGGTAGGCACGCGCTGCTTCTCCTATCTTGGTCGTCATCAGAACTGCGTGATAAAACTTAAGCGCATCCTCATGAAGATCATAGAAGGCTTGATTAGGAGAATTCTGCTGCTGAGCCTGTCTTGGTGCATCTATCGTAACTGCAATACCTAAGCGGTCTGCCAGAACCTTGACACTTTCTTGGAAAGAAATCTGGCGGTATTCCTCTAAAAATTTAAAGACATCCCCAGACTTTCCGCAACCAAAACAATGGTAAAACTGTCTGTCCTCAATAACATTAAATGAGGGGGTTTTCTCCTTATGGAAGGGGCAGAGACCCAGGTAATTACGACCTGCACGATTAAGACTGACAACTTCGCCAATCACGTCGACGATGTTGGTACTGCTCTTAATATCTTCTATTAAAGCTTTATCAATCACCATCTAATCGCCCCCTATCTTACCATAATTGCATTACCCCTAATTATAACACGATGAAAAATGAAAGTAAAATAAAATTGATTTTTCATGAGCAAATACCTTGTCAAGATTTACAAAATCGGATAAACTATTAAAAGTAAATAAAAGAAAGGATTCATTGTCAAAATGATTAAAGAACTTAAAGACTTTTTGTTCAAGGGTAACGTCCTTGATCTTGCTGTAGCCGTTGTTATGGGGGCTGCTTTCAACGCTATCATCACTTCACTTGTAAGTGATATCATCACTCCACTTATCCTTAACCCAGTTGTTAAGGCTGCTAACGTTGAAAACCTTTCTAAATTGTCATGGAACGGTATCGCATACGGTAGCTTCTTGAGCGCAGTTATCAACTTCATCATCGTTGGTACTACTCTCTTCTTCGTTGTTAAAGCTGCTAGCAAAGCAACAGCTCTTAGCAAAAAAGAAGCTGAGGATGCTGCTGAAGCAGCAGGTCCATCACAAGAAGAATTGCTTACTGAAATCCGCGATCTTCTTGCAAACAAATAATTTTTATTTGTTCAACTAAAGACATATGAAACTTAAGACGCCTGAACTATCAGACGTCTTATTTTTTTGTACCTCAGGACTACTAACTGACTTATTTATTCGATGAAAAGAAAAAAACTTGAGTCTTCTCAAGTTTTTTTCTGTTAATTTCATTCTTAATTAGAATTTTTTACGTTTGCGAGCTGCCTCTGATTTACGTTTACGTTTTACAGAAGGTTTTTCGTAATGTTCACGTTTACGAGCCTCTTGAAGAGTACCAGCTTTAGTCACAGAACGTTTGAAACGACGAAGAGCGTCGTCAAGTGATTCGTTTTTACGTACTACTGTTTTTGACATTGAATTCACCTCCTCAAGATAATGTAACATTTTACACGTTCTATTCAAGTATACAAGACTCGTCTTTTTCTGTCAAGAAATATCTTTTAAGTTTGAGTATTTTTGATGTCAACGCTATTTTCTAAGTACTATTGGAGATTATCAGGGGCTTTACCATACAAAAAACTAGAGGAATCATCCTCTAGCTTATTTTTTACTCAACTGCTGTGTATTTAGAAGCATCCTTGATGTACTTGTCGTAAGTACCGTTGGCTTTCATTTTCTTGATAACCTTGTTTACTGCTTCTTTCAATTTGTCATTGCCTTTAGCCATTGCAACTGCTTTAGCATCACCATCGTCAACTTTGAGGGCAACACTTGCCAAAGCCAAATCTGGATTTTGCGCCACGTAACCTTCTGCTACTGGTTTTTCAAGGTCAACAGCATCAACTTGGCCAGATTTCACCTCGTTAATGGCTTCACCCATTGCTGTAAGTGATACGACTGTTGAATCCTTCAATTGTTTCTTAGTAAGTCCTTCTTCGATAGTACCTTTTTGAACGGCTACTTTTTTACCTTTGAAAGCATCAAGGCTTGAGTAGGTAGATTCTTGATCTTTGCGAACGATGATAGCATTTTGTGTTTCGTAGTAAGGATCTGAGAAATCAAAGGTTTTCTTACGTTCGGCTGTTACTGAGATACCTGAGATAGCAAGATCAGCCTTACCAGCTTGAAGGCTAGAGAGGACATTGTCAAAGCTCATTGTTGTCACTTCGAGTTTAACTCCAAGTTCATCAGCAATAGCTTGTGCCAACTTAATGTCTGACCCGACAACTTGGTCTTTACCGTCTACCAATGTTTTGAATTCAAATGGTGCATAGTCAGGGCTAACAGCTACGACAAGCTTTTTATTTTCTTTAATAGATTCGTAAGCGTCTTTTTTTGACCCACATGCCACCAAAGTAACAGCAGCAAGGAGAGCCATGGCTCCAAGGAATAGTTTTTTCATAAGAAACTCCTGTATAAATATAATTTTTGCTCGTTTATTTTACTTAAAATTAGTGGTATTGTCAACATTTATTAAGAAATTGCGACAGTTTTTCTAAGCCCTTTTGAAGGACTTCCTTATCACAACAATAACCGATGCGGACATGGGACTCCTTGTCAAAACGGTTCCCTGGAACCACAAGCACACCATAGTCCTGAAGAAGCTCTAAGGCAAAATCTTCGATAGGACGATTCACATCTAATTTGACGAAGGAAGTTGACACACTAGCAGGCCTAACCCAAGACGCCTTAGGCTCTTTGGCAATCCAGGCATCCATAAGGGCGAGATTTTCCTCTACAATCTGACGGTTGCGTTTCAAGATGGCCTCTTTATTTTCCAAGACAAGGGTAGCCACCATATCATCAAAGACTCCAGCACAAATCATCGTGTAGTCGCGGTAGTCACGCAGAATGTCCGCAACCTCGGTGTTAGAAGCTACCCAACCCACACGAATACCGGGAATGGAATAGGTCTTTGAAAGGCTATTGACGGAAATGCCCTTTGCATACAAATCCACAATAGAAGGTGCAGGTTGGTCAAAACTGCGATAGACCTCATCTGAGAAGACATAGGCGTCTACTTCTTTAGCGATAGCCACTAGCTCCTCGAGGTAAGTAGCGTCCATAAGGGCCCCGGTAGGATTGTTGGCGTTGTTAATACAGATCATCTTGGTATTAGGACGAATGAGACGGCGAAGTTGGTCTAAATCAGGCAACCAGCCCTTGTCCTCTTCAACCTCCCAGAGATCCACGTCTGCCCCTAGTGACTTAGGAATGTCATAGAGCTGCTGATAGGTCGGGTACATGGAGATGACATGGTCTTCAGGCTCAATAAGAGCGTAAAGAGCTAGCATCGTCGCTCCCGTTGCCCCATTGGTTTGGAGGATATTATCAACCGGAATGTTCTTATATAAGCTAGCCACTTGAGTTTTGAACTCTGGTGACCCTTCAATCCAGCCGTAATCCATCTTTTTCTTTAGTAGTTGAGCAAAAAAGGCTTCCTTATCAAGGCCTGACAGGTCAAATAATTCTTCCATTGTGAGGGCCTTAATTGAAACTCCTGCGATATCATATATGGCAGATTTTTCATAGACATTCAGCCATTCTTCAACACCAAAACGTGGTAGCTTCATAGTTTCTCCTTGCTTTTCTTAAGCGCTCTATACGATGTTATTTGTCTATTTTGACAGACTTACCTACTTTGATAATAACTGTTTTTAGCAGAGAATTCAATAAAAAATGGGGTATTGCCCCATTTAGATTTAAGAATTTTTGGCGACTCCCCTTGAGTGAGCAAAGCCAGCACCAAACGAGACTTTTCACCGTTGATGAAAGCACCTGAAATTGACTCTTTTCAGGTGCTCGAAAGTTTTAAATTTACTTACTTTGTTTGTAGGTTGATGCTTCTTTTAACCATTGATCAAATTTCCAGAGTCCTTAGTATCTTTGATGACGGCATTGATTTCTTTAAGCAAGTCATCTGAACCTTTACGTGTTGCGACGGCATAAGCATCTGTGCCATCTGACTTGAGATTAAAGTTGGCAAGGGTTAAATCATCATTTTGAGCGATATAACCTTCTGCAATAGCTTTTTCAAGGACAACAGCTTGAATTTGTCCTGACTTAAGTTCATTAATCATTTCACCATTTGAAGCCAGTGAAACCACGCTAGCTTTAGGAATTTGTTTCTTAGCAACTGTTTCTTGAACGGACCCTTTTTGCGTACCGACAGTTTGTTTAGCAAGACTATCAGTACTTGTAAAATCATTCACCTTGTCTTTTTTGACAATCACTACATTTTCAGAGGTATAGTAGCTATCAGAAAAATCATAGACTTTCTTACGCTCGTCTGTTACCGAGATTCCTGCAATGGCAATGTCTGCTTTACCACTTTGCACACTAGCGAGGACATTGTCAAAAGACATAACGGAAAATTCAACTTCCACACCAAGTTTTTTCCCGATAGCTTTAGCCAACTCGATGTCTGCTCCAACTAAAGTATCCTTGCCATTGACCAACGATTTAAACTCGAACGGTGCAAATTCAGACTCTGTTGCCACGACAATTTTCTTATTTTCCTTAACCGTTTTTGTGCTCACTCCCTGGCCCCCACTACATGCAACAAGGAAGCACGTGGCGACTAGGGCTGTAAGCGTAAACCAAAATTTCTTCATATATGTGACTCCTTATTTGCTAGAACTCTTAAGTGAAAGAGCGTAGGCATCTTGAACGTAGCTGTCAATTTTACCTTCTTTTTTGAGTTTAGCGATAACCTTATTAACCTTGGCTTTAAGCTCATCACTGCCCTTAGGCATAGCTACAGCGTAGGCATCGTTTGAATCTGATTTTAGAGCAATATCTGACATAGCCAAGTCACTGTTTTGGTCCACATAACCTTGTGCGATAGCCTTTCTAGTACCACTCCTTCGACTTGACCTGATTTCAACTCATTGATAGCTTCACCAGGTTGTGACAAAGCTACGACATTAGCATCTGATAAATTGGATTTGGCAATTTTTTCTTGGATAGAACCTTTTTGAACAGCTACTGATTTCTTAGCAAAGTCGTTGGTTTGTTTGTAAGTTCCTGTGGCATCTTTTTTGACAACAAGAACCGTTTCAGACTCATAGTAAGTATCCGAGAAGTCGAAAATTTTCTGACGTTCTTTAGTGGCTGAGATACCAGAAATGGCAATATCTGCCTTACCAGATTGGACGCTGGCTAGGACATTGTCAAAGGACATTTCAGAGAATTTGACTTTCACACCAAGCTCATCTGCAATGGCCTTGGCAATTTCGATGTCTGCTCCAACAATAGTATCCTTACCATCTTGGATTGTTTTAAACTCAAAAGGAGCAAAGTGGGGATTAAGAGCGACAGTCAAAGTCCCCTTATCTTTAACTTTATCTAAAGTGTTAGTCGATGAAGAACAAGCCGCTAAAGCTGTCAAAGCAAAGACACCTGCAAGTCCCAATAAAAGTTTTTTCCATGGTTTCATAATCAATCTCTTTTCTATATTTATTAACTATGTAAGTATAATAATGTATTATTATTCATTTGTCAATGGAAAACTAGACTTTTATTGATTATAATTTTTATTTTTATTAATTTTCCGCTAATTGATCACTCGGAATTTCCTTTATTTTAAGCCATTTTATGTATTTTTTTAATGATAAAAAACTATTCATTCGCTTGAATAAATAGTTCATTTTATTACCAAAATTCTCGGATAAAGTCATTTTCGAGTCGCTCCCGATAGAAAAGTTCTGAGAGATTGTCTTCTTCAAAGACACGTAGCAGATTGAGCATGTCGTAAGCTAAATCCATATTAGCTACCTCCTCTCGAGCAACCCAACGAACTTCGCCTTCCTCTGTTGAATGGATTTTTCCTTCAAAATCCGAAGTTCTATAAAGGAATACTAGATAACGCTCATCATCTGTCGTGTAAAAGTGCTTCATACCGACCAATTTAGGATTTTTGATGATCAAGCCAGTTTCTTCCTTGACCTCACGAATAACTGATTCCACCAGCCCCTCGTGGGCTTCAATGTAGCCACCAGGCAGGGCTGCTCCCGACCAGTAATAACGCTTTGGATCGCGGATTTGCATGACAATATTTCCACGGCCATCTTCGATGAGACACATATTAGTTAAAATAGTTGCTTGTGAACGTGACATATATTTCCTTTCTTACTTATAATGCCTAAGTGATGTAACTAGCCTTAATCCATACTCTTCAGCTCTAAAACCATATCACGGATTTGAGCCGCCAACTCGAAGTCAAGCAGTTCTGCCGCTTCGTGCATTTGTTTTTGAAGTTTCTTGATGGCTTCTTGGCGTTCTTTCTTGTTCATAGCACTGTAGTCCACAGTATCCTCTGCCACTTCTGCTTCATTGACTTTGGTAATCGAAATAAGGTCCCGAATTTCTTTCTTAATCGTTTGCGGAGTGATACCGTGTTCCTTGTTATAAGCCATTTGGATTTCACGACGGCGAGCCGTTTCATCCATGGCTTTCTGCATAGACTCCGTAATCTTATCCGCATACATGATAACGTGCCCTTCACTATTTCGGGCAGCACGTCCAATCGTTTGGATAAGCCCACGTTCATTACGAAGAAAGCCTTCCTTATCAGCATCCAAAATAGCAACCAGACTAACCTCGGGAACATCAATCCCCTCACGAAGAAGGTTAATCCCAATAAGAACATCAAAGACACCCAAACGGAGGTCACGGATAATCTCAGTACGTTCCAAAGTCTTTATGTCAGAGTGCATGTATTTGACCTTGACACCCATTTCCTTGAGATAGTCAGTCAAGTCTTCAGCCATCTTCTTAGTCAAAGTGGTTACAAAGACACGCTCGCCTTTTTCAGTTCGGGCATTGATTTCACCAAGGAGGTCATCCATTTGTCCCATAGTTGGACGCACTTCGACTTCTGGATCAAGAAGCCCTGTCGGACGGATGATTTGCTCAACGACAGTCTCAGTTTGCTCCATCTCATAGTCCCCTGGAGTGGCAGACACATAGACAATCTGATGAACATGACTCTCAAATTCTTCACGTCGAAGTGGACGGTTATCAAGCGCTGATGGCAAACGGAAACCGTAATCAACCAACATCTTCTTACGGGCCTGGTCCCCGTTATACATTCCCTTAATCTGACCCATGGTCATGTGACTTTCATCAATCATGATGAGGAAATCTTCTGGGAAGAAATCAAGCAAGGTGAAGGGTGGCTCGCCCTCTTTTCGCCCATCCATGTGGCGTGAGTAGTTTTCGACACCATTAGTGTAGCCCATTTCACGAAGCATTTCAACATCGTATTCAGTCCTCTGGCGGATACGTTGAGCCTCGATGAGCTTACCCTCAGCTTCAAATTGCTTAACCTGGGCTTCCATCTCTTCCATAATATTCTTGATGGCTTCTTCCATATGCTCTTCGTTGGTCATAAAGTGAGTCGCTGGGAAAAGAACAAGGTGCTCAACCTCGCCGAGATTGCGTCCTGTCAAACTTTCAATCTCACAGATGCAGTCAATCTCATCACCGAAAAATTCCACACGAAAGGCGTGTTCATCGCGGCTGGCAGGGAAAATCTCGACTACATCACCGCGTACACGGAATTTCCCACGTTGGAAATCAATGTCATTTCGCTCAAACTGGATATCAACCAGGTCATTGAGCAACTTATCTCGAGAAATTTCTTGGCCTGGACGAAGACTAACCGCTGAATCGGCATATTCTTTGGGCGAACCCAAACCGTAAATACAAGAAACGGAAGCCACAACGATAACATCATTACGCTCAAGGAGGGCAGACGTTGCTGAGTGTCGTAGCTTATCAATTTCATCATTTACAGAGCTATCTTTTTCGATATAGGTATCCGATGACGGTACATAGGCCTCTGGCTGATAGAAATCATAGTAGGAAACGAAGTATTCTACAGCATTGTCTGGAAAGAATTCCTTGAACTCACCATAAAGCTGACCTGCCAAAGTTTTATTGTGGGCGATAACCAAGGTTGGTTTATTGACGCGCTGGATGACCTGACTCATGGTATAAGTCTTACCTGTCCCAGTCGCTCCCTTTAGAATTTGAGCCTTCTCACCACCTTCAATATTGTCCACCAAGGCTTCGATGGCCTGAGGTTGATCCCCAGAAGGTTCATATTTAGAAACCAAATGGAATTGGTTGTCTTCTTTTCTATCTATCATTCTTTTTCCTTTCATTTATGTAATCATTCATCTCTTGGTCGGAGAAAAATTCTCCTTCTGCGATAGGAATGTGAATCATTTTTGTCTCAGCAACGTATTTTCTCTTTTTTCGTGTCTGAAAACCAAGTTTTTTATCATATTTCAAGGCTGTTTTACTATCATTGAAAAAAATGTATAAAACTCTATATCTCTGCCTTTCCCAAGACCTTATATTCCCGAAATCACCGATACGTTTTAGAATATAGTATATAGTCGACGAGTGTTTGGCATCATCCATTGGCGTTGACCAATCCTTCATAACTAAGTCAATCTCAGACAGCGGAATCTCAAAGGTTACTCGTCCACATAACCTTCCATAATAAATAAAGGTATCATTGTTAATTTCCAAAATTTTTTTATGACCTTTAAGTCTCACAATACCGTCAACTAAATTAGTCAGAGCATGAAGAAATATTAGTAAAATGAAGAAGTCAACACAGTTATCTACAAAGTTCCCAAAACGATAATCATTTATAAGAAACCAGCAGAATAGACCGGTGGAAGCGACAAGAAATATAAGTCCATAGACAATTTGTACACAAATCATACCTCGCTCAAGTCTAACTCTCATCTCTTCCCCTTTTCCAAACTTTCTTCTATTTTAACACAGAAGTAAAAAGACCGAGTCTTTGAACTCAGCCTTAAAAGTTTTCTTTCTTTAATTGTAATCGAAGAATGATGATACCTACCACCAGAACCACACAGGTAACGATATTCCCTTCTAGGCCAAAGGCTCCACCTGACAACCAATCAGGCACACCTGTCCTGGCCTGAAAGTGCAATAAGCTGCCGCCTGCATTCTGTCCACTAACTGACACACCAACTAGATTTCCTTGCGCAAAGTTCCAAGCACCATGAAGAGCCGCTACACCCCAGATATTATCTGTCTTGAGCATGTAAAGAGCCATGAGAACACCCACTAGAACAATACTGATGAGAGACAAGGCGGTAACTCCTTGATTTCCCAAGTGTAGCATTGAAAAGAGAGAACTTGAAATAGCAATTCCCCAAGAAAGGTTCAATCTATTAGTCACCGTCTGAAGCAACCAACCACGTGTCACCAGTTCCTCGGTTCCACCTTGGATAAACCAGAAAGGTATTAGGGGAAAGTATGTATAAGAGGGTTTTCTGCGAAAAGTCTACCTTCACAAATTCTAAACCGCCTAGTAAATAAGTCCCAAGGAAACTAACTAACAAGAGCAAAGATCCAAGTCCCCAACCTTTAAGCAAGTTCAACCAAATATGACCCTTGAAAAATCCAAGTGTACGAATGGGACGTTTTTCAACAACTTTAACCCAGAAAAAGATAGCTAAGGCAGTAAAGGCAAAGGCTCCCAACTGAAAATACAAGGTTGAAAATATTTTATAGTAAATCGAATGTATATCCTGGAACTGAATGTTGCCATTTAATACTAAGAACGAAAGAACAATAGCCATTGGAATTCCCACAACAATCCCTGATAGAAATCCACTTATAAGGAAATAACCAAAGGCAATAAAACAGGACAGCATAATCATCAGCCAACTTGGGACTTTATCATATAGGCTAGTATATTTCTCAAGCATACGTTTCTTCATTTTTAGCTCCTGTAACAAATCTTACATGTATTCGATTACAGTGTAACTAATTGACACAAGCTTGTCAAATTCTTCTAAAACTCTTCTCATATCTAACGAACTTTGTTACATTTCCTAACATCAAACTCCAAGAAGTTTGATAACAAGACCTTTTTTTGATAGAATAGGAAGGTATTTTATAAAGGAGACTTTTTATAATGAAGAAAAAACTTCTGACACTCTTCTTGAGTGTCATGTCAGTTTTCTTTGTTTTCGGAGCTAAGGCATCTGCCGAGACTATCTCAGTCGTTTCAGATACAGCCTATGCCCCATTTGAATTCAAAGATTCTGATCAGACCTACAAGGGTATCGACGTTGATATCATCAACGAAGTTGCCAAACGTAAAAATTGGGACGTTAACCAAACCTTCCCTGGTTTCGATGCAGCTGTCAATGCTGTTCAATCAGGCCAAGCTGACGCCCTTATGGCCGGTACTACTGTTACCGACGCACGTAAGAAGGTCTTTACTTTCTCAGACACTTATTACGACACCTCAATTGTTATCTACACACGTAGTAGCGATAAAGTCAGCGACTACAAACAATTGAAGGGTAAAACAGTCGGTGTTAAAAACGGTACCGCTTCTCAAACTTGGCTTGATAAAAATGCTAGCAAATATGGTTTCACTGTTAAAACTTTTGACACTAGCGACTTGATGAACAACAGCTTGGATTCTGGTTCTGTTGATGCAGCTATGGACGACACACCAGTTGTTAAATACGCTATTGGTCAAGGAAAAGACTACGCTATCAACATTAAGCCTGAATCTATCGGTAGCTTCGCTTTCGCTGTTAAAAAAGGTGGAAAACACGAAGATCTTATCAAAGATTTCAACGAAGCTCTTAAGGAAATGAAGAATGACGGCACCTACGACAAAATCATGAACAAATGGTTGGGTGACTCATCAAAATCTTCTTCATCAAAACCTTCAGCAGATCTTAAATTGACTGGTGATGCCAACGCAAAAGCCACTCCTGCTAAGGAAACCTACACTATCTCAATGGACTCATCTTTTGCTCCATTCGAATACCAAAATGGTTCAGGTAAATATGTAGGTATCGATGTCGATATCATCAATGCCATTGCTAAAAACCAAGGTTTCAATGTCAAATTGACAAACCCTGGTTTCGATGCATCACTTAATGCTGTACAATCTAGCCAAGCTGATGCCGTATTGGCTGGTATGACCATCACTGATGCTCGTAAACAAATCTTTGACTTCTCTGACCCTTACTACACATCAAACATTCGTTTGGCTGTAGCTAAAGGAAGTAAGGTTAAATCTTACAAGGATCTTAAAGGTAAGACTGTAGGAGCTAAAAATGGTACGTCATCTTACTCATGGTTGGAAGACCATGCTGGTGAATATGGCTTACTGTTCGTGCTTACGATGAAGCTTCTACTATGTACGACAGCTTGAACTCTGGTTCAATCGATGCTCTTATGGATGATGAAGCCGTTCTTCTATACGCTATCCAACAAGGGCGTAACTTTACAACACCAATTGAAGGTATTGCTACTGGTGAAGTCGGCTTTGCTGTTAAAAAAGGTGCTAATCCTGAGTTGATTGAAATGTTCAACAATGGTTTGGCTGCTATCGTGAAAGATGGTACTTACGATAAGATTATCAATAAATACCTCGATAGCAACAAATCAAAAGAAGGAAGCACAAAAAAAGCTACCGATGAAACAACCATCGTAGGCTTGATTAAGAACAACTACAAACAACTTCTCCAAGGTCTTGGAATCACCCTTGGTTTGACCCTTCTTTCATTTGCTATTGCCATGATTATCGGTGTTATCTTCGGTATGATGGCAGTTGCGCCAAACAAGACACTCCGCGTGATTTCACAAGTCTTCGTTGACGTGGTTCGTGGTATCCCATTGATGATCGTTGCAGCCTTCATCTACTGGGGTATTCCTAACTTGATTGAAAACATCACTGGTCACCAGTCACCAATCAATGACTTCGTGGCAGCAACAATCGCCCTCTCACTTAACGGTGGTGCTTACATTGCCGAAATTGTGCGTGGTGGTATTGAAGCTGTTCCTATTGGTCAGATGGAAGCCAGCCGAAGCTTGGGTGTTCCTTACAATACAACAATGCGTAAGGTCATCTTGCCACAGGCGGTTCGCTTGATGTTGCCAAACTTCATCAACCAATTTGTTATCTCATTGAAAGATACAACTATCGTATCAGCTATCGGTTTGGTTGAACTCTTCCAAACTGGTAAAATCATCATTGCTCGTAACTACCAATCATTCCGTATGTATGCGATCTTGGTCATCCTTTACTTGGTTATCATCACATGCTTAACGAAATTGGCTAAACGACTAGAAAAGAGACTTAAATAATGGCTGAATTGAAAATCGATGTGCAGGACTTGCACAAATCATACGGCGACAATGAAGTCCTTAAAGGCATTGACGCCAAATTCTACGAAGGTGACGTTGTATGTATCATCGGTCCTTCAGGTTCTGGTAAATCAACCTTCCTTCGTACGCTTAACCTACTTGAGACAGTGACATCTGGTAAAGTAGTCGTTGATGGCTATGAATTATCAGACCCTAAAACAAATCTTGACAAAGCCCGTGAAAATATCGGGATGGTCTTCCAACATTTCAACCTCTTCCCACACATGACAGTCCTTGAAAACGTAACATTTGCACCTGTTGAACTTGGACGTATGAACAAGGAAGAAGCTGATAAATTAGCTATGGATCTTCTTGATCGTGTTGGACTTGCTGACAAAGCCGATGCTACACCTGATAGCTTGTCAGGTGGACAAAAACAACGTGTGGCAATTGCACGTGGTTTGGCAATGAATCCTGATATCATGCTCTTTGACGAACCTACTTCTGCCCTTGACCCCGAAATGGTCGGAGACGTTCTTAACGTTATGAAAGAATTGGCAGAGCAAGGTATGACCATGATTATCGTTACTCACGAAATGGGATTTGCCCGTCAGGTAGCTAACCGAGTAATCTTTACTGCGGACGGTGAGTTCCTCGAAGATGGTACGCCAGATCAAATCTTCGATAACCCACAACACCCACGTTTGAAAGAATTCTTGGACAAGGTTCTAAACGCTTAATCATCACAACAGTTACTCTTGCTAGAGTAGCTGTTTTTGATTACCAATTTGGATAAGAAAAAAAACAGAGCAAGTGCTAGACTTGCTCTGTTTCTTCATTTAATTCAGGGTGTTTTGCTGCTTCTTCCCTTGCCAAACGTTCACGCTCAAGACGGAGTTTTCGGTTAGGATTTAAGCGCGTAAAGAGTTCCTCAAGTTTCTTTGGATTCCAAACATCGGCCGCAGAAACAAAGTTCCCATCTTTATCCCTGAAGGATATCGGTTTATCTCCCATTGTAAACCTCTTATTTCAATATTTTTATATTTCAATGACCTTACGCAGTTAGTGAGGTTGATAGGCAATCCGCCATAGCGACTGCCGTAGACTATCAAGTGCTTGGCACTTAGAGAGTCTTGCATGGTCACGACACGGAGCAAAGTCGGTCGATTATACCGACTTTGCGCAGTTAGTGAGGTTGATAGGCAGTCCGCCATAGCGGTTGCCGTAGACTATCAAGTGCTTCAGCACTTAGAGAGTCTTTCAACGTCAATCCACAAACTCAAATTCGAAGTTACCAATACGAACGATATCGCCATCCTTAGCACCACGTTCACGAAGCGCTTCATCAACTCCCATACCACGCAATTGACGTGCAAATTTCATGATAGATTCGTCACGTTCCATGTTAGTCATGACAAAGAGTTTTTCAAGTTTCTCACCAGAAAGTACCCATGAGGCATCGTCGTCACGGCTAATTTCAAATGGACGTTCATCCTCGTTAAAGCCGTAGTAAACTTCTTCTTGTTCCATATCATCTTCGCTATAAAGCAAGAATTCGTCTGTCTCATCAAGCAATTTTGCAGTAGCTTCTAAAAGATTTTCCAAACCTTGGTGAGCCAAACTTGAAATTGGGAAAATTTGTGGCAACTCATCGAATTCATCGTAGTTAGCAGCCAATTTTTCCTTAAACTCTTTCAAGTTTTCCTCAGCCTCAGGCATGTCCATCTTATTAGCTACAATAATTTGTGGGCGTTCCATCAAGCGTAAGTTGTAAGTTTCCAACTCTTTATTGATTTGAAGATAATCCTCGTAAGGATCACGTCCTTCACTCGCTGACATATCAATCACATGAAGGATAACACGTGTACGCTCAATGTGACGAAGGAACTGCGTCCCCAAACCAACACCCTGACTAGCCCCCCTCAATCAATCCTGGAAGGTCAGCCATAGCAAAGCTCTCACCTGACTTAGTACGAACCATCCCCAAGTTAGGAACGATTGTCGTAAAGTGATAGGCACCAATCTTTGGTTTTGCTGCGGTTACCACACTGAGGATTGTTGATTTACCAACAGATGGGAAACCAACCAAACCAACATCAGCCAAAATCTTCAATTCCAATTGAAGTTCACGCTCTTCACCTGGTTCACCATTTTCAGCGATTTCGGGAGCAGGGTTACGAGGTGTCGCAAAGCGGATATTTCCACGTCCACCACGACCACCGTGAGCAATGACAAACTCTTGGCCATCCTCAACCATATCAGTAATAACCTTGCCTGTCTCAGCATCACGAACTGTCGTACCAGGCGGGATACTAACGATGAGGTCTTCAGCACCTCGACCGTGCATTCCCTTGGTCATCCCTTTTTCGCCATTCTTAGCCTTGAATTTACGATTATAACGGAAATCCATAAGGGTACGTAAGCCTTCGTCAACCTTGAAAATGACTGAGCCACCCTTACCACCGTCACCGCCCCAAGGACCGCCATTAGGTACATATTTCTCACGACGGAAGGCAACCATTCCGTCACCACCACGACCAGCTTTGACACTAATCTTGGCTGTATCTAAAAACATACTCATCTATATTTCTCTCTTTCTGATTTGTATGCCATGTACAAATTCAATCACAAACGAAAGAATTTCCGACATACACAAAAAAACGCTTGATAGCGTCTTAAAGGACAGCTGCGACTGCTTGGAAATCAATGCCCCAACTGTTACTAATAGCATAATCAAAACGACCAATACTGTTAGACGTTCAAAAAATGATTTCTTACGTGGTCCGTTATCTCCAAATGCCACTTGAATTTACCTCGTTTTTTCTACTATTATTTCACAATAATAGTAACAAAAATCTGCCTATTTCGCAACTCTTAGACTAGCTTAAGCCAAAGGAATTCCAAAAACCGTTAAAGCTTCCAACTCCTCCTCGGTCAAACGTCGCCAAGCACCAAAGTCTAAATCATCTGGCAGGCTTAAAGGTCCCATGCTCAGACGTTGTAACTCTGTCACTTCCTTACCACAAGCAGCTACCATACGCTTAACCTGATGGAATTTCCCCTCAGCAATGGTAATCTGAACTAGGCTAGTCCCAGTAACCCTATCTACTGAAATAATTTCTAGTTTAGCCGGTTGGCAAGTATGATCTTTGAGTTCAATTCCTTTTTCAAAAGCTAGAATATCCTCCTGATTCATGATACCATCAACCTTAGCCTGATAAATCTTATCAACATGTTTCTTGGGAGACAGCATGGCGTGAGCTAAGTCACCATTATTGGTCAAAAGCAGGAGACCGTGAGTATCAATATCCAAACGTCCAACAGGAAAGACCTGCTTATGTCTGGCTGTATCATCCAGTAAATCAAGCACTGTCTTGTGACGAGCATCCTCCGTCGCTGAAATAACACCCTGAGGCTTATTTAAAAGATAGTAAACAAAGGTCTCGTGTGTTAATACTTGACCTTGAAAAGCAATCTGGTCTTGATTCTCATCAATCTGAGTCTTGGGTGACGTCTCCACCTGACCATTTACGGTCACTTGCTTCTTTTTGAGAAAGGTCTTGACTTGACTGCGACTACCAACACCACAATCAACCAAAAACTTATCCAGACGCATCTATACTTCCTCCTTTATTGGAATCCAAACTTCCATCTCATAATCTTCAGCCTGACGATTTCCTGGGAGATAAACCTCTACAGTGGGCTGGTCAATCATTTCAAAATGGTTCTTAGCATAGTGAAAACTCTCCCAAACAGCTGCCGTTGCAGGCCCTCTAAGTTTAAATACCGCATAAGTAGCTGGTGCTAGAGCAATCATTTCCATACTATCATCCTCACCAGCCAAGGCTGTTACATAAGTCTTGCGACTGCCATCATTGATCCGAATGCCATAGGTAGGAACAGCCAAATCATCTTGTTCTGCTAAAAAAGGTACCCAAAGGAAGTCTGTTGGCTTACCTAATTCCTCACCTTCAAAAGCCATCCCTGAAAAACTCAAAAATCCCTTCCGAACAACCCTCACATCATAACGAACGGTTACTAAATCCAACTTTTGAATCACCTTCTTTAGTTTTGTCAGCTCAACTGGAACCTCGTCCGCTAGGACATAGGAAATCTTTTCTACAAATGCTTCTTTTTCGGCATTACCAGAGCCTATAGGAACCAAGACCCAATCTTCTGCTGCAACGCTTTGATCTTCACAAAGGTAGGTAAAGTGCTTTCCTCCTTCGTTAAAAGACACATCAGCTAAACGAAAAAGGGGCTCAGGCAAATCGACAACCACCATCTCAAGCCCCTTTGCCTTAAACAAGAGCTCTTGATCCCTTAAACAAGCCTTCATAGCCAAGCTATCACTATCAATTGAAAAGGTGGTGTCAGTGTCCATTACAGATTGAAAGAAGGCCTGGTGTAAACCTGAAAAAGTCCAGACAGCATGCCAACGACACATCATCTCATAATCGTCAATGGTCAACAGAAGAGAGAGCTCCTGCTGGTCAGATGCATAGGAATATGCTTGAACGCTCAGTTGGTCTGGTGTCAGGTAGTCATTAACAAAGACCGCAAAGTCATCCATAGTTTGAAAATCTGACATAAACGCTCCTTTTCTATTCCTCGACCGAGCCTGTCACATACATAGTAAATGTAGCCCTTGTAAGAATTTTCTCTTCCTGATTAGTAATGACAACTTCCACCACCTTAGTCGTCTTACCATTATGAACACACAATCCTTCAATCTTGAGTTGATCAGACAAATGCCCTGCCTTGAGATAATTGATATTAGACTGAAGCGTCACCGCATAGTCCCCTGTTGAAATGGCCACGAGCCCTGCGACCTGGTCACAAAGCGTAAACAGATATCCCCCGTGGGCATTACCAAAGTAATTTAGGGACTTCTCAACCACCTTAGTTGTCACGACGACATGTCCAGCTTCAAATACTTCTTCTTGAAAATTTTCAAACACACGGATTTCATGTAGTTTGTCTTGCATAGCAAGCCCTCCTATTGCTGCTCATTCCACTCCCAGTGAAATGACACGTCTTTATCTATTAGTATAACACGAAGTTCATAAAGGATAATAAGCTTATTTGGCTAAGCTAATATCAACCTGAATATCTTCACGAAAAAGCTTCTTCACTCGGCAAAAATTATCCACAAAAGCCAAGAGTTCTTGCTCATTTTCCAAAATCAGATTCTCAGGTAAATGAATGGCAAGGGTGAAATGCCCTTCTTCATAGTTGGAATCAACTTGAATAGCAAGCTCCTCGATTCCCTGATACTTGGCAAAATAACTCTGTAGACACATGGTCACACAGGAAGCCAAGGCAATATTCACCAAGCTCATCGGTGTTTCCCCATCATCCGTGTAGCCAAAAAGTTCCACAGGTGCTCCATAACCCTCTGAAAGCGAATGGAAACGTTTGTCACCTTTAATTGTTGTTTGATACATCATGTCACCTCAATCTTTTTTATTATTATAACAAAGAGAGCCTTAAGGACCGAGCTGAACGCTTTGAAATATCTATCAAAAGAAGAAAAAGCGTAAGAGCTTTTAGCTCTTATTTTTCAATAGATTAGCCTTGTACAACACTGGCATTACTAAGGGATTACAGTTGAGTAAAAGCGACTGGAAGCGCTTTTAAAATTATGGTAATTCATTTAAAATGAATTTACTAAGAAAAAAGGGAGACTATTATGAAAACATTTTCTAAATTAACTTTAGCCTCTGTCTCAGTTCTTGCCTTGTTGACCTTAGCAGCATGTGGCAACTCTAAAGACAAAACTGACTCGTCATCTTCAACACCATCATCAAGTAAGGTGACCAAAAAATCTTCTTCAACTGATTCAAGTGCTTCAGTAAAAGTCAACAAAGACGGATCAACTGAGGTCAGCGACGGAAACGGTAACTCAGCAAAAACAAACGGCAATAATACCGTCGAAGCCAACGATAGCGAAGGTAACAGCGCAACAGTTGGTCAAGATGGCTCAGTCGAAGTTAATAGCCAAGACGGTACAAATGTCAAAGTTGGTTCAGACGGAACTGTCTCAATTGGTAACTAAATAAGATAAAAAAGGCTAGCTATTCTGCTAGTCTATTTTTTAGATTTAGATTGATGTAAACGCTTCCTGAAAGTGTTATAATAGGCGTGGTAATCCAAATTCAGGAGGTGAGACAATGAAAAATAAAATCATCTTGGGATGTTTGGCTGCAGCGACTTGTGAGATTCTCTTTGGGCTCAGTTTTATCTTTACCAAATCTATTACAGCACAGGTCAGTGACCTGGCTTTAATCTCTTGGCGTTTTGTCACAGCCTTCCTTTTTATTAACCTCTATTTCCTCATCAGTCGACGTCGGATAAACATTAACGGTAGGAATCTTAAACCTCTGACACGTATTGCCATCCTCAATCCGATTATCTATTTTATCTGTGAAACGATTGGCATTCGTATGACGACGGCTTCTGAAAGTGGAGCCTTTCTCGCCTGCATCCCAGTCGTTGCCCTTATCATGTCTAGCCTTATTTTAAAAGAATGGCCCAGCCGTTGGCAGGTGGTCGGTGTCATCACCACCCTCGTCGGTATCATCATGGCTGTCTTTGCTGCTGGCGGTTCTACCCACTTCTCCCTGGTGGGCTACTTGATTCTAGGTCTAGCAGTTGTCTCCTACGCCCTGTATTGCGTTGATGTTGAAAGGGCCAGTCAATTCAGTAGCCTTGAGATTACTTATTTTATGCTTGCCAGTGGTTGCATGACATTCGGACTCTTTGCACTTAGCCAAGGCTTTCTAGCAGGCGATTTGAAAGAGCTCTTGCTACTCCCTGTGACCAATCCAAAATTCACTATCACCATCCTTTATCAAGGCTTGGGATGCAGTGTTCTGGGCTATCTTCTATCAAATTTTGCCATCGCAAATATCGGGGTTAACCGAACAGCATCCTTTATTGGGATTTCGACAATTATCTCAATTCTAGCGGCTGTCGTCGTCTTAGGAGAACCCTTCTCGTATTTACAAATTTTTGCAGGAATTTTAGTCGTCTTGGGCGTCTATGTGGCCAATAAAACCTAAAACTCTCGGGAATTAATCTTCCGAGAGTTTTTAGTCTTAATCAAGCTCTGTTTGGATTAACACGACGAGTTCTTCCTCATTAGGAATGCTGCTTACCGCAGTCGGCTCAGGTAAAGCCTTATCTCCATACCCCTTAATAATATGTGATAAGAACACAGACGCTTTTGTCATGGCAAGAGGTAAAGAATCTGCCCTAATGCTACGACCAAAATCAGGAAAACTAATTTGATAACCTTCCTCAATCGTGTGAAAAATCGCTGGATATTCGTATAACATGTCTCTTCCCCCATTTCAATACTATACTCCTCTATGATAAGATGCGTTTGAAGAGAAGTCAACCAAAATCATTACAATGGGGGAGTGAAACCATTCGAAACAAGGCAGCAAAGTTAAAATAAGGCTTAGTCCGTATTCAACTTGAGAAAGTGGCACCGATTCGGTGCTTTTTTGCTGCACAAAGAGTCCCTTGGAATCATCCAAAGGACTCTTTTTATCTGTTCTATTTCTTAACCCCATCCAAAATATCAATCACCTTATACAAATCTGGTTCTGTGATTTGATAAGGCGCTTGTTCACGGACAATTGGTTGGCACAAAAGGCGATGCCGATGCCAGCTGTCTTAATCATAGGCAAATCATTGGCTCCGTCACCCATGGCGATAGTTTGCGAGAGTTCGAGACCATTTTCTGCTGCCCAATCTTTGAGTTTGGCTACCTTGACATCTTTGGTGACAATGTCACCATAGACCTTACCAGTTAAGACACCGTCAACCACCTCTAGGTGATTAGCCTTAACATAATCGATTCCTGCTTCAACTGCTAGTCTATCCACAGTCTCATGGAAACCTCCAGAAACCAAGCCTACCTTAAAGCCACGGGCGTGGAGTTCATCTACAAGTTCCTTGGCTCCCTTGTTGAAATGAATACGAGCGTAGACCTTGTCAAATATACTCTCTGGTAATCCCTTGAGGGTCGCCACACGCTCATTCAAGGCCTGTCTAAAATCCAATTCTCCACGCATGGCACGCTCTGTAATTTCAGCAACCTTTTGACCAACGCCTGCTTCTTCTCCCAATAAATCAATTACTTCTTCTTGGACAAGAGTTGAGTCTACATCCATAACTAATAAGCCTTTTACTTCCGACATAATTACCTCGATTCTTTGATGCCTATATAAGCCTTCACTAGATTTAATTTTAATATGAAATGAAAAATGGACCTTACAAAAAATTCTGGACCGTAGCCCAGAATCTTTCTCTTACATACGAATTTGTTCGCGTGTCTTCTCGTAAGATGATACAAAACGATCTGTCACACCTGGTTCAACTGTTTCCAAGGCATAAGAGATTTCTTCTAAAGATGCATCATAATCATGATCAACTTCAAACAATTTAAGCGCATGCTCAAAGCTGCTTTGAACAGCAGGTTCGAATGAACGATAGCGGTTTGAGTATTGCAAGAGTTGCTCAGTCAAGGTTGCATTTTGAACAACCAAGTAAGCAGTCTCTTCCAAATGATCAATGGCATTTTTAGATATTTCTGTCAAACGCATTACCGCATCAATATTAATACGTCCACGGCTGAGTTCATCCATAAGGGCCTCAATTTGAGCACTAGTTGAGAAGAATACACTCAAGAAGGATTGAGGAATACCTGGCAGGTTACGTTTTTCCATGTAACGCTTGATAACATGCAATTTATTAACATAAAGATCAAGCTCTTCACGTGCTTTAGCTTCGTTTTTCTCAATAGCCTGGAGATTTTCAAAGACCTCAACCTGACCGTTTTCAACAGCTGACAAGGTATTAAGACTCTTTTCAAAGATTTTCTCAAGTTCTGAGAATGGTTTTACCTGAGTTTCAAAATTTTCAAGGGTTGGAAGAACAGCCGTCTCCACACCTGAAATATCAGATGCAAAGCTACGAACATCTGCCGCATATGTTTCATCGAAGATGTAAGTCAACATGAGACGCTCAAGCTCTTCTTGAAGTTTCTTGTTGTTTTCTTTAGCATGCTTGAGATAATCTGGCAAAACTTTCTTTTGACGCATAACAACCTTATATGAGGCAATTTCACGTTCAAAAATGCTATACAAGTTGTCAATTTTTTCTTGAATCTCAGCGTTTTCTTCTTCCGCACGGTCTAAATCAAGAGAAACCAGCTCACTTGAGTTTGAACGGATAGCTTCACGAATTTCTTGGAAGCGACGCTCGATATTTTTCTCAGGGAAGTGATAATTTTGCTCAATCAACTTGCGATAGCCAGATTCCAAATCATCCAACTGATCTGGGAAATCATCTTCCAACTTAGCTACAATAGCAGGAATTTTCTCTGAAATTTGACCCAATGCAATAGTGTGCTCTTCTGCACGATCCAAAATGCTTGATGCCTCAACAGGGTCACCTGATGAGTTAAGAGTCACGAATTCTGCAAACTCAGCTTCAATGTTTTTAAGCTGCTTATTGATTTCGGTCATGGTAGAACCGAAATTATCAGAGTTTTCCTCGATTGAGTTTTGCAACTCTTCGTACAAGTCTAGTGCGTGCTTAACGCGAGCACTATTCTTTTCTTCTTGTTCTTTCAAGGTTGAGAGCGCCTCGCGGATAGACTTGATGTCTTCTTCCACAAGATCTAACTGACTCTCAATATTATTGATTTCCCCACTAGCCTTGAAGAAATGGAAGGTATCGTTCATATTTTCAGCTTCGAAAATATGATTTTCAATATCTGCGAATGAATTTGTTGAGATATCTATCCATTTCTGGTTCCATTCACGGAAGGTTGTTTGACTTTGTCCAATCAAGTGAAGCTTTTTGACTTCTTCAATCTCTTCATTAACTGGCAAGTCAAACAATTTTTGCTTGCGTTCTTCAAGCTCTGCAATCCGCGAATCATTTCGTTTTCTGATAAGAATACCGACTAAGTAAGCGATAATTACGAGCATAACTACCACTACAATCAGTAAAACAATTCCGCTAGACATAGTTTCTCCTTAATCGTCTATTATGTTCATAAATGTAGAATAACATTACGATTATATCATAGTTATTCTAGCATTGCACCCTTTTCTAAAAGAATATTAGATATCTAGAGTACTGTAAACGGCATTTTCTTCGATAAATTCGCGGCGAGGTTCAACCTTGTCTCCCATCAACATATCGAAATCTTATCTGCTTCTGCAGCATCATCCACAGAAACACGTGCCATCAAACGATTTTCAGGGTCCATGGTTGTTTCCCAAAGTTGGTGGTCATCCATTTCACCCAAACCTTTATAACGTTGTACCGTAGGTTTTGAACGTCCCACACTATACTTTTCAAGAGCAGCACGCAATTTTTCTTCCTGATCTGCACCAGGTTGGATGTATTCCTTAATTTCAGAGCCAACCTTAACCCCATAAATTGGTGGCTGTGCAATATAGACATAGCCTGCTTCCAAAACAGGACGCATAAAGCGATAAATCAAAGTCAGAAGCAAGGTACGGATGTGAGCCCCATCGACATCGGCATCAGTCATAATTACCAACTTGTGGTAACGTGCCTTACTGACATCAAATTCAGCTCCAAAACCTGTTCCCATAGCTGTGAAGAGAGAACGAATTTCTTCATTGGCTAGAATCTTATCCATGCTAGCCTTTTCAACGTTCAAAATCTTACCTCGAATTGGCAGAATGGCTTGGAATTCACGGTTACGACCTGACTTAGCAGAACCACCGGCTGAGTCCCCTTCGACAATGAAAAGTTCGTTCATTTCGGCATTATTCGATGAACAGTCTGCCAACTTCCCTGGAAGGTTAGAAATTTCAAGACCTGACTTCTTACGTGTCACTTCACGGGCACGTTTAGCGGCGATACGAGCCTTAGAAGCCAAAATCCCTTTTTCAACAATTTTCTTAGCGATGGCAGGATTTTCCAAGAGGAAGCGACTCAGAGCCTCACTGAAGATGCGATTGGTAATCTTAACCACTTCAGAGTTTCCAAGCTTGGTCTTGGTTTGACCTTCAAACTGTGGGTTTGGATGTTTAACAGAGATGATGGCAGTCAAACCTTCACGAACATCATCCCCTGTCAAATTATCATCTTTTTCTTTGAGAATTTTATTCTGACGTGCATAGTCATTAATGACACGCGTTAAGGCTGTACGGAAACCTTGTTCGTGGGTACCACCTTCATGGGTGTGAATGTTGTTGGCAAAACTCATCACCGTTTCATGATAGCCAGTTGTGTATTGCATAGCAACTTCAACCGAAATACCATCCATCTCACCATCAGTGTAGATAGGTTCATCAAAGATAACATCCTTGTTTTCATTGATGTATTTCACATAAGACGTGATACCACCTTCGTAGTGATAATGTTTCTCTTGTTCGAGACCCTCACGCTTATCTGTGATAGAGATACGGAGCCCCTTGTTCAAAAAGGCTAGCTCTTGGATACGTTTAGCCAATTTTCCAAAGTCAAACTCAGTTGTTTCTTGGAAAATCTCTGGGTCTGGCGTAAAGTGAACAGTCGTACCATGTTTCTCTGTTTCACCAATTACTGCTAAATCTGCTACCACTACCCCACGTTTATACTCTTGGAAGTGGATATGGCCATTTTTATAAACCTTAACATCAAGTTGTGTTGAGAGGGCATTAACGACCGAAGAACCAACCCCGTGCAAACCACCAGAGACCTTATAACCGCCTCCACCGAATTTACCACCAGCGTGAAGTACTGTAAAGACCGTTTCAACTGCAGGACGGCCAGTTTTTCTTGGATATCGACTGGAATACCACGACCATCATCGACAACCGTGATAGAATTGTCCGGCTCAATAAAGACCTGAATATGAGTGGCGAAACCAGCCAAGGCCTCATCAATTGAGTTATCGACAATCTCCCATACCAAATGATGCAACCCTTCTTTTGAGGTTGACCCAATATACATACCTGGGCGCATACGTACCGCTTCAAGCCCCTCTAGGACTTGAATCTGGCTGGCATCATATTCTTGCGCTTTTTCTTCAAGATTTTTTAATTCATCAGTCATTTATGTCACAATCTCCAATAATGATTTATGGCCGTCAACAAGCAAGGTATCCAGACCTGCTGCTTTTCCTGCCTCTATATCTATCTGGCGGTCACCAATGACCAAGCCGTGTTTAATATCGTATTTGTTAATTAAATAAAGGAAACTATCTGGACTCGGCTTTCTAGCAAAGCCATTTTCAGAAGTTACAACCTCTGTAAAATAAGAGGCAATTTCTGCTTTGTCAAGGATTTCTAGCACCAAGTGATTACGGTGGCTAACCAAAAAATTACGCCCACCCTCAGCCACAATCTTAGCTAGGACAGCCTTAGCACCTTCAAAAAGAACAGGTTCCTGTAGATGCTTGGCTTCCTCCTGCTTATATAGGGTTCGAAAATCAGCTATATCAGGCGCAAACATAGCAATGGCAGTACTCGTTGATACCTTAAGGGCATCATAGACTGCTTGAGGTTCTGCTGTACGCTCAAATTGTTCTAAAGTTGCTAGAAAGGCTTGGGTTGATACCTGGTAATTATCCAACAAGGTACCACCCAAATCCCAGATATAATCTCCATAATTCATAACCTTAATTATAACATAAAAGGTCAGATTTTGCTTGTTTTTCACAGCTAAAAAGGCTTGGAAAACCTATCCAAACCTTAATTTTTTATTTCAGAATCAAACTTGCCACAATAGGACTAATAAAGACATATAATATCCCTGTTACAGCGATCGAAAGACCACCCATGGCACCTGCAACTTGACCATATCTGAAGGCAGTTCCTGTACCTACAGCGTGTCCGGTCCCTCCTAGTGAAAGTCCGATAGCAACTGGATCTTTAATGCCAATCATTTTTAAAAAGACAGGACCTAAGACAGAGGTTAAGATTCCCGTAATAACAACGACGACCAAGGTTACTGTCGTAATCCCCTGCATTTTTTCCGAAATTCCTACAGCCATGGCAGTCGTTACAGACTTAGGAAAGAGAGAGATTGCTAGGAAATAATCCATCCCAAAAAGCTTAGCAATCAGGGCCGTATAACTCGTATTTAAAACACAGGCAACAGTTGATCCAATTAGAATACTCTTATAGTGGTGACGCATGAGGTGTAGATTCTTATAAAAAGGAACTGCTAGCGCAACTGTTGAAGGAATAATCAAACTGTTAAGGTAAGAACCACCGACATAGTAATCCTTGTAGGAAATACCTGTATAGTGCAAAATGACGATAATCAAGGCAGTCGATATGAGAAGAGGCGTTGTCAAGGGATTAGGAAAACGGCGATAAATCAAAAGCCCTATTGTGTAAGCTAGTACAGAAAGTGTTAGCCCAAACAAGGGTGTATTAAAAAAATTAGCCACGTTTAACCTCCTCGTAATCACCTTCAAAAATGTTTTTTTGATGAAACCGACAACTACTGCAATCACTACAATATTAAGAACCAAGGCTCCCTATAATAATCAAAATAATAGGAACAATATTCGCTGAAATAGCATTCCATCGTTCCATAATACCGACACCTGCTGGCAAAAAAATAGAATAGTCATATTGGCAATCAAAAAAACTCTGCTACTGCATGAATATGACGTAGACGAATCCACTTAAGCTGAAGAGCAATAAGAAGCAAGAATAAACCAATAATGCTTCCAGGAATAGGTAATTTGAAGAATGTTGAAATAGCTTCACCAATAACGGCAAACAAACAAATCAACATGAATTGAACGTAGTATTTCACGACTTGCCTCCTAGGTTTAATCACCTATTAGTCTACTCCTTTTTGAATTTCAAGAGTTTTCTGTAAATTCTTTTGAAAAATTGAGAGGTATAAATCAGCCTCTTTGAACATAAAAAAATCCAACCCTAAGGCTGGACTTTATCACAGATGCCACCACCGAGAATTGAACTCGGAACGGAGCATTACCATTGCTCTATTATACCATTTAACTATAGCGGCAACTGTTTTAATCTTACCATACTTCTATTTACTGTGGCAAGATTTTTTGCTTATTTTTTATAAATTTAAGTCTTGGTAAGGGGTACGGTAACCAACCTGTAAAACCTTACCATCTTTAATCAAGATAGGACGTTTAATCAACATACCATCTGAAGCCAAGAATTCAACAGCTTCATCAAGAGATAGGGTTGGCAACTTATCCTTTAGACCTAGAGAGCGGTAGGATTGACCACTCGTATTGAAGAATTTCTTAAGTTCTAAATCTGACCCTACCAAAAGCTCTTTTAAAAATTGAGCCGAAGGTGGATTTTCCTTAATATTAATAGATTCAACATCTAAACCTAACTGGTTAAGTTCTGCTTTCGCCTTACGGCAAGTGCTACATTTGGGATATTCATAAAAAGTGTACATGTTTTTCTCCTTTTTTCTAGCATAAGCTATCTCTCTGGGACTGTCAAACCTGATGTCTTCTAAACGCAATAGAAAACACTTGGCTTCTTCTCCTGCTGCATAATTACCTATCTGTCCACTGCTAGGTAAGACACGATGACAAGGGACCAGAATCAACCAAGGATTTTTACCAACAGCGGTTCCCACAGCCTGTGCGGATTTGCAGGAGATTTGCTGGCTAATCTGTCCATAGCTAATAGTCCGTCCATAAGGTATCTCCCCTAAAACTGACCAGACTTTTTGTTGAAATCTGTCCCCCTATCAGCTAGAGGGAGGATATCTGGACTTGGATTATCCCCCTTAAAATAAGCCTCTAACCAATTCTTGGTTATTTTCAAGATAGAATTTGAGGTGTCTACTAGCTCCTCTTCCTTGATCCCTGCCTGAAAATGTTTTTGCCCTTCCAACCAAACACCATAAAGCGCTTGGTCACTTGCCACCAAGCACAAGCGTCCAATAGGAGATAAATAATACTGACGATAAAGCATGTCTTTATTATAACAAAAAAGACAGGAATCTCTTGTTCCTGCCAGTTTAACTCTTATTTTTTGCCTTTAATCAAACGCACACGTACGATATTGTCGCTAGCCTCAAACTTAGCAACCAATTCATCAATCTTTTCCTTATCGGTTTCATCAAGGTCAAGAAGCGTGTAGGCGTAATCACCCTTAGAACGGTTGATGATATTATCAATATTGATATTAAAATCAGAAACCGCAGTAGAGATACGAGCCACAATATTAGGCACGTTTTTATTAATCAAGGTGATACGGTATGGAGCACTCAAGGCCTGTTGCACACGTGGGAAGTTAACAGAGTTAACAATTTCACCTGTTTCCATAAAGCGACGGATAGTTTGACCTGCCATAATCGCACAGTTAAGTTCTGCTTCACCTGTTGAACCACCAACGTGTGGGAAGACTGTTACATTAGGTTTGTTAAGTAGGTCTTCTGTACCAAAGTCAGTGATATAACGTTTAACCACACCTGTTTCCAAAGCATCAAAGAGAGCATCATTATCTACCAACTCTGCACGGGCAAAGTTAATGATAGTTGTGCCTTTTTGCATGAGATTGAAGGCATCCGCATTGAAAGTCCCCTTCGTATCAGGTGTCAATGGGACGTGAACAGTGATGTAGTCACAGTTTTCAAAAATCTCTTTAAGATCAGAAACACGTTTTACATGGTGAGAGATATTCCAGGCAGCTTCAATAGAAACATATGGGTCGTAACCATAGACCTTCATTCCCAAACGGTAAGCATAATTGGCAATACGTGCACCAATCGCACCAAGCCCGATAACACCCAATGTCTTACCAGTAATCTCGCTACCTGCAAACTGTTTCTTACCTGCTTCAATTTGTTTAGGAACATCATCACCACTAAGTGTGTTAACCCAAGCATTGGCCGCAATATAGTCACGTGCTGAGAGTAAGATAGAGGCCAAAACAGCTTCTTTAACAGCGTTAGCATTGGCACCTGGAGTATTGAAGACAACAATTCCTTTTTCAGTTGCTTCGTCAACTGGGATATTGTTAGTACCTGCACCAGCACGCGCAATAGCTTTCAAGTTGTCAGGAAAAACAGTGTCATGGAGATTTTGACTACGAATGATATAGGCATCCGGATTTTTCGCTAAATCACCATCAATTTGGAAATGATTTCCAAGTTCCTTCAAACCAATCTGGTTAATATTGTTATACGTTTTTACACTAAATACCATAATTTTATTCCTCTTAAATCAATGTATCCCGTGGTGAGCTGCTTCATCAAGTTCTTGATAAAAGGCCTTCTCTCGCTTAGTTTTGATTTTCTGATAAGCAAGACGTTCACCATCAATAGGAACCTTGCCACAATAGACATAGCCAAGCTTCTCCAAAATATGCTGCATGACAGTATTCTTTCATGCGTATCGCAACGGAAATCATGAGCATCAGTCCCCTCAATAAGACCTTGAATGAAGGTTTGAGCAATACCCTGGCCCGAAAATTCACTTAAAACGGCGATTCTATGAAAAGTAATGTAGCGCTTATTGTGGTGTTTCCAGTCCCCGTCATAGATTTTGTCGTAAGCAGGGTCTCCATCAACAATCACCGCAGCATAAGAAACGATTTGACCATCAACAATTCCTACATAGGCCTGCCCATTAAGGACATCGTCAAAGATAGTTTCTTCAGTAGGGTAACCATCAGCTCCTTGCCATTGGGTACTCCCCGCTTCTGCTAAAGCAGTTCTAGCACTCTCAATCACAGTCATGATAGCCCCAATTTCATTTGGGAAGGCTTGTCTAATTTCCATCTCTTTACCTAATCATTTATTTTCGGCTTCAAATTTCTTCATAAAGTCAATCAAGTCAAGTACACCCTGACGTGGGAATGCATTATAAACACTAGCACGCATACCACCTACTGAACGGTGTCCTTTGATATTCTTGAAACCAAGAGCATCTGCTTCTGCTACAAATTTAGCATCCAACTCTTTACTTGGTGTTACAAATGGGATATTGCAGACAGAACGATTCTTGGCATCTTTGACAGGATTTGTGTAGAAATCAGATGATTCAATATAATCGTAGAGAAGACCTGATTTCTCACGTTGAATTTCAGCCATCTTGTCCACGCCACCAATTTCATTTTTAACCCAGTCAAAGACGAGTTTTGAAATATAGATGTTGAAACATGGTGGTGTATTGTAAAGTGATCCTGCTTCAGCTTGAATACGGTAATCCAACATGGCAGACAATTGTGGTTGGTCGTTAAGGAAGTCTTCACGAACGATAACCACTGTCACCCCAGCAGGTCCAATATTTTTCTGAGCACCAGCATAGATAAGGGCAAAGTCCTCAACATTGTAACGAGCAGCCAAAATATTTGAAGACATATCAGCTACAATTGGCACACCATTAGTATCAGGCAAATCGTAGATAGATGTTCCTTCAATGGTATTGTTCGTTGTCAAGTGAACATAAGCAGCTTCTGGATCAATTGTTGCTGGGTCAAAGCTTGGGATGTGATCGTAAACAGTTTCTTCTGAAGAGGCCAAAAGAATTGGTTCAAAAGGAATAGTTTTTGAAAGTTTAACAGCTTCTGTATAAGCTTTTTTACCCCATGAACCACCTACAAGGTAGTAAGCTTTCTTACCTTGAGCGAGGTTAAGTGGGACCATTGTAAATTGTGTCGAAGCGCCACCTTGCAAGAAAATAACCTTATAGTTATCAGGAATGGCCATAAGCTCACGAAGTGTCGCTTCCGCATCTTTAACGATTTTGTCAAATTCTGGAGAACGGTGGGACATTTCTAGCACGGACATACCGGAATCTTGATAGTTAAGCAATTCAGCTTGGGCTTTTTCAAGCACTGGTTTTGGTAATGTAGCAGGTCCTGCTGAGAAATTATAAATTGTCATAAAGACACCTCCAAAATTTTAATGGTCCTATTATAGCGAATTTTCTGAATATTGTAAAGTGTTAACAGTAAAAAACGAACGGGATTAACCGCTCGCCTCAAAAAAGTTAGGTATTTTATGTATATTTTCATCAGTAATTGATTTTAGTATCCGTTTATTTTTGCTTAAGAAAATAGGCTGCCCCAATTAGATTAGCTCCATTATGATGATGACAAGCAACAATCTCGGGACGTTTAATAATTTTACCGATAAAGTCAATCTCATGGTGAACCTTATCAAACTGGCGGTTGACCTCCTCGATAAGAATCGGCTGGGCTGAAATGCCACCTCCAATAACAAAGGTTTCCATATCAAAGATAGTTTGAAGATTCAAAATGGTAATGGCTAGGTTACGGCAATAGCTTTCAAAAAGCGGATAGACTGTTTTATCTCCTGCATTTATAGCCTTAAATGCGGCTAAACCATCCTTTAAATCTGAGTTACCTAGCACTTCATTTACCTTGGTAATTAAACCGACAGCCGACAAAGTCATGCCTCGCATCAATGAAGGATCAACTTTTTCCATTTGAACTGGTAACAGAAAGGTCAACTCACCCGCTTGAAAATGACTTCCTTGAAAAAGTTTACCATTAATAATAAATCCACCACCTAGACCTGAACCCAAAACAAGAGCTGCACCATTGGTCACTCCTTGCAAATGACCTGTAGCTAGCTCTGCCAAGGCAGCTGCTTTACCATCATTAAGAGCCATCACAGGCAGATGGTACTTGGCTTCGAGGACCTCTTTAATACGAAAGCCGTGGAAGAACCTCAATAAGCCACCATGATAAATCACACCTTCCTCAGTATCAACCGTCCCTGGAACACTAATTGCTATACCTGATAAGTCTACTTCAACTGAAGTAACTATCTGATCAATCACGTCAATAGCTTGTTCTAAGTTTTGTGGGGATGACTGCGTCGGCAGACTCTTTTCAATGGCGAACTGCTCCGAAACAAGTGCTGACTTCACCTGTGTTCCCCCAAAATCAATCGCTAAAATCGTCATAAGCATCCTCCACAGATTGTTTTTCGTCATTATAACACAAAAGAGCAAAAACTAGAAAAAACGGTTCCAAAATGCTATCATAAACTTACAGAATTAGATAAAAGGAGTTATCTCACATGACTAAATTTCTACACACTTGTGTCCGTGTCAAGGACCTAGAAGCCTCACTTAAATTCTATAAAGAAGCTCTTGGTTTCAAAGAAGCTCGTCGCAATGATTTTCCAGAATATAAGTTCACCCTTGTCTACTTGCAACTCGAAGATGATCCTGATTACGAGTTGGAATTAACCTACAACTACGACCATGAAGCTTATGATCTCGGAGATGGATACGGGCATATCGCCGTTGGTGTTGATGACCTAGAAGCTACACACCAAGCTCACAAAGAGGCTGGCTATACTGTCACAGACCTCTCAGGTCTTCCTGGTAAACCAAAAATGTACTACTTTATCACTGATCCAGATGGCTATAAGATTGAAGTTATTCGTTTGACGCAATTCCTAGAAAAATAAAACAAAAAAAGTCAGATTGTATAGATCTGGCTTCTTTTTGTGCTTAATTTTTATTATCTGTCTTTAAGGCTGACAAAATTTGGGTACGAATATCATCCACACCGTTTGGATTATTTGGTAGGAATAAGGTTTGATTGCCTTTAGCCGCAAAAGTATTAAGGGTATCTAGATATTGGTTAGTCAAGAGAATAGACATAATCTGCTCTTCAGACATACCCACATTGGCCTCTTTAAGTTCTGCGATAGATTCAGCCAATCCATCAACGATTGCCTTACGTTGTTGGGCAATACCGACCCCGTGAAGACGATCTTTTTCAGCTTCGGCTTCAGCTGCTGTAACAATCTTGATCTTATCAGCTTCTGCCAATTCTTGAGCTGCGACACGCTTACGTTGGGCAGCATTGATTTCGTTCATAGACTGTTTAACTTCAGCATCTGGTTCAACTTTGGTAATCAAAGTCTTAACAATGATATACCCATAAGTTGTCATTTCTTCAGCCACTTGGTGTTGAACCTCAAGGGCAATTTCATCTTTCTTCTCAAAGAGTTCATCGAGCGTCAATTTAGGAACTGATGAACGGAGAGCATCCTCAATGTATGATTTAATTTGAGCTTCTGGACGCATGAGTTTATAGTAAGCATCTGTAACATTTTGCTCATTAACACGATATTGAGTAGCCACATTCATCATGACAAAGACATTATCCTTTGTCTTAGTCTCAACCACAATCTCACTTTGAAGCAAACGTAATTGAATACGAGCGGCAATTTTATCGATACCAAATGGTAAACGCATATGAATCCCACTCGTTGCAATTTTTTGATAACGTCCAAAACGTTCAACGATAGCCACTGACTGTTGACGTACAACGTAAAGCATACTAATGAGAATTCCCAAAATAATCAGGAAGGAAAACAGTAAAAAGAGAAGTGCTGCTTGCATGTTAAGTCCTCCAAAATAAACATTAAAAATTTCTTTGCTTTATTATAGCACAGCAATACAATTTTTCAAGAAAAATAGTATGGCTCATTTGAAATAGTGTAAAAGAGACACTTTCTTTATCGCTTATGTGTTAGCACTCCTGAAAACTTGGAAACTCCTGTTAGTCGAGAAATTTGTCCGCAATAGGCGAGACTTTTCGATGTAAGAAAAAGGCTGAAACGATTGCGTTTCAGCCTCTTAGTATTTTCGAAAATAAAATCGTTGGAAGAATCATTCTAGATGGCATCTAAAACTCAAATCTCAAAAGACTTATTTACGATACATCTTGACTTGAAGGTAAATATCGTTATAGATTCCTAGCCATTTTTGTCCCAAGTTGTTATAGACTTCAAGGTTTTTAATGGTTGATTCTGAGGGATAAAAGGCTTTATCATCAGTGATACTCTTTGGAAGCAAGGCTTTAGCTGCTTGGTTAGGTGTGGCATAACCGATATATTCAGCATTTTTGGCTGCATTTTCTGGTTTAAGCATGAAATTGATAAAGGCATAGGCCTCTTTTTCATGCTTTACAGTCTTAGGAATCACCAGATTATCAAACCAAAGATTTGAGCCTTCAGATGGGACAACATAACGTAGGTCCTCATTTTTATCAAGCATCTCACTAGCTTCCCCTGAGAAGGTTACTCCAATAGCCGCATCACCTTGAACCATGTAGCCCTTCATCTCGTCACCAACAATAGCCTTGATATTTGGTGTTAGACTATTAAGTTTAGTTTCAGCCAAACGTAATTCAGTCATGTTCTTCGTATTCAAGCTATATCCCAGGCTATTCAGTGAGAAACCAAGGACTTCACGCGCGCCATCCACAAGCATAATCTGATTTTTGTAATCTGGTGACCAAAGATCATCCCAGTGCTGTGGTGCTTTTTTCACCAATTTTGTATTATAAACAATGCCGACAGTTCCCCAGAAATAAGGGATGGAATAGTCATTGTGAGGGTCAAAACTAAGTCCTTTAAAGCTTGAGCCAATCTGGTCAAAACCTTTGATTTTAGATTTATCCAACTTCACCAAAAGGTCTTCCTTAACCATTTTATCAATAGTATAGTCTGACGGCACAGCGATATCGTAGGTTGTTCCGCCCTGCTTAATCTTGGTATACATGGCTTCATTGGAATCAAAGGTTTCGTACTGAACCTTGATGCCCGTTTCTTTTGTAAACTTGGTCAGGAGGTCTGGGTCAATATAATCACCCCAGTTATAGATAACTAATTTGTCCGACACATTTCCTGTACGACTCTGCATGTAGGCAGAGATGCCCCAAAGGAAGAAGATAATGGCTAAAATACCTGCCAGAAATTGATAGAGTCTACGCATCCTGCTCCTCCTTCTCCTTGGTAATCGCATAATAACCTATAACTAAAAGAATAGAGAATAGGAAAACAACAGTTGACAAGGCATTAATTTCCAGAGAAATCCCCTTACGTGCACGTGAGTAAATTTCCACAGCAAGTGTTGAAAAACCATTCCCCGTTACAAAGAAGGTTACGGCAAAGTCATCCAATGAATAGGTAAAGGCCATGAAATAACCAGCAATAATACCAGGTGTCAAGTATGGCAACATAACCTCTCGTAACATCTGCCATTGAGTTGCACCTAGGTCATAAGCGGCATTCACCATATCTCGATTCATTTCCTTAAGGCGTGGCAACACCATGAGAACCACGATTGGGATTGAAAAGGCAATGTGACTCAATAAGACAGATACAAAGCCTAGTTGGAAACCAATCAAGGTGAAGAGAATCAAGAAACTAGCACCAATCATGACGTCCGGTGCAACCATGAGCACGTTATTTAGAGATAAAATCCCAGTCTGTTGCTTTTGTTTACTCTCGTAGATAAAGATAGACCCAAAGGTACCAATAATCGTTGCCAGAAGAGCGCTAAGGAAAGCTAAAAAGAAGGTTTGAGCCAGGATTAACATAAGTCGGCTATCTGAAAACATGCTCTGATAGTTATCCAGAGTAAAACCTGTGAAACTATTCATATCGCCACCACTATTGAAAGAATAGGCGATTAAATAAAAGATTGGCAGGTAAAGGATAACAAAGACAAGAGCTAAATAGAGATTTGCAAATTTTTTCATTGACGTCTCTCCTTTGTTAACCACATTGTCGCAATCATAGCAACAATAAGAACAACACCAATGGTTGCCCCCATTCCCCAGTTTTGTGTCGTGAGGAAGTGCTGTTCGATAGCTGTCCCTAGGGTGATAACTCGGTTACCACCAATCAAGCGTGTCAGCATAAAGAGGCTGAGACTAGGAATGAAGACCGACTGGACACCAGAGCGTACCCCATTAAGCGATAAGGGAAAAATAACCTTGGTAAAGGTCTGCCAATCATTGGCTCCCAAATCTTTACTTGCATTCACAATATTTTCATCCAAATCATCCAGTGCATTGAAAATCGGTAGAATCATAAAAGGAATTTCAATGTAGCTAGCTACGAAAATAAAGGAGAAGTCCGTAAAGAGGATTTGCATGGGTGCAATCCCAAAGAAACCAAGAAAGGCATTGATACCACCTTGTTGGCCAAAAATCCCCATAAAGCATAGGCTTTCAGAAGGAGATTGACCCAGGTTGGCAAAATGACCAACATTAACCAAAGTTGCTTATGCTTCAGTCTGGTTAAGAGATATGCCGTCGGATAAGAGATAAGGAGAGTTACTAGAGTAATGATGGCTGCATAAAGAACCGAGTTAAAACTCATCCTTAAGTAAGTCCAACTGGAAAAGAAGGTGCCATAATTATCCAATGTAAAGTTGCCACTGATATCAAAGAAAGACTGATAGAGTAGCATGAGCACTGGAGCAACCACGAAGAGTAGGAGCCAAAGGAGGTAAGGTACCGAGAAGAGGCTAGCTGTTTTCTTCATAGCGCTCCTCCTCAATGGCATTAATCAAGCCATCTTCATGTTCTTCCACTTCCACATATTCTTCAATACGTGCATCGAACTCTTCTTCTGTCTCATTAAGACGCATGATATGAATATCCTCAGGCGTAAAATCAAGACCGATAATCTCACCCTCAATCGCCTTACGGGTTGAATGAATCATCCATTCATTGCCAAGATTGTCATAGGCAATGATTTCATAGTGGACCCCACGGAAGAGCTGAGTTTCCACGCGAACTTGCAATTTACCTTCCTCAGGAAGTGTAATCTGCAAATCTTCAGGACGAATAACCACTTCGACAGGTTCGTTAGGACGCATTCCTCCATCGACAGATTCAAAACGTTTCCCATTGAACTCAACCAAATAGTCCTCAATCATAACACCTGGGAGGATGTTAGATTCTCCAATAAAGGTTGCAACAAAGTGATTAATAGGTTCGTCATAGATATCAACCGGAGTTCCTGATTGAACAATTTCACCATCGTTCATAACAAAAATCCAATCCGACATGGCCAAGGCTTCTTCTTGGTCGTGGGTAACAAAGACAAAGGTAATCCCTAGACGTTGCTGCAATTCGCGCAACTCGTATTGCATTTCAGTACGTAGCTTCAAATCTAGTGCTGACAAGGGCTCATCCAAAAGGACCACACGTGGTTGGTTAATAATCGCACGGGCAATGGCCACACGTTGACGTTGACCACCTGATAATTTTTGAATTGAGCGTTTGATAACCATTGAGTTGAACCATCTTTAAGGCTTCTTCTACACGCTCTTCGATTTCCTTTTTAGGCACCTTTTTCAATTTAAGGGCAAAAGCCACATTGTCAAAGACATTCATATGTGGAAAGAGGGCATAAGATTGGAAAACGGTGTGGACATCCCTTTTATTGATAGGAATATCATTGATACGCTTTCCATCCAAAAGGACGTCACCACTGGTCGCATCTAAGAGACCTGCAATGATGTTCAAAATTGTTGATTTACCAGAACCAGAAGCCCCAAGTAGGGTATAGAACTTACCTTCTTCTAGTTCAAAGTTGATGTCTTTTAAAACTTGTGTGCCACTGTCTTCAAACACTTTTGAGACGTTTCGAAAGGCAATAATCGGATTAGTCAATTGTCATAAATCCTCCATGGATAGCAAATATAGGGATAGGGTTTTATTAGTTTAATTTGTCGCCAATGATACGTACTTCAGGCTCTAGTGTAACACCTGAATTTTCCTTAACTTTGGCGATAACATCTGCAATAAGGTCTTCGTAATCTTTAGCTGTCCCGTGATCAACATTGACCATGAAACCAGCATGCTTAGTTGACACCTCAACGCCGCCGATACGATGTCCCTTGAGGTTAGCTTCCATAATCAGCTGACCTGCAAAGTGACCTGGTGGGCGTTTAAAGACCGAACCACATGAAGGGTATTCAAGAGGTTGTTTAAGCTCTCGCAAGTGATTAAGACGGTTCATCTCATTCTTGATTTGCTCGTAGTCTCCTGGTTTGAGGTTAAATTTAGCTGAAATAACCACTTCTCCTGTTTCTTGGAGCACTGAACGACGATAACCAAAGCGCATATCTCTTGCGTCAATCGTACGAATATCACCGTCTTTTGTAAGAACCTGAGCAGAAACCAAGATATGGGCAATCTCGCCACCATAGGCACCAGCATTCATAAAGACGGCACCACCAACACTACCTGGAATCCCCGCTGCAAATTCAAAACCTGTCAAACTTTGGAAACGGGCTACCTTGGTTGTCGCAATCAAGTTAGCTCCCGCTTCAGCTTCAATTTGATAACCATTAACTGCGATACCATTGAGCCTGTCAAACATAATCACAAAACCTCTGATACCACCGTCACGAACAATCAAGTTACTGGCATTACCAAGCACCATCCAAGGAATGTCATGCTTATTAGCAAATTTGACAATACGAGAGAGTTCATAGCGGTTACGTGGAAAGGCCAAATAATCAGCTGGACCACCAACCTTGGTATATGTATAACGTTTTAAGGGTTCGTCGAAACGAATATCAATCCCCACTAAATCTTCTTTAAGTTTATCTAACATGTTATTTTCCATACTTTTTCTATACATTGATTCCTTTATAGGTATCGTGATAGACTTCCCCATATTACTATCACTACCTATAAATGAGTTAGTATTTTTCCCTAAAAATTAAAAGAAAAATACAGCAAAAAGCCAAGTTTAATTATAGCAAAAATTCCCCATCTTGACGACAAGGAATTTCACGCAAAGCTAGTCCATAAGCTCCAATTTACGGACATCACTAGTGTTTAATTGACTCAAATAATTTTTGTAGGCTTGGCCAGTTTTAGGATCAACCAAATCATCTGCTATTTCTACTAAGGGCACCAGAACAAAAGCTCTCTGACTCATATATGGGTGAGGCACTTTAAGGTGCTCAGTCTCCCAGATTTCCTGCCCATATAGAAGAATATCTATATCTACCGTCCGAGGCCCTCAATGTTCATGACGAACGCGATCAAGGTCTTTTTCAATTTGCTGACATGACCTTAGTAAGGTCTCTGCTGGCAACTTCGTCTCTAAAGCCAAGGCAAGATTCAAAAAATCAGCCTGATCTGTCAGTCCCCAAGCAGCCGTTTCATAATAAGAGGATACCGCTTTAACCTCCGTCTCAGGTAAGTCATTCAAGGCCTTCACAGCTTTTTGAAGATAGCCTTGACGGTCTCCCATATTAGATCCCAAACTCAAATAAACTCTTGTCATCGGCTACGCTCCAATTCGATACCAACACTCTTATAATGCCCATTAATTGGTGGATTTTCCTTGGTAATTCGAACTTTAATAGATTGAATTGGTGGAAATTGTGCAAATAAATCCTCACAAATCACACCAGCCAAACGCTCAATCAAAATATACTTTTTATCTTCCACTTGTTTTTGCACGGCTTCAAAAACCAAACCATAGTGAACCGTATCTTCTAGATTGTCACTTTGTGATGCCTTGGTCAAATCGACAGCCAATTCCAAATCTACCACAAAAATTTGCCCTAGGGTCTGTTCCTCAGCAAAAGCCCCGTGATAGCCATAAAAACGGCAACCATTTAAAATAATTTTATCCATAATTTCTCCTTCAGACGACTAGACTCCTCTTTATTCTAGCACAAAACAGTTGAAAAGTTGGACTCTTATTAGTATGATATTTTAGACAGATCTGAAGTTATTGTGTTTACGCTTATGCAATCGGTTGCGTAATTCTTCTGATTTGGTAAAATATAGGCACAGGAGTTTAAAAAACTCCTAATTATAAGCAAGACTATCTCAACTAATAAGGAAAAAAACTATGACAAATCAAACCGCAATGCAGTACTTTGAGTGGTATCTCCCAAGCGACGGTCAACACTGGAACAATTTGGCTGAAGATGCCCAACATTTGGCAGACCTAGGCATCAGCCACGTTTGGATGCCACCTGCTTTTAAGGCTACAAACAAAGATGACGTTGGTTACGGTGTCTACGACCTCTTTGACCTTGGGGAGTTCGACCAAAAAGGAACTGTTCGCACCAAATATGGCCTCAAAGAAGAGTATCTCAATGCTATCAGCCAACTCAAAGAAGTTGGTATCGTACCTATGGCCGACGTTGTGCTTAACCACAAGGCAGCAGCTGATAAACTCGAGACCTTCGAAGTGGTCGAAGTTGACCCAGAGGACCGTACCCAAGAGATCAGCGAACCATTTGAGATCGAAGGTTGGACACACTTCACCTTTGACGGACGCAATAAGGCCTACAACGATTTTGAATGGCACTGGTACCACTTTAACGGAACTGACTTCGATGCCAAACGTAATAAAAGTGGCATCTATCTTATCCAAGGTGACAACAAAGGTTGGGCAGACAACGACTTGGTTGACAATGAGAATGGTAACTTTGACTACCTTATGTATGCTAACCTAGACTATAAACACCCTGAAGTTATTGAAAACATTTACGAATGGGCAGATTGGTTCGTTGAAACAACAGGTGTTCAAGGATTCCGCATGGATGCAATCAAGCACATCGATTCATTCTTCATGCGTAACTTTATCCGTGATGTCAAAGAAAAACAAGGGCAGGATTTCTATGTCTTTGGTGAATTTTGGAATGGTAACGAAGAGGATAACAATACCTATCTTGAAAAGATTGAAAAACGTTTTGACCTCGTTGATGTTCCCCTTCACAACAATCTACACAACGCTAGCAAAGCTGGAGCTGATTATGATTTAACAACAATTTTCGATCATTCTTTGGTCAAAAATCATCCTGAACATGCCGTGACCTTCGTAGACAACCACGACACTCAACGCGGACAAGCTCTAGAATCTACTGTTGAAGAATGGTTTAAACCAGCTGCTTATGCTCTCATTCTTCTCCGTGAAGACGGTCTTCCTTGCCTATTTTATGGTGACTACTATGGCATTGAAGGTGAATTTGCCCAAGAAAATTTCCAAGAGATTCTAGATACCTTGCTCTACGCTCGTAAAGACCTAGCTTACGGAGAGCAAACAGACTACTTTGATGATCCAAACTGTATTGGATGGACACGCTCTGGCAACGAAGATGGCACTCCATTAGCTGTAACAATCTCTAATGATGCTGCTAACAGCAAGTCTATGGAAATTGGTAGTGATTGGGCCGGCCAAACCTTCTATGACATTCTTGGAAACTGCTCTGATACTGTAACCATTGACGAAGACGGATGGGGAGACTTCCCAGTTTCTGAAAAATCTGTCAGCGTTTGGACAATTCAAGACTAAGAAAAAAAAGCTCAATCGAGCTTTTTTTAGTATCATAAAATCCCTGAAATGGTCTTAACAATATCACGATTGACATCAACATTATGCACACGAACAATCTGACAGCCCTTGCTAACAGCATAGCCAGATAGAGCAGCCGTTCCCTGATCGCGGTCCTTAGCTTGGGTATTTCCACCTAGTAGGTAGTTCACAACACGCTTACGAGAAATCCCAAAAAGAACAGGATAGCCCAAGGCAACGACCTTGTCCAAGCCTTTTAGCAGGTCAATATTGTGTTGGACATTTTTCGCAAAGCCAAAGCCTGGATCAATCCAGATATTGTCCTTGGCCACACCTGCTTCCAAGGCGGCCTGGGCACGTTGACTGAGGAATGTACAGACATCTTCTGTGACATCATTGTATACTTCTTCTTTTTGATTATGCATGAGAATAATCGGCACATTCTTTTCAGCTGCTAAAGCTAGCATCTGACCATCATAGAGTCCAGCCCAGACGTCATTTAGAATATCTGCCCCTGCTTCAAGAGCAGCTCTGGCAGTAGCTGTCTTATAGGTATCAATACTGATGAGCACATCATATTTGCCTTGATAGCCTGAATAACTGGCACGATACGAGCAATCTCTTCTTCCTCAGTCACAAATTCTGCTCCTGGTCCTGTAGATTCGCCACCTACATCGATAACGGCTGCTCCCTGGGCAATCATACGCTCAACCTGAGCTAACGCATCCTCTACAGTGTCAAAATCGCCACCATCTGAGAAAGAATCAGGGGTGACATTCAAGATTCCCATAATACAGGCCTTACCTGCAATCTCATGTTTGCCAATAAACATCTTAACTCCTAAAAATCACGCATCAATGAAAGAATTTCCTTGCGTTCTTCACGGTCTTCTTTATAAAGGCCCTTAGCGACAGTTGTGATTGTCTTACTTCCTGGTTTCTTAATGCCTCGCATGGTCATGCACATGTGCTCTGCTTCAACCATGACAAAAACTCCTCGAGGATTGAGAGCTTCTTCAAGTGCTGTAGCAACTTGATCTGTAAGACGTTCTTGCAACTGCGGACGACGAGCAGCTACTTCAACCGCACGCGCTAATTTGGAAAGTCCTGTCACCTTGTCTCCACTTGGCAAATAAGCCACGTGGGCCTTACCATAAAATGGAACCAAATGGTGCTCACACATAGAGTAAAAAGGAATATCCTTGACAAGGACAACTTCGTCATGGACTTCTGAAAAGACAGCTGTAAATTGATCCTTAGGGTCTTCATTTAGACCTGAAAACATTTCAGCATACATCTTAGCCACACGTTTTGGTGTGTCCAAAAGTCCCTCACGCTCAGGATTTTCACCTAGAGCTTCCAATAGTTGATAGACTGCTTGTTCTACTTTTTTTCTTGATTTGCCATAATTTCCTCCTGCAACGTTATAATACTATCTATTATACCTTATTTTGCTGGATTTTTTTCTTGCAAAAAAATAAGATTTCCTAACTACCTAAACCTCAAAAAAAGCGAAGACCACCTTTCATATAGAGGTTGTCTTCGCTTATATTTTTAGTCTTTCAAGTGGTAAGAATAGGATGAAACCACAATATTCTCACGCCATTTGAGATAATATTTCAATCGTAAACTCATTTGGTTGTGAAGCATGGTTTGCCATGATTTTTTTAGGTACAAACTGAGGAATCATGACTGTCAGAGTCGCATTATCCTTCTCAGCTTGAGTGGCGACCTCGTCCACATACTGAATGGTTGACTGAGTGATTGAGCTGTACGGTGATTGGATATGAACCATCTCAATTTCAGGGAAATATTTTTTAAACTCTTGTTCAGTTTCCTTGTCCTTGTTCTCAGTATCCTTAGTAGATACATGCATGGCGATAACCTTGTCACCAATAGAACGCGCATAGGAAATAGCTCCGATATTAGCCTTGGTAACATTCCCAACGAGGATAAGAACAATATTTCCTTGATAATGGTGTTCTTCTACCGCTCCATCAATACGCAACTGTTGAGCAACACCATTATAGTGTTTTTTAATCTTAAGGAACATCCACATCAAGATTGCAATAATTGGGAAGAATGGCCAGATATCTCCTAAACGGAAAAGGAAGAGAATGAGAACGATAGCATAACAAATGAGGGCACCCAAGATATTAGCTAAAGAGTGTTTCCAGAATCCCTTACCATATTCACGAATCCAATGGATAACCATCCCCGTTTGAGAAAGAGCAAATGGAATGAATACACCGATGGTATAAAGCGGAATCAACCGTTCCGTATTTCCTCGGAAAATAAACAAAAGGGTAATGGCACCAATTGCAAGTGTCAAGATCCCATTAGAGTATCCCATACGTGCCCCTTTTTCAAGGTACATATGAGGCATGTATTTATTTTTCGCCATATTAAAGGACAACATCGGAAAGGCTGAAAAACCTGTGTTAGCCGCTACTGCAAGAATCATGGCAGTAGAGAATTGGAAAACGTAAAATAGAATACTACCAATCCATGACTGACCGAGAATTTCTCTAGCCATTTGTGACAAGATAGTTACTCCTGCATGAGGCGTAATACCAGTCCACCAGTTGAGGAAGGTGATTCCCGCAAACATAGCCCCCAAAATGCTAGACATAATAAAGAGGGTTGAAGCTGCATTTTTGGCCTTAGGTTTCTTAAAGAAAGGCACCGCATTAGAGATAGCTTCTACCCCTGTCAATGAGGCAGAACCTGAAGTAAAGGCCCTTAAAATAAGAATCAATGACACACCTGTAATTGGTTGTCCTAAATGTGCTGTGGCTGCGTAAGGCATATGACCCGTTAAAATTTGAAAGAAACCAAATCCCAACAAGAAGAGCGTCGAAACAATGAAGAGATAAACTGGTATCATCAAAGATTTTGCCGATTCACGCATTCCCCTAAGGTTCATAACCATCAAAACAAGCACCAAAATCATTGATATTTCAAGATTGAAAGGATGCAGGAAGGGAAGGGCTGAAGTAATGGCATCTGCACCTGAGGCCACTGAAACAGCGACCGTCAACATGTAATCAACCAAAAGACTACCACCAGCTATCAAGCCAAACTTAGAGACAGATTTTCCGTCGTTACCATATAGGCACCACCACCTTGAGGATAGGCTTTGATAACCTGTCTATAAGAAATGGTAAGACTGGCCAAAAGGACGAGAACCAAAAGCCCAATAGGGATTGACCACCAAATAGCCGCACTAGATACAGCTGTCAGAACCAAGACGACCTGCTCTGGACCATAGGCGATAGATGAAAGTGCATCACTCGACAACATGGCCAAGGCCTGAATCTTGGACAATAAGTGTCCATCACCACTATCATCATGAGTTAAAGGTTCACCGATTAAAATGTTTTTCAGACGTTGAAACATTGTGATCTCCTTACTTTTAAAACATACGAGGGCTATTATACGCCCCTAAATGTCATCTTTCAAGTCTTAACCATCACTTGCCTGCTCTAAAACCCATTTTCTGACCTGAGAAATGAAGTATAGAGATCCCGTTACCACATAAAGTTTCTTATTATCAGTCGTCACATGTTCTCTAATCCATGTTTTGAAGTCCGGTACCTGCTTATAAGCCTCTGGGTATTTATCTAATTTAACACTGTTTGGATAGTCAAAACTCGTTACAGTCAAGTCACCAACCGATTTTAGTTGGGCAAGCATGCCATCAATAGGCTTGGTGTCAATAGCTGCAAAGAGAAGTTCAATCTCCTTATCTGCATATTCTGATTGCAACAAGTCAATCAAAACTTTAACACTCTCATTATTATGAGCACCATCAATCATGAGATTAGGTCTTAAAAATTCTGTTCGACCTCGCCAATGAGCATGAGCCAGGGCATTCTTTATGAGTTCAAGAGTTACTTTAGGATAATCTTTTTGAAGCAATAAAGAAGCCATGATAGCCAAGCTAGCATTTGCTACTTGGTGTTGACCGGTCATAGCCAAGGCTATATCATCTAACCTTTGCTCTCCATAGGTAAAATCAAAGGAATGGCTTGACCCTTCAGCTGTGAAATCTCTCCCCAGCTCATAGGTCTTAGACCCTTCTTCACGCGCCTTCTTCTCGAAAACATCTCGAACATCAGTACGATCAGCCGCATAAATAAAGGGAGCCCCATTCTTCAAAACACCAGCTTTTTCTGCTGCAATTTCAGCATGGGTATTTCCCAAAATAGCCTGATGGTCCAAACCAATCGATGGACACAGGACTGCCAAGGGCTTAAAGAGATTAGTCGAATCATGAAGACCACCCATTCCAGCTTCAATGAATGCGATATCCACAGGATGGACCTGACCAAAATAGAGGAACATCAAAACTGTGATAATTTCAAACTCTGTCGCATTTTCATGCTCTGTCTCTTTTGGTAGACGTTCAACCACAGGCTTCACACGATTAACCAGGTCAAGTAAGTCCTCTTCTGAAATCATCTGACCGTCAAGAGAGATTCGTTCCTTGAAGTCAATAATATAGGGTGAGGTAAAGGTTCCAACTTCATAACCTGCCTGGGTGAAAATGGTTTGTAGGGCATTGACTGTAGACCCTTTGCCGTTTGTTCCCACGATATGCACAGCCTTGAGATTATCTTGTGGATTTCCCAATTCTTTAAGCATCCAAGCCATACGCTCCAAGCCAGGCTTGATGCCAAATTTTAATTGTCCATGAATCCAATCCAACGCTTCCTGATAAGTCATAATTACTCCTTTTTTAGGCTATTGCTTCAACTTAGTCATCAAGCTGATTTCTAAACTAGATTTCTAGTTTTTCCTTGAGCTTAATGCTTTGACGCTCTTATTATACCAAAGACTCCTAGGTATAACCAAAATATGCAAAAAAGGCAACCCTAGGGTCACCTCTTAAGCTTTCTCTTTTTCGTCAATAACAAGACGAACTTTTTTACCTTGAGTAGGTACCGAATAGACAATCGCTCTTATCGCCGTAATAGTACGTCCTTTTTTCCCGATAACACGCCCAATATCGGCTGGAGCAAGATCAAGATGGTACTCCAAAAACTCAGGACCGTCAATAATTTTGATGGTCAACTGATCTGGTGAAGCAATTAAAGGTTTAACGATAGCGATAATAAGATTTTCAATGGTATCCATAGGCTAAAAAATTATTTTGAGAATTTTGATTCGTGGAATTTCTTCATAACGCCTTCTTTTGAAAGGATGTTACGAACTGTATCTGAAGGTTGTGCACCTTTAGACAACCACTCAAGAACACGTTCTTCTTTAAGTGTTACTTGGTTTTCTTCAACGAGTGGGTTGTAAGTACCAACTGTTTCGATGAAACGTCCATCACGTGGAGCACGTGAATCTGCAACGTTAATACGGTAGAAAGGTTTTTTCTTAGAACCCATACGAGTCAAACGGATTTTTACTGCCATTTTTAATATCTCTTTTCTTTAGTTTTTTATTATGGTGGGGGCACTTATCGCCCCTCGACCTTAACTAGTATACCATATCATTTTTATGTGTCAAGAAAAAAACTTGACAGACTTAAAATTTCTACAAAAAAAGTTAGAGTCAAACTCTAACTTCCTTTTCGACTATTTCTTAGTCGTAGTCTTATGATTTTTTTCATAAGCTACCTTTGCTTCAGCATATTCAGCTTCTAAACCCTTAGCAGCTGCCTTCGACACTTTCTCGTAAGTATCACGACTGGTCAACTTGCCATCCTCGTCGTAGGTAGAAACAACCAAGGTATCTTTATTTACAGTATAAGACTTGGTGCGTTTCCCTTTACGGTAGAGTCGGTAGTTATCTACGTTATCCGAAATATAGTAATCTACTAGATTCTTATCTGCATTAGGATAAAGTTGCGAGACAACTTTAGTCAACTCACGCTTAAATTCTGAAACTTCTTTAGTGTAGGTGATCGATTTATTCCACTGATCAACAACTTGATATTCCTTCAAATAATCTGAAGCTGTAAAAGTAGGCTGATCCTCCTCACCTTTTTTATAAAAGTAAGAATGTGTTTGTAAATTATTAGACTGATCAACTTTAAGGAAAGAGACGTAAATTTCATCTTTATCTTCATGTTCTTTCAGAGCATTGGTTAACTTTCCAGAATTTTCGTCCAAGACCTTAGACGATTTTAATTCCCAAGTCCCCTCAATGTTCCCCGAAGCATTACGCCAAAAACCGTAGACACCACCAACAAGCAACATCAAAACAACAGCAACAAGACTAGAAATCAAGGCTCCTTTGCCCCAATTTTTGGCCTTTTGCGATTTTTGATTAGCGTTTTGAATCGTTTCTAGAAGACGAACCTGACTTTCCAATCTCTTTTCTAGTTTGGCAACTGTCTGTTCTTCCTTAGATTTAGCTTTAGCAGCTAATTTTTCAGCCTTTTTCTTATCACGAGCAGCTTGACGAGCAAGCTTCTTAGCTGCTTTTTCTTCCTTATGATCAAGTTTTGTCAAATCCTCAGACAATCCAAGATGCTGTGCTTGGTTACTGAAACTGGAATAGATTGATTAGGTTCACTCGAAGTATTAACAGAATGATTTCCTGCATCTGGACGGGTTGGCGCATAACTTGCCAAACGCTCCTTAGCCTCTGCTACGCGTTTGCGTTGTTCCTCTTCTTTTTGAATATCCTCAGCCTGACGGCCCGACTGAATGGTTCTTACTTGACCAACAGTCTCTTGAGATAGGGCCTTTCTCTTTTCTTGGGCCGCATTTGCCATAGCCTCTTGTGCATTGTCACGCTCTTTCTGAGACTGGGCTAGTGCTCTGGCAGTTGCGGTTCCTTCTTCAAACTGTTGGTCAGCTGATGACTCTCCTTGATCAGCTACTTGGTTAGCCTCTGCACCTTCAGAGAGAACAAACTCTCCTCGTTCCAAGGCTTCTTTAAAGTCGATTGGTCTTGGTTTTCGGCCATTCACAGCCTCAAAGTACTCTAACCATTCGTCTTTCAACATAATAAATCCCCCTGAATTAAAAAACACATGATTAACTTCCCTATTTTACCATACTTTTTAACATAAAAATAGGGATTAACAAGAATTCTAAAAATTCTTATTAAATCCCCATTAATCTTCTTTTGGTGTAATAGACAATAATTGGACAAAACGGTGTTGTGCTGATTCCGTTTCAAGCGTGACATTATCGTATCTAAAGAGAATCTCTTCGATATTTGCCAAGCCCAATCCTCGACCTGTTCCTTTTGTTGAAAATCCTCTTTGTTTCAAAGGAGCTACATCAATAGAAGCTTCCTTAGTTGAATTCTCAACAACAATAACTGATTGATTTTCCATCTTAAAGATAGCGATAGATAATTTTGGTTCATCTGCTAATACAGTAGCTTCTATAGCATTATCACAAAGAATGGATATGATTGTAATCAAGTCGAGTGGACGCATATCTGTGAAGAAGACGCCCTCTTCAACCTCAACATGACATTGAATACCTTTATCAAAAGCTTCGGCTACTTTAGATGACAACAGACTCTTAAGCGGCATGTTGGTCACACGAGTTAATTTTGCCAAATCAAACTTTTGCTGCTTCAAATCTGATGCCGAATCTTTCAAGACACTATCATAAATCATCTTGATTTGGTCGATGTCTTTCATCTGAATGGCTTCATTAAGCGAAATCATAACATTAGTATAGTCGTGACGGAAACTGCGTAACGTTTCGTAAAGACTTTCGACTTGTTCAGAATACTTCTCTAGGTCATCCAAGTGACGACGATTTTCTTTTCTTCGCTCATTTTCAAAGTACTCATCTGCGTATCTATTGACACTGTAAACAGCATAAAGAATCGCTATATAGCTAATCAAGGTTATAATATGGCCAGCATAGTACAAATCAAAGAAACGCGAAGCCACAACTACGGAATAGTTCATAATCACATAACTAATCAAAACAAAGTTAGTGAAAAACATTATCCGACCAAATTTGCGATCTCGCTCCAAAACCCTCAAATATTTAAAATCAATATTAAGAAGTTTGGAAAGAGCGACAAATGTTGGAATAATTAAAAGGTCAAAGAAAATGAAATAAAGATAACTTTTGTTAAGGAAATCCGATGTGATACCAAATCCCGGCATCAAAAAGTAGGCATAACCATTAAAAATCAAAAGATAAAGAACAAGAGGATAGAAAGCATAAAATGCCAACATATTGGTGGTTCTTTCCTTGCCATAGAAATAAGCATAGAAAAGAAGGTAGAACGGTGTCATAAAGGACAAACCGACATTATATGACATCCCCAGTATCCCCCCTATACATTCAACTAAGAACGCAATAGGAAGAATCATACGTGGTATCTTGACCAAGCTGGTCTTTTCGTAAATCCACTGTATGACGATGAAATGCAAAAGATATTCTAATGCAATTTGCAAATTGAGCATCATTTAATGGTTAGCCACCTCCTTCTAGTAATCTTAAATAAGCAGTAAAAAGCCACATTACTATTTTATCACACTTCCTGCTATTATATGAGATAAAATTGAATAGTTATCTCGAATTTCAGAAAACTTTCAATAATGATTAGAGAAGAAGGGGAAAATCTGAGCCTTAACGATTTTTCAATCGTTCCAAAAGTTCTTTTTTACGTGTCCGCGATAGGAGGCATGACTCGTCTCCCTCAAAGAAGACCATATTAGCCGTACGATCCACACTTGTCACATTACTCACATTGACAACAAAAGAGCGATGCGTTTGGAAGAAAATATCATCCAATTTCGCTACTTCTGCAATTTTTCCATAGAATTCTACTAGATTTGACTTGGTGTGAGCGATCAACTTATGTGGCACAGGGGCTGTTTCAATATATAAAATGTCATCATAAGGAATATTAACATCATTTTTATCCGTTTTTACCGTTAGACTCTGTGCCTTGGTTTCTTGTTCAACCTGCGAATACGCAAAATCTAAAAGTTCTACCAAGGCTCTCTTAAGATCTGCATCTTCCATGGATTTATCAACAAAGTCCAGAGCTTGAATCTTATAACGGAAGGTCAAGGGCATAAACTCAGAGTAGGCTGTAACAAAAGCGATTTGTGCTTTCAAGTCTTCCTTACGGATTTCAAGCCCAATATCTAGTCCCTGCTTCGTTTGATTTTTAAGGTCAATATCCAAAAGATAAACCATGGATTTACCCGAACCTCTATCAGCATCTAACAATTCTTGCCCCTGCTCATAAAAGGTAATCCCATCAACAACGGCCTTCGACTCCTCAACTGCTTCGTCCAATAAACGACTAACACGATGACGCTGCAAGGCATCATCTTCAAGGACGATAATAGAAAGCATCTTATTTCCCTCTTTCTTTCTAATATACTTTAATATACCTATTTAACATTTTATCATAATTAATCGGAGAATATTCCTTTTTTTACAGCATAAAGTCTTTTTAACTCACTTCATTTCATTTATAAAACAATTGTTATCTACTCGTCACTTTATCTTCATTTTTAGATGTTATCATGAGAGCTGTTTTTGTTTTATATTAAAAAGGAGAAAGTTATGTTACGTTCTTTTAAAACGCAAGAGACTAAGACAAAGACCATCTTAACCCTTGCAACTGTCGGTATCATTAGTGCTTTTCTTGTGGGAAGTCCTCAGCATGCCTCTGCGGATCAAACCTATGTTTCAGATCCTAACCAGGCTATGACATTTTCTGAACTTGAAACAGCTACAAATACCAATACCATCACTCAAACAGGTGTATCTAGTGAAACACCTACTACTGTGACTACTGTGTCACATACCTCTGTGGATGATATTCATACACATGAAAATGACTATGAACAAACGCCCACAAATACTCCGACTTTTGAGGAATTGAAACAAGATAGTCAAACAGCTAGCAATACTGTCGACAGCCAGACTGGTAGCAAAACCTATGAGACTAGAATTCCGACAAATACAGATAGCAATCATAAGGTTGTAGAAAATCACTCTGAACCAAAGACCGAAACTGTCGCTCAAGCACAAACCTGGTCAAAAGATGGTGCTACATGGGTGTCAACAGAAATTAATAATGGTAACGTTCATAAGATTCTATCTACTTATATCCCAAAACCATTAACACCTTCTACAAAGCCCACGACAACAGCTACAACAAAACCTAAACAATCAACTCCTGCTGTTAGTCAACCTAAAAAACCAGCCACAGTCGCTAACAAACCTACAACATCTACAACTCAACCTAAGAAACCAACAACTGTTGTAAACAAGCCAGTGCCTTCTACAACGACACAACCTAAGAAGCCAACAACGACTGTCACTAAACCTACAGCTCCTAAAGCTACTCCTATCCAACCTGCTAAACCAGTGGACCGAGTTGCTCAAGTATGGCAAAAGAATAACGAACTGGTAAAAGAGAATTACGACACTCCTCACTGGTCAAGTAAGGAAGCAACAGTCTTCATCAATGCGAAGAATCCTGAAATCGTGAATGCCTACAAACAAGCTATCACTTCTTGGAATAACACTGGTGCCTTTAATTTCTTGCTCACTAACGATAAACAAAAAGCTAACATCATTGCTGATGAACGTTATGAAGGTAATGTGGCAGCTCCTCTTGGGGTTACCTACTCTACTTACTACCTCCCAACTAAGCAATATAGTAATGCTACTGTTTACTTGAACACCTTCCATGTTCAAAACAATTATTATCAAAAGAATGGTGGAAAACTCCTTAACACTGCGCAACACGAATTAGGCCACTCAATTGGACTTGAGCACAACAGTGCTGTTGCCTCTGTAATGGAACCTAAAGGTGGTAAGACAAGTATCCAACCAGTTGATATTAACAATGTTAAGAAGCTCTATAGCAAGATTTAAGTTCTTACACCATCACTATAATTTATAAGCAGACCTATCAGGTTCTGTTTTTTTTATACAAGTGAGATGACCATTCAAGACCAGAAAATGACTGTTCATGATTTTTTCTTACATATTTTAAAAATGTGTAAAGTTTTCTCCATTTTTTTTGGTAAAATAGAAAATGTAAAGAGAGACCGGATGAGTTAGAAAACTCAACTTTGTTAGTTTTAGCTCATTATTCTCATAAACAGAATAAAAATAGTCTAGGAACCCTTCTTAACATTTATACCTATCTTCCCCAAACACTTTTCCCCATTCCTAGATTTCCAGATCTCTCCTAATAAAGAACGTCTAGCAACAGCAGCTAGGCGTTTTTTATTGTATCTAAAGCACATAGGCCTTGATATTAACCTAGTAGATTAGTAATCGTTCAAAATAATTCTCACAAAATTACCATTCAAGATCAGAAAATGACTGTTCATGATTTTTTCTTACATATTTTAAAAATATGTAAATTTTCTCTGATTTTTTTTGGTACAATAGATAATGTAAAGAGAGACCTAATGAGTTATAGATAAATGTTTTATCATTTAAAACTTATTGTTCTCATAAACATTTTCTAAATAGTCTAGGAACCCTTCTTAGCATTTATACCTATCTTCCCCAAACACTTTTCCCCATTCCTAGATTATCAGATCTCTCACAAGAAAAGCGTCTAGCTCACCCGGCTAGGCCTTTTTTCTTTTTCCATACTTTTGCTATAATAGAGCCATACCGTTTGAAAGGAACTCATAAAATGACTATAGATCAGCAACTTCTTTGCTACAAACGTTTACCAAACTGGACAGCTACAACACTTCCGGAAATGGTGACGCAAAAACACAATACTAAGGTGGGAACTTGGGCTAAATTGACCATTCTATCGGGATCTCTTCACTTCTACGAATTAGACGAAGAGGGAGAGGTTACTGCAGAGCACCTCTTTACCTCCGAGACAGAGATTCCTTTTGTTGAACCACAAGCTTGGCATCGCATCGCTGCTGCTTCAGATGATTTGGAATGCTATCTTTCTTTTTACTGTAAACCCGAAGACTACATGGCTAAAAAGTATGATACTAGGCCCACTCCGAGATTCTTGAAGCAGTCCAATCTGGCCATATCAAACCTGGTCGTACCCTTGACCTAGGCTGTGGTCACGGTCGTAACGCTCTTTATTTGGCATCTCTTGGGCATGATGTTACAGCCGTTGATGTTAATAACGAAGCTACACAACGCATCCAAATGATTGCAGATGAGGAAAATTACAATGTTAGAGCTGGCTACTACGATATCAATGCTGCTGCTCTTCCTGAGTCTGAAACCTTTGATTTCATCCTCTCAACAGTAGTCTTTATGTTCCTTGATCCGGATCAAATTCCGGCTATTATCAAGAATATGCAAGAGCGTACTGTCGTAGGTGGTTACAATCTGATTGTCTGTGCCATGGATACCGAGGAACACCCTTGTACCATGCCTTTCCCATTTACATTTGAAGAGGGGGAGTTGAAAAATTATTATAGTGACTGGGAGTTAGTCAAGTATAATGAAAATCTTGGTCACCTTCACCGTTTGGATGAATATGGCAATCCCATCGCCCTTCAATTTGCAACCATGTTAGCTAAGAAGGTTAAATAAGAGCGAATAACTGTAGACAAGCTGAGCACAGCTTGACTTGTCTTCAAAGTAAAAACTAGGAACCCAGTCGGATTCCTAGTTTTTAATTGTTTACAATATCTGCATATCCTGATTTAAGGTCTGCATTTTCTGTTTCTTTGACATAATAGACACCACCATTGGTAGTTGGTGAATAAAGAACAAAGGGAGTCCCATCTTTTTTGATGGTAAAGAAATAACGGTGAACTGATACATTTTCCCATCTCTCGTAAACGGAAACAATAGTATACTCAGAACTGCTATTACCATTTGCAGCATAAGTAGCATCCACAGTCTGGTTATGGTCCGACATCCAACGGATAGGCAAAGAAGAAGCCTCATTGGTGATTTCTTTGTATCCAGGCTGATTCATCTGATTACCCCAAGAAACCATCAAACTAGCAAGTTGACTAGCTTTGTCATTGGTCCAACGTGGATTTTCAGTATAGGCTTCCTTAGCATGGTTAGCATCAGGTGTGTCAATACTTGCACTGCTAGATTCACTTGTCTTCGTATTTCCGGCCAATGAAGTACTTGATGTGGCACTAGCCTTCTCTGTCGATGAAAATATCGAGCTAGCCACTGTGGCAGATGACTTGGTCTGTTTGACGTTCTTCATTGAACTAGAGACTAGAGTCAAGCCAATACCAACGACGATTGCTACTAGAGCTCCCAGAAGAATATAGATATAATTATAATTTTTCGAGATTCCAATAAGGCCAGACTGATAAGCTAATTGCAGTTCATCAGGTTTGGGTTTCCGCCCTTGAACTTGCTCAAAACGACTTATCCATTCTGCTTCTGACAGCTTTCGCATAATTTTCCTCTTCTCTTTATCAATTATCTTCCATCCTATCATAGAACAGTGATGATGACAATAGTAGAGAGAACTTGAGGTTTACCTTCAACCTATTATCCTTTATTTTCAAAATAACGACGAACAATCGGCGCCACTTCTTCACCATAAAGTTTAATAGCCTTTAGAACGTCTTCATGCGGCATAGAACCAATTGGGAGATGAAGCATGAAGCGATTTAGCTGTAAATCCTCAATAATACGAATGATTTTTTGAGCAACGTGAGCAGGGTCCCCAACGAACATGGCTCCGTTTGGTCCAACACTAGCATAGTACTGCTCTTTAGTCATTTCAGACCAGTGTGGGCGATCCTTAGCAATGTTATCCACTGTTTGTTTTGTTGGATAAAAATAATTCTCTATCGCTTGGAAATTATTTTCTTCAATCCAACCCCAAGAATGAGCAGCCACCTTAAGTTGTTCATCCGAATAACCATTTCGAGCACCTATCTCCTTATAAACCTCAACTAATTTTGCAAAGGCCTTTGGATTTCCTCCAATTGTAGCATAGGCAATTGGCAGACCTTTTTCCGCAATTTGAATGGTCGACTCAATGTGACCACCTGTCGCTACCCATATTGGAAAATCATCTTGGACTGCTCGCGGATACACAGGACGATTGTCAACAGATTGAGTATGCTTACCTTGCCAAGTTAAATTCGTTTGTTTTTTCACTTCCAGAAGCATATCTAGTTTTTCATTGAAAAGTTCATCATAGTCTGAAAGACCATAGCCAAAAAGTGGAAACTCTCAACAAAAGAACCTCTACCCGCCATGATTTCTGCACGACCATTTGACAGAGCATCAATGGTTGCATACTGCTGATAGACACGAACCGGGTCAATAGATGACAAAATGGTTACTGCACTAGATAAACGAATCTTCTTGGTATTCACAGCACCTGCTGCAAGAACAATTTCCGGTGCCGATACCGCAAAATCTTCACGGTGATGCTCTCCAATCGCATAAATGTCTAGTCCAACTTGATCCGCCAATTCAATCTCTTCAACGAGTTCTCGAATACGTTGGTCATGAGAGATAGCTTTTCCAGTCGATTCTAGGAGGGTTGTTTCTCCAAAAGTTGAAATGCCAAGTTCAATCGTCATAAATCATTCCTCCAGTAATTCTTTTATTTGTTATGAGAATAACATTATCGCTAACTAGTGATAAATACAAATAAAAAAGCCTAAGACTCTATTTTCCAAGAAAGGCTAATAGGGTTAGGCAGAAAAGGAGAACTAAAACACCCATGACCACTAGGAGACTAAGCTTATAGCCTAGGGGATTTCTAGGATTTAAACTAGTTCCAAGACCACTCCTACGAAGGACAAATAAGGGTTCCGAGGGAGATTGATTAAGGTTGTAATGCAAGAGATACCTTAAGCAAAATAGAAAGAAGAGACTCATCCCTGGAAAAATGGCAAGGGGAAGAATAATTCCCTGTGACAGACTAGCCATAATGGTAAGAATGATTTGTATCAACAAGAGCACCCAAAACAAGTAATAAATGTAGGATTGCTTTTTCATTAATATGTACCTCTCAATCTAAGATAAGTATACTCCTCCTAGCTTCCCTTATCAAACCCATAACTCGCCTGACACCTTATTTTCTGCTACAATAGATAGGAAAGATTCAAAAAAGGAAACTGTACACATGAAATTAATTTCTTGGAATATTGATTCCCTAAATGCCGCCCTTACTAGTGATTCTGCACGTGCTCAATTATCACGCGCTGTTATCGACACCTTGGTCGCTGAAAATGCAGACATCATTGCTATTCAAGAGACAAAACTGTCTGCTAAAGGTCCGACTAAAAAGCATTTGCAAATCTTGGAAGACTATTTCCCTGACTATGACAATACTTGGCGTTCATCTGTTGAACCTGCCCGTAAAGGTTATGCTGGAACCATGTTCTTGTATAAAAAAGAACTGAATCCAGTCATTACCTATCCTGAAATCGGAGCACCTTCAACCATGGACTGTGAAGGACGTATCATCACTCTCGAATTTGACAATTTCTTTGTGACACAGGTCTACACACCAAACGCTGGTGATGGCCTCAAACGTCTGCTTGAACGTCAAATCTGGGACGAAATATGCGGATTACCTAGCTGAATTGGACGCTCAGAAACCAGTTCTTGCGACTGGTGACTACAATGTTGCCCACAAGGAAATCGACTTGGCTAATCCTTCAAGTAATCGTCGTTCACCAGGATTTACAGATGAAGAACGTGCTGGTTTCACTAACCTCCTTGCAAAAGGTTTCACCGATACCTACCGTCACCTCAATGGCGACGTTACAGGAGCCTACACATGGTGGGCCCAACGTAGTAAAACATCTAAAATCAACAATACAGGCTGGAGAATCGACTACTGGTTGACTTCAAACCGTATTGCCGATAAGGTCACAAAATCAGACATGATTGACTCTGGTGATCGCCAAGACCACACACCTATTGTCTTAGAGATTGATTTATAAAATAACTCTAGACCTAAATCACAAAAAGAGTAGAACTGCTACTCTTTTACTATGCCCAATTAAGGAGAAATTATGAAAACCAAACTTAATACCACTCAAAAGCTCGTTCTGTCAGCTATTATGATGGCTCTTTACATCGCTATCCTCTTTGTGTCTCAAGCCATTTCCTTTGGTGCGGTTCAGATGCGTCTGGCCACCGCTTTATATGGATTAACCTACATCTTCCCATTTTTGGTATTCCCAATTAGTCTGGCTAATGCCATCGCAAACTCTTTTGGAGGTTTGGGATTGATTGACGTGGTTGGTGGTTTCTGTGCTAGCTTTTTAACAACTGGTAGCATCTACCTCATCCGTAAAGCCAAGTTATCTAGCTGGTTCATCATCCTTCCAATCCTACTCGTTCCTGCTTTAGTGGTACCAATCTGGCTTAGTGCCTTGCTCAAACTTCCTTATTTTGCTCTCGTTATTAATCTCCTCCTGGGACAATTAGTTCCTTCAATCTTGGGAGCTGTCCTTGTACGAGAGTTGGCTAAACGAGGATATAAAGACTGACAAACAAAAATATCTCTGCAATGTGCAGAGATATTTTTTAGTAATCAAAAGCTTTTTCGTAAGCTTCTTTTGGTGTCAATTTGTCACCAGAGATAAGCAAACGGTAGTCAACATTAGTAGGATCTTTTTGATACTCATCAACCCAATCTTGATTCATTTCGAGGTAAAGATTATAAGTTCCCAACTCAGTCGAAACAGTACCTACCTTGTAAAAAAATCTTTATAACGCTTTTTGGTTATCCGTTTTTTTCAATTTTTTTCATATCGATAATAAGTTCTGGCAAAAGTCAGTGAACTGGTATTCTTTCTTATCTTTTTCCAGAGCCAGTTGTGACTTCAATGGTGCCCTTGTTATTTGTTAAATGCAAATCATAATCATAATCATTGTGGCTATTCACTTGGAAAACACCTGAAGTAATGTCACTATCATCAGAGAATGTCTGAATGTCAGCGAACTTAGCAGCCTGCCAAGAAGTAGGGACTCCTTCATATTCACCATCACTCTGGAGACCTAGAAGTGACCAATAGTGACCGAGATAGAAGGTATTAGACTTCTCACGATCTGTCACCAGTTCACCTACCATCTTAAGGTTTTCAGCACCCAGACGGTATGGGTTAGAAAGGTAACCAAAGACTGGGAAGAAATAAATGATGACTGTAAAGGTCAAGAGGGTCTTCATATTAATCTTGTTAATAGCCCAGAAGAAATAAGCAGCTGAGAACAAGAGAGCGTAAGCAGCACCGTAGCTGAACTTATGCGCATGGGCAATCAAAAGTAAAATGAAGAAAATAGGTTGGATCGGACGGACCTTGTGATAGATGATAGAGAAAACATCCTCCTTGTCTTCCTCAGATTTGAAAATCAAGGACAAGACAATGGTCAAGAGTACAAAGAAGGCGCCAAAACCGAAACCAACATCATTTGGACGGAAGAAATAAGCCAAGATGGACATATCCATCACCAAAAGCCAGACAGATGCAAATTTGATCATATTGTTACCAAATTTTGCAGCCGTTTGACTAGGTGCCTTTAAAGGTACCTCGAAGGCTTGTGCAAGTGCTCTTTCTTTGGCTTGGCGTTCAGCCTCTATTGCCGCTTTCATTTCCTTAGTACGGCGTTCCTTTTGGAACAAATGAGCAACCTTGGTCGGTTCATCTTCCCTTGACTTGGTAATACTCAAAAAGAGTAAATATTGCATGGCAAAGATGAGAGCTGTGTTCCCACCGTATTCTAGGAAGGAACCATTCCAAATACTAGAAACAACTGTAAAAACGATATAACCTCCAATTGAGATTAAAACCGTCAAGAGCAAATGAATCCAACGATAGCGGTAAGTGTATTTATCAGTTGTATCTCGCCTCAAAAACGTGTCACGTGGGTAAAGATACCAGATAACGAAGATAAGTTCAATGGCTTGAACTGCTGTTAGAAAACCAACGTAGTTGAAGCCAAAAACGGCTGCTACCACATTGATGAGATAGGAAATAATGGCCAAAACTCGCAGACTGGTGCGCTTAGACAAAAGTCCAATACTCATCAGGGTGATAGTTGAGAAGGCAGAAAAACCAGCGCCCATCTTATTATCAAAGATAAACACATTGACAAAAGCAAAAATCAAGATTCCTAAAAGACTTAAGACTTGTTTTTGCATTTCTTTTTTCTTTTCTTTCATATTTTCCCTCCTTATGGAAATGATAACGTTTCCGTACTCCTATTTTAACACAATTGTACTATTTTTGTCAGATTTAAAAAGGCATTCGGATAACCGAAGGCCTTTTTCATTTGTTATCTATTGCTTCAATCTTGAGGAACACAAAATCCCCATCAAAGCGTTGAATATACTTTTGAAAACCTAATAAACTAAAAGTTTCAATCTCATAGCGGACCTGATCAATACCATCACTAGTGCTTTCCTCAAGCAATTTTAGTTTTGGAATATCGGATTCCAAGACATCACGGTAAAGTCCTTTATACTCAAGGTAATTCGAGCCCACTCGTTACCAGAAAGCATTGAGAAAGCCTGATAACGCACCTGCTCATCTGTAATAAGACAGTCTTTTTGTTCTGGACTGAGCGTGAAAGCCAAATCATTTTCGGATTTATGAATGGTCTGGAAACGATCCACACGGAAATAACGGATTTCAGAGAACTGATAATCACAAGTAAAGTTATCATCCAGTTTGTAAGAAATACAGTAGAAATAATGGTTGTCAAAAATGACTGAAATTGGAAAGACCTTATATTCCTCCACTTTTTCTCCTGGCTTACGGTAACTAAATGACAATGGACGTTGGTCCACAATGGCATCGAAAATGGCTGAAATAGCTGGTAAGAGTGACTTATCTTGTTCCTGATAAATCTTAAGTTCTTGATAACTATCCAGTTCTAGCTCAGTCAATCGCTTGATACGTCTGCGCTCCTTGTCGTCTACAGCCCTCTCAACAAAGATGTTGATTATCTCTGCTACTTCATCCTTTCGAAGAGCTCGACTCTCTAAAAGAATCTTAGATAGGATAACTGCCTGATTGTATTTAAGGTTACCATAGCCTTGTTCATACTGGGCATGGTAGGAACCGTATTTTCTGGAATACTTAACCTTCATATTTGGCCGGAGTTCAGTCAAATTCTCCTTGAGCTCACTCACATCCTCTTTAAGCGTACGCTCACTTATGCCAAAGCGAGCGAGGTAATCCGTTTTTGAAATGTCATTTCCCTTTTCCAATTCGGACATAAAGTACAAGAGACGTTTGGTTTTTGATGCTGTCATTATAAAATCCCCCTTTATAATCAAACCTCTTATTACTAAAAAATTGCTGTCTAGTTATTCATTATCATAGATGATCCATTACCAATGGCGACGAGCCACAGAATTATAGCTCAAATAATAGTCCTTTTTCTTTTCGTTGTACTCAAAAGAGAGTCTTAACAATTGTGCTTTCTCAATAGGACTATTCTGATCAGTGTAATTAAGATCAACTGACTTATGCATGATTCCTGATGAATGGACCTTTATACTTCTCCAGGCCCCTTTTGCCTGAGGATGTTCCCTCACTACCTCAGACAAGGATGTTATTGGTCCAAGATAAGCTTGGTCTTTGGTACGTAAGCTATTTATCTGCTCTTCAGTCCAATTACTGCTATAGTTATCAACTTCAGTGACGCCATCAAGTGGATAAGTCGCTGTTCCACCATCATAAACAAAGCGTCTCTTTTCGTCCTTCACAAAAGAGAGATCAATATACTCATTGCCATCTCCACGGTCATATCTCACCTTGAGACCACTGGATTCCATCTCGACATAATTGCCCTTACCATGACTTTCAATAATCCAACGTAAAGTATCAGCCTTAGGTTTCAGATTTTCAAAATCTTCTTCCGTCCAGTTATAAATCGCAGACTTATCTTCGTAGTCTTTTGGATCATCACTATCGGGTTTCTCCTCATCAAGTTCTGACTGGGATACTTGTTGGATCAGCCTGTATTTTTTCATAGCGCCTCGATAGACAGAACCACCTAAAGTTGCAAAGAAGGATAATCCAATCAGGGCAAGCACGATTGCGGCAAAGAGAAATCTACCTAGCTTCTGTCCCATTCTAAAGAGAATGATAGCAAGGACAAAACAAGCCACAATTACAGCTAGATACAGTATTATCGGCTTATACCTCCAAGATAAGAAGACCGACATCCAGCTCACACTTAAGAGTATCAATGGCAAAACAAAGGTCAAAAAGAAATGTCGCTTTTCAGCTTTTTCCTCCTGAAAAGCAGATTCAAACTCTGGCCCTTGATTACTAAAAGCCGACTCGAAAACCTGATCACCATTCTTTCGATGATCATCACTTAAATAACGTTTACTTTCTTTATTAAACATCTACTCCTCTAAATATTCTATATAACAATTTCCCAGTTTTATCTATTGTAACAAATGAAAGCGTCATTTTCTACAGATATACTTAAAAAGCAACCTGTCTTAGGTTGCTTAAAGGTTTAACATTAGTCATTCTCGATTTTTTCAGCTTCTGTACTGAATTTTTGTGCGATGGCTTCGAGGGCCAATTCGTCTGTATCTGGAAGAGTGATGGCATCATCTGAAATCTCATCAATATTAGCATAGAATTCAATGTGATTTTTAAGGTTTTGAAGCTGGATAGGTGCATCACCACCGTATTCACCATCTAGGTTAATCATCATACGATCTTTCCCCTGAGGCTCAATATACAGCGAACTCGTTTTGATATAGGAAATTCTCTTGTCGTAGATGTGTTTACCACCTTGGAGAACCTGACGAATAAGGTCTACCAATTCAAAGAGGTTTGCTGTCTTAACCATGATTAGTGTAAATTTACCATCATCCAGTTTAGCATCTGGGGCAATCGTTTCAAAGCCACCAACTGAATTGGTCAAGGCAACGAAAATCATGGAAAGGTCACCTTCAAAGACACCCTCATCATGCGTAATGCGGACAGGAACCTTCTTAACTTGTGGCAACAACTCTGCCCCCTTAACAAGGTAGGCCAAATAACCAAGGACTGTCTTTAAGCGACTAGGCACACTATAAGTTAGTTCCGTAAAGGAACCCGCAGCTGCAATATTGATGAAGTATTTATCAGCATAGGCACGACCAATATCCATTTGAAGGGTTTGATTTTTAGCAATAACCTTGGCTGCTTCAACAGGATTTCCTCTTGGAATCTTTAAAGCGCGTGCAAAGTCATTTGTTGTCCCCGTTGGAATAACCGCCATTTGTGGGCGATTTTTGAGTGGGGCAATCCCAGAAACAACCTCATTGATTGTTCCATCGCCACCTGCAGCAATAACTAAGTCAAAGCCTGCTTTGGCCGCACGGGTGGCCTCATTTTTTGCTGAGTTCTCATCTGGTGTTGTTTGAAAGGCTGACGCTTCAAAGCCAGCACCTTCCAGAATATCCAAGACCTCGGCAACATTTTTTTTCATAATTTCTTGTCCAGATGTTGGATTATAAATTAAGCGGGCACGTTTTTGTTTCATATTGAACTCCTATAAATCCAGCAACCAAGCCTCATCTTTTACTTCAATTCCTAGGCTTTGTGCTTTTTCCAACTTACTTCCGGCATCACTACCAGCAACTACTAAATCTGTTTTCTTAGAGACAGAACCTGTCACCTTAGCACCCAGAGCTTCAAGTTTTGCCTTTGCTTCACTACGTTTAAGATGCTCCAATTTCCCTGTCAAAACAACTGTCTTTCCAGATAGGATGGCATCATCTGCCACCTTTTGTCCAAGATAGGCCAAATTAACCCCGTAGGTTTCCAGTTCTTTAAGAAGAACCTGAGCTTCTTCCTTGGCAAAATAACGCTGGATGGACTTGGCAATAACCTCTCCTAAACCATCTACAGCAGCAATTGCCTCGACATCTGCACTTGCTAACTCTTTTATACTGCCAAAAGCTTCTAGCAACTGCTTACTAACTTTGGCACCGACATGACGAATACCCAAACCATAGAGCAATTTCTCTGCAGAATTCTCTTTTGAGGCTTGAATGGCTGCATAAAGTTTTTCAGCAGACTTTTCCTTGAAACCTTCCAATTGGAGGAAATCTTGACTGTTCAAACCATAGATATCAGCCACATCTTTAACCAACTCAGCTTTAAAGAGCTTTTCAACCACTGAAGGTCCCATACCTGCGATGTTCATGGCATCACGAGAGGCAAAATGGATGAGGCCTCCTTAATCTGAGCAGGACAAGAAGGATTAATACAACGTAGGGCAACTTCATCTTCAAAATGTAAGAGACCACTGCCACAAGATGGACATTGCGTCGGTACTTCCATCGGTTCTTGCGTTGTACGCTTGCTTTCTACTACACGAAGTACTGCAGGGATAATATCACCAGCTTTGTAGACAATAACGGTATCCCCGATACGAATGTCTTTTTCAGCAATATAATCCACATTATGAAGGGTAGCACGACTAACCGTTGTCCCTGCTAATTGCACTGGAGTTAAATTAGCAGTCGGCGTTACTACACCCGTACGACCTACCTGCCAGTCCACTGAGAGAAGTTCTGCTTCCTTTTCCTCAGCAGGGAATTTATAAGCAATGGCCCAACGTGGTGCCTTAACTGTAAAACCTAGCTCTTCTTGCATAGCCAAACTATTGACTTTGATAACAACACCATCAATATCATAAGCCAAGTCATCGCGATCCTCTCCAACAGCTTGAATAAAGTCCCAAATCTCATCCATCGATGATGTGACAATGCGTCGTGGATTAACAGAGAAACCGAGTTCTGCCACTTCATTTAAGACATCATTTTGTGTTAGACGCTCCGTTGGACTAGCTTCCTGATAAAGGAAAGTCGCCAAACGACGCTCTGCAACCACTTTGGTATCTAATTGACGAAGAGTTCCTGCTGCAGCATTACGTGGATTGGCAAATTCGGCCTCACCATTTTCCTGGCGTTGGATGTTGATGCGTTCAAACTCAGCCCGTGGCAGGTAACACTCCCCACGCACCGTAATATTAAGAGGTTGGTCCAACTTCAGAGGAATATCTGAGATCCGCTTGACATTTTCAGTGATATTCTCACCTACAGAACCATCACCACGTGTCGCACCTACCTGAAGAATACCATCCACATAGGTCAACGAGATAGAAAGCCCATCGATTTTGAGTTCAGCCATATAATCAGCATTAGGAAATTCGTCCTTAACCCTCTTATCAAAGGCATCTAGCTCTTCTCGTGAAAAAGCATCCTGCAAACTATAAAGCGGATACTCATGTTGATATTTTTCAAAACCATCAAGTACCAGCCCTCCCACACGATGTGTTGGACTATCTGCTTGGACAAGTTCTGGATGTTCAGCCTCCAAAGCTACAAGCTCACGATAGAGTTTATCGTAGTCCGCGTCTGACACCGATGGATTATCTTCCGTATAATACTCTTTTGCATACTGGTTAAGTTTAGCAACCAGCTCTTTCATTCGTTTTTCCATAGGAACATTTTAACATAAAAGCAGAAAAAAACGCCTTTACAGACGTTAATTTAGGAAACAAAATCAATGACTTTGGCCAATTTCTTAATAAGAATTGCACCAACCAAGAGTGATGCCAATTCTCCCATAGCAACAGTGAACCAAGTTGCCCAAAATGGTGCCTGAGTAACCAAGGTCAACTCAGCCGCAATTGTCACCATGAAGAATGAAAAGTAAAAGGCAAAGAAAACATGAGCCTTGTCAAAAAGTCCACCCAAAATGTCTTGGTTTTTAAAACGGTCAAAGAAATAAACACCTGAACCGACAAAGACCAATGTTGATAGGCTTCCAACAACCACATCAATCATGTTAAAGCTAAAGAAATTAGCAATCACACAGCCCAAAGTAACGGCAATGATATACTTGCGATTATAAAATCCTAAAAGATTGAACATTTCTGCAATTCGGAACTGGTAGGGACCGTAGGAAATTAAGTTAAAAGGTGGCACAACAGTCAAGACTACATAAAGGGCCGCCACAATAGCAATATGTGTTAAATCACGAACAGTTTGTTTTTTCATTTTTCCTCCATAATCAATGTTTTTTATTAGCTACGAAAAATCAATAATCCCGTCAAAAGAGCCTGGATCTCACCAAGCTCTTTTTATCATCTAGGAATCATCCTCATGTTTTTTGTGTTTTTTGCTGTCACTACCATCTCCAGAAAAGCTCTGAATAATAGTAATCACATCTCCTCTTCTACTTTTTAGTTCACCTTGTCTAAGTTCTTGATAGGTCGCATTAAAGACGGCACCCAAAATCAAAATCCTGGCCAAAAAGATGAACCAAAGCATGAAGACGAAAATCATAATGGATCCAAATAACTTGATGTCAACCAATCGACTCAAGGTACGAATCACGTAGGTTCCAAACAAGTTACTTAAATAGCCAATCACTAAAGTCGTAAATATTGTTCCTGGCATAACATAGCGGATTTTTCGAATCTTCACATTTGGAAGCACGAAATAAAGCACCATCATTCCCAGGAAGACAACTGCAATACTTAGAGGCTGAATACTATTTAAAATAAGCTGGGTCATCTTGGAACCAATAGGATAGGTCTGATTGATAACTCGAAGGACCGACTGAATAATCGTGGACAGCATTAGTGCAAAGGTGAGCAGGAATAAGATTACCAGACTCATGAAACCACCGATAATGTGACTAATAAAGACATCACGGTGTTCTGAAGCACCATATACCTTGTTAATCGCCTTTTGAAGTGAAGACAAGGACTTAATCATAGTCCAGAATCCCGTCAAAGAGGCAACTCCTAGCAACTGTCCAGAAGGTGTCGAGAAGATATCCTGAACAACGTTGGCTGCAGGTGCATAAAACTGCTTAGGAAGGTGCTCATTCATAAACTTCAAGAGATCTGTCGTATCAATATTCAAATAGGGAAAGACATTGGCCGCAATGACAATGAGCGGAAAAATCGTCAAAATGAGATAGTAAGCCACTGCGATAGTTGAAATGTCTATCTCTGCACTACGATAATGCCTAAGATAAACCTGCAAAGGGCGCCACTGGAGTTTATCCAAGAGACGGGTCATTAAGCCTTGTCGTTTCATATTAGTAAGTTCTTTCTTCGCCTTGAGAAGTCAAAATTACTGGACCATCCTTAGTAATAACAAATTGGTGTTCATATTGACAAGAAAGTCCACCGTCAAGAGTTTTGTGAGCCCAACCCGTTTCAAGGTCCGTATCAATTTCCCAAGTACCAGTGTTAATCATTGGCTCAATAGTCAAAACCATTCCTTCTTTGAGACGGAGACCTCGTCCAGCCACCCCATAGTTTGGCACCATTGGTTCTTCGTGCATTGTTGGCTCAACTCCGTGTCCAACCAAATCACGAACAACACCGTAACCACGACTTTCAGCGTATTCTTGGATAGCTGCCCCGATATCACCGATACGGTTACCGACAACCGCTTGTTCAATACCAAGGTACATAGCCTCACGTGTTACTTCCATAAGTTTTTTCACTTCGTCAGATGGCGTTCCAATCGCATAAGCCCAACATGAGTCAGCCAAACCGCCAGAATATGATTCCGTGTATTTTTTAACCTGAGCAACATTGTCAAAGTCCAATTTTGACACATCAAGGACTGACTTATCGATAGGTTCTGACAAGACCATATCAACTTTCAAGAGGTCACCATCTTTCAAAATATAGTGACGTGGAAAGGCATGTGCCACTTCGTCATTAAGGCCACAGCATGTTGCATAAGGGTAATCCATAATGCTTCCCTCAACTCCAATCTGAAGGGGAAGAACATTTTCTTCTTTACAACGACGACGTACATACTCTTCTACTTCCCACATATCCACTCCTGGTTTCAAGAGGTCACGTAGACCAATATGAATGCTAGCAAGAAAATCCCCTGCCCTATCCATTGCTTCAATTTCACGTGCTGATTTTAATGTAATCATTGTTTTCTCCGTTTTCTTTATATCTTTTATTTTTAGTTACTAAGTTTTCTTAACCACAACGACTGATTTGCAGACGGTATGATTTCCGTGAGTAACCATAAGGTCCAGATGGGCTCTACGTCTGGTTTCAGCAATAATACTTGGTGTAATCGTCACCTTGTCATCGATCTGAGCTGCCTGAAGAAAGTAAAACATCATCTCTTCAATCACAAGACCATTTTGTTCCTGCTTTTCCATGATACGATAGACAACCTCTTTAACCATCTCTGCAAGAACACCCTGAGTGAGGTTTCCAGAATTGTCAATCATAGTGGGCTCTACCTCAAAGCTGAAAGCATGCTTGTCCTGGTTTAGGTTAGCTATCATTTGATCACTAAAGGTGTGCAAGTTGCCACGATTATTGTCCTGAAGTTCTTCCAAAACCTGACGACGGGTGATAACACCTAGATAGTGTTTTTCTTCATCCACAACAGGAATGATATCAAAGTCTTCAAAAATCATCTTTTGGGCAACAGTTGCCAGACTAGTCTCAAGTCGTGTCACCGTCGGCTTGGTCATGATTGCCTTAAGCATGGTCGTTGGTTGCTGATTAGACACATCCAGCATGGTCACAATACCAATCACTTTTTCAGACTCAGATAGAATTGGAAAACGTACCAAGTTGGTCCGTTTAACCAAATTCTGAAAATCTCTGACCGTCATTTCTGGAGTCATGTAATTGTAGTCTTCTCGTCTGGTATAGACTTGAGCTACAGTCTTGATATCTGTTTTGATACGGACATTCGAAAGCGCCTGGTTAATCATGGTTGCCACGGTAAAGGTATCGTAAGTTGTTACCATAACTGGAAATTGCTTCAAACGAGAAAGCTCTTTTACCCTATCGGAAACCTGAAAGCCCCCCGTCACTAGAATAGCATTATTGTGTTCTAGAGCAAGCAATTGAATATCCTCACGGTCCCCAACAATAAGAAGATCTCCCTTAGTTAGATAACGGGTGATATTCTCAATAGTCATGGCTCCAATATAGAACTTACTGAAGACACGTTCCAGACCTTCATGACCAGAGATAACCTCAGACTCTGTAATCTCTGCAATCTCCGCAAAGGTCAGCCTGTCAAGGCGAACTTGGACTTTCTTTTCAATTCGAACCGTCCCACTCCGAGGACGAGTCTCAACCAACCCTCGATTTTCGGCTTCTTTAATTGCTCGATAGGCAGTTCCATCAGAAACCTGTAAGTGATTCGAAATACTACGCACACTAACACGCTTACCGATAGGCAAGGCCTCAAGATAATCTAGAATTTCTTGATGTTTACTCACAGTTCTCCTCCTTCTCAAAGCGGAGATAATCACGCATGGTACGAGTGTATCGGTCTGCTCCCTTAAAGCGGGACACAAGTTTAAAGCCTGATTTTTCCGCTACACGAATCGATGCCTTATTTTCCAAATGGGCAATAAGAATAATACGTTCCATTCCCATTTCTGTCAAAGCCAAATCTGACAGACAGGTAACCGCCTCAGTCATTAGACCTCTACCCCAGCAAGAGGCATTCAGAAAATAGCCAAGCTCTGCAGTCCGTTTCTGGACATCAATCTTTTCAAAACGAACGACGCCAATCATCTTATCTAACTCTTTATCTACAATCGCCCATACACCTAGAGGCTCCTTCATGAAATAATGAACCAAAAGGCAATCCGTTTCATGCTGTGTTTGAGTGGCAGGAAAGAAGAATTGTAGATTCTGAGGATTTGATACAATTTCGTGTAAATCAAAACGATCCAAAAAGATGAGTGGTCTAAAAGAAAGGCGCTCCGACTCAAAAAAGGCAAAAGCACCCAGACTAGTCCAAATATCCATGATAGTATTATAACACAGTTTTAGAAATGGAAAAAGGCTCAACCACTAGGGGTTGAACCTTAGACTTAATCTTCAATCAAACGAATATCTGCACCAAGGTCAGAAAGTTTCTCAATGATATTTGAATACCCGCGAAGGATAAACTCAATATTGGTAATTTCAGTTTGACCTTCTGCCATAAGACCCGCTGTAACAAGTGCCGCACCTGCACGCAAATCACTAGCTTTTACTGGTGCACCTGAAAGTTGCGTTGGACCACTGTAAATAATTTGTCCACCGAGTACTTGAATATCAGCCCCCATACGAGCCAATTCAGGAACGTGGTTCACACGTTTTTCATAAATTGTATCTATGATTTTTCCGCGACCACTTGCTTTCAATAACAATGGCGTCATAGGTTGTTGTAAATCCGTTGCAAAACCTGGATAAGGCGATGTCTTAATGTCAACAGGTTTTAGATCACCTTGCTCTTCCACAAAGATGGCATCTTCTTCAACGGTCATACGAACACCCATTGCTTCAAGTTTAGCAATAAAACTTTCAAGGTGTTCATAAAGAACATTTTTAACCTTAATTCCCTTACCGATAGCCGCAGCCATAGCAATGTAAGAACCCGCTTCAATACGGTCTGGAATGACCTGGTGACGAGTGCCATGTAAGCTTTCTACACCGTCAATGGTAATGACTTCTGTACCAGCGCCACGTACACGCGCACCCATATTGTTAAGAAGAGTTGCTACATCAATAATCTCAGGTTCACGCGCCGCATTTTCAATAACCGTACGACCGTCAGCCTTAACCGCGGCCAACATGGTATTGATGGTCGCTCCAACACTGACCGTATCCATGTAGATATGAGCACCCTGAATGCGTTGACCAGCATCAGTCGCAATACGCATAGACTCGGCTTCATAAGAAATGCTGGCACCCATCGCTTCAAACGCCTTAAGGTGAAGGTCAATAGGACGTGGTCCCAAATCACATCCACCAGGCAAACCTACTGTTGCTTGACCGTAACGTCCAAGCAAGCTACCGTAGAAATAGTAAGAAGCACGAAGGCTGTTAATCTTACCAAATGGCATTGGCATATCCTTAACGCCTCGTGGGTCGATTTCAAGTGTTTCGCCATCACGCTTAACAGAACCACCCATTACTTCTATAATTTCAATGAGGTTATCGACGTCGCTGATTGCTGGCACCCCATCAAGAGTAACCACTCCATCAGATAAAATGATGGCCGGAATCAATGCAACAACTGAATTTTTAGCCCCTGATACTGTAACTTCTCCCTGAAGTTTCTTACCACCATTGATGATAATTTTACGCATACTGTTCAATCTTTCTTATACTGGAATATTAGCCATTACATTCTACCATAGATTGAGGTGCATGACAAATTAAGAACTCTAACAATTATCGGACAGTTTCACTTGACCACTTAAACCACCCCTTAAAACGGATAGCACCGTTCTGGTCTGTTCGTAAAACCTTAATGTGACGTTCCTTGAAACGCTCCAAAGTTTCATCATTTGGATGTTTATAACGATTATTCTCACCAGCTGAAACAAGGGCAAGGGAGGGCTGCAACTGGTCCAAAAACGCTTCAGACGATGACCCTTTTGAACCGTGGTGTCCGGCTTTGAGGACACTAGCCTTTAAATTAGGATAGCTGACCATCAGTTCCTCCTCTCCTTCTTTTTCCAGATCACCCGTAAACAAAAAACTACTTCCTAATAGTTTTCCGTAAAGAACTATCGAATCGTTGTTACCACCATCACCAACTTTATTTGGATAAAGAACCTGTAGCTTACTTCCCATCATGGGTAAGTTGTCTCCAGCCTTTAGAGTGCGAACTGGGCATTTTAAAGTTCGAAGTCGTTTCACAAACTAGGCTTAGTCAAAGCTCCTTGACTGACACAGATTTCCTTAATCTTAAACCGCTTGGCTACTTCTTCCAAATCACCAATATGGTCTGTATCCGTATGAGTCAGGACCAGATGGTCAATTTGAGACACTCCCCTAGCCTGTAGGTAGGGAATCAAGGTTTTCTCCGCATTGCTCGTCTGGCTAGCCTCTTGCCATTTTTCCTTTGACCCGAAAGTCACCTTGCCACCCACATCAATTAGGATGGTATCGCCTTTCATACTCCTCAGAAAAATACTATCTCCCTGACCAACGTCAACCATAGTCACCTCATTGGTTAAAGGATGTTTGACCCAGATCATCAAAAGACCAAAAATCATCAAAAGGCAAATCCTAAACTGAGGCTTTTTCCAAAAATCAAAGAGCATAACCAATATAGCTATCATCAAGCCAAACTGAAACAAACTAGGTTTCCCTAAAATCAAAGGCTGGCCTATCCAGGATTGTATCCAAGTCAAAAAGGTCTCCATCCATTCAAAAAGTGGGTTGATTTGAGAAAAGATTACCAACCCTGAAAGGGCAAAGAAGACCGTCAAGACAGGTAAGAGAAAGCTATCAAAGACTATCGAAAACATCGCCGTCAGAATTAGACTCACCGGTTGAAAGGTCCCATAATAGTAAGTTAGAAAGGGCAAAATCCCAAGACTCAATACCAAGCTCGTACAAATTGACTTTTTAAGAGATGACATCTCCTCAAAATCAAACAAACACAACAAGAAGGCATAGGAACAACTTAAAACACCTCCCACTGTTAAAAGAAAATGAGGTAAAAAGAGAAACAATAGAAGCAAGGTTATTCCCATATTGTCTAGTTTTTTAATACCAAACTCAGCCAACAAACTTTGAATCAAGGAACGTAGGACAGAAGCTGTCCAACCTGTCATTAAGCCATAGCATAAGGAAAAAGGCAGTAAAATGATAAATAGATAATCTTTAGGAAGACCTAAACGCAGGAGTCCGTAACGAAACCATCCCAGAAAAAGCCGACTTGCATCCCCGAAAGTGCGAATAGATGAATAATCCCTAAACTCGTGTAAAGCTGACTTTGCTCATCAAACTCCTTATCCAAATACCCAAAGAGCAGGCCTGTCATATAGTGTCTCATAGGATTAGGAAAGTGCGTCTGGATATGAACCAATGCCCTCCTCCTCAGTTGATGGAAAAAAGCTAGGGGAGATAGAGATTTTTGAGGCACCACATGGTCCAAGTGCTCAATCTGAGCCATTCGATAAATACCTTGACTGGCTAGATAAGACTGATAATTAAACCCTTGAAAATTACGTTGACCAGTTGCTTGGGATAACTTTATTTTCCCTTTTAATACCAACGTTTGGCTAGTAGTCTTAAAAAAATGCTGCTCCTTCTCAGATTTAAGTCGGTAAAAGACCTGATAGGTTTGTCCCTTTGCCTTTCCAATAGCTGATAATTGCTCACCATTAACTGACAGCGTATCAGCAACCAGAGTCACCTGATTGATTTCAGTAGGAGCTTGTTTATCTTGTATGGTAGCTCTGTGGTGCAAGAATAAAAAGTAGACCAAAAAGAAACTACCTACAAGTCCCACCAACTTTAGGGCTGCCTTATTCTTCCAATGATGCTTCAAAAAACATCCTAAAAGAAAAGACAAAGCCCCAATAGCATAAACATTAGTGGCAAAAATCGTAAAATAAAGAGCAGCTATTAACAGAGCCAAGGAAAAAAGATTGATTGGAGTTTTTTTAAGCCACATAGAGGGACTCTCTGATTTTTTCTAAAGTTTTATCACCAATTCCTGAGACATTTTTCAAGTCATCTACGGATTGAAATCCTCCATGACTTTCACGATAGGCAATGATATCCTCTGCCCGCTTAGCTCCAATTCCAGAAATGGTTTGCAACTCCTCTGAGGTCGCTGTATTTAAGTTAATTTTGCCATCCTTAGCACTAGTTTGCCCTCCTTTGTCAGAGACCTGACCAGTTCCTGATTGACCAAGGACAGAGAGGTTTTCATCCTTAGTTGCCACATAAACAACCTCTTCGTCCGACAGGCTTGCAGCTAAGTTAACACTCTTAGCATCCGCATCCTCAGTCATTCCCCCCAGCAGCTTTGATGGCATCAATCACCCTAGCGCTTGCTTTTAAAGTATAAACACCCGGATTAGCCACAGCCCCCTTTACATCTACCGTTACTTTTGACTTCTCCTTTTCACTTCCTTCAGTCTTTGACTGGGAAGACGCCTCAGAAATAGACTGTGAACTTTGTTTGGATGAGGATGTTGACAAAGCTGTCACATCTGTATAAGACGCCTCCGCCTCCATGCTGTTGCCGGCACCACAAGTCATCCATAGAAAGAAGCAGAAAATCACCGTCAGTACAGCGATGACACTCACAAACAGACGATTATCCTTGACATAGGCTAGAATCTTTTCCTTCACGCTATTCTCCTTAATTGATATATTTTCTTTCTTATTCGTAAAAAATTTGAAAAATATATCAAAAAGTAAAAAAAACTCCATCAGATCTACTATGTCTGACAGAGTTATTAGCTTATTTCTGCGTTTCTTTGGCACGGTGTTTTTCAGGGTTCCAAACAAAGCTAGCTACATATGAGAAAGCCATGGTCAAAAGCACTGCAATGATAGCCACAAGAGCGAGAGGTACACGGTAAATATATGTCAATGGGTTTGGTTTTTTGCCTGTTTGATAGCTCAAAGCTTCTTCATCGAGACGATCAAATTCAGATTGGATACGACGAGCAACCTCTTGAATATTTTCGTCATTCAAACGCTTCAAATCTGAAATATCAATAGGATTACCATAGTTCATATCCACACGTTCACCCGTTAAGAGCCCCTTGAGCTCACGAGGTCCTTGATAAACAACTGGCATAATCTTAACCTTGGCCATCTTAGCGATAACCGCAACCCCACCCTTAACATCAGAAGAATGACGGCTACCACTTGGGAACATAATCAAACTACGATTACTCTTCTTAAGCATGTTAACAGGGTACTTGATAGCTTCTTGACCAGGATTTTCACGGTCAATTGGGAAGGCACCACACATGCGGATCCACCAACCAAAGATACGGCTCTTGAAGAGTTCTTTCTTAGCCATGAAAATAAACTGCTTAGGACGGGCTGAAAAGGCCATATAAACAGGGTCCCACCACGTTCGGTGCGGAGCAACCAAGATATAGTTTTCATCCTTGTTCAATAATTTATCGCGATTGTGGTAATGGGCATTACCATTGATAATCCAAAGAAGGAAGACAACAAGCCCACGTAAATAAGCGTAAAACACGTTTTTACCTCTTTTTCTACAAGTTTTTTACTATTATACCAAAAAAGGAGCTCTTTTTTCACCGAATTTCTTTGTAAAAGTCTTGAAAATGGTGTGGCACTTTCTAATAGTTTGAGCTATAATGTAACTATGAAAAAAAGTATTGAGATTATAGGGAAAAATCGAAAGGCACTTAATCTTTGCCTCATTATTGCAAACTTGGTTGTTCTGGCTATCCTAGGCTTTGTCCTATTCCAACGCCATAACACGAAATCTGAACAAGTAGCCAAGGCTGAAAAGACTGAACAAGTCGCTAATAGCACAAGCTCATCTTCAGAAAAAGCTAAAGAAGATGATGAAACACAACTCAAGAAAGGTAGTAACCACAGCATTGCAGCTTCTGACTATGCTTACGATGTTACTGCTGTGAATAACACTATTCGAGGCCAGTCTCAGGATATCGACGACAAGGTAGTCTTTTTAACATTTGACGATGGGATTGATCCAACACTGACCCCACAAGTCATGAGTATTTTGAAAGAATACGGTGTTCACGCCACATTCTTCCACATTGGTTACACCATTACACAAGAAAATGCGGACATCCTCAAACGCCAAATTACAGAAGGACATGCGATTGCCAACCATAGCCTCAGCCATAACTTTAATCTCCTTTATCCAGGACGTGTTCCTAATCAAAGTCAGATTGTTTCTGAGGTTAACCAAACCATGGCTAATTTCCAAGCCATCCTAGGTAAAGACTTCAAGACAAGAATCTTCCGTTATCCTGGTGGTCATATGTCATGGCAAGGTCTAGAAAGTACTGACCAAGCTCTCGCCAAGGAAGGTGTCCAGTGGATTGACTGGAATATGCTTTGTGGTGATGCAGAACCAGCCTCTGTTCGCCCAACAACATCTGAAACCATGATGGCCTACTTGGATGGTTCACAAAAATATTTCCCTGAGAGTCATGTTAAGGTTGTCCTTATGCACGACACTGCTGGTAAGGAGCTCACAGTTCAGACCCTTCCACAAATCATCGAATACTTCAAAGACCAAGGCTACACCTTTGGTGTCCTAGAGTAATCACTCACAACAGTTCCTTTGGGAGCTGTTTTTTGTTACAATAAAAGCTATGACAAATCCAATTTTAAAAGATGGAGAACGCATTGACCAACTCTTCTCCACAGATGTAAAAATCATACAAAACAAGGAGGTCTTCAGCTATTCTATCGACAGTGTCCTCCTCTCTCGATTTCCAAAAATTCCCAAGAAGGGGTTAATCGTCGACCTCTGTTCGGGAAATGGTGCCGTTGGCCTCTTTGCTAGTACACGCACTGAGGCACCAATTACCTTGGTTGAGCTACAAGAACGCCTGGCTGACATGGCCAAACGTTCCGTCACTCTCAACCAACTAGAGGACCAGGTGACCGTTGTTAATGACGACCTAAAAATTTGCTTGACCATGCCCCACGATCTCAGGTAGACCTTATTCTCTGTAACCCTCCCTACTTTAAGGCGACAGAAACATCCAAGAAGAATCTGTCCGAGCACTACCTCTTGGCCCGTCACGAAATCACGACCAATCTAGAGGAAATTTGCCAGGTCGCTCGTCATGCCCTCAAATCTAACGGACGTATTGCCATGGTGCATCGTCCTGACCGCTTTTTGGATATCATCGACACCATGCGCCAATATAATCTAGCACCTAAACGCATCCAGTTTATCTATCCTAAGATGGGACGTGAGGCTAATATGCTCCTGATTGAAGCCATTAAAGACGGCTCGACAGATGGCTTGAAAATCCTTCCACCTCTCTTTGTGCATAAGGAAAATGGAGACTATACCGACGAAATCTTTGAGATTTACTTTGGAAAAAAGGCTGAGGGTGAGTCCTAGACGATGACAGAAAAGGATAACAAAGCCTACATGTATGTGGTTGAGTGTGCCGATGGCACACTCTATACAGGCTATACCACAGACGTCGAACGCCGCCTCAAAACCCATAACGCAGGCAAAGGCGCTAAGTATACCAGAGCCCGCCTACCAGTCAAACTCCTCTATTCAGAAGCCTTCGCCAGCAAACCAGAAGCCATGAGCGCCGAAGCACTCTTTAAGAAAAAAAGCCGAGAGAAAAAACTAGCCTATATCAAAGAACACACGGAAAAATAACCGTGTGTTTTTTTGATATAGGAAAACACTCTATTTTCATAGAGCGTTTTCATTGTTTATTTATCACCTTTGTTACGGATAACAAAGCCGTTTTTCTTTTCGCTTGAGGTACGGTGTGGACGTTTGTTGCCACGGTTTTCGAAGTCACGGCTATTCTTCTTAGACTTGCGTTTGAAGTCACGACGGCCACCGTCTCGGTCATCGCGGTTACGGTCGCCACGGTATCCACCACGACGGTTGTTATCGCGACCACGGTTGCCACGGCCACCTTTGCCGCCTTTACCACCAAAGCCACCACCTGATGGTTTGAATGGCAATGGTTTTTCACGAGCAATTTCCACTTCTGGCATTGTCTCTGGGTCTTGAACGGTCAAGCTCAAGATGTAAAGTGCCAATTCTTCAGGAGTGAATTCTTGAGCCAATTTAACCGCATCACCCTTGAACTTGTCAAAGTTAGAACGGATAGCTTCATCCGCAAAATCGCGTTCGATCTTCTTAAGAGCAACTTTCTTCTTAGCTTGGAAGGCTTCTTGAGCTGTTGGTGGCTTAAGACCTTTCATGCGTTTCTTAGTCAAGTTTTCGATAATTCCCAAGTAACCCATTTCATTTGGTGCTACGAAAGTAATAGATTGACCTGATTGGCCTGCACGTCCTGTACGTCCAATACGGTGAACGTAGCTTTCTGGATCTTGTGGAATATCATAGTTGTAGACGTGAGTGACACCTGAAATGTCAAGACCACGCGCTGCAACGTCTGTCGCAACCAAAATATCGATTTGGTCGTTCTTGAAGTCACGGATAACACGAAGACGCTTGTTTTGATCAAGGTCACCATGGATACCTTCGGCACGGAAACCACGAAGTTTCAAACCACGTGTCAACTCATCCACACGACGTTTGGTACGTCCAAAAACGATTGACAATTCTGGTTGGTCAACGTCCATAAGGCGAGTCATGGTATCAAACTTCTCTTGTTCCTTCACTCGGATAAAGTATTGGTCAACGTTAACATTGGTTAATTCTTTAGCCTTGATTTTCACATGCTCAGGATCTTTCATGAACTGCACACCAATACGTTTGATGGCATCAGGCATAGTTGCTGAGAAAAGGAGCGTTTGACGTTCTTCTGGTACTCGGCTAATGATAGCTTCAATGTCTTCAAGGAAGCCCATGTTAAGCATTTCATCCGCTTCATCCAAAATCAAAGTCTCGATGTTATTGAGTTTAAGAGCCTTACGTTTGATAAGGTCAAGGAGACGACCTGGTGTCCCTACAACGATGTGGGCACCTGAACGGAGGGCCTTGATTTGTTTTTCAATGCTAGAACCACCGTAGACTGAGCGAACCTTAACGCCTTTGTCACGACCAAAACGGAAAAGCTCTTCTTGAGATTGCACTGCCAACTCACGTGTTGGGGCAATAACAAGAGCTTGGATTGTATTTTCTTCTGTACGAATTTTATCTAGGGTAGGCAAACCAAAGGCAGCTGTTTTACCAGTACCAGTTTGGGCCTGACCGATAACATCCTTACCTTCAAGAGCGAGTGGAATTGTCAACTCTTGGATAGGTGATGGTTTCAAAACCGGCAGCTACAACAGCTGATTGGATGTCTTCTGATAGGTTTAAATCTGTAAATTTCAAAGTATTCTTCTTTCTATTTGAAGGCGGTGCGAAGCCACCTTATGAGACTTGGTTGTGTAGTAGATTAACTACCTGTATTTAATAGTCGTTTATTTTAACAACTCATCTAGTCTATCATATTTAGAAATAAAAAGACAGAAAATAACGTTTTAAAACCGCCTTCAATTTGAGAAGACGGTTTCACTCACTAATTATTATTTATGGACCAACCAACGCAGGTAGCGGGCCAAGACCAAACAAAGAATTACACTACCGATAATGATGAAAATCCAGGCTGGACTGACCGTCATAAACGGTAAAGGAACATTCATCCCAAAGAAGCCTGTAATAACGGCAAGTACTCCCAAGAGTACCTCAATAATGGTCAAATTACTCAAGTTGTTGTTCAGGTTATTGTTTAGGATATTATTATAAGAACCTGACAGTTGCTGTAAGACCTTAGAAATTAGGTCCGTCATGGCTACTAACTGTCTAGCTTCAATCATAGCATCATCAAACTGTTCTTTTTCGACCTCGTTGAGACGACGATAAATGGCGTGCCCCTTGATGTGTTCCAATAGAAGACGGTTTTGTGTAGCTGCAGCCACCAAATAGACCATGCCTGTTTCCAAATCTGAAAGGTCGTAAAGATTCTTACTTGTCGTAGTCTGCCTTAGACGTCGACTAACCTCATCTTTTTGCTGATCCAAACGTTCAATGACGGGATAGTAGGCATTTGAAATCATCTCAAGTCCTGCAAAAAGCAATTTATAAATAGATAAATCCTCATGGTTATCCACATAGTCTTGCATTTTGCTGATCACATAAGCATTATCCTCGTTACTAATGGTCACCAAACGCGTATCTTGTACAATAAAGGTCAGAGGAATGGTTTCATAGTATTCCTTGTCCTTCTCAAGAGCCAGAACATTATAGATAAAAGTGATTGTTCCATTCTCACGGTTGTAGTCCATGTGAGCTCGTTCATTTTTATCCAAGGCATACTCTATGGTTTCCTGGTCAATATCATACTTGGTATAAAGGTAGGATTGCTCAGAAATAATATCTGAGTCAATATTAATCCAGTGACGCTTATAACCCAGTTCTTTTTCAATAAACATTTTTCTTCCTCATTACTTTAGCACTGCTGCTGCCAAAGCTTGTTGGATTTCAAAGACATTATTATCACTCTTAAATTGAAGGACCTCTGCGGGCTCCAATGCTGATGAAATCCAAATCTTAAGTTCAGCATCTAGGTCAAAGTGCCCTGAACTTTCTACAGTAAAACGAGAAATCGAGTGATAAGGGATAGACTTGTAGGAAGTCTTCTTTCCTGTAACACCTTGCTTATCGACTAAAATCAAGCGCTTCTCTGTAAAGACAATCAAGTCACGAACTAAAACATAGGCTAACTCCACCTGTTCACCTGGAATTAAAATCCCCTCCAATTGGCGCTCAACCTTATCATTATCTTTTTTAGATGCGTTGCCAAGCAGTCCTGAAAAAAGTCCCATAGTTGTTTCTCCTTTTTTATTGTAAAGATAATCCTTGCTTTAACTATACCACAATTTTAGGATTTCAGACACTTGCAGAAATGGGTTTCTAGTAGTACAATTAAAGAGTCACAAGAGGAGCAATTGCTGAGAATGGCTAGCTTGATTTTTTCTTCAAGACCTGCCTAAACTCTTACCACCTGATCAGGTTAGGACCTGCGTAGGGATGTGTCTCAAAATAGATTGAAATAGAGGAACTTCTATGACGTCGTTTTGATGTGGCAAAAAACAGCCAATCAAGACGATTGGTATAGGAGGTTTTTTTATGTCGAAAACAAATATTCGACCAATGATTGAGGTTGCCCTTTTTGCAACCATTGCTTATATTCTGGACCTAGTCACCCAACCCATGTCACTAGGCCCTTGGATTTCCCTTTCCTTTAAAATGGTGCCCATCTTTCTCCTCAGTTTTCGCTGGGGCTTAAAAGCTGGTGCTATGGGAGGTCTTATCTGGGGACTACTTCAAGTGGTGACAGGACAGGCAGCCGGTGGTTGGCTAACCTTAACACAAGGTTTTCTGGAATATTTTGTCGCCTTTAGTCTGATTGGTATCAGTGGTGTGGTCAAACCAGCCCTTGATAAAGCTATTAAAGAAGGCAATAAAGTCAAGTCTCTGATGGTGATTACTGAGGGGATTCTGCTTGGTAGCTTTGCTCGTTACCTCATTCACTTTATAGCCGGTGTCATCTTTTGGGGAAGCTATGCCCCTAAAGGACAAAGCCCTTATCTCTATTCATTTATTGTCAATAGCTCATCCTTCCTTGGAGAAACATTGGCCAGCCTCATCGTTTTCTTCGCCCTACAACGATTCCTAGGCAGGTTACTAAATACGGAAAAATAAAAGAAACCATAGGACAGTCTTAAGTGGTAGTCCTATGGTTTTTCTTGTTTATATAAAAAACAGCAATTATTGCCTATTCACAGTAATAACCTCACTTTTGTTTTACTATTTTTTATGTTAAGATACAAAACAATATATGTTCCCATATATGCAAACTGGAGGTTTCCCATGCAAAAATTTCGTGAATCAAGAGGGATACGATTAAAAGATGTCGCAAAAGCTGGTATCTCGACATCTCAACTGTCTCGTTTTGAAAAAGGTCAGACAGACTTAACCATTACAAAGTTTATGTTGATATTGGACGAGATCAACATGCCTATTGACGAATTCATGTATGCTGTCCATGATTTTCATCGTGATGAACTGAATGAACTATTAGCAAAGATTCAGCTTTTTGTATCGACTCATGATATTAATGGATTAAAGAAACTACTTAATTCCCAACTAAAATCAGAACCTAAACGAGAAAAATTTCATCACATTAATACTATTTTATTAAATTCGCTTACAGGATTTATCGGGAGAAAGCTATTATACACAGCAGGACCTAACCGATTTAACCGATTATCTATTTAGTGTTGAGTACTGGGGTTATTATGAATTATTGATTTTTGCAAATACCTTAGATGTGTTGAACCATGAGACTCTTATGGTTTTGGCAAAGGAGATGTCTAGAAGGTCTGATTTTTACAAAGAGATTCCTAATAATCGACGCATGATATCAACCATGTTATTAAATGTTTATATTACATGCATAGAAAGAGAAGAACTCATTGATGCACTGTATTTTGAAAAACAATTAAACCAATGCTTTTTTATCGAGACTGAAATCTATGAACGATTGGTTTTTCAATATGCACAAAATTATTATCAATATAAAAAAGAAGGAAGCAATCAGTCTATAATCGAAATGAAGAAATGTGTTGATGCCATGAAATTGGTAGGGAGCGAGAATATTGCAAAGACTTATGAAGCACATTTGAAAAAATTGATAGAGGAAAATAGTTAGAAAGCATATATGGGAAATTATTAAATAAGATTATTATTCTTGTAAAATTATTTTGTTTAAAAAATATGTGAATCCAATTTCCAGATTTGGTAACCAATATGGAGAAACGATATGTCTAAATCCTTTCTGAAATTACTTATCTCTCAGTTATTTGCTAACTTAGCTGACATTTTTCTTAGGGTATCTCTCATTGCAAATATCTACGTCATTACAAAATCCGTTATCGCAACCTCAATGGTTCCGATTCTAATCGGATTGTCAGCTTTCGTGGCAAGCCTTCTGGTGCCATTAGTAACTAAAAAACTAGCCTTAAATAGAGTGCTTTCATTCACTCAATGTGGAAAGACTTTTTTATTAGCAATACTCCTTGTAATGCTCATTAAGGCTCAATTTGTTCCAGCCTTAGGAATGTATATCTTTGTTGTCGCTATTTCTATCTTAGATGGCTTTGCGTCGCCCGTATCTTTTGCCATGATTCCTAGATATGCCACAAATTTGGGAAAGGCAAATGCTGCCTTATCAATGAGTGGTGAGGGAGTACAATTGATTGGATGGGGACTGGGCGGTCTCTTATATACTTCGCTTGGTCTTTTTCCCACACTGTTGATAGTCTTACTCCTTTATCTCCTTTCCACTTTTGTGATGCTCTTTCTTCCTCAGGCCAAAATAGAGCAGTTAGAAGCGGAGACAAATCTTGATACTCTAGTAAAGGGATGGAAGTTAGTTGCAAAAAATCCTAAATTAAAGTTATTTGTTCAAGCAAATTTATTAGAGGACTTCTCAAATACAATCTGGGTATCGTCTGTAATCCTTGTTTTTGTAACCGAGGTATTAAAACAAACTGAAAGTTACTGGGGCTACTCAAATACAGCCTATTCCCTTGGTATCATTTTAGGTGGAATAATTGTCTACAAACTATCCGAAAATTTTTTAGCGCATAAGTGGAAAAGTATTCTCTTTTCACTCTTAGCAATGGCGACCATCACAGCCAGTATCCTCTTTTTCTCAAATACACAAACATTTTTAATTTTCTCAAGTTTAATCGGCTTCTTTTCTCAGTTAAAAGAAGTACCTGAAAGTGTCTTTCTTCAGGAAACTGTCGATGAAAATCAGTTAGTACATGTTTATTCTGTATTTGAAGTCATTTCAACCCTTGCTTTTTCAGTTTTCGTCTTTCTGATGAGTTCTATTACTGAAAAATTTGGAATTACAACAAGTTTCTGGCTATCAACAATTTGCATACTTTTAGAAGCTAGCTTGATTTATCATATTCGTGATTATCTAAAGTAATTAATCATAGGTATACTTGATAACTATTAGGTTTATAAAAAATATAGGACTATCTGATTAGATAGTCCTATATTTTGTGTTGATTTAGAGACGTGGCGTAGATTGCTTAGGCTATGATATAGCCAAGCAATCTTAGTCCATTACATCTTCTCTTCCAATGTCACATCTGGATATTTATCTGCAAACCAACGAAGCGCAAAATCGTTTTCAAAGAGGAAGACTGGTTGGTCAAAGCGGTCTTTAGCCAAGATATTTCGGCTTGATGACATGCGTTCATCAAGGTCCTCAGGTTGGATCCAACGCACCGTCTTTTTACCCATTGGTGTCATAACAACTTCGGCATTGTATTCATTTTCCATACGGTGTTTGAAAACTTCAAACTGAAGTTGACCAACGGCACCAAGCATGTATTCACCTGTTTGGTAGTTGGTGTAAAGCTGGATGGCTCCTTCTTGCACCAATTGTTCAATTCCTTTGTGGAAGGACTTCTGTTTCATGACGTTTTTAGCAGAAACTTTCATGAACAACTCTGGCGTAAAGGTTGGTAGTGGCTCAAATTCAAATTTGTTTTTACCTACAGTAAGGGTATCACCAACCTGATAAGTTCCTGTATCGTAAACCCCGATAATGTCTCCTGCCACGGCATTTTCAACATTTTCACGAGACTCCGCCATAAACTGAGTAACATTAGAGAGCTTCGCTCCTTTACCAGTACGGGTTAGGTTAACACTCATACCACGCTCGAATTCACCAGACACGATACGAACAAAGGCAATACGGTCACGGTGACGTGGGTCCATGTTGGCTTGGATTTTGAAAACAAAACCAGAGAAATCCTTGTTAAGAGGATCAATCTCGTCGCCATCAACTGTCTTGTGGTCATGTGGTTCTGGCGCAAATTTGAGGAAGGTATCGAGGAAGGTTTGAACCCCAAAGTTAGTGAGGGCAGAACCGAAGAAGACCGGCGTCAATTCACCAGCTAAAATAGCTTCTTCAGAGAATTCATTACCCGCTTCTGTCAAGAGTTCGATATCTTCTTTAGCTTGCTCATAGAATGGGTTGTTGGCAAAAAGAGTATCACCATCTTCAATCTTGGCAAAGCGCTCGTCACCCTTGTAAAGCTCCAAGCGTTCGTTATAGAGGTCGTAAAGTCCTTCGAAGGCTTTCCCCATACCGATAGGCCAGTTCATTGGGTAGCTGGCAATACCAAGCACTTCTTCCAACTCTTCCAAGAGGTCAAGTGGCTCACGTCCATCACGGTCCAATTTGTTCATGAAGGTGAAGATAGGAATACCACGGTGTTTGACAACTTCGAAAAGTTTTTTGGTTTGGGCCTCGATACCTTTGGCTGAGTCAACGACCATGACGGCAGCATCAACCGCCATAAGAGTACGGTAGGTATCTTCTGAGAAGTCCTCGTGCCCTGGGGTATCAAGGATATTGACACGTTTGCCGGCATAGTCAAACTGCATCACAGATGAGGTTACTGAGATACCACGTTGTTTCTCGATATCCATCCAGTCTGATTTAGCAAAGTTTCCGGTTTTCTTACCTTTTACGGTACCAGCTTCACGGATTTCACCCCCAAAGTAAAGCAATTGTTCAGTGATTGTTGTTTTACCAGCATCGGGGTGAGAGATGATGGCAAAAGTACGGCGTTTTTTGATTTCGTCTTGGATACTCATAGTTTTCTTTCTTCTTTAAAAATAATCTTTTTGATACTTTTCCTTAGTGGTATCGGACGTCAGTAGCTTCCCTGGGAATCTCAATATTTCCGTGTTCCAGAGCTACGACAGTCATAGTTTTTTACCAGATTGAAAAGTAAGATAGTTGTAGCGCTTCTTTCAGAAAATCTCTGGCTTTTAAAAGCTACATTTGTTGTCGAGGCTTGCGATAATTCTCGCAGGCACAGCTCTTTTATTATATCCAAATTACAGTGTGAAAGCAATTCTGAAAGCGTTTTGTGTTAGAATAAAACAAATAAAATGAAAAAACACGCTATCAACTTTCTGATAGCGTGTTTCTTCATTTATTTAATATTTGTCTTCAAAATGCTCCAGACCTTTTTTCATGATTATCATGAGAATAATCAGAGCTCCTGAAACAGCAAGATATTTGACAAATAAGGGAGTTCCCATAATAAATGGCGTGTGTTTAAGCATGCCATAGTTTCCACCGATAGTCTGATTAACTATTACCAAAGCTAGATTCAGTAATAAGGTAGCCACGACAATCAGCCGCTTACTGATGGGATGAGTTTTATAACTATTAAAAATTACATTCAGGCTATTGACCAGTAGGGCATAGTGGCCAATTAGGAAAGAAAAGCCTGTGATATGAGGAAACTCATAGGGGTCAAATACTGGATAAATCAATGCACAGTAGGTCCCGACAACTCCCATAATAGCAAAATAGCTCTTTATCTTACTATTTTTTAAGAGGAGAACAGCAAACATGGCCATGCGGCAATGATAAAGGGGCAGACTAATATAAAGAGGAAAGCCCTGCCAGAGGTACCAGGTATAGAGGGCAAAGAGTTGGATGGATTGGATAGTAAGAAAGGTCCAACGCCATATATTATTCTTATACCATCGCCAACTCAAGTAACTCAATACTACCATCGCCAAAAGCATAAGCGAATAATAGGGCAAAGGTATCTGGGGTGGATGAGTTTGGGTGGTTGTCAAAAATCCTTCATTCTCTTCTCCTGCTGAAATTACTATGCCTGCTATTATATCAAATTTCAGGATAAAGCAAAAACCTGCTTGGAAAGCAGGTTAGAGAACTTAATTCTTAGCTTGGAGTTCTTCCACTACCTTGGCTAGATTCATAGAGTTAGAGCCCTTAAGCAAGATTTGATCGTGCTCGCCTAGGCTTTCTTTGATTTGTTTGACCATAGCGTCAAATTGGTCTTCGTCAGCTGTTTTCTTGAAATAATAAACATGACCAAGTGGGAACATTTGACTAGCAAGTTGTGACAATTCTGCAATGTCTTCACCGTAGAAAATCACCGTATCAATAGCATCTGGTGTCAGACTTAGAATCATCTGTGTGTGAAGTTGAACAGACTGTTTACCGAGTTCTTTCATATCAGCTAGGACAGCGATTTTCTTGCCTCCTTCATTCTTAGGAATAGCTGAGAAGGTCTCCAAAATGAGCTTCATGGCTGTTGGATTGGCATTGTAAACGTCTGAAAGGATATCGGCACCGTTGGCTGCTTTTTTCCATTCGGTACGGTTTTTTGTAAGCTGCAAGTTAGCAAGAGCTGAGAGGATATTTTCCTCAGTTACACCCAAGTGTTTAGCCACATAGGCAGCAACCATGGCATTTGTAGCATTGTATTTTCCAGTGACTGGTAAGGTAACTTGTCCGTCTAGGAAGTTTGTTGAAAAGGTGAGATGGTCCTTGAATTCTGTCAACTCAGAGACTGTAAGCTCCGCACCATCCCCAAAGCGTACCACTTCAAGATTGCTTGGCAAGAAAGGATCTACGATAGGATCACTTGGCACAAGCAAGAGGCTACCATCAGGCATACCGTCTTGCATTTGCATTTTACCTTGGGCAATCTTGTCACGGCTACCGAAGAATTCCAAATGAGCCTCTCCGATTAAGGTAACAACGGCTGTTTGGCTTAGCCAGGGTTGACAAGAGGTGAATGTCTCCCATGTGGTCTTGCCCCATCTCAAGGACGATTTTCTCTGTATCATCAGGCATGTGGAGGGCTGTATAAGGAAGACCAATCTCATTGTTGTAATTGCCTTGGGTTTTGTAAGTACGATAGGTTGTTGCCAAGATATCATGAATCATGTCCTTGGTTGTTGTCTTACCATTAGAACCAGTCACAGCAATGACATCAACCTCAGTCTTTTCAAGATAGTAGGCAGCTAGCTTTTGGAAAGCTTCAAGAGCGTCATCAACTAGGATGTGGACTTGATCAGCTGGTAATTCTTTTTCTGTGAATGTCGCTAGGGCACCATTGTCAAAGGCTGTTTGGATAAAATCATGCCCATCACGCGCACCTTTTAGTGGCAAAAAGAGGTCGCCCGCTGTAATCTTACGGCTATCAAACTCAATCTGGTTAATAGCAACATCTTCATAGGCTGTGACATCATTTTTAGCGCCAACAACCTTGGCAATTTCATGGAGTGTCAGTTTCATCTTAAAATCCTCTGTTTTATTTTTACAAGTCTGGCAAGAAATAAGATTTCCTTGTCTACAATCACTCCCAATTATATCACAAATCAGGCTAGCTTTTGCTTGGGAGATGAATTTGTTACAATGGTTGATGAAAGGATTAGGCATGACAAAGAAAAAATTAATCAACCTCTCTAAAGGAGAGGAAACCATAAATAGCGACTGCCAAAGTATCGAAGAACCTAAAGGATGGCGCTTTAATTGGAGAAAGGTTATCCCACTAGAGCCAACAGCTGAATTGATTATCTTAGTGCTACTGGCACTGCTGTATGGTGGTTTATTATTATGATCATTATACAGTCAATGAAGATAACATATATGGTCTCTGGCAGTCTGATCATCATAAGTTAGCGATTTCCTATAAGCATATTCGGAAACGAGGAAATATCGACTGGCAAGTCGTACAGGATGGTAAGTATATTATCTATGCTGCTAGAACTCGCCCAGTCAAACGGCTTAATGACGGAACTCTTCACATGGAGCTCTACACTGTGGAAGGCTACCTGACAGACCTACCCACCAAGGACGGCTTCAGCTATATGGATTTCTATCTTCGCAAAAACAATTATCTTACCTATGACGGTGAGTCCTACAAGCGTATCAATTCTGGAAACAAGTCCATCACTTGGAAAGATGGTTCCACCAGCCCTTATGGTGAACGGAAAACAACTATAGATGAGGTTTTTGAAGCCCTCTATTTGATACTTATGGGGATTTGCTCAGTTCTTATCATTAAAGAGGCTCGGCAAAAGAGGAGAGAAAAACTCAATGAGACACCAAACAAACAGAAAATACACTGACCGAAAGAAACTCAACCGAAAGTATCATTCACAAAAAGCATATCGAAAAAAACAAAAACGCAAAACCGGATGGCGAGCACGCTGGGATAAATTTACAGACCGTTTAGCCAACATTTTGGGGATATGTTTCTTACTCACGATACCGATTTTCATCGCCTATATGATTTTCTTTGACGATGGGATTTCTAAAGATGGTATCTACGGTCTGTGGCAATCTGAAAATCATCAGCTTGCCATATCCTACGAAAGAGCTCATAGGTCCGGCAAGGTTGATTGGGATATTGTTCAAGATGGAAATGTTCTCATCAAAGACGCACGCGTTGATGATATTAAACGCTTAGAGGATGGGACCCTCTACATTGAAGTTTATGCCAAGGAAAGTCTGTTTTCAGAACTTCCCACAAGAACGGCTACAACTATTTGAATATGTATGTCCGTAAAGATAACTACTTGACCTATGATGGTGAATCCTACAAACGGATTGATGATGAAGACAAGAGTATTACCTGGAAAGATGGTTCAAAATCCCCTTATGGTCAACGAACAACCTTGTTTGATCGTCTGGAACCTTATATCTTTTTTGGAATGTGGGGAGTATTGCTTGTATACGTTCTTTTCACTGAATGGAAAATCAAAAGAAATCTAAAAAGGAAAAATAGGCTAAATGAGGCATCAAATAAAGAAAAAATATAGTGATCAACAAGAAATTAATAGTAAAGACCATTCACAAAATGAATATCGAAGAACACAAAAGTACAAAACTGGATGGCGAGCACGTTGGGGTAAATTCAAAGACCATTTAGTCAAGATTTTGGGGACTTGTTTTCTAATCATGGTACCTCTATTCACCATCTATATTAGATTCTTTTATGATGGCATCAGTGAAAATAGTATCTACGGGCTATGGCAGTCTGAAAACCACAAGCTTGCTATTTCCTATAACGAAGGAGGAAGAAGTCGTAAGTACGATTGGGAAATTGTACAAGATGGAAAACTCCTTATCAAAAATGCTCGAACTCAGAAAATTAAAGGTCTTAAAGATGGAACCATCTACATTGAAGTTTACACCAAGGAAAGTCTGTTTTCAGACCTTCCCTCAAAGAATGGCCATAACTATTTGAATATGTATGTACGGAAGGATCATTATTTGACATATAATGGCGAGTCCTACAAAAGGATTGATGATAGGGACAAAACCATTACTTGGAAAGATGGCTCTACCTCGGTCTATGGTGAACGCAAAACTTTTTTTGATTATATTGACGCTTTTCTTTCTTGGGGAATGGTGGGAGCCGCTTTCTTGTCAATTATTGTCATTGGGTGGAGAAACATAAAAAGCAAAAAGGTAAGAAAAAAATCACCCTAAAACAAAAAAACCACCCCTGCTTCTAGCTGAGCTAGATAGCCACGGGGTGGTTTGTTTTATTCTTATTAAGCAAGACTAACCTCTTACGAAGGCTGTCAGTCTTATTTCACTTCGCCACCTTCAACCACGAGGTCATCAGCTTTAGCTGCATCACCGTAAGTTGGGTGAAGTGTTTTTTCATAGTCTTTGTGGAAGAAATTCTCTTCACCAAGTTTCTTAATGTCTTTATTGATAAAGTCAAGGAGTTCTTTGTTACCTTTTTGAACGGCTGGGGCAATGGTATCTGGGTTACCAAGTGATGTGATTCCTACTTCATAACCTTTATTTTCTAGAGCCCAAGCAAGAACTTCTGTATTATCAGTTGAGAAGGCATCGCCACGACCATCAAGGAGGGCTTGGTAAGCATCGCTATATTGGTCATACTTTTGCAATTTGATATTTGGATAGTTCTTTTCAAAGTATGTTTCAGCAGTTGTTCCCTTAGTAACAATCAAAGTCTTACCTTCAAGCTCTTTAACGTCCTTAATGACCTTGTCTTTAGGTGACACTACACCGATTGAGACTTTCATGTAAGGAAGGGCGAAGTCCACTTGTTTCTTACGTTCATCAGTTACTGTAAAGTTGGCAAGGGTAATATCTACCTTGTTTGAAATCAAGAACTCTGCACGGTTGGCCGCATCTACTGAGACGTATTTAGGTTTAACACCCAAGTCTTTGGCCAAACGGTTCCCAAGTTCAATATCGTAACCTTGGTAAGCACCCTTGTTATCTACATAACCGAAAGGTTTCTTATCCGCAAAGACGGCGATACGGAGTTCACCACTCTTCTTAATTTCTTCAATGGTACGTGCTTTGGCTGTTGATTTACCAGAGCTACTGTTACTTGAGCAAGCAGTCACTGCCACCAAGGCAAAGACGAGGGCTAATAGGGCAAAAATTTTCTTTGTTAATTTCATAAATATCTCCTAAAATATTATATTTTTACTAAACAATGGGTTACAAATAGGCACCAAACTGACTGAAATCAAAGACATTGAGGAACTCTTGAGCCCGCTGTGTCTTTGGATGATTGAAGAATTCTTCAGCAGTACCTTCCTCAGCAATGACACCCTTATTCATAAAGATAATACGGTCAGCGATGGCACGCGCAAACTGAAGCTCATGGGTGACAATCAACATAGTACGCCCTTCTTGAGCGAGGTCATTGATCAATTCTAAAACCTCACGAACCATCTCAGGGTCAAGCGATGCCGTCACCTCGTCAAAGAGGATAACTTCAGGATGCATGAGCAAAGAACGGACAATGGCTACACGTTGCTTTTGACCACCTGACAGTTGTCGTGCGAAGCTATGCTTCTTGTCCAGAAGTCCCACACGGTCCAAGAGTTTCTCAGCCTCCGCAATGACTTCTTCCTTATTACGCCCTTGAGCTTTAACCGGCCCCAAAATCAGATTTTGCAGGATGTCCAAGTGTGGAAAGAGGTCATAACTTTGAAAGACCATTCCGATTTTCTGACGAATCAAGTGGAAATCCTTCTTACTGCCAGTGATAGACTTGCCATCCAGGAGAATGTCGCCTCCTTGAATGGTCTCCAAGCCATTGATGCAACGTAGCAAGGTCGATTTCCCACAACCTGAGGAACCCAGGATAACAACGACTTCACCTTGTTTAACATCCAAGGAGATGCCTTTGAGAATCTCATTGTCCCCAAAGGACTTTTTCAAATCCTTGATTTGTAAAATGCTTTCTGTCATCTTAATTCCTCCAACGATTTTCAAGATAAGTAGACAGCTTAGATACTGGGTAACAAATGGCAAAATAAAGAATCAAAATCGTGCCATAAATCCAGAAAGAAGCTGTTGGAATAGTCAGGCGGTTACTGTCGATAATCTGCTGACCAACCTTGGTCACCTCAACCACCCCAATCAAAACCACCAAGGACGTCGTTTTAATCATCCGTGTCACCAGGTTAATAGCCTGAGGCAACAAGCGACGCAAGACTTGTGGGATAATCACATAGGTATAGAGTTGCCCGTTGGTCAAGCCAAGGGCCCTTCCGCTCTCAAACTGGTGTCTAGGTAGCGACGTGATTGACCCACGCACCAAATCACCCATCTCAGCCGTCCCCCAAAGGGTAAAGACGATAATAGCCGATAGCTCGCCTGAGATATTGATGTTAAAGTTCCTAGCCAAACCAAAATAAACAATAAAGAGCAAGACCAACTGGGGCATGATACGAATAAATTCCAGATAAATACGTGACAAGAAACGAACAATCTTAGACTTCGAAGTCATGACAATCCCAAAAAGGGTTCCTAGTAAAAGGGACAGAAGAACTGAGACAATGGAAATTCCAATAGTTACGCCTAAACCTTGTAAGATACGTAGGAAATTATTCCCCTGAAGAAGAACCTGAAAGCCCGAATCCTGCATAGCGTAACCTCCTTTCAATCCAACTAAAGACTAGAGAAATCGGCAGCAACATCAAGAGATAAGCCACCACCAACATGCCTAGAGCCACATCGGTTTCGTAGTAAAGACCAATCAAATCCTTGGCCACATACATCAAATCCGCCAAGGCTACCGCTGAGAATACTGACGTTTCCTTGATAAGGAAGATGACGTTAGCACTAAATGACGGAAGCGCCACAGCCACTGCCTGAGGAAGGACCACATAGCGAAAGACTTGGAATGGCGTCAAACCAATAGACAAACCCACTTCATGCTGGGTCTGACTAACAGCCTCTAGACCACTTCGGAAGGACTCCGCCATATAGGAACCACCCAAGAAAATCAAACCTACCACAGCACAAGCCTCTGACGATAGAACCAAACCTATACGAGGCAAGCCAAAGTAGAGAAAGAAGAGCTGAATCAAGAGCGGCGTATTACGAGATAACTCAATATAAGCCGTCGAAAGCTGACTCAAAATCGGCACTCGGTAATGACGAATAACACTCACCACCAAGCCCAAAAGGAAGGAACCAAGAATCCCCAGAACGGCAATATGTAAGGTTAAAAAGAATGCCTTCTGATAAAAGGGCAAATATTGTTGAACAATGGACCAGTCCAAAACTTACCTCCTCATTTAAGATACAAAGGGCGTATAGAATTCCGTAAGCAAATAGGAAACTGACGACGTGTGCTGGCACACTAGGAAGTTTATCTTTTGCTCTAGGAATTTAGCCTGTGTTCAATTCTACAAGATACAAAAGGCGTGTAAAATTTCGTGAGCACTCACTGCCATCTACTTCTAGCCCTTTGACCTTCACTCGCCTCTGATAATCATCGCGACACGCAAATCTTCATCAAACACGAACGAATTGCTTTATTTCATTTGAAACGTTAGATTTATTCTACCACCTGTTAGATTATTTGGATAATATGTATTTTTTATCGAGGTGATAAAGAAAAGATATAAATAAAATCTAGATTTCTGTAAAGAAAAAAACACCTCAGTCTCAGAGATTTCTCCGAGACTAAGATGTCTGTGTTCTAAATCATATTTCTTAAATCAAATGGCTTTCACGTTTATCAAACATTTCTTGTCCCAAGGTTACCAATTCCTTGATAAGGTCTGAGTAAGAAAGTCCCATATTTTCCCAAAGAAGTGGGTACATAGACCATTGAGTGAAACCTGGCATAGTGTTGAGCTCGTTAAGGTAGATGGCTCCATCCTCTGTCAGGAAGAAATCACAGCGGGCAAGACCACAACCACCGAGGGCACGGAAGGCCTTGGCCGCATAGGCACGCATTTGCGTCATGACTTCTGCAGGCACGTGAGCTGGGATGTCCATGGTAATCTTATTGTCGATGTACTTGGCTTGATAGTCATAAAAAAAGCCACATCTTTGACTACTTCACCTGGATCAGTCGTTTTTGACATTTGTATTGCCAAGGATACCAACCTCGATTTCTCAGGGCAACCACACCTTGCTCAATCAAGATACGACTATCATATTTGAGAGCCAAATCAATCGCTGCACGAAGCTCTGCTTCATTTTCAGCTTTAGAAATCCCAACAGATGACCCCATGTTAGCAGGTTTGACAAACACTGGGAAGGTCAATTTTTCAAGCGTTTCAGCTACTGCTACTTCCAAATCTTCACCCTCGATGAAGACTGTGTAGGCAACCTGAGGCACACCAGCAACTTCAAGAATATGCTTGGTCATAATCTTGTCCATAGCCACACTTGAAGAAAGAACATTAGTACCCACATATGGCAATTTGAGGGTTTCGAGGAAACCTTGGATAGAACCATCCTCACCCATAGGACCATGAAGAACTGGGAATATCACAGCGCCTTCTTCATAAATATCGCTTGGTTTGATAGCCTGACTAGCCAAAACTGTGTCATTAGTCATGAGCTTCTCGTCATCACCTGGTGTTTCTGTAAATTCTTGTGTTTTGATAAAATCACCAGACTGAGTGATAAAGTAGGTTTTAACCTCAAATGCGCTGTAATCCACCGCACGCATAACACTCTCAGCTGAGAGCACAGACACTTCACGTTCTGCTGAACGTCCACCGTAGAGAAGGATAAGGGTTTGTTTAGACATAGGTATACCGTTTTCTTTTCTTGATTTTCTAGTCTCAATTTTGAGAACATAATTACTTTAATCATATCACAAAAGGAAGGGATTTTCAAAAAGATTATGGGTAGAAAAAAACAGCCTGATAGCTGTTTTTTCTTGTCTTAAATTTCGTCACCAAGTTCGAACTTAGTGCCTTTGAGGGCACGCTTGAGAGACCACTTCCATGGTTTACCTTCGATAGTGACTTGTTTGTTTTCGAGGTCAACTTGAACCTTGTCTACGCCTTTGACAGCAGAGAGTTTTTCGGTAACGGTGTTGACACAGCCTTGGCATTTCATTCCTGTAATCTTATATGTTTTTGTCATTTTTCTTTCTTCCTTTTCTTTAATTGTTTTTTTTGATACACAGCTTAGCTTAAGTGGCGGGAGTTATAAGTAACTGACACTTAGACTTTGCGGCGTTTGAGTCGCAGAGCATTGAGAACGACGGAGACAGAGCTAAAGCTCATGGCCAGTCCTGCTATCATTGGGTCAAGAAGCGGACCACCAAAGAGGTGGAGGACACCCATGGCCACTGGGACAGACAGGATATTGTAGATAAAGGCCCAGAAGAGGTTCTCTTTAATCGTTGTGATAGTTGCTTGACTGATTTTCAGAGCCTTAACGACATCCATGAGATTTGGTTTCATAAAGGACCATATCGGCACTTTCCATGGCAATATCTGTCCCTGAACCCATGGCAATACCGATATCAGCAGTCGCAAGGGCTGGGGCATCATTGATACCATCACCAACCATAATGACTGATTTTCCTTCTGCTTGCAGGTCACTAATCACTCTAGATTTTTCTTGCGGAAGCACTTGACTGATGACACGTTTGATACCAACCTTTTGGGCAATAGCTTGAGCTGTTTGGTCATTATCCCCAGTCAACATGATGACTTCCTTGCCCATTTGATGAAGAGCTGCCACCATATCTGCACTGTCTGCTTTAACCTGATCGGCTACACCGAAGAGTCCGATTAACTTGCCATCTTCAGCCAAGAAAATCGGTGTCTGACCATCGGCTGTCAAGCTTTGGAAATCAGCTTGTGCTGAAGTCAAGTCGACTTTTTCATCAGCCATAAGGGTTTGATTCCCAGCTAGATAAGTTTTTCCTGCATAGCTTGCAGTTAGTCCTCGTCCAGTCAAACTTGAGAAATTGTCCATCTCTAACAAGTCCAAGTTAGCATTTTCTGCTGCCACAAGGATGGCTTGACCCAAAGGGTGTTCAGACTTGGCTTCCAAGGATGCCAAAAGCTGCAAGGCTACTCCGCTATTGCCATAAGAATAGCTAGAAACGAGCTGAGGTTTGCCCTGAGTAATGGTTCCTGTCTTGTCAAAAACGAGGACGTCAGCCTTATGGGCTAACTCGAGCACATCTCCACGCTTGTAGAGAATACCATGCTCGGCACCAAGGCCTGTACCAACCATGATTGCTGTCGGTGTCGCAAGTCCCAATGCACATGGACAAGCAATAACCAAGACGCTGACTGCTACGGTCATGGCAAATGTAAAGGTTTGTCCCATGACAAAGTACCAGAAGAGGCCTGAAACAAGGGCGATAGCCATGACAACGGGAACAAAGACCGCTGACACCTGATCGGCAATCTTGGCAATCGGTGCCTTAGTTTGTTGAGCATCCTCAACCAATTTGATGATTTGGGAAAGCAAGGTGTCCTTACCAATCTTTTCCGCCTCATAAATCAGACTACCCTGACCATTAATAGAACCTGCAAATACTGGTTTACCAGCTGATTTTTCAATAGGAAGCGACTCACCTGTAAGCATACTCTCATCAATAGCAGAGCTGCCAGAAATCACTTGACCATCCACGGCTATCTTTCCCCAGGTTTGACCACAATATGGTCACCAAGAACAACCTTATCCACAGGAAGCTTGACTTCCTTACCATCACGAAGGACAGTTGCTTCCTTGGCTGACAAGTGCATGAGTTTCTTGATAGCTTCTGAAGTTCGACCCTTAGAGAGGGTTTCAAAGTACTTACCAAGAGTAATCAGGGTCAAGATAACGGCCACCGACTCGAAATAGAGTTGGTGAACGTGATGGGCATGCCCCAATGAAATGTGGTAAGTACCATAAAGACTATAAAGAAAGGCTGCCGATGTTGCCAAGGCTACCAAGGCATCCATGTTAGGATGACCCTTGGCCAAGGTACGAAAACCATTACTATAGAAGGAACGGCCCAGCCACATGACGGGCACCGTCAAAACTAGCAACACCAAGGCATAAGTCAAGGCTGCATGGTGAGGAGACAAGAAGTTTGGCACAGGTAAACCGACCATTGGACCCATAGCTAGATAAAAGAGAGGAATGGTGAAGATTGATGACCAAATGAGACGCTCACGCACTTTATGAATCTTGTCTTCTTCACGTTCTTCCTGACTTTTGGCTGTATCTGGATTGTAGACTTCGGCTTCATAACCAGCGTCAGCCACAGCTTTTTCAATAGCTTCTGGACTAACCTTATCCCCAGCATAATCCACAGACATTTTTTCGGTGGTTAGGTTAACCACAGCCTTGTCCACACCATCCAACTTATTAACAGCATTTTCAACGTTGGCTACACAGGATGCACAGGTCATCCCATTAACCACAAAGGTTTCTTTTGCCATTTCCTATATCACCTCCATATGATGCCCACAAGCGCATTGGCCAGGCACACAGTCACAAACCACCTGATTCAAAGGTTCTTTTGCTAGAAGCAAGGCCTGTAACTTATCCACATCAGCTTGCGTCATGGGTGTCTTCTCGATAAGTTGTCCCAACAAATCGCTGTGTTTGGTCAAGCAAATCTTGTCAAAAACAGCCTCTAAAGCTTGAAAATTCGCTTCATCTTCACCCAAGCTAGCTTGATAGATAAAGCCTCGTCCTTGACGCTGACTGGTTAGGTAACCCTTGTCCGCCAAACGTCCAAGCAGGGTCTTAACTGTCGAAGCCGACCAGTCTAGCTTCTTAGCTAGAATCGCTATAATCTCTGAAGAAGTCGCTTGCCCCTTAGCCCAGAGCACTCGCATGACTTCCCATTCCGCAGATGAAATTGTCAGCATGATAACTCCTTTCTGAATTTCGTTGTTCGTTTACGTTTGTAGATTTATTTTAACGCTATCCTAGAAACGTGTCAAGAGTTTTTGTCTACATTTGTAGATTTATTTTTTGGAAAAAAATTTCCAAGATCACTTCAAGGACCTTGGAAAACTTTTCATTATCTTAGGCAAAAAAATTATGCCTTTAGATTTTTTTCTGATACAGTTTAGTCATAAGCATTATTCCCAAGACAAGTATAATGACTGGAAGACTGTATCCCAAATAAATCGTAGTGACCTGCAGACCTCTCTTGATAAGCATACCACTGACAAATACAACAATCCCTGTCAAAAACCTGATTCAAGACTTCGATTTTCAAATAAAGATTGTTGAGTTGTAGGGGATTCAACTTCTCCTGCAGGTAAACATTTTGCGAGATTCCAGAAATAGTTTGACCAACTGCTAAAAAGATATAGCTAAGCAAAACAGTCGATAGGTTAGGTACGAATGGAAAGACGACAACGTAACCCAAATAGACAAGAGAGCCTAACAAGTAAACGGTCATAGGGGAGTATTTAGTGAGACTTTTGAAAGATAGAATCGAACTCGTTGCTAGAAAGGCAATGGCCAAGAAGGACAGAGAGAAAGAATAGGCCTGACTAGAAATACCGACATCTTTGGTCAAGAAGATAACCTCATAAGCATCATATAAGACACCCACTGACTGTAAGAGTATAGTCATCATAACCATCTTAAGGACGACACTCTGCCTTCCAAAAATAGGACTACCTTGACTGGAAGAAACCTCCTCTTCTGATTCATTTTCACGGTCAAAAATAATCGGCCCCAGCTTAAACAATAAGAGGGTTGCTAGTAGCGTTAGCACACTGTAGACCAAAAATAAGCTCCCTAAATCAAGGCTACCCCAGAAACCAACTATCATAGGTGCTAAGAAATAGGAGGCTGAACCAATCATAGTATAGGTACTGTTAAATTTTTGCAAGTTGGCTTTTTTAACAAGCACAGGCACCGCTGAGGACAACAAACTGTTAAAGTAAGTCGTCAGCACTTCAGTCAAAACCACCAAAGCAAACACAAAAACACTCCCCATGGCAAGATAGATCAAAGCCAGACAGACTGCCTTAAGCAATTCAATACCAATCAAAACATATTTTTTATTTGTGATTTTTCCTACAAATTGGTGTCCCACATTGGCAAGAATCCCTCCTAAGAATTTGGCAATCCATAGCCCTAAGACATAGTCCACCGAGATTTTAGAGAAGATAATGCTCAGTGCTATCGCATAACCGTACTCGATAATCAGTGACAAAAACCTATTAAGGAAAATAATTCTGGAATTGTTGGTAAACATTAACGATTTCTAAACCTTTTCTTTTTCATTGCCCTTATTGTAACACTGAACATACTAGCCTTCAATAGTTCAACGCATTAGAAAAACACCTCCTAAGAGGTGCTAAACTTTACTAAGATAAGATTGAGTTGACGAGGCTACGTCCAAAATCCCTGCCTTCACCATACAAAAATGTAAACATGCCAGGGTAAATAATAGCCAAGCAAATTATCATAAAGAGTATTGCTAGAGCTTTCTTATTTGATACAAAGAATGACAAAATATGATCAATCATGTTCAGTGATGCCCTCTCTTTCTTGCGTACTCATCTGCGCCTCCAGCAATCGCGCCCAGTACGAATGGTGTCGCAACTACCCCTACAGCAATAACTACAGGGGCTACTCCACCATTAATCATGGCAAGATCATTAATATTCAGTTCTTCATCATTTCTCTTTCTCTATACATATTATCTCCTTTTAAGGCATAGCAGCGTTAACAACGCTACGTCCAAAGTCTCTTCCTGTAGAATATAACGTTCCCCAGGTATCTTTAACAAGTCCAGCTACACTTGACAGAATTCCTCCCCCATTAATTTGAGCAAGTTCAGTAAGTGATAAATCAGAATAAATCATATTTATTTCTAACATAATATTCTCCTTTCTTTTTTTAGCTATAAACAAGCTATAAAATCAGTCTATAGCTTTCGAAAAGAAAAAAATAGTGACATTCATGTCACTAAAAAACCTTATTCATTTGATACGAGATATACGAAAGATGATTACGATGATCTATTACTACTTCTAACAGAGATTTAACCCTCAGCTCAAGCCCTTGTAGATATACAAGGCACCAACCAAAAGAAAAATCAGTGCATAGTGATTCTCTCCTCGACAGAAAAAGAGTAATGCGCCTATTAAGAAACAGACCCCTAGTATTACCCTCAATGATACTTTCATGTGTCTACCTTCTTTCTATAAGTAAGATGAAAATAAAAACAAGAGATACATTTAATTCGCTACAATCCACCCATATTATAAGCTTGATAACTAAGAAAATCAAATTGTCCCAAAGAATGATTTGATAAAAAATACTCCCCATTTCTGGAGAGTAGCATCTGCTATTTTTCAAAATGTGAACCGAATGTAACAAATTCAGCGACTTCTTCTTCCTTACCGTCGTGGAGGTCACGGACAATTTGATCCAACGATAACACCGTCTGACACAGCGTTAAAACGTTTGACGTCTTCCTCTGTTGACACACCGAAACCTGTGAGAACCGGAATGTCAGCATGAGCAGTCAAGTTAGCCAAGTGTTTATCAAGGTCATCACGGTAATTACCAGTCTTACCAGTAACGCCATTGATGGCAACGGCGTAGATAAAGCCTTCTGCACCATCAATCAACTGTTTCTGACGGTCAATACCTGTAGTCAAGCTTACCAAAGGCACGAGAGCAATATCACTGTCTTTCAAATATGGGGTAATAAAGTCAGCGTGTTCATCTGGCAAATCAGGAATAATGAGCCCCTTAACAGATGTCTCTGCAAGATCCTTAACAAAGGCTTCAATACCATATTGATAAACTGGGTTGATGTAGGTCATGATAACCAAAGGTACCTGTGTTTTTTGTTCTTGAAGCTTCTTGATAATAGCTATCAAAGTCACATCTTTAGCCAAACTACGCTGTCCTGCTAGTTCAATAACGGGACCATCGGCCACAGGGTCTGACCATGGAATACCCACCTCAATAGCTGAGACACCACTATTTTCCAAGAGAGCGATAGTCTCAAAGAGCCCGTCTAGACCTTTAGCGTGGTCACCAGCCATGATATAAGGTACGAAAATACCGCGTTTACTGTCTTTGATAGCTTGTAGGTGTTTTGTTAGTGTTTGTCATGGTTTATTTCCCTTCTGCTTCAGCTTCGAAACGTTCTTTAACCTGCATAACGTCCTTGTCCCCACGACCTGAGAGGCAGACAATGAGGCTTTGGTCTGGCGACATCTTAGCTGCCACTTTTTGCGCAAGCGCAATGGCATGGCTAGACTCAAGGGCAGGGATAATACCTTCTAAACGTGACAGAAGTTTGAAGCCTTCGAGAGCTTCTTCATCTGTGATAGAGTCGTAAGTCGCACGTCCAATTTCGTTGAAATAAGAGTGCTCAGGACCAACCCCTGGGTAGTCCAGACCAGCTGAGATAGAGAAGGCTTCCATGATTTGACCATGAGCATCTTGGAGAACATCCATAAGCGCTCCGTGAAGAATACCTGGACGGCCTTTGGCAAAGGTTGCGGCATGTTTTTCAGTATCAAGCCCCAAACCAGAAGCCTCAGCACCATACATGGCTACTGATTTATCATTAACAAATGGGTAGAACATACCGATAGCATTTGAACCACCACCGATACAAGCCATTACAGCATCAGGCAATTTACCGCCAGAAATCTCTGCATATTGGCGCTTGGCCTCACGACCGATGACAGATTGGAAGTCACGAACAATTTCTGGGAATGGTGCAGGACCAAGGGCAGAACCCATGATGTAGTGCGTATCCTCGATACCTGCAACCCAAGCACGAAGGGCTGCATTTACAGCGTCCTTAAGTACGCGCGAACCATCTGTTACGCTAAATACCTTGGCACCAAGCAATTCCATACGGAAAACGTTAAGCGCCTGACGTTTAACATCTTCTTCACCCATATAGATTGTACAGTCCATGTCGAAAAGGGCTGCGGCTGTTGCTGTTGCAACACCGTGTTGACCCGCACCAGTTTCGGCGATGATTTTCTTCTTGCCCATACGTTTGGCAAGCAAGACTTGACCAAGGGCATTGTTAATCTTGTGGGCACCTGTGTGGTTAAGGTCCTCACGTTTAAGATAAATTTGCGCTCCACCGATATGATCAGTCAAACGTTTGGCGTGGTAAAGTGGCGTCTCACGTCCCACATAGTTTTTGAGGAGGTCATCCAATTCCGCTTGGAAACTTGGGTCTTCCTTGGCTTCACGATAGGCCTTGTCCAATTCAATAACGGCTGTCATCAGCGTTTCTGGAACGAACTGACCACCGAATTTTCCGTAAAATCCTTTTGCATCAGGTTGTTGATATGTCATGCTTTCACTCTTTCTATAAATGCTTTAATCTTGTCTAAATCTTTGTGACCATCTGTCTCGACACCTGAGGAAACATCTAAGGCATAGGGGTGGAAAGTCTCCTAGGCCTCTGCCACATTGTCCACAGTTAAGCCACCAGCGATGAAATAATCCTGCTCAATCTGCTTATCAGCCAAAAGCTGCCAGTCAAAAGTCTGACCGCTACCAGCAATGGGAGCATCAAAGAGGAGATAATCCGCCTGGCTCTTGACTTGAGAATCACTATCCGAAATCTGAATAGCTCGAATAACTGGTACTGAAATCTTTGGAATCAGAGCTTCATCAAAAGTTCCATGAATCTGAACGATATCTAAGGGAACCTGACCAATTGCTTCTTCCAGTTCTTCAAGACTTGGTGAGACAAAGACACCGACGATTTTTGTCTGGCCTGTCACCCCTTTAGCTAGCTCGTGAGCTTGTTCAAGACTCACTTGACGCGTGCTCTTGGCGAACACAAAGCCAATGTAGTCAGCACCAGCTTCAACTGCAGTTGCTACCGCTTCTGGTGTCGATAGTCCACAAATTTTAACCTTTGTCAATTTGCAACTCCTTGACCTTTTCAGCCACATTTTCAGCTGTCATAAGGGCAGTTCCTACTAGAATCCCATTAAAATATGGGGCAATTAAGGCAGCATCCTGACCTGTAAAAATAGCCGACTCAGAAATATAAACAGGCTTGTCCTTGAAATGCGTTGATAACTCAAGACTGGTGTTGATATCTGTCTCAAAAGTGACCAAATTACGGTTGTTAACGCCGATAATCTCAGCACCAATACGATGAGCAACTTCCAATTCTGGCAGATTATGCGTTTCAACCAAGACTTCCAAGCCAAGGCTTGTCGCAAAATCGTAGAGCTCCTTGAGGCGAGCCTCTGGCAAGGCGGCTACAATCAAGAGAATGACTGTCGCACCCGCATTACGACTACGCACAATCTGTTTCTCATCAATAATGAAGTCCTTAGCCAAGGTTGGAATAGCCACCTGTGACGAAATTTCTTTCAAATAGGAAATATCACCCTTGAAGAAAACCTCATCTGTCAAAACAGAAATCATGGCTGCACCATTTTCTTCATAGGTCTTGGCCTGAGCCACAATATCCACATCTAGGTTAATATCACCCATACTTGGACTAGCTTTTTTCACTTCAGAAATAATTTGCAGCTTGTTTTGATTTGACTTGAGAAAATCATAAAGACGATAGGTCTGACGTAAGGGCTGCAAGTCTTCCATGACCAACTGGGCCACTTCTTTTTCTTTGTTCTAAGATTGTTGGGAGAAAGGCTTTACTCATACTTGTACCTCTTGGAGTTGGCGAAGTTTCTCTAGGGCTGAGCCGTCCGCAATCAATTGACGAGCAAGCTCAACACCTTCCTTAATAGTCTCAACCTTACCATTGGCAAAGAAGCCTAGACCTGCATTAAGCACTGTTGTTTCAAGATAAGGACTAGCTTCATTTTTCAAGACACTAAGGAGAATCTCTGCATTTTCCTTGGCATCGCCACCTGTGATGTCAGACAACTCAACCTTTTCCATACCCAAATCTTCATAAGTGAAAGTGTGCTGGCTGATGTGACCATCTTCCAAAAGGGTGTAGGTGTTAGTGCCATAGAGGGCAGCTTCGTCCATATTGTCAGGACCTGTGATAATAACCGCACGTTTACGTCCCAACTGTTGAATAGCATTAGCAACAATCTCCTGCAATTCCACACGATAGAGCCCCATGAGTTGTGTCTCAAGGTCAAGTGGATTAGCCAGTAGCCCAACCAAGTTCATAATCGTTGGAATCCCAAGAGCTTGGCGAGCTGGACCGATAAAACGCATAGCTGGGTGCATGGTTTGGGCAAAGATAAAGGCCAAACCAACCTCGTCAAGTGCTTTAGATAGGGTTTCTGGTGATGCCGCAACGTTGATTCCAAGGGCTTCAAGGACGTCTGCCGAACCAGATTTAGAGGAAATCGAACGGTTACCAGCCTTGGCCATACGGATACCACCCGCTGCTAGGACAAAGCAAACAGTAGTCGAAATGTTAAAGCTATAAGACTGGTCCCCACCAGTTCCACAGTTACACATAGCATCCGTGAAAGTCTCAGGCAAGGCAGTCGCATGTGATTTGAGGGCACGCACGATACCTGTGATTTCATCTGCTGTTTCCCCCTTAGTCTTAAGCCCCATAAGGAAGGCAGCGATTTGGCTTTCTGAGACTTCATTTTTGAGAATGCGGTCAAAGACTGCTTGGACTTGGTCTTGAGACAAGTCTTGACGGTTTGAGATTTGTAGGAATATTTCTTTCATATCTGTTTTCCTTTTAAAAACTGTTCAATATTTTCTGATGCACGCGAGAGGTTTTGAGCGTAGACAAATCTAGTCCAAAAACTGTCCAACTAGCCTGCAACAATTTTTACGAAATTTTCAACCATCTTAAGCCCATCTGGACTTCCGATACTTTCTGGGTGATATTGCAAACCGTAAATAGGTAGCTCCTTATGTTGAATGGCCATGATTTCTTGATCATCAGTTGTGATAGCTGTCACATCAAAGTCCTCTGGCATTTGGTCAACAACGATGGAATGGTAACGCATGATTGGGACATCATTGTCGATATCCTTGAAAATAGGCGATGGCGTTTCAAAAGTGATGTTACTTTGTTTTCCATGCATGACATTTTTAGCCAAGCCAAGTTTACCACCAAAAGTTTCCGCAATAGCCTGATGCCCCAAGCAAATTCCCATCATCGGTTTTTACCAGCGAAATCCTTAATCAAGGCTTCCATTTTACCCGCATCAGCTGGCCAACCTGGACCTGGTGAAAAAACTAGCCCGTCAGCTTTTTCCGCCTCTTCATAGAGGGTCTCGTCATCGTTACGCAAGACCTTTACCTCTGTAAATGTCCCTAGGTATTGTGCCAAATTATAGGTAAAAGAGTCATAGTTATCAACTAATAAAATCATTGGGCATCTCCTATTCTTGTCATAGCTTTCGCCTTGTTAATCGTTTCGTAAAATTCATTTTCAGGAACACTATCGTAAACAACACCTGCACCTGCTTGAACATAGGCTTTTTGATTTTTGAGAATCATAGTACGGATGGCAATGGCAAAGTCCATATCTCCTGTCGCAGACAGATAACCAATAGCTCCCGCATAAATACCACGTTTTTCTTGCTCAAGCTCATAGATACGGCGCATGGCACGAATCTTAGGTGCTCCTGATACGGTTCCAGCTGGTAGGGTTGATTTAAGCGCATCAAGTGCTGTCAATTCCGGCAAGAGTTGCCCCTTAACCACACTAGTAAGGTGCATCACATAGCGGAAATACTCAACCTCCATATACTTGGTCACCTTGACCGTACCATTTTTAGCAATCTTACCAATATCATTACGTCCCAAGTCAACCAACATACGGTGTTCCGCAGTTTCTTTGACATCATGTAAGAGTTCATCTGCCAAAGCAGCGTCTTCCGCCTCATTGGTACCACGAGGGCGAGTTCCAGCAATCGGATTGGTTACCACCTCTCCATTTTTCACTGAAACCAAACTCTCTGGGCTCGCACCAATCACCTGATAATCTCCAAAATCGTAGAAATAAAGATAGTTTGATGGGTTGGTCACACGCAAGTTACGATAGTAATCCAAAGGATCTCCCTCAAAGTCCGCTGAAAAGCGTTGGCTAAGCACACATTGGAACATATCTCCCTCACGAATGAGTTTCTTGGCCTTAGCCACCATATCCATGAAGACTTCTTTTTCGATATGATTTGAAAATTGCAAGGCTTGCAAGGCTTGAGGCGTAAACTCGTTTGGCGCCTGAGTCTGGAGGTTGGTTACCACCTGACCAAGAGCTTGACGCACCGCATCGTTGTCACGACCAGAGTAGATATTGTCCTCAACCACATAGACCTTTTCCTTCTTGTGGTCAAAAATCAAATAAGACTCATAGATGAAGAAATGCATATCAGGTGTTCCAATCGTATCTTCTGGAATCTCACCGATATTTTCATAGAGACCAATCATGTCATAGCCTGCAAACCCGATAGCACCACCTGCGAAAGGTAGGTCAGACTTGATGCCCTTGACTGTTACTTGGTCCAAGTATTCGAAAGGATCTTGATCAATCGCCTTACCATTTTCATAAAGAACACCATCCTTGAAGGTTACTTCAAAGACCGGATTGTAGGCAACAATAGAAAAACGTGCATTTTCCTTCTCACGAGGAATAGATTCAAGGATAACCTTGTGTTCCCCTTGAACACGCATATAAGCCAAGATTGGTGTTAAGGTATCGGCTGGTAAAATTTTTCTCATAATATTTCCTTTCAAACTGGTTTATCGAGAGTAATAAGACTGATACAAGATCCTGTCACAGCTTGCAAAGACTCGCTACTACTAAAGCAACTTAATCTCCCTTAGATTGCAATCATAGCAACTATCATTGGATAAAAGTAAACAAAAAACCTCACAGAGAAAAACTCTGTGAGGGCATTAAATCTAGTTTAACACGGTACCACCTCAGTTAATGGTCTCCAAAAAAACGACCATCATCTCTATCTCCTCTAACAAGGAGTTGCACGGTAAGGGGTGCCAACCGAGAAGAATATGTATTACCTTCTCATTATCATCCAATCAGCCCAATGTTCACTCATCTCGATTACCTACTCACAATCACCGCAGGCTCCCTGAAAATCTAAGACCAGTTACTTTCTGATTTACTAACTATTGTACTCCTTTTTAGAGGGATGTCAAGAATTTTCTGTTAATTTTGACAATTCCTCCCTTATAAGATTCGTCTATACCTAATTCAGAGAGTGAGGTAGTCTTATCACCACACTTTACAAAATAAAAAAGCCCCAAAAGGGACTTCTTGGTTTGATAAACAACGGCAGGGTGACAGTCCTGCATCTCTTTCAGACCCGAAGGTGCGGCGGCTGCCTCTTCCGCCCTCGTTGTTACTTCTTACTTATATTATATCACATTTTCTTAGCTCTACCAGCATTTAGATAATTTTTCAGCTTAGAATCTTTAATCTCAAACATGGTACGGACATTAAGTTTATCACATAATCTGACCGCTACCAGAACATTACCATCAATACGTTTTATATATTCCAAGGACTGGCCATTAGGATGGCGACCGATATAGTCCGGATGAGCAATAATCTCTGGAATACGTTCATAAGTAGCATCAAAATCACTGAATTCCTGGCGATGTTTTTCCATATGCTTCTTACGTTGTGCAGACAGCGTGATTTCTTCACCAGGCTTGTAGTCCAAATCAAAAGCTTTAATGACTTTTGGCGTCAAGTGCCCTACTGTTTTCATGCCTCTATTGTACCATACCTCATACACATCAAGACCGTTCCTACTGTTGAGGTATCAAAAAACTCAAGCCTGTTACCAAGCTCGAGTTTTGACTTATGCTTTTTGGAAAGCTCCTTGTTTGTAGCTAATCCAGAAGAAAAGCGGTGTACAGATAGCCATTGCTACCAGATAGATTGGTAAGGTGTAGCTATTAAGTGTCGAAATTTCAATCACATCTCGAAGATAGTAAGAGCTGATTAAGAAACCAAAGACTGAGTAAATAATCAAGGCCACACGTCCCTTATTCAACGGGATACAAGCACGAATAACGGCAAGGACACCCGTTGATCCCATCATATAGTAAGACAGCGTCAGCATGTCCGTATTGCTCATGCCAAGATAGACCTGAGATAGATGGAAAATAAGAACACTGATAACCAGCATCAAGGCATTAGGAATAGATAACTGGAGCGAACGTCTGAGGAAATGTTTCTCAACAGGTCGAATATTACGTTCGAAGGTCAAAATAAATGGTGGAAGACCCTCGATAAATTGCCCAGCTAAAGTCATCTGAACCTGAATGAATGGGAAGACCAAGAGGTACTCTGCCTTTCCAAAAACAATACTGGCAATACAGATAAGTCCCAAAAGGAAGGAATAAACCGTTTTGATGAGGAAAATAGGTGCAATGTGGGCAATATTATTAACCACACGACGTCCCTCAAATAGAATTTCAGGAATATCCTTAAACTCCGAATCCATAAGCACCAAGTTGGCAATCTGACGAGTAGCGGGATCCCCTTCAGCCATAACAATCGAACAGTCCGCTTCACGTAGTGCCAAGATATCGTTGACACCGTCACCAGTCATAGCTGTGGTATGCCCATTGGCATTAAGCGTTTGGATTAACAACTTCTTCTGATGTGGAGATACGCGGCCAAAAATTGCCGTATCTTCAGCCAAGCCTCCAACTCCTCATCACTGACCTTAGAACAGTCAATATAGCTTTGATAATCCGCAAAACCAGCCTGGTGTGCAATATGAGAAACCGTCACAGGATTGTCACCAGAAATAATCTTCAGCGTCACATCTTCTGAACGTAGGTATTCTAAAGTTTCTGCAGCATCCTCACGAATAGGATCGGCAATTTCAAGTAAAGTCAAGGCTTCAACGTCATTCGGCAAACTCATGGTCTCTGTATCAACCGCTGACTGACTCCATGCCAAAATCAAAACACGAGAACCACGAGCCTGAGCCTGATCGACTGCTTTTGGATTTTCCTTAAGAAGCATCTCAGGTGCTCCCAAAAAGAGAGTTCCTACCCCGTCAATGCTCATAGCACCCCATTTACGATCACTTGAAAATGGAATAATATCCCCTACCTGATAGTGATGCTCCAGACCTTCATAGGCATTCCGAATCGCCTGAGCCGTTGCATTGTTATCCTTGCTATGCTGCATGTAAGCCGCAAGCAAGCGCTCCAACTCCTCTTTAGTGAAACGTTCTGACAGTAGTTTCAGACCCTTAACGGTCATCTTTCCTTGTGTAATCGTCCCTGTCTTATCTAAACAAAGCACATCGACACGCGCCAAGGTTTCGACAGAGTACATCTCCTGCACCAGGATATGCTTCATTCCAAGCTTAATAACGGCCGTTAAAAGAGAGGTGATTGTCAAAAGGGCGATCCCCTTAGGCAACATTCCCAGAAGGGCTGTCGAACTGGTAACTACCGACTCTTGAAGAGAGAGTTGTTTAATCAAGTAAGCCTCGAAAAAGAGAGCGAGCCCAAACGGTATCACAATCTTGCCCGTAAACTTGGCAATCTTGTCCATGTTATAGAGGATACGTGACACGATTGGCTTATGCGTCTTAGCCTCTAGCATGAGCTTATTGGCGTAATTGTCCTCGGCTACGTTAATAACCATAGCATAAACCTGACCACTCACAAGATAAGACCCCGAGAGCAACTCCTTACCATCCTTCTTGAGAATAAGGTCACTCTCACCTGTCAGCATAGCCTCATTGAGCTCAGCCATCCCATCAACAACCACGGCATCACTAGGCACCTGCTCACCCGCAGACAAGAGCATGATATCATCCAAGACAATATCCTGAGGATTAATAGAAGTAACCTCGCCATCACGCACCACACGGATCTGATCCTTATTCATGAGATTGAGCTTATCAATCATGCGACGGGCACGCAACTCTGTCATCATCCCCGTAAAGGCATTAAGCACAATGATTCCGAAGAAAAAAAGATTCGACCAAGCCTGAACAGCAATCAAGGCCACAAAAATAGCAAAATTGAGCATATTAAAGGAGTTAAAGACATTACGCCTAAAAATCTCCCAGTTGCTGGAGCCAGTTTTTGCTTTAAAATGATTTGTTTTACCGGCATCTATCCGCCGCTTGACCTCCACCTGCGTCAAGCCTTGTAACTGTTTTTTCATAACTTTCATAGTAGCATAAAAATGAGGTGTTTTCAAAGGTTAGCCGTCATAGATAGCCAGGAAATAGACCTATTATATCGAACCGCTCTCCCGACTATTTCACTCAACCTAAACTACTTTCAAATAGCAAAGGCAAGAGTTCCTACAAAACACTCCTATGCTATCTTATTTCCTAATTAAACCTACTTTGATAAATTAAATTAAACAACCACTGAAGATTGATTAATGGTTTTGCTTGAGCATCAATCACAGGTTGAACGGTCTCTCTAATTTCTTTTAGGACTTTTCGTTGATTATATTTAATCTTGTGATAACGTTTGTCAAAAGCATCTTGGATAGAAAAATTACGATTAAGAAGATACATATCATCTGACTCCGAATGAAAAAATAGAGTATCACCTGTAAGATCTAATACAGACGTTTTAGTTCCTTTTTCTCTAGTTATAGCATACGACCCATCATCATCATAACTAATACCATCTATTTCCGGTGTATAGGCCCAACCCTTATTCTCCATCAGCATAATGATGTCCGGTTCTGTTCCCTCCTTATGAGGAATATGCTGAGCATAATAAACAGAGTTAGATTTTAAATTAATAAAGATAAATAGACTCATTCCTAAAACTGTATACAGCCCTATAACTAGTCCTACAAAAATCGCTAAAATATTTCTTTTTTGCATTGTCATCTTCTCTTTCCTTTTTCTCTAATTAAACTTACTTTGATAAATTAAATTAAACAACCACTGAAGATTAATTAATGGTTTTGGTTGCTCATCAATCACTGGTTGAACGGTTTCTCTAATTTCTTTTTGGACTTTTCGTTGATTATACTTAATCTTGTGATAATGTTCATCTAAAGCATATTGGTTAGAAAAATTTCGATTAAAAAGATAGCCATTACCTGATGCCGAAATAAAAAATAGAGTATCTCCTGAAAAATCTAATATGGACGTTTTGGTTCCTTTTTCTCTAGTTATTGCGTACGACCCATCATCATCATAGCTAATACCATCTATTTCCGGTGTATAAATCCAGTCATTATTCTCCATAAGCATAATGATGTCCGGCTCTGTCCCCTCCCTATGAGGGATGTGCTGAGCATAATAAACAGAGTGGTATTTTAAATTAAAAAAAGTAAATAGGCTCATTCCTAAGACTGTATACAGCCCTATAATTAGTCCTACAAAAATCGCCAAAATATTTCTTTTTTGCATCCTTATCTTCTCTTTCTTTTTTATCTCCAATCGAGTTTTGACTGGATTAACAATAAACCATTGTACCGTATTTATCATAAGTCTTACAATTTAATGATTTGTAATTGCTCTAACATTTATTATGAATAAGAAAAAATCAAATCTTTATAAATTTCTCCAACGCCTCTCACCACTTTGTCAATCAAGCTAAACATGGTATAATAGTTAAGATTTTTATACTACTTATTTCTGGTCAGAAGTGGGCAGTAAATTTTAACAAACAAGGGCTAAACCCTTGATACGAAAGGAATCTTGAAATATTATGATGAACATGCAAAACATGATGAAGCAAGCTCAAAAGCTTCAGAAACAAATGGAAAAAAGCCAAGCTGAATTGGCTGCTACAACCTTCACTGGAAAATCAGCACAAGACTTGGTTGTTGCTGAATTAACTGGTGACAAAAAAGTGGTTAACATCACTTTCGCTGATGCTGTCGTGGATCCTGATGATGTGGAAACACTTCAAGATATGACTGTTCAAGCACTTAACGATGCTCTTGGACAAATTGACGAAGCGACTAAAAAATCAATGGGTGCCTTTGCAGGTAAATTGCCATTCTAAAAAATGATAAGGAATCTCGCGGTTCCTTTTTTCTATACACTCATTAAGCAATTCAGTCATAACATACAAAAGACTTGGACAAAAAATCCAAGTCTTTTTGTGATAGTCATATAAAAATTTTATTCTTCAACCAAAGCAAGACCTGACTGTGCGTCTTCTTCGTTGGCCAATTTATAGCGATTCTTTTGACCTAAGTAGATGCTCGCCGAATTTAATGAACTTTCTAAAGTAGGGTAATTCACATCCTCATTCGCTGTTTGGGTAGGTACAGGTCCTGAAATTAATAGCTCATCATCATTCTTGACATAGATCTGGTATTCCCCAACTTCGCTAGTTTGAGCTAAAATCTCATTCAACAAGTCTGGGTCGAGCGTTTGAGCGACGCCATCAACCACTTGATTAGAGTCCTGCTTATGCTCCGACGAATCCACTACTTCAGTGATAACGATGTAATCAGGAGTTTCCTCATCTGAAGTCTTAGATCCTTCAGTTTCTGGCTGTTTTTGTCCAGGTGTTTCTTGTTTCTTCGTATCCTGAGCTTGTCCATCATGAGTCTTCAATTCCTCATCACTAACGGTTTGAACCTTAGTTTGATTGGCATCTAAATCAAGTTTTGGAGCTTCTTTGACGTCAGCTGAGGCTCCACTGGTACCCATGAATAGAGCTAAAGTCCCCAAAGTAGCAATCAAGCTGATTATTGCTTTGCCGATAAAACCATTATCTTTGTTCTTAATCATAAATCCCTCACTATTAATTTGGTTAGCTCTAACTGGCTAACAACGAGTCCAATTTGCTGCTGTAGGAGGTAAAAGGTTGGTTGAGCTGTTTGACCAACCCTTCACCCAGATAACAATCTTAGCATGCAAACCCCTTGATTTCAAGCATTTCTTTAATTTTTAAGCATTTTAAATAAATGACAACTTCATGTCTTAAAATTGATGACAATCTATTATCAGATTAGCTTTTTTAAGCTATGCAAATGGTAATTTCTTTAAGTAGTGCTTAGGGAAATAATACTTGTTTTTTAGACGGGTTCTTCAAAAACGACTTTTGCTGACTCATCTCCCCCAAAATTTTATCGGATAGCAAAATTCTGTCCAAACACTTTCAATGTAACTATAAAATAGAATTCTTGTGTCAGGAGGTGGAGTTTTAAACAACCTAAAATAAGATTAGAAACTAAAATTCCTCGATTAGCCCAAAGAAAGCTAGAACAAAAGGATTTATAAGTAACTTTATAAAATACCTCCCAATAAACAGCTCATTCTAAAGATGAACATTTCTCATTAAGATATCTATTTTTAAGGCATTTACAACTTCTTTAAAAATAACTAACACACAAAAAATGATTACGAAAAGGCCGCTATTTCCCCATGAATAAATTAACCCATATAGAAAATGTAGCCTCCAAATTCAAAAAAATATCCGTATTCTGGATAAAGCCATGCTTGAAACTATGAAAAAATCTTTATCCATCATCAACTCTGACGCAAAAAGCAGATCCCCTATGACTACCCTATAATGAAACATTTACCGACCTAAACTCTCCGACAATGATGGAAATTTGGAAAAATAGTAAATCTACTCAGTAAAAGACTAAAAATAACCTAACTTTATAACTATTTCACCAAATTTTCACCTCACTCAAAGCTCATCTAGAATAGTTTTTTCTCATGTGTAAGCGCTTCGCTCAAATTTCTATCACATGTAAGAAAACCTTATCGTCTTTTAAGCCTTTTTTTGCTATGAAACCTAGATATTTCAAGGAAAATTCGTTACAATAGAGTACGGAAAGATAGGTAATTATCAGCATCATTATTTTCGTATGAAAGGGAAATTCATGGCTTATATTCAAATGAAGCATAGCTATAAACGCTATAAAACCGGTGATCTGGAAATTATCGCAAACAACGACGTAAGCTTTGATATTGAAAAAGGGGAGCTTGTCGTCATTCTCGGTGCCTCTGGTGCAGGGAAATCAACCGTTCTTAACATCTTGGGTGGTATGGACACCAATGACGAAGGCCGCGTCATTATTGATGGTAAGGATATCTCTGAATACACAGCTAAAGAACTGACAACATATCGTCGTGAGGACGTTGGCTTTGTGTTCCAATTTTACAACTTAGTTTCTAACCTTACAGCCAGGGAAAACGTCGAACTAGCATCCGAAATCGTTCCAAACGCTAAAGATGCTACTCAAACACTCGTCGAAGTCGGTTTGGGAGGCCGCTTAGACAATTTCCCATCACAACTATCTGGTGGGGAGCAACAACGTGTCGCTATTGCACGCGCCGTTGCCAAAAATCCAAAGATTCTTCTTTGTGATGAACCAACAGGGGCTCTGGATTATCAAACAGGAAAACAAATCCTGACCCTCCTTCAAGAAATGGCTCGCAAACAGGGAACAACTGTTATTATCGTGACCCATAATGCTTCTCTAGCTCCAATTGCCGATCGTGTCATTCGAATGCACGATGCCAAGATTAAGAGTGTGGAACTTAATCCTAATCCACAAAAAATCGAGGACTTGGAATACTAGAAAGGAGCACCGTCATGAAAAAAACAACTTATTGGAAAGATGTTTGGCGAACCTTTGTAGCTTCTAAAGGGCGTATGCTCTCTATTGCCTTACTTATGGCACTGGGATCCTTTGCCTTGATTGGTCTTAAAGTAACTTCTCCTAATATGAAAAAAACTGGGGAACACTTCTTCAAGACGCATCAAACAGCTGACTTGAGCTTAATCAGCACTTACAGTATCAACCAAACCGATCAGGACCTTCTCAATTCGATTAAGAAAAAGAATGTAGACATCGAGTATGGTTATTTCAAAGATGCTGTCATCAAGGGAAAGAATACAGCATTTCGTATTTTCTCTAAACCTAAGAAAATCTCTACTTACGACCTTATTGAGGGGAAACTTCCTACTAAGGACGGGGAAATCGCTCTTTCCTCAACTTATAAAGAAGAATATAGCGTCGGAGATAAGATTAACTTTTCTGAGCCAGTAGATAGCTCAGGGCAAAAACAGTTAAAGGAACAAACATATACCATTACTGGTTTTGTTAATTCCTCTGAACTTCTCTCTAGGAACCGCCTTGGTAATGCCAGTGCTGGTACGGGGAAACTGGATGGCTATGCCATTGTTCCAGAGACGGACTTCACCTCTAATGATTACATGATTGCCCGCATCCGCTACAAGGATTTAGAAAACGTTAGTCCTTTTAGTGAGGAATACGCAAATAAGATTTCTGAACGAAAGGCTGAACTCAAGGAACTCTTTAAAGACGAACCTGAGAAACGCCTCGCTGAAATCAAGTCACAGTCTAAAGCTCAAATTACTCAAGCTAAACAAGAACTTGAAACAGCACTCGCACAGACCCAGCAAATGGCTACAAGCAACCCAGCCGAAGCCTCTAGCATCAAAGAAGCTACTACCAAAATTGAAGCCAAGCAAAGAACTCGAAGAAAGTCAAGCAATGGTTGATAATTTACCAGCGCCTAGCTATCAATTCTACTCTCGTCGAGAGATTCCGGGTTCTGAGGGATATGTTGCTTATGAAAGCAATATTAACATCATTCACGATGTGAGTAACATCTTCCCTGTCGCTCTCTACTTTATGGCAGCTTTGGTTACCTTTGTAACTATGGGACGCTTTGTTGAAGAGGAACGTGGTAAGGCTGGTATCTTCAACGCCCTAGGCTACAGTAATTCGCGAATTATCCATAAATTCGTCATTTATGGTTTGATAACGAGTATTACTGGTACAACTGCAGGTGTTATTACCGGTCATACACTACTTCCGATTCTAATCCACAATACTTATAAGAGCGATTTGCAGCTTCCTGCTTTCGAATTGCACTTCTACCTAGGACTTACCCTTGTGGCCTTCCTTTTAGGTCTCTTATCTGCTGTGCTACCTGCCTTTGCGGTTGCCAAGAAAGAGCTCTGGGAAAAACCTTCCCAACTCCTCCTTCCAAAACCACCTCGTGCAGGAGCTAAGATTGTCCTAGAGCGCATCACACCTCTTTGGAAACGTCTCAGCTTTACGGAAAAAGTTACCATGCGTAATATTTTCCGCTATAAGCAACGGATGTTTATGACCCTCTTTGGTGTCGCAGGTTCTATCGCACTGCTCTTCGCAGGTTTAGGAATTCGATCTTCTGTATCTAACCTTAACCAGCAACAGTTTGAAGATATCATTCACTATGATATGATTGTTGCCAAGCAACCAAATACGTCAAGTGCTTTGGATGAGGAACTCACTAAACTCCTCGATAGCAAAGACGTTAAAGAATACTTGAATGTCCATTTTGAAACCTTGCAAAAATTGCCGGTAGCAACAAGGACACCCAAGAAATCTCAACCCTTGTCTTTAACGACCGTGACGATAAACTCGTTGATAGTTACGTTAGCTTGCATGACCGAGACCGTAATAAGACTCTCAAGCTATCTAATGACGGAGCTATTATCTCTGAAAAAATGGCAAAACTCCTAAACCTCAAGGTTGGAGATACCATTACTGTGCAAAACAGTCAGGATGAATCTGTCAAGATTAAGATAGCTGGTATCACTGAAATGTACATGGGGCATTTCCTCTTTATGAATGCTAGCTACTACCAAAAAGCTTTTGGAACACCTTCAGTGAATAATGCCAACCTTGTTACTCTCGCTGAACCAACTAAGCAAAATGTTGAAAATATGGCAGCCAAATTCATCAACTTACCTAATGTTTATGGTGTTGTTCAAAACAACAACCTAAAACTGCAAATCAGTACTATGGTCAATTCATTGACACAGGTTATTGGTATCTTGATTACGGTTTCCATTCTCCTTGCTGTGGTTGTTCTCCATAACCTCACTAACATCAACGTTTCAGAACGTATCCACGAACTTTCAACCGTTAAGGTTCTTGGTTTCTACAATAACGAAGTATCCCTCTATATCTATCGTGAAACCATTTACCTTTCAATCATCGGTATCTTCGTAGGATTCGGTCTTGGACAGGCACTTCACCATTATATGGTAAGCATCATTCCGCCAGATCGTATCATGTTTGATCCATCTCTCGGATTGGCTACCTACCTTTTACCAGCTGTTCTTATCGGCATAATCCTTATTATCCTTGGCTTCGTCGTCAACAAACGTCTTGCCAAACTTAATATGCTTGAAGCCCTAAGCTCAGTTGAATAAGCTAAAAACGCCTGAGAAGTAATTCTCAAGCGTTTTTTATGTTCGATAACCTATTTTGTTTTAGTCTTAGCCAACTCCAGACAGTAGGTTTTCACATGACAATGAGGACAAGTCAGTTTACGAGTCCTAGGTGTATGTCCAGAAATGGCAAACTCTTTAAAACTAGGATCAAAGGTCCTATGACAATTAGGACAGAGGTAGTCGAACTGCTTTCTATAGTGAAACACCACTAAATTCATTACTAAAATATAAGCAGGACAGACAATAAAGATACCTCTGGGATCCTTAAAATAATAAATGACAACCAGTAGGCTCATCAGATAAAGAAGAAAGATTAGAATGCCACTCCCATACATTCTCAACTGCAAATGACGCCATGATTTGATTTTCCATAAGACGTGAAATGTCTGACAAATCTTCCAACGAAAGTTGACGCCACTTAGCAGTTGCTTTTTGCAAGTGACGGGCACGTTTTAGTTTGACCTCTATTTCCTTCGAAGACTTTTCCAAGCTTTCAATTTGGTCTGTCAACAACAGCTCTAAAACCTGCTCCCTATTCTCTTCTTGCAAGAGTTTTTGGATTTGTTTGATTGAGAAATCCAAATCTCTTAAGAAACAAATGACTTGCAGTCGTTCCAAGTCTGATTCGTGATAGATTCTCCGACCACCCTCTGTGACTTCAGATGGCGTCAAGATCCCTCGTTGATCATAGTACTGGACAGTCCTAACAGACACTTCTGCTGCTTTAGCCAACTCTCCTGTTGAAAACTGCGACATCTCAGTCACCTCCTTTTAAGATTTTCTATCAAAGAAGGTCTTTCACCACCTTTGATACCTAGATTCTACCTTATAACGCAAGGTAATATGCAAGCTATAACCCTAGAGGATTTTCTTTTCTTACAGAAAAAGTTAGCTATCACTCTTTACAGCCTTTACAGCTCTTGTAAAGCTTTAGTCGAAAAGGCCACCCAAACCTAAAGCAGCAAAAGGATTGTTACTGACTTCTTCCTGTTGTTCCAAAAGTTTGGCATTTTCATCTAATTCGAGAAACTTCTCGTAAATCTGCGCGGTCATACGAGCATCCTCCAAGCTGTTGTGACCATGTCCTTTAATTCCAAAGAATTCTGCCACACTAGTCAACTTGAGGTTGACAATACCATTCAAATCAGAAGCACGTCGGTCAAAGGCTTCATCGAAAACATCTAAGGCATATTGATCTTCCAAGTCTAAACCATTTTCCGACAAAATAGGCAAGTCTGACTTAAGGGCATTGTAGCCGATAAGGGGTGTATCGCCAACAAAAGACTTGAAATCTGCTAGAACGGACTCTAACTTTGGTGCCTTGGCAATCTTATCCGCTGTAATTCCCGTCAAACCATTGATAAAGGACTGCAAAGGAACATCCGAATAGACAAAAGAGTCAAACTGATCTACTTCCTTGTGCTGGTCCATCTTAACCGCCGATACCTGGATAATATGGCTAACGCCATCTACCGTGTTGAACTCCAAATCAAAGGCAATATAAGTTTTTAAATTTTCCATCTTAATCTCCTACAATAGTTAAAGCTGAGACTGAGTCCCAGCTTCTTTTTTATTTTCCAAATAGACGTCCAAAGAAACCTTTTTTAGAAGCTTCTTCTTGTTTAGTCTGGATTTCTTCCACTTGGGCCTTGGCTTCGTCAACCTCAACCTTAGCCTCATCAAGTTCTAGTTTAAGCTCTTCCTTGTCCTTCATAGCAGTCAAGGTCAATTGCTGCTGTTGATCGATTTGCTTGTCCTTTTCAGCGATTTGAACATCTTTGACACGCAATTGATCATCCATATTAGACAACTGCTCATCCTTAGCTTTCAACTGAGCGTAGAGACGAGCAATCTCAGAGTTTTTCTCGTCTACAAGAATCTCTAACAACTCACGTTGCTTTGTTTCTTCATCGATTGGCTCATCGTCAAAGATGGTTTTCTTGTAGATTTCCTCCAACTTAATCAAGCCACTGCGTTTAACGACAGTAACCCCTTTAGCATTTTTTTCTAGATCTTCTTCTGGAAGTTGTTTGACACGATTATTGACTGCTTGACGACTAACGCCAAGGATTTCAGCAATCTCGCTGACTGTCTTTTCAATACTCATAATAGCCTCATTTTCTCTTGAAATGTCTTACTATGAGAATATCACAATCACTCCTTTCTGTCAATTTGACTAGTTATTCTGGATATCTGAAGGGCTCTTTTAAAGTTTCTTTTTCCTTTCACTCTTCAAACAATTTACTTGATAGGAAGCTAAGCTTTTGGTAAACTATGTGTGGGTATAAATGTATATAGAAGGAAAGTCTTTAACTTAAACAATCGGTACTTCCAAATTGAGTTTGGTCGGTATCAGATCTGTTGTATCTAGGAATGGTGGGAACAATTCCACAAGGTTTGGGATTTTCATTCTTGCTCCAATTTTTGATGGTATTCGAGCAACCTTGGTTGCAAAACGACTTGATATTGAAGCATAAATCACATTATCTTCAACGGTTTGACTGTTGGAGTTTTTTTTATTGTTACTTTACTCGCTTACTAAAGCCTCATATTGCCATCCGAGATTGAAAAAAGCCCTAAATTATGCCATAATAAACAAAAGCAAAATAGAAAGAATGAGTCCTATGAAAAACTTCCGTGATGATATTAAGGTCAATGATTTGGCCCAGCCCTTCTTAGAGCCAATCGTCGAACAAATGACCACTGTATTCGACCCTGAGATTGAGCTAGACATTTACAACCTTGGTTGATTTATGAAATCACTGTCGATGAAAATGGCCACTGCTACTTCCTTATGACCTTTACTGATACTGGTTGTGGCTGTGAAGAGACTATGCCTTATGAAATCGCTGAAAAGCTAAAATCCATTGACGGTATTAACTCTGTCAAGGTGGAAACCACTTATTCACCGGTCTGGAAGATGACACGCATCAGTCGTTATGGACGTATCGCTCTTGGTATCTCACCTCGAGGCGGAAAATAAAAGGAAAACCGGTTGGACATTTCCAACCGGTTTTTTACTAGAGTAACAACAGACAAACCATTACTTGTCATCACACTGCCAACAACTGTCTTAGAAATTAATATCAAAAAATCACATCGAACAAATGTCCGGTGTGATTTCTTTTATGTCATTAAATTAGGCTTTACCTGATTTATCCATGTTCCAGAAGTCGGTAACGGCACCACGAGATGCTGATGAAACGATGTGAGCATACTTACCGAGGACACCACGGCTATAAAGTGGTGGCAACTCAGTCTCAGCTTTACGTTTCGCCAACTCTTCGTCTGAAACGTGCATAGTAATTTCTTTAGTATCTTGGTCAACTGTAACCATATCACCTGTACGGAGGTAGGCAATAGGTCCACCAACCTGAGCTTCAGGAGCAATGTGACCAACAACGAGTCCGTAAGTACCACCTGAGAAACGTCCATCTGTCAAGAGGGCAACTTTATCCCCTTGACCTTTACCAACGATCATTGATGACAATGACAACATTTCTGGCATACCAGGACCACCCTTAGGACCTACAAAACGTACAACAACTACATCGCCATCAACGATTTCATCAGAAAGAACGGCTTCGATGGCATCTTCTTCTGAGTCAAATACCTTAGCTGGGCCAGTGATGTTACGAACTTTAACACCTGATACTTTGGCAACCGCACCTTCTGGAGCCAAGTTACCTTTCAAGATAATCAATGGACCATCAGCACGTTTAGGATTTTCAAGCGGCATGATGACTTTTTGACCTGGTGTCAAATCATCGAAGGCCTCCAAGTTTTCTGCAACAGTCTTACCAGTACATGTGATACGATCACCGTGAAGGAAACCATTCTTAAGAAGGTATTTCATAACGGCTGGCACACCACCGACGTTGTAAAGGTCTTGGAAGACATATTGACCTGATGGTTTCAAGTCAGCCAAGTGAGGCACACGCTCTTGGAAATCGTTGAAATCTTCAAGTGTCAAATCAACGTTAGCTGCGTGAGCAATAGCGAGCAAGTGAAGTGTCGCATTGGTTGAACCACCAAGTGCCATTGTGACAGTGATGGCATCTTCAAAGGCTTCACGTGTCAAGATATCTGATGGTTTAAGACCTAGTTCAAGCATCTTAACAACCGCACGACCTGCTTCTTCGATATCTGCTTTTTTCTCAGCTGATTCTGCAGGGTGAGATGATGATCCTGGAAGACTCATTCCCATTACTTCGATGGCTGTCGCCATTGTATTGGCAGTATACATACCACCACAACCACCAGGGCCAGGGCAGGCATTACATTCAAGTTCTTTAACCTCTTCAGCGGTCATATCACCGTGGTTCCATTTACCGATACCTTCGAAAACAGAAACCAAGTCGATATCCTTACCGTTAAGATTACCTGGTGCAATGGTACCACCATAGGCAAAAATCGCTGGAATATCCATGTTAGCAATGGCAATCATAGAACCAGGCATGTTCTTATCACAACCACCAATAGCCACAAAGGCATCGACGTTGTGACCACCCATAGCTGCTTCGATTGAGTCAGCAATGATATCACGAGATGTCAATGAGAAACGCATCCCTGGTGTCCCCATGGCAATACCATCGGCAACGGTAATCGTACCAAATTGAACTGGCCAAGCACCCGCGTCTTTAACACCTTCTTTGGCAATTTGACCAAAACCGTGCAAGTGGATATTACATGGTGTGTTCTCAGCCCAAGTTGAGATAACCCCAACAATAGGCTTTCAAAACTATCATCCGTCATCCCAGTGGCACGAAGCATGGCACGGTTAGGTGATTTAACCATGCTATCGTAGACAGATGAACGGTGTTTCATGTTATTTTCAGACACGATATTTTCCTCCATAGTTAATAACTATTCTAATTTAAACTTCTACCCCTATTCTAACATAAATTGTCTAAAAAAACTGACCATTTACCAACTATTCTCCCTTTTTAAATTATGCTAAAATAAAGGCATGAAACATTTTGATACTATCGTTATTGGTGGAGGGCCTGCTGGCATGATGGCAACCATTGCCTCAGCCTTCTATAGCCAACAAACCCTCCTAATTGAAAAAAACAAACGTCTCGGAAAGAAGCTGGCTGGTACTGGTGGTGGACGTTGTAATGTTACTAACAACGGGACTTTAGACGACCTTCTAGCAGGCATTCCTGGTAATGGACGTTTCCTCTATAGCGTCTTTTCACAATTTGATAACCACGATATCATTGCTTTTTTCGAGGACAATGGTGTCAAACTCAAGGTTGAGGATCACGGACGTGTTTTCCCTAAGACAGATAAATCACGGACCATCATTCAAGCTCTGGAAAATAAAATTCAGGAACTGGGTGCTAGTATCCTTACCAATACAGAAGTTGTCTCCGTCAAAAAAGTTGATGAGCAATTCCAAGTTAAGTCTTCAGACCAGACTTTTACCAGTGATAAACTCATCGTCACAACTGGAGGAAAATCTTACCCATCGACTGGTTCAACTGGTTTTGGACACGATATTGCCCGCCATTTTAAGCTCCATGTCACTGATCTTGAAGCTGCGGAAAGTCCACTCTTAACCGACTTTCCCCACAAGGCTTTACAGGGGATTTCTCTTGACGATGTCACTCTGTCCTATGGCAAACACAAAATTACCCATGATCTTCTCTTCACCCATTTTGGCCTATCTGGACCAGCTGCCCTACGTCTTTCCAGCTTTGTTAAGGGTGGTGAGATCGCTCATCTGGACTTTCTTCCTAACCAAAGCCAAGAAAATCTCAAGACTTACTTTGAGGAAAACCGTGAGAAATCTGTCAAAAACACCCTCAAAGCGCTTGTGCCTGAGCGTGTCGCTGAATTCCTAGCAGAAGACAAGGCTGACAGCAAGGTTAAACAACTGCACCCCAAAGACTTGGAAAGCATTATTAGTCAGCTTAAGGACATGGAAATTCCAATCACAGGTAAAATGTCACTTGCCAAATCCTTTGTGACTAAAGGTGGCGTTGACCTTAAGGAAATTAATCCCAAGACCCTAGAAAGTAAAAAAGTCCCTCACCTACACTTTGCAGGAGAGGTCCTTGACATCAATGCCCATACCGGCGGTTTTAATATCACTAGCGCCCTCTGTACTGGTTGGGTAGCAGGTATTCAAAGCCCTTGGGATTAGAAAGATTTTTCAATTAAGGACAACAAAAAGTTCCCTTCTGTCATAGAAGGGATTTTTTGTCTATTTCTCAAAGGAGAGGAGGGGATTCGAACCCCCGAGCCCCGTTAAGGACTACACGCTTTCCAAGCGTGCGCACTCAGCCTCTATGCGACCTCTCCACATCAAACGATTAGCCTATTAATGGCTAATCATTATTTTTAATCAAGTTTTCAAGAGTTAATCTTTAAACTGGGCCTCTACTCGATAGATGACCTGACCTTTTTCTGAAAACTTACGCTCGTATTCAGTCATGACGTTGCCTTCATAATCACTGGCATGAAGGTCCAACCAAACTTTGTTGAGAACCATTCCATACTGTGAAAAGCTCGCCAAACTGTATTCAAAAAGTCCACGATTGTCTGTCTTAAAGTGAATCTCTCCATTTTCAGGCAAAATTTGCTTATAAGTATCTAGGAAAGTCTTGTATGTCAAACGACGTTTCTCGTGGCGACTCTTAGGCCATGGATCTGAGAAATTCAAATACATCATATCCACTTCGCCATCTTCAAAATAATTGGTCAAGGCTGAGCCATCCACGCGCAAGAGTTTGACATTTTCAGCACCCGAAGCCAAAACCTTATCCAAGGCATAGCTCAATACAGACAGCTGAATATCAATACCAATGTAGTTGATGTCAGGGTTTTGTTGGGCCATACCAGTAATGAAGGCCCCCTTACCAGATCCTACCTCGATATGGATAGGATTGTCATTACCAAAAAGCTCATGCCACTTACCTTTAGCAGCCTCCGGCTCAAGGATAACGTACTGAGGATGGTTAGCTAGGTGTTCCTCTGCACCTTTACGTTTTCTAACTCGCATGTCTACTTTCTAATATCTGTGCAAGGTCTCTCTGAATTTACGAAGTTCATAAATTTCTCGGTTGGCATGTTCCATATCACGACTATCAAAGAATTTTGAAATCTGTGTCAAATATGAAAACTGCCCATACCAATAAATCTTGTCCATCACAAGGTCGTTGTTCTTATAGCCATAGTATGACAACCACTGTGGCCAATGTGCCAATGGAATGTAATGGCTGAGGATCTGCGCCACATCATACATACGATCTGTTAGACGTACAGAATCCCAATCAACCAAATAAATCAATCCTGAGGTTGTGATGACAAAGTTACTATGACGAGCATCTCCGTGAACAATTGTTGCAATTTCCGCACGAAACTCTGGAAGATGACGTTTCAAATCTCTAACAACGTCTTGAAGGAAGCCATTCTCACGCAATTGGTAAGCGGCATTTTCCTCCCACTCGTGCAGAAGATCAAAAGGATTTTCAATATGATAATCCAACTGCAAGAGTTGATTAACCAAGTGTTTAGAGCGGTGCAAATTACCAAGAATTTGAATAATCTGTTTACTGTTCATGTCATGTTTGGTCAAAATACGACCATCAAGCCACTCCTGTGCACTCATCATATCACCATTTCCCAGACGCTTAGCCCACAAGAGCTGGGGTGCAATCTGTTCCTTGGCAAGAGCTGCCAAGATTGGTGTTGTATTCATCTTCACAAAGACGCGATCTCCGTTTGGGTAAGTTCCCATATAGGCCTTACCACTATTTCCTTTGAGAGGAGTCAGGCTCAAATCTTTATCTGTTGATGTCACCTAGGCATCTCCTTTTTCTTTAGTCATTCGTTTCTATTTTAACTTATTTAATAGGTGTTAGTCAATCATCTTCTTAAGCTTGGCTGGTAGGTAAACAAGGCTCAGAACTAGCATCATTCCAACCAAAATCAGGCTAAACTTAAGGTCGAAGAGACAAACAGCCTGTACCAAAGTCAAAACAAGTACAATCTGGCTAATCAAGCGCTTAAGATTGCTCACCTGCATGTCTTTTCCAACCGGCATAAGGTTAGCCATTCTCTGATAAGCAAAGTGCGATTTAAGTGCTGTGAGCTGGAAGAGCAAGAGGTAGTCAAAAACAACCACAAGCACCATAGCCAGCCATTTTTCAGGAACCAAAAAGATAACTAGAAGTGTTAGGGCAAACAGGCGTAGGCTAAGGGCAAAGTAATCTCCAGAACGCAAGAAGGCTCTTAGGTAAAGATTGTACCAGGTATGTTCCTTGTCTTTCTTTGTACGTTTGAGAATAGCATCCAAATAAGAACGGCGTTTAACACTCGACGTAATTCCCTTAACATTGGTAAAGAGTGAAAAGAACTTCAGAATCGATTGTTGACGCTTATTTTCCGCTGCAATAGCCTCAGTCCAATTCAGTCCAGACTGCTTATAAAAAGGTTGAGCCTTTTTCTGGAAAATAAAATACTTAAGAATAGCCATAGCCACAGCTACAAGAATAACTCCCCAAACTGGAAGTCCCAAGGCTAAAAAGAGAGGAATAACCAAAATAAAAATCAGGCTTTGTACGATTACCCAAAATCTAAAGCACGCCCTGTTGCCTTCTTAACATGGCCTAGCACCTCTTCTTCCTTCACCAAGAGGTAGTGTTTGTCCGCAGGTTCTAAATAAGTCGCAATATTCCCCCAAAAAGGCAATAACAGACAAAGCATAAGCAAGCCAAGAATGATTGCCCATGGATTCTTGGGAAAATGCTTCAGTAATTGGCTATACTGCACCAAGACGAAACCTAAAAGAAAGAGGAGAACCAAGATAAAGTGATCATTAAAGACGTAGCGACTATACTTAGCACAGCGGGCATTGAATCGCTTGCTACGCTCCTTAAAAAGCTCAGCTATCATGACAATTCTCCCTTAGTTAACTGCATGTAGATATCGTTAAGACTAGCACTGTTATCACCGAAAGTCTGACGAAGTTCTTCAAGAGTTCCCTGTGCTAGGACCTGTCCATGGTGCAAAATCACAAAACGGTCACACATCTTCTCAGCCGAATCCAAAACATGAGTAGACATGAGAATTGCTTTGCCCTTAGCTTTTTCCTCAGCCAAAAGCTCAATCAAGTCCGAAATAGCCAAGGGGTCCAAGCCCAAGAAGGGCTCATCAACGATGAATAGACTTGGGTTCACAATAAAGGCACAGATAATCATGACCTTCTGCTTCATCCCTTTTGAAAACTGAGTCGGGAACCAATCTAGCTTTTCATCTAAACGAAAGAGCTTAAGGTACTTGTCCGCACGGGCCATCCCCTCAGTCACATCAAGACCATAGGCCATCAGCACCGTTTCCAAATGTTCACGAAGCGTCAATTCTTCATAAAGACTTGGCGTTTCAGGAATGTAGCCAATTTTCTGACGATAGCTAGCCGAATCTTGCTGAATGGTTAACCCATCAATGGCAATCTGTCCCCCATAAGGTGTTAAGAGACCAATAATCTCGTTAATTGTTGTTGATTTTCCAGCACCATTAAGACCGATGAGACCAACCAATTCGCCATCAGCCACCTCAAAGGTCACATCTTTTAGGACGGGAATATTAGCGTAACCACCCGTCACCTTTTCTAATTTAAGCATTATCTTTTCTCTCTTTGGTATGATATAATCTATTATAACAAAAACTCATGGAAAGGTCGTTATTATGGATAATTGTATTTTCTGTAAAATTATATCTGGGGAAATCCCATCATCAAAAGTCTACGAGGACGACAAGGTCTTAGCCTTCCTCGATATCTCACAAGCTACAAAAGGACATACCTTGGTCATTCCTAAAGAACACGTTCGCAACATTTTGGAAATGTCTGCTGAGACTGCTGAGACTGTCTTTAGCCGTGTTCCAAAAATTGCCCGTGCCGTGCAAAAAGCGACTGGAGCTATCGGCATGAATATCCTTAATAACAACGAAGAGGTTGCTGGACAAACCGTCTTCCACGCCCACATCCACCTCGTTCCTCGTTACGGTGCAGATGACGGTATCCACATGAGCTTTGATGAACATGAACCTGACTTTGCTGCCCTTGCCAACCTTGCTGACAGCATTGCTAAAGAGGTAACAGAATGAAAATCGGACGCTATCTAGCTCTTGGAGCCCTTGCTTATGGTGCCTACTACGCTTACACACGACGTGAAGACATCAAGGAAGAACTCCTAGACCTCAACCAATCACGAGAAAATATCTCCTTCGATTTGGACAATATCAAACGCAACCTTGACATCATCAAGGAACAAAACCTTGTTCTCGCTGACATCAAACAAGACCTCAACTATAAAACACGTGTCTTCAAGAAAGACCTTGAACCCCGACTCAACATCATCCAAGAACGCTTGCAAAAGTATCAAGGTGAGGATAAAGAATAAAGGTAAGTAGCCTGTGCTACTTACCTTTTTTGCTGATGAAAAATCGACAACTACTTGTATTCTGTAAAAATCAATTTAGCGTCGTCAGCCTTTGTTGACTCGTCAAATCCACTATAATTAATACTTAGGACTTGATTGTTCTTTAATTTAACAACAACATCTGTATTACCCGGATTATATTCTTGGCTTTTTGAAGTATTCGAATCCAAATCTTCAATGGTAACACTCCAACCGAGATTATTTAATTGGGGGTCAAGATTAACGTTAGTACTTAGCTTATAAGTTCCTTCCTTAATATCTCTACCTACAATAAATTCTCCCTGACCTAGTTCATTACTTGGTTCAACTTCCTTAGGTACTGCATTAAATTTTACTTTAGAAATGTCTTGTAATTGTAAAGTATCTCCATCAAATAAAATAAGTCTAATCTTTGAAGCATAATTACCAATATTCCCAACTGCACCTGCAACAAAGTTTATATATAGTCCATTCTCAGACTTTCTTGTACCAAAAATATTTCCAGAACCACCCGTAACCTCAATATCATAGATTCCTGGCTCAACATCACCTTTTTTACCAACAGTTATATCGTCTGTAACATAAATTTCATCTGTAGATTTAGAGTTATCAATAAGTTCTTGAAAAGGATCTGATTTAGTAGTCTTAACATTTGATTGTTTCACCTTTGGATTGCCTTCCGATGTCTTACTATCACTTTGACACCCTACCAATGTAGTGCCAACGAATAGTAAAAGAATAAATGCAATTAATTTTTTCATAGTATTTTCTCCTAATTTATTTTTGACTTTCGACTGTCACTTTTGCCTCATGGTCCAAGGATTTAATCATTGTAGAGTAGTACTTCTCGGCTGACTCCTTTAACAATTTTTTATTGTCCTTTATAAAACCTTGTTGTGCCTTATCTGAAAAACCTTCTGAAACAGCCTCACCAGTATCTATATCTTTAGTCGAATAACTAAGAATCCCTCCACTGGTATCATAAAGTGTATAAGGTTTGTCTTTATCTAATTCAACACCAATAACTTCAAATTTGGGTAATGTAACTTGATAATTATGATTACCATTATCTTTAATAGTTACATCATTCTTAATACCGAATTTTGCTGTGTAATTGAGAATAATGAGAGCTTTCTTTTCTGAGCCAGGTATTACAAAATTACTTCCAAACAACTTTGTATTATTTTCTATTGACTTAACTTTGAATAGATGCATTGAGTAAAACTAGCTCATTTACCTTTTCCAAAGATTTTACATTTACTATAGTTTCGGTCTTTGGTTTTTGATTATCAGATGAGTCACTCCCTTCATTAACGCTGAAGTAAATGAATCCTGCCACAACAACCACTAAAATAGCGAAAATACTATAAATTACCTTTTTCATACTTATCCCCTACATTCTTATTTCTTCAAAAACAACTGGACCAACAGTGCTAAAATTATAATCCCTGCTGCAATTAGGGGGTTCAACATTGCTACTCCTACAAGAAGTAGAATAGCCAAAATCCATAAAACTACTTTTAACATTATTTCTCCTTATCAAATAACAAAAGATTGTAATATTAAACCCAAGAAATCACTCACCAAAATTTAATTTTACACAAAAATTATATAGCTATATGAATGCGTTGTCAACGCTTTCTTGAAAATAGAATCTAAATCTAAATTAGTTTTTAGATTATTACAATTTAAAGAGTTTTATCTCATTTTCATAAAGATTGGTGCTAGATTTTCCTACCACCCCAAACTAGACTTTCCGCTGTGCTAAAAGTGAGAGAAGCCATATCGCTTCTCTCACTCGGAAGATTTGAGACCCAGGCTCAAATCTTAGGAATGGAATTCCGTTAGGAAGTCGCTCCCGTCCGTAGCACCCAAGGAAAGTCTAAAAAATTTATAAAAAGAAAAGCAGAGACGTCTAATATCTCTGCTTCATAAATAGGATTAGGAGGTTTTATGCGTTTTATTTAGCATCTTTTTCTTTGATAACCAGGACACCATCTTCCATATCAGCTTCTAGGTGTTTAGCATCAAGGTTATCCAAGTGGAAGTCTGTGACTTTGTCACGGATTTGTTGTTCAACCACACGACGGAGTGGACGAACACCCATGACTTCATCGTAGCCTTCTTCAGTCATGTATTCTTTAGCAGCTTCGCTAACTGCCAAGTCAATGTCTTTCTTAGAAAGAGTCTTGTTAACTTCAACCAACATAAGGTCGACAATCTTAGAAAGATCTTCTTTGCTCAAGTGTGAGAATTCGATGACAGCATTGAAACGATTAAGGAATTCTGGACGGAAGTAAGGTTTCAAACGATCCATAAGTTCTGGTTTATCAGCATCTTCTGTCAAGTTAGCTTCGTAACCAAAGCCAGCATTTGAAGTTGCGATAATAACAGTGTTCTTGAAGTTTACAGTGTTACCTTGACCATCAGTCAAACGACCATCATCCAAAACTTGGAGGAGAAGGGTGATGACTTGAGGGTCAGCCTTTTCAATTTCGTCAAGAAGGACGATTGAGTAAGGGTTACGGCGAACACGTTCTGTCAAAGTATTGCTATTGTCATCATAACCAACATAACCAGCTGTTGTACCAATCAATTTAGAAACGGCTGTGCGGTCGCTGTATTCTGACATGTCCAAACGGATGATAGCATCTTTAGTTCCGAACATATCAAGAGCCAATTGTTTAGCCAACTCAGTTTTACCAACACCAGTAGGTCCTACAAAGAGGAAGCTACCAATTGGGACGGTTACCTTCGTCAAATCCTGCACGGTTACGACGGATGGCACGTGCCACTGCTTCAACGGCTTTATCTTGACCGATAACCTTAGTTTGCAAACGGTGACCCATATCTTTCAAACGTTCGATATCAGTTGCACCCATTTGTGACACTGGAATACCAGTCATACGTTCTACAGATTCAGCCACATCGTTGACAGTTGCTGTGACTTTAAGGTCTGCTGTGTGGTTAGCAATTTTCTTTTCAAGTTCTTCAATGCGAACTTTAGCATTTAGAGCTGCTTCGTAATCTTCTTTAGCAGCTGCAGCTTCTTGTTTAGCTTTTTCTTCTTCGATTTCATGTTCAACAGCATTCACATCAGTCACTGGATGTTGAGCAGCCAAGTGAGCAGCTGTCACATCGACAAGGTCGATAGCCTTATCTGGCAAGCTACGTTGTGGAATGTATTGTACAGAGAAATCTACTGCTGCTTTCAAAACTTCATCTGGCAAGATAACATTGTGGTGTTTTTCATAAAGATCACGGATACCTTGGAGAATCTTGAAGGTATCTTCAGCAGAAGGAGCATTAACCTTAACTTCGTTGAAACGACGCGCAAGAGCAGCGTTCTTCAAGATAGTGTTACGGTATTCATCCTGAGTTGTTGCACCAATCACTGTCAATTCACCACGTGAAAGAGCAGGTTTCAAGATATCAGCAAGACCTTTAGATCCTTGACCATCGCCAGTGCTTCCGGCACCAAGAATTTGGTGGATTTCATCGAAGAAGAGGATGATATTTCCAGCTTCTTTGACTTCATTTACCAAGTTTGAATGTTTTCTTCAAAGCTACCACGGTATTGTGTACCAGCTTCAAGTCCAGAAATATCGATTGAGATGATTTCCTTGTTCTTGATAGCAGCTGGGACATCACCATTTACGATGGCTTGTGCCAAACCTTCAACTACGGCTGTTTTACCAACCCCAGCATCCCCGACAAGGACTGGGTTATTCTTAGTACGACGAGCCAAGATTTCGCAAGCTTCTTGGATTTCTTTGTTACGTCCGATAACAGGATCCAATTTACCTTCGCGAGCTTCTTCAGTCAAGTTACGACCAAGTTTAGCAAGGATACCATCTTGTTTAGGTCCTTTACCTTGATGTTGAGTTGGGTTCACTGCTTCACCTTCATTACCAGGCAATTGACCTGTTTGACGGTAGATAGCAAATTCTTCAGGTGTCACTTCACGACCGTTAATCATGTAGCGACGGTTTTCTGAACGGTAACCACCCATGTTACCCATCAATTGATTGAAAAGATCATCCATATTGTTAAAGTTGTTGTTCATATAATTACCTCGTTTTGTGTTTTCTTGTGAAATTTTTTAAGTGTTATTTTTTATGTTAATGTGTAAGTTTTGACTTTTACTGACCAAAACCCTAAAAATTTTTAGTAGCTTCAACTACTCTTCTAATAATTTCAGGTTTTGCTCTTGGTAGGAGACTGAGAACTTTCTCAGTCTTAAATAAATTGTCATTTAGCATAAGAGCCACCTTCTTTCTGTGAATCTCTCAATATAGCTAACTTCCAAGCCCCTTTCAAAACCATAAATAGTTTTTTCAGAAAGAAACTTGAATATTAAGGAATCCTTTCTCCTTACAGTTTTATCATATACCTTTCATTTGATCAGGTCAAGAATTTGGTTTTGACTTTTACTGACCTTTCAGATGAAAATTTTTGCAGACTAGCTGCAATCCTTTTATATTGGTATATGGGCTATTTACATAACCTTCATAAGGATTTCATTTCCTTATGTTTATATTGTACAACATTGGTCAGTAATAGTCAATAGTTTTTTTGACCTTTGTTATCATTTTTTTGTAGCCAAGCTATAATTACCTTTTTAGAAGGAACTAACCCACGCTACAAGATTTATAAGGAGGATAAATCCTTATGTAACTATCATACACCATTAGTCAGTAAAGGTCAATAGTTTTATTTGATCTTTTTTGACCTTTTTAAGAATATTTTCCGAAAAGTAAAAAAGCCTACCAAGGGTAGACCTTCTATAAAACTATTTTACTCTATGCGGTATGCGTCCGAAGTTTTGTTGAGAAAGCTCGGAGTTGCCTAATTGATAAACATTATCTGCTTGCTGTGTAAGTATATCCCAAGGCTCCCTTCCAATCCGAGCCACTATATCCACAGACTTTTTCACAGATTTGAGATGAGCCTGCCCTTTTTGAGAAATCCAAGCACATGAATGGATTCAGGCAAAGGATTTTCCACAGCTCCAACTAGGATATAGGTCAAAATACGACGTACCCGTGCTTTTGTGTAACGTTTGGTTGCTACCTTATCCACTAGTTCCTCAACAGAAGAAACCTCACAGATAGCAGCTTTTAAACGACTAGCAATCTCTTCATTCACCTGGAAAACACTAGTCAAATCAGGATTTGTAAAAATCTGATAAATCAGCAATTGGAAATAATTATCCCAAGAGACCTGTGGAGAAGTCTGAAAAAGTTTGCTATTGGGCATGAATTTATCCACAAAATCACTGTCTTGCTTGTGGAGACGTAGGCTGGTCGCTGAGGCAAAAGATACTTCCTTGTCTGAGGAATGATAGCCGGCTCCTTGTCTCTGGATAGGAGTCAACTTAATGCCCCTACCAGCACAAGCTTTGGCATAAGCTAATCCCAGAATATGGTTGGGTGTATTGCCAGTAAAGTCCACACCAGCAAACTTTTCCCACATTTTGAGTCTTCTGTGGATAAGACAAATCACTAGGCAAACTTTCCACAAAGTCTTCCATTTCCTCGGACTTTTCAGCATAGACATCTGCTATAGCCTGGTAGTCTAGGACTTCTTCCGTGCCAAAAGTAAGGCTATCAATTCCCAGTCGGAACAAGATATCGACGGCTCCAGCAGCAAAATAATCGGCAGACTGAACTGCTGTCAAGAAAGGCAACTCAACCACGAGGTCTGCCCCATTTTCCAAAGCCATCTGAGCTCTAGTCCACTTATCCACAATAGCTGGCTCACCTCGTTGAACAAAGTTCCCAGACATGGCAACGATTTTTACGCCTTCAGCCTGATCTAGGAGATACTTGTAGCCGTTATGAAAAGGATTGAACTCAGCAATAATACCTGTAACTGTCATAGGCTCTTATTTCTGCACCACAAAGAACCAACGTGCACTAGTTTCAGTCGGTTCCTTATCCTCGAAATCAGCGTAAAGTTTGAAGGATTTGAAGCCAGCCTGCTCCAACAAGATATCATAAGTCAAGACCTCATAGGTACGCTCCTCATGAACCTCATCATGGCGGCTAAAGCTACCATCTTCCTCTTGGACAAAGAAGGTCAATTCATGGACAATAGAATGCGGTGCCTCATCCTCATAGGTATCCCAGAGCATAGCAAAATCTTCTGCATTTTCATGGTAGGAATAGCCCGGGAAAACCTCATCCGTCTGATAGGTTGAGTGCACGTCAAAGATGAAGATGCCGTCCTCATTGAGAGCATTGTAAACCTCTTTAAACACGTCTCCGACTTCTACTTCGTCCTGCATATAGCAGATTGAATCTGAGTAGCAGGTCACAAAGTCATACTTGCCCGCTTGCGATAAATCCAACATGTTGCCTTCAATAAAGTCAATTTTCTGTTTGGCAGAAGACGCTCGCTTCTCCGCAATCTTCAACATATCAGCACTCAAATCGAGTCCAGTTACATCGAAACCAGCTTGAGAAAAGCGTACAGACTGAATTCCAGTTCCACAAGCCAATTCAAGTAATTTCTTTTTATCCTTAGTCTTTGGCAAATGACGGAGGGAAAAATCCGTCCACAAATCGTAAAGACTATCATCCATAACAGCGTCGTATACCGCCGCGAAAGTTTCATAAGTAGCCATAAATCAAGATACAAAGAGCGTCAAAAGCACAGAGAAAATAGAAAACTTTCGGCTGTATCGTTAGATACAAAGGAAATTGATTTTTTCTCACAGTTTTTGGTGCGTGTTCAGTTAACAAACCAACTAAACACAAGGCTCTATCCTTCCTATTAAATCTTTAGTTTAAGCAACAAAACCCAGTTGTCGCCAACTGAGTTCAATTTTTATGCCAAATAAGCTGACACATCCACCATTGGTGCTTCGTGCCAGAGTTTTTCAAGGTTATAGTGAGCACGTTCATCTTCTGTAAAGATGTGGACAACGACATCGTTAAGATCCAAAAGAATCCAACCACCCTTGTTGTCACCTTCCATGTGGCTAGCGTCAAGGCCAGCTTCTTTCACTTTCTCACGGATGTTGTCAGCAATAGCTTCCAACTGACGGCTATTCATTGCACTCAAAATAACAAAGTAATCTGTTAGGCTTGTAAGGCCATACAAATCAAGGGCAACAATGTCCTCAGCTCGCTTTTCATCAGCAGCTTTGACAACCAATTCAAGTAATTCTTCTTTCATTTAATCCTCTTTCATTAAAAAATCGTTTTGTAATCTAAGACATCCGCAAAACGCTCATCCCAAATGTTCTCATAAAATTCATTAATTGTTTCTGCCGGAATGTCATCTCCATCAAAGGTTGTAACAGCACCTTCAGGAATTACTAGCTTGTAGCCATGTTCAAAAGCAACTTTAACGGATGTATCGACACAATATTCTGTTTGCATACCACACAAGACTAGTTGTTTAATTCCTTGTTGCTCCAAGTATTCTTTTAAACCTGTCTCTTTAAACATACTATTGTATTGCTTCTGAAACACCTTTTCATCAGGCTGTCTCTTTAATAGTGGCGATAATTGCCAATCTTCAGAGGTTAGAGCCTCATTTGTTTCAATATGTTGAATGTAGATGATTTCAATCTGCTGTTTTCTAGCCTGATCTTGTAAATAAGAGATTTTCTCTAACAGCTTTTTTGTTTCAAATCCTGTTTCTACTAAGATATTTTGTACATCAATAATGATAAAAGCAGTTTTCACTCATTAATCCTCTTTCAAGTACTTCACAAAAGCATTATAGGTTTCCAAGGTTTGCGGGAAAATCGGCAAGGCCTTATGAGCCAAGTGTTCCACGGTATGAACTGTCTCAAAAGCAACAGCCTTATCCAAGGATTGCTCTGCTACTTGTCTAGCTTCCTCTACCAAAGGGAAATTACGGTTATGCTCAATATAATCAGCCACATAAACAATCTTATCTAGGGTTGACATTTCATGGCTTCCGACGGTATGAATTTCAATACTGCGTAGAATTTCGGAATCAGTCAATCCCAAATCTTCTTGGATTTTATAAATCCCAACCATGCCATGCCAGACATTGTTTCCCCATTGTTTCAATTCAGGATCAAGCTTATATTTATCAATAAGCCCCAAGAATTCCTGATCTGGGAGTTCCTTGGCATAATCATGAAGCAAACCAGCCAATCCGGCTTTCTCAGTATCATATCCGTACTTTTCAGCAAGAGCAATAGCAGCTCGCTCAACACCCAGGACATGATTAAAGCGTTTAGGGCTCATGACCGCTCGAATCTTTTCAAGAAGTTCTTCACGAGAATAGTCTAGGTATTTTTCATAGTCATTTATAGAGCCCCGCTTTCTTGATGTAGGCAAGTACAGACTGTGGCACCATAAAGTTAGGTGTGCGATCCTTCTTAATGTAGGCTCTAACTGCACTCGAACTAATATCCATAAGGGGCACATCCACCCAAATAACTGGGTAAGAGGTTCCAGCCTTATACTTAGGACGCTGAACACCAACAAATTGTACCATCTCGATAAGTTCATCAATACGATGCCACTTAGGTAGGTATTCGACCATATCCGCTCCAATAATAAAGTAATAATCCGTATCAGGATTAGCCTCTGTCAAGAGCTTCATGGTGTCATAAGTATAGCTAATTCCCTTACGTTCCAACTCAATGGTTTCGATGTCCAATCCTTCGATACCGTTAATAGCCAACATAAGCATATTAAGTCGGTGTTTTTCATCAATGGTTTCTTTTTTATCTACATGAGGTGGCTCATATTCAGGCATGAGAAGAACTTCATCGAGACCTAACTGCTGACGCACCTGATCAGCAACAACCAAGTGGGCATTATGAACAGGATTGAAATTTCCACCTAATATTCCCACTTGCTTACGGCCTGTATCTTTGATTTCTTCCTCTAGTTGAACCTTTGTAAATGGGGTTACGAGATCTAGTGCCATGTACGCCTCCTCTTTCTCAAGCATTATACAACTGTCTTAAGGCTAGCTTTAATGCTTCAAAAGTGTTCCTATACCTTAGTTTGTCCTTCACCAAGCAAAGTCGGCAACTATTTTGGGATTGCTTTGACCTTTGGTGACAACTTACGATTTTCTTTTTTAGCTGATTCTTTATAGAGAATCAAGATACGTCCAATCTTAAGGACTGTATCACAGCCAATTTCTTCTTCCAAGATTTCAGCAACCTCATGAATATCTTCCATAGTATTTTGGAGTAGGGTTACTTTAATCAATTCACGGGCATCAAGAGCGTTACGAACGCTAGTTTTGATGTGGTCGTTAAGACCGTTTTTCCCGATTTGTACAATAGGTTTAAGGGTGTGTGCTTCCGATTTGAGGAAGGCACGTTGTTTTGATGTTAATGACATGTTTATTCCTTTTAATTTTTTTGCTGTTTTTCTTAGGTGATACGGACGCTAGCAAACCTTCGGTTTCATAGCTAGTTTTTGAGCCTAGGGTCTCAAAAATTCCGAATCCAAGTAACATAAAATGTTACTTGGATTACTATCACAGCGAAAAACACATCGTTTGCTCATGACGTAAATCTAGGCAAACTTCATGTTCATTGAAAGACTCTTTTTATGCTTTTAACTACTTTATTAAGTTTAAATAATCGCTTTTCGTACGACGACGCCAACACCTTCTGGTGCCCAAGCGGCAACGATGGTTGGTTGGTCAGCTTTTCCTTGGACACGAATCCAGCCTAGTCCTGAGAAGACAATATCTGTCTTATCTTTGACAGTAAATTCGTGCCGAACAAGTTTTGGAAAATCGGCAAGATCCTTTGGCCCAGGAGGCATGAGGAGACTTCCAACATGCTTATCATAGAAGGCATCTGCGCCTTCTAGTTTGGTACGATGAGGCTTCAAGTTATTATCAAAGAAGGCTGTAAAACCTTGCTTATTCCCATCAATAAAGTCAAAACGTCCAAGACCGCCTAGGAATAGGCTTTGTCCTGCATTTAACTGGTAAGTTTTTGGCTTAATTTCCTTCTTAGGACTAACGTACTTGAGATCCTTCGCTGACAGATAGTGTGCCATCTGGTGTCGGTGAATAATTCCTGGTGTATCAAAAATATAGCTACCGTCATCCAATGGGATTTCAATCTTATCAAGGGTCGTTCCTGGAAAACGAGAGGTTGTGATAACATCTTTATCACCAGTAATTTCTTTGATAATGGCATTGATTAAGGTTGATTTACCAACATTCGTCACACCAACAACATAGACATCACGACCCTTACGGAGGTTTTCAATACGTTGGATTAGCTCTTTAATGGCGTGGTGATTTTGGGCAGACGTCAACATGACATCCACGGGACGCATGCCTTCTTCGTGGGCACGTTCTGTCAACCATTGGGTTACCTTACCATCTTTTACTGATTTAGGTAGGATATCCTTTTTATTTCCAACCAAGAGCACATCATTACCCGAAACAAAGCGTGATAAGCCTGGTATGATTGATCCATTAAAATCAAAAAAATATCAACGACATTGACAACGAGGGCATCACTATCACCAACTTCATGAAGCAATTTTAAAAAAATTCATCATCTGTGATGTGGACATCCACAATCTCATTGTAATGACGAAGACGGAAACAGCGTTGGCAGTATAACTCACCTGTTTCTTCGGCCTTTTTTAATAGAGCTAGCAGGTGTGAAACCTGCTTTTTTTCTTTATCTTCTGTTTGAATTTGGGCTCCACACCCAATACAAAAATAATTCTTCCATTAAATTCCTTTGTTGAAGGTCATTGGACCATATGCTTTTTCAATCTTTTTCCACATGCGACGTTCACGCCAACGGTTAAACTTGGTTACCCAAGCATCTGATTTCACCAAAGGCTTGACCAAAATCGAGCGAATTCCAGCTCTGTGGCTAGCTCTGATGTCAGTCATTAGCTGGTCTCCCACCATAACGACCTCGTCTCGATTAAAGTGGTAACGCTCAATCGCTTCATTAATGCCTTTAGTGAAAGGCTTCATGGCACGACTCACGAAATCCACATGGAAATTGGCAACCGCACGTTCAACACGTTCATATTTATTGTTAGAGACCACAACTACCGGAATATCAGCCTCTGTCATCTCATCCAACCAAGCACGTAGCTCAGGAGTCCCATCAGGGTTGTTCCAAGCAATCAAGGTATTGTCCAAATCGACCAAGACGGCACGAATACCGTGTTCACGTAGCTGGTCAGGTTTCAAATCATAAACAGCCTCCACCATAAAATGGGGCCTGTAATCGTCTATAGTCATTTTCTCTCCAAAATGTTAGTTTACCTCTTATTCTACCATATTTTTAAGGTTTATGTGTGGGACTTAAGTCCTATTTTTTAAGAACATCCTTTACAGAACAATAAAGAAAAGAGCCACAATCACTCAGGCTCCATTCTTATCTTTGAATTTTTTCTTGTTTTTTAAGGGCAACTAAATTCTTAAGCGATATGATGATAACAGCAAGAACAATTAAAAACATTCCAACCACATCAATGGCAAAGAAGCGGTCCCCCATAATTAATACGGTCAAAATGACCGACGCTACAGGTTCTACCGAAGCCAAGAGACTCCCTTTGACAGCTCCAATCATGATCGTCCCCTTAAGGAAAACAGTGTAAGCAAAGACTGTCCCAATGAAGACCAAACCAAAAAGCGCTAAGAGATTTCCACCAGTCAAAGGAAGCTCATACTTCCAGGCTTGGATAACAATCGGAAAGATTAAACCACCGATCAACAGACCTAAACCAATGACAATCAAACTTCCCCATTTTTCAATAGCCTTAGCAGGCAGTAAGATATAAAGTGCATAGGTCACCGCCGAAAAGAGACCCCAGAACAAGCCCAGAGGTGTAATCGCCAGCTCCCTTATCTGACCATGCGTTGCAATGGTAAAGGTTCCCACAATAGCCATGATAATCGCCACTAGCTCTGCTGCTGTTGGGAACCTACGATATTTTGCACATACAAAAGCCAGGATGATAACTGGGGTGACATACTGCAAGACCGTCGCTGTCCCAGCATTAGTGTATTGAATAGCACTGAGATAGGCGTACTGATTTAGTACCAGACCAAAGAGCGCAAATAAGGCGATACTTACTAAGGTTTTTCTATCTTTAATAGCTTGTACTAATTTGTCTCGCTGCCTAAAAAAGACCGAAGCCGTTAGTAAAATACCAGACAAAAGCAAACGTAAACTCGTCAAAAGATTGACATTAACACCATGAGCCATTAGGTATTGACCAGAAACTCCTGAAAATCCCCAGGCAATTCCTGCTGTCAATACCATCAAGCTCCCCTTTAGTTGTTTAGACATGTGTTTTCCTCGATTATAATAATGCCTATTTATTATAACACAGGGATTCGTTAGTCAGGCGATAACTTCAGAAAAATTAAACTGTTTTTCTTGAAGAATTTTCCAGCCACCAACCGACAATCCAGCCAAGGACTAAAAGATAATTCTCAAAAGCTCCAACAGCATTAACAGAGTGATGGTATTGAAGATAGCTAAGGAAATGATTGGTTCCAATACCTAGGCCTCCTAGAATCAAAGCAATCAGAACTGCTCTCAGATAAAACCAATCGTACTTTAGGTTAACGGCAAGGAGGATGACCAGAACCGCCACATTCCAAATACCAATCTCCCTCTGCCATCCAACTGAAATACCGTAACCCGAATGACTTCCCATATAGGTTGGGAAGAATAGCTGGAAGACAATCGCTCCAGACATGGCGATGATAACCAGGACAAATAAGACTCTTAAAAATTTGTTCATGTAACTCCTCCTAATGCCAGTTGATATGTAATGATCTTTCCTATTCTAACACAATTTTATGGATAGTAAAAACCAACCTCTCGGCTGGTTTTTTTCTCTATTACTCTTCTTTCAACTTCGCCAATTCTTGGGCAAGTAACTTGAGGGCTACTTGTGGGTTGGCTTGGCCTTTAGTTGCTTTCATGAGGAAGCCGGTGAAGGCCTTGTCAGCGTTACGTTTACCTGACTTGAAGTCGGCTACGGCCGCTTCGTTGTCTGCAAAGACTTGGTGAATGATTGGGATCAAGACTTCAGGGTCCGAAATCTGTACCAAACCAGCTTTTTCGACGTATTCACGCGCACCGCCACCGTTTTTCGCCAAGTGAACGAAGACTTTCTTGGCAATCTTAGATGAAATGGTTCCATCTTCGATGATGGCAATCATTTCGACCAAGTTTTCTGGTGTCAATTGGATTTCTTCCAGCGTTTTGCCTTCTGCGTTCAAGAATTGCGCGACTTCACCTTGGAGCCAGTTAGACACTTGTTTGGCATCGCCACCAAGGGCTACGGCTGCTTCAAGAAGTCTGAAGTAACTTTCGTAGCTGTCAATTGGTTGGCATCATAGTCAGACAAACCAAGCTCTGCCACGTAGCGAGCGCGACGGTCTTTTGGAAACTCTGGCAACTCAGTACGCATTTCCTCAATCCACTCATCTGAGATTTCAAACAAGGGAAGGTCTGGTTCTGGGAAGTAACGGTAATCCGCTGCTCCTTCTTTGACACGCATAAGGATAGTACTCTTATTAGCTTCATCATAACGGCGTGTTTCTTGACGAATGACACCACCTGAACGCAAGATTTTCGCTTGGCGTTGCACTTCGTATTCAAGACCTTTACGGACGTTTGAGAAGGAATTCAAGTTTTTCAACTCTGTCTTGGTACCAAATTCCTCTTGACCGTATGGGCGAAGGGAAATGTTGGCATCTACACGCATAGACCCTTCTTCCATCTTGACGTCTGAAATACCTGTGTACTGGATGACTTCTTTCAAAGCTGTCAAATAAGCGTAGGCTTCTTCTGGAGAACGCATATCTGCTTCAGATACGATTTCAATCAATGGTACCCCTTGACGGTTAAGGTCTACGTAAGAGAATCCATCTGTTCCGTGGGTGTTTTTACCGGCATCTTCTTCCAAGTGGGCACGTTCAATCCCAATTTTCTTAGTTGAGCCGTCTTCCAATTGCACTTCAATCCAACCGTTATATCCGATTGGCTCATCAAATTGCGAAATTTGGTAGGCCTTTGGATTATCAGGGTAGAAATAGTTCTTACGGTCAAAGTGCATATGCTGATGGATATCCATATTCAAGGCCAAGGCAGCCTTGATACCAGCATCCACAACACCCTGTTCAAGACAGGAAGCACACCTGGGAAAGACCAGTCAATCACATTGGTATTGGCATTTTGCTCGTTCCCAAAGTGAGCAGAGGTTGGTGAGAAAATTTTTGAGTTTGTATTCAATTCAACGTGGACTTCAAGTCCGATGACTGTTTCAAAGTTCATTAATTGTCACCTCCGAAAATAAGGGGTTGTTGCTTGTGGTAATCCGTCGTTGCTTCAAAGGCAGCTGCAGCTTGGTAGATGGTTTCTTCAGAATACTTAGGACCGATCAACTGCAAACCAACTGGAAGACCTTGCGCAAAACCTGCAGGAATCGAAATCCCTGGAAGACCTGCCAAGTTAACTGGAATGGTCAAGAGGTCAGCCAAGTACATGGCAACCGGATCATGGTTGAGCGAATCCAAATCAAAGGCTACACTTGGAGCTGTTGGACCAAGGATAAGGTCATAATCCGCAAAAACTTTTTCGAAGTCTTGGATAATGAGAGTACGAACTTGACCAGCTTTCTTGTAGTAAGCATCGTAGTAACCAGATGACAAACTAAAGGTACCAAGCATGATACGGCGTTTAACCTCATCACCAAAGCCTTGGCTACGAGTGTTCACGTAGATGTCATCCAAGTTTTTAGCATCTTCTGCACGGAAACCATAGCGAATACCGTCGAAACGTTGCAAGTTTGAAGAAGCTTCAGATGAAGCGATGATGTAGTAAACGGCAACCCCGTATTTAGAGTGTGGAAGGCTAACTTCTTCGACAGTTGCTCCCAATTTTTCAAAGTGTTTAGCCGCATTGAGGATGGTTTCTTTGACTTCTGGGTCAATCCCTTCACCGAGGTATTCCTTAGGAAGGGCAATCTTCATGCCTTTAATGTCTTGACCAATCTTAGAAGTAAAGTCTGCTACACGAACAGGTGCAGAAGTTGAATCCTTGGCATCTTCGCTGGCAATGACATTAAGCAATTGAGCATTTTCCTTAACCGTTGGTGAGAAAGTACCAATTTGGTCAAGTGAGCTACCAAAGGCAATGAGACCAAAACGTGAAACTGTTCCATAAGTAGGTTTGAGACCAACAATCCCGTTAAAAGCAGCTGGTTGACGGATAGAACCACCGGTATCTGAACCAAGGGACAAACGGACTTGCCCTGAAGCTACAGAAGCTGCTGAACCACTAGAAGATCCACCAGGCACCTTGCTATGGTCCCAAGCGTTTTTTTAGTCGCGCCATAGTAAGATGTTTCACCAGATCCACCCATGGCAAACTCATCCATGTTGGTCTTCCCTGATGACAATCATATCTTTGGCTTTTGGCATTGGCAACAGCTGTCGCATCAAAGATTGGCTCGTAGTTATAGAGCATTTTTGAAGCCGCAGTGGTCAAGATGCCATCTGTTGAGATATTGTCTTTGACAGCGAGTGGAATACCTGACAAGAGGTTGTCTGCATCGATTCCTTTTTTTCATCAATGGCCTTTAGCTTGAGCGAGGGCAGCTTCTTCCATGCCGTTACAAAGGCATTGACTGCTTCTTCACGCGCCTTGATATCGTCAAGCGTCGCTTGTGTCAATTCCGTTGCCGAGATTTCCTTAGAGACAAGGAGGTCGTGCAACTCTTCAATGGTTTTATTGTTGAATGACATTAGGCATCTCCTCCATCTTCTAGGATAGCTGGTACCTTGATGTAGTAGTTATCTTTTTCAGGTACATTTTTAAACAAGCGGTCACGGTCAGTCCCTTTTTCAGCAACATCCGGACGCAATACGGTCTTGCGGTCAGCCATGGTCGTTGTTGGGGCAACACTTGTTGTGTCCACTTCTTCCAACAATTCCACCATGTCGACAATTTTAGACAAGGTTGTCGCAAACTCAGCTGTCTCTTCTGGAGAGAATTTCAATTTTGAAAGATTGGCAACGTGGGTTACCTCTTCTTGCGTAATTTTCATCTTGCTTCCTTTCGTGAAATGATGATTTTTCAATACCTTCTATTTTACCATAATTTAGCCTATTTTGCTTGGAGGATATAAAAACTGTAGTAACTTTTTTGTCACTACAGTTTACAGAGATAGAGCTTTTTCAAAACACTTATCGTATGGCTATCAAGAGCTTTCTCCAAGCCTCTAGAATTTCAGGTTTCAAATACTGTTTTGCCAGGTCATATGAAACTTGGTGCATAGACTCAAGATCACTTTCTAAGGCAAATACAATTTTGTCCGCCATCTGAGAAACAAGCAGGTCCTCATCCATAGTCTCGCTATAAGGAACCAGATAGCCATTCTCACCATCTTTGATGAAGGTTGGATTGCCATAACGGGCATCAAAACCAACCAGGGCTAAACCTGCTCCTACTGCTTCCATCAGAGTCAAACCAAAGGTCTCCCACTGAGAGGTGGTCACGTAGAGTTCATACTGTGGGTAGACGTCACGTAAATCCGCATGTCCTCTAAGTTGGATGTAATCATTCGCCCCTAGAGTATCAATTAGTTCTTGTAGATTCTCTTGCTCCCCACCTTTACCGTAGATGTCAAAGCGAAGGTTAGGCTCTTTTTTGATGGGCAAGGGCAACGGCTCTTATAGCCAAATCCAAGCGTTTCCGTGGGTCCAATCGCGAAGCCGTCATCAAACTAAGAGGCTTTCTATGCCCCTCTGGAAAACTAAGATTCTCCAAATGTCCCACTGCTAGGGCATAAATAGCAGCGTCTGTGACACCTTGCTTTTGCAGAGTATTTTCTAAAACAGCCTTTTGTGCCTCAGTAGCTGTGATAAAGAAGTCAAAGCGTTGGGCGTACTTAAAGATGTAATAATACTCATAGTAGAGGTCCCCATTTTCAAACTCATGCTCTGAATGAAAAACAAAACCTAGCTTTGCAGGTGAATCCAGTTCATAAATCGGTCGCATAAACTCCATCAAGGAAGCCCTATCCAGCAACAAGGTATCCGCAGCTGTCAAAGGAAGTCTTGCTAGAAAACGACGCATGACCTCTGTCTTGGTTACTAAAATCTCAGTGCCTAGCCTATATAACCAGCTGGCTCCTTGCTTGAGTTCTCCAAAGGCGATGCGACCATCTTTATTGTGATAACTTCTCCTGATGATGATACCTTTTTCAAAGTATTCTGTGACTAATTTATTTGTTCCATACCACTCACGCTTTAATAGCATACCATTGACGTGGTAGTCTACATATCTCACACTACCTTTTTGGTAGGGATCCATCTTGAAGACCAAAGAAGTACCATCAGAACAGGTATAAACAGAGTCTGTTTCGCTTTGGCTCTTCAAATCTAGACGTGTCAACTTAAATTTTTGCTGCAAGGCCCCCACTGTCAAAGATGGGATATGACTGTCTTGATCTGTAAAGCCAAGGTAGGCATGGAGGAGCTCCTCGTAGCGATGCCCCAAAGAAAGATAGTAATCTAATTTATAGGGTTGTGGCCAGGTCGTAAAGATAAACTTAGCAGGCTCATTTAATTCACGTAGCATCAAAGCTCTAGACGCCTGAGCCACATCGACACCATTAGGTTCATAGCCCACCAATAGGTTAAAGGTGTAAATCGTCATCTTTTTTTCCCCCTCCAATCTAGTAAAGAAAGCTAAGATTTCTTCCCTCTCAGCGAGTTTCAAAACCTCTTTCTGACTTTCAAGAGCCTTAGGGTAAAACTCTGCTTGCTGTATAAGTTGTCGGAACCCCTGCTCTAGTTCCTCTAAGGAAGTATAGACCGTTGGTAAGTCCTTATAGTAGTGACGATGAACCGTTGATTCTAAGCCAAAAAGCAACTGCCCATTTTCAATCGCATCCAAAGTTACATCAGACACTTCACTTCCATAATTCAAGTCTAAATAAATGAAACAATTCCTTAGTAGCTCTTGATATTTCTCCTGACGAATTCCTGGATAAAGATGGACATTTCTCTTATCTTCGAGACAAGTCAATTTTGGCCCCATACTAGTTTGGGCTCCGATATGAAAGTCAATATCCGAAAAAGCATCAACCAAGTCAGCTAGGCCCTCAATATTTTCAGAAGCAGTCATTACCATGGCTTGAGGCACAAAAGTCTGAGAACCTTCTTGTTCTGCACCAGCTAAATAAATCATGCCTGACTTACGTTCCTCTTGTGGATAATAATTAGTAATCAAAACATGATTCACTTGATTTTGAATAAACTCAAGACCATCATGAGTGTCGGAGCAATAAACCAGACGATTAGCATTCAAGGTCTGCAATGTCGGGATTAAATTGGAATCCATACAGATGATAGCTTCGTCTAACTTCAGGATTTGATTCAAAACAGCCTTAGTTAATTCTTCCCTACCTGAAAAAATCCTATCTCTTCCTTCAGATCCCTGATCAATTAGGTATCCATCTTGAACATAGTGAAGCAAGACCTCTTCTTGATTACGATTAAAGTAAATATCCATAATGCCTTGCCCCTGATCATCCAGAAGACGCTGTTTGGTACGCCAGCCATAGCGATTATAGTCGTCTATCGCAACAACTTTTTCCCCTTGTCCAAACCATTGGACTTGTTTGACCGTACGTTCCTTTAGATTGTCACGAAAAATGACACTAGCACGACGGTCTTGACCATCAAAAATATAGGTCGTAATCCCCAAAGTCCACAATTCCCAATATAGAGGAACTGACAAATCGTTAAAAAAGAGTGGTTTCCCTTGATAATCTTCCTCAGAGGAATAAATAAATGACGATGCTAAACTAATAGTGCCCTTATCAACATCCGTTTCAAAATTCGTGTAAAACACACGGGATTGGATACCAAAGGAGTCTAGTAATCTTCTCAGTTTTTCCGTTGCCTGACTAGGTTCTTGTGCAATAATAAGCATAGTTATCCTTTCTGACTAATCCAAGCAATAAATAGCTTAACCCTAGACCTTTATTGCTCCAAAAATCTCAAGTTAACCTGCGCCGTCTTATAGGTCTCAGTATCTTGAAGATTAGCTTCTTCCATTTTTTCAATCGCCCGCTTCAGACGAGTCTTATAAATATAACGGTGCCAAGTCAAATCATAGCCCAACATACCTAGTAAAGCTAGTTTTTCATTCTTGGCTTCCATCTCATCTAAGACACGCTTCTCTGTCCAGACCTGCGACAGCGTATCCTTACGACCCACTCGGTACCAGTAGATACATTTTTCAGTATGAACAACACGATTGGCCTTTAACAAGAGTTTGTACATAAGGAAATTATCTTCGACATTCTTCCCGACAGGAAAACGAAGGTCCTCAAATAAGGAGATTTTGTAGAGTTTCATCATGGCACAAGCCCAGGCCATATCTCTTGTCTCTTGAATGGCATCCTGATCTATAATCTCTCCCCTCATAAAGGGTTTCAGAATAATCGTTCTCCGTTACCTTAATCAAAAAAACTTACTGGTACTCTCGTTGAACAAGTTATAATTGGCAATAGAAACATCTGCCTCATACTTCTTAAGCTGAGTGTACAAGGTCTCCACATAATCCTCTGTTACCCAATCATCTGGGTCTACAAAAGTGATGTAATCACCTGTGGCTAGGTCAATTCCTGTATTTCGGGCTGCAGATAGGCCACCATTAACTTGTCGCACTATAGCGAATACGCGAATCTCGCTTGAAAAAAACTCCTTGCAAATCTCCTCTGACTTATCAGGAGAGCCATCATTGACAAGAATGATTTCAAGGTTTGGATAAGTCTGATTCACTATCGTTTCCAAACACTGCTTTAAATAAGCTTCCACATTATAAATGGGAATAACAATACTAACTACTTCTTTATTTTCCATGGTCTATCTCTCAATCGTATCTATATAATCTCGAATAGCCTTTACCATTTGGTCTACTTGGTCATTCTTGAACACTTGATTTTGCCCAGTTTGGTCGTGATTTGTTCCTTCAAAAGAGAAAATCGGAAGCCCCAACTGATGAATCGTTTCTGTGATATGATCAACCTCGTCAAATGGGTTAATATCCAAATAGAAATCTATTTTTTCTAAGACCTTTCGACTGGTCAAGGGATCAAAGGATGGATAGAGAATAAGGTTTGGATACTGCTCCAACTTCACCAAATTAAACCCGAAATGAGAATGAGCCAAAACATGAAAAGCTACATCTGGAAGAGCCTGCAGCAAATGTTCCAATTCGAAGATGTCTGCAGTATTAGTATAAATCGCCGTATGGTAAGGAAAATCACCTACCATATCACTAAAGCTAAGCTTTAAGGATGGCTTTCTCAATAAGATTTCTTCCCAAGATAGGGCATAATAAAACCACCAAATATCCCTAAAACGATTGAAACGTTTGGACGTCCAAGGCTTATTGTGGGAAGTATAATGAATAACCGCTGGTACCCCTTTAAAAGCATCATACCATTCCAAATCTCCATAACCATACTGGTCCTTATCAGAACCCACTTGGAGATTATAGGTCCATGGGAGTTGATACCAAGCATCCTTGAAATAAAGATTCAAGATTCCTTGATCCCCATAAACATTTTGATGATGCTCTTTTGTCAAGTCAAAAAGAGACTCTGTCACCTTGTGTTGTCGCCACCAATCGGTATCAATAACCATCAAGCCAGCGTTAAAACCATCTGTCGTCGTCGGACGGTCCACCACCGCTCCAATACCAAATCCGCCAAGATCCACTTCAAAAAGTGGTGACAAATCCTGCGTAAAAATCATATCGCAATCCAAATAGAGAACACGATTTTCTTGAACAAACTCAGGAATTGCATAACGGAAAAAAGTCGCATAATGAATATGCGTACTTGGAAGCGAAAATTGTTTAAAGCTTTCGGCAGACACACGACAATTGAGAATTTCAGAATCAATAGCCTCTAGGCGACGATTCATCAACGTAAACCATTCTGTTGGTAAATTCTCATTTAGCACATAAATTTTCCACTGCCCTTTATGTGCACACAAAGATTTTAGAGCCACCTCTAACTTTTCCATATAGGATAGCTCTGCTACAAATACAACTGATTTTTTCCCCATGTTTTCTTCCTCTCAAACTCTAATAAGAATATCATTTTTTAGAAAACATTACAATTTCTATCTCTTACAAAAAAAGCCAACCCTAAGGCTGACTTTAATTGGAGATCAATTTTCTTTTAGTGTTCGTTAAACGCGTAAAATAGAATTCAGACTAGCACGTGGTTTAAAACAGCGAACACCTCTCAACTCATAGACTATTCTACAGAGGCACCGTTACTTGCGATAACTTCTTTATACCAGTTAAATGATTTCTTCTTAGAGCGTTTCAGGCTACCATTACCATCGTTGTCACGGTCTACATAGATGAAGCCATAACGTTTCTTCATTTCACCAGTTCCAGCAGAAACAAGGTCGATACAGCCCCATGTTGTGTAGCCCCAAAGCTCTACACCATCTTCATTGATAGCATCACGCATAGCCTTGATGTGGGCTGCCAAGTAGTCGATACGATAATCATCTTCGACATAACCATTTTCATCTGGTGTATCCACAGCACCGAGACCATTTTCAACAATAAACATCGGTTTTTGGTAACGATCCCAAATGGCGTTAAGGGTAATACGAAGACCTAGTGGGTCAATTTGCCAGCCCCACTCTGAAGCTTCCAAATATGGATTTTTAATAGAGGCAAAGATATTTCCTGCTGTCTTTTCATTAACTTCTGGATCACCTGAAGCCACACGGCTTGAATAATAAGAGAAAGAAATAAAATCAACTGTATACTCTTTGAGAAGAGCCAAATCTTCTTCAGTCATCTCAATCTCAATGCCATCACGTTCCCACTGTTTCTTAGCATAATTTGGATACTCTCCACGAGCCTGAACATCAATAAAGAAATAGCTACTACGATCTTCTTGCATGGCTGCCCAGTAATCACGTGGGTGGGCTGTATTTGGATAATATTGACCTGCTGCCAACATACAACCAACCTTATTTTCAGGGTCAATCTCATGAGCCAACTTCGTCGCCATAGCCGAAGCTACCAATTCATGGTGAGCTGCCTGGTATTTAACCTGCTCCTCATTCTCACCTTCTTCAAAGCAGAGTCCTGCTCCCATAAATGGTGCATGGAGAATCATATTGATTTCATTGAATGTGAGCCAGTACTTAACCAAACCTTTATAACGTGTGAAAAGGGTACGGCAAAGATTTTCATAGAAACCAAGCATCTTACGGTTACGCCAGCCACCATACTCTGTAATCAAGTGCATGGGACAATCAAAGTGTGTGATTGTCACCAAAGGCTCAATGCCATACTTGTGACATTCTTTGAAGAGGTCCTCGTAAAAGGCAAGCCCAGCTTCATTTGGCTCAGCCTCATCCCCCTTAGGAAAAATACGTGACCAAGCAATAGAAAGACGATAGGTCTTAAATCCCATTTCACCAAAGAGAGCAATATCTTCCTTGTAACGATGGTACATGTCGATACTTTCCTTAGCTGGATAGAAATAGCCATCCTCAAAATCAAACATCTTACGACGTCCAGTGATAATTGAAAGACGATCCTCACCAATTGGCACCACGTCAACATTGGCTAAACCACGCCCATCAGCATCATAGGCCCCCTCACATTGGTTGGCTGCTGTCGCTCCGCCCCACAAAAATCCATCAGGAAAAGTCATTTTTTTAGTCATTGTTCTACCTCTTTATGATTCAAGATTATTTCAGTAATAGTATATACTAATCTGGAATCGTTTTCTTATAGTAAACTACGAAAAACTGATACTATCCTATGATTTTAGACAAAAAACGAGAGTAGGATGTATTCCCACTCTCAATCATAAATCTTCTTACTCCACAATTGTTGCTCCAAGCACATTCTTAAATGCCCGATAGCAAAGTCATGAGCTTCAGGCGTCAAGGAGGCTGTTGCACTTGCTACAACCTCGATATCATAGCCTAAATTATAGGCATCAATGGCTGTATGCAGCACACAAATATCTGTTAAAACTCCTGTCAAAACAACTGTCGTCACACGACGTTCACGCAAACGAATATCTAAATCCGTTCCCGAAAAGGCTGAATAGTGTCGCTTGTCCATCCAAAAGACACGATTATCATCCTTAATGGCATCATATACACCAGCTAACTTTCCATAAAGCTCTCGCCCAGATGTCCCTGCAATATTGTGCGGTGGAAAGAGCTTGGTTTCAGGATGGAAGGTATCTCCTTCATCATGTCGGTCCATAGCAACGAAGATATAATCCCCATTATCATAGGCCTCTTGAGTTACCTGGGCAATGCGGTCTTCAATGGCTTGGGCAGGCTTTCCAGCCGTCAACTTCCCATCATCTGCCACAAAATCATAAGAGTAGTCAATTGATATCAATGCCTTTGTCATATTACTTTCTCCTTTAAAAAAAGTGGGGCAGGTTCCTCCTACCTCACTTTCTTTCAGTATTCTTCTTATTCGTATTCTTTCAATTTATCGTAGATACCTTCGTTAAGGACTTTAAGATAAGTCCCTTTCATACCGAGTGAACGGCTCTCAATAATACCAGCCGATTCCAACTTACGAAGGGCATTAACGATAACTGAACGTGTAATTCCGATACGGTCAGCGATAACAGACGCTGTCAAGCGACCTTCCAAACCGTCCAACTCATTCAAGATAGCTGATACTGCCTTGATTTCTGAGTAAGACAAGGTATTAATTGCCATGTTGATAGCTGTTTGTTTACGAATTGTTTCTTCCAAGTTCTCTGTTTGAAGGTTCAACAACTGCAAACCAACAACCGTAGAGGCAATCTCAACCAAGATAAGATCTTCATCCACAAAATCATGGTCGTTACGCCAAATGATGAAAGAACCAAGACGCATCCCACCACCATAGATAGGGGCAATTGTAGTCAAACCATCTGGGAAGTCATCTTTTGATTCCACAGGGAAAATGGTCAAGTCACTGTCAATACCAATGTTTTCTTGAGTGTCATAAACACGGCTGATTCCACGTGTGTATTCTTCTGGAAGTTGTTTAGCTTCAAAAAACTCTTCTACACGATCATTGTTGGTTTTGTACTTCATGGCAAAACCAAGGAGAGCACCACCACCATTAACGATAGCAGCGTTACAATCAATGATATCCGCCAATTGAGCAGCCATATTGTTATATGGAAGATCTCCTTCCAAGCTGTCTACTGAGCGTTGCAAGATAGATGTAATTTTACGTGTTTTAGCCAGCAAATTTGCCATATTTATTGTCTTCACTTTCTATTGTAATCATAATAATATCAAGCCTTGCACTAATCTTCTGCGTCAAGACCTACTAGCCCTACTATTATAGCACACTTAACCCAGAAATTGCAAACAATTGTCTGAAAATTATTTATTATTCTACTATTCATTATATTAAGTATATTATGGCATTTTTAGGAAAAACGTCCGGATTTTGCTCAAATACATCCCCTTTTTAGAAACAATAAAAACTGGACAAGCCTTTTTGTCCAGTTTTTTAAGAAATTAACGCTTGTAATATGACAAGACTCGTTCGATTTTGTTACCGAGATCAGCCAACTCTTCCACTCGAGGAAGATAGACAATGCGGAAGTGATCTGGTTCATTCCAGTTAAAGCCTTTACCTGGAACTAGGAGAACCTTCTCCTTCTTCAAGAGACGAAGACAGAATTCTTCATCATCTTCAATATCGTACATGTTACGGTCAATCCTAGGGAAGATGTAAAGCCCTGCATCTGGCTTAACAGCTGATAGCCCTGGAATAGCGTTTACGGTATTCGTGATAAACTCACGTTGTTCATAGATACGCCCACCAGGAATCAAGAGCTCATCAACGGATTGGTAGCCACCAAGTGAAGTCTGAATAACGTGTTGAGAGAGCACGTTGGCACAGAGACGCATGTTAGCCAACATATTAAGCCCTTCAATATAGCCTTTGACATTCTTTTTAGGTCCAGAGAGAACCATCCAACCCACACGGAAACCACAGATGCGGTGAGACTTAGAAAGACCATTCATAGACACGCAGAAGACATCTGGTGCAAGACTAGCGATTGCAGTATGTTTCTTACCATCCATAACCAAGCGGTCATAAATCTCATCCGCAAAGATAATCAAATCATTTTGGCGAGCAATATCCACAATCTGTTCAAGAACATCCTTAGGATAGAGCGAACCTGTAGGATTATTGGGATTGATGACTACAATTGCCTTAGTATTTGATGTAATCTTTGATTTGATATCATCAATATCTGGATACCAGTTAGATTTTTCATCACAGACATAGTGTACGGCATTACCGCCTGCTAGACTGACACAGGCTGTCCAAAGAGGATAATCTGGCATTGGAACCAAGACCTCATCTCCATCATCAAGCAAGGCCTGCATAGATATGGAAATCATCTCTGAAACACCATTACCAATATAAATATCATCAATATCTACATTTGGGAATCCCTTTAACTGGCAATACTGCATAATCGCCTTACGAGCTGAGAAAATCCCTTTACTATCCGAATACCCTTCACTGTTACGAACATTCATAATTAAATCACGAATGACTTCATCCGGTGCTGTAAAGCCAAATTCCGCAGGATTTCCCGTATTAAGACGAAGAATCTTTTCACCGTTAGCAATCATACGGTTGGCTTCATCCAAAACTGGTCCACGAATATCATAGGCAACGTGTTCCAACTTTGATGATTTATCAAATGTTTTCATAAGTTAATCCTTTCAAAAGATACTAAAAGCAGATACATCTAGCAGAAAATAAGAAAATTCAACACCTGATGGGGATTTCCACTTTTATTGACACCAACTTTATTTAGGCTCAGCCATTTGGTATCATTTCTGAAGACTTGTCTTCCTATTGTTTAATTATCATGTTTCTTACGAAGCTAATAACAGATTGTATTATACCTCTTTTTCATGCAATCTTCAATTTTTAGATAATACTGAAATCTTCACATTACTACGGACATCCTAAAGTAAGCAGTCAAAAAAAGATTTCAGAAAATCCATAACAACGCTTTCATTTTTTAAATTAAAGGAGTATAATAAAGCTAAAGATAGGAGGTAGAGCTTATGTCTCAACAATATGAACGTATTATGGTAGCTGTCGACGGTTCTTACGAATCAGAACTGGCCTTTATTAAAGGTGTGCACGTTGCAAAACGTAATAATGCTCAGTTACTATTGGTACACGTTATCGATACACGCGCCCTTCAAAGCGTTGCGACTTTCGACTCTTATATCTATGAAACTAGAAGACGAAGCTAAAGCTGTTTTGGCTGACTTTGAACGCCAAGCCAGAGAAGCTGGTTTAACCAAGATTCGCAAAGTTATTGAGTTCGGTAATCCTAAGAGCCTCTTGGCTGTTGATATCCCTGATAAGGAAAATGTTGACCTTATTATGGTTGGTGCCACTGGTCTCAATACTTTTGAACGCTTGCTTATTGGTTCATCTTCTGAATACATTCTCCGTCACGCAAAAGTTGACTTGCTCATTGTTCGTGACTCTGAAAAAACACTTTAGTCACCTCTCACAAGCACCTCTGGTGCTTTTCTCATACAAAAAAAGAACCGAGATTTTAACTCTCAGTTCTTTTTTTGTTCTATTTTTCAGACTTTGCTGATTCAGACATCACTTCTGACTCTGAAGTTGACTGGCTTTCTTCGACCAAGTCTTCACTAGCAGATTGACTTGAGGCACCTGCTTGCTCCAAAGCAAGGCTAGTTGAAAGGCTCTCACGCTCTGCTTCCTGACTAAGGCTAGCTTCAACAATCATGAGTTCCTTTTGACGTTCTGTTTCACGAAGGTATTCACGTTCTTCTAGCTCTTCCTGGCGACGTCTTTCCTGCTCAAGTCTTTGAGCTTTTTGACGCTCACGCTTAGCATGACGTTTTTGCGTCTCATCAATCAAGACCTTAGTGTTGTCTTTAATATGCATCCACTTAATAAGACGAACTAAGAGTCTCCATAGGAAAACAATAATCGATTCTGCGAAAAGAAGAATCTCAACCAGAATAACACCTAGCAAGCTCCAAGCCATAAAGAGTGTAATCAATAATTGCGTGAAAATCTTCTTCAAGTCACCCAAATGATTGTTGTGAATATTAAGAGTCTCAAGGAAAAGATCTAAAATTCCTTGCAAGAGGTGTGATTTAACAGATTTGTCTCCCTCTAAGCTCAAGTCCGTTTGAACTTCTGCTGGAGTAACAACGGTCAAGTCCCCATCTTGGTAGACATCAATACGGTCTCCTAATTTTATATCAAAATCAAAAAGCTTGCGATCTATTTTCTTAAGTCGCCCGTCAGGATGACTGAGATAAACAAAGTCATCATCAAATTTTAAAATACGAAACATAATTTACCTGCTCTTTATTGCTCCTTAAATAATAGCAAAGTTAAAAAGCCCTTGTCAAGAGCTTCTTTTTTAATCCAAGGTTTTAACACCGATACGATTTTTATACTCTTGATACGTTTCAGTGTGCATAAGAGCTTTGGCATTTTTGACCCGATCTGCTGTTGGTGGTTTGACCCCTTCCAAAGGATATGGAATACCGAGCTCACGCCATTTGAACTCACCCATTGTATGGTAGGGAAGGATTTCAAATTTATCAACATTTTTCAAGGTCTTTACAAACTCGCCGAGCTTAATCAAGTGTTCGTCAAAGTCTGTCAAACCAGGTACCAAGACATGGCGAATCCAGACTGGAACTTGTTTATCAGACAGATATTGAGCAAATTCCAAGATATTCTTATTAGGTTGACGGGTCACAAACTTGTGTTGTTCAGGATCAATCTCTTTGATGTCAAGTAGGACCAAGTCAGTTACAGCCAAAAGTTTGTCAACAACTTCATGATACTCAGGAGTATTGCGGTAAGCAAACCCACAAGTATCAAGCGTACAGTGAATTCCTAGCTTCTTAGCCTCTGTAAAGAGGGCAGTGACAAAATCAATCTGAAGCATGGCCTCACCACCGGATACAGTGATACCACCTTGCTCACCCCAGAAATGACGGAAACGAAGAGCCTCATCTAAGACATCTTCAACCGTACGTTCAACAGCCTTATTTGACTCCATAGCCCAAGTATCTGGGTTATGACAATATTGGCAACGCATCTTACAGCCCTGCATGAAAAACAATAAAACGGATACCTGGACCATCTACGGATCCAAAAACTTTCGGTTGAATGAACAAGTCCAGTCACCTGACTGTAATCAATTTCTGCCATGGCAGCCTCCTTGTAAACGCTTTTTACATGTTTTTTTATTATACCTCTTTTATCAGAAACATGCTCCTTATCTGCCTAAATTCAAGCAAAGGTTATACTATAATACATCTAAAAAGCGATGAATATCTATACTATACCAGAAGAAAAAAACAAAAAAACTGGAAAAATCCAGTCTTTTATCATCTATATCTTTAGGCACGTTTCTTGAACCCCAAAAAAAGGCTGCAGCAGCAAGGAAGAATGTTCCCGCCAATGTCAAGATTACTGTTGATGCTTCGCCTGTCTTAGGAAGAGTAACTTCCTTGCCTTTTAGCATCTTTACCAGTCAATGTACCGTCAGCATTTACTTTGAATCCTACTGCTTCAGGAGCAACAACACTTGTTGTACCGTCCGTATTAGCGATAACAATTTGGCTGTTTTGTGTAGAAACAATTGTTTGGACCAGCTGCAGTGATAACTGGAGCTGTTGGTGTTACAGTAACAACAGGTTGTCCATTAACATTCACTGCTGGAGTTTCAGGGTTTTGAGGTGCCTCGCTTGTCCCTTTATCAGTTGCTGAAGCTGGGTCTTCCGGCTTATCGGCTGGTTTCTCAGCTGGTTTTGTTGATGAATCAGCTGTTGGAGCCGGTGTCGCAGGTGTTTCTGGAGTTGCTGGTGTTGTTGGTGTTGTTGGCTCAGCTGGTACTTCAGGAACTGTAGGTGTTGGTGTTGCTGGCGTTGCCGCACCTGTGTTTGAATCATTGCTACGAGCCAAGTCACCATCACTTGGGGCTGTTGAAGGACCAGTTGCTGCATGATCTGTCGTTGGTTGTGTAAGAACAGCATCATTTGTCGCAATACCATCGTCCGCAAAAGAAGTTACTGGTACAAAAGCTCCTAGGGTAAGGGTGAGTAAAAGCAAGCTACTATATATAGATTTTTTAGAAGCCATTAAGATTCTCCTTTTTTCATTTATCAGTTAATTTATATTCTACCATAAAAAAGTAATAAAAGACTGTTTTAATTAAAATCTTATTTATTTTTATTCTAAATCTATCAATACGCTGAAAAATGTTAGATTACCTTCAAAATTATGGTTGCTTTTCTGACAAAGTCCGGCAGTTTTGATAGGTGAAAAAGGCTTTATGACGTACTTTGCAGGCGTTTTCTAATCTTATTATGTTGATAAGCTGATATTCCAAGATAGATAAGAAAAAGCACTTTCACTCATAATGAGAGAAAGTGCCTAATTAGTAAATAGTCGCTTTTAAGTTCCAATATTTTCTAATAAAAACATGTAGAAAACTATTCTTCTGCATCTTCCGGAGCTGCCGTGATGATTACCTTAAGTTTGGTTACACGACCATCCTTAACCTTATCATTGATAAATTCGAGGTGTTTGTCCTTGTTGATAACTGCATAGTGTTCCTTGACTTCTTGAGTTGGGATGGCTCCCACACCAGTCAAATAATAACCTGCAATAGTATCAACATCATCACTCTCAAGTTCTGTATCAAAATGTTCATTGAAGTCGTTAAGAGTCATAGCTCCTTCGACAATATAGGTATTCTCACCAATTTCACGAACTTCCACACTAGATTTATCTGTTTCGTCGTCAATCTCACCAACGATTTCTTCCAAAAGGTCCTCGAAGGTAACAAGACCAGCAACGCCACCGTATTCATCAAGCAAGATAGCCATCTGATTATTGGTGTTACGAAAGGCTGCCAAGAGATCATCTACGAAGATAGTCTCAGGAACAAAGAGTGGTTCATTCATGATTCGACGAAGTTTGATATTTTCAAAACCAAGTTCAAAACCTGCTTTTAGAAGGTTTTTGGTATGAATGACACCGATAATCTTATCCTTGTCATCTTCGTAAACAGGAATACGAGAGAAACTTTCCTTGAGAATAGCTTGGATATTTTCTTGAGTGTTGTCTTCAATATCAATCATGAAGGCATCTGTACGAGGGACCATAACCTCACGCGCCATCAATTCATCAAGAGAGAATACCCCCTGGAGCATTTCAATTTCTTCAGCCTCAAGCGTATCCTCACTCTTGGTCAACATGTACTCAATCTCATCACGTGTCATCTGCTCATCTGCATCATCAAAGGTAGCAGGTGTCAAACGAGACAAAAGATTGGTTGACGCCGAAAGAATCCAAACAAAGGGACTAACAATCTTACCTGTAACAATAATGACAGGTGCCGAGTAGATGGCTAGATTTTCCTTGAGATTCATAGCGATACGTTTTGGATAAAGTTCTCCAAACGATAGAGATATAGGTCAAGACAACCAAAGAAATCATGCTACCCGCTGTCTTAGCCCAAGCCGCATGACCAAACCAAGTCGCTATCACTGCACCTAGTGACGCAGAGAGACTGGCCCCCTGTAAGAGGCTAATAAAGGTAATACCAACCTGGATAGTTGATAGGAAGTTGTTTGGATTTTCAAGAACCTTGAGTAGGCGAATAAATTTCTTATCGCCTTCTTCTGCCTTTTGCTCTACACGTGAGCGGTTAAGTGATACGAGAGCCATCTCAGAGGCTGAGAAAAAGGCTGTAAGCAAGGTTAAAATTAGTAGTAAAATAGATTGAAATAATAAGGACTGACCACTAGAGTCTTCCATTTTTTCTTCTCCTCTAAAAAAAAATTCTGACTTTTATTATACCATAATTTCCCAATAAAGGTGTCTATTTTATGCTATAATTAGAGTAATTTATCATCAAAGGAGAGACTTATGTCACTTATACGATTAGAAAATGTCAGTTTAGCACGTCAAGGAAAAACACTCTTGTCTGACCTTAACTGGACAGTTGAAAAAGGTCAAACTTGGGCTATCCTGGGACTTAACGGTGCTGGGAAATCAACCCTCTTACGTTTGTTGACAGCTGAATTTTTCCCTTCTGAAGGAAAGGCTGAGATACTAGGCTACACCTTTGGTAATGGAGACATCACAGGTCTTCGTCAACACATCGGTATCGTCAGTTCCTTTATCACTGAGCGTCTGCCTCAACATATGACTGCTGAAAAAATCGTCCTTACGGGTAAGTACAAAAGTTCAATCCTCTACAAAGCCTATGGAGACAAAGAGCTACAAGAAGCCAAGGATATGCTGACTTCACTTGGTGCTGGAGATTTGATTGGTCGTAAATACCGTGGTCTCTCTCAGGGAGAAAGCAAATCTGTTTAATTGCTCGTAGTCTGATGGAAGATCCCGACATCATCATCCTTGACGAAGCAACTGTGGGCTTGGATCTCTTTGCCCGCGAAAAGCTCTTACGTCAAATCGACCGTATCACCTCGCTTCCTCACGCACCACTGGTCCTTTACGTCACCCACCATGCTGAAGAAATCACTGAAAACATGGACCACATCCTCCTACTCCGTCAAGGAAAAATCGTGGCACAAGGACCAAAAAATGATATCATCACACCGGAAGTTTTAGCTGACTTCTACCAAAATCCTGTTCAAATTATTCCAATTGATGACCATCGTTTTTACATTAACCCTCTTCTATAAAAATCACTCAAAGAAACAAGTCCCCCAGATAATGTCTAGGGGACTTGTTCTTTTATCACTACTCCTCTTTTATTTTCGATACGCCATACAAAATTAAGGCTGGAACGACAAGCTGTTCTATAAAAATATATGAACAAGAAGCCAAAATTTTTCTTGGCTTCTTTTTGTGATAACATTCATTGCTTAAGCTCGACCTCGAGCCAGATTAATCATATCATAGGTTAACGTGTTGCTAGTTTCTTTGAGAGAGTAATCCTCCAAAGTATTGACTTCCTTACGAAGCTGCTTAGCATAGCGGCTAGAGATAAGTTCAGCCTGCTCGTACTCGTTGATAACCTTACGTTCCAAATAGTAGCCTCGCAACATTTCATCAATATTGTCTGGATGAAGGTGGGTGATAACCCGCTCAACAAAGGCACCTGATTGAATAATCTCAGCCTCTTGAAGGCGACTACGTTTCAGATAAGACAAGAGATCTGAATGATAAACACCTTCCAGATTACTCAAGGCTTCCAAAATCTGCTCAGTATTTGTCAAATAGAGCTCAGTCATATGGTCGCGGTTTTCTTCCGTCAACCTAGGACCTCTTCTAGTTTCATCCTGATCAATACGAAACTTGAAAGTAAGAGCTAAGTGTAACAATCTACGAAGGCCACGCACAAAGACAGCTAGGGCGTAAGAAAGGCTAGAGACAAAACCACGGTTGATACGACGTTCCAAGCCCTTGATATAACGTTGGTAGAGATTGTATTCGAGTTCTGAAATCTTACCCTTCTTGTAGGCATATTCCAGACCCTCACTCTCAATTTCCATAATCATTACTCGGATATTGGCCAACTCTTCTTTGACATCATTTGATTCCTGCTCCAAGATTAAATCTTCCAAGCGTTGATTGTAGTTGTCAATAGTAGCATAGACAGCCCCTTGATTGGTAGACTGTTTTAGATCTTTTTCCAACTCATCGACCACATCATTGAGAATGGCAATCTGCATATAATGGTTGGTCGTGTGCGCTGGTCCAGTCGCTAGCTTAGGTAGGACTAAAATCCCTGTTAAGAAACTCAATAAGGTTACACCCGCTACTGTAAAGAGCAAGAGACTATGTTCCAGAGCAGTCATATTGGCAACCGGAAGCAAAAGAATGGTTGCAATCGAAACTGTTCCTTTGACACCAGAAAAGGTTAAAAGAGTAGCACTCTTCCAGATTTTCTTCAATGGTCGTTTAGTCCGCCAAGATCTTTGGGCAAAAACTGCACTAATCATAACAAAGCGAATGCCAAACATAGTCGCTGTTAAGAGGACGATAGCAAGAAGCATCCAGAGATTATCGTAGGTACTACTACGTAGCACTGGAGCTGCCAAGCTCGGCAGTTCCGTACCCAAGAGGAAAAAGACCATGCCATTAAGCATAAAGGTAATGGTTCCCCAAATCGTATGGGAAACATTATCCAGCTTGGCATCAAAAACGGTGATTTTTTTGAAACGACTGGCAAGCGAGATCCCTGCTACTACCACAGCAATAATTCCAGAAGCATGAATTTCCTCAGCGACAAAGTAAGAAGAAATCGGTAATACTAACTCTAGTAAGAGGGCACCTGTAACATCTGCAGCATCCATATTGTCCAAAATGGTTAAAAAGAGACGATTAAATAAGGCTGTAATCAAGCCAACTAAAAACCACCAAGCACAGAAATAACCAAATTCCAGCTCGCCCCAAGGAGAGAGAAGGTACCTGTGGTCAATGCAGTCACCGCCACCTGAAAGGCGACCAAGCCAGAGGCGTCGTTCAGAAGACCTTCCCCCTGCAAAATGTAGCTAATCCACTTTGGAAAACTGAAACGTTTAGAAATAGCTGAATAGGCCACTAAATCCGTTGGCCCAAGAGCCGCCCCAATGGCTAGGCAGGCAGACAAAGGCACAGCAGCAGGCAAGACGGCCTTAGCAAGATAACCGATTCCCAAGGTAGACACAAAGATAACTGGAAAAATCAAAAATAGAATAAGTTTCCAGTTACGTAGAATACTGGTGATATCACTTTCTTCACCCTCCCGAAACAGCAAGGGAGCAATAATGAAAGCTAGGAAAAGTTCTGTTTCAAGCTCGAAAGCGCGTCCCTTCAAAAGAAAACCAATACCCACTCCAAAAATAATTTGAATCAAAGGTAGGGGAAGACGTGGAAAGACACGATTGATAACATTCGATAAAATCAAGCTAAAAAGAAGAACAAGCAAAGCTAATGATAAATGCATAGCTCCTCCTACCCTTCCTTATGACAACAGTTTGAGAATAGTTCTTTTTGCTTACTAATTTTTTTATCAATGGCAGTGACATCTTCTTTGGCCAAAAGTTTATGGCAACGTTCAACCTCAAGACTAGCTAACTTTTTCTTAATTTTAGCCGTTTTACGATTATCAACCTTTTTTAAAGTATCCTCGGCACTTTGCTTATCTATATATTTGGCCTGCATATCTGCAAGCTTTTCTTTAATATCTGTAATCATTGTAATTTCTCCAACATCACCAAAAATGGTGGGGTATTAATTTGATTAAGGGGTTGGTAAAGCATGGCTGTAAAATCACGCTGGTCCAAACCGATAACGTACTCAAGCACAGCATCCTTCTCCATATCGCCGCCATCATGACCATAGTAAATCATAATAGCTAAGCGACCACCCACCTCTAGACGGTCAAGAATTTTCTCAATGGCCTCAAGAGTCGTGTGGGGCTTAGTAATAACACTCTTATCTGCAGATGGCAGATAGCCCAGATTGAAAATAGCTGCACGAATAGGTTCCGTGACATAACGGTCCAGATTTTCATGGCCATCTAAAATGAGTTCCGCATTTTCAATTTCCAAGTCTAACAAGCGTTGACGAGTCTTTTCAAGTGCCTGCTCCTGCACGTCAAAGGCATAAACCTTTTTAGCAAGACCAGCTAGAAAAGCTGTATCGTTCCCATTTCCCATGGTTGCATCAACAGCGACACTCTCATTGTCCAGCACTTGAGCTAGAAAGTCATGAGACAGATGAATCGGACGTTTAATCATGCTTTCCTCCTTCTTGCTAGCTACTTTGCACCCTTGCCATGAGTCACGACGTTCCATCTCTTTGTCAATGGCATTGAGGACTTCCCATTTGTTGAGACTCCACATAGGACCAATCAACATATCTCGCGGTGCATCACCTGTGATTCGATGAATGACGATATCCTCAGGGATAATTTCCAATTGGTCACAGATGATGGACACATACTCTTCCTGACTCAGTAATTTAAGACGCCCCTCATGGTAGTCTCTTTGCATACGCGTATTGGTCATCAGGTGGAGGAGGTGGAGTTTAATCCCCTGAATGTCATTATCCGTCACACAACGGCGAACATTTTCCACCATCATCTCGTGGGTTTCCCCTGGCAGCCCATTAATCAGATGCGACACAATCTCAGCCTTTGGCGCACGCTCACGCACACGCTTAACCGTCTCCACATAGAGATCATAGCTGTGTGCTCGGTTAATGAGCTCTGACGTTTCTTCATAAGTCGTCTGCAAGCCAAGTTCGACGGTCACATGCATACGTTCTGTGAGTTCTGCCAGATAATCAATCACATCGTCTGGCAAACAGTCTGGGCGGGTACCGATATTGATGCCAACAACACCAGGCTCATTGATAGCCTGTTCGTAGCGGTCCTTGATAACTTCAAGCGGAGCGTGGGTATTGGTAAAATTTTGAAAATAAACCAGAAATTTCTGAACTTCTGGCCACTTGCGGTGCATGAAGTCAATCTCATGGTAAAACTGCTCACGAATCGGTGCCTCAGGAGCTACAATAGCGTCCCCAGACCCCGATACCGTACAAAAGGTACAGCCACCGTGGGCCACTGTGCCATCACGGTTGGGACAATCAAAGCCCGCATCTATAGGAAGTTTGAAAATCTTTTCGCCAAAAATTTCACGATAGTAATCATTGACTGTTCTATAACGTTTTTTCATAAAGACTATTATAACACTTTGACCATAAAAAGAGAGTAAGACTAGGACAAAAATCATGGATTTCTGCCTGTCCTACTCTCTCTTCTTACTTAGTCTTTTTCAAATAATCAATGGCTTCTTGAGCTGTTTTAACAGGGACGATTTTCATCTTGGTCCCCAGTTTCTTGGCAGCTTCCTTGGCCTCTTGATAGTTGGTTTTGGCATCCGGATCAGCCTTTTTCATTTCCTTGGTTACTGGATTATTTGGCACGAAGAAAATGTCTGCACCACTATCAGCCGCTGATTTCACCTTGAGGTAGGCACCACCGATATCACCGACAGAACCATCCTTTTCAATGGTTCCTGTTCCAGCAATCTTACGACCAGCCTTGAGATCTTGACCAGACACCTGATCGTAAATAGCTAGGGTAAACATAAGACCCGCACTTGGTCCACCAACACCATCAAGTTTAAACTTCACATTTTCAGGACTCTTGACCTCGGTATGATCTGTCAAACCGATACCAATACCATTTTTACCATTGGCAATCTTGATAATCTTACCAGTAGCAGTCTTTCTTTGTCATCTGTCGTATAAGTGACCTTGACTTTTGAACCCAGCTTAAGACCTTGAACGTATTTTATCAAATCAGCAGAGTTATCAAAAGTCTTGCCATTGACAGCTGTCACCGTATCCGCAATATTAAGGACACCCTTGAAGCTAGAATCATCAGCCACCTGAAGCACATAGACACCCATATACTCCAAGCTAGCCTCCTTACCAGCCAGAGTCAAGCCCTGATAAATCGCTTGGTTTTGGGAAGTCTCCATGTAAAATTGGTTGATACGCATGAAATCTTCATCAGAGTAATTTCCAGTTGCCTCTTCAGCTGTTTGAAGCTTTGCAAAATCATTAAGCTGAGCATAGAGCATCAAGGCCAAAGTCGCCTTGGTTTGAGCCACTGCCACAAAATTGTAGGATCCTTTTGAATCATCAGCTTTCTTGTCTACAGTCAAGACTTCCTTGGTATCAAAAGCACCACCCGGAAGCTCAACATAATAATTATTTAGCGGGAAAAAGAGGGCAAATAGGAGGAAAAGTACCGTAAAAATACTTAACAACCACCACTTAATCCGCCAAAGTTTCCCTAATAGTGATTTAGATTCGTTCTTGTTTGCCACGCTTGACCTCCACTTCCTTAACAACTGCTTGAGGAACATAGGAACTAATGTCCCCCTCAAATAAATCAACTCACGCACACGACTGGAAGAGACTGGTGTTACCTCATGACTAGCAATCAAATAAACCGTTTCTAACTCAGGTGCCAACCCCTTATTGAAATAATCCATATTAGCCTCATAGTCGAAATCTGTCGCATTACGAAGACCTCGAACCAAATAAGTCACCCCAAGATCTCTGGCAACATCTACAGCCAGACTATCGTGAGCCGTTATAACCTTGACATTGGGAAGATCTGCCACGACCTCTTCCAAGATACGCTTGCGAGTCTCCACATCCCAGAAGCCCTGCTTATTTTTATTATAAAAGAGACCGATATAGAGCTCATCAAAGAGCTTGCTGGCTCTGGCAATAATATCCATATGCCCATTAGTAATCGGATCAAAAGAACCCGTAAACATAGCAATCTTTGTCATAGCATTCCTTTCTACAACTTCCCTATCAAAGGCTAACGCACGTATACGGTCACCTTACTGATACCATAGGTTTTCTGTTTCCAAATCCCAAAGTTTGAAATTTCTTCAGGCAGGTCCACAGCCTTATCCGTCTCACAAACCAACATAACTTCCTCAGCCAAGAGCCCTTGCTCCTCTAACTGAGTAATATTGGCCACAATCTGCTCTTGGCATAAGGCGGATCCAGAAGCACCAAGTCAAACTGACCTGTCAATTGTGTCAGCGCACGCGCCGCATCCATCTTCAAAAGCTGGAACTGCTTCTCACTCTTGGTCATCTTGATATTTTCCTGGATAACAGCCTGTGCTCGACGATCCTTTTCCACGAGGACAGCAGACGACATACCACGACTGATAGCCTCAATGGCCAGACTACCACTCCCCGAGAACAAATCCAAAACACGCCCTCCATCAAAGAAAGGACCAATCATATTGAAAATGGCACCCTTGACCTTGTCCGTTGTTGGACGAGTCGTTTTGCCTTCTAACGTTTTAAGCGGACGTCCGCCAAATTCACCTGCTACAACACGCAAGTCGGTCACCTCGTTTTTACTGATTTTTAGTAAGACTTTTCTATTATAACAAAAAATCACACTTAGATGTTGGTCCAAAGAGGACTAGACAAGCTACCCCCCCCAAGAGAACACAAAAAACTCGAGAAGCTCCCGAGTTTTCATTCATTTTACTTATCACCAAGTGCAGTCACGTAGTTGTAAGCTTCGATACCAGCTGTGGCACCATCACCTACGGCTGTTGTAATTTGGCGAAGGTCTTTCTGACGAACATCCCCAATGGCAAAGATACCAGGAATACGTGTCGCCATCTTGTCGTCTGTAATTACCCAACCATCTTGGTCAGTGATGTCGAGACCTGTCAAGTAATCTGAAACAGGATCAAGACCCACATAAACGAAGACACCGCCAAATTCGTGGTTAGTCACCTCACCAGTTTTGACATTCTTGATATCAACACTGCGAACCTTGATGTCATCGCCCTTGATTTCTTCAACGACTGAGTCCCAGATAAACTTGACCTTTTCATTAGCGAAGGCGCGGTCTTGAAGGACCTTTTGAGCACGCAATTCATCACGACGGTGAACAATGGTCACGCTATTGGCAAAGCGTGTCAAATAAATTCCTTCTTCAACGGCAGAGTCTCCACCACCAACAACCAAGAGGTCTTGATTACGGAAGAAAGCCCCATCACACACCGCACAGTAAGAAACCCCACGGCTGTTGTACTCTTCTTCGCCAGCAACACCAATGTGGCGGTGTTTGGCACCAGTCGCAATGATCACTGTCTTGGTTTGATACTCCTCGTCACCAGTTTTGACAACTTTATAGCCACCCTTGTCTTCGATACCAGACACGATACCATAAAGATTTTCAACGCCTAATTTTTCCAAAGGTTCGAACATCTTCATTGACAATTCTGGACCAGAAATACTTTCAAAACCAGGGTAATTTTCAATATCAGACGTGTTATTCATCTGTCCACCAGGAGCACCTTGCTCCAAAGTTGCCACTTTAAGGTTGGCACGTGCTGCATAGAGTGCTGCAGTCATCCCCGCAGGACCAGCTCCAATAACAATTGTATCGTACATGAGTAACTCCTTATATGATTTTCTTGTAGAGATATCTTACACCTAATGTGCCAACAAAGCTAGAATTATGCATTCAGCACAATAAGAATCGCCATAAAGGCAAATGCCAAAACTGGGATCGACACCATCGACATCATAATAGCATCATAGAGGGCACCTTGACGCTCCTTCACAGTTTTGTCTGCACGACGTAAGGCACGCCATCCAAGCCAAATGGCACCAATCACTAAGCACACAAAGAAAGCAATCACAAGGCCTAAGAGGTAAAATTTAAAAATATTTAATAACATAAATCATCCTAAAGTGAGAAATAGAAAAGGCTGAGATAACATTCTCCAACCTCTAAATTCGACTAGTAATAACTGCACGATGCAGTCTCTGATCGGACTATAGTCGCCTTTGAAACATTCAAAAGTTCCTAATCATCCTTGTGGGACTTTGACTATAGACTAAAATGTCGTCCACTCCCACCACCTTTTCTATTGTAACAAAAATCCCATCTTAAAGATATTGTTTTGAATAAGAAGCGAAAAATTCTTTTGTTCGTTCTTCTTTTGGATGGTTAAAGACTTGTTCAGGTGTTCCTTGTTCAAGGATACGACCTTTTTCAAGGAAGAGCACCTTGTCAGCCACTTGATAAACAAAGTTCATGTCGTGACTGACCAAAATCATAGTTTGACCTGACTTAGCTGCATCAGCGATTGATTTTTCAACCTCACCAACCAACTCAGGGTCAAGAGCAGATGTTGGTTCGTCAAGCAAGAGCACATCAGGCTTCATTGCAAGGGCACGAGCCAAAGCCACACGTTGCTTTTGACCACCTGACAAGTGACGTGGGTAGTGGTTTTCACGATTAGAAAGCCCAACCTTAGCAAGCTCTTCTTTGGCAATCTTGGTAGCTTCTTCGTCAGAGAGTTTCTTAACAATCTTAAGACCTTCCTTAACATTATCCAAGGCTGTACGACGTTCAAAGAGGTTGAACTGTTGGAAAACCATGGCCAACTTACGGCGAAGAGTAAGGATTTGTTCTTTGGTAATTGTTTCGAAATCTACCTTGAAATCATCAATGATAATGGTACCAGAATCAGGTTGTTCCAGATAGTTTAAGCTGCGAAGAATTGTTGATTTCCCTGCACCAGAGGCACCAACAAGAGCTACAACTTCACCCTTTTCAATGTCAATATCAATACCATCGAGAACCTTTTGACCTGAAAATTCCTTGGTCAAATTTTTGATACTAATCATTAGCGGTCACCTCCAATTCCAGAAATGTCAGTCACTTCAGGCGCCTTAATAGCCATGTGATTTTCAACTGAACGACCAATGTACTCAATCAAGATTGAGATTACCCAGTATACAAGGGCAACTGAGATATAACGTTCAAAGTAACGGTAGTCGGCACCACCCAAGATTTGAGCCTGAGCATACATTTCGACGATACCGGCACTAAAGGCAAGTGATGTTCCCTTAGTCAAACCAATCAAACTGTTAATCAAGCTTGGTGTTGCAATAACTGCCGCATTTGGAATAATGACACGACGGTAAACTTGTGCTGATGTCATCCCAAGAGAACGGGCAGCTTCGATTTCCCCAGCATCAACAGCCTGAATCGCTGCACGAATGGTTTCACTCATGTAGGCTGCTTCGTTAAAGGCAAAGGCCGTAATCGCGAAGATAGCTGGTGGAATCTCATTAATATTCCAATCCAAACCAAATTCACCATTCAAATAACGAAGGAAGAGTGGAATACCATAGTAAGTCAACATGAGTTGTACAAGGATTGGTGTCCCACGCAAGAAGCTCACAAAAACTGCTTGAATTGGATAAAGGATACGTACTCGATTGATCTTAACGACCGCAAAGACAAGAGCCAAATCAAACCGAAGAAAGCACCTGCAATAGTCAAGCCCAAAGTTAAAGGCAAGCGTTCCACAATCTTAGGAACAGCATCAAAGACAGCCTTCCATGAGAAGAGCTTACCAGCTGGCATCCAAGACGAAATCCATTTGAAGACAATTGTAACCAATTGCAAAACATAACCCCAAAGGATTTCCACTATCCAAGACAAGGGAATGGCTAAAGCAACTGCTACTGCCAAACCAACCAAACCAATGATAACTTGGAGATACCAAGGTGACCGATTAAATGCTTCTATACTCTTTTTCACAATGTCGCCCTTTCTTTCTAAAAAAGTAGGTTAGCCTATTGCTAACCATTCAAATATCTTATCATAATTTTATAGTATTCATTTTAGCACGACTCAGAAAGTCTGTGAAATAGTCTTTTCTTATCATAGTGATAAGAAAATCGTATCACTGATAGCAATACCTTATTAAGACTAAAAAGATTTGAACTCATTCCTTATTTCACGAACAAAGTGAGCATAAACCGAGGCTTTCCGACGTGAGAAAAACACCTGAAACTTTAAAGTTTCAGGTGTTCGGAAGTTTTGAGACCTTAGGCTCAAAACTTAGTCATGGAGCTTCGACGAAGGTCGCTGACGTCCGTCATCACCTCAGGAAAGCCTCAAAAGAAAGCTTTGTGTTCAATCCAAAGCTGAGATGGCAGCCTCAACCTTCATCAGTCTTATTTCAAATCACTGACGTAATCGCCACCGAAGTATTCCTTGCTGAGTTTGGCAAGGGTTCCATCCTTCTTAAGCTCTTTGATACGTTTATTGACAAAGGTCTTGAGTTCCTTACCTTGCTTATCATTTGAGAATAGAAGATATTCAAGACCATCAGTCTTCATACCGATATCGTCTTTAATCTTGTTTACAGCTAGCTTATAGCCTTGATCTTTGACAATGTACTCAGATGAAATAGCATCGTAAAGGATAAAATCAATTTTTCCTTCTTGAATGTGTTGAATACGTGTTGAAAGACCCGTTGAGCTAGAAGCATAGTTGATAGTAATTGGTGTCTTGTCCGCATTGGCATGGTTCCAATTTTCAAGCAACTGAGCATAGTTAGAGCCAGGAAGCACCTCTGTCGTCTTACCAGACAAATCATCTAGGCTGGTATACTTGGTACCCTCAGCACTAGTGATGGCATAGTTAGAACGTGAAATCGGATCTGAGAAACCATATTTCTGCGCACGTTCTTCATTGTAGTTGAAGTCGTTAGCCGCAATCTGATAACGTCCAGAATCCACCCCTGTCAAGATGGAATCAAAAGGTGTCGTCACAAACTTGACCTCATACTTGTCCGAATCCTTGAAAATAGCCTTGACCAAATCAATATCATAACCCTTGAAGTCGTCACCTTTTTTGAAAGTGAAAGGCGCCGTATCAGAGTCCGTCGCAACAGTAATCGTCTGCTTTTCACCAGATGCCTTACTGTCACTCTTGTTCCCACAAGCAGCCAAAGTCAAAACCGACAAGCCAAGAATCCCTAAACCTGCAAGCCATTTTTTCATATCTATAATCCTCGATACTTTCATTAATAGTTAGTGATAACAGTTTACCATCTTCCTCCAAACTCGTCTAATAATAAAATCCTAAGAGGTGATAGATAAAGGTTATAGGGGAATCGATACAACGAACAATAAGAAAAGAGCTGCCACTGGTGTGACAACTCTTCTCGCCCAAAAAAGCTTTCCGTACATGTTTAACATCAAATGCAATAAAAACTCTATTTTTCCTTACTTGATGACTTACTGCTTGAATCGCTACTGTCTTCAGGTTGATAATCTGATAAATTCTTATGGATGCGTTCAGCGTAAACAGCTCTGCTTCCTGATTCATCATGATCAACCAAGCCTTCGGCAAGCTCTTTATAATCTTCTATAGAAATAGTCCAGTTGCCTCCATCATCTTTGGTTAGCTTGAAGGTCTTTTCTAGATCATCAGCACCGGTCAAGGGTGTATAGGCCATTTCTTTATCAATATCCTTAAATTGTGTCAAATCTCCGTTAAAGTTTTCACCATAAAGGAATTTCGTTGTGAGATCTTTGGCTTTACCTTTTTCCACATCGTTGTTATCAGCTTGATTCCATTGTTTCAACTTGTCAATGTCGTTGTCATAGAGACTCATAAGGAGAGTACGAACAGCAGCTGCAGCTCCATAGGCACTAACAGAACGTGAAGTAAAGGTAACTGTCGCTTCATTTCCTTTAACTTTGACATCTTTCAGCTTATAGTCCTGAATCTTACCAATCATATTACGACGGACCTTGAGGAACTTAGAAAGCACTTGGGTTGGAGTCTTGACATCGTAGCCTTCAATGTATTTAAACGTATACTTGTCTTCCGGTGTATACCCCTTTTCCTCGATAGTATCTGCAACTTGTTTTTCAAAGACTTTCGTTTCAGTCCAGGTTTCGTAATTTTCACCGTATAGTTTTGAAAAACCGTTACTAGATTTTCCAAGCATAGTATCAATTAAAACTGTCGCATCAGCCTTGGCACGTTCTGTCGGAGTTGGTGTCGCTTTTTTCTTCTCAGCTGGCTTATTGGAAGCACAAGCTACGAGAAGCAAGCAAGCTGCCAGAATCAGTCCTAAATAGGTAAGAACTTTTTTCATTAAGATTATTCCCTCATTTCTTTTAGTTACTATTTAAGATAGCATAGGTCTGATGATTCTTCAAGGTCACTTTCCAAAAGAAAAAATCAAAACTCTACTATTATAATGACTCCAAATCATCTAGGTCCAATTGTCTGCCTTCTTGATCTTCCAGACCCGTCAGCGTCACACCAAGCAGGCGAACACCACTACTATTTTCCTCCAATTGATCAAAAATGGTATGAGCAATCCTTTCGATGGTGTCGAAATCCTGAGTCGATTTGTCCAAGGTCATACGCTTGGTTAAGGTCGAAAAATCCGAATAACGGACCTTGATGACAATAATTCGACCGACTTTTTTATTTTTCTGAGCACTTTCAGCTACCCGCCTAGCATTCTTAGTCAACTCAGCCTTGATGTCATCTTCATTATAAAGAAGCTTGCCGTAGGTTCGCTCACTTCCGATAGATTTACGGACGCGATTGGGCCTGACAGGACTATTGGAAATCCCTCTGGCCTTTCGAAAGAGATCAAATCCAAAACGTCCAAAACAATCAATCAGAGTCATCTCAGGAATCTTCAGAAGATCGGCACCGGTGTATATTTCCATGTCATGAAGACGTTCAACTGACTTTTTACCTACCCCATGAAACTTTTCAATAGGTAGCTTTTCCAAAAATTCTTGAGCCTCCTCTGGAAGCACCACCGTCAAACCAGCAGGCTTTTGAAAATCAGAAGCTAGTTTGGCGATAAATTTATTGTAGGAAACGCCTGCTGAACAAGTCAGGTGAAGTTCCTGCCAGATATCATACTGGATAAGTTTGGCTACCTTAACCGCCGATTTGATACCAAGCTTATTTATCGTCACATCAAGATAGGCTTCGTCGATAGACATAGGCTCTACCAAGTCGGTATAGCGTTTAAAAATCTCACGAATCTGCATTCCTACCTCTCTGTAATGACTATAATTTCCTGAGATAAAGACAGCATTAGGACAACGTTCATAGGCTTCCTTAGAAGACATGGCTGAATGGACACCATATTTTCTAGCCTCGTAATTACAGGTTGATACCACACCACGTCCCCCTGTTTTTCTAGGGTCGTGACCGATAATAACCGGTTTGTCCTTAAGACTGGGGTCATCCCTCATCTCGACCTGAGCAAAAAAGGCGTCCATGTCAATATGGATGATTTTCCGACTGGTATCATTTATTAGAGGAAACTCTAACATGGCTCCCTGCCTCCTTTCTCAGATTTATCTCATTGTAAAGCTTTTCACATAAAACTTTGGGACTACAAAGCATTCTCCCCTTATGATACCAAAATCTACCAAAAAACAGAAATTTATAATACAGATTTGTCGTTTTCAAAACTGTATTATAAAAGAATGTCTCTAAAAACACAGTTTTAAAGTTGTGTAAGCGGTTACTGTGTGATAGAATACTTCTAGAGAATGTAACAGATAATTTTGTTACTAGAATTATAGGAGATTCAAACTATGGCAACGGTTAAAACCAACACAGATGTTTTTGAAAAAGCGTGGGAAGGCTTTAAAGGAACTGACTGGAAAGAAAAAGCTAGCGTTTCACGTTTCGTTCAAGCAAACTACACACCTTATGATGGTGACGAAAGCTTCCTTGCAGGACCAACTGAACGCTCTCTAAATTAAAAAAATCGTAGATGAAACTAAAGCAGGCTATGAAGCTGAAGGACGCTTCCCAATGGATACTCGTCCAACTTCAATCGCTGACATTGACGCAGGATACATTTCAAAAGAAGATGAACTTATCTATGGTATCCAAAATGATGAGCTCTTTAAATTGAACTTCATGCCTAAAGGTGGTATCCGTATGGCGGAAACTGCTTTGAAAGAACACGGTTATGAACCAGACCCAGCTGTACACGAAATTTTCACAAAATACGTGACTACAGTTAACGATGGTATCTTCCGTGCTTACACTTCAAACATCCGTCGTGCACGTCACGCTCACACAGTTACTGGTCTTCCAGATGCTTACTCACGTGGACGTATCATCGGGGTTTACGCTCGTCTTGCCCTCTACGGTGCTGACTACTTGATGCAAGAAAAAGTTAACGACTGGAATGCTATCAAAGAAATCGACGAAGAAACTATCCGTCTTCGTGAAGAAGTTAACCTTCAATACCAAGCACTTCAAGACGTTGTTCGCCTTGGTGACCTTTATGGTGTAGATGTTCGTCGTCCAGCCTTCGATACTAAAGAAGCTATCCAATGGACAAACATTGCTTTCATGGCAGTATGTCGTGTAATCAACGGTGCCGCTACTTCACTTGGTCGTGTGCCAATCGTCCTTGACGTATACGCAGAACGTGACCTTGCTCGTGGTACTTACACTGAATCAGAAATCCAAGAATTCGTTGATGATTTCGTTATGAAACTTCGTACAGTTAAGTTTGCTCGTACAAAGCTTACGACCAATTGTACTCAGGTGACCCAACATTCATCACAACTTCTATGGCTGGTATGGGTGCTGACGGACGTCACCGTGTTACTAAGATGGACTACCGTTTCTTGAACACTCTTGATAACATCGGTAACTCTCCAGAACCAAACTTGACAGTTCTTTGGACTGACAAATTGCCTTACTCATTCCGTCGCTACTGTATGCACATGAGCCACAAACACTCTTCTATCCAATACGAAGGTGTAACTACTATGGCTAAAGACGGATACGGTGAAATGAGCTGTATCTCATGTTGTGTATCACCACTTGACCCAGAAAACGAAGAACAACGTCACAACATCCAATACTTCGGTGCTCGTGTTAACGTACTTAAAGCCCTTCTTACTGGTTTGAACGGTGGTTACGACGATGTTCATAAAGACTACAAAGTATTTGATATCGATCCAATCCGTGATGAAGTTCTTGACTTTGACACTGTTAAAGCTAACTTCGAAAAATCTCTTGACTGGTTGACTGACACTTACGTAGATGCCCTTAACATCATCCACTACATGACTGATAAGTACAACTATGAAGCTGTTCAAATGGCCTCTTGCCAACTAAACAACGTGCTAACATGGGATTCGGTATCTGTGGTTTCGCAAATACTGTTGATACATTGTCAGCAATCAAATACGCTACAGTTAAACCAATCCGTGACGAAGATGGCTACATCTACGACTACGAAACAATCGGTGAATACCCACGTTGGGGTGAAGATGACCCACGTTCAAACGAATTGGCAGAATGGTTGATTGAAGCTTACACTACTCGTCTTCGTAGCCACAAACTCTACAAAGATGCAGAAGCTACAGTTTCACTTCTTACAATCACTTCTAACGTTGCTTACTCTAAACAAACTGGTAACTCTCCAGTTCACAAAGGGGTATACCTCAACGAAGATGGTTCAGTGAACTTGTCTAAATTGGAATTCTTCTCACCAGGTGCTAACCCATCTAACAAAGCTAAAGGTGGATGGTTGCAAAACTTGAACTCACTTGCAAGCCTTGACTTCGGTTATGCAGCTGACGGTATCTCACTTACTACTCAAGTATCGCCTCGTGCCCTTGGTAAGACTCACGACGAACAAGTTGACAACCTCGTAACTATCCTTGACGGATACTTCGAAAACGGTGGACAACACGTTAACTTGAACGTTATGGACTTGTCAGACGTTTACGAAAAGATCATGAGCGGTGAAGATGTTATCGTACGTATCTCTGGATACTGTGTAAACACTAAATACCTCACTCCAGAACAAAAAACTGAATTGACACAACGTGTCTTCCACGAAGTTCTTTCAATGGACGACGCTTTGGGATAAAATAACTAAAGAGCTCGCAATAGCGGGTTCTTTTATTTTTGCCAAAAACTAGTTTTCATTATATTTTTCTAAATCTGCTATCATTTACATTTGACTTTTCATCAGATTAGCTATAAAATAAGAGCGTTTCCGTTTGGTATCTCCAAACGCTTCCTTCTCAGAAGCACCTTAGAGAAACGATACTCAATGACTGTTAAACGGATGGTTTCTAATAACACGTAGACTATCATTGTTATAAGATTAAAGAGTATAAGGAGGACAAATGAATAAGAAAAGTTTTAAGATAATTGGATTAGTCTCTCTCGTAGCAAGCACTGTCCTACTCGTAGCCTGCCAGTCTGATACAAAAAACGAATCCTCAAAGTCCAAGGACGTTCAATGGGGTTATACTGGTGCTACTGGTCCAGACCATTGGGATGACCTTTCTAAAGATTATGAACTCAGCAAAAATGGTAAAGAACAATCTCCGATCAATATCACCGGAGCTGAGGACGTTGATCTTCCAGAACTAAACCTTAATAATCAAGAATCAGAAGCTCAAGTTGAAAATAACGGGCATACGATTGAAGTCAGCTTTAAAAATCCAAAGAATACCCTAACGATTGGTGATGATGTCTATAAATTACAGCAGTTTCATTTTCACGCACCTAGTGAGAATGAAATTGATGGTCAGACTTATCCTCTAGAGGGGCACTTCGTCTATAAGACAGATAATGGAAAAATCACAGTTATCTCAGTTCTCTATAATTATGGCGATGAAAATCAAGCCTTAAAACAAATCTGGGATAAAATGCCTCAGGCGGCCAATACAGAAACCGAGCTTCCTCAGGCTATATCACTAGACGATTTCTATCCTGAAGACAAGGACTACTACAACTTCGAAGGTTCCTTGACAACACCTCCATGTACTGAGGGTGTTAACTGGATTGTCTTCAAGAATCAAGAAACCGTTAGCAAAGAACAAGTGGAAAAATTCACCCAAACCCTTGGATTTGAAAATAACCGCCCTATCCAAGATACAAACGGTCGAAAAATTAAAGAATAAAACAAGATCAAAAGCTTGATGATACCTCCTCGCATCGAGCTTTTTTTCATTGACAACTAACTATAGACTTTGTTACACTTGCCCTATGATTATCAAACATACAAGAGACACACTCTCAGAAACTTACCTCGATGCCGTAGCCATCCGAAACACTGTTTTTGTAAAGGGTCAAGGCGTTCCTCGCTCCATCGAGATTGATGCGAATGAAGCCTACTGCATCCACTTTGTTCTATATGATGACAAAGGCAAGGCTGCAGCAACCGTACGCCTACTACCGAATAAAGACTTGACTCAGGTTACCCTTCAACGTATGGCGGTGCTTGTTGACTACCAAGGTCAAGGTCTGGGGAGCATTCTCCTAAAAGAAGTTGAAGATTTTGCACAAGAACAAGGCTTCCAGACTATTTCTCTCCATGCTCAACTCGGTGCACTTAAGTTCTACCTCAATAATGGCTATCAAGAAGTCGGTAACATCTTTGAAGAAGCTGGTATCCAACACATTACTGTTGAAAAATCCTTAATAAGTAAAAAAGCTTAAGCAGTTGACCTACTGCTTAAGCTTCTTCTTTTGTCGCAAATATAGGATAACCATGCTCGAAAGCTAGAACTGTCACATTTTTTCTAGCTTTTAATCTCTCTGTGATTTTTTTCCAGCTACGATTTCCCATAATGATAACGATCATCGTTACCATATAAACTAAAAAAACAGGATATCTAGCAAAGTCGGTAAATGTCAATTTTAAGGACTCCAGAATTTTCCTGAGTATAAAGGCGTAACCAATCACAATATGAGTGAGTGCACAAAAGTACCCTAAACATATAAGCAAATACTCTATTTGAAGCTTCTTGGAACGCTTTTTGTAGAGCAACTTATAGTCTTGACCATACTTTTCAAAGACAGGAAAATGAATATCAAACCCTCTTCTCATACGAAGGACTCTTAAATCGGGTTGGGCACGATACCCAAGGCAATGAATCAGTTTGTATAGTAGTTCTCTTATCAAAATATAAAAAGAAATAATAAGGTTAGATAACAAGCTAATAAATACCAAAACTACAAAAGAGTCTACATCTCTATCCGTCGTCAAAAAAATGATCACCACTGTAAAACACATACCACAGACAAAGAGACTACTCCCGTTAAGAATGCAAAAAAGCAGACTGAGAAAGCAAGAGACAAATCTACTTTGTTTAGGTGGCTTAAGCGACCGTTGCATTATGAACTCCTTCTTCATGATTTCAATCAAAACATGGTAATTTTTGATTAACTGGGTGAGCCCTTCGTATAAGCTTCACTTTAGTCTTTATTTCTTTAGAAAAATAGGATAAAAATACTCCTCTGAGACAACTTTTAAGTTAAAATAACGGACAAAATAACTTTTCAGATGTATGAGCCATCTTACAGAAAAAATTAAAATACCACATAAGAGCAAGAAGAGTATATAGCCAACTTTTCCTAAGGTGAAGCTATAACCGATTAGAATGACTAAGATGACTAAGATGATAAAGAGGTAGAGTCTACCAAGAGTCGCTAGGAAATAAAGAAATTGATGTCCAAGAGAGCGCTTATCATATAGTATTTTGTAGGCATCTGTCGTTTTTTCAAAAAATACTATAGATGACGTTCTACCTCGGTAATCCTCTTCTCCAAAGGGACGGGCATGGTAACCACAGAAATGAAAAAGTTTAAATAAGATGCCATTTCCCATCCTATAAAATGTCACAACCAAAAGTATGACAGCAATAACTTTTGGAATATCCACCTCTTGCCCGACCTGACCAACACCAAATAGATGCTCCAACCATACAAATGTCACATAAGACAAGACTATCAAACATATCTTCAAAAAGATAAACAATTGTGTCGCCCCGACACTAATCTCACCTTCTAGAGGATTAAAAGATGCCCCTCTTCTATTTTTATTTGTCAGAATGTACCAACTCCTCCTTCATGATTTCAATCAAAGCGTCTCTATCCTTAATCCATTGAGCTCTCTCATCCTTGTAGTAAGTACGATTACTGAGGAAAATAGCTGCACGTTGAGCTGGGATATTGATAAGCACAAAGGTACCTGTATAACCAGTATGAAGAATCCAATCGCCTTGGAGGTCCCAAGCGACACTACGTTCCTTATTGGATTGGCTGATATTCTGCGTCATATTTTTAGCAAAATCATCCCTCAAATAATGGTTAACAAAGATTTCCAAGTCCTTTAGGGTTGAAAAGATGCCTGCTGAACCTGTATGCTCTTTGAGCACTCGAGCCTTGGGATCGTGAACAGTTCCTCCCGGAATTTCCTCAACAGTTGGAACAGCAACCTCAACTGGCCCAAACCGTGTTTCAGACATACCAAACGGTTGAAAAAAATCTCGCTGTCAAAGAGCCTGTCCAGTCTTTGTCCAGAGACTTTCTCAAGCATCAAGCCTAGGAGAATAAAATTAATATCGGTATACAAGAAAGGTTTATCATCCTTAACTTTGATGGCATTAATAGCAGAAATCAAGCCAGCTTGGTCTAACTCATCACGGTTTGGAATAAAAGGATCAATGCCGCTACTATGAGAAAGAAGCTGACGAAGGGTTAGCGTCTTATCCACTACTGCAGGATAATAGGTCGATAGTTTCTCGTCCAAGTCCAATTTTTCCCATCTGCAAGTAGAAAAGACAGAGGGTCCCTACTCCTACCACCTTGGAAACACTGGCTAGATCATAGGTCAGTCCTGGAACTACCGGAATATTTCCATCCTGAGTTCCTAGATAATGCTCCTGCCAATCTTGTCCATCATAAAGTGCAAGGCTGGCACCCGGGAAGATGTCAGCCTTGATGTAGTCTGTAATTGTTGACAATGTTTGTTTAAAATTAGTCATTATTTTGTTAGCCAAACCTCAATATTACTCATATCAGTCAGTGCGAGTAGGCTTTCTTTAGTATCTAGATAACTTGAGAACTGTTCCTTTTCAAGTTTATCATGCAAGGCAACTAAGTCATAGTCTTCTGCTACCTTAAACTCTAGGATTTCCAAATCCCAAGTCTGGTCTGGACTCACTTGGAGGTCAGGACCTTCTGCCTTTTCAAAGTGGATAGACAAAGGCAATTCTTCGCCAAAAAGATTATCGTAGAAGAAAGCTGCTTTTGCTGTATCAACAACGTTCAAGGTCAAAGACTCAACCGTAAAGTCTGATACTCCTTTGAAGTCTTCTTTTTCTTCAACATCTGCGTACTCAACTGTCTTGAGAGTAGACAAGTCATCTTCAGCATGCATCAAAATAAGACCATTCTCAGGTGAAATTGTTTCAAAGGCATAGCCCTTTTCCCCTTGGAAAATAGCCTTGGCCTGGTGATCATCACGCGCCAAAAGGTAATCAATCTCAAGTGGATCTGAAACCTTGATAACCACTTTATTAATTTTCTTAGGACCTTCAACCGCACGACAACGGTATGCTGGTGACTCTTCAATCACAAAAAGTGAATTACGGTCAGTCCAGTCTGTAAAGACAGCTAACGCATTCTCTTCAGTTAACAGTTTAAATCCTAATGTATTTTGGTAAAAATCAATATTTTCTTGTCTATTATTCACACGAAAGATTGGTGTGTGAAATTTAAAATTCCCTGATTGAGTCATGACAACCTCCATTCTTTTCTATTTTATCCAAAAAGAAGCTATGTGACAAGGATTTTCCTAAGAAAAAACAGGATTGTAATTTTTTCACTTTCTTTCACACAAATTATGATAGTCATTACATTATCTTCACTTTTGGGCTAGCATTTCCCTCATTTTAGAGTATAATAGAGTCTATGAAAACTCTTGTCAATAATCTGGTATTTAGACATGCCTATCAGGGATTTTTTTTACTGCTGATGATAGCTATCCCAAACATCACCTTAGGTATGACAACCTTATATAACAATCAGACTGGGTTGACCTTCACTAGCCTTGAAAGCTGGGGGATTATCGCTGTCAACCTCATTATTTTTTATATTACCTATCTTTGGGCTAAAAGCGAAAGATTGATTCACAGCTTTAGCTTAAATCGAAAGGACATCAAAGCCATTATCTGGGGCTTTATCATTATCTTCTTGATGGGACTTATCGGAAGTAACCTCATGTTACTGACCCACACCAGTTACCATGCAGAACTTCAAAAGACCCTCACAACTATTCCTATCCTACCTGTAGCGATTGGTATGATGACTACAGCCTTCCTACAAGAACTACTCTTTCGTAAGTGGATTTTCACTTGGTTGTCGCCTTATTCAACAGTAGCTGTTTTAGTGAGTTCTGGTCTCTTTTGTCTCTTCCACATGCCTACCAATCTTGCCCATCTCCTCCTTTATATCGGAATGGGTTTGGCCCTCTCTATGGTCTACCAAAAAAGAGAGAACTTATCTACAAGTATCACACTTCATGTTTTGTGGAACCTTTACACCTTAGGTGCTACAATTCTGGTTATGACTATTCCTATGTAACTGAGAATGCTTTCTCAGTTTTTTGTTGCTCTCAAAATTTTAAGCATAAAAAAATCTGAAGCTGAACTTCAGATTTTTTTGTATTGATTAAAGATAGATGGCTTTAAACAAGTATACAGCCAAAATCCCTGCAAGGATTGGAGCCACAACTGGGACCCATGAATACCACCATTTAGAGTCACCTTTGTGCTCACCAAGAACTGATGTTGGCAAGATGTGGTGAAGAAGACGTGGCATCAAGTCACGGGCTGGGTTAAGGGCTGGTCCTGTAGGTCCACCAAATGAGAGAACCAAGGCAGCAACCAAGAAACCAACACCGATGTGAGCTGTTTCAAGAGCTCCGTGGAACTGTCCGTCAACCATTTCTTTAGTGTAACCAACAGCAAGAGCTTGTTGGGCAAGCTTGTGACCAAAGTAGTTATTAGTCAAGGCAAGAGCACCAAAGAAGAGGAGGAATGATCCTGCAAACTCATTAACGAAACCGTTAGCCCATGCACGATTACGATTTTCTGGAGTGTCATCATGGTCGTCAACTGCTGAAATCGTTGAGAAAGTACCAAGAATATTGTTTGGATTCTCAGTTTGTACATAGTAAGGTTGGTGAACCCAAACCACGATAGCTTGACCTACAAAGGCACCAAGAAGTTGTGCAATAAGATATCCAGGAACACCTACCCATGAGAACAAGCCAGATGCAGCAAGTCCAAGTGTGAAGGCAGGGTTGATGTGGTTACCAGAAACATCACCAAACATAAGGGCTGGCATCATAACACCAAAACCATAACCAAAGGCGATTACAATCCAACCAGATTTGTTACCTTTTGTTCCCTTAAGCTCAACGTTGGCAACGGCACCATTACCAAGGGCTACAAGAAAAGCAGTCGCGATAAACTCAGTGAGGTATTTCAAAACCCATTCACTGCTGAGCGCTTCTTTTAGAAAATCATTCATTTGTCTCTTTATTTCCTTTCGATTTTACAATAATTTAGACATCTATCATTTTATCAAGTATAATGTCTGATGTAAAGATATTTCTGAAATGTTTACGTATTCTTTTTGAGGTTTAAATATGAAATTTAACCAGTTTAGTTACATCCCTGTTAGTCCTGAAATGGCTTGTCAGGAACTCCGTTCTTTGGGCTTTGAAGTCTCTCTAGATGCCAGTGTCAAAGCCAATTTTGAGGCTTTTGTTCGCAAGCACTTCCTTTTCTTCGAAGATACTGATTTGGCTTTGAAAAATTGGATTGCTGATACAGAGACTGATCTCCTAACCTTCTTCCAATCAGACCGTCCTTTGACTGCTGACGTCTTTGGTTTGGTAGCTCTTCAAATGCTAGGATTTGTCCCTAATGTAGACTTTACAGATAGTGTTGCTTTCCTAGAGGAAATGGCTTTCCCAATTACTTTTGATGGTAGCCTTAATAACCTCCATCAATTGCTAGCAACACGCACACAGTCTGGCAATACCTTAATTGATCAGTTAGTAGCTCAGGATTTAATCCCTGCAAGTAATAACTACGTCTTCTTTAATGGTAAGAGCTTGGCAACATTTGACACTAATCAGCTTCACCGTGAGGTGGTTTATGTCGAAACACCTGTAGATACCGATAAAGATGGGCAGTTAGACTTGGTCAAGGTGACTATCTTACGTCCTGATGTGGACTTCCCAGTTCCAGCCATGATGACCGCAAGCCCTTATCAACAAGGGACTAACGAGCCTGCTTCAGATAAGCTTACCCACAAGATGGAAGGTGATTTGCTCGTCAAACCAGCAGGTGAAATCTCCCTTAGCCAACCAGAAATCAAGGCACCAGAGGCAGACCTTACACCTATCAATCCTGTCACAAAGGCTCAGGAGCGTTTTGCTCACACAGATACCTACACGCTTAACGATTACATGTTGGCTCGTGGTGTGGCTTCTATCTATGTATCGGGTGTTGGTACCTTCAACTCTGAAGGCTTCATGACCTCTGGAGACTATCAACAAGTTCTAGCCTATAAAGCTGTCATTGACTGGCTCAATGGTCGTGCACGCGCCTTTACTAGTCGTAGTAGACAGCATACAATCACTGCAGATTGGGCTTCTGGTAAGGTGACTACTACCGGGCTTTCATATTTGGGTACCATGTCCAACGCCCTTGCTACAACTGGTGTTGACGGTTTGGAGATGGTTATCGCTGAAGCGGGTATTTCTTCTTGGTACGACTACTATCGTGAAAATGGACTTCTCGTCAGTCCTGGAGGATACCCTGGTGAAGACCTCGACACATTGACCGAATTTACCTATTCTCGTGCCCTATTAGCTGGAGAATACCTACGCCACCAAAAAGACTACGAGGCTTACCTCAAGGAGCTAAGCACAGCCATTGATCGTAAGCACGGGGACTATAACCAATTCTGGCATGACCGTAACTATGTGCAGTTCGCAGACCGTGTTAAAGCCACTGTTGTCTTTACACATGGTAGCCAAGACTGGAACGTTAAACCTATTAACGTCTATCAAATGTTCAATGCTCTTCCAGACTCTCTTGACAAACACCTCTTCTTCCACAATGGTGCCCACGTTTACATGAATGCATGGCAGTCTATTGACTTCCGAGAAAGCATGAATGCCTTGATTTGTCAGAAACTCCTTGGTTTGGAGAATGGCTACACACTGCCTAATGTTATCTGGCAAAACAACCAGTCTGAACAGACCTGGGAAGTTCTCGATAACTTTGGACACGACAATGGTAAAAACATTCAGCTTGGTGAGGCTGAAGCTAGCATCTATAACCATTATGAAGAGGAAACCTTCACCAAATACGGTAAAGCATACCAAAGCTTCAAGGATGACCTCTTTGCAGACAAAGCCAATGCCATTACCTTGGACTTTGAACTGGACCAAGATATCCAAATCAATGGTCGTGTCCACCTAGAGCTCAAGGTTAAGTCTAATACAAACCGTGGTCTCATTTCGGCCCAAGTTCTAGAAATGGGTGACAAGAAGTATCTCGCACCTATTCCCGCACTCAAACGCATGAATCTAGATAACGGCCGTCTCTTCAAGGAAGAAGCTTCACGCGAATTGCCATTCAAGCAGGAAAAATACCGTGTCATTACCAAAGGACACCTTAACCTGCAAAATCGCAAGAACCTCCTTAACATTGAGAATGTCTCTCCAAATGAATGGATGACTATCGGTTTGGATTTGCAACCAACCATCTACAAACTCAATAAGGGCGACAAACTCCGACTTGTTCTCTATACCACAGACTTTGAACACACTATTCGTGATAATAGCGACTATGAATTGACCGTGGACCTAAGCCAAAGTCAGATGACATTGCCTTATTAGTCTTTATCGCAAAAATCCCATAGGATGAGAACCCCCATGGGATTTTTTGATTGTGTAGAAATAAACAAGATTTAGGCTTCAATTTACGATTCATTTTAATATTATTTAAACAAATGATGTAGCCAAGACAGTGGAACAACACAAAGATATGCCAGTAAAAATAAAGCATAAAGCTGTCAGATTTAGTCAACGTATAAAAAAGAAAAATTCCAACAAACAAAATGGAAAGCCATAACGTCTTCTTAACGAATAACAAATATTGATGCCATATCTCTTTATCACTCAAAGTAACTTTAGATTTTTTGCTTAGGAAAAGATGCATCAAAATCTCTGCTAGACTGCTAAGTACTGTTAAAACCAGAATCTTACTTAGAGGAATACCTAAAAAGAATCCCATCCACTCAATAAGCAATTGGGACAAAACAATGGTCGTAAGGGCACGTAGATTTTTTGACATAAAACTGAAACCTCACACTTCTCTCAAACAGAAAATTTTCACAACACCTAGAAAGTTAGCTAAGCATAGATAAGCACTTACAGCATCGCTATTTTTATAAGCATGTCTATCATAAACTGCATTCTAGCCTCATTCACTTTGTTTAATGATTTTAAGCACTTTGGACGTCAGAAAAGCTAGTAAACAAATATCCAAGACAATCACAACAATAATGATTAGACGCCATTCGGCATCTCTCACCGTCAGCAAACGATAAACACCAGCTAAAATAATAGCCAAATGTGCCAAGCCCATACCAGCGTAAATTTGTTTAAGAGTAAACTGTCGTTCTTCAAGTGGACGACGGTCAAGCTCTCGCTTAATCAACAGGGGCAACACAAGTAAAAAGATTGATAGCAATACTAAAGGCAACCAAATCCAGATTGGATGCTGACTAGATAGAGTATTTAAAGCTATATTCCCAATGACTACTCCTAGGATTGCTGATACGACACGTAAAGAACGTAACACAGCTGAACTAAATTTTTGTAATATCACCATTTTTACTCCTTTTCTACTAGAGCCATTTACATAAGTTATAAGGGTATTATCACAGAAATGATTAGCTATTCTTTCTGAATCTAGAATAGCTAAAACCTCGTATCTGTCACATTACTTGTGCTAGATTAGAGTAACGACATCACTTCTCATTTCTACAAATCAGCTGACTAAGATCATCAGAGAACGATAAAGAAACATAAAGTGACAAGGTATAAAATAAAAATGTTCTTTCTTGATGCCAGAAAAATGTTATCACACATTGAATACAGACAGCCAAAATAACTTGTAGGATAAATTTTATGTATTTTCTAGAAATAACAAATTGTTCCAATAGTAATCCTCCTTTCATGACATTTTTTGAAAACTCAGACCTTGCAAGTTTTGTATATGCGATAGAAAGACATCCTTTAACCATTGGGAATTCTTCTCTAATTTTCACATATTTACTTAATCATTTTCTTATTATAACACTTTTATGCAAATATCTTCTAGATTACCTACAGAATAATCAAGTAAAATCATTTATTGTTTAAAATAGTTTTTGACTTGCAAGTAAGCTAGAAAATCACAGAGGATTAACAAAAGCATTAATACAGCTAGTACTACACGGTCTGTGGTATCACTGAATGTAAGTAATGTGTAAAACTCTACACAAAGCACTAGCAATGAGATGACAAGAAAGACAATGAAGGACTGCCGTATTGTTAACGGATTTACTGAATCTGGACGCTTCTTAAGCATACGGCAGAGCAGACCATTTACAAAAATGACTACTAAAGCTAGTGCTCCGACTGCTAACCAAATCTCTGGCGAAGTCTTGCTCTTATAGAGAGAAATACTGGTACTTATAAGGAAAACTGCCAGTACAGCAGTGACGACCCTAGAAAATCGCAACACTCTCGAACTAATATTCTTTAACTTCATGATAAAACAATTAAGCTATGAATAACCTCAGTCAGTCTTGTAAACTGAATAAGCTATTACATTTAACTATATTCCTTTCTGTATTTTTTTATACTGCTGTAAGATCTCAAGTAAGTCCTTAACGATTAAATTCTACTGGAGATGTAATACAATAGCGTCATTAGTACTGATACTTTAAATAAGCGAATATACATATCTTTGTTTTTTCTATTACAAAAATATGCAATCAAATATAATACAATATCCGCTATCATTAGCAAGAATAATTTTACTTCGGGAATATCAACAATAAGCATTTGCAAGCACCTCACGTTCAAAGGGGCAAAAGGTTACTTTTTAAACTGTGCCCATTTTTTAAAAAGCAGATTATAAAAAAGCAAGGTTAGCCCCAGCAAGTTAATGGTATGGTGGACTACATCCAAACTTCTAAATAGATTAGCGAGGCCCATTCCTATGAGAATGGTAGCCAGTAAATACGGTTTTGAGTTTTTGAACATACTTTTCTCCTTAAAGTGTTTTTAGCTATCTGTGCACAAGCTATTCACAGACCAGCAATTGACAAGATATCTCAATTAGGATTTCTTTTTAACGGAATTGGTAACTTTGTGTTTTTCAAGAAATGACATAATAGGCTTATCCAAAAAAGTCATCAAAGCCATGCAAACCATCCCTAAAATATAACTTTTCAAATCAAACATAATCCATCACCACCTTCAACGTTTGCAAGTGCCTCAAGGTCAAGGAGTTCAAAATTGTTATTTGTTTGCCTTGTCATAGCAACAACCTCCTAAACTATTTTTAGCTTTTTTCTCCCAAGCTATGGTTTTATTATAGGGTGGAAGACAACAAAAAAGTAGTGACATAAATGTCACCACTCGATTTTGATTTTTAGGAAATCTATATTTCGAATACTTCTATTTTTTGAGTCGCTCCCATTTACTAAAAATCAAACTAAAAGTGATTAATGTTAACCCTATCAAATTAATGATATGATGAACAAAATCTAAATTTCTGAAAAGGTTAGCAATTCCAAATCCTAAAAGGAAGATTGCTAGTAAATACATTTTTTTATCTTTAAGCATAGGCTCACCTAAATATTAGCAGAATGTGGCGTAACCAACTAAAGCTCCTCCCCAGTAACCTACTGGGCCTCCTGCTGATCCTACTAGAGCAGATCCAATTGTGCCGGCATAACACTTAACCCATCCGCCACCTTCAACGTTTGCAAGTGTCTCGAGATCGAGTGTTTCAAAATTGTTCATTGTTTGTGTTGTCAATTCAACAACCTCCTAAAATATTATTTTTAGCTTTTTCTATCAAGCTATGGTTTTATTATAAGTTGTAGGTCAACAAAAAAGTAGTGACATAAATGTCACTACTCGATTTTGATTTTTAAGAAATCTTTTCGAATATAAAATCTATGGTCTAGATTAGCTTACACCCCTTCCATTGCGCCTGCTTGTAAGCTGTACATCTTGTGGTAGGTGCCACCGAGGGCTAAGAGCTCCTCGTGGCTACCGTGTTCGATGATACGACCCTTGTCTAAGACATAGATGCAGTTGGCATCTTGAATTGTCGATAGACGATGGGCAATGGCTATGGTTGTACGTCCTTGACGCATTTTTGCTAGAGAGTTTTGGACAATAGCCTCTGTCTCCGAATCAATATTAGCTGTCGCTTCATCCAGGATTAGAATTTTAGGTTGGCTAGCAACGGTTCTAGCAAAGGCTAGAAGCTGGCGTTGACCGGTTGAAAAACTTGAACCTCGTTCAGAAACTGGAGCATCATAGCCTTCTGGAAGTTTATCAATAAAGTGATTGGCATCCACAAACTCAGCGGCGGCTTTAATCTCTTCATCAGTTAAATCTTGATACATGGCAATATTGGATTTGACTGTACCATGATAGAGGAAGGGTTCCTGAAGGACAAGACCAATGTTCTTACGCAGCTCTGACTCACTATAATCGCGAATATCCACACCGTCAAGAAGAACTCGTCCTGATTGGAACTCATAAAAACGCATGAAGACGTTGATAATAGAGGATTTTCCAGAGCCTGTGGAACCGACAAAGGCGATGGTTTCACCTTTATTGACAGAGAAGGAAATATTATCCAAAATCTGGTGCTTACCGTCATAGGAGAAGGAGACATTTTCAAAGCGAATGTTTCCTTCGGTAACCTTGGCGTCTGTGTCTCTCTGCTCAGGCTCATAGGTGTGCTCGTCAATCAAGGCAAAGACTCGACCGGCTGAGACCATGGAGGTTTGCAAGGTTGAGAAGTTTTGTGTCACTTCAATCAAGGGATCAAAAAGACGGTTAATGTACTGGATAAAGGCATACATGGTCCCCGCTGTGATACCCAGATAGATGCCACGATAGCCAAAATAAGCCATGAGAACAGCATAGCCCAGGAGCTTCAGTAAGCTCATGGCTGGGCGTAGAAAGAGAGAATCCAGTGACATGGAACGGCTAGCATAAATCAGATGTTCCTCATTAATAGCATCAAACTCTTTTTTGAGGCGTTTCTCTTGGTTAAAGGCCTGAATGATGCGAATTCCTTCGATACTCTCTGACAGTTTGGCATTTATATCTGAAAGCAAGGCTCTGGTCTTTTCAATGATAACCACTGATTTTTTGCGGTAAAGGTTAACCAAAAGGACAATCAGAGGAAGAAAGAGCACAATAAGCCCGGTTAGACGAATGTCCAACATCATCATAGTGTAAAGGGTAGTAACAAAGATAAAGATAGCCGAAATAAAGCTAGACAGAATCCCTGAGAACATCTCACTAATAGTCTCTGTATCATTGGTCAAGCGAGAAACGATAGAGCCTGCTGGAGTTTTGTCAAAGTAAGACATACCCAGTTTCTCCATATTGGAAAGGCATCTCGGCGAATATCTCTGACAATACTGTAAGACACGCGCGCAAAGAAGAGATTTCCCAGATACTGAACTAGCGTCTGCAAGAGATAAAGACCATAGTAACCAATCAGAATCAAGCTTGCTGCCTGATTCATATCATGAAGATAGTGGTCGATAAAATAAGAGGCCACAAGGGGAATAATACTCTTGATAACCGTTGTGGACAAGAGGAAGGCTAAAGCTAGAAAGGTCAAGAATTTGTAAGGCTTGAGATAGGTCAAGAGACGCTTAAACACAGACCATTGGTTTTGATTAGGCATCGGCTTCTCCTCCTTCCATTTCTAACTGTTGAGACTCATAGGTCTTGGCATACCAACCACCCTGAGCTAGCAAATCCTCATGACGGCCACGTTCAATGATACGACCATCCTGCATGACTAAGATAAGGTCAGCGTGCACCACCGCACTCAGACGATGGGCGGTAATGATAGTCGTCTTGTCCTTGCGGGTATGTTTGAGATTGTCAATAATAGCATGTTCTGTCTTGGCATCAACCGCAGATAGGGAGTCGTCCAAAATCAAAATGTCTGGATCCAAAATCATAGCCCGACTCATGGCCAGACGTTGTTTTTGACCGCCTGATAGGCTGACACCCTTTTCACCAATGATCGTTTCAAAACCTTCAGGCATATCCTTGATATCATCATAAACTTGAGCTAACTTAGTTGCTTCTTCTACCTTGTCAAAGGAGAGATCAGGATTACCAAAGCGGACATTGTCTAAAATGGAACTGGCAAAGAGAAACTGGTCTTGAGGAACATAGCCCATCAAGCTACGCAAGTCTAATAGGCGATAGTCCCGGATATCATGACCATTCAAATAGATGGCTCCTTGATTAACATCGTGCTCCCGCAAGAGCAACTTGACAAGGGCGGTCTTTCCTGAGCCAGTCTGCCCAACCAAGCCAAGGGTTTGCCCCTTGTCCAAGGTGAAATGAATATCTCTCAAAGTATCCTCATCCTCAAAAGCAAAGCGGTCAATCGCATATTCTAAGCGACCATTTTCAATACTTGGGAGAGGATGCACAGGATCTTGAACATCTGATTCCTGCTCCAGAAGATTTTCAATACGTTGGTAAGATACATTCCCCCTCTGTGTGATATTAAAGAGGAAGCCAATGGCCATTAGAGGCCAAACCAGCATGTCCAAATAGGTAATGAAGGTTACCAAATTTCCGACCGTTATCTGACCAGCCTGAATCATAAAGGCACCAACAAGAAGGGTCAAAACATAGGATGAGCCAACAAAGAGTAAGACCAAAGGATCAAAAAGGCTGTCATACTTCATGGTATGCATATTCTTTAAAGGTCATCTTATTGGTCTCTTGGAAGGACTGAAGCTCAACCTCCTGATAGCCAAAAGACTTGGTTACCTTGATTCCTGATACCGACTCTTGAACCTTATTATTAAGTTCTGAAAAGGCTGCCTGGGATTCTCCAAAAGCTTTATGGGTCTTACGGCCCAGACGACTAGTCGCAAAAGCCATGAAAGGGAGGGGTAAGACAGCCACTAGTGTCATCTGCCAGGAAATGCTGAAAAACATGGTGATTAAAGTTACCAAGGCTGTAATAGAGGCATCCACGGCTGACATGACACCCCCACCAGCCAAGCGAGTTAAAGAGTTGATATCATTGGTTGCATGGGCCATGAGGTCCCCAGTTCGGTACTTTTGATAAAAAGAAGGCGACATCTTGGTAAAATGCTCAAAAAGGCGTGAACGCATAATCTGGCCTAAGCGATAAGAAGTCGCCAAGATATACATGCGCCAAACATAGCGCAAATAGTACATCCCCAAAGCTGCCAAAAGCAAATAAACGAGATTCAAAAGCAAGATCTGATTGGTCAATTTTCCCGATGTGATAGCATCAATGACCCGCCCCATAACCATAGGAGGAATTAGATTGAGAACCGAAACCAGACTCAGTGCCAAGATCCCGACAATATAACGACGTTTTTCTAACTTGAAAAACCACCAAAGTTTTGCAATGATTGATTCTTTAAAAGACAAGTTACTCCTCCTATCCTTACAAATGGTTATGATAGACCTCGTATAAGTCTCTCATGAAAAGGTTACTTCCAATAGCGATAGATTGTCCCATCTTCTAACTGAAAGTGACCAATATAAGATAACTTCCCAAAAATCAGTAGACTCTGGCAATTGATAAGCAAAGGAATCAAAATTATAGACCTTGTGCCCATCATCCATAGAGTAGCTATCCTTATCATGGATAACGGATTCATCTTTCTTAGGGTTCCAAATGCGTCTGATTTCATCAGATGTCTTATACTCTCTGACAAAATTGTACAATTCAAAGTTAGTTGCCTCACTGAGATAGCGACCATCGGTGTTGTAGTTAGCTAATTGAGGCTCTCTCTTAGCCTCAGAATAATTCCAAACCTGTCCTCTTTCTCGCATGATATCGGCATCACGGCCACTTTGATAAGTATCTGCCTTAACCATCGTCATTGTTACTCCTAACGTTAATACGGTGACTACTGTCATCATTAAGTGTTTCATTGTTTCTCCAAACGTTTTTATTCATTTTTCCCTCTTTTGAATGTGTTGTATTTGTATGATAGAAAATAAGTGAAACCTGAGACGCGTAAGCTCCCAGGTTTTTTACTCTTTAAAATGCGTTTGAATCAGTTTTACTAGAAGGTGGTAGACACCTAGTGCCACCAAACCTCCCAAAGTGTTGGTCCATAAATCATCTAACTCAAAGACACGATTAGCATCAATGAGAAGGTCTAGAATGACTTGTCCAACCTCAATCGTCAAAGACATGACAAAGGTCGCTAAAAGGACCTTTTTCCAAGACCTGAATCTGGGGTACAAGGCTAAAAGCCCTAAAATCAGCGGACTCAGCAAGAAAATGTTGGTCACATTTTGCCCAAGCACAAAGACAATCTCTTTAAGACTATCCAGCTGATAAAAGTTGGTCAAACTATTGAATGGGGTCAAGAGTACCACCACACGACCAAAATGTTGAATTCCAGGAGTTTCAACACCTTCAACTAGTCCATACTGGGGTGTCCAACAAAGGAGTACTAAACAAAGGAGATAAGCACCAACCAAAACTCGGCTTACCTTTCTTCCTTTTGGTGTTAGTTCTCCATCCTTATCTACCCAAGTCGTCAGCTGAAACATTTTACTTACCTTCTGATTTACCAGAAGCTTCTGCCACAGCCTTTTGACGGTCACGTTTCATAGTGTTTGAGCGCAATTGTCCACAAGCAGCATCGATATCTGTACCATGTTCTTGACGAACGACGCAGTTAACCCCATTTTTCTTGAGCACGTCGTAGAAGGCAGCCACACGTTCTTTAGTTGAACGGCTATATTGATCGTGCTCTGATACTGGGTTATATGGAATCAAGTTGATGTATGACAACTTACGGATTTTCTTAGTCAAATCAGCCAACTCTTGTGCATTTTCAGGATGGTCATTGACCTCATTAAGCATGATATACTCAAAAGTTACACGACGGTTGGTTGTTTGGATGTAATACTCGATAGCTTCAAAGAGTTTTTCAAGTGGGAATGAGCGGTTGATACGCATAATGCTTGAACGAAGGTCATTGTTAGGCGCGTGAAGTGATACGGCAAGGTTAACTTGAACACCTTCGTTAGCAAATTCCTTGATTTTTGGTGCCAAACCAGATGTTGATACGGTAATGTGACGCGCTCCAATGGCAAGACCATTATCATTGTTAATGGTACGCAAGAAACGAAGCACATTGTCATAGTTATCAAATGGCTCACCGATACCCATAACAACCACGTGGCTGACACGTTCACCGTCGCCACGATCGTCAAAGTATTTTTGTACCAACATGATTTGCGCCACAATCTCACCAGCAGTCAAGTCACGTTGTTTCTTGATCAAACCACTGGCACAGAAAGTACAACCGATGTTACATCCAACCTGAGTTGTCACACAGACAGACAAACCATAGTGTTGACGCATCAAAACCGTCTCAATCAACATACCATCTGGCAATTCAAAAAGATATTTAACGGTACCATCTTTAGATTCTTGAACGATACGTTGTTTCAATGGGTTCACACAGAAATTCTCATTCAATTTAGCAATAAAATCCTTAGAAATGTTGGTCATTTCTTCGAAAGATTGCACACGCTTCTTGTAGAGCCAATCCCAAATTTGAGTAGCACGGAATTTCTTTCACCGTGTTCCATAGCCCAATCAATCAACTCATCACGAGTAAGACCATAAATAGAAGGTTTGTAGCCTTCCATATCCTCTAACTTCTGACGTTTACGACGTTCTGGTTTTGCTTGTGTTGTTACTTCTGACATAGTTTAATTTCCTTTTTTTCTGATTGTGAAATGCTGACCATCTGACTTGGTCTGGCTTTGTTTCTTCGATGGGGTGTTTTGACCTTTAGATTTTGGAGCTTGCTTCTGACTCTTCTTGAAGTTAGGCTTACGCTCACGACCACCATCCTCAGATCTAGATTTGAACTTAGGACGACGCTTGATTTTCTCAAAGCTTGGACCCTCTTGATCCCTATCTCTTCGTTTGGACTTGTCTGGCTTTTGCTTAGCAGAAGCTTTTTGCCCCTTATTCTTTTGAGAAGCATTGCGCTCTCTAGATTCCTGAGAAGAATGACGACGATTATTAGAACGACGGCGCTTGCGACGAGGTTCTGTCTCCTCTTCAAAGATGATTAATTGCGGCTCTTCATTTTTCAAAATAAAGTAGGCGCAACCAAAGGCACAGTATTCACGCAAATACTCCGACAATCGGCTAATGCGGTCTGTCTTACGCGTATTAGGGCGCTCGTCCTCGTAAAATCCCTTAAGGCGAAGCTGGTCATTAGACCAGTCCCCAACGATATAATCATACTTGAGCATGATTTCAGAAAAACGTTGCCCAAAGCGGGTAGCGTCTAAAGCATCCTTGTGATTTTCAAGAACTGTAAACTGACAGGCATCTGATTTCAGAAGATCAGCCACATACACAAAGTCTGGCCCGGGATATTTATTATAATTAAACATTTCTGGCAAGATTTCTTTACGCATGTGCCATCCTTTCTGCTCTCTCTTATTTTCTATCCTGATGCTGTAATAATGTCTCTATATCTTATCCCAATTGGCACCATTTTTTCCTAAATACTTGGCCACAAGTTCCCTTAACAAATCTGGAAAAAGAAGAGTAACTTCCTTTTCCTTAATTGTAGGGAAGTAAGAAGCAAAGTAGTACTGGTCCACAAGGACCAAACTAAACTTCTCATTGGAATCTACAACCCTTCTATTATACAACAAATTACCGTTTTTGTAAGCAAAAATTCCCCGTGATTACTTCACCAAATGTCTTCCCTCTAAATCCCATACCTTTAATAGCCTGATTTTTTTAAGGAGTTCAGCCTTAGTAAAAAAACTTCCTGACAGATTTCTTTGAGCTCTTGGCACTGTCACGACTAGACGAGCCATCCGCATCTGGTGAGGAAGTGCTTCTTGCAGGTCTGCCATGGTCACTTGAGGACCTAGTGTTTTTCATGATAAGTCCAGTATTTAAAAAGCGTTAATTGGCTATGAGTCTCCTGACAAACAGCCTGTAAAAACCAATTGACAGGTCTCATCAAAAATCTAGTTCTCGACCCTAGATTAGCTACTTTTTTTCTGAGCTAAACGACGATGGCCTTCCTCACGCATAGCCTTGATAAAGGCTTCGTCCTCCTTGTCTAAATCCAAGATGTAGGACTTGGTGGGAATAGCCTCAATCTGACATTCTATCAATTGCCCATTTTCCACAGTAAGGTCAATACAGCCAAGATAATAACCATATCTGTCAGCAGCTGCCAAATAGGTTTCATTAACTAATTTGCCCTCTTCAAAAAGATGATGCGTGTGGCTCCCAATGACAAGGTTTACCTGCGGATAAGTCTCTGCAATCTGCTCATCATAACGTACACCCAGATGGCTGAGAACGACAACTATGTCTGCATCCCTTACCTCAGGGCGAGCCAAATCCTCTTCCAACCGAGCCATAGGCTCTAACACCTGCCAACCGTTGGGAGCATAGGTAATGTAATATGGGAAGGTGTAGGCCAAAAAAGCAATTTTTGTACCTGCCTTAGTTTTGTGGATAAGATAGGGCTTAGCCCATTCAGGTTGTCTCCCCTCATCCTTGAGATTTCCTATGATAGGCTGAAACTTAGCATGCTCATAAAGACAGTCTAGCTCCTCCTTGGCCAGACCAATCCCCTCATTATTTCCAATAGTCGCATAGTCTATCCCCAACTCATTCATCAGGGCTACATTAAAACGCCCGGCTGTCGCATCAGATAAGGGATGGGACTTATCCACATTGTCCCCAAGATCTACATTGATTAACTCTCTATCCGTCTGACTCAAATCATCCACAGCTCGCTTGAGTTGTGGATACTGTTCAAATGAGAGTGTAAATCATTGATATGAAGAATTCGAATCTTGTCTTTCATGACTCCTATTGTAGCACTTTTGCTATAAAAAAACTTGACAATCATTCTGCCAAGTTTTTACATGCTATTTTTCAAACAGGAACGTATTCCTAGTTAACTTTCTTTTTAACATATTCTTCTGCGAGATGATAGACGTCATCTGCTAGGGATATACTGACATAGATGCACACAATTGAGAAAATTTCTCCTCTAAAGTGTTGCCAAGCAAAGAATATAAGCCCATAAATTAGTAGCGCAAGTACTATTTGGCCAAAAAATTGACTCAGTAATCGCCTAATAACGACAAATAAGGCCATAAGTAATCCCATCTTTAATACCATAACCAATACCCTTTAAGGCTGCACCTTGCCAAGTACCTGTTTGAATACCACCTTTAATGGCTCCTCCAACAGCCCCGACGCCTACGGCAGCTGTAGCTCCCCAAAAACTACATGCTCCACCCTTAACAGTAGAAAGATCTTCGGAATTAAGTGAGTTAAAATTGTTAATGATTTGTGTTGTCATTAAAACAACCTCCTTTAAAATATTTTTTAGCCTTTTCTCAAAAGCTATGATTGTATTATAGATAGAAAGCCAACAAAAAAGTAGTGACATAAATGTCACTACCTGATTTTGAGAGTTGACTCAACAAATAACCTCAAACTTACACATTATTTTACTTTAAACGGAAAGCTTCTTAAAAATGGCTGTGATAAAACTATTTAAAATCTGTCATAGTTTCAGTTCTTAAGATAGCCAATTATTTTGCGAGTGTAGTGAGCATATACTGAGACTTGTCGCTGTGATAATGACGACTAAGACTTTGTAGTCATAAGCGTTGGGAAGTTTTGAGACCTTAAGCTCAAAAGAAAAATATATCTTCAAACTAAATAAGGTCTTTTGAGTTTCCAAAAAGTTTGATAATAATCAAAAAAGCTGAAACACTTTGGTTTCAACCTCTTGAATTTTTAAATTAAAATTTGCTCTCACCTAAAAGCCAATGCTTAGAAACTTTGCTTCTTAGCTTTACGCTCAGCACGCCCCTTAGCACGATTAGCCGCACGACGCTCACGTTTGCGTTTTTCGTCAACCTTCCACTGAATTTTCTTCTTGTAGCCAGGTTTGATCTTTTTCTTTTTCTTCTTAACCAAACCGATCATTTCCGTATCAAGTTTTTGATAGGCTTTCACGGTTGGCACGACGGTCACGGTCATAGGTATCTTGAAACTCGCCGTCCTTATAGACTTTAGGGGCAAAGGTAATCCCCATCTTTTCAAGCTCACGAATATCGGAGTCGTCGCTTGGTTGATAGAGGGTAATGGCTGTTCCTGACAAACCATTACGTCCTGTACGTCCTACACGGTGAACAAAGAAAGACAAATCCTGAGGGATAGCATCGTTGATAACATGACTAACCCCTTCAATATCAATCCCACGCGCTGCAAGATCAGTCGCTACAATGTACTCAAAATCAAGCTTCTTGACTTGATTCATGATACGCTTACGCTCACGTGGTGGAATACCTCCATGAATTTTTGCAACTTTAAGACCATTTGACACTAGGTAGCTGTGCAAATCGTCAGCACGTTCCTTGGTATTAACGAAAATCATTGCCAAATATGGCTGCATTCCCTTAAGCATCTCAAGAATCTGCTCATTCTTATTGCGCCCCTTAGTAGATACCAACCAGTTATCAATGGTATCTGCAATAACTGTTGAAGTTTTGATTTGTTCCATGACTGGATTGGTCAAATACTTCTTCAAGAATGGCTGTAATTTTTGAGGAATGGTTGCTGAGAAGACCAAAATTTGAACTTCTTTAGGCAGACTTGCCGCAATCTTGTCCACAGTATCCAAGAATCCCATGTCCATGGTCATATCAGCTTCGTCAACAACAAAGGTATGGGCCTTGTGGATAGCCAAGTCACCAGACTTAACCAGGTCATAGATACGCCCTGGTGTCCCGATAACGATATGAGGTTGAGCTACCTTGAGTTTCTCAATCTGACGTTGCTTGTCTGTACCACCCACATAGTTGACTACACGAATTTCAGTTTCAGAGTGTTTGGCAATTTGTTTTGTCGCTTGGTAAATTTGTGTCGCCAATTCACGCGATGGTGCTGTGATAACAACTTGAACATCGCCACTCTTCGGATTGAGCTTCTCAAAAATTGGCAAGAGGAAGGTATGTGTTTTCCCTGAACCCGTCTTTGATTCACCAACCAAATCACGACCTGAACGGACTACAGGAATCAATTTCTGTTGAACAGGTGTTGGCTCCTTAAACTTAATCTCGTCAAGAGCCTCCTGAATAAATGTTTTAAAATTAAAATCTTTAAATGACATGTTTACTTCTTCTTTTCTATCTAGTCTATCCCTATCATTATAACAGAAAAAGAGCATTTCTGCTCTTTTCATTTATTTCATAACGTTTCCAAGAACCATCCAAAGGGTAATGGCACTTGCAAGTGCTCCAACTGTCCAAAGGAAAGCATCAACCTTCCACTCTGACCATTTGTCACCCTTACCTGAAAGACCACCCAACTCGAGGTGATGGTGGAATGGTGTCATACGGAAATACGACGACCTTCACCATACTTACGCTTAGTGTATTTGAAATAGCTGACCTGTAGCATGACAGAAGCTGTCTCAAAGACATAAACCACACCAATCAAGAGTAGGGTCCACTCTACACGTAGGGCAATAGAGATAACCGCAAGCATAGCCCCAAGTGACAAGGAACCGACATCTCCCATAAAGACCTTGGCTGGCTTGTGGTTAAAGACGAAGAAGCCAAGAAGTGCCCCAATCATAGTGATAATGATAGTCAAGATAGCGAACTCACCCTTGATAAAAGCGATAATCCCATAGGCAATCAAGCTGATAACCACAGAGATAGAAGCTAAACCATCAATACCGTCTGTCAAGTTCACAGCATTTGAGAAACCGACAATCCAGAATAAAACAAATAGAACATAAAAGACACCGAGATGAATGGTTAATCCACCAATAGCTAGGCTATCTGTCCCACTAGGGAGTACGTGGATAAAGTAGAAAAGCAAACCCGCAATAATCTGCAAGGCCATCTTTTGCCAAGGTTTAAGTCCCTCATTGATTTGACGGAAAATCTTAAGGAAATCATCAAGGAAGCCTATAATTCCATAAATCAAAATTACAAAGAGAATCCCTACTGTAGCACCATAGGCTTGGTGGCCCTCGCTAAAGACGTGGAAGTTAAAAATCAAGCTAACCAAGATAGCAACTACTAGGAAGACTGTCCCTCCCATAGTTGGTGTTCCAGCCTTAGCCAGATGCTGCTTCACATCTTCATGCATTTGTTGGCCACCGATTTTCTTGATTTTGTAGTAAGTAATAAAGTGAGGCATGGCGAGCACCGTCAACACAAAGGCGGCCACACCTGCTATCAGACTCATAGTCATCTTAGTCTCCTAAAGTAATGGTAATCTTCTTGGTTTAGACAGGGCTTTTCCTGCCGCAACACTTTGTTTGGTAACAGTCCCTGACTTGCCACCCTTATAAGTAACTTTAATGCCTTTCCATTTGGCAAAGGTTTCAACGTTCTTCTTGGTCCAACCATACATGTCTGGAAGTTCTGTGAAGTCATTGGTCATGATAAGAATCTGTTCATTAGCCTTGATATTGGCTTTGGCATCTACAGAAACCTTCTCAATCTTATCACCAACACCCAGAACAATCGGATGAATCAAGTTTTGACGAAGGGTGTTAGCTGTCTCACCTGGACTCTTACCGATAATATCGCCGGTTTGATAGCTCGTTTCTTCGGTCTTTTCACTACCTTCAGAAACAGAAGTATCTAGGGTGTCTCCCATAGACATGGCTTCTTCCAAGACTGGGTTAACCACAGTCGCATAAAAATTATTATCCCAAGTCTTAGGCTCCAGAACAGTCACATACATGATATAATCTGGATCATCTGAAGGCACCATGGCAACAACTGAGTTGAGCGTTTCATTGGAACCAACCTTATACGTTCCAGTCTTCTCATCGGCAACTTGAGCCGTACCAGACTTAACCGCTACGTCATAGTTACCAACCTTGATAATAGGTGACCCTTCAGATTTATTGTAAAGGGTACCGAACTCTGGATCCGTACCAACGGAAATCATATAGTTACGAGTCTCAGAGGCGGCCTGCTTAGAAACTGGCTTACCGATAACTTCCTTCTTCGCTGTACGAACTGTGCCTTGGTTAACATCGGCAACTTGTTTGATAAATTGAGGTTCCAACATTATACCGTTGTTTGAAATGGCAGTAAAGGCTCGAAGCATTTGAACTTGCGTCACCGAAATCCCTTGTCCGAAGGATGATTGAGCTATATTAACAGAGTTTCGAGAGACAACCCCTGAGGACTCACCGACCATCCCAAAACGGGTAGGAAGACCAAATTTGTAAAGAGATAAGTAGTTAGACCAAACCTTGTCTCCCATCTCTTGTTCTAGCATGGTCATACCAACGTTACTTGAATAGGAGAACCCTTGGGCAAATGACATGGTACGACCTGTTGATATACCTTCATTGATTGACCAGTCATTGATTTCAACGTCGGCAACCTTAATACCGTTGGCATTACTAAAGGTCGCATTCGGGTTGAAGCTTCCATTGTTAATAGCAGCTGACAAGAGCATGACCTTCAAGGTTGATCCAGGCTCATACTGGGCTTCGTAAAGACGGTTAACCCAGTCATAGTTCTTCTTAGCTTGCCCTTCAAGGGTATCAGAATTATAGGTCGGACGTTGTGTCGTTGCAAGAATCTCACCTGTCTTAGCATTAACAACTGTCGCTGAAGCATTTACCCCTTGCGTCTGCTCCATAAAGGTATCCATTTGCGTTTCTAGGAAGGTTTGAAGAGGCGCTGACAAGGTTGTATAGATGTTCTTACCATCGATAGCTTCCTTGGTAATGGTTTCCGTACCTAGAAGCGTATTACCGTTTTTATCCTTCTCATAGATGGCCTCACCATCTGTTCCAGTCAAGAGGCTATTGAGCGAACGCTCCAAACCAGTTTGACCAATCAAAGAATATGAGCCATCTTTTTTATTTTCAACAGCTTCGGCACGACCAAGAAACTCTGACGCAAAGGTCCCATTAGGATACATTCGTGACGTTGTTGCTTCAAAGGCCATCCCCTTAATTCCCGCATCTTTAAAGGCTTTTTCTAGTTCTTCTTTAACAGAGTAGGTAATTCCCTTTCCCTTTAGTCCAAAGGAAACCTGGTAGGCACCCTTAGTACGCAATTGGGCCAAGGAATCACTCTTTTCAATTCCTAGCTTATCCTTTAAAATATCAGCAACCTTGTCAAACTGACTATCTTGGACATAGAGTTTTTCTTGAGTCGCTGACACATAGCTGGTCGACACGATAGCGTAAATGGCATAACTGGTTGAATCCTCAGCCAAACATTTCCATTTCGGTCGTAAATCGTCCCACGCTTGGCAGCCACTGTGGTCTTAGTGTTATAAGACTTAGCAGCCTGGGTCGACAAATCGACACCAAACTTACTGTCTGTCCCGATAATCACCACAAAGTTGATAATAAAGACGAAAAAGATAAAGATGCTGAGAACCATAAGGTTCTGACCAACGTGCTGTCGATTCTGGGCTGGCTTTCGCCTATCCCTAACGACATAGCTTAGAAATAAATGTTTAAGTTTTCTTAATCTGTTCATTGGTTACTTCACACTCTTAATACTATCGTTATTAATAGACAGGCCTGCCTTATTAGCAATCTCTTTAATACGGTCAGAGTTAGTCAACTCATTAACCGCCTGCTTAGCATTGTTAAGCTCTGTTTTTTCATCACTAATCTTGCTATTAAGGTCTGTGATTTGTTGCTTGATAGCCTGATTACGCCCTTGTAAAAATACAACTGCGATACTCATCACAATAGCTGTCAAAACAATTGCCGAATAGAAAGCCTTTTCCATACGCGTCATAAAACGAATATGGTTTCTAATGGCTCTATTGACAATCTGATGTTCCTTATTTTCCATAATTATTTCCTGATTTTTTTAGCCACACGCAATTTAGCAGAATGCGAGCGGTTATTAGCTTCTAATTCTTCCTGACTAGGTAGGATTGGCTTGCGATTAACTAAGGCTACCTTAGGTTGGAGGTCTTCAGGAATAAAGGGCAGACCTTTAGGCACATCTACCGTACTGGCTTCCTTGAAAAGCTGTTTAGTCAATCGATCCTCCAAAGAATGGAAAGTAATGACCGAAATACGACCATCTACAGCAAGTAAATCCAAGGCCTCTTGAATAGACTCATCCGCAGCACCAAGCTCATCGTTCACTTCGATGCGAATAGCTTGGAAAATTTGCTTGGCCGGATGGCCCTTCTTCTTCAATTCCTTAGCAGGCTTAGCTGATTTAATGATTTCCGCCAGTTCCGTCGTGGTTTCAATTGGTTTAACCTGACGGGCCTGTTCAATCTTACGTGCAATTTGTTTAGAGAACTTGTCCTCACCATACTTGAAGAAAATACGCACCAAATCGTTGTAAGGATAGGTATTGACCACATCATAAGCGGTCAGACTCGCCTCCTCATTCATACGCATATCTAGCTTGGCATCCTGTTTATAGGAGAAACCACGCTCACGCTCATCCAACTGTGGGCTAGAGACACCCAAGTCATAGAGAATGCCATCAATTTCAAACACCCCCAAGGCTTCAAGGTTGGACTTGAGATTACGGAAATTATCCTTAATGAAGGTCACCATTCCCTTGTCAATATAGTCCTTGAGGCGCACTTGAGCATTATCAATAGCCTTTTGGTCCTGATCAAAACAGTACAAATGACCCTTTTCAGATAATTGCGACAAAAGATAAGACGAATGTCCTGCGCCACCCAAGGTCGCATCAACATAGATGCCATCGGGCTTGATATCAAGCATATCAACAGTTTCGTGTAAAAGAACGGTTACATGGTGAAATTCATTAGTCATAACTTTTATTATAGCACAAGAATGGAGAAATTGTCTCGTTCTGTAAGTTGACAGGATAGTAAAAAAGCCAGACCAAAGGCCTGACTCTTTAGTTACTATACCATCTGATAAGATTAATCCACTCTGTAAAAATAACTTTCCTCAGATGGCACTCCATTCGTTGCTAAGATACGGTCCTTACTGTTATCTCCCGCATCACTTGCATCGCTAACGCCCTTAGGACAAAGCTGAATTGGAGTATTCCCTACTGGACTAGAATCAACATAAGTTAAGGTATATATACCAGACACATACTGATTGGGTGAGACTTTGTCGATAGGATAAGTATAGCCCCAGAAATCCAACTGCCCATCCGAAGTAATGGTAATGGTCTTTCCATTTGAAGACTTCCATGTTCCTACAGCTGATTTGTAATTGCCATTTGAGTTCGTCAGGCTTGAGGGCTGTTGAACTGGTTTGAGTTTGTGACGCTGTGCTAGAACTACTATTAGTAGAGGCACTGCTCAGGTCCTTCCAATCCCAGTTAGAGAGATCAACCTTGTCTGCACCCGAATCACTGTCCTCTTTTTCAAGAGACTGACCATCACTACTAAAGTGGTAGCCAGAACCACCACCAGCCATAGCACCAGCACTACCATAGTAGCTAAAGGTGTTATCCTTGAGGTAGGCCAAAGTCATGCGCTCACCCAACATGCCCAGTTGTGGACCTTCTGTCAGACGAATGACCTGACCACTATCCTTAGAGATAGTATAAATATCCGTAATCATATGCTCTTTAAAGAGTTTCCCCGGCTTAAAAGCAAGAATCAACTCATCAACACCATTACCATCCAGATCACGGTAAGTATAGACCGTTGAGGCAGGACTTGTTTGAGAATTAGCATAGGTAACAACGAGAGAATTAAGCGAGGCATCCGTTTGGTTGTTGGCCACAGCCGTTTGGTACTTACTAATGATGCTATCATAAGCAGAGGTATCTACCTTTTTCTCTTGACTAGAGCTTTCACTACTACTTGATTGTGACTGTTCTACTGATGAAGATAAAGTCGTCGAAGTCAAGCCATTTTGCTGGTTTGAACAAGCGGCTAATAGGACTAAACTAGAAAATCCTGTTACTAATGCTAAAACTTTATTTCATTTCTAATCCTAAATTCCTTTTCTCTAACCCTTATTCTGTTGTCCCAGAGCTAACATCTGCGCTGTAGGCAGGTGCTGTATAGCTTGAAGCATCACTATGTGACTCTGTATAAGTTGTTGGTGGCACATAGCTATACTGGGGCGCTTGATAAGTCTCTTGTGCTGAAGATGGTGATGGTGTAGGCGTTGATGCTACCGCAGGAGTTGAGCTTGCTTCTGTCTGACTAGCTGCTTCTACCGTTGAGCTTGCTGATGACGATTCACTTGAAGACTCACTTGAGGTTGAAGAAGATGACGAAGAACTTGAGCTCGATGACTTAGATGAAGCCTTGGGTTTACTAGACGATGACTGCTTAGTAGCTACCTTGACTTGGACCTTAGCATGATTGTGTGCAGGCTCCAAAAAGACAATTGCCAAAGCCAAAAGAATAGCCGGTAGAGTAAATGCCAAAATAAGGTAACGTTTTTCTTTTAAATGACGAAGTAGTTTCATAGAGTATTCACATTTCTTAAATATATTTTTAGTATCGATTAGTCTCAGATAAGATTATATCAGAAATATTAAAATGTGCAACATTAACATAAAACTTTTTTGGCATCAAAAAACCAACTCAAAGAGTTGGTTGATTGTCATTATTGCTGTGGATTATTGAAGTTGTTGAATGGCACTTATACTTCTGTTGGTTGACATAGTAGAAAAATTAAGATAAAAATACCGACAAATGGAACTAAAGGAATAAAAATATACAGCCAATTACAGCCAGCATCACGCAAACGACGAACAGTTATAGCAATACCAGGTAAAATCGCAGCAACACCATAGACAAAAAAGATAAATAGAAAAATAACTTCATTCCTAAGTAAAGATGTTTCATCTACCGCCATTCCTTGAAACACTGCTAGGAGCAAATAAAAAGCAAAGAAAATCAATACATGTGCCGAATATGCAAACCAGTAATCTGACGGTGTTGAACGGCCCCTAAAATCATCATAGCCCTTCCAAAATTTTTTGTAGGCTTCAATCATAATAAAATCCCCCTTTTTTATGTTACTCTCAGTATAACAAGAGAAGAGAAGCTTGACAAATCAACTAAAAAACAGCCATACTAGGCTGTTAAGTCATTATTATTGCTGTGGATTATTGAAGTTGTTAAATGGATACTCAACTTTAGTTGGTTTACATAGTAAAACAATGAAGATAATAGGACCTACAAATGGAATAAATGTAACAAAAATATACGGCCAATTGTAGCCAGCATCACGTAAACGGCGAACTGTTACAGCAAGACCAGGTAAGATGGCAGCAACACCAAAGGCAAAAAAGATAAATAGGATGATGAATGAAATAACAGCAAAAAAGCTTGATTCTGTAGCACCTGCAATGCCTCCAAAGATTGCCAGCAACACATAAAAAGCAATAACTGTTAACATATTTGCCAAATATGCAAACCAGTAATCTGAACGTGTTGAACGTCCCTCAAAATCTACGTAGCCCTTCCAAAACTTCTTATAAGCTTCAATCATAATAAAATCTCCTCATTTTTTGATACTTATACTATACCAAAAGACTGGTCTTCTGGCAAATCAACTAAAAAACAGCCTAAGGAGGCTGTTAAGTAACTATCATTGCTGAAGATTATTAAAATTGTTGAAAGGAAATTCTACTTTTGTTGGTTGACAAAACAAAACCAACAGAACGATATCGCCTATAACAAAGGCAAAACGTAAAAAAATCAAAGCCCAATGATAGCCCGCATCACGCAAGCGACGGACCTGAATAGCAATAGATGGGATAAAGCTAGCAGGAAAATAGGTCATTACAAGCAGATACAGTATGTTGAGAATAATATGGTAAGGACTATCGGGACTATCAAAAACAATTACAACTATAAGTATGCTAAATAAAATGATAGTTACGATAGTATTTGCTAGAACTGCCAACCAATAATCTGAGCGACTTGAACGTCCCGTGAAATCGACATAGCCCATCCAATACTTTTTATAAGCTCTAAACATCACAAAAGCTCCTCATTTTTGATACCCCCAGTATAGCAAAAGCTTTATACTCTAGCAAATAGACCAAAAAAGCCCCATCATGGGGCTTCATTGTTTATTCTCTAATTTGTCCTTGTCCGTTAATATAGAACTTGGTTGAGGTTAGGGACTCAAGTCCCATTGGGCCACGGGCGTGCATTTTTTGGGTTGAGATTCCGATTTCAGCCCCCAATCCAAAGACGAAGCCGTCTGTGAAGCGGGTTGAGGCATTGACATAGACAGCTGCAGCGTCTACGTCGTCTTGGAATTGCTCAGCACGACTGATATCCTGAGTCACGATAGCCTCTGAATGCGATGTCGTGTAAGTATTAATCCAACCAATAGCCTCGTCAAGGCTGTCTACCACTTTAACTGACATGATATAATCAAGAAACTCTGTCGCAAAATCTTCAGGTGAAGCGGGTACAGCTTTTTCCATAAGTTTCAAAGCCCTTTCATCCGTACGGAACTCAACAGACTGAATTTTTGAAATAGCTTTTTCCAAGTTAGGCAAGAACTCTTCTGCAATATCAGCATGAACAACGAGAGATTCTGCAGCATTACAAACACTTGGTCGTTGGGTTTTGGCATTGATGACAATCTGTGTCGCCATATCTAAGTTAGCATATTTATCCACATAAATATGACAGTTACCAACACCCGTTTCAATGACTGGAACTTTGGCTTTTTCTTTAACCGTTTGAATGAGACGGGCTCCGCCACGAGGGATGAGCAAGTCTACATACTTAGTCGCCGCCATAAGTTCTTCTGCTACCTCATGAGAGGTATCTTCAACCAGCTGAACGGCATCTGCTGTGATACCCGCATTTTCCAAAGCCTTACGAGCTACCGTAACCAAGGCCTTGTTGGAATTGATGGCATCACGTCCTCCACGAAGAATGATAGCATTATTGGTTTTAAAGGCAAGGCTAAAGGCATCGATTGAGACATTGGGACGGCTCTCAAAAATCATAGCGATAACACCCATAGGAACACGCTTTTGAACGATTTTGAGACCATCTAGATTCGTATAGCCACGAACTACTTGACCGATTGGGTCCTGAAGATCTGCCACCTGACGGACACCCTCAGCAATCCCTGCGATACGGTCTTCCGTTAAGAGCAAGCGGTCTTGCATAATCTCTGAAATACCATTTTCCTTGGCATTGGCCATATCCTTAGCATTTTCAGTGATAATATAGGCACTCTCAGCTACTAGAGCTTTAGCTACCTGATTTAGAAGGTCGTTTAGCTGCTGTTGATAATTTAGCAATCTGACGACCTGCCACCTTGGCCTGTTGGCCCAGTGTATCGATATATGTCATCTTAGTCCTCCTGTTTAAAGAGTGTACCAATCTTGGCTCCTTCTAGGACACGAAGGATGTCACGTGGATTTTCACCATTCATCAAAACCATTTGGCTATGATTTTCAAAAACCATCTGGGCAGATTTAATCTTACTCATCATACCACCCGTACCAAATTTACTACCAGCACCACCAGCTGAGGCCAGAATTTCCTCGGTAATCTCTGGGACATAGCTACGAAGGGTTGCATCCTCATAGACATTTGGGTTCTTATCAAAGAGCCCATCAATATCTGACAGCATGATGAGTAGGTCTGCACCAACAATCTTAGCAACAATAGCAGACAAGCGGTCATTGTCTCCAAACTTAGTCGCATGATCCATTTCATCTACGCTGACAGCGTCATTTTCATTAACAACTGGGACAACCCCAAGCTCGAAGAGGCTCTCAAAAGCATTGATGGCATTGGCCAAACTCTCGGGATACTCAACCACATCACGCGTCAAAAGCAACTGAGATACCTTGGTCTGATAATGTGAAAAGACCTGAGAATATAGGCTCATCATAGCCACCTGTCCTACACTTGAGACAGCCTGTTGCTTACCGACTTCAGCCGGTCGCTTGTCTAGGTCTAGGACATTGAGACCAAAGCCCATGGCACCAGAGGATACGAGGACAACCTCAATACCTTTATTATGCAAGCTAGAAATGACAAAAGCTAATTGATCGATTTTTTCAAGATTAATTTTCCCTGATGGTAAACCAGAGAACTAGTCCCGATTTTGATAACCAGGCGTTTTACTGAGTCAAAATTTCGTTTCATGTTTATGATTATACACTAAATTCAGGTATTTTAACATATATAATGCATAAGTTTACATATTAAGGATTTTCAGCAAAAAAGAACCCCTCCAATCGGAGAGACTCTTTAAACAGTTTGTTCTAGGCAAAAAACATGGCTCTAATACGTTTCCAACGTCTGCGATCAACAAAGAGATAAACGATTAGGACAACTAAAGCTATAAGCCCAGATACTATAGCATTAACTACTAGGGCAATCCAGAACTTGCTTGCAAAGAAGACAATACCTCCTAGCAAGGCAGCGATGAAAATTGTAAGAATAAAGATCCCCATATAGAGCCACTGTCCGCCACCTCGATTGAAGAGCTGGGTAACTTCCTGCCAATTCACTTCCAACAATTTAAGGTCACGTTCAAAGTAATAGCCACCTACAAGATAGGTTGTTACGAGAAAACCAAGAGTGAAACTTGCTACCAAAATAGGATGGAGATGTGCAAGGAAGATTAAACCAAGTCCTCCTAGTAAGAGGGATACACCGACTTGCAAGGCATAGAAAATCCAAAACTTTTGACGAAGATAGTCACCCGTATTAATTGGTAGGCTACGAATAAAGTCAAAGTTTGTCCCCTCTAAGGATGTTGCTACACCAAGAAAACTTGTTGGTTGAGCTGAAAAGAAACCAAAGGCAATTCCGACCAAAAGCAGGAGTCCGAAATAGTCTGGGCCCAGATCTTTCAAAAATACCGCACCCCCACCTAACATGATCATATATAAGACCGGCACCACATAGGTATTGATAATGAGGGTTGAATTCCCCAAAGTAGATAAATGATGGCGGATCAAGACCTGTCTTTGGCTTCGAGTAACAGCTTTGGCCTGAGGCTTTCTAGCCTTTTGGTTATAAATGGCTTCGTGGAAATAACGAGGCATTCTGACCTTATAAAACCAAAAGCCCAAGATAAGCACTACAACAAGAGGAAGATAGAAATTTAGCAGAGCCTCTGGAGATAGAGGGGCAGCTACAACATCATAGTAACCTCTTAGATAAGGCAACAAGGGAAAATCGATATGTCCAGCCCCCTTAATATAACCATTAAGAAAGCCAACCATCATGATAGGGAACATAATCAATAGGGTTGACAGGGTCATCAAAATGGTTGAATAGAGTTTTTTATGAGAACTGCGAACAATCAGCGTTCCAATACTATTAGACAGAATCACTGAAAAAACGAGATTGATAAAGAGAGAAACGATAAAGGTCAGAAGCCCAACGACTATCCCCAATGGGCCAATAAATTGCCAGTAAGCTAGAATGAGAAGACTAAGGATAGGTACCATGAAGGTCATCCCAACCATAGAGCCTGACAAGGTCTTAGCCAAAAAAACTTCCGCTGGCTTCAAGGGAAGAGGCAGATAAGCCTTGCTATCCTTACTGTCATAAAAGGTACTATAGAGAGCCGTAAAGGTCTGGAGAAGCCCCATGATTGAAAAAGTCAAGAGATATAGGGTTAAGACTCCTGGATTGGCCTTATAATCGACACCTACAAAAAGATAGCTATAGACAACCGTAAAAACAACTAGAATCAAGAGTTGTTGTCTAAGCATGGCATTAACGATGGAGAAATTGGCTTTTTTCTTTTTCTCCTGACGTTTTTGTAGGTTAGTTACTGCTTGAGGATTAGCGTAGAGGAGATTGATTTTAAAAAGCTCCCAAACATGGTTCCAGTTCATGACTATACCTCCTCAATCTTACGTCCAGCCATTTCCAGATAAATGGTTTCCAAATCCTTGTCAGGGTACTGAGACTTCAGTTCAGCTAGAGACCCTTGGAAAAAAAGTTTTCCTTTCTTCAAAATAGCAATCCGATCACAGAGCTGCTCAGCTACACTTAAAACGTGGGTTGAGAAAAGGACACTATTACCTTCCTTGGCATGATGACGCATGGCTTCCTTCAAATCATAAGACGCCTGTGGATCCAGACCAGTCAGAGGCTCATCCAAAACCCAAATCTGTGGATTAACCAAAAGGGCACCGATAACGACAACCTTCTGACGCATACCATGAGAGAAGGAAGAAATGAGGTTATAGCGACTTTCCGTTAGGTCAAAGGTAGCCATGAGATCAGTCAAACGTTCCTCGACTTGACTAGCTTCCAAATCATAGATACGTGTCAAGAAGTACCAATAGTCATTGGCAGTCAAATTTAGGAATAGGTCCGGTGAATCTGGCACATAAGCGATTTTTTTCTTGATTGCATCACGATGTTGACTGAGGGCCATATCATCAACGTAAACTTCACCGTAGCTAGCTTCAATGATAGACGTCAAAATGGAAATGGTCGTGGTCTTACCAGCTCCATTGTGACCGATCAGACCAAAAATCTCACCATCTCGAATCTCGAGGTTAAGATCTGAGAGAGCATCTTTGTCTTCATAACGTTTCGTTACGTGTTCAAAACGAATCATCTTTTATCCTTTCTTGAGAATCTATTTAACAATAGTCTCATTTTGAGCTTTGTATTAAATTGTACATTAGAATTATCGCCATACTTTTAATGAACAATACTCTAATAATACCGACAATGGGTTTAGATAAGGCTATTTCGTTACCTTCTCATTTATTGTATCATTTCAAAGGTACAATTTCAAGAAAACGTTTGTAAAAACGAGACAATTTGCATTCGGTCTTTGATAATGCTAAACTTATAGTATTTAGAACACATAGGAGGAAATCACTAGTGCCAACTGGAATTATCATCAACTCGCTATCTATTATCTTAGGAGGAATTGCTGGAGGACTCTTCGGGGACTATCTCAGAGACGATTTCAAGGAGAACCTTAACCTTATCTTTGGTCTAGCCTCTATGGTTATGGGGATTAGTGCTATTATGAATATGGTTAACATGCCTGCGGTTATCTTCGCGGTGGTTATCGGTACCATCATTGGACTGGCCCTAAAGTTTGGAAACCTTATCAACAAGGGAGCTGGTCTTATGGAAAAAGGCTTGTCCAAGATTACACCAAGTAAGCAAACAGGACTGGCCCACGATGAATTTTATGCACAGCTCTTGACAGTAATCGTCCTCTTTTGTGCGAGTGGTACAGGAATTTACGGGAGTCTTGAGTCTGGGATGACAGGCGATGCTTCCATCTTGATTTCCAAATCTATCCTGGATTTCTTTACAGCCATGATTTTCTCTTGTAGTCTAGGCTATATCGTCTCCATGATTGCCATTCCACAATTTATCGTTTTCTTCCTCCTCTTTGTGAGTGCTGGTTTCATTCTTCCTCTAACAACAAAAGCAATGATTGGAGACTTTAAGGCTTGTGGGGGCTTCCTCATGATTGCGACTGGTTTTCGTATTATGAAACTGCGTCAATTCCCAACAGCAGATATGATTCCAGCCATGATTCTGGTTATGCCTATTTCCTGGGCCTGGGTCAATTGGGTAGTCCCTTTGATTAGTTAATATTAGGATTAAACTAAACAAATACCGTCAGTCTAATGCTGGCGGTTTTTGTCTGTTTTTATAGCTGTTATGGACTTGGATTATTAAAAACTAGTAATGTTTATGGTGCTTAATTCTAATTTTTCTAACCTTGTTTAGACTAAGATGAGTTTGTTATAATAACCCTTGTAGGCTTAAGCAACCTACAAGATACTTTTTTTCATAACTATTTCCATCCTCTAATATTTTAGCGAACTTACAATACTGATGGAAATCTATCGAAAAGACTGGTGTGTGCACACCGGTCTTTTTTGGTGGGATTGAGACACACACAAAAAAACCACTCTTTCACTATGAAAGAATGGTTATGCTATAGCTTATACTTCTACAACTTCCAAGTCTTGTCCACCTAGGAGAATAAGGTATTTATCAATCTTATCTATTTGATAGGCTTGGCTGAGTGCTTTAGCATAGAGATTCATTTGCCCTTTGTAGCGTTCCTTGAGCTCACCAGGTTGAGTGAAGCGGTCTGTCTTATAGTCAAAGAGGACAATACGGTCTTCAAGAAGAAGGTAGCCATCGATAATACCACGGACGACAAAGTCTTCTTTACTAGCCAGGTCTTCTGCCAACATAGCAAATGGTGCTTCACGACGCAACTTATCACGGTTAGCTAGAATGAGCTTCCCAAGTTCGGTGTCAAAGAAGCCTAGTAGCTTTTCTAACTGCACACGCGCCTTGACTTGATCATCTGCGGATACCCGACTCAAGGCCTGTGTCAAATCTTGGAGGGTTACCTTGTCAGATAGACTCAAGCGTTGCATGAGTTCATGGGTGGCTGAACCAACTGCAGCTCCAGTGACCTTGGTTTTTTGCCCAAAATCTGGAAGCTCAAAGCTAGTGGTAGTCTCAAGAGGTTGCACTTCCTCTTTCTTGTCCATAATATCCACCCCTTCGGTATCCATGACAGGTTCATAGAAGGCTTTGAGCTGGCTCGGCGTACGCACAGATGGAAGATCAATCGCTGGTTCATAAAGTTGGTTAAGTTTTTCAACACTTTCTAAGACAGTTAGGGCACGTTTAATGTCTTCCGTCTGACGATTGTTAGAGAGATCATCAGCATCTACTGCTGCTTTAACTTCAACCTGACCAATAGCCTCTGGGGTCAAGTCCTCAGCCTCAACAAAGCGAACAGTAAACTTGAGATCCTTTCTCATAAAGGCAGTATCCAAAGCCATAACCCAATCCTGATAAGTAGCGATTTGGTCACGTAGAGCTACTGGTAGGCGATTATTTTCAACATCCGTGCCAAACTGCTGGGTCAATTTTTCCTTACTGCCCTTACCAACTAGGTAGAGTTTTTTCTCTGCACGGGTCATTGCAACATAGAGCAAACGCATCTCTTCTGAGATACTTGCTCGACGCTCTTCCCTACGATTTTCCTGGAAGGTTAAGGTTTCGAGAACAACATTTAACTTAGGCAAATTAGTGTTTACCTGGTCTTTGAGGTCAGCTAGATACTTAATGCCTAGTCCTTTTTCACGGTTTATAATGTACTTACCACTTAGTCCATCCTTGCTGTGACCAATAAACTTGCGATTCATCTGCAAGACAAAGACATACTTGAACTCTAGTCCCTTGGACTTGTGAATGGTCATGAGGCTAACAGCATTTTTGGGAACCAAGTCTGTTACTTCCTCTAGGTCGTTACCGCTAGAAATAATCTTATCAATCATACCAATAAAAACGAGAAAGTCCCTTAAAGCCAGTCTTTTCATAGGCATTGGCACGCAAGGCAAGGGCGTAGAGATTGGCACTGGCGTTGCTCAGCTCGTGGTAGACTACCAACATAATCATAATAGAAGCGATCGTCGTAAATCTTCCAGATGAGGTCGTAGAGCGAGTGCCACTTACTGTAATCACGCCAATCTGATAGAGTCTCAATGAAGAGAGTCAACTTTGCCTCAAGTCCTTGCGTCACGACTTCTGGATGAAGTCCTGATTTAGTATGAGCTGCAAGAAGCTTGTCATAGAATTGTCCTTTGTCAGCCTGGACAGCAATCCGAGCCAGGTCGTCCTCGTTGAAATTAAACATAGGTGAACGAAGGAGGGCAACCAAGGCGTAGTCGTTGAGAGGATTATTGATGGCACGAAGGGTATCCAACATAATCATAACTTCTAGTGACTCTAGGTAGCTTGACTTGTACTCGTCAGGAACCAATGGAATTCCGTGCTCCTCAAAGCTTGCCATCAAGTCCAAATAGGTGTTGCGAGTTGGTGCTAGGAGGGTAATATCCTCAAAACGTACACCCTGCTCGTGAAGTTTGATGATTTCTTTGATAACCAAGGAAATCTCGCCGCTACTAATAGGTTGATCAGCACCTTCTTCGTCAGGAGTTACACTCGCTTCATCACTATTGTAAATCAGAACCTCTGTCTCATTTTCAGGATGGGGTTCTTTTTGCTTCTCGCTACCCGCTACCAGCATATGAGTCTTGTCATAGAGGATGTCCCCGATTTCCTGGTCCATGAGGTGACTGAAAACACCATTGGTCGCATCAAGAACTTCAGATTGGCTACGGAAGTTCTCTTTAAGAAGAATCAGCTTACCCACATCTGGATTTTCAAGGAAGAGCTGGAACTTGCCATTAAAAATCTGAGGGTCTGCCTGACGGAAACGATAGATGGATTGTTTGATGTCTCCCACCATGAATCGGTTGTGGTCATTAGAGAGGAGCTCCAACATGCGTTCTTGGGTATGGCTATTGTCCTGATACTCGTCTACCATCACTTCATGGTAACGGTCACGGTAGCTAGCTGCCACCTCTGGATTTTCCTCCAAAATACGGATGGCAAAATGGGCAATATCTGAGAATTCAAAAGCATTTTCCTGAATCTTTGCCTGTAAATACTGGTCCGAAAAATCAAGTACAAAGGCCTGAAGCAACTCCAACAGAGGTAGGATGTCATCATTATGCTTGGTCAAAACCTCGAGGACCGTTAGCTGGGTATCAACCTCTCGCAACTGGGCCACAAACTCATTTTTGGTCTTGTTGTAAGCTTCCTTGTAGGCCTTCAGTTCCTCGTCTTTAGGACGGGTCATATTGGTCAAACCAGTCCCTCCTGACAAAGTCAAGAGTTGTTTGAGCAAGTCCTCCATATCCGTTTGGTCATTGGCCAAGGCTCCTTCAAGAAGGCTAATGGCATCTGACACATTATTTAGATATTTGGCCTTGGCAAATTCACGCTGAGCTAGACCTAGATGGTCTCTTAAGAAGTCTAAGAAATCAGCCAACAAGTCATCTTTGAGACCCTCTAAAAGCTCAGCTTTAGCCTTTTCTGGATTGGCCTCTGCCTGCCCTTTTAAAAGATTTTGACGTAGCCATTTTTCAGGACCTGCAGTAGCCTGAGAAAAGTTATAGACATCGTAAACTAAATCACGAAAAGCCTTACTAGTCTTGCCATTTCCTGCGAAGTTGCGGACCAATTTTTGGAAAAGTTGGGCATCCTTTCCTTGCATGTAATCGTTGAAAAGATCAGCATAAACCTCATTTTTCATGAGTGTCTGCTCGGCAGGATCTGTCATAATGCGGAAAATAGGTGACACCCCCAAGAGATAGCCATACTGATTGACCAATTTCTGGGTGAAGGCATCCATAGTTCCAATATCAGCCGTCCCAATCTTGGCAATCTGATCTGAAAGAAAGGCACGCTCTTCATCCGTCTCAACCTGTCCCAACTGCTCTGTCAGACGTTTTTCCAGACGCTCTTTTAACTCACCCGCGGCCTTTACCGTAAAGGTTGAAATAAAGAGTTGATCAATGCCAACGCCACGTCCAATCATATCAAGGATACGCTCAACCATGACAAAGGTTTTTCCTGATCCAGCCGAAGCTGATACAAGAATATTAGTACCATTACTGTAAATGGCCTCAATCTGCTCAGGTGTTAACTTGCGTTCCTTGTCAGAAGCTGCTTCTTGGGCAATGCGTTCCTTAATCTCTGTTGGACTTAAAAAAGCTTTAGTCAACATGGTTGTCCTCCTGGTCTTTTTTGTCTGCTTTTACAGCTTGATCAGTGACTGGAAAGGGGATGATTTTTTCAGCAACTTGCATCTGATTCTTGTCCTCATCTTTTGCCATCAGCTCCAAATAGGCTTCCTTCTTGCCCCTACTTGGTAAACGCAGGAGCTTTCGAGCCTGTCCCATGTGGCGGTCGGCCTCAAAATGAGTAATAGCCTTGATTTGATCCCCTTGAACAGACTTGCCATCCTCAGTATAAGGATTAACCGCAAATTCCCGCTTCGAATAACTTCAGCAGCACTTGTAAAGAGCTTTATATTGTAATCGAGCAAGGTTTCTAGGTCCTCCTTGTCATAGGTGACAGTCTTTTGTAAATCATAGTTTCCACCAGCTAGATGCTCTGTTTCTGAAGCCACAAAAAGTCCCTTATAGGTTAATTCCTTATGAGCCTGAGCTGCTAGCTTATCCAGACCAAACTGAGCTAGGTTAAGCTGTGGGTCCTGCATGTGAAGATACATGGCACCAAAAAGCTGATCAGCATCAACCTTATAGGTCTGGCGGAGGGCTTCCAGATAGGTTACCAACTGTGGGCTGAGGCCATTGTAGAATTTTTGAATGTCAAAGACATTTTTACCTGACTTGTAGTCAACGACACCCAGAGCCCCATCCGTTAAACGGTCCACACGGTCAATAATCCCTGTAATCTTGATGCTATTTGCTAAAAGCAAATCAAACTTGGCTTCCTCACGCTCAACCTTAACAGCCGCATTGTCACGCAAAACACTGGCAGTTGATCGAGCGATATCTTCCAAAATCTGACGAGACAAGCGACTCTCTTGGTCCTCTGTATAGAGAAGTTCAAAGGGTTGTTCCTGATTGGTCTGAGCAATTGCCTTCTCCAGTTTATCATCGAAGTTTTCTGACGAAGAATCCCCCATAACACGCTCAAAGACACGGTGCAAGTAAGTCCCGTGGTGTCGAGCATCTGGATGGATGGACTCCAACTCTTCAAGCCCCAAAACATAACGCAAAAAATAAAGATATTGGTTGTTATAGAAGGTCGTCAGAGCCGAGGCTGATAATTTCAGTGGTTCTTCCCCCGGAAAGACCAGCTGCATGACCTGATCATCCACCTTGGTTGTCGTCACATCGTCAATCACATTTGGAATCAAGACTTGGTCCTTATCAAGTCGCTTACGGAGATAACGCACAGCAACTGACCAGAAAGTCTGGGTTTCCTTGTCCAAATCAGCATCTAGATGACTGCTGTTAAGGGCAATGACAGTTGATAGAAGGTCCTTGTAGTTCCCAATCTGGTCACCCTTAGCCTCGAAACGATTACGTCCCTTTTCAACCAAAGAAAGGCCAAGGTCTAGCAGCTCTTTCAAATAAACCGACATGTCATCTTGAGTCTCATTGAGAATTTGTGGCTGACTAAGCACCAATTGTTCACTAGCCGAATTAAAAAGTGACATAGCCACAAAATGCCCCCTCTGACTATTGCTCTGCGTAACAATATCCAAACTCCTGTCTTCATCCGTCACCTCATTGATACGACTACGTTCCTCGTCAGACAGGAGACTCTTATTTTGCCCTACCTTAGGAAAATGTGACTGGGTCATCCCCAAGGCAAAAACATAAGGAGCAGAATGGGGTTGAATCAAATCGTATTTCTTCACATTGACCACATCGACAGTAGCTGGAACCGTACGGTAATCACAAGCCAACATTCCCGAACGCAAAATGGACAAAAAGTCGTCCACTGACAGAGTTTCTTCCCCAAAAATAGTCTCAACCTGCTCCAAGAGTTGTGTGAAAGCCTTCCAGACCTGTTCGTTCTGTTCTTTTTCGGCCTCACTGGCCTTGGCAGTCAAACTAGCCATCTGACTTGGCACTTGCACAGCCTCTAAAAAGACCACAAGTTTCTTGAGTAGACTAGAACCCTTTTGTTTGCGACTATTAAGCAACTTGTCCAAGGGCTCTACCAGTTGTAACCTTAAGGCATTGAGCTGGTCTAAATCATACTTATCACGACTATTGGCCGTAAAATCAGACAAGAACTTGTGACGCCCCTTGATATCTGCAAAATTGACATAATACTCAAAAAGGTCTAAATCCTCTTGAGCAAAACCACCATAAAGACCGGATTTTACGAGATTAAGCAAATCCTCGGCACGATAATTATAGCGCTTGATACGTTCCAGCGAATCCACAAACTGCACCAAAGGATGGCTAGACATGGTTTCTTCCTTACCGAAATAATAGGGGATATCAAATTTTCGGAAAATCTGCCCCACCTGAAGCTTATAACTCTCCTCATCACCAAGTAAGACCAGAATATCCTTATAGCGCTTGCCATCTGCTAGTAACTGACGAATACTCTTGGCAACCTGAGCCACCTCTTCCTTTTGGTTGACCACTTCCCATACCTGCAAGGCTTGCTTGTCCTGAGCAGTTAGCTGCTCATCTACCTTACTAAAATCATGACGGCTCTCCAAAAGACGACTAATGCGCGCAAAAGAAGGATTGCCCTCTTTGTCTGTCGTCACATAGTCGGGTGTCACCTTATAGGTCTGAGCCAAAGTTCTCAAAAAATCCACTGAGGCCTGATAAACATTGCCATAAACAAAGTTAGCCCTATAAGCTTTTTGACTGGCATAAGTCCCAATGACAATCTGGTGGCACTTATCATTCAAGAGGGCAACTAGGGCCTCCTCCTCGGCAGAGAAACGCGTAAAGCCATCAATGACCAAAACCGTGTTACCCAGTGCCTTATCCAGATGTCCTGAGGTAATTTCCTTGAAGAAGGCACTAAGTTTTGATTGATTGTCAAAATCTCCTGCCAACAAGAGGGCCTGAGCTGCACTGAAAATCCTGAACAAATCCTCTTGTTTCTCAACCTGATCCAAATGCTGCAAATCCAGAACCGTCATATTAGCCTGTTGCAACTCTTTGTAAAGGTCTACCAATTGATTAATAAAGTTACTATCCTTGCGCAAACGGCCATAAACCTTGAGCTCATCATCGCCCATATGCGACAACACCTTATAAAAAATCATAGCCAGACCAGTATCATCCAGCTGAGTCTTTGGGTTGCTCGTATTGAGAATAAAGTATCTCGCCATCTGAGTAAAACGAGTCACTGTAATTTCAAAGGATGCTGACTGAGGCAGGTATTCCAAGACCTTACGCTCCTTCTCAAATGACAGAGCATTAGGGGCAATATAAAAGACCCTTTTCCCTTTTTGAGCATAGCTGGTTGCCTGCTCCGTCAGAATTTCTGTTAAATCCTGAGACATATCCGTATAAAGTAATTTCATAAGACGTCCCTTTCTTGTCTCTACACCAGTCGTTAGGGTAAGCAAGAATTGCCATTCACTTAGCGCTAACAACCACTAATCCTTGCTATTATAACACAGAATGAAGCAACAATCAGACTCCTCCCTCTCCCCTTTCTCCTCCAATGTCCTAAGTTGTAGACATAAGCACAAGCACCACAGCAAAGAGCCCTCCTTTATGGACCTATAAGTAAAAAAGAGCCAAATCCTCTGATTTAGCTCTACATCTTTATTTAAAAATCAATTCCTGTTTGAAGAGGTAATCACCACTGCTTGTAATCAAATTGGCATCACTATACTTCCTAAGAATATCCTTGGCTGAGTGAAGGTTAAGACCTGAGGTCTTCTTCTGGTTTTCTTCCTGCATAATGGCATCAAGGTCAACTTTTTCTTCTCGCGTCCTATTTTCCATGACGAAATGGTAACTTCCATCCTCATCATGTCGATGAAAACTAAAATTGATTTGACTGGCAGGCACCTGCTTACTCTCATCAATCGCATTACTAAAGAAAATGGATACCAACAAGGTCAAGTCAACCACGTTCATGGTAAACCCTGAAATTTCCTCAGGAATATCACAAGTCACTGGAATATTACCACGTTTAGCCTCCATCATACGAGCCGAAAGAAGGCTACGTAAGGGTAAGGACTGAATATTTCCAGCTTAGGATTATCAATGACACGGAAACGTTCAAACTCCTTGGCACTCTCTCTAAGGACATTCTGATACACCTGCTCGGCAAGAGCCTCTTCCTGGTCACGTACTTCCTCTGAAAATTGTTCCACAACCGTCTGATAAGACTGTCTGTATTGTAACAACTCATTGTAGAGAAGATCAATCTTCTGGTTGGCCTTGGTCAAACTATTCAAATGCCTCTTTTCCTCCATGGCCAAACTCTCTTCCAAATACTGCCGAGATAGTTGATTAAGATGGGCAATTAGAAAAATGAAAGCCACTGCAGACAAGAGAACCCAGAGCATCCGAAATCTCAATTCCACCTCTGAAGAATAGCCGGGGAACCAACTGTCTAAATTCACACTGAGATAGATTCCCAATAAATAAATGGCCATTGCTATAGCAACCCTTCTAGAAATCTGAAGGTTCTGGAAAGAGTCATCGCTATAGACCTTCCAACGCTTCAAATCCAAGCCCAAGAAACGGTCAAATACAAAATAAAGTGGCAAAATCAAACCGTAAGATAAGAGATAGAAAAGAGCATTGGACCCTACCTCAGCGACAGGGAGATTCAAGAGAAGGGGAATAAAGAAGAGTCCCAATAAACGATAAAGTAAATCTGACGTCACCACTGGAAACAAAGTATGAAAAGCATACTGGGTCACCGACCAGGTCTTCCCTTTAGCAAGAAAGGCCAAAATCATCAGGATAAAGACATCAAAAACCATAATCATGTTAGTAATATTATACTGAATGACTACATCTAACAGGGCTAAGGTCAAGAAGACCGTCCAGGAGATACGAATGTCTGTCATTCGTTTGAAAATGGCACAATTTATCGTCAGCGTTAAAATAAGCTGAATGGCTAGAAAGGCATCTGTATCATAGAGATTTAAAAAATTTATTCCCAAAAACGATTCAAACATCGAATCTCCTTTCTATATATTTTTTTACAAGTCTTTAGTATTCAAATTGCTGTCTATAGATGAACTTATCATTCTTAAAGCTAAGTTTAGACTGAGGGTAACGCTCCATAATATCTTCGAGCTGCTCATTGATTGATAAGTGATTCTCATACGCCTCGTGGGGCGCCTCGGCACTATCTTGCGAAAGGGTTGTCTCTACAGAGAGGACCTGGACCTCACCTCTTTGGTAATAAGACAGACGAACTAAACTATTTTCTTGACCATGAGCTCTCAACAAGGCATTGTCCAAGAAGGTCGTTAGAACAGCTGATAAATCCACCACATCGATATGAACTGGGGATATAGGGTCTGGAACCTCCATGATAAATCAACGCCAACAGCATGAAACTCCATATACTTACTCTCAATGACGGAACGTAACAATTGAGAAAGCAGGTTAGAAATATCTGGCATAACCTTGCTGAAGGGAGCTTCCTCCTCAGATAAGTTCTGAGTGTCTCCCTCTTGACTAGTAGCCAGAACTGTCTCAACCTTCTTAGGTACGACTACCTTAGGCACTCCATCACGGTATAGATCCTGATAGAGATGGAGGATATGTCTACTAGATTCCTGTAAGCTCTGGAAATGACGCTCCTGCTCCTCTTTCAACTCCAGAAAAAGTTCATCCTTAATCCACTGGTTGGCATAGGAAACAACAATGAAGAAGGCTCCTGTTGCTAATAGAACGATCAACTTGGCATAATTGTTAACCACTTCCACAGGCCAGATACTAGCAAAGTAAGGCATGAAATCATTTAGAAGCCCGTATGAAAGAAAGGCAAAGCTAACCCCAATAACAATAGGGGTGAAGTGAATGCGTAAGCGCTCCTTTTCCTCAACCTGCAAATATTCATAACCAATAAAACGGTGAACCAAAAGATAAAGAGGATAAGTAACTACCACACATATAAACTCCGTTAAAGATTCTGGAATGCGGCTCATCAAGTCGTCTCCCAAAAGTAAAGGAAAGACGATTAATGACAAGCCACGTATAATGATATTGGTTGTCCCCCAGGCATAAAAACTATTAAATACCGGCTCTATCCATGGCAAGTCTGGACGTTTGTAATAACTAAAACAAAATAAAATGAGAGGATTAAGTAAAAATTTGAATCCCATAGGAAGAAGGGGAATCAAAACAACTGATAAAAGGCCACCTAATAAAAGTAGCCACCAAGAAATCTTGACCCTACCAGCTGCATGAAACATCAGATAATTGACAAAGAAAACCAAGAGTGTGTCTATAGATACTAGCCAATGAAAATCTTTAAAAACAGCAAGTAGTGATTCAATAATAGAAGTCATTCTTTTTCCCCCTCTCCCTCTAATCTGATTTAAGAAACTTCCTCAAAAATCCCCTAGGAAGCCCTTTTTACAACACTACTCATTATATAGCTTTTTGTAAGTTTTCACAATAATTAATTTTCTAATAAGGTCTATAATACCTCTAAGAATCCATTTATTTATAGAAGATAGACTTACTATTAAATTAAAGTTACAAATGTAACATAAAAAGTTGAGACAATTTTATCTCAACTTTTTCATTAAAAACATATTCTTTTAGAAACTTTCTTTAGGTGACTAGGAACCTCTGCGACCTTCTTCGAATTTCCAAGACTTATTTTTAAACCTAAGGTCTAGTCAGCCTTGTAGTAGAATTGTTTGGCGTCAGATTGTGGTGATGCTGACTGGGTAATCAAAATACGATCTTTAGTATTATCCGAACCGTCCACAAATCCCTGCACTGTCGGAAGTGTGACTCCCTTAGGAATAAAGAGAATACCTGCTCCGGTAATTCCCATCCTTAAACTTGATGTGAGATAGCCATTCTCAAGTTTTCCATTTGTATTTTCAACAACATAATTCTCAGGAGCTGTTAAATTGTCCTTAGAAAAATTCAGACTTAAGCCATTCCCATTCTTCCAAGTCCCTTCGAGGCTTTGGAAGTTATTATCCTTGATAGCATTAACATCCATGCCTGTTTGTTCGGTCTTGGTTTCCGTTTTTGATTCTGTCTTAGCCTCTGATGAGCTTGATGATGACTCCGATGTTTGTGAAGAACTTGAAGATTCTGAGCTTTCAGATGTGCTAGCACTAGAGTAATGCTTGAGCAACTCTTGGTAAGCCTCTTGCATGTCATCTGGTGCTACCTTATAGGTCTGAACAGCCTTCTTATCGTAATTACCCTTCCAGTAGTTCGTCACATAATAAACGGTACCGTTGGAGCCTAGAACGATTTGGTAAGAATCCTTATCTTGGTCAACCAAATCCTTATAGAGCTTGTTGTAGCCATTATAATTGCCACCAGTTTTGTCATCAGCTGAAAAGTCCTTAAAGAGGGCTTTTTGTTCAGCAGCATCGTCTTCATACATCGCATGTTTCTTATCCTTCAAGGTATAAAGACGGAAGGATGATGTTGGGCTATAGTCTGCGGTCTTACCACTATTGTCATTAATCCCTAAAGCAAAGGAATCAACCGTGTTTTTATAATCCTTGAAATCATAGTTTGAGACTTCCTTGCCATTGATGATACCACTCGGAACACCAGTAATATGTTCATAGCCATCCGCATTGATGAGATTAGCAAGGATGGTAATCGTTTGGCTGCTACCTTTTTCCTTAGGTGCCTTAAATGACAGGAAGGTTGGACTGCCATCATTGACCTTGGTAATACTGTCAAAGCTGCTTTGAACTAAAACAGCATCCTTGGCATAATCAGACTGATAGAGCCATTTCCCAAAGGCTTCTGTGATAGACTTAATGTCTTCAGTCGAATAGTCTGCAATATAAGTGGTTTCCTTATCACCATTGACATCAGTCTTAGTCTTGATATCTGCATTTGGCTTATTTGGATCGTTAGAAGACGATTCTGAGCTTGCATCGCTACCAGAGGATGAACTACTTGATTCCAAAATATCCTTAATAATACTTTAACTTGGCTACTTGAAGAACTAGACGAAGCCTCGCTAGACTCAATGACTTCAGAGCCTCCCTCAACCTGAGTATAGGTATCTGATTCAGTCATTTCAACCTTTGCATCTCCTCCAGGTACCATACTTGGTGTGATACGGATAGTACCGTCTGAGTTGCCGTTAGTTCCAGGCAACTTAAAGCTCAAAGAACGGTCTTCGCCGGCTTGGGCATTAGCCTGATAAGTATCCCCGGTCTCCGTATTTTTGACTTCGTATTTGTCTCCCTTGATCTTACGAACTTCAAAACGCACCTTGTTCCCGGTATTCTTATCGACAACGGTTGTGGCATAAACTCTTGAAGACGATGTAAAAGCCGTGCTCTGAGTGTATTTTCCAAGTACCATGAAGACCAAAAAGACAATCAAGGCTAAACCGATAAACTTTTTATGTTTAAACTGTTTCATGAGGTCCTCCTAGATAAATAGATAGCCAACAACATAGCCAAAGAGAGCAATACAAATCAAGAGCAAAATTTCCAAAACTAAAAACCAGCTAAACTTGAGATCACCCAAACCAACCTTAGACAAAACTTGTCTGAATTTAGAATTTTTCTGTCTGCTCAAGCCACTAGAAAGAGCAAAACCAGTCTTAGCAGCTTCTGCGACTTCCTTATCACTTGGCTTGCGACCATGCTGCACTTGGAAGTCAATCAGCCATTCATCATATTGTTGCATTTATTTCTCCTTCTTCTGAAGTGTGACGAAAAAGAGTAGGGCATAAACGAGGCAATGAAGCACCAAGGCCCACCATTGTCCCCAGAATTCGCCTGTAGACCCTTGAAAGGCCTCCAACTGGCTCTTAGGGACTGGGACTCCGTACTTAGCCAAGCTCGATGGCAAGTCTGACAAGTCACTAGAAATCCCAAAAAGCTTGTGGTCATAACCAAGATAGATAAATTTTTGTACCCAATCAATGGCTTTGGGCAAAGACAGGATAGTTCCCGACAATGAAAATTGCATGATACCCACAACGACTGCTAGGATAACAGAGGTAATCTCAGATTTGCCAACCAAGGCTGAGATAAAGAGGGCAATAAAATGCGACGCCAAGAAAACCAGGAGCACTGTAATCCCAACTTCCCAACGGTAGGAACCAAAAATATGACCAGCATCTGGAAATTCCTTGTCAAAGAACTTACTAAAGACAGAGTAAGATAGAATAAAGACAATGGTTTCCAAAACGGCAAAGAAGGCGTGAATCCCCATACTAGCCAAGGCAAAGGCCGAACGACTCAAACCTGAGAAAAAGTCGCGGTTGAGGACCGAGCGTTCCTTAGAAATATAAATGCTGTTTTGAACCACAATCAAGAGACTGGTTGAGAAAAGCAAGAGAAAGAGGGTCATTCGAGTTGTTTCGAAATCTTTCAAAAATCCCTTGTCTTGGATATAGAGAATTAAGCCTTCAAAAGCGACAATGCCCAGAAGAACCTTCACAAAATCCATGTAGTGGTGTTTAAATTTATACCAACTTAATCGTAATGCTGCGTTCATAAATCTCCCTAAATCTTGTAAATACGTGTTGAAGCATTGAGCTCTTGGTAGACATCTGCGATATTCATATCCATATATTTACGAATCATATAAGGATCGCTAGTCTTGTATTCCAAAAGCAAATCTTCATAGGTTCCTGCAAATGTCGGACGTCCCTTAGACAAGAAGATAATCTTGTCAAAAATAGCCAAATTTCTGTATTGTGAGTAATAACCACAATAGACTTGTTAGCTGATTTAGCCAAGATTTTCAAGGTACGTAAGAGATTACGATCACTAAGGGCATCCAAACCTGAAGACGGCTCATCAAGAATAAAGTAGGGACTAGGGCTAAGAAGCTCAATACCAATAGAGACACGGCGTTTTTGCCCACCAGAAAGCTCTGAGATCTTCTTATTAGCAAATTCCGTCAAGCCTAAATCATCCATGATGCCTGCAATGCGATGCTTTTTAGTCAGCTTACCACTCCCTTTCAGATGGTGGTCCGCATAAAAATCAAAGGTCTCAGATACCTTGAGGTACTCACGTAGGAGATTTTGTTGGGGCACATAGGACCAAGAGCGTGAGCCAGCAGTCACAGGTTTGCCATTTTCTAAAATACGAAATTGTTGGCAAGTCGGTTTAAGCTGGCCTAGGAGAATCTCTGTTAAAGTTGTTTTCCCTGAACCAGAAGCACCCAAGATACCGACAACTTGGCCAGTCTCCATAGTAACATCCAAATCTGTAAAGAGCTGGTTATCATTTCCCTTATATTTGAAACAGATATGTTCAAATGTTAATTGATTGGTTTCCATTAATATCTCCTAAGACATAAGTAACATCAAAGCCACAATTAGAATGGCCCCGATAATAAGAACGATGACATTGATATTGAAGAAGAGAATCAAGCTTAGTAGAACCACAAAGGCGAAGGCTGCAAAGAGGTAATTTTTAAGAGGTGACTCTTTAGTCTGAGTCACCGCAACAGGTTCAAAAGGGATTTCCTTTTTACCTGATACATTGCTAGCACCAGTGGTCGTCCCCTTGTCAACTTCCAAGGCCTTTCTCTGAGCCTGTCTGAGTTTTCGGTCATATTGTAACTTCTCATGGTCTGAGAAAAAGATTGAGCGAATCGTGTAGAGCTCACTACGCAAACGCTCACCTTCTTTATCTAAGGTACCATTTGTCCAGAGCTCCTCCAGCTCCTCACGTAAAAAGGAAAGGGCCACGAAACAATCTTGAGCCGACATCTCTGGAGAGATACGGTTACTGACCTCTCTTAAATAGGGCACTTCCTGTCCTGTCTCTGTATCAATTGCTTTGTAGTAGTCTATCATGAGATGAATTTAGCAAATAGCTTGAAGTTCTGACAAATCTTCCTTAACCACTTCTTGGGTTTGGTTGACTTGTGCATTGACTGAAAAGCGTGCCACAACAGTATTGCTTCGAGGGTCCGACACTGTCACGGTAACAATTTGTTCTGAGTCAAAGGCATAGGTGACTTGTGCCAAGAGCTCACCTTTCTGACGAGGTTGTGGCACTTGCCCTTCCACTTGTCCCAAAATCTTCACAGCAAATGGATTTTCATAATTTCCTTCTGTGATACGAAGTTTAAACTTACTCTGTCCATCCACGACCGCAAAGAGATCCTTGGTAACAGCCAAAGGCAAGACTGAGTTACGTGGAACCACGACACTATTATAGTAGTCACCCACAAAACTGTAGTTCTTGTTTGGATTTTTCTTGAAGAGCAGACCGATTCCCTGAGAGGTCACATCCTTGACAACCACTCTATCTGTCTCAGTTGTCTTACCATCTTGGTGTTCAGAGAAGCTAACCTCATTATTGACGATAAGGTCAGCCAAAATAGAAGCTCCCTGTGCCACGATAGTGTCTGGATTAAGGTCAAACTTAGGTTCCAAACCACTCATCAAACGAATCATCTGACGAATCATTGGCATACGTGTTGACCCACCCACAAGAAGAATATGGTCAATCTCTTCCCATTTCAAGCCAGATGCTTGAAGAGTAGATTGCACCTTGATTTCAGTATCTTTGAGAAGGTCCAAGGTAATTTCATTGAAAATCGCTTGAGTAATCAAGACACCGTAACCTTGACCATTGACATAGTGCTCATAGAGAGCTTGGTCATTCACAGATAGACTAGTCTTAATCTGCTCAGCCTTATATTGAAGTTGAATTTTTTCCTTCTCGGAAAGGTTAGTCATATTGACCCCTTGTTTTTCCAACTCCTGCATGATGTAGCCCACAAGACGCTTATCAAAATCAATCCCACCAAGGCGTGAATTCCCGTCAGTTGCCAAAATATCATAGGCATGATCAGCCACGCGCATGATGGTAACGTCAAAAGTTCCTCCACCTAGGTCGAAGACCAAGACATTCCCTTGAGCATTTTTAGTGTGGGCATAGGCAATAGCCGCAGCTGTAGGCTCATTGATAATACGCAAAACATTAAATCCTGCAATACGACCAGCATTCTTAGTTGCCGCACGTTGATCTGACGTAAAGTAGGCAGGCACTGTGATAACAGCATCCTTGATACCATCTGCTTGGCCCATCTCCTGCCCAACTACATAGGCACGTTTACGAAATTCGTTCAAAACCAAGGCCGAAAGAATAATAGAATTGACACGTGTGTGGTCTGGTGTATCACTAGCAATGGGACGCCCAATATCACGTTTAAAATCAAATTTAAAGTTTTCTGTACTTCCGATTTCTGTCCCACGTTCAATGGCTTCCTTACCAAAAGACACATGATTTTGGCCACTAATATTTGAGAAATAAACCGCTGAACGTAAGACCTGATCGTCATTCGTCCCCATCGGAATAATCTCTGGCACATCTTCACGAACAACAGCCATAACGGAATTCGTTGTTCCTAAATCAATACCAATCGCTTTTTTTCTCATAACAATTTCCCTTCTAGCCTCATTTTGAGTTTACTTGACTATCGCTCCAAGCAGGCATCCGCTTAGATTATCTCCATCATCGCTGTCATATAAAACTCCAAAAGAGTAAAGTTATTCCAGTCTAGTTTTTTTCACTATACTATATTATCACAAAAAAAGAGACTATAAAATAGGAAAAAAGGGAGTAGGACCGAACAACTTTTTAAAAATTGTTCCTTGTCCCACTCCCTTGAGTATTAGTTGATTTGAAAGACTTGATGAACTTAGAAATCCTAGAGCTATTGCCCTCCTAAATTGTCATGTTTATAGCAACCTCTCTCCTAACTTAATCAATCGAACTCTCACCAACATAGATAATTTCTAAATTACCCAAGGAAACATCGCCTTTGATGTAGAAGTCCTTGCTGGTCAAAGTGCTAGGATTTTCCTCATGCTGTACAGCTGAAAGCGAATTATCCACATTCACATGTACTCGCCAATCACTAGGCACATAGAGGCTAAGACTTCCAAGAGAAACGTCCACATCAAACTGGGCTGATGGCCCCTCAATACGACAATCATCAAAATAAACGGAAGCTTGTCCTAAACTAACATCCGCACTCCCATGCGTAAATTGCTGGTCATTGAGATACTTGGTCACTGATGAAAAAGTGACATCAATATCATTTCCACCATTATTAGCGTCTGAGCCAGTAGGACCCAAGCCAAAACGATTCTTTGTTTTACTAGAAGAATTGAAGAGAATGTTCAGGCCAATAACTGCAAGAATAGAAGAAAAAATAACGACCGAATTAGATACTGGAAGAAAATGGAACTGTCCATTGAGTGAGAAAAGAGCCACAATACCATAGGAGAAACCAAGACCAAAATGTCGCTTCAAAAGACTAGAAAGGGATAAAATAGCTAATAAGACCACCCAGGCCAACATCCAAATACTAATTTCCCATTTTATAAAGTAGTCCTGTACAATTACCAAAGCTGCCAAAGGATTAAGAGGATCCCAATTAATTTCTTTCTCATTATCTTACCTCATTTCGTTTAGTCGTTCTTTTAAAACTTGATAGTAGCGTCTTGATACATGGACCTGCTTGTGGGTCTGATAGAAATTCACCGTGCTGGTCCCTGAAAAAGACTTTTCCAAAGAATAAATCTGCTTAGCATTAACAATCGTCGATTTGGAAATCCGACAAAAGGCAATCGGAAGCAATTCCTCCAATTCGTATAGCTTTTGCTTCACCTCATAGGCCTCATCCTTAGTATGACCATAAATTTTCTCCCCGTCTGTTTCAAAAAAGAGAATATCTGCCAAATCCAGAAAATATTCACTGCGATTCTTGTAAAAGGCTAACGGAACTAACTTTTGCTTTAGAATAGACTCTTGGAGCTGGGCTAATTCCTGTGTTAACCGAGGAGCTCGAATCAAGATTTCAGGCTCATCCATGGATGGGTCTAATTCGATTCTAACTTTCATAAGACTCCTTTCCTGTCCTTTTGATGTTTCCATTATAACAACTGCTTTACACAAAACAAGGCCTTTTAGGTAAGTGGCACAGTTTAGCCCCTAAGAGGTTAAAACAGACAAACAAAAGAACCTGGCTGTTGCCAAGTTCTCATTTTTAGTGTGGAGGACTCCCCTCCCATTTGTAATCTGTTCAATGCTAACTAACTGAGCAAGTAACTACTACTTCACAGTATCTTCACGACTCACTTTTTGTGATTCACCAGCCTTACCATTGATACGGTAGTCGCTGTAGTTAGAACCACTACTGCTAGAGTCACTATCGTCACCAACATATTCCACATTACATGACCAAGAGATTTTATCTTTGATATCTCCTGATGACTTAAATTTCGAATCATAACCATAATAGAAATCATAAACTGCTGTGAAGGTCACCTTGAAGGTCTTCTCACCAGTCTGAACGACTTCTGTGACGTCAACGTCTGAGAAAGAAATACTATCAGCAGCACGGTTTTTAGCACCCGTAGTATTTCTATCAATATCAGCCGTTACATCCTTGTACATGGTATCATCAGTACCATTTAGGAAAATGTCAGATACACCATCTGGTGTCGTGTTGTGATTAGAAGCGTAGCTGCCAAATTTACCGTAGGCAGCAGTCAAGAGACGATCTGCCGTATCACGATCAAGAACACCATCAGCATCTAGAGTAACCGTTTGACCTTCAGAAATTTCTTAATAGACAATGTCTCTGTCTTGATAGAGCTACCATCTTCGAAATTCTTCTTAACATAAACGGCTGACGAACCAGCTACTGCTACCTTGTTAACATCTAGTTTCCCTGAGTTAAGAGTTCCAATCTTAGTACCACCAACGTAGAGGTCTCCATCCTTAAGATTAGACTTAACAGTAAAGCTGAGATACTCTACAGAAAGGTTGACTTCTGTTTTAGAGGTCACATTTTCCTCAGATGAGACAGTGATATCTTGATCATTTACCTTACCAGAAGCCACAAAATTGTAAGTTCCTGGATAGAGATGATTCAATTTAGCCGTGTAGTTATTACCATCTGTAGTAGCGTAAGAAACCCCGTTAATAGTCACATTCAAATCAGCTGTATTAACGGTCAAATCAACCGTTCCAGGATCTACCACGATTCGCCACTTAGGAAAAATAAGGAACTGACGTCCAACCTTTTGCATACGTTCACCAGACATGAGTTGGCTCTTGCTATAGGCTTGTGTACTTTTAGTGTCTGTGTACTTAACTTCAGATGTTTTAATTTCCTTTTTAGTATCAGACCATACTTGGTATTCCAAGCTATCTTTAAAGCTCTTCTTAGCTGCTGCTTCATAACGCTCTGCTACTTGACCACGTGAGTAGTAGTAAGAACCAAAGCCGTAACTAGCAAGTGCTAAGACTGCTGAAACAACACCAGCAATAATCAGGATTTTCTTCCCTTTAGCCATAGCTGGCTTGGCTGGTTTCGCAGCCTTACCATCTGAGATAAACTGATGGATGGTTGATACATCATAACCTGAAGACTTACCAAGTAGGAATTCCTCAGGAAGAGGCTGACGTCCAACATAGGTTTTAAAAGCCTTCATCCAGATAGCTTGTGCTTCTTTAGAAGCGGCCTCTGAATTTTCTTCAGCTTGACCTTGATCTGCTTGAGATACTGGTGCAAGCTCCTTTTCTAAAGGAGTTGTTTCCTCTTCATCACCAAGCGGTACATCTTCAAACACTTCCTCGGCAACGTCATACTCATCAACTTCTTCTGTTGGTTCAGAAGGAGTGGCATCTTGGTCCAAGCCTATCGCCGCAATGCCTTTAATAGCCTTTAAGTCAAAGTCTGCTTTCTGGCCTTCTTCAATCTCCAAAGCATGGGGCGGACGACCAACTGCCTTTTCAAATAAATCAATCCACTTTTCTTTTGTTGCCATAAAGACTCCTATAAACTTACTTTTTCAAAAAATGCTAGAGGTTTACTTAGATTAGAATAGAAGCCCCACCATAAATGATGACATAATAGTAAATACGATTGCAAACAAGATTGACAAAATTACACCATTCAAAAGTGCTGCCAAGATCATTTGATAGAACTTATCAGCCTTCCACGCTGTTGTTACAGGAACAATTGTAAAGAGGTTTGCAAGTGCAAATAAGAAGTAAACAACATAGAACAAGAAAAGTGGGAAGCCAACAAGTCCAATAGCTCCGAACAAGATTGTTACGAGCAAGATTGGCAAGGCCAATGATGTCAAGCGACCAAAACGGTCAAAGCTATTCAAGAAAGTAGTCTCAGGATCACGGAAGATGGCCTTACGTGTCACAAACCCTGCCAAGATGAAGGCAAAGATGAAGAGGAAGGCAGCTAGGATACTAGCAAAGAAAGCTCCAAAACCAATGCTAGATGTATGGCTGGAAATTGAAGATGAGTAACTATCTGTTCCATAAGAACCAAAAATGCTAGCCAATGCGTTTGTTGTTGATACAACTGGGCTAACAAATTTACGTGCCATAGCGCTCAAGATAGCAAAGAAGGCAAATCCAGTGAAAAGTGACAAGAAGATATAGTTAAGCCAACCATTGTGTTTACCATAATCTGTCATGTCAGCTGGACGACGCCATGCATTAAGCAACCATGTCCAGTAGTTTTTGAAAGTTGTCGCAAATGCTGATGGTTGGGCTGGAACAACTACAGCTTGACCATTGATAAATTGAACGTTTTGACCTTGTTGAAGAGGTTGACCGTTAGCAAAAGCTGCTTGTTGACCAGCTTGAGCATTGGCAAAACCAGCTTGTGGTTGTGCTGCCTGATTTGGCACTCCTTGTACTGGAGCAGCTTGAGCACCTGCAAAGGTTGGTTGAGGTTGTGCTGCCTGAGCATTTGTAAAAGGAGCTTGCGCTTGTGCGTCTTGTGCACTCGCAAAAGTCGGCTGTGGTTGTGCTTCTTGGGCACCAGCGAAAGTTGGCTGTGGTTGCGCTTCTTGGGCACCAGCGAAAGTTGGCTGTGGTTGTGCCTCTTGAGCTGGTATTTCTTGAGCATTAGCGAAAGCTGGTTGTGCTGGCGCTTCTTGTGTTGGGGCAGTTTCTACTGCTGGTGCGTCATCTTGGAACTCACCAGCTGCAAGTGCTGCTGCAATTTCTTCTTCAGTCGCTGAACGACCATTGATGGCTTCAAAAAAGTCTAACCAATCTGCTTTAGTCATAATAATCTCCTTAAAAATACATAGAATGTCTTTATTTTATCACAAATAAAGACATTAATAAATGTCATTTTTATTAGAAAAAGGCTTGGAGCAAACTGTCCAAACCTTTATATCTTCTTACTTATTTCTTTGTAGAGATTTTTGAATCTGACGATCCAACTCTCGTTTAATGTGAGGCTCTGGTGCAAATCGCTCTTCCCAGTCACTTGGTTTAAGAATTTTGTGGGTCACAGGATCAAAATGGGCTTTGCCATCTGGGAAAATTTTCCCCATATTAGCCTCATGAACCGTATCAAAGAAAGGCTTAGGATCAACCCCCATGAGGACAAATGAACCATAGGTCAAGTAAAGCAAGTCAGTCAAAGCATCCACCTGACCAACCATCGTTGACTCTGAGTGCTCTTTAGAACTAACTTTGAGGGCTGCCTTATCAAGAGCAGCATGCAAATCCAGAACAGCCTGACCAAAGACACGCTTGTCCCCACCTGATGAAGCATAAAGAAATTCGACGATCTCTTCCAACTTGAAGTCCGCACGGTGACCAGCTTCCTCGATACCGTAAACACGAGGCATGTCGTTAGTTGAGCCATCCATCAAATGGTGGAAATCCTTAACCTTGTTGAAGTTGCCATCATCACTGGTAAATGAATTTTCTGTCTCAAAATGAATCAAACCGTAGTGTGACAAGGCTTTGGCAATCCCATTCTGGTTATTAGTATCAGTGACATGGGTAGCCTGGTCTTTCAGCTCGTCTTCACCATTACCCATGGCAACACCAATGCCGACGCCAGACAGCATTTCTAAGTCATTTTCCGAATCCCCAAAGGCCATAACCTCACTGAGTTCGAAACCAAAAACCTCACCTAGATGAGCGATACCTTTTAACTTAGATTGGTCCGCTGAAATAATATCGGCTGAATAAGGACTTGAACGGGTAATCTTCACATGAGGAAACTTTTCTTCAATATCTTGTGTTTCCCCCACCGTCGCTACCATAACCACCTGATAAATAGGCTCACGCATGATAGTCTTAAGAGTCTCAATACTTTGTGGCTTGAAACGACGAATCAAAGACTTGAAACTACGTTCCACCATCTTAGCCCAGGACTTAGGGACAATACGGCTGACGATTTGTCCAAACTTACTCGTTCCCATACTAATAATATTGGAACCAACAAGACCTGTGCTAGTCCCTAGAGAAATCTCTCTCTACGGTGCTTGGTGGCATAGCGAATCAAGTTGTAGACTGTTGATTTAGGGAGCTGATTTTGATACAGGACCTTGTCATGAGTCAAAATATATTGACCATTATAAGTGACTGCAAAATCCAGACCCAGATTGTCCATGAAAGGCTGAACAAATCCTGGACCACGACCTGTTGCCAAACCAACCAAGATACCATCTTCCTTCATTTGACTGATAGCTTTTTTGGTTGAACTTGACACACGTTTTCGGTCATTTAGAAAAGTCCCATCAATATCAAAAAAGACTGCTTTAATGGTCACAGAGCTCCCCTCCTTCTAACATATTATGCTAAAATAAATTATAACATATAATATAATGGTGAGTAATATAAATGACAAAAAAAATCCTAGTCCTTCACACTGGAGGAACAATTTCCATGTCAGCGGATAATGATGGCAAGGTCAGTCAAAACGCTGATAATCCCATGAACCATGTGGGGCTTGATTTAGACAATTTAGAACTAACCGTTCTCGATTTTCTTAATATCCCTAGCCCACATATCACACCCTACCACATGCTGGATATTTACAAAAAAATCAAGGAAACAGCTGGGCAATATGATGGTGTGGTCATCACCCACGGAACAGATACTCTGGAAGAGACAGCCTACTTCCTAGACACCATGGCCGTCCCTGAGATTCCAATCGTCCTAACCGGTGCCATGCGTTCGTCAAACGAACTAGGTAGCGACGGGGTCTATAACTATCTCTCAGCCCTACGTGTTGCTAGCGACGACAAGGACGCTGACAAAGGAATCCTGGTCGTGATGAATGATGAAATCCATGCAGCCAAGTATGTGACTAAGACCCATACCACAAACGTGGCAACCTTCCACACACCAACTCATGGTCCACTAGGAATCATCATGAAGCATGATATCCTCTGGTTCAAAACTGCAGAGCCTCGGGTTCGCTTTGACTTGGAACAAATCACTGGAACAGTACCAATCATCAAGGCCTATGCTGGGATGGGTATCGGAGATGGAATCATCAGTCTCCTAGACCCTGAAAAGATTGATGGCGTGGTTATCGAGGCACTAGGTGCTGGAAACCTCCCACCATTAGCCGCAAGAGAAATCACAAAGCTTATGGAAAAAGGTATCCCTGTTGTGCTCGTTTCCCGCTGCTTCAACGGTATCGCCGAACCTGTCTACGCCTATGAAGGCGGGGGAGTCAAACTCCAAGAAGCTGGCGTTATGTTTGTTAAAGAACTCAACGCACCAAAGGCTCGCCTCAAACTCCTCATCGCACTTAGTGCAGGACTCAAAGGCAAAGAATTGAAAGATTATATCGAGGGATAAGACATGAAACTTAGTATTGAAGCAACCGATAAATTGGAAAATAAAGATTTCCACTATGAGCTGACAATCTCAAAAACACATATCGCCGTGGTATGCGGTACCGTGCTAGCCAGTCTGGCTCTTGTCGCTTGGATGAAGAAAAAATAAAAAAGCTTGAAGCATGGTCACTAGAGAAGTGACTGAATGCTTCAGGCTTTTAGTTTTCTTCGTCTGGTCTATATTCAAGAATATCCCCTGGTTGGCAATCTAACTCCTTACAAATAGCATCCAGAGTCGTAAAACGGATTGCCTTGGCCTTGCCTGTCTTTAGAACCGAGAGATTGGCTGGGGTAATACCAATACGTTCTGCCAACTCACCCGAGCGCATCTTCTTCTTGGCAAGTTCAACGTCCAAATTGACAATAATCATATGCCCCTCCTAAATCGTGTACTCATTTTCCTCAGCAATGGCATTAGCCTTAGTCAAAATCATAGCAACAGCATAGAGAACAAAGCTAACTAGCAAATAACTGATATTAAAGAAACTATAACTATGGTTGCCTGTCCCAAATGTAAAGATACCATTATTGATAAAGGCCCCAAGAACTAGCAAATGCGCTGACCAACGAACCAACTTAGCATTTTTAGCGATAAAAATATCAGAACGATAAAGATTAATCAGAAAGACACGTAGACACAACAAGAAGCCTATGTTGACTGACATACGAAGGAAATCAATGGTTGCTGCAAAAAGCGTCAGACTAGTGCTACTACTTTTCACGGTAACCCCCGAACCAAGAAGCATACGCAAACCTTGTTGTAAGAGTCCTTCATGACCAGTCAGGATAAAGGCATCAGTAAGAATGGTAATAACAAGACTTAAAAAGCCCGCAAAAAGGAGGACATTAACGAACAGGAGAATACTACGTAGACGTTTCTGTTCTTGCGTTTCCTGACGATTTTTAGCACTTTTGGTCGATCTCCAACCATAATAACTAGAGCCAGCCAAGGCTAGGATGATTAAAAAATAAAATAAGATAGTTGTCATGTGTTACCTCGATTGTAAATTCATTTGATTTCTTTAAGCATAGACTAGAAAAAGCCAAGGTGCCTCTAGGAGCCCTTGACCTCATACTAAATCATTAGCTAACTATTAACAGTATCAATTATATCGAATATCAATATAAAATACTAGTTTATAGGTAAGATTTTACTACTTTTCAAATAAGATTCCTTCAATTATTTGACAGCTGTTTGTCCCTTACGAAGACGGACAGCATCACAAGCTAGAGAGACCAAGAGGAGCCAGACTGATGTGCTGAAGTCCACTACAAGGTGATTAGTCGTTCCCAACTGCAGGAAGATATTCAAGGCTGATGGCACAAAGGTTAGAAGAGCAGCCTTTTTCAAGAAGAGAGAAAAATCTTCTGTCCAAAATGCCTTCCAAGTAAAGTCTTTAAGCTCTTTACGAAGGAGACAAAGCAAGGCAAGATAGAAGGCGAATTGTAACTCTGAGACTAGCCAGTAACCCCATCCAGAAAGGTAATGAACCTCAGCACCTGGAAAAAGATTAGTCACATCCACAAAAGGAAGGATAAGTAAAGCAAGCATTGCAAGACCGTAGATTGCCATAAGAAGAATAAGAACAGCGTTGATGATTGATTTAAGTGTTTTCATGATAAGTATTTCCTTTATTAAATAGTTTTTGGTATATAATTTCTCTTTTTCGCGAATAAGATTATCTTTATCGAAAACTTATTATCGTTTATCGATAATTATATATTACACTCTTTATTTCTCCTTGTCAACACATTTTTATCGTTTTTCGATATTTTTTATCTAAAATTCAAAAAATAAAAACCAGCCAAGAAAATCTCAACTGGTTAGCTTACTTATTTTAATCGCCTAGACTGGTCATGCTTCCGTCTAGACTTTTTATGAGTTTAAGAAGAGGGATTCTACGTTATGAAAAAAAGGAAAAAGGGATTTTGGAAAATGAGGGATGAAACTTGTAGAATATGGGTAAATTTAGCCTCTTCCTAGCATCAATATTAGTTTTGATAAACCTTAAAGTCTTGAGGATGCTTCTGGAAATTTCGGTTGTAGGTTACTTTAATTTTTACTGTCATTGTTTTGTCCTCCTTCGTAGGAATGGTTTGGCTTAGCCAAAACGTTTTATTATCAAAACCTATCTCGTTTTGATGGTTTTATTATAGGTTGCCTAACTTAAAGAAAGCTTGTAATAAGCTTGAAGGAAACTTAAAACTCTCAGTGAGTTTACTGAGAGTTTTTCTGTCTAAAGCATGGATAAAAGAATTCCCAAGACCAGAGCAACCCAAACGGCATAGCGAATTGTCGCTTGATAGCGGTAACTTTCAATAACTTTGGGTAGCTTTGTAAAGAGATAGGCAATGTAGGCAACTATGGAAAGAAAATACCCTTTAAAATTCCAAGACGAGCTTAAGATACTAAAATCTTCGAATAGGGGCACAAGCATCAGTACAGCCGTAAGCATACACCAGACCGGTAAAAGCGTCCTTTCCTTTTGATGCTGTATATGGATAATCAGCTGAGCTATAAACCCGCGACGTACATAATCAGTAATACCGAACAAACTAGAGAGATAAGAAGTGAATAAAGATATAGGGTATGAAAGTCCGTCTTTCCTTCTATCAGCTTTGCCAATTCGGTAATAAACCAAATCAAGATGAAGGCGAAAAAATAAAACAGGAGACCTAACATCATAAGAAATAAGGGATGCAAGATAGCAAAAAAATCGATTTTTAACCGTTTCTTTTTCATGGGTTTCCTCCTCAATCAAACTCGCCTTGGCTTCTCAAATGAGCTCCTAGCACCTGCCAATCAGGATTCTCGCGCCAGTTAGGGTCAGATACAATTTGGCTGTCCACGCGCCTTGCTTCTTCTAGGATATTATAGTCTTCCACAATATCAGCCACTTGAAATTCAGGAATTCCTGACTGACGTGTTCCAAAGATTTCTCCTGAACCACGCATTTTAAGGTCCTCTTCTGCTAGAACAAAACCATCCGTAGTCTCACACATGGCCTGCATGCGTTTTTTTCCAGTATCATTTTTAGGATTGGCCACTAAAACACAGTAGGACTGCTTATCGCCACGACCTACACGTCCACGAAGTTGGTGAAGCTGGCTAAGTCCAAAGCGGTCGGCATCCATAATGACCATAACCGTAGCATTTGGCACGTTAACACCCACTTCGATAACTGTAGTTGATACTAAAATCTGAGACTTTCTTTCCTTGAAGTCTTGCATAATTTGGTCTTTTTCATCATTTTTCATGCGACCATGCATCAGGGCCACTGTAGCTGAATCCCCAAAGAAATCTGTGAGTTCCTGATGAAGGGCCACCGCATTTTTCAAATCGAGAGCCTCAGACTCTTCAATCAAAGGTGAAATAAAATAGACCTGAGCATCTTTTTCCAACTCGCCCTTAATCCAAGTCAGTACGGTATCTAGTTGCTCATGTTTAACCCAACGGGTAATAATGGGCTTCCGTCCAGCCGGCATCTGGTCAATGATTGACACATCCATCTCTCCAAAGGCAGTGATCGCCAAGGTCCTAGGGATAGGTGTCGCTGTCATCATAAGGACATCAGGATTGTCACCTTTCTCACGGAAAATACGACGTTGATTAACCCCAAACGGTGCTGCTCATCAGTAATTACTAGCCCAAGCCTGTGATAAGTCACAGCATCCTGAATCAGTGAGTGAGTCCCCACAATCATCTGAGCCTCGCCAGATTCGATTTTGGAAAGAGCTACCTTCTTGTCCGCCGCCTTCATCCCAGAAGTTAGGAGCACTACCTCTAGCTCAGGAAAAAGCCCCTGTAAACTCTGATAATGCTGCTCTGCTAAGATTTCCGTCGGTACCATGAGGGCAGACTGAAATCCTGCCGTATAGGCCCCATACATAGCCAAGCTAGCGATAACTGTTTTCCCTGAGCCCACATCTCCTTGCAAGAGACGGTTCATATGAGCCCCAGATTTCATATCAGCTAGGATTTCCGATAAACTACGCTGTTGGGCCTCTGTTAAGGGGAACGGTAATGCTGCAATTTTGGCTTTGATTTTGGCTTCATCGTAAGCAATTACTAGACCATTGGTTTCGGACTTATTTTCAGCCTTCAGCACCTGTAAATTCATCTGGAAATAAAAGAGCTCCTCAAACTTGGTCCTACGTAGAGCCTGCTTATATTCAGCCAAATCTTTCGGAAAATGCATGGCACGCACAGCCTCTTGACGTCTCATGAGACGGTACTTGTCCAGCAGCACCTGAGGGAGATTTTCCTCCAACAAATTAAGGGCCCCACTATCAAAAGCTGCCTTTATGGCCTTTATCAGTTGGGCCTGACTAACACCCTGGGCCACATGGTAGACTGGCTGCATATCGTCCTCAACTTGAGTCAGAACTTTCATACCAGTCACAGCAGACTTCTTCTGGTCCCATTTGCCAAAAATAGCCACTTCTGCCCCCATCTCAATCTTATCCACAAGATAAGGTTGGTTGAAGAAACTAATGGCAATCACAGCCTCTCCTTGCTTGATTTTAAAACTCAGACGATTCCGTTTAAAGCCATAATACTGCACATTGGCAGGCGTCACCACTGTTCCCGTAATAACAGCCTTTTCGCCATCCATCAGTTCAAAGATAGACTTACTCTTAAAATCCTCATATCGGAAAGGAAAATAAAGCAAGAGGTCCCCAACCGTGTATAAATCTAATTTGGTAAATTTTTCAGCGGACTTAGGCCCAAAGCCTTTCAAATCCGCAATTGGTGAATCTAGTTGAATCATATCCTCTATCATTTCTATCGTGTTCTTCTTCCCGTGAAAAAGGAAGCCTTATCAGCTATTATAACACATGAAAATGGTCTTCACTAAAACCAAAAAATCCAGCATCAAACTGGATTTCTCTTTTTATTGATATTAGTCATAGCTACGAGGTACGCGGTCACTAAGTAAACAAAGAACTTCGTAGTTGATAGTGCCACGTTTTTCAGCCACCTCTGTCGCAGTGATGCTTGCTACACCATTTTCCCCCATAAGAATGACAGGAGTTCCTAAGGGATAAACCTTAGGAAGACGAACGGTAATCTGGTCCATAGACACACGCCCAACAATAGGACAAAACTGTCCATCCACAATAACGTGGAAACCTTGTAAATCTCTGGTCCAACCATCCGCATAGCCAATCGGAATGGTTCCAATAACCTCATCAGCTGTCGTCGTATAGGTTGCACCATAACCCACATCTTGACCTGCTGGTAGGGTCTTAACATGAACAAGTGCAGTCTCCAAACTTAAGGCAGGACGAATCCTATATGGAAGGTCTAAAGCACTGCCACTAGGATTGAGACCATAGATAACAACACCCAGACGTACCGCATTAAAGACTGTTTCTGCATGCCAGATACTCGTCGCAGAGTTGCTAGCGTGTACCAAGCGAGGACGGTCCACCAAGTTATTAACCAAATCCGTGAAGAAGGCTAATTGACGCTTGAATTTACTATCATCTGCCTCATCAGCCGTTGCAAAATGAGTAAAAATACCTTCGACATCCGCACCAAGTGATTTAAGTCCGGCAATCAAGCTATCCGCATCCTCTTGGCTACGCACCCCAATACGGCCCATACCTGAATCAACCTTAATATGACAGGTCAAACCAGTTAAATCAAGCCTTTGATCCTTAACCATTTCCAACCACTCTAGCGAAGCTACCGTCAGCGTGATGTTTTCTTGAATAGCCAAAGGAACCTCGTCTGGCAAGACGACTCCTAAAATAAGTATCGGTTGTTCTAAGCCAGCTTGACGGAGTTCAAGCGCCTCGTCTAGGTTGGAAACACAAAAACCATCCACCTGCTTAGACAAATACTTGGCCACCGTAACAGCACCATGACCATAGGCATTGGCCTTAACAACTGCAAAAGTCTGCACCTTTTTAGGAATGTGGCTAACCACTTGTTCAATATTTTCTGAAATTGCTGATAGATCAACCTTTGCCAAGGTTGGTCGATGTAAACTTGAGATCATAAGCTATCCTCTTCCAACATCTATCTCTTAGTTTTTTTCTAAAATGACACTTGCCTGAACAAAATCACCGCTATGGGAAATCGAGATAAAGACATTGCCTTCAAAAGGCGACTGGGTCACCACTGGAGCTCCCTTGTCATTGGTCAAAATTTCAATATCCTTAAAGCCGACTGCTCCAATACCTGTACCCCAGGCCTTTGAAAATGCTTCCTTACCAGCCCAGCGACCTGCTAAATAGGACATCTGACGATTGCCAGAAAGGGATTCAAAACGCTCCCACTCTTTTGGTGTCAATACCTTTTTTGCAAAGCGTGGATTGCGGTCATAAGCCTTTTTAACTGCTGAAATTTCCTGCAAGTCTATACCATGTCCAAAAATCATAATTGTTACGAAAGTCGATTGTGGATTTCACGAATAAGGCTATCTGTCTTATCCCAACCAAGACATGGATCTGTGATTGATTTACCGTAAACTTCAGGTGTGTCTTGACGACCATCCTCAAGGTAAGACTCAATCATAAAGCCACGCACGGCATCCGCGATACGCTCATCCCACTCACGGTTAAGAAGGACTTCACGCACAATGCGAACTTGTTCCATGAAGTTTTTACCTGAGTTATCATGGTTAGTATCAACAAGAATAAATGGGTTTTCCAAATTAAATGCACTGTACTTGTCCAAAGCCTTAACCAAGTCTTCGTAATGGTAGTTGACAATGTTCTGACCATTTCATTGTTGGCACCACGCAAAATAGCGTGAGCGAGTGGGTTACCATCTGTTTTAACTTCAGCACCATTGTAAAGGAAATGCTGTTGGTTCTGCGCAGCATAGATACCATTAAACATGACATTCAAATTTCCTGACGTTGGGTTCTTCAAACCAATTGGCACATCAATACCTGAAGCTACAAAGCGGTGTTCTTGGTCCTCAACCGAACGTGCTCCAACAGCGTGGTAGCTAAGTAGGTCATCAAAGAAGGAAAGATTTGACGGATAAAGCATCTCATCAGCGATTGGGAGGCCTGTTTCAGTAATAATACGTGACTGAAGGTGGCGAACCGCCTTAACTCCAGCAAGAAGGTCTACATCACCCTCTGCGTCTGGTTGGTGGATAAGCCCCTTATAACCATCTCCATTAGTACGTGGTTTAGCTGTATAAACACGCATAACAATAAAGATTTTATCTTTCACTTCTTCCTGAAGTTTGGCCAAACGGTGAGCATAGTCAAGAACAGCTTCTTCATTATCAGATGAACATGGACCAATAACCAAGAGAATACGTTTGTCCTCACCCTTGATAATTTTTGCCAAAGCCTCATCATTAGCCTGTTTAGTTACTAGTGCATCTCCCGTAAGAGCATGCAATTTCCTTACTTCCGCTACATCAATAAGCGGACTATTTTGATGAATTCCCATCTATTTCCCTCTCTTTGTGAAAAGAGAGCGAACCGCTTGGTCATCCAAACGGTTCACTCCCCATATATGGTTTCTGTTACCTTATTATTTTGACAAAGTATCGTGGATTTCACGAATCAATTCTTCTGTCTTATCCCAACCAAGACATGGGTCAGTGATTGATTTACCATAGACATCTGGCGCATCTTGGCGGCCATCTTCAAGGTAAGATTCAATCATGAAACCACGTGCAACTTTGTTGATTTTTTCATTCCAGTCACGGTTAATCAAGGTTTGACGAACAATACGGATTTGTTCCAAGTAACGTTTACCTGAGTTATCATGGTTTGTATCAATAACGATGAACGGATTTTCAAGGCCCATTTGTTCATAATGTTCGATTGTTTCAAGAACATCATCATAGTAGAAGTTAGGCACGTTTTTACCATATTCATTCGTTGAGCCACGAAGAATAACGTGTGCCAATGGGTTACCTGAAGTTTCAACTTCTTCACCGTTAAAGAGGAAGTTTTGTTTGTTTTGTGCAGCGTAGATACCATTAAACATAACGTTAAGGTTCCCTGATGTTGGGTTCTTCATACCAGTTGGAACATCAATACCTGATGCAACAAACGGTGTTGTTGGTCTTCTACAGAACGTGCACCGATGGCAATATATGACACAAGGTCATCTACCAAAGGAAGGTTTTCTGGGTAAAGCATTTCATCAGCAGTTGTGATACCAGTTTCAGTGATAACACGGTAGTGAAGATTACGCACAGCCTTGATACCATTGATTAGGTTTGGTTTACCTTCAGCATCAGGTTGGTGGACAAGTCCTTTATAACCATCACCATTTGTACGAGGTTTAGCTGTATAAACACGCATAACCATAAAGACTTTATCTTTCACTTCTTCTTGAAGTTTAGCCAAACGGCGAGCATAATCAAGAACTGCATCCTCATTATCAGATGAACATGGACCAATAACCAAAAGCGTACGGTCATCTTCACCCTTGATGATTGCTTCAAGCTCTTTATCACGAGCTTGTTTCTTGGCAAGGGCTTCACCTGTCAATGTAGTTGATTCTTTGACTGCATCAAAATCAATTTTTTCACTTACTGCTTTAAAAACCATAATAATTACCTATTTCTTTTTTCCTAAAATTGTTTACGACCGTGACAATTTTTAAATTTCTTACCAGAGCCACATGGACAGAAGTCATTACGACCAACCTTACTAAAGTCAATTTCTTGACCATTAGCATCTGCTTGGTGAGCCTGGATATTGCCTGTTGCTGTTGTTGAAACACGTTCATTCACATTTTCACGAGATTGTTCATGAATTTGTGCTTTCATCATTGTACGTGTCACATCATATTCAATTGCCCCAATCATATCTTGGAACATCTTGAACCCTTCAGATTGATACTCAACGATTGGGTTGTTTTGGGCATAACCACGCAAACCAACGGCATTACGTAATTGATCAAGGGCATCGATATGGTCCGTCCACTTGTTATCAACAACCATCAAAATCAAGACTTTTTGGAATTCACGGATAGCTTCCTCTGAACGCAATTTCTTGATTTGACGATCATAAACATCATCTGCTAACTCATTCAAGTAAACTTTAATAGCGTCATAATTAACACTACGTTTCGTTACCTCTCCCACTTCTCGTAAATCTTCAAGTGAGATGGCATTCTCAGGAACCAAGGCCTGACGAGCAAAGTTCAAGATACCTTTAAGAGCTTCCTCTTGATCATTGCGGCTGTGACCATCTACCGTACGGTTAATCGTACGCTTAATCATAGCCTTAATCTCAGGTTCAAGGTCACGTTCCGCTGTGATAACATCATAACGCTCAGCGTAGATGATTTCACGTTGTTCACGCATAACGTCATCGTACTGAAGGACTTGTTTACGAGTATCGTAGTTATTTCCTTCGACACGTTTTTGAGCCGCTTCCACTTGGCGTGTCAACATACGTGATTTGATAACGATATCTTCATCATCAGCATTCAAACGTTCCAAGACTTGCTTGATACGATCAGAACCGAAACGACGCATCAATTCGTCTTCAAGTGAAAGGTAGAATTGAGATTCCCCTGGGTCCCCTTGACGTCCCGCACGACCACGCAACTGGTTATCAATACGACGGCTTTCGTGACGTTCTGTACCAATAACACAAAGTCCACCAAGTTCAAGAACACCTTCACCAAGTTTGATATCGGTACCACGACCGGCCATGTTGGTCGCAATCGTAACGGCACCACGTTGACCCGCATTCATGATAATATGCGCTTCTTTTTCGTGGTTCTTAGCATTAAGCACTTCATGAGGAATGCCTGCTTCAACCAACATCTTAGAAATCAAGTCAGATGTTTCAACGGCAACCGTACCAACAAGGACTGGCTGTCCCTTTTCATAACGACGTTTAACATCTTGTACCACAGCGCGGAATTTAGCATCCAAGGTTGGGTAAAGAAGGTCGTCATGGTCAATACGTTGAATTGGACGGTTAGTTGGAATCGGAATGATTCGCATGTTATAAATCTCACGGAATTCATCTTCCTCAGTTTTACCAGTACCAGTCATCCCTGACAATTTCTTGTACATACGGAACATATTTTGGTAAGTGATTGAGGCAGATGTCTTCGTTTCTTCTTGAACTGGGACACCTTCTTTTGCTTCAATGGCTTGGTGGAGTCCATCTGAGAAACGACGACCTTCCATGGTACGACCTGTAAATTGGTCGACGATAAGAATTTCTTGCTCAGGACTTACCACATAGTCAATATCATGCAACATGATGTAGTTGGCACGAAGGGCATTGTCAATATAGTGAGTCAAGGCAACATTGTCAATATCGTACAAGTTGTCCAAGTTGAAGAATTCTTCAGCCTTGTCAATACCTGAGTCATTCAAACCAATCGTTTGGTTGGAATATCAATGGCATAATCGTCCTCTGTCAAGGTCTTAACAAAGGCATCTGCACGATGATACAACTGGTTAGTTTCTGAACTTACAGGACCTGATACAATCAATGGTGTACGGGCTTCATCGATAAGAACCGAGTCAACCTCATCGACCAAGGCATAGTTCAATGGACGTTGTACCATGTTTTCCTTACGAACAACCATGTTATCACGAAGATAGTCGAAACCTACCTCTGAGTTGGTTGAGTAAGTGATGTCACAGTTATAAGCTTCACGTTTTTCAGCTGGTGATTTGGCTGAAAGGTTAATCCCTACTGACAAACCAAGCCAACTATAAAGCTCACCCATTTCAGTCGCATCACGCTCTGAAAGGTATTCGTTAACGGTGATAACGTGTACACCTTCACCTGAAATAGCATTTAGGTAAACAGGCATTGTCGCAGTCAGGGTTTTCCCTTCCCCTGTACGCATCTCTGGTACGTCACCATGGTGAAGAACGATACCACCCATGATTTGCACACGATATGGGAAAAGTCCAAGGACACGTTTTGCCCCTTCACGAACAACTGCAAATGCCTCTGGCAAGAGTTGGTCTAGGCTTTCTCCGTTTTGATATCGTTTTTTAAATTCTTCTGTTTTTGCCTGAAGTTCTTCATCTGAAAGAGCCGCCATTGCATCAGCATAGCTCTCGACTTTCTTGGCAGTTTTTTCTAGTTTCTTAATTTCGCCTTTATCATTTTCAATGATTTTGCGTAATATATTTGCCATCTTTTTTCCTTTCGACAGTCTTTATCTCCATATTTTACCACAAAAGCCCCCTTTAAACAAGAAATCACTCAAGGATTGACAAAGAAAAAAGCCCTAGTTTAAGGGCTTTCACAATGGATTCGCAAATAAAGTAAAACTTTTTTATTAGATTCACTGAAAATATCGACAATAATACTTTATACCTACTTCTCAGAGTTTTCTTGGCTCTCTAGAATATCCTCAAAATCATGCAAAAGATTTTCAAAAGCCTGCTCAAAGAAAGCATGGTCGGTGCTACTATAGGCCTTCATTATCATAGGACTAGCTTCAAAATCAACGTAAAATTGATAGTCCAAGACACCATTTTTCCAGTAAAATTTGATGCTAGGAGAAGCTGTTTTTTCACCACACATACCAGGAATTGCCCGTTGTAAGCCATAAATATGGTCGCCATAGTCTTTCAAACGATAATAAGCTCCCTCAAAATAATAGGATTTGTTGATTTCAATATGCTCAAATAGTGCCGCTAAAACTTTTTCATTACTCATACTTAAGCCTCGTTAGGGTGACTGACAATCATCTCCAATTGTCCATCAATTTCCCAATCTGTCACATCATTTGGAAGAATGAAGTGATCACCTTTTTTTAGACAATAAATGCGTGAATCGATAGTCATGGTCCCATTGCCAGAAAGTACGGAACAAAGCAAATAGGGATCTGATTGCTTGAAGTCAACCAAGCCACTGAGTTTCCATTTATACACAGTGAAAAAGGAGTTTGATGTCAAACAAGTCGACTCTAATTGCAAGGTCTTAACAGTTGCTGGGACGCTATTTTCAGGATACCCTAGATTCAAGACATCAAGAGACTGTTGAATATGAAGTTCACGTTTATTGCCCTGATTATCCCTACGATCAAAATCATATACACGATAAGTGGTATCGCTAGATTGTTGAGTCTCTAAGATAAGGATACCTGGACCAATAGCATGCATGGTACCGCTTGGTACAAAGAAAAAGTCACCTTTCTTAACAGGAGTTTTCGATAAAAGTCCATCCCAATCACCTGCTTCAATCAAGGATGCCAGCTCTTCCTTTGTCTTAGCCTTGTGACCATAAATAATTTCTGCACCCTCTTCAGCATCAATAATATACCAACATTCTGTCTTTCCTAGCTCACCTTCGTGCTCTAGCCCATAGGCATCATCAGGGTGTACCTGCACTGAGAGCCAGTCATTAGCGTCCAAAATCTTGGTCAACAAAGGAAAAACACTAGTCTTGGGGTTTCCAAAAAGTTCTGGTTTATCCTTGTAAAGCTCTGCCAGGTGGAAACCAGCATATTTTCCATTTTTGACATAGGATACACCATTAGGATGGGCAGAAATCGCCCAGTATTCACCAGTTTGTTCACTGGGAATATCGTAACCAAACTCTGCCTTGAGGCGGTTCCCTCCCCAGATTTTCTCATGCATTGGTGAATCTAAAAATAAAGGTTCCATTACTTCCTCCTGTATAGAGCAAAACGCCTTAAGATTATCTCTTAAAGCGATTTTACATATTTTGTTTATTTGTTTGCATGCTTGTCGGCTACGTCCTTAGCAAGTGCGAAGTTACCAAGTGTTGCAGAACCATTACCTGAAACAGCAGGTGTCACAATATACTCATTTACATCTGGTACTGGAAGGTAACCATTCAAAAGAGCTGTGAATTTTTCACGAACACGACGAAGCATGTGTTCTTGCCCCATAACACCTCCACCAAAGACGATAACTTCAGGACGGTAAAGGACTGTTGCTTGGACAGCCGCTTGAGCAATGTAGTAGGCTTGGACATCCCAAACTTCAGAGTGCTGATCAATCAATTCACCACGAATACCTGTACGGGCTTCAAGCGATGGTCCAGCAGCCAAACCTTCCAAACAGCCACGGTGGAATGGACAAGTTCCGTTAAATTCATTGGAAACATCATTTGGGTGAAGCGGTACATATACGTGACCTGCTTCAGTATGTCCTACACCACCGATGAATTCGCCATTTTGAATAGCACCAGCACCAATACCAGTCCCGATAGTGTAGTAAACTAGGCTTTTAACACCTTTACGAACAAGCGTTTCACCATAAGCAGATGAGTTAACATCAGTCGTAAAGTAGAAAGGAACATTAAACTCTTTAGCAATCAAGCCAAGAAGGTCAATATTTGACCAATGTGGTTTTGGTGTTGAAGTCACAAAACCATATGTTTCAGAGTTTGGATCAACATCAATTGGACCGAATGAACCAATAGCAATTCCAGCCAATTGGTCTTCATAACGTTTGAAAAATTCAATCGTACGATCAATTGTTTCATAAGGTGTTGTAGTTGGGAATTGGGTTTTTTCAACGACTTGGAATTTCTCATCACCAACAGCACAGACAAATTTTGTACCACCAGCTTCCAAGCTTCCGTAAAGTTTAGCCATATCTAAAGCTATCTCCTTCTGTGATCTATAAATAACTATCTTATACTATTATAAAGAAAAGCAGGATAAAAGACAATCTAAATGAGGCCTTATTTGACAAGGTACAGACTACTCTGCTTCATACTTTTCTTTATGAGACTTTTAACTAAAAAAGCCGAATTGACTTCGACTTTTCTAGCTTATTATTTAACTGCGATGAAGTCTGCACCTTCAGCAACTAAACCAGTCGCTACTGATGAAACATCTTCGAAGTCTGCAGTGTTTGTAACGATAACCATAGTTGTATCGTCAAGACCTGCTTCAGTGATTACTGAGCTATCGAAGGTAGCCAAGACATCACCTTTTTAATACGTTGATTTGCTTGAACTTTAGCATCAAATCCTTTACCGTCAAGTGAGACAGTGTCGATACCGATGTGGATAAGCACTTCAGCACCTTTATCAGATTTAAGACCGTAAGCGTGACCTGTTGGGAAGGCGATTTGCACTTCACCATCAAATGGTGCGACTACTTGGTTTCCTGAAGGTTTAATAGCGGCACCTTTACCCATAGCTCCTGATGAGAAGACTGGGTCATTAACATTTTCCAAAGCTACAACTTCACCTTTAAGTGGTGCAGCGATTGTTTCGGCTTGCAATGCAACTGGAGCTGATTCTGCAGATGCAATATCTTCAGCAACAACTTCTTTTTGAGCTTCAACTTCTTCCTCTTTGTAACCGAAGATCCAAGTAAGAGCAAAACCAAGAGCAAGTGTTACAAGTACCATGATCACATACTTAAGCACTTGACCGTTAAGGTAAAGAAGAGTACCAGGAACGATTGTTACACCAAATCCTGTACCAGCGAGGTTAAGGATTGAGGACAACCAACCACCAGCAGCACCAGCGATAAGACCCATGATAAATGGTTTACCGAAACGAAGGTTAACCCCGAAGATAGCTGGTTCAGTGATACCAAGTACCGCTGAAAGAGTTGCAGGGAAAGCAAGTGCTTTCAATTTAGCATCTTTAGTTTTAACACCCACTGCAAGTGTCGCACCAGCTTGGGCAGTCATAGCAGCTGTGATGATAGCGTTAAGTGGGTCTTTACCAGTATTAGCAATGAGGTTAGCTTCAAGCAAGTTAAAGACGTGGTGAACCCCTGTAACGACGATAACTTGGTGAACTCCACCAAGAACAAGACCAGCAAGACCAAATGGCAAGTTAAGAATCCATTCTGTAGCAGCAAGAACATAGCTTTCAACAGTATGGAAGACAGGACCAATGATAAAGAGGGCCAAAGCTGACATTACTGCGAAGACGATAAGTGGACGCAAGAGAAGGTCAAGAACGTCTGGAACCCATTTACGAACCCATTGCTCGAACTTAGCACCAAGCAAACCTACGAAGAAGGCTGGAAGCACTGAGTTTTGGTAACCTACTACTGGAATAAAATCAAAGAAGTAAATTGGTTTAGCAGCACCTGATGCAACATCCCAAGCGTTAGGAAGGGCGTTGTTAACCATCATCAAACCAAGAACCAAACCAAGAAGTGGTGAACCACCAAATACGTTAAAGGCTGACCAACAAATCAAGGCTGGGAAGAAGGCGAAGGCTGTATCTGTCAATACAACTGTGTAAGTATAGAAATCAGTAGCAGCAAAAGCTTTTGATGTTGTACCGAACAAACCAAGAACTGTATCGTTATTGATTGCTCCACGGATACCCATGAAAAGACCAGTCGCTACGATTGCTGGAAGCAATGGAACGAAAACGTCACCGAATGAACGGATAGCACGTTGGAACCAGTTACCTTGTTTAGCAGCTTCTGCTTTTTGTTCGTCTTTAGATGCTGTTGGAAGACCTTGAGCAACGACTTCGTCGTAAATCTTGTTAACAGTACCTGTACCAAAAATCATTTGGTATTGACCTGAGTTAAAGAAAGCACCTTGAACTTTTTCAATGTTCTCAGCCTTTTCTTTATTGATTTTGTTTTCATCTTTGACCATCACACGTAGACGAGTCGCACAGTGAGCAACACTGTTGACGTTTTCACGTCCACCGAGGGCATCGATGACTTCTTTTGCAATTTGTTTGTTATCCATTTGCAAAATTCTCCTTAATAAAATTTGGTATGAAAGCGTTTAGCTTTTCTTTACGATAACTATTTTAGCATCTTTCTGCCATATGTCAACCGTTTAGCATATTTTTTTATTTTTTGTTATAAATCGTTGATTTTTATAGGTAAAACGTTTACTATATTATTAACAAATAGATTAGGAGATTACTAAATATGAATCTACCAACAGAAGTTCGTTACCGTCCATACGCAGATTGGACAGACGAAGAAAAAACAAAGATTAGAGAAAATGTCGCTAAATCACCTTGGCGTGCAAGTTACCATATCGAACCAGAAACAGGGCTTCTTAATGATCCAAACGGTTTTTCTTACTTTAATGGTAAGTTCCAACTTTTCTACCAAAGTTGGCCATTTGGAGCTGCTCATGGTTTGAAACAATGGGTGCATACTGAAACTGAAGATTTGGTTCACTTTACAGAAACTGGTGTCAAACTCTTGCCAGACCATGAAAATGATAGCCACGGTGCCTACTCAGGTTCTGCTTATCAAATCGGTGATAAACTCTTTATCTTCTATACTGGGAACGTTCGTGATGAAAATTGGGTTCGTGACCCACGCCAAATCGGTGCCTGGATGGATAAAGACGGCAAAATCGAAAAATTCGACAAGGTTCTTATCAAACAACCTGCTGACGCTACTGGGCACTTCCGTGACCCTCAAATCTTCGATTACAAGGGACAATTCTACGCTATCGTAGGTGCTCAAAACCACGATAAACAAGGTTATATCAAACTTTACAAGGCAGTAGACAATGATGTCGAAAACTGGGTTGAGGTTGGTAATCTTGACTTTGGTGGCACTGGGTCAGAGTACATGATTGAGTGTCCTAACCTTGTCTTTGTAGATGGCAAACCTGTTCTTCTTTATAGCCCACAAGGTCTCGATAAAGCTGAACTTGACTACGGTAACATCTACCCTAACACTTATAAGATTTTCCAAGATTTCGACACAGAAAAACCTGCCCTCGTTGATGGCACACCAATTATCAACTTGGACTACGGATTTGAAGCATATGCAACTCAAGGCTTTAATACTCCAGATGGTCGTGCCCTTATTGTCAGCTGGATCGGTCTTCCAGATGTGGACTATCCAACTGACAAATACGACTACCAAGGGGCTATGAGCTTGGTTAAAGAATTGTCTATCAAGGACGGAAAACTCTACCAATACCCAGTGGAAGCAATCACAAGTTTGCGTGCTAGTCAAGAAGACTTTGCAGAAAAAGCTTCAACAAATAACACCTACGAGCTTGAACTCAACTTCGATGCTAACAGTCAAACTGAACTTGTCCTCTTTGCAGACCAAGAAGGAAATGGCTTATCACTTACAGTTGACACTGAAAATGGAAAAGTCATCCTTGATCGTTCTAAAGCTGGCGAACAGTATGCTACTGACTTTGGCACAAGCCGTGAATGTACTCTTGAAGCTGGTCAAACTGCAACAGCAAACATCTTTGTAGATAATTCAATCGTTGAAATCTTCTTCAACAAAGGGGAAAAAGTCTTCACAAGCCGTGTCTTCCCAACTGCTGAACAAACTGGTATCAAAGTGCCATCAGGAAATGTTTCTGGACACTACTTCGATTTAAAATACTAAGGTGATTTATGGTCGCAAAGCTTACTGACGTTGCCGAACTTGCTGGTGTGAGCCCAACCACAGTTTCTCGCGTCATAAACAAAAAGGGCTACCTCTCACAGAAGACCATTGACAAAGTTCACGCTGCTATGCAAGAACTCAACTATAAACCTAATAATTTAGCTCGAGGTCTTCAAGGAAAGTCGGCCAAACTTGTTGGCTTGATTTTCCCAAATATCTCCAATGTCTTTATGCTGAGCTTATTGAACGTCTTGAAGATGAACTCTTTAAGCAAGGCTATAAAACCATCATTTGTAACAGTGAGCATGATCCTAACAAGGAAAAGGACTATTTGGAGATGCTTGCCGCCAATCAATGTGATGGCATCATCTCGTCTAGCCACAATCTTGGCATTGAGGATTATGAGAAGGTTGAAGCTCCCATCGTTGCCTTCGACCGTAATCTCGCCCCAAAGATTCCTATCGTTTCATCTGACAACTTTGAAGGTGGGAAGTTAGCCGCAAGAGCTCTGGTTAAAGCTGGTTGTCAACGAATTGTCATGATTACAGGTTATGATAATTCGGATTCTCCAACAGGACTCCGTCAACTAGGTTTTAATTATGAGTTGGACAAAAAAGGTATTATCTGTCCCGTTCCAAACGATTTGTCTCTCATGCGACGAGAATTAGAAATCAAATCTATCATTTCTCGTGAAAAGCCAGATGGCGTCTTTGTTTCGGACGATTTAACAGCTATCTTGGTTATGAAGGTAGTTAGACAATTGGAACTTTCTATCCCTGATGACCTTAAAATCATCGGTTATGACGGAACTGCCTTTATCCGTCACTTTTACCCAGAGCTAGCAACTATCCAACAACCTTTGGACGAAATTGCTAAGCTTTGTGTCGAAATTCTTCTCAAGAAAATTAAAGGCAAAACAGTTAATCGTGATTACGTGCTTCCAGTAAATTTGATTGCCGGTGGTAGTATATAAATAAAAGTCGCAAGAAATCTCCGCTTGCGACTTTTTTTCTTGTTAAATTTGTAGAAAAAAGAAGTTGAAACAGTGCTCAACTTCTTTTGCTTATGCTTCATCTGTCACGAACTGACTAAGTACACCGTTAATGAACTTAGCAGATGTTTCATCAGAATATTTTTAGCGATTTCAATAATTTCATTGATAGCCACACGTCCTGGTGTTTCTTCAAATGACGTGATTTCATAAAGTCCTAAACGAAGGAGGGTACGATCTGTCACAATCAAACGTGAGAGGCTCCAACCTTCTTTCAATTTTTCTTCAATTTGACTATCAAGTTGAGCCAACTCTTCACGGACGCCTGTTACTAGGCTAAGGAGAAAGGCTGGTACATCAACTTCAGTTTCTTCGTCAATTGGCTTGTCATAAGTGTAAGCAAAATGTGCTTGTTCCAGAGCTTCACCACCAAATTCAAGGGCAAAAAGCGTTTGAAAAGCACGCTCACGAAGGTCACGACGTGAATCTTTAAAGATATTAGTCATTCAAAAAATCCTCGTTAAACAATTCAGCCAAGTCTGGTTTTTGTGACTTTTCAGTAACAATAGATTCAACGTGAACGTTGACTTCTGAAATTGCCACTTCTGCCATATCATAGACAGCTGCTTTAACAGCCTTTTGAATTTCAATTGAAACCGCTGGTACGTTAACCCCATACTGAAGTGAAACGTAGATATCAGCATTTACAGTACCATCTTCTTCTGTTCGGAGGTAAACACCACGTCCCAAGCTTGTTTTGCTGAGACTATCCGTAACATTTTTATTTTGAAGGGCGTAAACACCTTCCACTTTAGTTGCAGCGATACCTGTAATCACTTCGAGCACGCGAGGGGCAATTACAATTTCACCGATATTTTCTGTAGTCATCGCATGTTTCCTTTCCGTTAGTTTGGAAAATAAAGCCTTCAAACCAATGGTTTGAAAGACTTAGTTGGGCTTAGGCACGTGATACGTAAGTACCTTCAGCTGTGTTGATAACCAATTTTTGACCAGCTTCGATAAAGTCTGGAACGTTAACCACAAGACCAGTTTCAAGTGTTGCAGGTTTACCTGAACCTGTAACTGTTGCACCCTGATTGATGGTTGTGTTTCAGTAACAGTCAATTCAACAGTTGTTGGTACTTGCACACCGATAACTTCTGTTCCGTAGAATTGGATTTTTACTTCTGAGTTTTCAAGGATAAATTTCAATTCTTCTTGAACGTTGGCTACTGGGATTTCATATTGGTCATATGTTTCAGTGTTCATGAAGTATGCAGTATCATCCATTTGGTACAAGTATTGTGCTGGCACTGTTTCGATGATTGCTTGTTCAAATTTTTCTTCTGGACGGTAGCTAGTATCAAAAGTTGAACCTGAGCGAACATCACGCAATTTCATACGCATGATTGTGTTACCTTTACCAGGTTTGTGGTGGCTAGCTTCAAGAACTTTAATCAATTTGCCATCGTTAGTTACGAAAGTCATACCCGCACGGAGTTTACTTGCTTCAATCATTATTAAATACCTCTTTGTAAAAAATTATTATCAGTTTATTCTACCATAAATGACAGCATGGCTCAAATGTTTTATAGATTCAAGCCCAATCCTCAGGCTTTTTCCAAAGAACAAACTAGTCATCCATTCCTAAGTGAACCTCTGGAACATCATGTTGCAAATAAGAAACACCCTTTTGTTCCATCAACTCAATCGCAAATGGGTGCGGTCTATAATTGGCCTTGTAAGTAATCTTTACGATACCAGCTTGCAAGAGGGCTTTGGTGCAGTTGATACAAGGAAAATGCGTCACATAAATCTCTGTATTTTTGGTAGAAATCCCCTCTTTGGCACATTGGATAAGGGCATTCATCTCTGCGTGTACCGTACGAATACAATGACCATCTTCCATGTAGTGACCTACTTCGTTACAGTTATCAGTCTCAGAAACCCCGCCGTTATAACCTGTAGCGATAATACGCTTGTCCTTGACTAAAACAGCCCCAACAAAGGCACGGTCACAAGTAGAACGCTTAGAAATCAGCTCTGCATTAGCCATAAAATAATCTTGCCAAGATAAACGGTTTGGCATAAAGTATTCCTCCAAATCTTAGAGAACAATCAATTCCTTAGGCGCAAGGGTAATCAATTCACAACCATTCTCTGTGATAATGATGTCATCTTCGATACGGACACCATATTTATCAGCCAAATAAACACCTGGCTCATCCGTCAAGACCATACCAGCTTCGATAGTTTCATCGGAATTACCAAAGTAAGGAATCTCGTGAATATCAAGACCGATACCGTGTCCGATACCATGTGTAAAGTAATCACCGTACCCCGCTTCGACAATAACATCACGCGCAACCTTATCATAGTCACGACGTGTCATGCCGGCCTTAGCCGCGTCAATCAAGGCCTGGTTAGAACGTAGAACGATATCATAAATTTCACGCTCCTCATCAGTAGTGTCACCAATATGGATAGTACGAGTCATATCGCTAACGTAGTGGTTGTAGTAACAACCAAAGTCCATAGTCAAGGTTTCACCAGATTGGATAACCTTTTCTGAAGCAACCCCGTGAGGCATAGCTGAACGGTAACCTGAGCAATGATAGACTCAAAGGAAATTCCTGAAGCTCCGTACTCACGCATACGGAAATCTAGGAAGTTTGCCACTTGTAGCTCTGTTGTTTGACCTGGTTTAATGAAATCAAGCACATCTGTAAAGGCACGGTCTGAGATAGAACAAGCCTTACGGATAGTTGCCAATTCTTTTTCGTCCTTGATCATACGCAACTCTTCCATGAAATTGCTTTGTGTTGACAAAGTGTAGCCTTCAAAAATCGCTTGAAGACCTTGGTAGTAAGCAAATGACACCTGATTATCAAAACCGATAGTTTCAAGTTTATCAGCCTCGATAATTTTAACAATATCCTTAAGTGGATCCTTAGTTTCGATAATATCAAAGCCATGCACAGATTGTTTGGCAATAAGGGTATAACGTGAATCCGTTAAGAAGAGGCGACGATTCTTAGTAATGAAGACAGTCGCATTTGTCCCCCAAAAATCTGTTAAATAATAGATATTTTTTTGTCCTGTCACCAACAAGGCATCAAGGCCTGATTGGGCAAGTTTGGCATCAAATCGTTCAAGTCTACGTTGCATTATGAATTACTCCTTTGGTATTTTAGGTTAATTATACCAAATTTTCAGACTTTAAAGGATTAAATTGACATTTTAGATTGTTTTTTTGAGGTCATAAAGAAAAAGCCAGATCAAACTCTGACTTTATTAGCATTACACAAAGGCTCGCTTTTCGTAGATAGTTGGCATAAAAAGGAGCAAAACCAAAGTCCAAACAAACAAAACAAAGGCTTCGCGAAGATTAAAGAACCCTTGACCACTAGTAAAGACTGCTCGCATAAAACTAAATGGCACATAAGTCATCAGCTTAGTCATGGTATCCCCTAAACTAGCCAAATAGAGCGTGAAGAAAGTCATTCCTGTTACTCCAAAGTAAGCCGTTACAAAGGCCGTTAAGGTATTCTTCACAAACAAGACAAGCAAAGAGGAAATCATATAAATAAAGGCTCCATAGAGTAGAAAATCAATATAGATGCCTCTGATATAATCCCACAAAGGAAAATCGACATGTTGCACAGAATACTTGTAGAAGGCCAACTCCAAAACCAAAATAGTAGTAGCAACTATCGATAACACAAGGAAACTTAAAAGTTTTCGAAGAATAACCTCGCGTCCAGATAAAGAAGACACCCGAATCATATTAATTGTTCGATTCTGAAATTCTCGTCCAAGACTAGACACTGCTAGATAAGCAAAGACGATATCCACGATAAAGGAATAACTGGCAATAATCGCTGATAGCCCAAGGTAATCTCCCTTATAGCCATCACATAAGATTACAATTGCACCAATCAATGCTACCAATCCAAGACAAATAAAGACACTCCTTGTCACACATTCCTGCTTTAAAAATACCGTTCTCAATTTACTTTTCATTGAATAGCACCTCACTTAATCCTTCTTTTTCATAAGTAAAAGGAATCCCCTCCCGATCCATAACCTGCTTAACAGCTGCCAACCCTTTGACTAAGATGTCATGCTTTTGTCGTTCAAAAGGTATACCATTTAATTTGAGTAGGGTCATTAATGACTTCAAACTTAAATCCTCAGTATAAATCTTATATTTGACATTATCACTGTCATCTAAGTAAATCAGCTTATGATTCTTCAACAAATAGTTTTTCGTACAAACCTGTTCAAGGTTAGACAGGATATGACTTGAGATAATAAAGGTTAGGCCATGATTTTTAGCTAACTTTTTAATTAATGTGAGAAGACTGTTGATTCCATTGGGATCCAGACCATTTGTAGGCTCATCAAGAAGGATGAGTTCATCTGAAGCAATTAAGGCGATAAACAACCCCACGCGTTGCTTCATTCCCAAAGACAATTTGGAAGCCTTGCGTCTAAGATAGGCCGCCACCTCCAACTCGTCCTTATAACGGTCAATCAACGCATAATCCTTACTGTACAACTTACAATAGAATTTAAGGTTAGCTTCAACAGTCATGTTAGGATATAGAGCTGGAGCTTCAATCAAGGCTCCTACAGTTTTTGTTTTTAAATCAATAATATCCTTGGGTCCTGCCAAGATACCTGATACTAGTTTCATCAGGGTCGTCTTCCCTGCACCATTATTACCAATCAAACCAGCAATATCTCCCTTCTCTAACGTGAACGAGATATTATCCAAAACGGTTTGCTTTCCAAAACTATAGGTTAAGCCTTTCACCGCTAGCACTGTCATGTATCTACCTTTCTTTGTTTAAATAACTAGCCCAATCGCTTATGATACTCGAAGAAATGACCTTAGATTAAGTCCGATGAAATCATATTTGATAAATTCTTTTATTTCTCGACTTAGAAAATAGTCTGTTAGAAAAATTTCCCTAAAAGACTTATAAGCAGGTCTGTTAGATTCCTAAAAACTTGCTTAATTTGAGACATTAGGCTATTAACAGACTGGTCTGTATGATTAACTGTATTCTCACCACCATACTTGATAGTATCTTCAGAGGGGGATTCAGGTAAGGGATTTTCCGCCTTCTCTACTACCTCTGTTCCCTCTGGTGTCTCCGTTTTCTCAGTTTCTTCCTTAAAAACAGCCTGATAAATAGCTTGGGCATCTGGAGCACTGCCAAGATAGCCAGAAACCAATTGACCATTTGAGACGAATGACACTTGGAGTCCCTGGAATACCTAGCTTATCAAATAGTATTTTACGAGACTCACGGTCCAGCTGATCCGAATCTGTATTGTAATAAAGAAGCTGACCATCAATCAGGGTATTGAAATCCTTCAAAACTGGAGAATTTTGACGACAATAGTAGCAGGTTGGCCGGCCAACATAAAGGATATGGTCTCCGCCATCTTCAGTCAACATATTTGTGACATCACTATAAGAGACTGGCTTCAGGTTTTCAAGATTCTTTTCATAAGTTTCAACCGAAACCTCTTCGGACCTCACTTCTGTCTCAGCCACTCCTGTCTGTGATGATGGAAGAAGTGAATTTTCCTTTGTCTCACTATTAGATTCAGCCTTCTCAACCACTTGTTCGGAGGTTGTTTCGGAAGAAATCTGTACATTATCTACCTGACTATTCTCAACAAAATTATTGGATAATTCGATTGTAGATTCCTTAACATCTGGCTCATCCGCTGCTCCACTAAGCACTGCTAACTGGCAAGTACCTAAAACAAAACTCGCCATCAAAATAAATTGTATTTTCTTCATGTGTTCTCCTTATTTGTTTACTGTGTGACATCTTATCTTTTACCCATTAACAAAAGCAAGGGTACCATGACATTAATTACCATATTTCTCTCCTTTTTCTATTTAATTAGCACTTTAACAACTAGGTCCAAGCTATGAACTTCATTATAAGAGCTTAACAAGATAAAAAATAGTGACATAAATGTCACCATTCCATAGAATTAAAGACAAAAGAAAAGGCTAAGTATATAAACTCAACCTGAGACTATAGCAATTATCAGAGAAAATCATTTCTCCCTATCCTTCCCCGCTACCCTAAGCGCAAACAAAGAAAAAGCTAGCGAAAGTGTTGACCAGACGAGACAATGGTCAATAAAGGCAACGCCTTCGGTGAAACTTAACGTAGCATTTATGATCACAATAAATAGCCAGACAATCACGATAACAATGCTTAAGCTTCTAATAAGATTATTTTTCTGTTTATCCATATGACTCTTTCCCGTATTTGGTACTCATGGTAACTTCTAATCACCATAAGGATATTTTCTTTTCAACCACCATCTATTCCAACCCAATCGTTCAGGTAAGGTTTGAGGTCTAGATACAAAATCACCCCCTGTGACATTTTCTAACGTTTCAGTAGTGAGCTCTTCGCCATATACCTTAGTTCGCATTCTTATTTCTCCTTTCTTTTCAAAAATAAATACAGCAATAACCACTTGGACTATACAAAAAACTAGTCGTCTTGGTAACCTAGTGGGTTTGGGTATAAGGTCATTATAGGTTCTCTCTTTTCAAAAAAATAGTGACATAAATGTCACTATTACTGAACACAAAAATCCAGGCCTCTATAAGACCTGTTCCAAAACTTGTTTATTTCTACGGTGTTTCAGAATAAGATAAAAAATAACCTCAAAAAGGAGAAAACTAAAATAAATTCCTAAAACATAAAGCAAAGTTTCCCATTTATCTGTTGCTGATTGAAAATGGTCATGATGATCCACTGTACGGATGCTAATCAAAAGACAAACATCTAGAAATAAGGCTAGAAGAATACCATTAAAGCCTATAAAAAAACGCTTTTTAACCATAGTCTGACTCCTGTATGTTTTTTCTTAACCATAGAATAGCAAGCTCAACTTAAACCAGCCTAAAGCAAAAAAAAGACTCAAAGAGCCTTTTTCCTTTATATCAATTTTTCTTTCAGATATTGTCCTGTGTAGCTTTCTGGAACAGCGGCTACTTCCTCTGGAGTCCCTGTAGCTACGATGGTACCTCCACCGACACCGCCTTCAGGACCCAAATCAATGATATGGTCTGCGGTCTTGATAACATCCAGATTGTGCTCAATCACGAGAACAGTGTTGCCATCATCCGCAAAACGCTGAAGCACCTTCAAAAGACGTGCAATGTCATCTGTATGGAGACCAGTCGTCGGTTCATCCAGAATGTAGAAAGACTTCCCAGTAGAGCGTTTGTGCAACTCACTAGCCAGTTTCATACGTTGTGCTTCACCACCTGAGAGGGTTGTTGCTGGTTGTCCCAAGGTCACATACCCAAGCCCCACATCCTTGATCGTCTGCACCTTACGAGCAATCTTAGGAATAGCCGCAAAGAAGTCAACCGCGTCATCAACTGTCATATCTAGAATCTCCGCGATATTTTTCCCTTTATAACGAACCTCTAGGGTCTCAGAATTATAGCGTGTGCCATGACAAACCTCACAAGGGACATAAACATCAGGCAAGAAATGCATCTCAATCTTGATAATACCATCACCAGAGCAGGCTTCACAACGGCCTCCCTTGACATTGAAAGAGAAACGCCCCTTCTTATAACCTCGAATCTTGGCCTCATTGGTTTGAGCAAAAAGATCACGAATATCGTCAAAGACGCCTGTGTAAGTCGCTGGATTAGAACGAGGTGTACGCCCAATTGGACTTTGGTCAATATCAATCAAACGCTCGATATGCTCGATTCCTGTCACTGATTTGTGTTTACCTGGCTTCTCACTATTACGATTAAGCTCTTGAGCAATTTTTTTCTTGAGAATTCCATTAACCAAAGTCGATTTTCCTGAACCAGAAACACCTGTGACTGCAATCAACTTTCCAAGTGGAAACTTGACAGACACATTCTTAAGGTTATTTTCGCTAGCTCCTGTAACCTCGATAAAACGACCATTACCTACACGACGTTCCGTAGGTACAGGAATTGATTTGGCACCTGACAAGTACTGACCAGTAATTGACTTCTTGTTTTTAGCCACTTCCTCTGGGGTTCCAGAGGCCATGATTTGACCACCAAAGGCACCAGCACCAGGTCCCACATCGATAAGCCAGTCAGCCTCACGCATGGTATCTTCATCATGCTCCACCACAATCAAGGTATTGCCCAAGTCACGCATCTTTTTAAGACTTGAAATCAAGCGATCATTGTCACGCTGATGAAGCCCAATAGAAGGCTCATCCAAACATATAGGACTCCAGAAAGATTAGAGCCAATCTGTGTCGCCAAACGGATACGTTGACTCTCACCACCTGAAAGAGTTCCAGCCATACGAGAGAGAGTCAAATAATTAAGACCTACATTATTTAGGAAAGTCAAGCGATCCTTGATTTCCTTAACAATTGGACGAGCGATCACTCCCTCGTTTTCACCTAATTCAAGGTTATCGATTTCCTTAAGATGATCTGAAATAGACAAATCAGAGATTTGACCAATATTGAGGCCATTCTCACCACCAACACGAACCGAGAGTGCCGCTTCGTTAAGACGATAGCCATGACAAGTTGGACATGACAGCTCATTCATATAACCTCGCATGACATTGCGAGTGAAATCACTATTGGTCTCGTGATAGCGACGATTGATATTAGTCACAACTCCTTCAAAAGGAATGTCAATATCACGCACCCCACCAAAGTCATTAACATAATGGAAGTGGAATTCGCGGTCCCCAGATCCGTAGAGAATCAAATCTTGTTCTTCTTTTTTAAGATCTTCAAATGGCGTATCCATATCCACGCCGAACTGCTCCATAGCCTGCTCAAGCATGGCTGGATAGTAGTTGGACGAAATAGGATTCCAAGGCGCCAGAGCACCTTCACGTAAGGTCTTACTAGCATCAGGGATAACCAAATCCATATCAACTTCCAGTTTATTACCCAAACCATCACAGGTCGGACAAGAGCCAAATGGCGCATTGAATGAAAAGAGACGAGGCTCCAACTCTGGCACTGTGAAGCCACAAACCGGACAAGAATAATGTTCTGAGTAAAGCAGTTCATTATCATCCATGGTATCCACAATCAAGTAGCCATCTGCTAAACGTAGGGCCGCCTCAACCGAATCAAAGAGACGACTACGGATACCATCCTTATTCACCAAGCGGTCCACAACCACTTCGATATTATGCATCTTAGACTTAGACAACTCTGGCACTTCTGTGACATCGTAAATCTCACCATCTACACGAACACGAACATAACCGTCCTTTTGTACACGCTCAAAAACGGCCTTGTGTTGCCCTTTTCTACGACGAACAATCGGCGCTAAAATCTGCATACGCGTACGCTCAGGAAGAGCTAGAACCTCGTCCACAATCTGTTCCACAGAGGACGACTGAATGGCCCCATGACCATTAGGACAATAAGGAACACCCACACGGGCATAAAGAAGACGAAGATAGTCATTAATCTCTGTTGCCGTTCCGACCGTCGAACGAGGGTTTTTGCTTGTTGTTTTCTGGTCAATGGAGATGGCAGGACTCAAACCATCAATCGAGTCCACATCAGGTTTCTCCATATTTCCCAAAAACTGGCGGGCATAGGCTGAGAGACTTTCCACATAACGACGTTGCCCCTCTGCATAGATGGTATCAAAGGCCAAAGAAGACTTACCAGAACCTGACAAGCCCGTCACCACCACCAGTTTATCACGCGGAATCTCCACATCGATATTTTTTAAATTGTGAGCTCTTGCTCCATGAATCACTAACTTATCTTGCATATTTTTAAGAGGCCCTAGCGCAAAAGCTACTGCCGCTCCTTTCTACAGACGGATGGAAAATCCATCCCGACTTTCTCTCATAATTATAACAAAATTTCAATTTATCCAGCCCAAAAATGTTTCAAATGTAGTATAATGGTGGAGTGTCTAAAAAAGGCAAGGAACATCATCCCAAGCCTCATTTGACAGCACTAAAAAAAGTTAAGAGCAGTGTTAATTGGACTTAAAAAGCGATTGTAAAAAATCCTTTTACAATCAAGATGCTAGCGCTTACTTAATGACGAAGGAGGGGTTCCCATTGAAACAGATGTTCTTATCCACCGGAAAAGAATTCAAAGAAATTGAAACATTCGAGCCTGGTGCTTGGATTCATTTGGTGAACCCTTCCCAAGAAGAAGCCATGAAGGTCGCAGAACGGTTTAACATTGATATTCAAGACCTCCGCGCCCCTCTGGACGTGGAAGAAACTTCACGTATCGATGTCGAAGATGACTACACCCTAATTCTGGTCGACGTCCCAACCCATGAAGAGCGTAATAACAAAAGCTACTACGTCACTATTCCATTGGGTATCATCGTTACTGATGAGGTGGTTGTTACTACCTGTCTTGAGGACATCAGTCTCATGGATAACTTCCTCAACCACCGTGTACGTAACTTCTACACCTTCATGAAGACCCGTTTTGTCTTTCAGATTCTCTATCGCAATGCTCAACTTTACCTAACCGCCCTACGTTCTATCGACCGTCAGAGTGATAAATTGGAAGCTCAGTTGGAAAATGCGACTAAAAACGAGCATTTGATTGACATGATGGAATTGGAAAAATCCATTGTCTACCTAAAAGCCTCACTTAAGATGAATGAGCGAATTGTCAAAAAGCTAACAGGTAACGCCTCTAGCTTGAAAAAATATATCGAGGACGAAGATCTCTTGGAAGATACGCTGGTTGAAACCCAACAGGCCATTGAGATGGCAGGCATCTATGAAAATGTCTTGAATGCCATGGCTGAAACCTCTGCCTCTATTATCGGCAATAACCAGAACACAATCATGAAAACACTCGCTCTCATGACTATGGCTCTGGACATCCCAACCGTTATCTTCTCCGCCTACGGTATGAACTTTAAAAACAATTCTATGCCTCTAAACGATTTAGATAACGCCTTTTGGGTCATCTTCTTCATGGCAGCCTTCGGGTCATCCTGCGTTGTTATCTACTTTATCAGGAAAAAATGGTTCTAACATAGAGCCTCTTCTTTTCCCTAAACTACAAAACTAAAAAAATAATACTATTTATCGAAAGGTCATCTCATGGACATCCAAAAACTCACCAAGAAAAACCAAGAATTTATCCACATCGCAACTAACCAACTCATCAAAGATGGTAAATCAGACCAAGAAATCAAAGACATTCTTGGCAATGTCATTCCTGAACTTATCGAAAATCAAAAAAAAGGAATTACAGGACGTGGACTCCTTGGTGCTCCAACTGTTTGGGCTGCTAGTTTCTCTCCTGAAAAACACCATAAACCTGAAACTGGTAAGCCTAACAAAGAAGTGCCAGAAACAGATAAAACACCTTGGAAGATGTGGCTTGATACCTCACTCTTCCTTCTAGCCATCGTTGCTATCATGAACGCAATCTTTGGTTTCTCAGGTACACAAACTAGCTACGGTCTCACAACCCTTCTTTCAGTGTCATTCATTGGAGGCCTTGCTATGTATACCCCTTATCACTACATCTACCGTCACAATAACAAACCAAAAGAAGAACGTCCAAAATGGTGGTTCAGCATGACCGTCATCACACTCTCTTTTATTGCATGGTTTGCTCTCTTTAGTCTTACAGCCCTTCTTCCAAGCTACCTCAACCCTGGTCTTTCACCAATTGTGATCCTTATCATTGGTGTCATTGCTGGTGTTGCCAAATACTTCTTCAAACGTCATTACAACGTCCAAAGTACTTACGCACCTGCATCTTAATCAATCTCAACCTCAAGTACCCTTATGGGTGCTTTTTTACGTCAGAAATCTTGACACAGTTGGCTATTCTATACTAAAATGTTAAAGTTAATAGACAAAAGAAAGAATTCCAATAGATGCGTATCAAATTCCCTCTACTAATCATTGCTTGCTGCCTATTACTTATGGCTTGTGGCCACAAGAATACTCAGAAAAACTATCAAGCTTACTATAGTTTTAACAATGTGACGACTTCCACTCAGGAAAAACAGCTAGCAAAAGCCTTAAAAAGCAAGGGCATCCCGACAAAAGACTGGGACAATCTAGCCCCTTATATTAGTCGTTACAATCAGGAAAATACAAACCTCCAACCTGTTGTCAAAAATTGGACCAAAAGTAAAATCGGCAAGGATCAAAATCAATTCGTCACCTTCCTTAATGAAAAAACTTTCGAAGATAACAAATCACATTTTACTGATGACTTAAACTGCCGACGAACATCATTCCTCCTTCTTCATGATCTTATTACAAGTTCAGAGGACCTCACCAAATTAGACCTCCCCCTTCAAAATGAATTTATAGATCTTAAGTCACGCCACAAAGAGCTAACCGCCAAGGATCAAGCTCTCTATAGTCTCCTCTTTGGGGATAATATTAGCTACCAGTCTACGGATGACCTTCTTAAAGCTTGGAAAAAAGCTGGACTCAAGTTCCCAGAAAAGGTTAAACTCCTCTCTGTCTTTCAAAATAGCCCTGGTGATGTCAGCAATTTCCACACGGCTATAGCTTACGAAAAAGATGGCAGTATCTATGTCTTTGAAAAGCAGGACCCAACACTTCCTTATCGCTGGAGCCGCTTCAATAATTGGGCTGACATCAAATCACACTGGTTATCCAATCGCTTCAAAGTCTTCAAAAATAATGTTGATATCCTCGTTAACGACCAAAAATTTGATGATTTCTTAGAAAACGCCCTCTTTATACCACAAAACAACCAACTAGCTCCTCAAGACAAATGAGAGACCAGTTGGTTTTTCTTTACGCTTAACTATAAGACTAAATCTCTCCATGTAGCCCTAGAAATGTCTAAAATCTACAAAATCAAGACAGAAAAAAATACCCTCAATCGAGGGCATTATTTTAGTCTTCGTTTACGTAAGGCATAAGTGCCATAACGCGAGCGCGTTTAATCGCTGTTGTTACTTTACGTTGGTTTTTAGCTGAAGTTCCTGTTACACGACGTGGAAGAATTTTACCACGTTCTGAAACGAAACGGCTAAGAAGCTCAGTATCTTTGTAATCAACATATTCGATTTTGTTAGCTGCGATGTAATCAACTTTTTTACGGCGTTTGAATCCGCCACGACGTTGTTGAGCCATGTTTATTTCTCCTTTATATATTTAATTCGTTTTGTCCATTATTAGAATGGAAGATCGTCATCTGAAATATCCATTGGGTTTGAATTACCAAATGGACTCTCGTCACGACCGAAGTTTGGTGTAGATTGCGCAGGCTGTGATCCACCAAATGAACCACCAGTTGAAGCTCCACCACCGAATGAATTTGAATTATCAAATCCTCCAGCGTTGTAAGAACCACCACTGTGACCTTCACGTGCCGCACGGCTTTCCAACATTTGGAAATTATCAGCGACAACTTCAGTTACGTATACACGTTGACCTTGTTGATTTTCATAGTTACGAGTCTGAATACGACCTGTAATTCCAATCAATGCGCCTTTCTTAGCCCAGTTAGCCAAATTTTCAGCTTGCTGGCGCCAGATAACACAGTTAATAAAGTCAGTTTCACGTTCACCATTAGCACCCTTGAAGTTACGATTAACTGCAAGACTGAATGTAGCAACTGCAACATTACTTGGTGTATAACGAAGTTCCGCATCACGGGTCATGCGACCAACGAGTACGACATTATTAATCATAATCTACCTTCTTACGCGTCAAGTTTAACGATCATGTGACGAAGAATGTCACCGTTGATTTTTGAAAGACGGTCAAACTCGTTAAGAGCAAAATCGTTATCAGATTCAACGTTAACAACGTGGTAAAGTCCTTCACGGAAATCTTGGATTTCGTATGCAAGACGACGTTTTTCCCAATCTTTTGATTCAACAACAGTTGCACCGTTGTCAGTCAAGATAGAATCGAAACGTGCTACCAAAGCGTTTTTAGCTTCTTCTTCAATGTTTGGACGAATGATATAAAGAATTTCGTATTTAGCCATTGATATTTTCCTCCTCTTTTGGTCTAATGACTCATGGTCTTTCGCCACGAGTAAGTGAGGTGCACTCACAAGATATAATTCTACCAAAGTTTGGAGGATAATGCAAGGAAAAAGTAAAGAGTTAGAAATTTGAATCTCTCAGAAAAAAATTAAGCCCTATGCGTTATCTTTTCTCCGGTCAAACTTCATGCTAAAATAAGAGAATGCCTTATCATAAAAAGAAATTAGGAGAAAAACTAGGACTTCCAACCTTTAACCACTACTATAATATTCCTATTACTTCCCTAGAATATAACCTTAAAAACTTAGGTCCGAGTGACACCTACATTATCACTTTCAAACAGGACAACAACCTTTTTGTTGTCGATATGACACATCAGCTTGGTCACACCAGGCATTTCGATACTGTCTCTCTCTTTAAAAAAGACAATCTCCTATCAGGTATCGCTGCTGTCCACAGCATTCAAATCTTGAGTTTTCCAGACGAGTTATACTCTCTGGATTCTAGCCAGCATCTTAAAAATCTGGTCGCTCTTTACTACAAGGATGGAGAAATCATGCGCTACCTCAAGACGACTACAAATATTGGAGACCAGGTGACAAGATATCAATTAGAAGCTAATCAACTAGAAAAACAGGGCAAGGACTTTGACTTCTTCAAATACACCAGCCGAGATAAGACACAAGAAGAAAATCGTTTATCAGAAGTGTCTAGCAAGGACTACGACTTCATTCCTGATTTTCATCCCTTCTTAACCTCGCCAAGAAGCCAGCAGGTTTTAAGCGTCCCAGTAACCTACTTTGATGACAAAACAAAACAGACCGCTAGAATAGAAATCATGGGGTGGTATATCAAGGACCGACAACTTAAGATTCGTTGGAAACCCAAGTACATGCGCAAACGCCGATGGCGCTCATCACGTATCTCAATTGATATCGTGACCGACAACTACTTCTTCCAAGGACAAATCTATAGAGACAGTAGCGCCCCCATATTTCTGAACAACCTAAGCTTTGATAGCAAGATTCCTAAGAGCTTCCTGCCGCATCTTAAAAATCAATACCAAATCTTTATGGCTCTAGTCGAAGAACAAAAAAGACTGGCTCTCCTACGAAAGGTCCAGTTAAACAATAAGGATTAAGCACCTTTCAGCAAAATTCAACATATCAAAAAGCTCATTCTTACACGCTAGAATGAGCTTTTAAGATTCTTCAATTGTCATTAGAACATCCTTTTGGAATTTTGTAAAAAATATTTTCATAAGGAGGAGTCATTGTGTGTCACCATTTTTATACCTAGCAATCATAGATTACCTCCATCAACTTACAAATAACATTTTTGTATTGTAAATTTTCTATTACATTGGTATCACTCCCTAAGCTATTTTATGCAATAACTTGAAGTGTCTCCATTTTTATAACGTCCTAAATTCATCATCATAGTAATCACCTCTGATTCGTATGATTTGAGACCTATCTCCCCATTGACCACTCAATGAGACTTACTTGTCGCCGTTCTTATAACGACTTACATCAAACATCAACATAAGCGTCACCTCGGTACTTTTTTACAAGATTTAAGCATTTAACTTTTGTCGATAGTTTACTCATTTGGCATCGGTATCACTCCTTAAGCTATTTTACGCAACAGCTTAAGTGTCTCCGTTTTTATACCTACTAACATTTCTCATGAGCTTTACCTCACTTTTTGACGTTAATCTTGAGTTTAGCTTTCGATTTCTGGTGGTATCACTCCCTTGTAGCTATTTTATGCAACATTTTTAATCGCCGTTTTTATACCTACTGATATTTTTCATGAACTCACCTCGTTCATCTTAAGAATATAGGATTTACGTTTCGTTTGGCATGGGTATCACTCCTTAGGCTATTTTACGCAACAACCTAAGTGTCTCCATTTTTATACCTACTAACATTTCTCATGAGCTTTACCTCACTTTTTCTTAAGTTAACAGATTTGAGTTTGGCTTTCGACTTCTGGTGGTATCACTCCCTTGTAGCTATTTTATGCGACTGAATTAATCTCCGTTCTTGTAACGTCCTACTGTCATGCGGTCACGCGGTCACGCGGTCACGCTCCTCAGAGATGATTGGTAAAGTTACTTGTTTTGCCTACTGTTTTGTTTAGAGATCTTAGTCTCCGTTTTTGTACCTTGAAATATTGACTCTCACCATGGCTTTTACCTCCTTGATGAATCCTTATCTTCTTTACACTCTTAGTATAATGTAAACGCTTACTTTTGTCAATCTTTTTAACAGAAAAACGCATGATTTTTTGAAAAAAGATTTCTTTGCTACAATAGAGACATGTTAGATTTAAAAGAATACGGCATTATCATGTGGGATGCTGAGAAAATCACCTCTTTTCGTCGTACCCTCCTGGACTGGTACGATCGAGAGAAACGAGACTTACCATGGCGTAGAACTAAAAATCCCTACTATATTTGGATTAGCGAAATTATGCTACAACAAACCCAGGTTCAGACCGTCATTCCCTATTACGAGCGCTTTTTAAACTGGTTCCCAACAGTTAAGGATTTGGCTGAGGCTCCTGAAGAGAAGCTTCTCAAAGCTTGGGAAGGGCTAGGTTACTATTCACGTGTCCGAAATATGCAAAAGGCTGCTCAACAAATCATGGATGACTTTGATGGTAAGTTTCCAGATACTTATGACAATATTGCCAAACTCAAGGGCATAGGGCCTTATACTGCTGGTGCGATTTCTAGCATCGCCTTTGGGCTCCCAGAACCCGCTGTTGATGGTAATGTTATGCGAGTCATGGCTCGTCTCTTTGAGGTTAACTACGATATCGGAGACGCCAAAAATCGTAAGATTTTTCAAGCGATTATGGACATTTTGATTGACCCTGACCGTCCAGGGGACTTTAATCAGGCGCTTATGGACCTTGGGACCGATATCGAATCAGCTAAAAATCCAAGACCCGACGAAAGTCCTATTCGCTTTTTCTGTGCAGCCTATCTCAACGGAACTTATGACAAGTACCCTATCAAATTGCCTAAGAAGAAGCCTAAACCTATGCAAATTCAGGCTTTTATTATCAGAAATGCAAAGGGTGAATTTCTGCTCGAAAAAAATATCGAGGGACGTCTGCTAGGTGGTTTCTGGTCCTTTCCTATCATGGAAACGGACTTTATTGGCCAACAACTCAGCCTTTTTGAAAAAGATGATAGTATTCTCGAGACAGTCTCTCAAAAGGCTATTTTTGAGGAAAATTATGCCCTCAAACCAGAGTGGACGAATAATAGTTTTACACCCGTAAAGCATACTTTCAGCCACCAAAAATGGACCATCGAGATGGTGGAAGGTAGCGTTAATGACGATAAAGTCACTACCGATAAGGAGCTATGCTGGGTAGCGGCTGAAGACTTCGACCAGTTCCCAATAGCCACACCACAGAAGAAAATGATTAAAACTTATGAAGACAGCAAAAAAGGATAGCGTTGAGTGCTACCCTTTTTCTTATGCATCAATTTTATTGTGCTTCCGGCTACGCAAAGCAAGGTATACTTTTGAAAGAACTACTCCCAAAAAGATATAAAACAACTCCAAATAAGTCACATTTTTTGACATCAAAAATTCAATCATAATACGACACTCCTTTTTATTAAGAACTCCTGCCACTGTTCTTAGTTGTGCTTCTATTATAGGTAAGAGGGCCAATAAAAAATAGTGACATAAATGTCACTATAGAGAACAAAAAGCCGAAACGTTCAAGTTTCAGCTTGAGAATTATTAATCTACTTTGTAGAAGAAGTAACTGTCGTCTGTGGTGCCATAAAGCGACTGCCCACCCCAGATACGATCCTTACTTTTATCTGACTGATCATCGGCTTTCTCATTTGGCGATGACATTACAGAACCAGTCAAAGATACTCCTTTGGGTAAAAATGCTAATGTTCCACCACCAGGACCAACTTCTTTTGGCACAAGTCCTGCTTTAAAAAAGCCATCAGTAATTTTACCATATTCAATTGCTACCTTTGCCGTATACAATCCTATAAATTGGAATTAATTTACTTCATTGTCTCTTTCTTTTTTCTACATTTGTACACAATAAAATGGACTATACAAAATATAACGAACATAGACGTGAAATTTATCCAGATGTCCATATACGCGGACTGAGCTAAATTTTCTCTAAAGCTCGTAGACCATACATAAAAAAATGCAAGCAAAACTGTCGGTATGTACGAAACTGCATATCTTAGAACCATAGGCTTTATAATCAGCTCTGTAACCAGAGCATATGCCACTACACCTATTAAAACTATGATTGCTCTGTCTATTTCGTGCCAGTTTCCGCTCGGATCCTCATATATTCCGTTATATAAATACAAAATGCTGTTTAGCACCGTTACAAATGTATATAAAACCGTATATGCGAAAATCAAATTCTTATATTTATCCTTTTTCATTGCACTACTACTCCAGAAATTCAAATTTGTTTATCTAATTATAAAATAAAGGTTAACGATTAATCAATTTAATTATATAACTAAAATTAGAAATGTTTATTCCAAATTTATTTGAGAGCTGTTCTAAGTTATTCCTTCCTTTCTAAGTTCATAGATTAGAACTTGTAACTTGCTCTTCGGATGAAAGCCTCTGCTACCGGCCAAGGCTTAAAAAATCACCGAATAGTTCCACTTCAGCACCACCTTTGCTAGCTGACCCGACTAGCAAGTCTCATTAGTATATTAGCTACTGGTCGGGAACCCCTATCTAATATAACACTTTAGGGGGACTTTTTTGATACATCGTTAAAAACTTTTCGGAACCACTAGCATATCTGGTGGTTTTCAATAGACAAAAAAGCTGGACCTCAGTCCAGCTTTCATCTGTCTATTTCTACTTGGTCATAAAGTAGGTGATAATCACCAACACTGCTACGATAGCTAGAACAACGGCCAGAAATCCTAGCATGTAACGCAAGAGAAAATAGGTAAATGGAAAATTTTCTTTCATGTTTTACTTTGCCTCATACCATGTGCGGCCATCATTCTCATCTGCAATGAGAGGGACAGCGAGTTCAACTGCAGCTTCCATGGTTTCTTTAACCAAGGCTTTCATCACTACAAGTTCGTCGTTTGGCACCTCAAGGACGATTTCATCGTGCACTTGGAGGAGCATCTTGGTTTTATAGCCACCTTCTACAAGAGCATTGTCTAAGTTAATCATAGCAATCTTGAGGATATCAGCGGCACTTCCTTGGATAGGCGAGTTGATGGCTGTACGCTCTGCGAAGTTGCGGACGTTAAAGTTACGAGAATTGATATCTGGCAACTCACGGCGGCGGTGGAAGAGAGTTTCGACATAACCCTTATCCTTAGCCTCACGAACCACATTATCCATATAAGCCTTAATACCAGGATAACGCTCAAAGTAGGTGTCGATATACTCCTTGGCCTTCTTACGGCTAATGCCAAGGTTGTTAGAAAGTCCGAAGTCAGAAATACCATAAACAATACCGAAGTTCACAGCTTTGGCATTACGACGGTCATTAGGGGTGACATCCTCTGGCTTTTCAATACCAAAGACACGCATGGCTGTAGAGGTATGGATATCTGCCCCTTCTTTAAAGGCCGCAATCAAATGCTCGTCTCCCGAAATATGAGCAAGCACGCGCAACTCAATCTGTGAGTAATCCGAGCTTAAAAGCACTGCATCCTCAGTCGATGGGACAAAGGCCTTACGGATGAGACGACCTTGCTCCAAGCGAACGGGGATATTTTGCAAGTTGGGATCCACTGATGACAAACGACCTGTCTGAGTTAAATCTTGCACATAACGGGTATGGATTTTACCATCCTCAAGGATATAATCCTGAAGCCCCAAGACATAGGTAGACTGAAGCTTAGTGATTTGGCGGTACTCCAAAATCTTAGCTACGATTGGAGCAATTGGTGCTAATCGTTCAAGGACATCCACAGCTGTTGAGTAACCTGTCTTGGTTTTCTTAGTGTATTCCAAAGGTAGACCCATCTTTTCAAAGAGGATAACACCCAACTGTTTAGGCGAGTTAATATTGAACTCCTCGCCCGCCATCTCGTAGATTTCTTGGGTCAATTTGTCAATGACCACTTGGTTTTCCACTGCCATCTCGTTAAGGGTTTGTCCCTTGACCTTAATACCAGCGATTTCCATCTTAGCTAGCACATTTGCCAGTGGTAACTCCATGTCAAAGAGAAGCTCTGATTGACCGTGTTCAGCCAACTTTTCTAGCATGACCGGTTTAGCGACCTGAAGGACCTTGACTTTTTTAGCCAGGTGGCTAAGTAAGACCTCTTTTTCAGGAACCGCACGCTTAGCTCCCTTGCCATAGACCACTTCATCTGTTTCCAACGGTAGGTCCGTATAGAGACGGGCAATGGTTGACAATTCATTATCCTCAACGGTTGAGAGGAGATACTTAGCCAGACGGGCATCAAAATTAGCCGTAGGCAAGTCAATCCCTAGATGGCTCAAAAGGACCTTACTACGCTTGAAATCGTAGATATTAACAGCTTTTGAAAGAGCTGTCTGGAATGCCTCTGATTTGAGTAGGTCAGTATCTGTAGACGCATAAATCTGCTTGTCATTCCCCCAAGCAAAACCGATGATAGGTTCTGTGTGATAATTGTCACCAAGAATCTCAAAATAGAAGAAATCATCAGAACTAAAGTGACCCGCTGTCACTTGGCTAGGCTCAGTATAGGTCACATCAAAATCCTGCGGCACAGCCTCTCCACCAAGGGCATTTTTGAACTGAACAAAGCCCATCTCGTCATAGAAGGCCGCCAATTTTTCAAGGTCAGGTCCCGTAAAGGCCGTATCATCTAGGCCAATTTCAATAGGAGACTGGGTATCAATGGTCGCCAAAGTCTTAGAAAGGAAGGCTTGATCCTTGTCGTTGATGAGATTTTCCTTCATCTTGGACTTCTTCATCTCATCAATATGCTCATAGATACCTTCAAGGGAACCGTGTTCCAAGAGGAGCTTAAGACCAGTCTTTTCACCAATCTTAGTAACTCCTGGAATATTATCGGACTTATCACCCATGAGGGCCTTGAGGTCGATGAATTGCGCTGGGGTAATCCCCATTTTCTCCATGAGGTAGTCAGGTGTGAAGGCCTCAAACTCAGCCACACCTTTCTTCGAAATCTCAACGACTGTGTTTTCGTCAGTCAGCTGAATCAAGTCTTTATCCCCTGAGACAACCGTGATTTGATAGTCTTCACTGGTGTTTTCAGCCATCTTAGCCAAGGTACCGATAATGTCGTCTGCCTCGTACTGAGCCAAGTCATAATAGGCGATACCACGTGCAGCCAACATCTCACGGATATAAGGGAACTGCTCACGGAATTCCTCTGGAGTCTTGGCACGACCAGCCTTGTAGTCCGCGAACATCTCGGTACGGAAAGTTGTTTTGCCAGCATCAAAGGCTACCAAAACATGAGTCGGTTGGATACGCTCAAGCAGGTTGTCCAACATGAGGTGGAAGCCATAAATGGCATTGGTATGAAGACCATTATTGTTACGAAAACGGTCAATTTGATTATAAAGTGCGAAAAAAGCACGAAAGGCAACGGATGAACCGTCAATTAGGAGTAATTTTTTCTGATTAGTCATAGGTTTATTATAGCATAGATGAGAGCATTGGTTTTGATTGAAAAACTCTTATTTTAGGGAGACTCTTTTGTAAAAATAGCTAGTCAACATCTGATGACAAAAGTCCGCTCATAAAACGACCTCAGGCATTTCCCACCTCCACGCCCCATAGGCAAATGTGCTATAATAGAAGCTATGAACACAAAGATTTTAGACCAATTAGAATTTAACAAGGTCAAGGACCAGTTCACAGAATACCTGCAGACTGAACAGGCTCAGGCGGAGTTACGTGACTTGGTACCTATGACCAATCCAGAAAGAATTCAAATCAATTTACAGAAATTCAAGAAATGGCTGAGATTTTCGTAGAACACCATGGCTTTGCCATTGGTAGCCTGAGAGATATTTCTGAGCCCTTACGTCGCTTGGAACTGGATGCTGATCTCAATATCCAGGAGCTCATTGCCATCAAGAAGGTGCTGCAAGCTTCGGCTGACCTTGGTCGCTTCTACGCTGACCTTGAAAATGTTGAGCTCGTCGCTCTTAAACGTCTTTTCGAAAAGATTGAGGCCTTCCCAAGTCTACAAGGCAGTCTTCAAAGTATCAATGACGGTGGTTTCATTGAGCATTTTGCTAGCCCTGAGTTGCAAAATATCCGTCGTCAACTCAAATCTTGTGATGATGCCATTCGCCAGACCTTGCAAGACATTCTCAAAAAATCTGGCCACATGTTGGCTGAGAGTCTGATTGCTAGTCGTAATGGTCGTTCAGTGCTGCCTGTCAAAAATACCTACCGTAACCGTATTGCTGGGGTTGTGCATGACATCTCAAGCTCTGGAAACACAGTGTATATCGAGCCACGCGCCGTTATCCAACTTAACGAAGAAATTACACAATTACGTGCAGACGAACGTCATGAGATGGCTCGTATCCTGCATGAATTGTCTGATCAACTCCGTCCACAAGCTGCTGCTATCGCTAACAACGCTTGGATTTTGGGTCACATGGACTTTATTCGAGGAAATACCTCTATCTCCAAGATAAGAAGGCGGTTATTCCAAAGATTAGTGACAACCAAACACTCCAACTACTTAACGTTCGTCACCCTCTCTTGGTCAACCCAGTAGCCAACGATTTACGCTTTGATGAGGACCTCACAGCCATTGTCATCACCGGTCCCAATACCGGTGGTAAAACGGTCATGCTTAAAACTCTAGGATTAGCACAACTAATGGCTCAATCTGGTCTTCCAATTTTGGCTGATAAGGGCAGTCGTGTAGCCATTTTCCAAGAGATTTTTGCGGACATCGGGGATGAACAGTCTATTGAACAGAGTTTGTCAACATTCTCTAGTCACATGACACATATTGTTGAGATTCTGGACGCTGCCGATAGCAACAGTCTTGTCTTGGTCGATGAGCTCGGGGCTGGTACTGACCCTCAGGAAGGGGCTAGTCTAGCCATGGCAATCCTAGAGCACCTCCGTTTAAGTCAGATTAAGACCATGGCTACTACTCACTATCCTGAGCTTAAGGCCTATGGGATTGAGACGCAACATGTGGAAAATGCCAGCATGGAGTTTGACACAGCGACTTTAAGCCCTACCTATCGTTTTATGCAGGGGGTTCCTGGTCGCTCTAACGCTTTTGAGATTGCTCGCCGCCTCGGTTTGAATGAGATTATTGTCAAAGAAGCAGAAAACCTCACAGATACTGATAGTGATGTCAACCGTATCATCGAACAACTTGAAGCCCAAACTGTGGAAACACAAAAACGTCTGGAACACATCAAGGACGTTGAGCAAGAGAACCTTAAATTCAACCGTGCGGTCAAGAAACTCTATAACGAATTCTCCCATGAGTACGACAAGGAACTTGAAAAAGCTCAAAAAGAAATTCAAGAGATGGTTGATACTGCTCTGGCTGAAAGTGACAGCATTCTCAAAAATCTCCACGATAAGAGTCAACTCAAGCCTCATGAAGTTATCGATGCTAAAGGGAAACTCAAGAAGCTAGCCCCACAAGTGGACCTCTCTAAGAATAAGGTCCTTCGTAAGGCTAAGAAAGAAAAGGCTGCGCGTGCCCCTCGTGTCGGAGATGATATCATCGTTACTGCTTATGGTCAACGTGGTACGCTTACCAGTCAGGCCAAAAATGGTAACTGGGAAGCCCAAGTGGGTCTCATCAAGATGACCCTCAAGGCGGATGAATTCACTCTGGTGCGTGCCCAATCCGAAGCCCAACAACCTAAGAAGAAACAGATTAACGTGGTTAAAAAGCCAAGAAGGCATCTGGTGGACCTCGTGCCCGTCTGGACCTTCGTGGCAAACGATACGAAGAAGCCATGCAAGAGCTTGATGCCTTTATCGACCAAGCTCTACTTAACAACATGAGCCAGGTGGACATCATCCACGGTATTGGTACAGGTGTCATCCGTGATGCAGTGACCAAATATCTCCGTCGTCATCGTCATGTTAAAAGTTTTGAATATGCCCCACAAAGTGCTGGTGGTTCTGGATGTACCATCGCAACCTTAGGGTAAAGTAGTTAAGAAAGACTGAGACCTTGTGTCCGGTCTTTTTCATCTCCTACCAAAACAAAGAACAAAAAAGTCTCCCTTAATCAAGGAAGACTTCTATTTTCTATATCACACTTGTCCACAAATGCTGGATAATCTGACTAACTGGAAAATAGCCATTAATCAAGATACGTAAAACCCAGCTCGATGACAAGAGCGTTTGAATGTTGTTCATAGGAACAGTCGCAAGAATATTCCCCAACATAGCCAAAGGCACAAGACTCACTAAGGAGGCCAAAACACCACCTACCACTTGGTAACGTCTCTGGTCGAGTCGCTCAATTCTCACAAAGTGGAAGAAAATACCAAGAAAGCGTAAGCCATAATAGGCTATACAGTAGATAGCAAAATAAGCAACACCCGCATAATAGACACGGTCAAGTGAAAAGATGTTCTGATCTTTAAAGAAAGCTATACTAGCATCCTTGGTTGGATTGGTATAAGGTACCCAAAGATTGATAGCCTCTCCTAGCGACCGGTAGAAATAGGCCGCCACACACATGGCGATAATGACTGAAACCACGTAATAAGCTTGCATAAAGAGGACTCGACGGTAGCCAATGTAGAAATTCCAAGCTATAATGGCTAAGACAAGGAGTCCAATCATGCGTCATCCTCATCGTCATTTGTAGCTGTCGCCTTAACCTTGAGCTGCTCAAGTTGCTTAGCTCTCAACGTTTCCAACTCTTTTTCCATATCTTCAACTTGAATTTCGCGTTCCAACTGAGTCGACAAAGAATTGATAGCCATTAGGATAGCGATTGTTTCATTGTCAGCATTTTTCATCTGCTCTTTGATAATTTTATATTTCTCATGGGCAACACGCTCCACCTCTTCCATGAAAAGGTTGTCCTTATCAGTTGTTAGCGTGAGGTTCTTCTCTCCAAAATGAAATTTGTAACGGTTCTTATTTGCCATTTGCTTGTTAGCTGCCAATCAATGGTGGTCGCGGATTCGCCACCGCAGCTTCTCCTTATTTTATTGCTTTTATATCGCCATTTGTTAACAAGATTCAGACACTTACTCTGAGGCGTGTTCGATACTTAAATGCCAACCCATTTTCTCTAATTGTGGAAAAAAGAGCATGGTTAGGCATTCTCTTTCTAATCATTATATCCTAAATTTTAACTTTCGTAAATTTTAGACTTTGCACTTCTCTAGAAAAATAATTTTCAGGGATTTCGAGTCTGTAAAATATCTACCAATTCTCCTTTTTTGTGCTAAAATAGATTTCATGGGCACAATCGTATTAAAAATGACAGCAGAGCAGATTTCGACACTCCAAAAGGACCTGGCAAACTATGCAACTGCGACTAAAAATCCTTATGCAAGTTTTTCAGCCAAGGTCGATGGAATAAGTGTCATCGCCTATACTTCAGGAAAGGTAACTTTCCAAGGAGCTAAGCCAGAAGTCTTGGCTAGCCGTTTTGGATACCAAGCTGAACCTAAGCATTCACCTGATGGGCAAAACCTAGCCCTACTTGGATCAGACGAAGTCGGAAATGGCTCCTATTTTGGTGGTCTAGCTGTTGTAGCTAGTCTAGTTACCCCGGCTGACCATGCCTTTTTGAAATCTCTTGGGGTCGATGATTCTAAAACTCTTAATGATATCAAGATTCGTCAGATTGCACCTATATTGGAGGAGAAAATTCCTCACAAGGCACTCCTTCTTTCGCCTAGAAAGTACAATGAAGTGGTTGGAGACGGTAAGAGTCATAATGCTGTGTCCGTTAAAGTAGCTCTCCACAATCAGGCTATCTTTCTATTGTTACAATCAGGTGCTAAACCAGATAAGATTGTCATTGATGCCTTCACCAGTGAGAAAAATTATCAAAAATACCTCAGGAATGAACGCAATCGCTTTGACTTTCCTATTACTTTAGAAGAAAAGGCTGAGGGGAAATACTTAGCTGTCGCAGTGAGCTCTATCATCGCTCGCAATCTCTTCCTGGAAAATCTTGACAAACTCAGCCAAGAGGTTGGCTATACCCTTCCTTCAGGTGCTGGTGCTAAATCTGACCAGGTCGCAACTAAGCTTCTTCAAGCCTACGGAGATCAGGCTCTCCAAGCTACTGCTAAATATCATTTCGCCAATACCAAAAAAGCCTACCAACGCTTAAAATAACCCTGAAAGGCCTTAACTATGAAAAACAAATGGACCCAATACTTCCTCATTTTACTTCGTGAATGGGGACTCTTTATCCTCTTTATCACATTTTTCCTTTTGACTCGCCTCTTCCTTTGGCTCCCTGTCCAGGTTGACGGCCACTCAATGGATCCTACTCTAGCCAATAATCAACGTGTTATCGTTTTGAAACACACATCTATTGAACGCTTCGATATTGTCGTTGCAAAGGAAGTCGAAGACGGTAAGACGAAACAAATCGTCAAACGTATCATCGGTATGCCAGGTGATACCATTACCTATCAAAATGATAAACTTACTGTCAACGGTAAAGAAGTCAAGGAAGAATACCTCAAAGAATTCCAAGCTGCCTTTGCCAAGGATAAGCTACAAAAAGAATATGCTTACAACGATGACAAGAGCAAGAGTGGCTACTTCCAACAACTAGCTAAGGATGCCAAGGCCTTTACAACCAATGCTGACGGTAACACGACCTTCTCTGTCACTGTTCCTGAAGGAAAATATTTCCTACTTGGAGACAACCGTATTGTTTCCAAAGATAGTCGAGTCGTTGGTTACTTTGACAAGAGTGCTCTTGTAGGGGAAGTTAAATTCCGCTTCTGGCCACTTAATAAAATTGGTACCGTTGAGGACAACTAAAAACACTAAATAAGATAAGGTTGGGGAAACCCAGCCTTATTATGTATCTAGGAAAAACACATGCAGGAATTTTATTTTTCAGGAACTATCGAACGCGTCATTTTCGAAAACGCTAGTAATTTTTTCCGTATTCTACTCTTAGAAATTGACGAAACAAACAGTGATTTTGAGGACTATGAAATCATTGTCACAGGAACCATGGGAGATGTCATGGAAGGTGAAGATTATACTTTCTGGGGTCAGCTAACCAATCATCCAAAATATGGTGAACAACTCCAAATGACGCGCTACGAACGGTCAAAACCTTCTGCTAGCGGTCTTATCAAGTATTTCGCCAGCGACAATTTTAAGGGGATTGGTAAGAAACAGCTGAGCGTATTGTCGAGATTTATGGTGAAGACCCTATTGACAAGATTCTCGAGGATCCGAGCAAATTAGAACAGATTCCTAATCTGTCCAAGGTCAATCGAGAAGCCTTCGTTGCAAAGTTAAAAATCAACTATGGAACCGAACAAATCTTGTCCAAACTTTCCAGCTATGGACTCACACCAAAAGCTGCCTCACAAATTTTCAACCAATATAAGGAAGAATCGCTCAACCTTATCGAAGAACACCCTTATCTCTTGGTAGAAGAAGTTCAAGGAATCGGATTTAAAATAGCCGACCAACTAGCCGAACGCTTAGGGATTGCTAGTGATGCTCCTGAGCGTTTACGAGCTGCCTTGATTCATTGTCTGCTAGAAACTAGCATGGAAGAAGGCGACACCTATATCGAAGCCAAAGCCTTGCTTGAACGAACTATCATCCTTTTGGAAAGTGCTCGTCAGATTGAACTTGACCCCGCCTTAGTCGCGAAGGAATTAACCAATCTCATCCAAGAGGATAAAGTGCAAAATATAGAGACTAAAATCTTTGATAATACCCTATATTTTGCGGAACAGGGCATCTATACCCACCTAACTCGTATCATGAAAGACCAACCTGACATCAGTGCAGAGGACAAAATCCAAGCAAGTCTTGAAGAGGTGGAAGAGGAACTTGGTATTACTTATGATAAGGTTCAAAAAGATGCCATTATCAAAGCCCTACAAAGCAAGGTCTTCATCCTGACAGGTGGTCCCGGGACAGGTAAAACCACCGTTATTAACGGAATCATTAAAACTTATGCCGACCTTCATGGTCTAGATCTCAAAAAGTCTGATTTGCCTATTATTTTAGCGGCACCAACAGGACGGGCTGCTCGTCGGATGAACGAACTCACCCAACTCCCTAGCGCCACAATCCATAGACATTTGGGCCTCAATAGCGAGGACGATTTCAAGACCTTGGAGGACTATCTCGATTGCGACTTGATTATCATCGATGAGTTTTCTATGGTTGATACTTGGTTGGCCAATCAACTTTTTGAAAGTATCTCTGATTCAACCCAAGTCATCATTGTGGGTGACCAAGACCAACTGCCTTCCGTAGGCCCTGGCCAGGTCTTGGCTGACCTTTTGCAGATTGATAACTTGCCTAAGGTTTCTCTGACCAAAATTTTCAGACAATCCGAGGATTCCACCATCGTTACTTTAGCTAGTCAGATGCGCCAAGGCCAACTACCCGCTGATTTCACAGAGAAAAAGGCTGACCGCTCTTACTTTGAGGCCAATGCCAACCATATTCCACAGATGGTTCCTAAAATAGTCTCTGCCGCTATAAAGAGCGGGATAGCTGCTCAGGATGTGCAGATTCTAGCTCCCATGTATCGAGGACAGGCTGGTATTAACAATCTCAATACCATTATGCAGGACCTACTTAATCATCAAGAAAAGGCCAATCAGTTTGCCTTTAATGATATTTTCTTCCGTAAGAACGACAAAATTCTCCATCTGGTCAACGATACCGAACTCAATGTCTTCAATGGCGACATCGGCATCATTACTGATCTCATTCCTGGTAAATATACTGAAAGCAAGCAGGACGAAATTTACATGTCCTTTGATGGCAATGAGGTTATCTATCCTCGTAACGAATGGAATAAGATTACTCTGGCCTATGCCATGTCAATCCACAAATCCCAAGGGAGTGAGTTCCCAGTCGTTATCCTTCCCATCACACGACAAAGTGGACGTATGCTACAACGTAACCTCATCTACACCGCTATCACACGCGCCAAGAGTAAGCTAGTCATGTTAGGGGAAATCACAGCTTTCGATTATGCTGTTCACAACGAGGGGGCTAAACGAAATACTTATCTCATCCAACGTTTTGAACAAACTTATACACAAGCTGTTGATAAGTCTGTCGAAAAGATTGTTAAAAACGAGGCAACAGACTCCTCCAATCAAACAAAAACGAAAAACAACTACCCCTCAGAAACCTTTGAAAACAAAGACTTTTCGGAAAATATCAATCCATCCCCAGATCTTGTTAACACTTATTCACAACCTGTGGATAAGTCTGTTAACAAACCTGTGCAAACAGAAGAAAACTATCGTTTAACTGAAGAAAATTGGGCAACTATAGATCCAATGATTGGTCTCAGTGAAGACGATATTGCTGATTTTTTTAACAATAACTAAAAAAAGACTTGGAAAGCGACTCACTAAGAGCAACTCCAAGTCTTTTCATTTGCTAAAATACGAAACGAATCAGGGCCATAGATATTATACCGACGATTACTGCATAGAGCAGATTTGCTCTTAAAGGCTACAATTACCGTTGGCACAGTAGCCAGGATTTCCATCCACTTAAACTGTGGCAAGTGACCAATCTTCTCAGTCGTGAGACTAGAGAGAATCAATGCAAAGAGTATAGAAACTGGTAAGTAGTGCAAAAACCGAACAACGATATCTGGTAAGCCCTTGTATTTCACTAAAACAAAGGGGAGCACACGAGGAACCCAGCTGACCACAAACCCAAGTAGAATAGCAATGAGAATAAATTTATTGACGGTCATCACACATCACCCCCACACTACATCCAACCAAAGTAGCCACTAAAACAGCCAAAGATTCCGACAAGATGACACTAAAGCTCAGATAAGCCACAGCAATAGATAGTAAAATCAAGAGTAGCTTACGCACGCCTTCCCCTAACAAGGCATCAATCTGACTACTTAACAAACCAATAAACATGGCAATCAAAGCAAAATCCAAACCAAATAGCTCAGGATTAGGAATCATGGAACCAATCAAACAACCAACAACTGATGATACAATCCAAACCAGATAGCTGAAAATATTGTTACCATGCATCCAGTTAGCAGGAATATCTTTATGATGCACATATTCTCCCAATAAAACACCATAACTTTCATCCGTAATCAGACTACCAATTCCCAGCTGATTCCAGAGGCTTGTTTTTGTAAAAATCGTCGTTGCATGTAAACTCATCAACATGTTACGCAAATTAACCAAGAAAACAGTCAAGGTTAACTCACCTAGGCCAGCTCCTGCAACTACTAAGGCACACATGGCAAACTGGGCCGAGCCACCATAGACCAAGGCACACATGAGGCCAACCTCAAGGGCTGATAGACCCGAAGCGGCTGCTACAACACCAAAGGCTAGACCAATAGCTACATAGCCTAAAGCTGTCGGTACCGCGGCTTTTACACCTAAACGAAAGTCAGACACATTCAATTCCTTTCTAAAGGAACCTCTTACCAGACTAGTAAGAGGTTCTTCTTATTCTTCAAATCCTGCAAAGGCTAGACTTGGTTTTGCATTCAAGTCCAACTCAGCAAAATGTTTGATCACATTCAATAGCTGCTGCTAGAGCAATCATGCCAGCATTGTCACCACAAAGACGTAAAGGCGGAATGACTACATCTACATCTGTGATTTCTTCAGACAAACGTTCTCGTAAGCCCTGATTAGCTGCCACGCCACCTGCAACAACAAGTATCTTGACAGGATAACGCTCCAAGGCTTTCTTAGTCTTAGCTAGAAGGATATCCAACACAGCAGCTTGGAAAGAAGCACAAAGGTCTTCTTTAACTAGTGCTTCTCCCTTCTGTTCTGCATTGTGATGTAAATTGATGAAGGCTGACTTCAAGCCTGAAAATGAAAACTCCAAGTGGTCTTCCTTAATCATAGCACGTGGAAAATCATAAACATCTTTCCCTTTATGTGCCAATTCATCAATTTCACGCCCGGCTGGGTAGGTCAACCCCATCACACGCCCGACCTTGTCATAGGCCTCACCAACTGCATCATCACGTGTCTCACCAACAATCTTGTAATTCCCCGGTTCTGACACATAAACCAACTCTGTGTGTCCCCCAGACACCAAAAGTGCTAAGAGGGGATATTCCAATTCTTGAACCTCACGCGCTGCCATAAGATGCCCAGCCATATGGTTAACTGGAATCAAAGGCAACCCATGTGCCCAAGCGAAGGCCTTAGCCGCTGCCATCCCGACCAAGAGCGCCCCGACCAAACCAGGACCATAGGTTACTGCTACAGCATCTAGTTGTTCAGCAGTAATTCCCGCCTCAGAAAGGGCATCTTTAATGCAAAGAGTCACCACTTCCACATGGTGACGACTAGCCACCTCAGGAACAACACCACCAAAACGTTTATGGCTTTCCACCTGACTGGCAATAATATTACTTAAAAGTTCTTTCTCATTTTTCAAAACGGCAACTGAAGTCTCATCACACGAGCTCTCCACTGCCAAAATATATCTATCTGCCATTAGACTTCCTCTCGCCTCATGATAACTGCATCTTCTTGAGGCTCATGATAATAATTTTTCCGAATCCCTAGACTTTCAAAACCAAATTTTCTATAAAGTGTCTGAGCGACTTGATTTGAAGCCCTCACTTCTAGGAATATAGGTTCACTACGCTCTTCCAAATGCTTCATCAGCTGACTAGCATAACCACGCCCCTGGTAAGCTTTTAAAATGGCGATATTGGTCACCTCAAGCTCACCCACTAAATTTTGAAGGGCTAAAAACCAACAACTTCTTCCTGATCATAAACATAGAAATACTCCGTAGTATCCAAAGCCAAGTCTGCTACCACTTGTTCTATCGTCCACGGAGATTTGTCATAAACATCCGACAAAATCTGATAAATCAGTTGAGCTTGCTCTTGGCTACTCAATCTAGACGCGCTTGATGTAGTTGTCACGGTTAGTCTCCTCATGCGTCTTAAGCCAATTCTCTTCCGCCTCAACCCGCTTCAAGTAATGTGGAACAAAAGCATCCACATCAACAGAAGGCAAGGACAAGCCTAAACGACCAATTAACTGGGCTGACGGAAGACTTGACAAGATAGTTGCTTCTGGAAGGCTTTCTTTAATCTGATCCACAAAATTAGCCACTTCACCGACAAATGTCACCTTTTCAAAAGTTTTAGCTTGCTCCAGAACATCTACAAAAGATGCATGGCAATCTGGGACGAGGGCCTGACCATTTTCATAAAAACCAACGTAAACATTATTACGACGAGCATCCATGATAGGAATCACAACACCGTCAACTGTAAGGTCTGTCAGTGCCTGTAGACTTGAAACTCCCACCAAATCAATGTCGAGGGCATAGGCTAAAGTCTTAGCTGTTGCGACAGCCACACGAAGCCCTGTGTAGGATCCAGGACCCTGTGCAACCACAATACGTTCTAAATCAGACGGTTGCCAGCCTGCCTGAGCAACTAAAAAATCAATGGTTGGCATTAGACTAATACTGTGGTTCTTTTTTACTGTGACAATTGACTCTGCCACTAGTTTCTCATCTTCTAACAAGGCTACTGATAAAGCTGTGCTAGAAGTATCAAATGCTAATATTTTCATCTTTTTTCCTTGTTTCCTTTTATGCTTTTCTATTATAACACAAGTCACTGTTTCCCAGAAACGAACATTTTCCAACTTTTTCCGCCATTTTCTTTATCTAGCCCTTATCTTATGGTACAATAATAGTAATTGTTAAACGAATCAAGGCTACTAGCTATTACTCATAAAGTGAATATCATAACGTCAAGTAAATCATAGAAAGATTAACTTGACCGGTTTTTTTATAGAATGGCAGAGCCTTTTGGAAAGAAAGGAAAACCATGATTTATAAAGTCTTTTACCAAGAAACTAAAGAGCGTAATCCACGCCGTGAACAGACAAAATCACTCTACCTAGATATCGATGCAGAAACTGAACTTGAGGGACGTATCCAAGCTCGTAAAATCATCGAAAAAAACACTGCCTATAACATCGAATTCATCGAGCTCCTCTCAGAAAAAGCCCTTGAATACGAAAAAGAAACAGGCGTTTTTGAAGTAACGGAGTTCTAAGACCATGGCATCAAAAATCAATCTAAAACCTGAAGAAGTTGGGGTTTATGCGATTGGTGGTTTGGGGGAAATCGGTAAAAATACCTATGGTATTGAATACCAAGATGAGATTATAATCGTCGATGCGGGTATTAAATTCCCCGAGGATGATCTTCTCGGAATCGATTATGTTATCCCGGACTATTCTTACATCGTTGAAAATGTTGATCGTGTAAAGGCACTTGTCATTACCCACGGTCACGAAGACCATATTGGTGGGATCCCCTTCCTTCTTAAACAGGCAAATATCCCAATTTATGCAGGGCCACTTGCTCTTGCTCTTATCAAAGGAAAATTGGAAGAACACGGACTACTTCGTGACGCACAACTCTATGAAATTAATGCTAATACAGAGCTTACTTTCAAAAATATGAGCGTGACCTTCTTCCGCACTACTCACTCAATTCCAGAACCTCTCGGTATTGTCATCCATACACCTCAAGGTAAAATTGTGTGTACCGGTGACTTTAAGTTTGACTTCACCCCAGTAGGTGAGCCTGCAGACCTTCACCGTATGGCTGCACTTGGTGAAGAAGGCGTTCTTTGCCTCCTCTCAGACTCAACCAATGCTGAAGTACCAACTTTCACAAATTCCGAGAAGGTCGTTGGTCAATCCATCATGAAAATTATTGAAGGCATCCACGGACGTATTATCTTCGCCTCATTTGCCTCAAACATTTTCCGTCTGCAACAAGCTGCCGAAGCCGCTGTAAAAACTGGCCGTAAGATTGTTGTCTTCGGACGTTCTATGGAAAAAGCCATTGTCAATGGGGTTGAACTAGGCTACATCAAAGTTCCAAAAGGAACTATCATTGACCCTAGTGAGATGAAAAACTACCATGCCAGTGAGATTCTTATCATGTGTACCGGTTCTCAAGGAGAGCCTATGGCAGCCCTTGCACGTATCGCTAACGGGATGCACCGCCAAGTGACACTGCAACCTGGTGACACTGTTATCTTCTCATCTAGCCCTATCCCAGGAAACACAACCAGCGTAAACCGCTTGATTAATACTATTCAAGAAGCTGGTGTCGATGTTATCCACGGTAAAATCAACAATATCCATACCTCTGGACACGGTGGTCAACAAGAGCAAAAACTCATGCTTCGTTTGATCAAACCAAAATTCTTCATGCCTGTTCACGGTGAATACCGCATGCAGAAGGTTCATGCAGGTCTTGCTGTTGATTGTGGTGTTCCAAAAGATAATATCTTCATTATGGAAAATGGCGATGTCTTAGCCCTAACAAAAGACTCTGCGCGTCGTGCAGGTCACTTCAATGCTCAAGATATCTATGTTGATGGTAATGGTATTGGGGATATCGGAGCTGCCGTTCTTCGTGACCGTCGTGATCTTTCTGAAGATGGTGTCGTACTTGCCGTAGCAACTGTCGACTTCAAGTCTAAGATGATTCTAGCCGGTCCAGACATCCTCAGTCGTGGCTTCATCTATATGCGTGAATCTGGCGATCTTATCCGCGAAAGCCAACGCATTCTATTCAATGCTATTCGTATCGCTCTTAAAAACAAGGATGCTAGCATCCAATCTGTTAATGGAGCTATCGTCAATGCTTTACGCCCATTCTTGTATGAAAAAACAGAACGTGAACCAATCATTATTCCAATGATTCTCACACCTGATAAATAAAAAAATGGTGGCTGGATGGCTACCATTTTTTAGTTTAAATACAGTCTGGAGCACAACCCTTCCAGCAAGTAAAAAAAGCGCTTATAACGCTTTTTTCATTTTATGCACCTGGATAAATGTAAGATACTGAACCTGGTGTAGTTGAGTTTGTGGGTCAAACCAACCACGATAGTTATTGATTTGTTGCTGGTTGTTATAGTTTGACTCCAAGATTTGAATTTGACCATCTTGACCAACTTCTGTTACATAACCAACGTGACCATAACCACCATCAGTCCAACATACAATTGATCCTGTCACAGGTGTTGAACCTACAGCATAACCTTGGCTAGCAGCGCTTCCTGCCCAATCGCCACCATTACCCCACCAGTTACTTGCCCATGGAGCGACCTCCTTAACACCCCATGTACATTGCCCAACTGGATAACGATTCCAAGTAGCATCTGAATCAGTAGCTGCTACCTCTGAAGAAGAAGCTTCTGTTGTTTCCTCAACTGCTGTCGTAGCACCTGAAACTTCCCAAGCTTCCACCAGGAACAATTGTTGACCAAATAGTCATGCCATTTTCAGCTGCCAATTGATAAGGATCTACCCCATACTGACTAGCAATCCCGAAGAATGAATCTCCATTTTGAACTGTATAAGTATCTGCATTAACTGTTTGTGCGACTGTAAGACCGAGCAATAATGCACTTGAGGCTACTGCCAAAGCAGCTTTTTTTGTAGTTTTCATATTTCCCCCTGAATAAGATTAATATAAAATTAGTTTAACACTCTCATATTTTAATGCGATTAAGGGGGAATAAAGAAATATGACAAAAGAAAACAGCTCAGTTAAAACTACGTAATTTGTCCAAGAACTTAATAAATTTAAAAGAAAAAGAAAACCAGGCATAACCTGATTTTCAAATTTAATTTCTTAATAAATGTCCAAGTAGTTATCAATTTCCCATTGTGAAACAAAGGTAGCATAACTTGCCCATTCCATACGTTTCGCATCAAGGAAGTTTGTATAGATATGATTACCCAAAGCTTGGCGAACCACTTCATCTGTTTCCAATGCTTTAAGAGCGTTACGAAGTGTTGATGGCAAATCAATAATACCAGCTTCTTTACGTTCTTCAGGAGACATTGAGTAGATATTTGTTTCAACTGGATCTGGAGCATCAATCTTGTTAATAATACCATCAAGACCAGCTTCCAAAGTACAGCAAGTGCCAAGTATGGGTTTGCCATTGGGTCTACTGAACGCAATTCCAAACGTGTACCCATACCACGAGACGCAGGAACGCGGATCAATGGTGAACGGTTGCTACCTGCCCATGCAATATATACAGGAGCTTCGTATCCAGGAACCAAACGTTTGTAAGAGTTAACTGTTGGGTTAATAATTGCAGTATAGTTGTATGCATGTTTCATCAAACCACCAAGGAAGTAGTAAGCATCTTGAGACAATTGCATACCACGTGGATCCTCTGGATCAAAGAATGCATTTCCTTCTTCAGTGAAGAGAGACATGTTACAGTGCATACCGCTACCAGCAATACCATATTTAGGTTTCGCCATAAATGTCGCATAAAGACCATGTTTACGAGCGATTGTCTTAACAACCAATTTGAAAATTTGGATATTATCACAAGCCTTCAAAACATCTGTATACTTGAAGTCGATCTCATGTTGACCAACAGCCACTTCGTGGTGAGATGCTTCAACATCGAATCCCATTTCTGTCAACACATTAACGATTTCACGACGTGTGTTATCTGCAAGGTCAGTTGGTGCAAGGTCAAAATAACCACCTTTATCGTTAACTTCAAGTGTAGGATTACCTTGTTCATCTAATTTGAAAAGGAAGAATTCTGGTTCTGGTCCAAGGTTAAATGATTTATAACCAACTTCTTCCATATGACGCAAAGCCTTTTTCAAGTTACCACGAGGGTCACCAGCAAATGGTTCACCTGCTGAAGTATAGATATCACAAATAAGACCAGCTACCGCACCATTTTCATCACCCCAAGGGAAAACAGTCCACGTATCAAGATCTGGGTAAAGATACATATCAGATTCGTTAATACGAACAAATCCCTCGATTGATGAACCATCAAACATTGCTTTATTTGAAAGTACTTTATCCAACTGTTCATCTGTCGCAGGAATTTCAACGTTCTTCATAACACCAAGAATATCTGAGAACATCAAGCGTAAGAAAGTAACATTTTTTTCTTTGACTTCGCGACGAATATCAGCTGCTGTGATTGCCATAATAGGGGTCTCCTTTATAAAAACCAAAAATAAAAGTTTAAAGCGTAATTAGATACGCAAGTTACCAAATTGTTGTGACGGGGTCGTAAAACGGCCTTGCTGAAGGAGTTCATCATGCAAGATACGACGAACGTCCGCATCTGTTAAAGCCGCTTGTTTTTGTTGGGCACGAACTTCACGCTCTTCGTACTCATGCTTAATCGCTGCTATATTGTAACCATCATCCAAAAAGTCTTTGATTTCCAATAAACGATCCATATCATTTAATGAGTACATACGACGATTTCCAGCTGTACGTTCAGGTTGAATCAATCCCTGATCTTCATAGTAACGAATTTGACGGGCAGTTAAATCTGTCAACTTCATAACCGTTCCAATAGGAAAAACAGCCAAAGAACGTCTTAGTTCTTTTTCTCTTGCCATGATCATCCTCCTTTCTTAACAATTATATTCTGAATATTTCTACATGTCAACTGTTTATGTTACTTTTTCTTACATAATAAGCTGTTTCCGAACATTATATTGTTTATTCACTCTAATTTTAGTTTTTTTATCCTAAAAAATAGAAAAATAGAGCTCAAGAGAACCCTATTATTCTTATTTTAGATGTTTAAGCAACCAATCATAATCATAATTGACTAGGATAGCAATAAAGACTCCACAAAAAGTTTCAAAGACTCGTGCAATAACATAAGTAAAGGTATTATCAGCTGGAATAGACAAAGTAATAATCAGAAGTGCAGCCACCCCTCCAATAACACCAGATGCATTATTAAAAGACACATTAATGACAATCGTCAGCATTGTCAAAATTGGAACCAATAGCAAGGTCACCCAAACTGAATGATTAAACCACATATTCACAAAGTAAAATAATAGCGACAAAAGCCCTCCAACCGTATTCGCAAAAATACGTGATTTACCAAACTGAATACTTCTGTCAAAGTTTTCTCGAAGACTAAAGACTGCTGTCAAACAACCAATCTGAAGCCCTTCCCACCCTAAAGCAGAAAAAAGACCTAAAACAAGAAAGACAGCAATCCCCGTCTTAAGTGTACGCATACCAAATTTAAATTTTTTCGGTTCAAATTTCAATCCCATTTTACTATTTTAACATGATTATGAAACTTTTGGCTACTTCTACAGTATTATGCCGCAAAGTTCAAACTAATAATCGCAATTTTTTGAGAGAAATTTACTTCCCAATAATAATTTAAGCCTCTATCAAATATTCAAAGAGATGACACAAAAAAGAGTTGGTTTCCCAACTCTTTTCATTCTAATAGACTTATTTATCAGTAAGTGCAGCCAATCCTGGAAGTTCTTTACCTTCAAGAAGTTCCATAGAAGCACCACCACCAGTAGAGATCCATGAGAATTTATCTGCACGTCCAAGGTTGATTGCTGCAGCAGCTGAGTCACCACCACCGATGATTGATTTAACGCCTGGTTGTTTCACGATTGCGTCCATCACACCGATTGTACCAGCTTGGAAGTCAGGGTTTTCAAATACACCCATAGGACCATTCCATACAACTGTTTTCGCACCAGTCAAGGCTTTATCGAATTCAGCAATTGATTTAGGACCGATATCCAAACCAAGGAAACCTGGGTCTACTGCTTCACCTTCAGTGTCTTTCACTTCAGTGTAGTCAGCAAATGCATTAGCTTCTTTAGAGTCAACTGGCAAGATCAATTTACCGTTTGATTTTTCAAGAAGAGCTTTAGCAACATCAAGTTTATCTTCTTCTACAAGTGAGTTACCGATTTCGATACCTTGTGCTTTGTAGAATGTGTAAGTCATACCACCACCGATAAGAACTTTATCAGCTTTTGCAAGAAGGTTTTCGATAACACCAATCTTATCAGATACTTTAGAACCACCAAGGATAGCTACGAATGGACGTTCTGGAGTTTCAACTGCTTCTTTGATGTAAGCAATTTCGTTTTCAAGAAGGAAACCAGCAACAGCTTTATCAACGTTTGCTGAGATACCAACGTTAGATGCGTGTGCACGGTGAGCTGTACCGAATGCATCGTTTACGAAGATACCATCTCCAAGTGATGCCCAGTATTTACCAAGTTCAGGATCATTTTTAGATTCTTTCTTGCCATCAACATCTTCAAAACGAGTGTTTCAACCAAGAGAACTTGTCCATCTTCAAGAGCGTTAACAGCTGCTTCCAATTCAGCACCACGTGTAACACCTGGGATAAATTTAACGTCTTGACCCAATTTAGCAGCCAAGTCAGCAGCTACAGGAGCAAGTGATTTGCCTTCTTTATCAGCTTCTTCTTTTACACGTCCAAGGTGAGAGAAGAGGATTGCACGTCCACCTTGTTCAAGAATGTACTTGATAGTTGGAAGGGCAGCAGTGATACGGTTATCGTTAGTGATCACGCCATCTTTTACAGGTACGTTGAAGTCAACACGAACGAGAACTTTTTTCCCTTTCAAGTCAACATCTTTAACAGTCAATTTAGCCATTTGATCAGACTCCTTAATTTTTTAATACGTTTTCATTATATCACAAAATGCATAAAAGAGATAGCAAAATCAGAAGGATTTCTAGCTTATTGCTAGTATAAAGCATTTAGCATATAATCTAAATAGAAAGGTCGAATATCCATGAAAAAACAGCTAAACAAGAAGCAGAAACAAGCTGACCATGATCTAAATGTAATCCTTATTCTTACCCTTGTTCCTCTGCTCCTCTTTCTTACTCTTAAACCAACTCTTTTTTCATACACTAACCAAACCTCAGTACCGCTATGGCTGCGATTAATCTTATTAGCTAGTTGTCAATTTGCCATCGCAGGCTTAGGAACCAGCACTGTTATGCTTTATCGCAAAGAATCTTTCAGACACTTTGGATTAATCACCAAAAATCTAGTTACCACCCTTTTTCAATCTCTTCTTGTAGCCCTACCACTTATCATATTTAAAGGAATTACTCATCAGATTCATTCCTATCTACCTCTTCAATCAATACAATTAACAAAAGAAGTAATGAGCCAATCATTTCCTAGTAATATCCTGGCATACCTATTCATCTGTCTTATTTGGGGATTCTGGGAAGGATTTAACTATGTAGTCATCGCTGAAAAGATACGCATACGTTTTCCATCTCCTTACATTTGGTTAGATAGTGGGGCAATAACTTGTGCGATTTTTTGCCTCCTTATCCATGGAATCATTGGTTTTGATGTCTATACCCTATTTGAATCACTTACCGTTTTTATACTTATTTATGGTATGCTAGCTATACAAAAACATAATAAAAACGCCTGGGGTTGTGTCATGCTCTTTCTACTTATTTGGAATGCCTTCTAGCTTATTCATAAATCACAATCCTACTGAGATTATAACAGCCTATTTATACGGCTGTTTTATTATTTTGGAAAATAAAAAAAAGAGCCGAAGCTCTTCTTTTTATACAATTGAATTATTTAGCGATTTTCGCGAAGTATTCAAGAGTACGTACAAGTTGTGAAGTGTATGACATTTCGTTGTCGTACCAAGAAACAACTTTAACCAATTGTTTACCATCAACAGTTTGTACTTTAGTTTGAGTTGCATCAAACAATGAACCGTAAGAAATACCTACGATATCTGAAGATACGATTGGATCTTCAGTGTAACCGAATGATTCGTTTGAAGCTGCTTTCATAGCTGCGTTCACTTCATCAACAGTAACGTCTTTTTCAAGAACTGCTACCAATTCAGTAACTGATCCAGTTGGAACTGGAACACGTTGTGCAGCACCGTCAAGTTTACCGTTCAATTCTGGGATAACCAAACCGATAGCTTTAGCAGCACCAGTTGAGTTAGGAACGATGTTTGCAGCACCAGCACGTGCACGACGAAGGTCACCACCACGGTGTGGTCCGTCAAGGATCATTTGGTCACCAGTGTAAGCGTGGATAGTAGTCATCAAACCTTGTTTAACACCGAAGTTATCTTGCAATGCTTTAGCCATTGGAGCCAAGCAGTTTGTAGTACATGAAGCACCTGAGATAACTGTTTCAGTACCATCAAGGATATCGTGGTTAGTGTTAAATACGATTGTTTTAACATCGTTTCCACCAGGAGCAGTGATAACAACTTTCTTAGCTCCACCTTCGTGCAAGTGTTTTTCAGCAGCATCTTTCTTAGCAAAGAAACCAGTTGCTTCAAGAACGATTTCTACACCGTCGTTAGCCCAGTCAATTTGTTCTGGGTCACGTTCAGCAGAAACTTTAACGAATTTACCGTTAACTTCAAATCCACCATCTTTAACTTCAACAGTACCGTCGAAACGACCTTGAGTTGTGTCGTATTTCAACAAGTGTGCAAGCATAACTGGATCTGTAAGGTCGTTGATGCGTGTAACTTCAACACCTTCTACGTTTTGGATACGACGGAAAGCAAGACGACCGATACGACCGAAACCGTTAATACCAACTTTAACTACCATTAGTGATTTCCTCCTTATGAAAATCAAATAAATATAATTTTGAGAGCAAGCTCTCCCTATTGTGAAAAGATTAACTTGAGCGCTTTCAATTTAACCTTTCAACAGTGATATTATATAATTTTTTTCAAAAAATTGCAAATAGAAAAGGCACTTACTTTCATAAGTACCTTAACTTTATAAGTCCTAATTAAGCTTCACCAGAATTTCTTGATGATTTCTTCTTGAACTGATTTAGGAACATCTTCATAGTGGTCAAATACCATCATGAATGTACCACGACCTTGAGTTGCAGAACGAAGTGTTGTTGCATAACCGAACATTTCAGCAAGTGGAACATATGCACGAACGATTTGGCTGTTACCGTGTGCTTCCATACCATCAACACGTCCACGACGAGCTGTAACGTGACCCATAACATCACCAAGGTTTTCTTCAGGAACAGTGATTGTTACAAGCATCATTGGTTCAAGGATAGTTGGTTGTGCAGTCTTAGCAGCTTCTTTAAGTGCAAGAGACGCAGCGATCTTGAAGGCAGTTTCAGATGAATCGACATCGTGGTATGAACCATCGTAAAGCTTAGCTTTGATGTCAACCATTGGGTATCCAGCAAGGACACCGTTAGCCATAGATTCTTCCAATCCTTTTTCTACTGCAGGGATGAATTCACGTGGAACCACACCACCGACGATAGCATTTTCGAATTCGAAACCTTTACCTTCTTCATTTGGAGTAAATTCAATCCAAACGTCACCAAACTGACCTTTACCACCAGATTGACGTTTGAAGAATCCACGTGCTTGTGTTCCAGCACGGAATGTTTCACGGTAAGATACTTGTGGAGCACCAACGTTTGCTTCAACTTTGTGTTCACGTTTCAAACGGTCAACAAGGACATCAAGGTGAAGTTCACCCATACCAGAGATAACTGTTTCACCAGTTTCAGGGTTAGTTTCAACACGGAATGTTGGATCTTCTTCAGCAAGTTTTTGAAGACCGATACCCATCTTATCTTGGTCAGCTTTAGTCTTAGGCTCAACCATCAATTGGATAACTGGTTCTGGAACTTCGATTGACTCAAGAATAACTTTAGCTTTCATCAGTCAATGAGTCACCAGTTGTAGTATCTTTCAAACCGATAGCAGCAGCGATATCACCAGCGTATACTTGTTCAATTTCTTGACGGCTATTAGCGTGCATTTGAAGGATACGTCCGATACGTTCACGTTTACCTTTAGATGTGTTCATTACATATGAACCTGATTGAAGGATACCTGAGTAAACACGGATAAATGTCAAACGACCTACAAATGGGTCAGTCATGATCTTGAAGGCAAGAGCTGCAAATGGCTCATCATCAGATGCTGGACGAGTTTCTTCTTCGTCTGTATCTGGGTTGATACCTTTGATTGCAGGGATATCAAGTGGACTTGGAAGGTAATCGATAACCGCATCAAGCATCAATTGAACACCTTTGTTCTTGAAGGCAGAACCACAAAGAACTGGGAAGAATTCAACGTTGATTGTTGCACGACGGATAGCTGCTTTCAATTCCTCGTTAGTGATTTCTTCACCTTCAAGGTATTTCATCATCAAATCTTCGTCAGTTTCAGCAACTGCTTCAATCAATTTTTCACGGTATTCGTTTGCTTGATCAACGTAATCAGCTGGAATATCTTCTTCAAGAATATCTGTACCAAGGTCATTAGTATAGATTTCAGCTTTCATTTTAATCAAGTCAATGATACCACGGAAATCATCTTCAGCACCGATTGGCAATTGGATTGGGTGTGCGTTTGCTTGAAGACGATCGTGAAGTGTGCTTACTGAGTAAAGGAAGTCTGCACCGATTTTATCCATTTTGTTGGCAAATACGATACGTGGAACACCATACTCAGTTGCTTGACGCCAAACTGTTTCAGTTTGAGGTTCTACACCTGATTGTGAGTCAAGAACGGTTACGGCACCATCTAATACACGGAGTGAACGTTGTACTTCGATTGTGAAGTCCACGTGTCCTGGTGTATCGATGATGTTAACGCGGTGACCATCCCATTGTGCTGTTGTAGCGGCAGATGTGATTGTGATACCACGCTCTTGTTCTTGCTCCATCCAGTCCATTTGTGATGCACCTTCGTGAGTTTCACCGATTTTGTGGATTTTACCAGTGTAGTAAAGGATACGCTCTGTTGTAGTTGTTTTACCGGCATCGACGTGGGCCATGATACCGATATTACGAGTTTTTGCAAGTGAAAATTCGCGTGCCATTAGGTTTATTCTCCTATAAATATTTTAGTTTACTTATTTATTATAACATTATTGTCAAAAAACGGATAGGCAGGACCTACCCGTTTTTCACTAATATTTAACTGGTTTTCAAATGATATGAATAATATTATTTGAATTCAGAGTCAGCCTATTACAAATCCATAATCTTAGCTTATGAATATATGACTGTAATTCAGCTTGAAACTTATGATTACCAGCGGAAGTGTGCAAAGGCACGGTTTGCTTCAGCCATTTTGTGAGTATCTTCACGTTTCTTAACTGATGCACCAGTGTTGTTTGCAGCATCCATGATTTCTTTTGCAAGACGATCTTTCATAGTGTGTTCACCACGCGCACGTGATGCGTTAACCAACCAACGAAGACCAAGAGTTGTACGACGTTCTGGACGAACTTCAACTGGGACTTGGTAGTTTGAACCACCGACACGACGTGCACGTACTTCAAGTACAGGCATGATGTTGTCCATAGCTGTTTCAAATACTTCAAGAGCATCGTTTCCAGTTGCTTCTTTGATTTGCTCGAAAGCATCGTATACGATTGTTGCAGCAGTACCACGTTTACCGTCAAGCATTACACGGTTGATAAGACGTGTAACGATTTTTGAATTGTACAATGGATCTGCCAATACTTCGCGTTTAGGCGCTCTATTTTTACGACTCATTTTATCTTATCTCCCTTCTTATCCTTTAGGACGTTTAGCACCGTATTTAGAACGGCTTTGTTTACGATCAGCTACACCTGCAGTATCAAGTGCACCACGGACGATGTGGTAACGTACCCCTGGAAGGTCTTTTACACGTCCACCACGGATAAGAACAACGCTGTGTTCTTGAAGGTTGTGTCCGATACCTGGGATGTAAGCAGTAACTTCGATAAGGTTGCTCAAACGTACACGAGCGAATTTACGAAGGGCTGAGTTAGGTTTCTTAGGTGTCATTGTTCCAACACGTGTTGCAACACCACGTTTTTGTGGTGAAGATACGTTAGTTTGAACTTTTTTTGTGGCTGTTGTAACCAACGTTCAAAGCTGGTGATTTAGATTTAACAACTTTTGATTGACGTGGTTTACGAACCAATTGGTTAATTGTAGGCATCTACATTCTCCTGTGTTTTTTATTTTTGGTTGATATGGCACTTGGTGACAGCCCATATCTTTGTGTACTTTTGCAACTTATGTCAGCACGTCTCTGTACACTTTTGAGAGACCAAAAGTAAAAAGTACCGTCTAATATAGTATCATTTTTTGATGATTATTGTCAAGACTTTCTTGTTAAAAAGAAAAATTCCTAATCGTTAAATTAGGAATACTATCGTAGATTAATTATTTATCAAAAATATTACCGACTTCAACTTCTACCTTCTGTGCTTTTACATCGATGTCAGAAACAGTAAGTAATGATTTATATTCATGGATATCACGATCGCCTTTAGCATTTTCTGCGAATACAGCTACACCTACTAACTCACTATCAAATTCTGAAAGCAAGCTAATCATACCCGTAATGGTACCGCCACCTTTAAGAAAATCATCAACAATAAGGACGCGGCTATTTGGTTTCAAACTACGTTTTGAAAGGAACATCTTTTCAATACGATCACTTGAACCACTAACGTAGTTTACCGATACGGTTGAACCTTCTGTAATTTTCAAGTCACGACGAACGATAACAAATGGAATGTTCAAGACATCTGCTACTGCATTTGCTAAAGGAACTCCTTTAGTTGCAACAGTCATAACGGCATCAATTTTTTGTCCTTTAAAGGCACTGGCAATGATACGACCAACATTTTTTAAAATAGACGGTGTACTCAGTAAATCAGATAGGTAGAGATAACCACCTGGTAAGATACGATCACTCTCGGAAAGACGTTTACAAAGATCTTCAACCAGACTTCTTGCATCTTCATCAGAAATAGTCGGTGTAAACATAACGCCACCAGATGCACCAGTTACTGTTTCGATTTCTCCTATTTGACTTTCCTCAAAAGCTTTTTTAATGATAGCAACATCTTCTGAGATTGAAGACTTTGCAGCTTCATAACGCTCTGCAAAGGTGTTTAGGCTTGTCAATTGATAAGGATTATTAATCAGGTAGTTTGAAATAACTACCATGCGCTCACTTCGTTTTAATTTCATATGTTACCTATATTTTCTGTACTTTTTAACTATTATACCATAATACAGCAAAAAACGAACATTTTCATATGAAATGCTCGCTTAATTTCGATTTTAATCAAATTTTGGCTTGTAGAAGGAACGATTATCCATAGCAAAGAGACGATTTGTCATTTCTCCTGGACCTACTAGGTTAAGGGCTGTCGTCATCATCATCATACTGGCATCAAGATTATCAATCATATGAATAATTTCTGCTTCCATAATACGGGGGCGCACTGGACTACCATACTCTAGTTGTCCATGATGGCTGAGAATAACATGACGCAAAACAACGACATCCTCACGCGTATCGTCAATATTGAGCTCCATAAGCACCTTAGTGATTTCTTCATCAATCAAAGCAATATGACCAATCAAGTTTCCACGAACCGTATACTCAGTATTTTCAGGACCAGTAAGTTCAATAACCTTAGCTAAATCATGAAGCATAATTCCGGCAAAGAGTAGACTCTTATTGAGCTCTGGATAAATATCTCCAATGCTGTCCGCTAAGCGAACCATAGTAGCTGTATGATAGGCTAGTCCACTTTCAAAGGCATGATGATTTGTTTTAGCAGCTGGAAAAGTGAAAAACTCCTTATTATACTTTCGATAAAGGGCACGAACAACACGCTGCCAAGTTGCTTCCTCAATCTTGAAAATCATTTGCTCTAGGTATTCGCGTACTTCGGAAGGATTTACTGGTGGTTTCTCTTTGAAATCAGCTGGATCATTTGGCTCACCAAATGTAGGCAAGCGTAAGGTAATTTGGTTTACCTGAGGAGTATTATTATAAACCTCTCGACGTCCCTCCATATGCACTACTTTACCTGCGGTAAATTCTTCGACATTATAAGGTTGAGCATCCCATAGGTTGCCTGAAATCTCTCCAGTATCATCCTGGAATGTAAAGGCAATGTAATCCTTTCCTGCTCTTGTCTTACGTACCTCTGCACGCTTAATCAGATAAAAACCTTCAAAATACTCGTCTTTTTTCATTTGATTAATCTTCATGCTTGTCCTCGTTTTCTAATCGTGGTAAATCCAACAAACTTTGTGTCGCACTGTCTTGATAGGTTTCAATTGTATCAAGAGCTCTAACAATTGCCCTACTCCTTGTGTTGAGAAGACTATCGACGGTTTTACTTGCTGTATTCAATTGTTTCTGAGCTTTAGCTAACATATCTCCAAACCTGCTAAATTCTAGTTTGACGTTACCTAAAATCTTACTAATATCATCCGCATTCTTTTGAATATTCAAAGTTCTAAATCCTACAGACAATGAATTCAAGAGTGCTGATAAGGTTGACGGCCCTGCGATAACAATATTCTCTTCGCGACGAAGGGCGTCAAAGAAGGCTGGTTGGCGTACTACCTCAGCATAAAGTCCTTCCGTCGGCAAAAATAATATGCCAAAATTTGTAGTTTCAGGTGGGTTAAGATACTTCTTGTTAATATCCTTTGCAAATCGCTTAATACTAGTCAGAAGTGACTTACGGTGATTCTCAATCTCCTCTTTATTACCAGACTCATAAGCATCTTCCAGACGATAGTAATCTTCCAAAGGAAACTTAGAATCAATGGGAAGGTAGATATATTCATCTTTATGGTTTCCTGGCATTTTGATTGCATATTCAACTCGTTCACTTGAACCTGATACCGTAGGAAATTCTCGCTCGTACTGATTAACAGTCAATATGTCTTCAATAATTTGCCCTAATTGAAGCTCTCCCAAAATACCTCGTGTTTTTGTATTTGAAAGGACCTTGTTAAGACTTCCAACATCCTTGGCTACATTTTTCATTTCCCCCAAGCCCTGGTTAACCGACTCTAATTGTCTTGAAACCGTCTCAAAAGAGGCTTGTAAACGTGTTTGTAAGGTTTGCTCAAGTTTCTCTTCAACTGTCTGACGCATTTGTTCCAAACGTTTCTCATTGGAATCCTGCATATCTTTAACAGCTTTGGTTAAGCTTTGGTTTATTTGCTCAAGGCGTTGGTCGGAACGGTCTCGATTATCAGACAAATTTTGATGTAAAACCTCTCGGATATCTGTCAACTGTTGATATAGTTCCATCTGCAATTGGTTCAATTGCTTTGTCGTTTCCAGTTGATTTGTCTTAGCAAAGATTCCAATTGAAACGAAACTTGATCTGAAAGATTATCTGCATTTTCTTCCAAACTCTTATTAATCTGTTCTTTTAACTCCATATTCTTCAAGAAAAGAGCAATAAGAATCCCCAAGCTTAATAAAGTTAAAAGTGTAAGTAGATAGATCATACTAACTCCTATCTTTAGTCTGAATGACAATCACATATCCATTTGGCACAAGCACTTGAATCGGACTATCAACGAATTCATTACTAGAATAGACTTTCTTTTGGAAATAATTTACACTAGTTAATTCGTATTTTGCTCCCAAAATCGTCAGTTCTCCATCTCCTTCATGTAAAAAAGAAACATATGTCATTCCGGGTTCTGGTAAAACTTTATGACTTCCTTCTGGATAATAAGTAATCTTATTTTGCTTATCTCGCAAACAGATACGCCTCATAAAAGGAGCTAATTCAGGATCGCTGACCAAAAATATATTTGATAACATATGATCAATTCTGCCACCAAAAGCACCAAAAATAGTTACTTCCGCCTCAGGATATAGCTGAAATATAATTTTTAGGGCTAACTCTGTATCCGTATCATCCTTTTCAGCTGGAGCAATCATACAATCTTTGGCAGCTGATTGAATCATCTCTAACTCTGACCGAGATACTGAATCAAAGTCTCCGACAGCCAAATCAAGAGGTAAACCTAACTCCAACAAACGTAAGCACGCACGATCCACCCCAACAAAATAATCAAAATCGGTAGCGAACCACTCTAGCTCACCACCGACAAATAAAGCTATTTTAGGCATCGATAGCATCACGAAGCGTTTGAACTTGCGCTGTCAAATCAGGATTTTTGAAGAGGTAAGAGCCCGCTACAAAAACATTAGCCCCCGCCTTGGCACATGCTGCAATAGTGTTGTTATCTACACCACCATCAACTTCAATATCGAATGAATAGCCACCTTTTTCACGAAGCTCCACAACACGCTCTACTTTAGACATCATTTCTGGAATGAACGCCTGACCACCAAACCTGGATTTACAGTCATGATAAGTACTTGATCCACTAAATCAAGTACAGGAATAAGTGCCTCAACTGGGGTTCCAGGATTAATCACAACACCTGCTTTCATACCAGCAGCTTTGATTTTCTGGAGAGCACCATGGATATGCTTAGTGGCTTCAACATGAATGGTCATGATATCTGCACCAGCTTGTGCATAGGCATCCACATAACGCTCAGGATCAACAACCATAAGGTGACAATCAAAAACTAACTTGCTATATTTACGCATGCTAGCAACCACATCTGCTCCCCAACTGATATTAGGAACAAATTGACCATCCATAATATCAATGTGAACATATTCCGCACCTGATGCATCAATACGAGCTAGTTCTGAAGCAAAATTAGCGTAATCAGCAGCTAGGATAGAAGGAGCAATTTTATATGACATGAGATACCTACTTTCTTTTTACAGTTTTTTTATATGTTTCACGACGATTTTCAATTTCACTTAAAAATTGAAGGTAATTATCATAACGGACTTGCCAGATTTGGCCATCTTCAACCTCTTCCTTAACAGCGCAAGAAGGCTCATGGGTATGAGTACAAGAACGGAATTTACAGCCATGACTAGCTTGACGGATTTCCGGAAAAGCTTCACTCAAGTCCTCTGCATTATCCACTTCATAATCTAGCGATGAGAATCCTGGTGTGTCAGCAATCTTCCCACCATGAACGTCATAAAGACTTACAGCCCTTGTAGTATGACGTCCACGACCTAGACTGTCTGAAATCTCACCTGTTTCTAAATGTAACTGCGGGGCAATACGGTTCAACAAGGTTGATTTCCAACACCTGTCTGTCCCATAAAGACTGTTATTTTATCAGTCAAGAGCGGCAATAGTTCTTCCAAACTGAAGACAAAATCAAAACCAATTTTTTGATACTGTTTTTGAATGGCCTTCATTTCTGAATCATCTTCAACCAAATCCATCTTAGAAATATAGATTACAGGCTTTATATTTTTATGCTCTAGTAAAACCAAAAAACGGTCCAAAAGATTACTATTAAAATCCGGTTCCTTAGCAGACATAATAACCACAGCCTGATCTATATTGACAATGGGTGGACGCACTAAACTATTGATTCGTTGACCAATTTTAAGGATATAACCTTCTGAATTTTCCTCTGCTGAAAATTCAACAAAATCCCCAACATAAGGTGTTTGTCCTTTTTTTCTAAAATTTCCTCGTGCACGCGTCTGGTATACAACACCATCATGCTCTACATAATAGAAACCTGCCAATGCTTTGATAATTCTTCCTTGCAAGTGAACTCCTCATTCGTTTAATAGCCCTATTATATCACAAATTAGAAAGCTTTTCTGGAACAAAAAAACTGATCTTCCATTTCCCATGGACCTCCTTGCATTTTCAATAGATTGCAGTATAATAGGCATATCATCTGCGGAGGTGGTGGAATGGCAGACACGCATGCTTCAGGCGCATGTGCTTTTTCAAGCGTGAGGGTTCAAATCCCTTTCTCCGCATAGCTAAAAATCCCACTGAATCTCAGTGGGATTTTTGAATTATAGGACTGCTTCTCTCAAAGCATCTGATAAGTGTGCAAAATCAGAAATAGATAAAGCCTCTCCACGAATAGAAGGTTTTATATCTGCAATTTCCAAAGCCTTCTCAAGTTTGGATTTTACTTCTTCAGATTTACCAAAATGATTTGTTAAATTATTCCACAATGTCTTACGACGATGGACAAAGCTAGCCTTAGCCACTCGGAAAAGGAAATCCTCATCTTTAACTTCAACCAACGGTTGTTCACGACGCGTCATCTTCAAAATGGCTGAGTCAACATTAGGGGCTGGTACAAAGACTGTACGAGGGACAATGAATGCCACTTTAGCAGTCATATAATACTGAACGGCAATTGATAGAGAACCATAAGCCTTGCTATTAGGCTCTGCAGAAATGCGGTCAGCGACTTCTTTTTGCATCATAACGACAAATTCTGCAAAAGGAATCTTACTCTCAATCAAATGCATCAAGATTGGCGTCGTAATATAATATGGCAAATTGGCTACGACCTTAATTGGTAGTTCTGGATTTTTAAATTCTTTTACCCGTGTCTGTAAATCTGCCTTGAGAACATCTTCATTAATCACGTTAACATTATCATGATCACGTAATGTATCCTCCAAAATCGGAACCAATCGATCATCAATTTCAAAAGCCATAACTTCCGCAGCATTTTCAGCCAAGAATTCTGTTAATGCTCCGATACCAGGTCCAATTTCAATCACATTGACATTTTTATCAATCTCTGCCGTATCAACTATTTTTTGTAAAATATTTGTATCTGTTAAGAAGTTCTGTCCGAAAGACTTCTTAAAGGTAAAGCCATGGCGCTCAAGGACAGCCTTGGTCACGCTATAATCTGCAATTCTCATTTATTCTCTTTTCTTATTAATTTCACGATTTTTATATTTGGACACAAAACAAGTCCAAATTCTTAATTATCCCAACCTCTATAATAAACTACTTAATAGCGATTTGATTTTAAGATTACTGGTAGTCTAATAATTTGACATAGCCTCTTCTAGCTCCTCTAGAGTAATTCCAAACAATTCCAAACGTTTTAGAAGCTGCTTTCCATTGCAATAACCAATACGAAGCGCCTCGCCCAAATATTCTCGACGCTTTCGACTATCTGCTCCCATTAGTAGTCCTAACTTCATAAGATTTGATTTACTAATATCAAACTGATTATCATCATCGTAACTACCTAGAACTCCAGATAAGGCCTTTTGAAGATCCTCAAAACTCGCATGCTCAACACCCAATGAACGACCTTTAGTCTTAGATTTTGGTGTTGCTTCCCCACGGTTTAAAAAAGCATGCTTTGCTGTCGGAACAGCTTCCATGATGATTTTACGGATACGTTCACCATTATAGTCTGGATCAGTAAAAACAATCACTCCGCGTAAGTCATTAAGCTTATCAATACGCTCTAAGTCGTCTTCATTGATAGCAGAGCCTCTAGTCTCATAGGTATCCACCTCATAAAAACGTCTCAAATTTGCCGTATCATCCTTACCTTCTACCACGATGACTTCTTGAATTTTTATTTTATTCATCCAGCCCAAAAATCCTCATCGCATTATCATAGGTAGCCCTAGCAACCTCTGCACTTGTTAAACCACGAAGCTCAGCAATCTTATCTACTACGTAACGCGTATAGCCTGTACGATTCTCGCGACCACGTTTGGGAACGGGTGCCAAATACGGTGCATCCGTTTCAACCAGAATCTTATCTAAAGGTAACTTCTGAGCAGCTTCTTGGACATCCAAAGCCTTCTTAAAAGTTACAACACCTGAAAACGAAATCATCATTCCAAGATCAACAAATTTTTGAGCCATTTCTAGGGATCCTGAGTATGAGTGCATAATCCCCCCACGAGGACCGACACCAACTTCTTAATAATAGCGTAAGTATCCTCAAGTGCATCACGTGTATGGACAACAAAAGGTAAATTGTGTTCCTTTGACAAAGCTATTTGACGCTTAAAGACATCAATCTGAATCTCTTTAGGATCTTCCATCCAATAATAATCCAAACCGATTTCCCCAAGTGCCACTACTTTCGGATTATCCAATTGTGATACAATCATATCCTCAATTTCCTGAGAATAGGACCCTGCTTCCGTAGGATGCCATCCAATCGTACTATATAGTTGATCATACTTCTCTGATAGTGCTAAAGATTTATCAATTGTTGGCTTATCAAAACCAACAATATTCATTTTAATAACACCTAGTTCAGCTGCAAAATCTATTTCTTCTTGTTCTTTTCCTGCAAAATTATCCACATTAAGGTGGGTATGCGTATCAAAAATTTCAATCATAGGTCTATTATAACAAAAACGAGCGAGCATAGCTCACTCACCTTTTCATTTTATTAAACAAAGAGTCGCATATATTCTATCTTTGTACAACGATTCATTACAATATCCTGTCTATTCGCTTGACGAAGAATAGTCTCAGCCTCCTCATTCTCAAGACCAATTTGACTCCAAAAAACTTTTGCATCTGTCTCAAGAAAATCATAAGCAACATCTGGTAAAAACTCACTTCGTCTAAATACATCAACAATATCAATCGAAAATGGGATATCTTTAAGATAAGCATAAACATGCTCTCCAAGAAGCTCCTGGCCTTCTAGTTTGGGATTTACTGGTATGATACGATAACCAGCAGCTTGTAGAAATGAGCAACCTGATAAGATGCTGCCTCCTTGCGATGAGATAAACCAACAATTGCAATCGTCTTTGCCGATTTTAAATAAGATTCCATAACCTCAGCACTAGGATTTTGAAATGAATAAGACATATGACTCTCCTCGTCGTTCGAATAAACTAAAAATAAAAATCCCTAAACGGGACTGTGACAATTAGTTAGCTAAGCTCTGCAACGATAGCTTTAATTTGTTCTTTTGTATGTACACCTGCAACTTGCTTAACAACCTCACCATCTTTTTTGAAGAGTAAAGTTGGAATAGACATGATTCCAAACTTCTGAGCTGTTTCTGGGTTCTCATCAACATCAATTTTAACAATCTTAAGTTCATCCTCTGAAATCTCTTCAGAAAGTTGCTCAAGAATTGGTGCTTGCATCAAGCAAGGCCCACACCAAGTTGCCCAAAAATCAATCAAAACGAGTCCTTCAGCTGTTTCTTGTTCAAATGTAGCATCTGTTACTACTTGTGTCATATATTCATCCTCCTAGACATTATAAAACTTTTGTAGACCTATTCTATATGATTCTAAAGGCCATTGCAAGAATTTGATACATACATAAAAAATTCTTATCAAATATTAGTCATTGCCTATCATAGACATTACTTGCTCACAGCCTATCTTGGGAGTATAATAATAAAAAAACTATAAAAATAGAAATGAGTAAATATGGATAAAGATGCAATGATTACCTATCTCATAGGTGAACTCAAAAAAGAAAATCTAGAATTACATGATTTGATTATCCCAGAAGAACTCGAAGAAAAGCAAAAGCTTCTCAGAGCGCTCTTTAATACACGTAAACCAATGGCAGCATCAACACAATTCTTGACAATACAAGACCTTTACCTACAAGTTAGGAAAGGGGAACGTGGATTTGTACAACTCAGTTCACTCCAGCCTATCCCACAAGATGATCGAATCTACCTCTGGAAGGGGGATATTACAAGACTTGAAGTAGACGCAATCGTAAATGCAGCCAATAAAACCTTACTAGGATGTATGAAACCACTTCATGATTGTGTAGATAATGCTATTCATACATATGCAGGCGTTCAGTTACGCCAAGCTTGTTTCGAACTCATCTTAGAACAAGGATATGAAGAACCTGTTGGCATGGCTAAAATAACCCCAGCTTACAATCTTCCTTCTGCTTTTGTCATTCATACAGTAGGTCCGAAAATAGTAGACCAACCGACACAAATTGATGAGGATCTTTTAGCAAAAAGCTATCTCTCAGTATTAGCACTAGCCGAGAAAAATAACATTGAATCAATAGCTATTCCATGTCTATCAACTGGAGATTTCAATTTTCCAAAACAAAAAGCTGCCAAAATCGCCATTCAAACAGTCAAAACCTTTATTGATGAATCAAGTATAATAAAAAAAGTTATATTTAACGTATTTGATGATGAAAATTTAGCAATTTATCAAAAACTGCTTGCTGAATAAAAAAAGAAGAAAATCAAAATGATTTTCTTCTTTTTTTATTGCATAACTGAATGCTCTTTTAAAAGATTAAAAAATGAGGGATAATCTCTTTTAAGATTAACAAAACCACCATCCTTAGATAAGAAACTATGTTCAGAAGCAGCTGTACAAACAAGAACACCATTCTGATTTACCATATGGTATACAAAAGAAAGTCTAGCAGATTTAACACTTTTAACAATAATCTCAATAGAAATCTCATCTGCAAAAGTAGAAGTAGCTTTATAGTCACAGGAAATTGAAGTAACAGGAGAGATAATTCCCTCCTCTTCAATTTTTTCATAAGGCCAACCTATCTCTCTTAGAAAAAAAGTTCTAGCCTCTTCCATCCATCGTACATAATTGGAATGATGAGTAATACCCATTCGATCTGTTTCATAATACTGGACCTCGTGTTTACAAATAAACATAAGAACCTCCAAAAAGATTAAGAAATAAAATCTAAAATGTCATCCTCAGAAAGAGAAGAGTCACAAACAACCTTAGCAGTTCCATTTTCTGAAACAAAGAGAGCTGGGACGGTAGCAATACCATATCTTTTACGTAAAGCTTGAATATCTTCAAGTTCTTCACTATTTTCACTATTAATATAGAAAATAGTAAGATTTGAATTACGTGCAACATTAGATAATTTAGGTTCAAAAAGTTGACAATATGGACAAGAAGGACGGCCAATAAATAAAATAAACTTATCTGTAGAAGAAATTTTATCTTTAGCAGTAGAAATAGAAATAGGTGTAAACTCTGATGCAAAATTCGACATAATAATACCTCTCAAATAAAATATAATCATATCATATCTGAAATTAAGAGTTTTAACAAGTAAATAACTTAACAAAAAAAGCTAGACCTACGTCCAGCAATGAAACCTATACTCCGCCAGTAGGACTCGAACCTACGACATCATGATTAACAGTCATGCGCTACTACCAACTGAGCTATGGCGGATAAACGCTAAGCGACTACCGTATCTAACAGGGGGCAACCCCCAACTACATCAGGCGTACTAGGGCTTAACTTCTGTGTTCGGCATGGGAACAGGTGTATCTCCTAGGCTATCGTCACTTAACTCTGAGTATTCTCAACTCAAAATTGAATATCTATACTGTATCAAGAAACCAAATCGTTGTCAATATGTCTCAGTTACTTTCTTTGGATAAGTCCTCGAGCTATTAGTATTAGTCCGCTACATGTGTCACCACACTTCCACTTCTAACCTATCAACCTGATCATCTCTCAGGGCTCTTACTGATATAAAATCATGGGAAATCTCATCTTGAGGTGGGCTTCACACTTAGATGCTTTCAGCGTTTATCCCTTCCCTACATAGCTACCCAGCGATGCTCTTGGCAGAACAACTGGTACACCAGCGGTAAGTCCACTCTGGTCCTCTCGTACTAGGAGCAGATCCTCTCAAATTTCCTACGCCCGCGACGGATAGGGACCGAACTGTCTCACGACGTTCTGAACCCAGCTCGCGTGCCGCTTTAATGGGCGAACAGCCCAACCCTTGGGACCGACTACAGCCCCAGGATGCGACGAGCCGACATCGAGGTGCCAAACCTCCCCGTCGATGTGAACTCTTGGGGGAGATAAGCCTGTTATCCCCAGGGTAGCTTTTATCCGTTGAGCGATGGCCCTTCCATGCGGAACCACCGGATCACTAAGCCCGACTTTCGTCCCTGCTCGAGTTGTAGCTCTCGCAGTCAAGCTCCCTTATACCTTTACACTCTGCGAATGATTTCCAACCATTCTGAGGGAACCTTTGGGCGCCTCCGTTACCTTTTAGGAGGCGACCGCCCCAGTCAAACTGCCCGTCAGACACTGTCTCCGATAGGGATAACCTATCTGGGTTAGAGTAGCCATAACACAAGGGTAGTATCCCAACAACGCCTCACTCGAAACTGGCGTCCCGAGGTCATAGGCTCCTACCTATCCTGTACATGTGGTACAGATACTCAATATCAAACTGCAGTAAAGCTCCATGGGGTCTTTCCGTCCTGTCGCGGGTAACCTGCATCTTCACAGGTACTAAAATTTCACCGAGTCTCTCGTTGAGACAGTGCCCAAATCATTACGCCTTTCGTGCGGGTCGGAACTTACCCGACAAGGAATTTCGCTACCTTAGGACCGTTATAGTTACGGCCGCCGTTTACTGGGGCTTCAATTCATACCTTCGCTATTGCTAAGCACTCCTCTTAACCTTCCAGCACCGGGCAGGCGTCACCCCCTATACATCATCTTACGATTTAGCAGAGAGCTGTGTTTTTGATAAACAGTTGCTTGGGCCTATTCACTGCGGCTGACCATAAGTCAGCGCCCCTTCTCCCGAAGTTACGGGGCCATTTTGCCGAGTTCCTTAACGAGAGTTCTCTCGCTCACCTGAGGCTACTCGCCTCGACTACCTGTGTCGGTTTGCGGTACGGGTAGAGTATAATTAACGCTAGAAGCTTTTCTCGGCAGTGTGACATCACTAACTTCGCTACTAAACTTCGCTCCCCATCACAGCTCAATGTTATAGATATAAGCATTTGACTCATATCACACCTCACTGCTTGGCCAGACACTTCCAATCGTCTGGTTTAGTTAGCCTACTGCGTCCCTCCATCACTATATACTCTAGTACAGGAATATCAACCTGTTGTCCATCGGATACACCTTTCGGTCTCTCCTTAGGTCCCGACTAACCCAGGGCGGACGAGCCTTCCCCTGGAAACCTTAGTCTTACGGTGGACAGGATTCTCACCTGTCTTTCGCTACTCATACCGGCATTCTCACTTCTATGCGCTCCAGCACTCCTCACGGTACACCTTCTTCGCACATAGAACGCTCTCCTACCATACCTATAAAGGTATCCACAGCTTCGGTAATATGTTTTAGCCCCGGTACATTTTCGGCGCAGGGTCACTCGACTAGTGAGCTATTACGCACTCTTTGAATGAATAGCTGCTTCTAAGCTAACATCCTAGTTGTCTGTGCAACCCCACATCCTTTTCCACTTAACATATATTTTGGGACCTTAGCTGGTGGTCTGGGCTGTTTCCCTTTCGACTACGGATCTTAGCACTCGCAGTCTGACTGCCGATTATATCTCGTTGGCATTCGGAGTTTATCTGAGATTGGTAATCCGGGATGGACCCCTCACCCAAACAGTGCTCTACCTCCAAGAGACTTAACATCGACGCTAGCCCTAAAGCTATTTCGGAGAGAACCAGCTATCTCCAAGTTCGTTTGGAATTTCTCCGCTACCCACAAGTCATCCAAGCACTTTTCAACGTGCCCTGGTTCGGTCCTCCAGTGAGTTTTACCTCACCTTCAACCTGCTCATGGGTAGGTCACATGGTTTCGGGTCTACGACATGATACTAATGCGCCCTATTAAGACTCGGTTTCCCTACGGCTCCGTCTCTTCAACTTAACCTCGCATCATATCGTAACTCGCCGGTTCATTCTACAAAGGCACGCTCTCACCCATTAACGGGCTCGAACTTGTTGTAGGCACACGGTTTCAGGTTCTATTTCACTCCCTCCCGGGGTGCTTTTCACCTTTCCCTCACGGTACTGGTTCACTATCGGTCACTAGAGAGTATTTAGGGTTGGGAGATGGTCCTCCCAGATTCCGACGAGATTTCTCGTGTCTCGCCGTACTCAGGATACTGCTAGGTATAAAGACTATTTCGAATACGAGGCTATTACTCTCTTTGGCCTACCTTCCCAGGTAGTTCTTCTATAATCTTTAAGTCCACGTTGCAGTCCTACAACCCCGAAGAGTAAACTCTTCGGTTTGCCCTCTTGCTGCTTTCTGCTCTGCCGCTACTAAGGCAATCGCTTTTTGCTTTCTCTTCCTGCAGCTACTTAGATGTTTCAGTTCACTGCGTCTTCCTCTACATTACCTTAACAGTAATGAGTGACAGGCATTACCTGCCAGGGTTCCCCCATTCGGACATCTCTGGATCATTGCTCACTTACAGCTCCCCAAAGCATTTCGTCGTTAGTCACGTCCTTCATCGGCTTCTAGTGCCAAGGCATCCACCGTGCGCCCTTATTAACTTAACCTTATTTTGGTCTTTCGACCTAACTCATTAAATATTCACAGCGTTTCGGTTTATTTTCTTGTTACTATCTATATGTATTTAATTACATATGGAATTTGATATAGATATTCAATTTTCAATGGACAATACTTGAATCTTTCGATTCAATGGAGCCTAGCGGGATCGAACCGCTGACCTCCTGCGTGCAAAGCAGGCGCTCTCCCAGCTGAGCTAAGGCCCCACAAGACCTCTCAAAACTAAATAAGAAACTCAAGTACATTCCGTTTTTCCTTAGAAAGGAGGTGATCCAGCCGCACCTTCCGATACGGCTACCTTGTTACGACTTCACCCCAATCATCTATCCCACCTTAGGCGGCTGGCTCCAAAAGGTTACCTCACCGACTTCGGGTGTTACAAACTCTCGTGGTGTGACGGGCGGTGTGTACAAGGGCCCGGGAACGTATTCACCGCGGCGTGCTGATCCGCGATTACTAGCGATTCCGACTTCATGTAGGCGAGTTGCAGCCTACAATCCGAACTGAGATTGGCTTTAAGAGATTAGCTTGCCGTCACCGACTCGCAACTCGTTGTACCAACCATTGTAGCACGTGTGTAGCCCAGGTCATAAGGGGCATGATGATTTGACGTCATCCCCACCTTCCTCCGGTTTATTACCGGCAGTCTCGCTAGAGTGCCCAACTGAATGATGGCAACTAACAATAGGGGTTGCGCTCGTTGCGGGACTTAACCCAACATCTCACGACACGAGCTGACGACAACCATGCACCACCTGTCACCGATGTACCGAAGTAACTTTCTATCTCTAGAAATAGCATCGGGATGTCAAGACCTGGTAAGGTTCTTCGCGTTGCTTCGAATTAAACCACATGCTCCACCGCTTGTGCGGGCCCCCGTCAATTCCTTTGAGTTTCAACCTTGCGGTCGTACTCCCCAGG